>Ga0208375_1000008_pt1 | contig 457218 bp, 466 predicted proteins | sample RifOxyD1_FD_184038 | JGI IMG/M metagenome (GOLD analysis project Ga0208375, IMG submission 184038) | Soil microbial communities from Rifle, Colorado - Rifle Oxygen_injection D1 (SPAdes) | ecosystem: Environmental > Terrestrial > Deep subsurface > Rock core/Sediment | place: Rifle, Colorado... | reverse complement strand
CGAAGGGTCCGCATAATTTCTTGCTAGAAATTTGCTCATTGCTCGGGCCGTCGCCCTCCGCCGGCCCCTTCTCAAAGACTATTTTGCTTCTATTAGTTTTACTCCATCACTCCTAAAAACTATATTTCCTAAGTCAGAAGTTTTTAAATACGGTATATGTAAAGATGAAAGTCTATCTAAAATTTCCTTGTGAGGATGACCGTATTTATTATTCTTATCGACTGATATTATAGCTACTTCTGGCTTTACCTTTTCAAGCCAAGGAGTACTAGAAGATGTTCGTGAGCCATGATGCCCCAACTTTAAAACATCAGATTTAAGTGTTGCGTCACTTTCATTCCAACCTATTAAGTTTTCAGTATAAGTCGTCGCATCTCCCGTCAGCATGAAAGAATTCTCCCCATATACAAGCTTCCCTACTATTGACCCGTCGTTACTCTCAAAGTTTAATACATCTCTATCAGGGAAAAGAATATCGAAATAAATATTTCTCTTTTTATCCAGCACAATCTTCATTCCTCTTTTAGCAATTACTTTATTTATTTTTTTCTTTATAATTTTTTCTTCTAAACTTGTATAAATTTTAGAATCCCCCTTTGCCCCATTCTCAATGACGTTTGTAATTTTATAATTATCCAGAAGTAATGGAAATCCTCCTATATGGTCCATGTCGGCATGGGTGGCAAGTATTATATCTATCGAGCGATCAGCAAAGGGCATCACCTTCGACAAGCTTGAGAGCAGAGTCGCATCAGGACCCCCGTCGATAAGCATCTGCTTTCCATTCGGAGCTTCTATGTATATAGCGTCTCCTTGCCCCACATCCAAGAATACAACTTTGAGATATTGACCTTTGTGATTATTAAAAAGGAAAAACCATATACTAAAAGTAAAAATAGCAAGAATTACAAGGAGTATATATGGTAGATATTTTTTTATTCTTTCCATCCCAGTTAGATATTATAAATAATTAATGCTCCGTTTGAAAAAGATGCATATCTAACGGGACACGTGTTATACTTTATATATTAACATTAAAACATTAATAATTATATGGAAACATTTACAGCAAAAACATTTTCTATACCAAAGCTCTCTGGTATAAGTGAGAAGACAATAGAAGAGCATCTAAAGCTTTATAAGGGTTATGTAAACAATGCAAACCTCATTTTCAATAAAATATATGAGCTGAAGGGTGACCCAGTAGGTAATGCGTTTGTCCTAGGCGAGCTAGAGCGTCGTTTTGGATTTGAGTTTGATGGCATGAGAAATCATGAATATTATTTTTCATCTCTTTCTGGAGGTAAAAAAGAAATAAATAAAGACGGAGACTTATATAGGAAAATAGAGAAAGAATGGGGATCATTTGATAATTTCTTAATGCACTTTAAGTTTGTAGCCACGACTCGTGGTATTGGCTGGACCATCCTTTACTATGACAAAATGACGGATAAATTAATCATCTCTTGGGTAGATGAACACCACTTAGGGCAACTTACTGGACTCTCCCCTGTCGTAGCTCTAGATATGTGGGAGCATGCCTATTACTTAGACTACATCCCCGCAGAAAAGAAGAATTACATCGAGGCATTCTTTGCAAATCTAAATTGGGAAATTGTAGAAGAATATTTTAATAAAGCTGTTTAAAAACACTCCATAAAAAAAATTCTCGGACTCACCACACAATAAAATTCTGCTGAATTTTTTGCTCGCACTCGGCCCGTCGGCCTGCGTGAGGGTTCGCTTGAGAACATTTTTTATTTCGTGTTTTCTTAATTCTTAATTTTTAATTATTAATTATTAATTATTCCTATGCACCCACCAAAGTAAACCTATATAAATTAGGATTGTTAGAAAAAGTGGGAAAGATTGTATGGATACACTCGCAAATGACAAAGTGCCAAAGAAGTGAATAACTGAAAGCATATATAGAAGTATTAGGTATGTTATATAACCAAAAACTATAGAAAGTATCGGGGTGATGAATCCTGAAATTCCAGTAATGAATATAAAGAGCATTGCTGTGGGAATCAGAAGAAGTATCAAAAAGTTTGCTGGTAAAGATACAAGAGAAAGGACTCCTGTCAGGTGAAGAAGTATCGGAAGTACTGCGATAGTCGCTGCGACTGTCGATGCCACCATTTCTCGAAAGCCAAAACGGAGCGGTAGAAACTTAAACCAATTCAAAGTCTTGGGAGTTATGAATAGTACTCCCCACGTAGCAATGAAAGACAGCTCGAAAGACATATCAACTAAAATTCTCGGATCATACGCTACCATCATTAGCCCCGCAATAACCAAGGCTCTACCAGCCAGATACTTCCTGCCAGTCATTCTACCTAGGAGCATTATCGTGGCCATAACCCCAGCACGTACAGCTGTCGCACTTGCTCCTGTCATAATTATGAATAGTAATATAACAACCATTCCACAAACTATTGCGATAGTTTGTGACAGTATCAAGCTAAAGGCTTTCATTACATTATCCGCCACAATCGAAACGTTGTATCCCGACAAAGCAATAATATGAATTGTCCCCGTGTCTATGAACTCTTGCTTTGTATCTTCATCGAACCCTCCCCTTGCTCCAAGGATCAGTCCATTGGCTAAGTCACTCTCCGGCATTGGTATCACTTTGTTAATATTATTCATGAAAGAGCCACGCAATTTATAAAGCCAAGTTTTTATTTTACTACCACCTCCACTAGCAATTATTTTTATATCAGCATTTTTTATTAGATAGTAAATATCTTTATTGGCTAGATATCTTTTGTAATTAAATTCCTTACCTGTACTTGTCGTGAAGTTCTCTGGCTCTTCCAGCACTCCCCTTACTTCTATCGTATCTCCATAATTTACTTCCACTTCTCTCCCCACAAAGACTAATATATTCACATCTTGCTCTTCTAGCCTCACATTTAAATGCTTATTTTTCAGCCTAATATCTGGGTCTTCACTCACCACCCCACTTAGAGTCACAGTCTTCCCCACTACACTATTGTATAGAGGTGCCTTCGGTATAAAAAAGAAAAACCGCACCAATGCAATTAATATTAGTGCGATTATTAAACTAATTTCCTTTTTGGTTAGATGCATATTTTGTTGCTATCTCATCCGCTTTATCGTTATATATGTGTCCTGAATGCCCCTTCACTTTCTGCCAATTTATTTTACCCTTGAATTCTCTCACGAGTGATATCAATTCTTTCCAAAGTTCCTGATTTAAAACCGGTTTTTTGTTGGCAGTCTTCCATCCATTCTTCTCCCAACCATGTATCCAAGTCGTCACTCCCCCCAATACATATGCCGAATCTGCATTTATAGTTACCTCATTTTCTTTGTAATTTTTATTTATATATTTGAGTGCTTCTATAACAGCTTGAAGTTCCATCCTGTTATTTGTCGTATTTTTATCACCTCCACCAAGCTCTACTATGTTGGTTTTTGGTGTTTGGTTTTTGGTGTTTGGTTTTTCATTATTAATTATTAATTCTTCATTATTAATTATAACAACCCCCCAACCTCCCGGTCCTGGATTCCCCAACGATGAACCATCTGTATATATTTCCAAAGTTTTATTCATAAAAATATTCTAACATAATATATCTACAATTCGGAGCCTTAATTCTGTTCTTCCTCCAAATGTACTCTTCTCAAAAGTAGCTACCATATTTATCCTCTCCCCTACATTAAGCATATTATTATAACTCTCTCTGGTCTTGAAAAATGCTATCGCTTTAACCACCTTCCCTTTACTATTTAGGAAACTTAATTCTAAGTGATTTTTCTCTTTACCAAATTCTTTGATTGCAGATATAGGCAATTCTTTGAAAAGGAATTTAGGCTTAGGATTCCCCTCTCCGTATGGAGCAAGTTTATCTATCACATTATAATTAGCTGGTGTGATATCATCAATGCTTATAATTGCTTCTATCCTATCTTTTATCTCCTCTCCTTCACTCCCGCCTTCTACCTCTTTGTCCTCTCCATAAACTTTCAAAATTCTTTCTTCTAGAAAATGTATTTCTGTTTGTGCTACCGAGAACCCACCAGCCCCCGCATGTCCCCCAAAACCAAGTAAGCTATTTTCTGGAAGTGCAGTCATTATTTCTACTAAGTTAACACTCCCCCACGAACGACAAGATCCCTTGAGCTCATCACTTCCATCCGTTCCCCACACGAAAACTGGCCTTTTATATTCTTCGGCAATTTTAGAAGCAATAATTCCCAAGACTCCCACTCTCCAAGTAGGATTCCCTATCACTATCACCTTCTTGTCTTCTCTTTTGCTTAAAGTTTTCTTAACATCCTTCATCATGTGAGCGACAATAATCTTCCTCTCATCATTTATTTTTGCCAAGTTATCAGCAGAGGCTTTGGCTACTACTGCATCAGTTGCAGAAAGCATTTCAAAGGCCATCATTGGGTCAGCCATTCTGGAGGCTGCATTTATGCGAGGAGCCAAGGTAAAGGTCACATCCTCTTCAGAAAGTTTGGTAATATCTACACCAGCTTTTTTGAAAATTTCAACAAGCCCCAAACGTTTCCCTTTCTGCAATACTTTAAGTCCATAGTATGCCAGTACCCTATTCTCATCTAGAAGAGGCACTTGATCAGCAAGTGTTGCTATGCCTGCCATATCTAGTAACCATTTCTCCCAGCCTTTATTTATATTCCAATATTCTCCGTATTTTATTATGAGTGCTTGAATAAGTTTGAAGGCTATCCCCGCTCCGCACAGCATCTTGTCTGGATAAGCACATCCATCTTGCTTGGGATTAAGTATTGCATAAGCACGAGGAATTTGTGCGTGAGGCAAGTGATGGTCGGTAATTATCACATCTATCCCCCCTGCTGTTGCTTCTACCACTTCATCCACAGCGGTGATTCCTAAGTCAAAAGTTATAAGGAGATTCACTTTTTCATTTATAAAATTCTTAATCGCATCCATATGAAGACCATACCCTTCATCATGTCTATCGGGAATATAAATAGTAAAATTTGTATATCCAATCTTTGTGAAGAAGTCATGCATCATGACAGAGGCTGGAATCCCATCGCAGTCATAGTCACTATATATGACTATCTTCTCTTTCGCTTCTACGGCCTCAAATATCCTTACTACCGTCTTTTCCATATCTTTCATTAGGTATGGATCATAAATTCCCTCTTCATATGAAGGGTTCAAGAATTTCTCTTTATCTTCTTCCTTTATTCCTCTATTTTTCAGCAGTAAATCTAAAAGTTCAATTTCATTGGGCATAATAAAGATTGTAACATAAAATTTTTAATATTAAGAAAAGTTGTTCCAAGTACAATTTACAATTAAGAAACGGCCGTTTCTTAATTGTAAATTAATACACCTCTCTTTGATAGCATTCTTTACAATAAATTATCTCAGGCCTATTTGGGGCATATGTAGTTTCAAATGTATTAGTACAACCTTCGTGCATACAGGCACGAGTATATAGAATCATAGGATTTCTTAACGCTAAGCGCTTCTTGTATCTTTCATTTGGATGAAGTCTTGGTATAGGTATATTCATTCTTCTATAGAATTGAAATTCAAATGGAGTAATCTTGAATGCTTTGCCAGAAACTTCACATTCTATAACTTCATTTAAGATACTATCATCTACATCTTTAATATCGTCTGGTATATCCTTGGCTTTTAATGTAATAGTATATTTATTGTCTTGTTTTTCTTTATATGGATATCCTCTTTCTAATATTTCTTCTTTGGTGAGTGGGAAGTGATCATTGATAACAGCTTCATTATACCCAAATGGACATAGTTCATAAGGGAAGAATTCTCCATATTTGTATACCCTACTCTTGCTATCTATATATGGCATATCATCCATGTGTTTCTTTATCTTCTCTACCATTTTAAAATATTCTTCTTTCTCATATTGTTTGTTTAAGATACAATATTGTTTGTTTTTAAGGCCTATGCAACCGAAGAGATTTGAGGAGGATTTGCAAGCATCTGAATATTCTAACAAACTACAAGCTGGTTGACCTTCTATAGTAAATTTAATATTTTGACTGTTCTCTGAACCACCATAACCATGTTCATATGCTAATTCAGCTCCCATATAACATACATCCATTCCATCTTTAGATTTAACAACTCTATATCCATATTTAATATTTTCACAACCATAACTATTGAAAATACTTTTTGAATTACTTGAATCTCTAATAACATCACCTGTTGAGTTATTGCAATTTACAGATCTTACATATCTTCTTGGAAAATTCAAAGAAAAACTCCAAAATTCTTTTGAAAATTCAATAATAAAAGAACGACTACCTGTATTAAATGATTTTATTTTCTCTTCATATTCTTCTTTTGAATACTGTTCATTATAAATACAATATCTTTTGTTCTGCAAATTTACACAACCAAAACAATCTTGGCAATTATTGCAATCTAAGATAAAATTACAATTTATGCAATTCAATGACCAATATGAGTACTGGCAACTATAATTTTTTAAAACATTTATACTTTGATATATTAATTCACTATCAGTAGCGTTAAATGAATCAATAATTTCTTTTGATTTTTCTATATTATTAGAATAATAAATCCCTTCACTATTCCATAAAACAGAATATGATAAATATACATTTTTTGAATTATCGGCAAAGTTAGCATACTCTGAATCAATACATTCACCCAAATGTCTTATCCCTTGCCTAGGAACTTTATTAAATAATTCTTCCCATTGTTCAAAGAATGGTTTACTAAAATCATAATCTTTTGTATATTCACCTGCTTCCCATTTATCACTTCTCCAGCATTCTGGGCAATATACAGGAAAAGGTACTTTGTCATCATACATAGCAATTATATTCTTCTGACACATATCGCACTTCCTTTTATACAAAGATCTTTCATTTCTCCATATCATACGACGGACAAACCGACAATGTGGACAAAAGGTAGGTGCTGGAACTTTCATTTTCTCATAAAACAGAAAATCATCTGACTCGATAGTGAAGTCTTTTTTACAATTCTGGCATATCTTATTTTCAGACACATTACTCATATATTTTTAAAATACAACTTACCGAAGCCTTGCTTCGGTAAACTTATTTCAATGCTTTTATCCCCGGTAGAGTGCCTTTGGCTAGGAAGTCGAGAGTGGCACCACCGCCGGTGGAAACGAAGCCAAGCTTGTCGCCCAATTTTAATTTGGTTATAAGAGCCACAGTATCCCCTCCTCCGACGATACTGACAGCCTTACTCTTAGAAAGAATTTTAAGAACATTTTCTGTAGCACTTCCAAATCCACTTTCATATTTACCAAGAGGTCCATTCCAAAGTACGAATTGTGCTTTGTCGATCAGGTCTTTCAATACGTTTACTGAGTCCTTGCCTATATCTACTATGCACTCATCGTGCGTCACTTCATTTGGCCTTATGTCACGACTAGTACTTCCACGAGTTGCTATGACATCTGTCGGTATAACTAAATTCTTATTCTTGAAAAATGATTTCACTTGCACCATACCCTCACTTACCAGAGAGGTACCTACTTCATACCCCTTGCCTTTGAAGAAGTCGTTGGCAATAGCTCCTCCGATAAATACATGGTCGGCATCTCGTAAGAACTTTTTTATTAAAGGAATCTTGGTTTCAAATTTCGCTCCACCTAAAATAAACAAAAAAGGTTTTTTAGGGCTAAAAGCTTTCGATAGATTATTTATCTCATCTATGAGTTGAAGCCCTGCATAACTTGGTAAGTATTTTGTAATACCAACAATAGAAGCGTGTACCCGATGTGAGACAGAGAAAGCATCATTCACATATATATCACCAAAACGAGAAAGCCCTCTAGCAAAAGATGGAGAGTTCGTCTTCTCTCCTGGCTCTTTGCGTAGATTCTCAAACAAAGCTACGTCGCCATTCTTGAGTGTTCCTGTGATCTTCTTGGTTTCATCTGAAAAGATTGAAGATTCTATAAATTTAACATCTGGCAAATACTTTTTAAGCCTTATAGCTACAGGCTTTAAACTCTTCGTGCCGTCATCCCCTATATGGGCTACAAGGATCACTATTGCCCCTTTTTTATGTAAATACTGTATGGTAGGAAGTGCAGACTTAATACGGAAATCATCCACAATTTTCCCAGACGGATCTTGTGGTACATTGAAGTCTACACGGACTATGACACGCTTCCCTTTCAAATTTTCTATGTCTTTTATTGATTTCATATTTATTTACATTATTTAACCAAATTAATAATCGCACTGAATTTCTTAGGATTCAAGCTGTCACGTCCTACGAGTAATCCATCAGCTCTACCTTCTTTTATAAATGATTCCGCATTTAGAGGATTAACTGACCCTCCATATATGATTCTTACTTCATTTGCAGTTTTCACATCGTACAAGTCAGTAATTATCTTTTTAATAAATATTCTTATCTCGGTAAATTCAGCAGGTGTCGCCTCTCTATCAGCGCTACTCCCTATCGCCCATATGGGCTCATAAGCAATCACCATATTTTTCACCTGAGGTTTGTTTACATTCACTAATCCTTCTATTATTTGTTGTTTAATAAATGACAAATAGAAGCCATTGGTATCTCGAACACTTTCTCCAACACAAAAGATGGGATTCATTTTCGATTTTAAAATGGCTAGAATCTTTTTATTTACAATCTCATTTGTATCGCCTATGGCTCTTCTCTCAGAATGTCCTACCAAGACGTATTCCACACTGAAGTCTCTGAGCATCGAAGCTGACACTTCTCCAGTATATGAACCCTCTTTCTCATAAAAGACGTCTTGGCTTCCTAGTTTTATATTCTTAGTCTTCACTTTTCCCTTCACAAAAAGGAACGGAAAAGGTGGACAGATTATTACCTCTGTCTTTTTTATATTTTTTAAATTATTGAAAATGTTTTTAAAAATAATTTCCGCCTCCTTTTTAGATTGCGGATTCATCTTCCAATTAGCAATGACAAGTTTGTTTATTACCTTCATTCCTCTATTTTACCACAAAACTGCCAAAAACCGTTATTCTACCTCTTGCCAGCTATCTACATTCCATGTACCCGACGGGCCACTTGAAAAGTTAGAATTCATAAGTCCATCATCATAAGTAATAACAGCATTATTGCTTAGATTTATATAATAACCTGTTAGAGACTTGGCTGTTGCATTATTTGCTATATTTATAGTTCCATTTGCTGCATAAAGTACAACTGCCCCACCATTATTTGCTAATGTAATCGCAGATGTCGAAGAAGAAGTACTGAGAGCCATTATATAACTACCAGAAGCTCCTGATCCTTGAAAAACCGAATTATTACTAATGGTAATGTTGCCATCAGCAATAATCAAACCCTCTGAGCTACCATAATTAGAGGCGAGTTTTACAATAGCATTGTTACTGACAGTTAAAGAACCTTGAACCCAGACTGTCCCAGTTAATGTTAGAGTCACTTCGTTTGACACTACTAAATTACCGGTGATTTTCTTAGGTCCTAATGTGGTATTTGAAGAAACGACATAATTACCATTATAAGTACCTCCTAGGGCAGCAGCTTCTTTCCAATCTAAAATATTTTGTTCTGATATTGGCATAGCTATCTGTACAGGATCTGGTCTAGATGTATTACAAGCTTTATTGTTACCACTTCCTGTTTGACAATAAATAGGACCTGTAACATTTGAATTATTGATTGTATGAGCATATGCCCCATCATTCGAATTAGTTCCAATTGTTATTCCACTTATCAACCCAGTCAAGCCACCCAAATAAACATTGAAGAAACCGTCTGATCCTGCTGGTGTTATGTTGTTCCAAGTACCACCAAACCCACCTGTTTTACTAATCCCATTTGCATATCCATTATTGTTTGCTCCTATTTTGTAATACTTTGTTGAGGAGGTTGTAACATCTAAAACTAACCAATACGTTGTACTAGAAGAAAGTTGTATGTGGCTAGAAAAAGGAACATCAATCCAGCCATAATTAGTTGATACTGTTGATGTTGATATCGTAGCAGATGCTAAAGTAGTTCCACTTGGACTTCCGTTAGAATCAGACACTATACGTGCTGTAATGTTTGAAGGTGTACTAACTTTTTTTAAATATAAAGATACTTTATTTAATACCCCTGTTTCACTAACTTGAAAACTTTGTGCAAAATCTTGTGTGGCATTTGAATTTCCAAATGTTATATCGATTGGAGGTACTCCTGTACCATTTGTTTGATCTGAAGCTAATGCTGGTGAATTAGCTGAGGTTGCACTACCAGTAATGGTACCAGAACCTGTTATATTACCATTTGAATAAATACTACCAACTATCCTTGACCCATTATTCATAATAAATCCTCCTGATCCAACCTGAACACCATAACTAAAAGAAACCCCTACTCCAGTATCAACGGTCAATTTAACTTTTCTTTGCACTAAGTCTGTATTACCCAATGAAGTAATTTCTTTTTGACTACTTGAAATATCAGTAACAGTAGTTACTGCTTCTGAATTTCCTAATACAATAGTTTCGGTACCATTTGTCTGTTTGTTATTCTTTAATCTGTACAGAACATCTTCAACACCTGATTCGGCCAAGAAGTAAGTTTGTTTTGAATGGAAATTATCTGTGGCAATTTTATATTCACGCACAGTTGGAACTACTATACCAATTATAATTGTTGAACTTATAAATACAAAGAACAAGACAAGAATTATCATCGCCGCACCTCTATTGTATTTTATTGTATTTTTATTCTTCATAATTATTAATTAGTAATTCTTCATTATTAATTATTTAATACCCTCCTCTTAAAATTATCGTATTGTATAAAGTTTCTGTTTTACCAGTTTTACTACGAGAGTCTTGTAATTCCATTTCTATCTTTACTGCTTCACTATTTGGAGTTGAAATACGATTAAATATCAACTTGTTTAGATAAATATTTTGTGACAATAGGTTCCCCACAAGTACGCCGTTGCTATATAACTCTAGGGCATTCCCATTCTTTTCAATTTGAATATAGCTTGTTCCATCCACATTATTCAGACGCAAAACACCAGAATTAGAATTGAAAACACTGTTTATCATATCTATATTCTTGGCTTGTCGTATTTCGTGAGAAATTCTATCCATCGAAACAGATCCGGAGTTTAACAAATCTTGATTACTTCTAGTATTTGAGAATGATGCCAGTATTACAATAAATGAATTCACGACGACGACAGATACTATAGTGAATATCGATAGATAGATAATTATCTCTATAATACCGATCCCTTTATTTAAATTTATTCTAAATATATTCATTGTTATTAATTAAAAATATCAGTAATATAAAATGACAAACTCTTGGTGTTAGCTACACCAGAAGAGTTCCAGCTCACTTCGACTGTCACTTTCTTCGTACGTGGGTCTATAGTTCCACCTGACTCTAGGATATCATCACTGTCATCTCTACCTACAGAGTAAATGGTAACCTTGCGATCGAAACCATTTAGTGGATATACGGTCGTACTCCCCACCAAGCTAGTACTACTAGTGTCTAGAACCCAAGCAGACGAACTATTATTGAAGAATAAATGATATTGTGTAGGACTTAAACTTAAATTAGATATAGTTGTCCAGTTGTTGTCACGAATAGACTTCACGGCTTCCGCCCCCTCTTCCAAGAGAAAGCTGGCTTGAGATTTCTTCAAGGCTACACCTGAGAGTTGTATCCCCTTTTGTGCTGTCTGCATTAGAGCAAACATAGAGATCGAGATAATAGCGCAAGCTACAAGAACCTCAATTATTGTAAATCCAGATAATAACTTCTTTTTATTTTTATTTAAGTTAATCATTTAATTTAAGCTTACAACTCCCATCTTGCTAATTGTAATCGTTTTTTGTTTCGTGGAATCAGAAACTAATTCTAACACCACAGTACTATCAATTGTACCATTGATAACTCCCCCTGTTAAACGTTCAAAGGTGATATCGCTCCCTCCACCCGATATATTTATTCCCCCAGTGGCAGGAATAGCAACAACTGGACTAAAATCAATAGGTTCATTGGTACTATTTGACGAAGAATACGTACTGCCAGTAAATAGCACAGCTCTACCAGATTCAAAATGGACGCTATAGTTGCTTGAATTCACAGAGGAAATAGTGTTTTGCCGAGCTTTATTTAGTAGAGCAACAATATCAACCGCTGTATTACGTAATGCTTGCTCGTTGCGAAAGGAAGACAGATTTACTAAAACAATAGAAGAAATTATTCCTATAATGACAATTACTATCAATAATTCTAACATGGTGAACCCTTTGTTGTATTTATTTTTCATAATTATTAATTAATATTATCCATTACTGTATACATAGGCTTAATCATCGCAATAGCAAAGAAGCCAACGGCTACTCCTATGAATATCATCAGCACTGGCTCTATGATAGTCGAGAGATTCTTGGTTTTATTGTCGACTTCTGTCTCATAGAATACGGCTATATCTATAAGCATTTGAGAGAGCTTACCGGTTTCTTCTCCTACCTCAATCATTTCCCCCACCATGATAGGATAGAGATGCGTGTTGGCCTTGAAAGATTCAGAGAGAGCTACTCCTTTTTCTATAGAACCTATAGCATTGTGAATTAGCTCTTTATAGTGAACGTTCTGTAAGACTTCTTCTGTGATCTCTAATGCCCTTGATACATCTACTCCAGAGGCCAATAGCGAGGAAAGAGTTCGGGCAGTTCTAGCTGTATTCATCTCTTTTATAAGAGTGCCTAACATTGGTAGCTTAAGGATAAATATGTCAAAATACCTTTGGGTAAATTTCAACTTAGCAAACAAGAACCCCGAACCTATAACCAATCCTATAACTAAGGCAAATAGTAAGAAGTGTTGAGAGAGCATATTGGAAATAAAGATTATGACTTTTGTAGGTGCTGGTAGTTCTACTCCTGTATCGGTGAAAGTTTTAGTCAAAGTTGGCACCACGTATATCATCATTAGAATTCCAATGATGAATATCGCCGCTACAATGATACTAGGATAGATAAGAGCTCCTTTTATTTTCCTATTTAAATCATAAGTCTTCTTCAGGGTCATACCTACCTCGGAGAGTGTCTTAGGTAGACCGCCTGACTCTTCTCCAGAGTGAACCATGGAAACGAAAACTCCCGAGAAGACTTTCGGGAACTTTTTCATACCAGAGGAAAGTGTGCCTCCCTTGTTTATATCGTCTATCAAGCTCTTTAAGATGTTGTTGAAGAATTTATTGGTAGTCTGCTTTTCTAGGACAGAGAGAGCTCGAGTGAGAGATAGACCGGCTGAGAGCATTCCACTCAGATTATTAGTAAACATTATCTTCTCAGACAGAGAAACACCTCCGAAAATTTCAAGATTAAAAGAGAATTTAAATTCTTTTTCATTATATTCCTTTACTGAGAGAGGGACAGACCCCCTCTCTCTAATCTCCCTTGCTAGGGCAAATGTATCCGGGGCTTCTGCAAGCCCTTCTACTATAGATCCTTCTTTATTTTGTTCTTTGTATTTAAATTTCATATCTATTCGTCCACATGTCGGACTTGTGGATTCCACAAGTCCGACATGTGGCCATATTATTCCGACACCACACGAAGAACTTCTTCGGTAGAAGTAACTCCTGATGCCACTAGGAAGATTCCATCTTCAAGCATTGTCATCATACCTTCTTTCTTGGCTATTTTTTCTAAGTCGTCAGCCGAAGAATTCTTTAGAATCATTTCCTTGATAGTACTACTAACTTCTAGTACTTCATGAATCCCGACGCGCCCCTTGTAGCCATCCGGTGAGTCTTTGTTGGGCTTTGGTTTATAGAATGGTATCTCTTCCCATGTAGCATCGTCCTTCACAATCTTTTCCTTCTTCAGTGTATCGAGAACTACATCCAAGTTTACAACCTTACTTAAAGCGGTGAGCTCTACTTTACTCAAGTTGTACTTTTCTTTCTCTTCTGAAAGTTTACGAACTAAACGCTGAGCGATTACTGTCTTGACTGTCGATACGATGAGGAATGGTTCCACTCCCATATCTATCATACGTGGTATAGCTCCTGCCGCTGAGTTGGTGTGTATAGTTGAAAGCACCAAGTGCCCTGTTAGCGATGCATTCACCGCTAGAGAGGCAGTCTCTCCATCACGAATCTCTCCCACCATGATGATGTCAGGGTCCTGACGAAGAAGAGTACGAAGTCCATTGGCAAAGGTTAGCCCTATTTCGGATTTGGTCTGAGTTTGGTTTATTCTTGCCATTTGATATTCGATAGGGTCTTCAACCGTCGAAATATTTACATCTGGAGTGTTCAATATATCAAGCATTGTATATAGAGTCGTGGTCTTACCAGATCCAGTTGGTCCAGCAGCGAGCAACATTCCATTTCTTTTCTTCATTCCTCTATGAATTCTCTCAAGTGCTTCCCCGTGGAAGCCCAAGCCCTCAAGCGAGAAACCTTTAGCATTTTCTCGCAAAATACGTATGACTGTCTTCTCTCCAAAGTATGTAGGTAAAGTAGAAACACGGAAGGAAACTCTCCCAGAATCATTTATAATTTTAAAACGTCCGTCTTGAGGCAATCGCTTCTCGTCAAGTTTCAAGTTAGAAAGTACTTTGATACGTGCCACAATTCCGGGAGCAGTATCTTTCGGAAGTACCATGGCGTCATGTAGAATTCCATCAATACGATAGCGAACTATGAGCGACTCTTCCCCAGGTTCAATATGTATGTCAGAAGATCCCTGAAGGATAGCATGGGAGATAAGTGTATCGACAATTTTCACGATAGGTAGATCTTCAGCAAGTTCCTTTTCTGTCTTTTGGCTGTTGTCTGTCTTCTCTCCTGCGAAAGCATTATCCACTATAGATCCCAAAGTCCCAGTCTCTTTCTTTATAATATCTTCAAAGTCTGCTTGTAGACTTTTCTTGTATAGAGAAAGTGCTTCCTTGATAGAGTCAGAGGAAGTCATACGTGGTAGGATTCGAAGTCCCACTTTCTTTTTGATAAAGTCGATAACTGGCAAGTTGTCTACATCTAGCATTGCAACTTCAAGTCCAGAGGCTGACTTCTTATATGCAATTATATTATTGTTGCGAGCAATAGGCTCAGGGATAAGATTCAAAACTTCAGGAGCAATCTTCTCCCCTTTCAAGCTAACAAATGGGATTCCAAGCGACACCGCCTGCATACTATTCCAGTCCTTCTCAGTAAGTTTGCCATCACTCATCAGAACCGCCCCAAGTGTCTGATTGGTTTCTTTCGCTTTCTTGACCGCCATCGCCACGTCCGTCTTACTGACTAGCCCCGAAGTATTTAAAAGATTTATAATCGTAGTTTCATCGATATGCATGTAAACATTATACCAAATAAAAAACAAAAAATCCCAGTTTAGACTGGAATTTTTTAATTCTGATTCAGTAAAACCACCTACTGGGTTAATTTTCTAATACACCTCATTCTGGTAGCACTTCTCACAGTATATAATCTCCGGCCTCTCAGGAACATAACTCGTCTCAAAGGTATTCGTACAGCCTTCTTTCATGCAGGATCTATGCCAGAGCTTTGGAGGATTCACTTGATTAAAACGATCTTTATGCCTACATTCAAAACATTTTCTTGGTATAGGTAAGTTAAATCTCTTCAGAAATTCATATTCTGATTGGATTATTTTATACCCTTTATTACAAGATTCACATTCTATAATATAATCAAGGATTGTTTCTTTAATATCTTTGATATCATCTGGTATGTCTTTACTTGTATGCGTAATTGTATATCCTGATTTGTCAGGATTAAGAAAATTATATCCATTACTTTTTATATCATCTTCAGAAAGTGGAAAATAATCCTCTGCAACAGTTTCGTTATACCCAAATGGAGAAATCTCCGCAGGGAAAAACTCTCCATATTTATATACATTCCCCTTCTTATCTGTATAAGGAATATTATTCATATGTTCTATGATTTTTTTCTTAAGTTCAATATATTCTCCTTTTGAATACTGTTTATTAAAAATACAATAACTATTTTCCCTCAAACCCACACAAGCAAAAAGATTGTTACAACCATGACAATTATAAGAATATTCTGTATTTAAACACTCCCAAGAAGTTGCTGTAAAAAGTTGCATAGAACCATTTACACCTGAGTCAATTCCTTCATAAAGAAGCTGTGTATTGGCTCCTACTCCATATCCATCATATGAATCATTTAAACGATCAATCGCATTTATTAGAAACCTACAATCTTTTATATTATTGGCTACATAGAAACAATCATGAGAATTACTCGCATTGGTTATGTCATCACCGCTAACATTACTTGAATTTACTATATTAGAAAATCTTCTCAATGCTGAAAGTTTAAACTTATTAAATTCTTCTTTAATTTTTTTAAAATTATTATAATTTCCTATATTTAATTCACTTAATTTTTTAAAGTATTCTTCTTTAGTCAACTGTTCATTCCAAATACAATAAGATTTGTTTCTTAAATTTGTACAGCCAAAACAGTTCGTACAATTTTTACAATCATAAAGAAAATAGGAACTGACACAAGATACAGCATTCTGTGAATAGAAAGTTTCGTAACACTTAACACAAGAAACATCATCATAACAAAACTCACAATTTACTGTTGTAAACATATCCATAGAATCCTTGCTTTCATTACAACGAGAAGCATAATTTATATTTTCCCCCAACCAAGAAGCCGAGACTAAGTAAGAATTTTTAAATTCTCCAATGTGATTGCCATATAAAGTATCAGTACATTTACCTATAAAAAGATTGGGCTGTGGAACCTTTTCCAATAGTTCCCTAAATTGTTTAAAAAATGGTCTTGAAAAGTCATAATCCATACCATATTCTGTCGGGTCCCATTTATCACTCCACCATATATCTCTGTCATAAATAATAAATGGGGATTCGCTAGAGAAACAGCTGATTACACTTTTACCAGTTTTAGCACATTTATTTCTATGCAATACTCTTTCATTTCTAAAAGTAAATCTTCTTTGCATCCGACACTCCGGACAGAAAGTCGGCGCTGGAACCTTTATTTTCTCATAAAAAGAAAAGTCATCTGGCTCTATTGTAAATTGAAGCCTACAATTCTGACATATCCTTTTTTCTAATTTTTGTTCCATATTTCTATTTGGCATATTTACGCCATGGCTGAAATATGCCAAATGACGTTTATTTCACTCTTGCCATGTATTTATAATTGACCAGAAGTACAATTATAAATAGTGATAATGTTAGAGCCATGACTGGCATAGTAACGTAGCCGAATTCATAGATATATCGAATTGCGCAAGAGACTCCCCCACGAGATGGATCTGCACACGAAGGACCAGAAGTTAATCCAGTTTCTACAAATATATGATAGATAGAGACTATTGAACCGATAATAGCAAAGACCAAGCTGAAATCCACGATTGATTTATCTCTCTTGTAGAGTTCCATTCCAAATAGTATTAGTTGAGGGTACAAGAATATTCTCTGAATCCAGCAAAGCTCACAAGGTGGGAAGCCAATTATTTCAGAATAAAAGAGAGATAAACTAAATGCCCCCAATGCTCCCAAGAATCCAAGGATGAAAGTATATTTCTTGAAGAAGAGTAATAGAGGATTATTCCTACTTCTAAAGAAAATTAAAATTATTAGGACACTTAGAATAACTACTTGGAGAAAGATCGTCCCCAAGGCTAAAATCTTATTCACTGTGTCTAGATATGCTGGCATATATTTTAATACTCTATTCTGGCAAGATACAATTTGTCTTCTCTGCTAATGTTTGAAGTGATAATTCTCCAGAGAGACGGGACCCGTCTTTAAATATCCAAGTTGGATAACCTTCTATTCCTTTATCTTTACAAACTTGGAGTTGACCTGTTCCATCGGGAGTAGAACATTCTATATAAGGAAGATATTGTTTAGAAGATCCAAAAAGTTTCTTTTGATTTTGACAATGAGAACACCAAAACGTTCCATAAAACTCCACTCCACTACTTTTCAAACACTGAGCAAAACCATCAAGTTTTGTTGATTGCTTAATATTTGCTTTAGTCATATAAACCCCAAATCCCCCAACTAGTAACACTATAATAACTGTAAATATAATAAAAAATTTTGTTTTATTCATTCCACTATTATATCAGAACCCGAGCTTAACCAAAAGCCATACAAATGGTGCCTTTATTTTAGATATCACATTGTGAACTATAGACAAGAAGTTATTGTTTGACTCACTCACTCCTATAGCACTAGCAGAAAGAGGACTCCCTATAGGCTTCTCTATTTTCGTATTTGTTGTTGCACTTGTTTTTATTATCGGTTTTGTTGTCTGTCTGACTATTGGCTTGATTATTTTTTTATCTTCTACTTTTGGAAGCACTTCTAGATCTTTCTTTTCTTCTTCTACTATAGCAGGAGCGACAATTTCTGATTTAATTTCTTGTATTAAAGAAGGTGAAGAAGCTGGAGCAGGAGCCACTTCTTGTTTAGAGAAATTATCCAAGATACTACTCCATGTTTTGTGTAGCACTGCGGGTATAGCATAAGCCGTAGACCACACGCGGACGTCTGTCTCGTCTATCGTATTTTCTAACCCACCATCTGACTGTTGGCCAGAAGCCAAGTAATCAGTCGCTTTTGAAACACTGTTAGCATCTATGAGAGCTTGCAATGCCCAAGAAGTCGAGGAATTATTTTCAAATCCTCCATCTGTTCCCTGACTCGAAACTAAATAATTTTCCGCTGAAGAAATTGAAGAAGACACACCAGAAATATTTCCAAATCCTCTCAAGGCCTGGATGCCGGCCCCTGTCATATCTATACTTCCCCATGATCCACCAGATTGCTTGGATACAATATAGTTTACATCTTTATTTATCATTTCATCACTTCCAGTATATCCGGCATTTTTCAAAACTATCAAAGCAAAGATATCATCGTTTACCAAGCTCGCATCACCAAACTGCACTCCATCAAAGCTATCTGTAATTTTCTTTATATAATTCACCTCTGTCCCATTGTATGGATTTATACCTAGAGCCATTAGTGCCATCGCTCGCCTTTCATAGTCAGTAACCACTCCACCATCTATAGGATTCGACTTCAGATAATTCGTAAGTTTCAATTTCAAGTCAGCATTGTCCCCTGCCTTAGAGGCTATCGCCACCCAGTCTGTATACATTGGAGCTCCAAATGAGCCATCACTCTTCTGGTTGAAAGACAGAAATTCGAAAGCTTTGGAAGTAGAAAAAGTTTTAGGAGGTAAAGGAGTATTAGAACCTCCCCCACCACCATTATTCTCTGGAACAAATTTAGTGACTACAAGTTTTTCAGTCGGCCAGTAATAATCCTCTTTAATTCCTACATTATACTCACCCTCTGGTACAGATGAGAATATTGCAATGCCAGTTACATCATCAACCTTTTTTTGGATCTCATCATTTGGAGTCCATGGATTTGCTGGGTCTGGTTTGGTAACTCCTACAGTAACTCCACTACGAGAAAGCCAAAGATTATGCTCATAGTCATACTTTTCAGCAGTAACATTTAATTCTTCGTTATCTTTTATTAAATTTTTATTTAAGAGAACTCTATTCTGTTGTCCAAAGTATATGTAAATTTTTTCATTTCCACTTAAAATATTTTTGTCCATCCCAACGTATGGATAAGAATCGTTTACAACATACTGCCAGTTATCACAAAGGATCTCTCCCCCACTTGGAGTTAAGCATTTCATGTATAGAGAATCATAAACACCACTATATTCCAATGTAGAAATTGAAAAGTTATCACTAGTACTATCAATACCGTAAAGTATAGCAAGAGCACTACGTGCATTTATATCGTGGGCAACACCATCTTTATCTGGAATTGAAATTATTCCAGATTCTGGTAACTCATAAAATCCATCATATAAAATAACATCTCCATTTCTAATGACAACTTGCTCTTTTAATTTTTCTGGTACTACAACCACATCTACACAAGCATCTTTTGCTTCATTTAGAATCTGTGGCGCTACACATTCTATGGGTGCAGGAACAGGAGCATCTTCGGCGGTTACTTTTGTAAAATTAAATCCTATTAAAACAAAACTCAATCCGAGCAAAACTATAAACTTTTTTAAAATATTTTTTATCATAAATTATATCCCTTCATTTTTCCAACTAATAATATCCCCTTCTTTCAGTATATATTGTGAGACTCCGATGGAAGCGAGCTTGTCGTTCACATAATACATCCAGTACTCCCCGGGAGCTCCCTTTACTCCATTTATCTCTGTAATAAAACTTCCCAACCCTGAAACTTCTTTATATTTGAAGCTAAATGTATCAGGGGGAGTACTCTTCTCTTCCAGCGTTTTCATCATTTCGAATACCGATGCCCCTTCTCTTGTCTCTACTTCGTATTTTTTATCTAGAACACTAAACTTAATTTTTATACTATTTTCAGTTTGTACTGTTTTTAAACCTTTGTTTTTCTGATTTTTTATTGAAACTATTGTTTCAATTTTTTCTTCTGTATAATTCTGTTCTAAGGGGACAATGATAGGTATTTCTTTCTTCCTATTAAGAAACAGAAAAACCAAAACGATTATAAGTAAAACAAAGCCTCCTATTAAAATTTTTCGTTCTTTTGTTTTCATATGATTTGATAAATTTATAAATATTACAAGAAAAGCCCCTGCTGTCGCAGGGGCTTTTCTCTAAAATAATAGTAGATTTCTCCTGCTCGGGAAACACCGTTGTATTAAGATCGGACTTATCTCTTACGAGCATTACCGTTGCGGCACAGTAGAGGAATCACACCTCACTTCCAAATACATAGGTTTAAATTTTAAAAAACTAACTAACCAAAACAATTTTTTCTACACTAAAACTTCTTTTGCTTTCATTCTTTGACTCGCCGTAGTTTTAACAGAGGCGGTCACTACCCATCTTTCAATCAAAGGTGCTAGTACTATAGCAAAAGATACATTCCCTAGCAAGTGTAGAGCGGTGAAAGGAATCTGCCCTACGAGGGACACCATAAATGATTGACGGAAGAAGAGTGGTCCAATAGTAAGACCTGTAACAGCGTCATAAACTATCGTAGCTATAACTGCATATGTAGCATAATTCTTCCAGCCAGAACGATTCTTGAAGTAGTACTGTGCTCCAAGACCTAAAGCTCCATATGCCAAAGCTGTTACAAGAGTCCAAATACCAAGCCCTGAAGTCACAGCATCAAACAATACAATACTAAAGAATCCAAAGGCAAATGCATACAGACCACCATAAACTTTCCCAAATGGCATTATGACTGTCATTAGTGGCTCTACGTTTGGTGCCCGAAAGGGCATGAGCCTGATAGCAAAGACAGCCAAAAATGCAGTTATGTATTTAATACTTTTTTTCATATTATTGATAGTGAAGCAAGTATATGTAAAATTATTTGTCGCGTCGGAGCCCTTTAGGGTAAAGCGAAAATAATTTTACATATACTTGCGAAACTCAAACTTAATTTACACTATATCACAAACACCAGAAACGCAAGCCAGCTCTCTCTTTACTTCGGTTTCATCTCTCATCTCATAAGTCACAATCTTTGAGAAGTCAAAGTCTGGCATTTTAGATACAAGATCCTTGTAAGTCTTCTCGTCTATGGCTTCATAAGGAGCAAGCTGGTATACATGGTTGCTTCGTGGTAGGAACGAAAGCCCTCCTACAATATCCCAGTTCTGGTAGAGCCAGTGTGCCACTTGTATCCATTCATTCTCCCCCACTGACACAGTTACAGAAGGATTGTGTTCAGTATAGTTCACCTTCACAACCTTCCAGTGTTCTAGTTGATCGATAGCAGTAATGTCGTCTTTACAGATGGCATCCTCTGGAGCTTTCATTGGGAATTCAAGAACGAAAGTATTGGCCTCATCAAGAGTCTGACCAACTTCTGGATGGTAAGGAACTCCTTGATCTTTCATCATTTTGAATAGTGAGTCTGTCGCTGAAATACGAATACGACGTATATAATAAGGCGCATGACGAGGATGCATTCCTGAAGCACAGTCTACAGTCTGAGAGACAGTCCCAGAAGGCTTCACAGCGGTAATACAAGTAGACTCATTGATACCAAATCTTTTTGCATATACCTTGTTTACACGAATAGCTTCAAGACGAAGTTTAGTGAGCATGGCAGGGTCGCGAGCAATCTTCGAATCCCACTGCCCAGTAACAGAAACTCCGAGTAATTTCTCTGCATCACAATTATCTTTCCATTCTTTTGATAAGTATCCAAACTTTGTAAGCGTCGACTGGTATGTACCAATAATAGTAGCGATGCGAATCTTTCTCAGTAGAGATTCTTCAGTGTCTTCTGCTCTAGCCACTACTTCAGATAAGTTACAGAATTGCTTTGATCTTAGAATTATCTCTCCACAAGGATTTGTACCCATCTCCCCTATAAAATCAGCAGACTTTTCGATTCTTCTCTTTGGAAGAGATTTATAAAGAGATCCGCGGTTGAAGATGCCTCTCTCTCCACTTCCTGATTCCATAAGAGCAATCCATTCTTTCAAGAATTCTGTTTCTGTTGGTTTAACGTTGTAAACGGCAGAATTGTTCGCAAGCATACGTTGTCCTTCATTGAGCCAGAATTGTCCGTTTTTTGCATCACGCATTTCAGAATCATCTAAGTCAGAGAGTGATATAAGGGCACTTCGGCGAACTCCACCAGATACTACACATTCACCAATCTTACAGATAATGTCGTGAGCATCTATATTCCTCAAGTGTCTACCTTGGCGTCTTAATATGCGGTCTCGTGTAAATCCAAGTAGATCTATCAAGGGTTTAGGGCCAGAACTCTTACCTCCCATTATTTTAAGACGAGCCCCAGCTGGACGCAAAAGTGAGAAGTCAAACTCTATATCATTACCATCAAACCAAGTCTTCATACCAAGGACAAATGCATCTGCCCAGCCTTCTTTAGTGTCTGGTACAACGAAAGTAGGAAGCTTCTTGCCTGATTGATTTTTTATTTGAGGAAGTGCTTGAATATTTTTACTTTCTACAGAGAATCCTACTCCTGTTCCACACATAGAGATGTAAATAATCTCTCCAAAGTCTTGAAACTTAGATGGGGCTATGAATGAACAGTTGTAAGCACAGACATTTGTCTTCTCGGCAGCAGGACCAGCAAATTGCAAGAGTCTCATGGAAGGCATAGCTTCTTGCTTGAGGATTGCTTCACGTACTTCTTCATATTCACTTTCTTTCAGCTTGTCTCCAAGCTTACCTTTCATGAATTCAACATATCTGCTGATAGTCTCTATCCATGTTTCTCTTCTTCCTTCTTCTTCAATCCACTTCGCATATGAACGATAGTAAACGAATTCAGAAAGTGGATTTCTAAAATATTTTTTACTTTCATCATTTAGCTTCTTCACACGCTCTGGCACAGTTATACTATGGGATCGTAGACGTGCTCGCTCTTCACGATAAAGAATATAGTTCTTAGAAGTTTTGACGAAGTCAGATAGCATAAGTTCCTGCTCGACAGTGTCCTGAACGCCCTCCACAGTTGGCATAAAGTTCTTATATTTCTTGGCTATTTTGACTATTTCGTTGAAAACCTTATCAGCCACAATATTGGCATCTTTGATAGAACCTTCCCCGCTTGCAAGCATAGCTTTATTAATAGCATTCGTTATCTTATTAAGATCAAAAGGAACAGTAGTTCCATCTCTCTTAAGAACGCTTTTAATAAAAATATTCTTGTCTGACTTTTTTTCAACAGAAACTTCCTCACTCTTTAGGGCGACCTTTGTACTCTTTTTTTTGAGACTTAGCACCTTCTTTTTTGCAACCATAATTTTTTTATTTTAATTAATAATGTCTCACCTGTCTCCCACTTTTGCTTTTGGGTTTATATTATACTCTTACTTTTAGTATCATAACAAGAGGTATTGGGAGAAAATAAACACTACAAAAAAATATTGGGAATGAGTCAATAGTTCTCCAAATTTTCTCCAAAAGTCGCCCTTAGAGTACTACTATTAAAGGATATTTTCATAACAAAAATTCTTCCTTTTTTAAAACTAAACAAGCCCCCGAAAATTGCATTTTATTGCATTCATTCCCCTCTTGAGGGGTGGATTTTGTACTCAAAAGACGGGGTGGATGAATTTAAATCCTCCACCTCCCCCTTCGGGTACTCCTCAAGAGGAGAATTAATACACCTCCCCCTGATAACACTTCTCACAATACACTATCTCCGGTCTCTCAGGAGCATAACTCGTCTCAAAGGTATTTGTGCATCCCTCTTTCATACAGGAACGATGCCATAATTTCATAGGGTTTCTTTGAGCTAGACGTTCATAGTGTCGACAGTTAGGACAGAGACGAGGTAAGGGTAGGTTCATACGTCGGTAGAAGGATAGTTCTTCGGGGATAATCTTGAAGGCTTCTGTGCATTGTTGATTACAGGTTCCCTTATGGAAACATTCAATGACTTTGTTTAGGATATCTTGGTCTTCTGTATCATTTATAGAGTCAGGGATGTCATCTGTGTGGATATCTATAGTATAGTTACGTTCTTCCTTGTCTTTCCACTTGTATCCTTGTTCTAGGGCTTGTTCTTTAGTTAATGGATAGTATTCTTGAGCTATGGTTTCGTTGTAGGCAAAGGGAGAGAGTTCAGATGGGAAGAATTCACCGTATTTGTATACTCTTCCCTTAGAGTCTATGTAGGGCATGTCGGACATGTGCTTTATGATTTTGGGAACCAACTCTTCGTATTCGGATTTGGTGTATTGGCGGTTTAGGATGCAGTATTGTTTGGAGCGGAGTGCTATACACCCAAATAAATTTGAAGAAGCAGAACAAAAATCTGAATACTTAATATTATTTGAATCTCCAATTATATTAGAAAAAAGAACTCTATTAATCTTCCAATAACCTATGTAGTCATAACATAGTTCCATAAATTCACAATAGTTTGCATCATGAACGTCTATGGCTTCAATAACTTGTTTACAATATTTAATATCCTTGCTTTTCTTAACATCAAAACAATAAGTAGCATTTTTTGATTGGACTATATGATCACCTTTTACATTATCTGAATATAATATGGTACTAAACTTGCGTGGTAATTTTATTTTTATATTTTCAAACTCTTCTTTTATTGCATTTAACTTTTTATAACTTCCATCTAATATTTTACTTTTTTCTTTTAAATATCCTTCTTTGGTGTACTGTTTATTAAAAATAAAATAACTTTTATTTCTTAAACCAGCACAACCTATGCAATCATTGCAATTTTTACAATCAAAACAATATGTTAAATCAAATGAATTAGAACAATTATGACAATATTTGCATCGTGATAATTTTTCAGAATCTATAGATTCATAACAATATTCGCATTCTCTAGATACATACGTATCAACACAATATTTTGATTCATAAGGAGAACCATAAAAACAATTTTCTATGTTTATAGATCCAAAACACAAATATGAGTCTTTTCCACCAGCCATATGATTACAAAAGTCACAATTTTTTGTATCTGGCACGATAAGAGAAGGACGGGGTATTTTGTTTAATAATTCACGAAACTGCTTAAAAAACGGCTTTGTAAAATCATACTGTTGTCCATCTACTGTAGGATCCCATTTATCACCCCACCAGCAACTAGTACAAAACACAGGAAATTGTTTATCAGGAGAATACATAGAAATTATTTTGTTTCCACATAGCCCACATTCTCTTCTGTATAAATTTCTCTCATTTCTAACACTAAATCTTCTCTGCATTCTACACTCCGGACAAAATGTTGGTGGAGGAACTTTTATCTTCTCATAGAAAGAAAAGTCGTCCATCTCGATAGTGAAGTCTTTCTTGCAGTTTTGGCATATTTTATTTTCTGATTGATATTCCATGTTTTAATATACTTCCTGTTGATAACACTTCTCGCAATACACGATCTCTGGCCTCTCTGGAGCATACGAGGTCTCAAATTCATTAGTACAGCCTTCTTTCATACAGGATCTATGCCAAAGTTTCATGGGGGTTCGCATTCTTAATCTACTTTCATGCCTACAAAAGAAGCATAGTCTAGGCAGAGGAACCCCAAGGCGTTTATATAAATTAAGTTCATCTTCTATTATTTTATATGCCCCCTTACATCTATCCTGACAATTTTCTTCATGCAAACAACCTATAACTTCTTTAGTGATATCAATTTTATTATCATCGAAATTATCAGGCAAATCTTTTGCTTTTATTGTTATTTGGTATTCAGTATTTTTTCTGTCTCGCCATCTATACCCATTCTCTAAAGCTTTTTCTCTTGTTGTTGGAAAATAATCTTGGGCTTGAGTTTCATTGTAACAAAAAGGGGAAAGTTCACTTGGAAAGAACTCACCATATTTGTATACAATCCCCTTTTTATCTACATAAGGAACTTCCATCATTTGTTTTTTAATCGATATCACCAATTCTTCATATTCTTCTTTTGTATATTGTTTATTTAAAATACAATATTTTTTATTTCTTAAACCAATACAACCAAATAGATTAGAACTTCCATGACAATTAAAACAATACTCAATATCATTCGAACTATAAACAACACTAGTGAAAAGATTCCTAAAATTACCTATTCCTGTATCAAATGTTTCATACATCAACTCCCCCATTCCTACCCCTGGACCTGAATCGTAAGTATCTTTTAAGTTCATTTTAGACCAATGAACATATTTTGAATCTTCTATTTGACCACTAGAATCGAAACATGATTTACAATTTTTTACCCCATTAAGATTCTCTCCTGTCGAATTAACACATTTTATCTGAGTGGCAAAACGATGAATTGATTTTAAATAAATTTCTTTGAAATGTAATTTAAATTTTTCAATCACATTAAAATCCATTAAATTCATCTCTTCCAAACGACTCTTATATTCTTCTCTAGAAAATTGTTCGTTCCAAATACAGTATGATTTATTACGGAGATTACTGCAACCAAAGCAGTCAGTGCACCCTATACAGTCGTACAAGAAATACGAATCAACACAATTCTTACAATTAAGAGAATACATTAAATGATAGCAGTCCGAACACATTACATCGTCATAACATAGTTCAGAATTTTGAACTATGTATAGATCAGAAGAATCTTTGGTAAAAAATATTCTATTAGAATAGTGAGTTTGTTCAATTTTCCAAGATCCAGATGACATATAACTATTCTTACTATCTTCCGCAATGTTACAGTAATCACTATTGGTGGCATTAGAATTTGATAGGTGTTGAAGCGGGAAAACATCCCTTAATTCCTTCCATTGTTCAAAAAATGATTTAGAAAAGTCGTATTCCCTACCATAAGAAAGGGCATCCCAACCATCTCCCCACCATGATTTAGAATCATAAATAACTAATTTTTCCTCAGGTGGATAAAAAGAAATGAGCATTTCTTTATGACCAGGCACGTCACATTTCCTTCTAAATAAAGACATCTCATTACGCCAACATAATCTTCTTATAGTTCTACACTCTGGACAAAAGGTTGGTGGAGGGACCTTAATCTTCTCATAGAAAGAGAAGTCATCAGGCTCGATAACGAAATTTTGCTTACAATTTTGACATATTCTACTTTCAGACATATCACTCATATATTTTTACAGTTTCCTGTCCCATTGAAAGTACTCTTTCCTTCGGGATGACATATTTTCGTCTCCGGATTCATATATTTTTATTATAACAATTTTTAATATATAATAGTAGAATGATTTTCACAATGATTCTTACAGTTTTAGGATTATGTTTATTTGAAGTTATTTCAAGTATCGATAACGCCGTTATTAATGCAGAAGTTTTAGGTACTATGGGGAAAAAAGCAAGAAGATGGTTTCTTGTTTATGGTTTCTTTTTTGCAGTATTTGTAGTAAGAGGACTTCTTCCTTGGATAATTATTTGGGCAACTGTCCCAGAATTGGGACCTATCGGGGCATTAACTGCTACCTTTTCCAATGACCCTAGTATTCATACTGCTATTGAAGAATCTGCCCCTATCCTATTGTTAGGTGGAGGTATTTTCCTTGTCTTTCTTTTCTTCCACTGGCTATTCCTTGAAACAAAGAACTTCGGACTACGTCATGAAAGATTTTTCCAGAAGAATGGAGTCTGGTTCTTTGCTGTTGTGTCTATCATTCTAGCTGTAGTTGTATGGCATTCAATTAAGATAAATCCAATGCTAGCTTTTGCAGCAGTTGTCGGATCAACAGCCTTTTTCATAACTCATGGATTCAAAGAGAATGCCGAAAAAGGAGAGCAAGCACTTCTCTCAAGCGACAACAAGATGTCAGATATTAGTAAAATACTTTATCTTGAAATTATAGATATGACCTTCTCTATAGATGGAGTACTTGGAGCTTTTGCCTTTACACTTTCTGTACCACTCATCATACTGGGCAACGGACTTGGTGCTTTTGTATTGAGGAAATTAACTATCAGTAATATAGATCGAATTAAAAAGTACGCCTTCTTGAAGAACGGAGCCATGTATTCTATCTTCGTTCTAGGTATAGTTATGATGGCAGACGCATTTGGAGTTCATATCCCTTCATATGTTTCCCCTCTCCTAACTTTCGCTATAATCGGATACTTCGTTTTCAAATCCGTTAAATTAAACAAACAATTAAAGTTGAATTAACGGAGTAAAAATGTTCTCGAGCGAACCCTCACGCAGGTCGACGGACCGAGTGCGAGCAAAAAATTCAGCAGAATTTTATTGTGTGGTGAGTCCGAGAATTTTTTTATGGAGTTAATTCAAAACCAATAAACTTTATTCAATAGTATCAAACCCCCCAGACTGTATATCCCAGAGCTTTTTATATATACCATCTTTATTATTCAAGAGTTCATCGTGATTGTCGTCTTCTACTATCTTTCCGTCTTCTATCACAATTATTCTATCCATCGCACGAACAGTCGAGAGTCTGTGAGCTATAACTATCGTCGTCTTGTTCTTTATCAAGTTTTGCAAAGCTTCTTGGATAAGCATCTCGGATTCTGAATCGAGAGCCGAAGTCGCTTCATCTAGTACTAGTATAGGTGCATCCTTAAGTATTGCTCTGGCAATAGCCACACGTTGACGCTCCCCACCTGAGAGCTTTATACCTCTCTCTCCTACATAAGTTTCATAACCAAGTGGCAATCTGTCTATAAATTTATCACAGTTAGCCAAACGACTTGCTTCTTTGACTTCTTCATCTGTCGCGTCACGTCTTCCATAGCGAATATTTTCTAGAAGTGTTCGGTGGAATAGGGCTGGATCTTGAGGCACGAAGCCTATCTCTTCTCGCAGATTCTTCTGAGAGATAGTACTGATATCTACCCCATCTATCAATATCTTCCCTGAAGTTAAGTTGAACAACCTCATAAGAAGATTTACGAAAGTCGACTTCCCTGCCCCCGAAGTCCCAACTATCGCAAGCTTTTGCCCTGCAGGTATGGTAAGAGAGAAGTTATCAAACACTTTTGTATTATTCTTGTCGTAAATATAAGTGACGTTGTCAAACACCACTTCGCCTTTTACATTTTTTAATTCATTTGTCACTTCATCTTTTATATCATAAGGCTTCTCCATGACCAGTGCCATCTCTTGTGCATCAGCAAACCCATCATAAAATGTACGAACTATAGAGTGGAATGTCCAGAGATAACTAGTGAGGCGTGACAGATAAGTTTGTATTAAAATAATGACTGGAACTCCTATAATACCTAATTTCCAATCACCTATAGCTATCCAGAAAATAACGAACTCAATGATTGTTGTATAAAGGCTCTGCATAAAAAATAAACCACTCCACAAATACCAGTTTGTTACTGTAGCCCTCTTCTGTTTTTGTATTACTTCTCCAACTCTTTTGTCCTCATACTCACGACCTGCAAAAAGTTGAACTGACGAATAATTACCTATTGAGTCTGCTAGTGCTCCTGTAGTCTTGGTATCTGCTTGTGCTGATATTATGTCGTATTTAAGTTTAAGTCGAACGTAAATTAATGCAGTCAAAATAAAAACAACAGAGAAGGTCAGTAATATAAATGAATATTTAGGAGCAAGTGTATAAATAGCAAAAACCGTTCCTACTGTTCTTAGTAAAAGAGGGAGACCATTATCAATCATCATATCCATTAATCTCTCAAATGCTTTTGCGTGTTTGTTTATTTTTTGAGTAAGAGATCCACCAAAATTATCTGAGAAGAAAGAATGGGAATGTCCCATCAGATAAGAGAAGGCCTGTTCTCGTAGTCCTGCTATTACATTCGCCTCAAGATAAGCAGATAAGAAGTTGACACCCCTAGCAATAAATACACGAATGATACCTAAAATAAGTATAGTAGCTACTATATGATACGCTTGATTTGAAACAACAAAATTATTTGTGCTTAAAATATTCCAGAGTTTAAGAAACTGAAAAGGTATATATAGATCAAGAGCGGTAGCAATAAATGTTCCAATAACAGCAGAAAAGAACGATTTTTTAAATCGTCGAACAACCCTCCAGAAATATTTCAGGACTAATGCTATGTGTAAATTATTATAATCTTTTTCTTTATCCATATAAACCACGAAACAAAAGGCTTTTCAGCCCTTATTATCATAATGCCATAAAAACACTAAAATTCAAAATCCCTAAATTCCTATAATTTTGCCCCTCTCACAAGAGTATCTAGAATATTCGAAAGCTTTATAGTTGCTACTCCTACTACCTTGTCCCCTCCTCCATAGTATATGAATAGTTCTTTCCCTCGGAGTGTCATTCCACAAGGGAATACAACTCCATTCACTACACCAAACTTTTCATAATCTTCTTCCGGAGCAAAGATCGGGTCTGAAGTTCTAGCCAGAACTATTGCTGGATCTTTTAGATCAAGGAGTAGAGCCCCGACTCTATAAGTAAAGTGACTCTTCGATACGCCGTGATAGAGAAGTAGCCATCCATGCTTGGTCTTTATCGGTGGAGCAGTGATACCTACTTTGGCACTATCCCAATTGTTTCTCCTAGGACCTATCACTCGGATACATTTGTTCACTTGTCCCGCATTGAAGTCAAGCAGGGTCAGATAGTCTCCACACATTTCATTGTTCATACGATGCAAGATAAAGTAACCTTCTTTAAATTTCTCAGGGAAGATACAAGTATCCTTGTCATCGAGCCCTGGTGGAGTTATTAGGAATGGTTTACTCCAATTCCACTTATGAGCAAGGAAGTCCTTCTCACTTATAGAAGAGACTGCAACCTTGGGTGGATTTACACTATCATAAGCCGTATAACAAAGATATATATTCTTGCCTATTTTGGTAAGGCGTGGATCTTCACATCCAGAGTTTCCATTTGGAACCTTCTTCATCTCAAAGTCTTCTCTAGGTAGATAGACCGGCATTTCTAATCTTTCGTCTATATGGAAGCCATCTTTACTGGAAGCATATCCTATGAAAGAAGTATTGTCTTCGGATAGAGTTCTATAAAGGATGTGTGTCTTGCCTTCTAGGTATATAGCTGCTGGATTAAATGTAGCTTTTGCCTCCCACTTATTCTCCGCTTTAGGAATTATTATTGGATTCAATGGATAACGTTTGAAATTCCAGTCATTATCTTTATTTGGATCCATTGTCTTTAGGAGATCATGAAGCGACACATGCGCCATACATACAGTTGTGTCAGCAGCTCCGTAGTATATCGAGAGTTTATCTTCATCTACAAGTGCCCCCGTAGGGAAGATGACGTTGTCTATATATCCCGCCATTTCATAATTCTCTTCTGGTACAAGTATAGGACCTCCTGTTCTTCCAACTATCTTTGTCGGATCTTTCAGGTCGAGAAGTAGTGCTTCTATCCCAAAGATTCTATCAAGCCTCTCTGGGTCAGGGAAATAATTCTGAATATGAGAGTATATTAGAAGCCAACCCTTTTTAGTTTTGATTGGTGTCGCTCCTATCTCCAAGTGATCATAATTATTACGACGAAAGTCTACTGTATGAGTATCAATTTCTTCAATCCATTTTCCCCAAAAAGTTTTATCCCAAAGTTGCTCTATGTTGTCGAGCTTGGCCATGCAAACTTTTGCTGGAGGCTGATCAGTATGAAAGGAGAATATGACCACTATCTTGCCATCTATCCTCTCAGGAAAGAGCGTCATAGCCTTGGCATTGAAGGGAGTCACTAGATGGCGACTTTCTACCTTCTTCAAATCTTTTGATATGGCAACTGCCACCTTTATACTCTCAGCGGTAAAGGGAAAGCTTGAAAGTGCCGTATAGAATATATAATACTTCCCTTCAAAGAAGGTCACCCTTGGGTCCTCACATCCATATTTCTCCCATTTTTCTTCTGGCTTTATAAATGGCTCTCTATCTTCAAAGTGAACTCCGTCTTTACTCTTCCCTATTCCTATTATTGAAGTCTGCTTCTGAGGCTTTATGTTGTCCACGGCAGAAATAGCACGATAAAGACCGTAGATATTCTTACCATGTCGAACTGGACTCATATTGAAAGTAGCAAACTCTTCCCAATAATGATCTCTGTTAGGTGTTATTATTGGATTCTCTTCTGATCTTTTGACTACGTACATATTTATTTAATATTTATTTGCTTGTTTTTTTGTAATTTTACTTCACCGTGTCCCTTAATACTATCCAGTAAGTCCGAAAGTTTGACAGATGCAACTCCAATATATTTATCTCCTCCCCCATAATAAACAAAAAGTTTCCCATCTTTGACAACTGCACCATTTGCGTAAATAATTCCCGGCTTCCAATCATTTTCATACCATTCCTCTGGTTCAAGTATTGGATGCTTTGCTCTATAGAGAACTTTACTTGGGTCTTTCAAATCCAGAAGCATTGCACCAAGCTTATACTTATTATCATTATCTTTGTCCATTGCATGATAAAGAAGTAGCCAACCATCTTTTGTCTTTATTGGAGGGCAAGCCGCACTACGAGTACGCTTATGCCAAGCTACTATATGATCCGGCAATACTTGAGGATCAGGAGCATCTTTTACTGTTGGAGTTTCAGATGTATCTAGCTTATTTACATAGGTAATAAAAACTCTGTTAGGATCCCCCTTATCTAGATTACAAAAGATAGCAAATTTGCCGTTTATTTTCTCTGGGAATAGAACCCAGTTCTTCTGTCTATCCCCCGGATGGGAAAGATATGAGAAGTTATCCCAAATCCATTTTTTCTTTAATAAGTTTTCTTCTGTAATCGAAACCACTGCCACACTCATTGAATCCCACTTCCATCCATTTAACACATTAAAAATGTTAAATGTTATATATATAATTCCATCTATAAGTACTGCTCTGGGGTCTTCACATCCGCCCCAGCCACCTCCTGACGCATAAAGATTTCTATTATAGCTAGGTATTACAGGGGAAGTGAAGGAATGGTGATCCTTTGTAACTTCTGTATCTTTTAAAGAATAAACTGGGTAAGAAAGTCTTTCGTTAAAGTTTACGCCATCATAACTTGAGGCATATCCTATCCTAGATACTCCATCTTCACCAAGAGCTCTATAGAAAAGATGAATCTTCCCTCCAAGTGATATAGCCGCTGGATTGAAGGATGCTTGTGATTCCCATGAATAAGCCCGTGGCTCTAGGATTGGATTTTTAGGAGATTTGACCAGTTTAAATCCAGTATCTCTTTTTTTTATAACACCCTTCTTCTTTAATAAAACTTTTGACTTTTTTACTATCTTCTTAGTTTTCTTTAAAACTTTTTTACTTCGGCTCGCCGTAGCTTTAGCGGAGGAGGCTTTTACAGGAGTCGTCTTTTTCTTTTTCGTTGCAGTAAGTTTCTTTGACGAAATGACGTGCTTGATCTTCTTGGTAGTTTTGCGAACTAAAACCTTTTTCATATGATCTTGTCTCACATCTTGGATAATCTTTTTTGTGGGTTTATCTTTCGCTGTATCTCCCCCATCTTTATGGCCCCCTATAGAAAAAGCTCTTTTAAATATTGACCCAAATGAGTTATTCTTTTTTTCTTTTTCTTGAGCCATATATATTAAACCCTTCCATACTTATCCTCATAATGAACAATATCTTCTTCGTCAAAGTCGCCTATCGCAATCTCTAAGACTTGTATACCATTGGGCCCTGCGCCGAGTCGATGCTTTTGTCCTATGGCAATTTCATGTTCGTCTCCTACAGTAGTTTCTGTCTTCACTTCACCTATCTCCACTGTTCCACTACCAGTTATCACATGCCAGAATTCTGCACGATGAGTATGACTTTGCAAGCTAAGTATTTCATTCGGTTTAACGGTAACAATTTTTATTGTTGTATTCTCGTTTTTTGTAAATTGTCGGAAGTTGCCCCATGGTCGTTCTATTTGAAAGATATTAGACTTAATCATATGGGAACATTGTACCACATGATAGTTCTTTTGTTTACATACTTATGAACTAATTTCTAGATTATTTTGCATTTGTACTTTTGAAAGAAATATAAGATATATAAATAAAGAAGAAAAAGAGTATGGTATAAGAATAAACATTGATATAATCATTACTTTTTGTAAATACATCCCAGATAGCCTTAAGTAGAGGGACGTGACTTGTGAACAAGTCCCAACTATTGAATCGCAAGAATCGCCCCAAATATATACCAAAGCTGGCAAAGAGTATGATGACAGGTATTGCAATACTTACAACCCTTTTTGTAAACCTCAAGAGAAGTATCTTTTCTATATGCTGTATTGAGTATAGCCCTAGTAGTAGCGATACATAAGCCGAGCTAAAGAAGAAGAATATGTCGTACATAACAGGCACAACGTGCATCCTTCCCAAGTGAATAAAGTCCGTCATCACATAAGGAGCATTCGGCAAGAATAAGAACCAGAGAATGAAGCCAACAATAAAGAATGGCTGTGTAATTTTGTCCTTCCCTTTTTGCCCTTCCGAGCCGTTACTGGTATACAAAAGTAGAACGGAACTTATAAAGAACGGTACAAAGGCCAGTAATATATTCCAAAACATATACAATGACGAAGTTGTATGGAACAAGAAAATCCTGACAATATTTAAAGCGATAGCTAGTGCAAGCAAGATGGCTATCTGCTTTGGAATTTTAATTTTTTTTAGCATATTTTTCTAAATGCTTGGAGTACTTTTTAACTAATTCAGAAGAGCTCCTGACTTTTCCTCCACGCCCTACATTGTAAATCATTTTAATTCCAAATTCTTCACATAGGGCTACCTCAGGTATTGGATACCAGTCGGGCTTTCGATCTCCACCATTGGCAAAAATATGTGGCTTAATCTTTCGTATTTCTTCACACACACTTATATCTTTTGTATTTTTTGTATGACCAGATATGACAACCTTATCAACACCGGTGATTGCTTCAAGAATTTCTTTCCTTTCCAATTCTCCCATAAATTCTTTCCCTTTTTTAAATCTAAGCCAGTTGTCATTATTTAAAACAACGATCAGATAGTCTCCAAGCTTTCTCGCTTCCTGTATATAACGAACATGTCCTATGTGTATAGGATCAAACCCCCCACTTACCATCACAATCTTTTTTGCTTTTTTATTTTTCTTTAAACTTTTTTTAACTGTCTTGGTCATATTTATATACTATATCATACACCTAAATAAGCTTAAAATTAACACTAACTTTAAATCTACTCCCCGGCTTTATAAGTAGGGGCTCGTCTATCAGCCCATTCACTCCCCTCATCATAGGCTCAATACATACAAAGTCCTTGCCAGCCATAGACCAAACCCAAACTTTTTCGTATTCAATCGATGAGTTTATAACCAGAGTTCCAAGTGAAGGTATTTCTACCTTTATTAGATTATATTCATCGTTAATATTCGGATTGTCCATGTAGACTGTCCCTCCATTTGACCATATCTCTATATTGTCTTCTACTTCCCTCCCTTTATCACAATTAAATTTAATATATCCTTTTTCTGTATTGGGAACTTTAAAGTATGGATGTAGTCCCATGGCTATGGGCATCTCTTTTTCTTTTTCCATATTCTCTACTTCTTGGCTCAAAGTGAAGGAACCATCATTTTCAAATTTGCCCAATACCGTAAGTTTGAAATCAAAAGGGAAAACTTCTTTCATCTCTATAGATGAATCTAAGCTTTCTTTAAATCCTACTTCGGATTCTTCCCTCTTCCAATCCATCTCTCTGGCGAAGCCATGTCTTTTTAAATTAGGGAAAGTGTCATTTTTATCCAATTCACCTGCATTAGGGAAAAGGATAGGTATTCCTCCTCGTACACTTTCGTTTTTATTTAAAAATGTTGCTTTATCAAAATACAAAACTTCTTTCCCTTGTAGCTTAAGTAAAGTTACCATTCCACCTCTCTCTCTACAGAAGGAGGCTTCACTATTATCAGATCCATAAATTGTTTCGATTTTATAATCTTGCATTTATTGAAAAGTAAAATTATTACAAAATAATATTAAATAAATACCCTGTAAATACTATCCCTACACTTACAATTCCTGCAAAAATAAAAATAAGTTTTATTTTCATAACTTTTTTAAGAATCATAAATTCTGGAAGAGACAATGCTGTGACAGACATCATAAATGCGAGCGTAGTCCCCATAGATACACCTTTCTCTGTTAATGCAGATACAAGGGGTATGACTCCAGCGGCGTTTGAATATAGAGGAATACCTATTAATACAGCAAGCGGTACTGCATACCATTTACCAGACCCAGCATATTCTGCCAAGAAGTCCGCAGGCAAATAACCATGTATCCAAGCTCCAAGACCTATTCCTATCAATATATATGGCCAGACTTTTTTAAGAATATCTTTTGTGTAATCTAGTGCATAATTAATTCTTTCTTTATGAGATAAACTAGGCAGATCAAAATTGTCTCCATTTACAGAATTTTCATAAACAGATGATTCAACAAGATTTTCTACTTTCAAGTGTTCTATTATTATTCCTGAAAAAATAGCAATTATAAGTCCGCTAACTATATATATAAGAGCTATCTTCCACCCAAATAATCCCAAGAGTAATACAAGGGCTACTTCGTTAATCATTGGTGAAGCGATTAGGAAGGAAAATGTAGTTCCAAGTGGTATCCCCGCTTGGACAAAACCAAGGAAGAGCGGAATAGCTGAGCAAGAACAAAACGGAGTAATAATTCCTAGTAGTGAGGCTAGGACATTTCCTACATATTTATTCTTTCGTGAAAGTATTACTCGTATTTTCTCTGGTGGTAGATATGAACGAATGATAGAAACAACAAAGACAATAACAGCAAGGAGAATAAAGATTTTAATAGTATCAAATATGAAAAAGTTTACTGCCGAAGCTAGTAAGGTATTTGGGATAATTCCAAAGACTGTATAAGTTAACCAATCAGCTAATAATTGTATGGGATAAAACATATTAAATATTTTTAGAAATAATTTCCTTTAATCTTTCTTTGTCGGGCAATATACCGACTAGAACAGGCTTGTCGTTCACAGTTAAGACCGGGCTACTCATAAGCCCCATGGCTACAATTTTGTTTACATCTGTACTATATAAAACCGTATCATTTATGCCTAATTCCCTAGATACAACTTCTGTAAGTTCAAATAGCGACTTACATTTCTTACACCCTGAACCAATTACTTCTATTTTCATATCTTGTGATTATATCACATAGATTAAAAGCGGGTGGATATACTCGCAAAATTTCGATTTTTATGCTTAAAAAATGTTTAAAGACCTTTATTTAATCATTTTATCGGCTTCTATTTTTAAAGAATAACAAAAAGACATTATTGTTTTATAAGCTTCATCTTCCTCAATAATATCCCTATATTTTTCCTTAATATCGTTATGACTAATGATTAATCTTTGAATCTGTGCCAACATGTCATTACAGGATGCCGCTATAATTCTTTTATTATTTGCTTTTGCAAAAAAGGCAAAAGCTTCGAGTTGAGCCTCAATCTCCAACATTGTTTTTATCATAATTGGGTGTTCATTTAAGAGATCCCCTTGGCCATCAGCCCATAGCTTAAGAGCTTTAATAATTTTTTCTCTTTCAACAGCAATAATAACTTGTGGAATAATTTTTTCACTCTCATCTTCGTTTTCAGATTCATAGAAAATTGGCTGAGTAATTTCTCCTCTTTCAATTTTATATTTAAGATTATTTAATTTATCTATTAGTCCCTTGTTATGCGAAAAAGTTACATCTATATTTAAAGAAAATTCTCTTTTTTTATTTTCAACAATAAAATCAATACCCCTAATATCATCAGACAGGGCTGATTTCCAGACTACGGCTCCGGGAATCCAACCTTTTTCTCCCCCTAATTTATTATAGAACAGTGCTTCTAAGTATCCTGATACTTTATTGTGTTCAGGAGATCTATCATCTCTACCTTCTACTTTATCTTTTAATTCTTGTATTTTATTATTTTGTATAAAAATTTTTTTATATTTTTCAACCTCTAACAAGCATTTATCTATAATGGCGTCGTCAATTTTACCCCGAAAGTCTTCTTCTAAAAGAGCATCATTATTCATTTTTTCTAGCTCTTTATTTAAAAAGAGCTCTTGTGTCACTGAAAAATCCTTATGTTTTTCTACATTATTTTTTAATCCTAAATTTGTATTTTTTAATTCGAAATTCATAGATTATAAAAGTATAACATGTCTAAACGAGAACACTAAATACGGGGTACTACTGGGACCGCGAGTACGCTTTTTGACTATTACATAATATAACACTACTGGGAATTGTCACGAGTTACTAAGTCTACTCAGATGATTACACCTTCCGTAGACTAAGTACTCTCGACCCCACCTCGGCGACAAGCCAAGTAGTAACTTGCTTGTATACCGCCTGCGGTTTACAAATCCCAGTAGGCACGCCAAAATATAATCCGTAAATATTAATATATTTACTTCTTTATTTTTGGGGTGCCTACTGGGATTTGAACCCAGACTGAGAGTTCCACAAACTCTAGTGCTAACCATTACACTATAGGCACCATGTCATATACACAAACACTATTATTTACCACCATGAAATACTGTGGTAACTACCCAGTTATACCAGAAAATGCCTAAAAAATCTAGGCGGGAGGTGAATGTGGAGATTATTTATGTTATTTACAGATTGGACCTGTTATAGCGTTTGTAAGAGTAGTCGTATTGCCACTGCTATCAGTACAATAGTAACTTGGATTTGCTGGATCCGGATTGCTGAACAAAGGTAGAGCTATCGCCCAAGCAGTAGAAGTAGAGTAGCAAGACCCTAGTCCATTGGTATCACTCAGTAGTGAGTTCATCGAAGCCGAGATAGAAGCAATGGCTGTATCGGCACTCTTTTTATGCCCCTTTGGAGAGAAGAGTGAGCTAGGATTTGGGTTCGTACAACTTCCTGTTGGATTAGACCTAGATCCATACGAGCCTACTGCATTTTTAAAGACTGTCGCTTGTGCAAGGAAGGCAGAAGCCATGCTTTTTATTTTTGTATCTTTTACATTATTTATAAAAGTTTTCATATCTATTGCATCACTCGGCATATCAATCTTGTTCTCCACATCTATGTCAAAGTAAGTAGTTCTCCATTCTAGTTTAACTTCATTATCTCCTATACCACTATCATTTAATCCCAAGACTCTTGATAGAGGCATGTTCAAAGTAAATTTGATCTGGTACAAATTATCATCATTCTCTCCAATCCATACCTCGAAAGCAGTTATAGAAGAGGCCCCGATAGCCTCATCTAGATTCTGTCTCTGGTCTGCTGGCAACTTCATTGTCAGAAGATCTACCAAGGAGCCCACAAGCTTTTTAGTAGAAGGACGGTCTGCGGTCAGTTCATAATGGTAGGTGCTAACGCCATGGATATCTTCCTTCCCTTTACCTGTATACTCTGTACTATTGATAAATTCTTTAACTATAGAAGTGGCTTCCGTCCTCACATATAAGGGCACTCCTTCCGACATAACGTTGTATATGTCTACTTTCTTTATCATATCTGCAATCTCTGGAGAGAATTGTGGCACCATAGTTCCAAGCTGATCTGGAGTTAGTTGTACTAGGGCAGGGGCAGGTGCATCCTTGCCTATTACTAAGTTTAAGTCAGGAACCGACACGTAGAAAGTAGATCCGTCGTACTTCCAATCACTTACAATATCATTTTCTAATATAGAACTTTTAAGTGTTACAAGATTATCAAAGACTAGTTTGTTGTTTACATGATTGGCCATTCCTTTAACGATAATAGCAATGGATTCTTTGTCTTTTGAAGTAACGGCTTCCCCACTAGCAAGTCCTGTCGTAATACTTGAAAACGATGGAGAGGACACGGTCACTTCACTTTCTATTTTATATGATTTTAATTTTGAGATATTGTTTGGAGTATTTAGAATTATACTTCTAGGATCTTTCTTCACAATAGAAAAGCTTTTCTTGAATCCAGGTAATTTGATGCTACCACTTACAAAAGCAAAGACCATTCCTCCAACGAACGAACAGATGAGAATAACAATCAATATTTTTATAATAGACTTCTTCTGTATTACAGGCTTTGGGCTTTCTTCTGTGGTATTTGCAGACAAAATATCTTGAGAATACGAAGATATCATCGCCGTCCTAGGTACAACATCTGACATGTTGGCCTTTACAACAGGAGCATTGTCAATATATGGATCTAGTATCGCCTGACTATCTCTCTGTAAGTCTAAATATTCCGATGAAGGTTTAACTTCCTTGTTGATTGTAGGTATAAGTTCTTCTGCTGGCATTTCTACAAGTGCTTCTACAGGCGCTTCTTCTTTAGGGATCTCTATATTCGATACTTCAAATTTGTGGGTAATTGTTTTTGGTGCTTCTTCCATAGAAGCTACTTCTACTACTGGCTTTTCTGCTTGTTCGATTTCTAGATTGTATAGTTCTATAGCCGATGGCTTACTTACATCTACGGTCTTGGGTTCTACTACAATAGGAGTCCAAATCTTTTTGGGCTCTTCTTGCTTTAAAGGTTCTACTACTGGCTCCACTGTTGGTTTTTCAAGTTCTACTGGCTGAATTACTGGCTCGAAGACTTGTGGTTCTACTGGTTTTATAGGTTCTGCAACTGGCAGAGCTACTTTGGGTTCTATATTTGAAAAGCCTTCCTCTATATCTTCCATCCTCCACCCAACTTCTATGAGGCGAGAAATAATTAAATATTTAGGAATATTTTTATTAAGCTGTGACTTTATGTAGTCTATTAGTTCGCCAGTAGTCATACTAGGTTTATTATACCTCTTAGAGAAGTTTTAGTAAAATAAAATCTCAGAAAATGTTAACTTATTTAGAATTCATACACATAAATCTCCCTTGCAAGCTCCCATTTACCTCTTTTTAGATCAAGGACTTCTACTTCACGTTTTGTTGTAAAGTGGAAGGATGCTGATACAAGGCGAGTTCCCCTCTTAAGTTCTTTATCAAACTTTGCAAGTAAGTCATCCATTACATTTGGGTAAAGATAAGTAAATATATGAGTAGCATCTGACAAGTTTACATCAAAAAAGTCTTTTCCAATGATTGAAATATTCGATTTGTTTTTTCTCTTGAAAAACCAATTCCTAACATTGAAAACAAGGAGGGGGAATTGGCTATTTTCAATTCCTATATATTTAGCCTTAGGATTATTCTTGTATAAATAAAAAAGAACTCTTCCATCCCCACAACCTAAATCGTAGACAACACTATCTTCGTTTATATTAAGAGCTTTCTCTATATCTTTTAAAGTTTTAGTAGGAACTCCTATAAATGGAACTTTTGCTTTTATACTGCTCCACATCCATAAAAGTAATAAAAAAAATACTATCAAAAGAACCAAGAAAGCAATCCACGTAAATAAACTAAATAAAAATGTTATCATATCATCTATTATATATTAAAAGCTGATATTTAAAAATCGTGAGGCAAGATCTAGATACATATCTTATTATTGTGCTCAACCTACTCTCCATTTCACACATAAATTTTGCTCCCTAAAGAATAGAATGAAAAACGAATTTATGTTAAAGTAAATATTATGAACTGGCTTTCATATTCAATTGCCTCAACAATATTGCTGGGTATATCAATGTCTTTGTACAAAATGCCCTCATTCAAGGGTTATAGTAGTTTCTTTTCTACGTTTTGGACAAATCTTTTTTCAGCATTTTTTGTGTTAATAGCTCTTGTATTGTTTGGTCAAAGTTATTTATCAGGATTATCAACCATATCTTGGTATGCAATAGTTTGGGGTGGATTCTTTGCTATTAATATGGTTTTACAAAAGATTTTACTTCAAAATGTTGAGACAAATTCAGCGTATCCAGTTACATCATCAATTGGAAGTGTTGTTACTGTTTTAATCGGCATAACTGTTCTCTCTGAACATGTTTCTATTATACAGACAGCTGGTATTGCAATTATTTTACTTTCAGTTTTTCTTTTCACAAGAAAAACTGGCTCATTCCCACTCGATCAAAAAACTATTTTACTTTCTCTGGGAATTATAGTTTCATCGACTGCGTCAAAATATATTCAGAAGTTGGGTGCAGTTAATGATTCTGTTTCTCACTTTATGCTCTGGCAATATCTAGGTGCCGCACTTTTTGGTCTTTTAATTGCATACATTTTTGAAAAGGAAAAATTTGTAAATATAACTCATTTAGACAAATACTGGAAAGGTTCGGTTCTTATAGGTTTGTTTTCTGTCGCGGGCGGTTACGCAATTTTCAAAGCCCTTTCTTTTGGTCCACTTTCGGGAGTTTATGCAATCCACCCCGCGTATACTTTTATCGCTGGAATTTTTGGTTTAATTTTCTTCAAAGAAAAATTAACAAAAAAGAAAATCTTACTCGCATTTTTGAGTTTTGTTGGTATTGTTCTTTTAAAAATTGGATAAAAACTTTATTTTATCCAATTAATTTTAGTTACGGAAGCATTTGGATAAGCAAGTAAATTATAAAATAGTCTTGCCTCATAATTTTTAGTTTGCGCAACAGAGATGACCGCGAGTACGCTTCTTGAATCTTACAGATTCTGTACACCTTTCGCGTATTTTGAAATTAACATTTCAAAATCCAAGCTCAAGGTCTTCAACTCCTCTACGTGAGACAAGCAGTTGTCTCACTCTCGTGCACAATAATAAAAACCTTCAGAAAGAAGGTTTTTATTATTGTGCACGAGAGAAGATTTGAACTTCCATGCCCTTGCGGGCGCTACCACCTCAAGGTAGTGCGTCTACCAGTTTCGCCACCCGTGCATTAATACTTCAAACATCTCGAGTATAACGAATTATTAAGATTTTTTCAATCAAAAAAACAGCCCTCAGGGCTGTTTTTATTCTGCTGATTTTTCTTCTACAACATCTTCTGCCTTGTCTTCTCTTGATATTGTAATACTCTTTAATCTCTTCTTCACTTCCTTAACCGCCTTTGTTCGGATGTAGTAAAGCTTGTTACGGCGAGTTTTAGACTTTCTTAGGATTTCAATCTTATCAATATTTGGAGAATATAAAGGAAAGATACGTTCTACTCCAACTCCACTAGCTACTTTTCGTATTGTAAATGTGGCTCCACTTTCAGTACCATGCTTACGTGAGAGAACTAGTCCTTCAAAAGCCTGAAGACGAACTTTTCCTTTTTCCATTATTTTATTCCAGACGCGGACAGTGTCACCAGCCTTAAAATCAAGGTTTTTTCGGTCGTTCTGCTCAACAGGAGTAAATTGTTTTTTCGTTATTTCCATGGGTTCTACTTTATCATATATACCTATTTAGAGCAAGCCCCCACACCTACTTTTTTATGGCTTTTAAATTGTGCCATTACTTTAATGATAATATTGTATATTTTTATATATAAGAAACACCATTTTGAGAGAAAAAGTCACAAAAGCACAATAATTAAAAAGTAGGTGTGGGGACAAGATTATTGTAAATACTCTTTTATTACCTTTGTAAAGTCGGCTGGTAGTGGAGACTCTATGGTTTTCTTATCACCATTTGGCATTCGGAAAGTTATAGAGTAGGAATGCAGAGCCAATCTCTTCATTCCAAGGGCTAGTTCTTGATTACCTCTATAAAGTGGATCTGAAACGACAGGGTGGTTGATGTACCTCATATGTACTCGGATCTGGTGAGTTCTGCCAGTCTTTGGATATGCTTCTATATACGAGAATTTATTGTCTTGATTAAGACCCTTTGTATCATTATCCGAAAATCTTTCTAGAACTTTGTATCCTGTCACTGCGTCTCGTAGAGGTGGGCGAGCTCCCCGTCCAGCTGTCCACATACGTATATCTATCGGCGAGCGTCCTATTGGAACATCTATAATTCCCTTCTTGCCAGTAGCAAGCGAAGCCTTTGGATCTGACACATGCCCATATACAAATGCTCTATATACTTTCTCGATAGTATGATTCTGGAATTGTTCCTTGAGGAACAGAAATGTTTTCTGATTCTTGGCCACAAGCAAGACTCCGGAAGTCTCTCTATCTAGACGATGCACTATGCCGGGGCGTTTTATTTTAATCTCCTCACCCTTGTACTCTATGGTCATAGGCTCCCCTACTTTGGCAATAGATTTATCGTAATCAAGTATTAGATCAGCAATAGTTTTTTCATTTTTCTTAGTTCGAGCATCTGCATGCACAGCAATACCCGCCGGTTTGTCTATAACCAAGATATTCTTGTCTTCGAAAAGGATTTTTAATTTCATGTGCCCCTGGCAGGAATCGAACCTACATCGACGGCTTAGAAGTCCGCAGTTCTATCCATTGAACTACAGGGGCAGAAGGGGCCTTATGAGCTTTGTGCGCGCTGAGGGACTTGAACCCCCGACCTTCTCAGTGTAAATGAGTTGCTCTACCAACTGAGCTAAGCGCGCATATTCTTCAACGATCGTGAAATCTTTACACGCTTTTATACTAGCATAATTCCATTAAAATTCAAGTTTCCTATAAACTCGGGTCTTTAAATACTGGGGGGTTGCTTATTAAATCGGTTTCTTTCTTGAACTTCGTGTCGTACAAGTTTATCGTCTTTTTTAGAAGATCTTCTTTTAGCAAGCTCTTTTTCTCTACCTGCTCCACTTTCACTTGAAAGATCTTATCATTTTTTATTTCATACAGAAGGTAAAAACTGGACAAAATGCAGATAAATACTATTACGAAGAATGTATACAGAAGTGTCATCCATTGCTTATAAGGATTAATCTTGCAGAAGTTATGGAAAGATTTTCCCATGTCTTTAATTTTTGTTAAAAAAGTTTTCATATGGATTTTATAAACTTAACACATTAAATGATAAGTTGGCTTGCCATACAGACTTCGCAGGAGTAAAGACTTCTTTCGTTTTAGCTGGAGTAGTCTCTAAGAAAATGTTCTGGTCAGATTCATTCTCTGTCATATCTTTATTTAAGAACAAAGATGTTACGCTTATATTGTATGGAGCATTTTCTAGCAAGGATATCCCTTTCAGAATATTTTCAAAGCTTCCTCTTATGTCTATAGATAAGGAGATTTTATTCTTTTCATTTTTAGGAACTTCTACACTTTTGACCGATAAGTCTATATTGTTGTCTGCCCCCATCTCCTCTAGATATCCTACAAATGTATCAATCTGCGAAGTATCCACCAGATAGCTTCCTATCCTTTTCTGCACATCTCCTAGCTCCGCCATCTTTTTATTTAGAACATTTATATTTTCTTTCTCTGCTATTTTATTATTGAGAGTCGCCATGACAGCCGAGGTATGCCTGTTCTTGTTTTCGATAACTCTATATATGTATACAAACAACCCCACAGAGATTATAAAGAGCAGGACGGATATGATAAGTATTAAGTTTGTATTACTTTTTTTCATATATTAAATTTATTTCATGATAAGTGAAATGGTAAAGTTCAAATTCGTCTTTTCTAAGAAGTCAGATATGGGTAGAGTCACCGTCGCGATTTTAGGATTACTATCTAGAACTGCTTTGAAGTTACGTAGTGTAGCTCGATCGAGAGCTTTACCGTGGATATCGACTGACAATTTTTTGTCCTTCTTCTGGTTAAATACTATCTGATTGAAAGTAACCCCTTTGGGTCTACTAGCAAGTATCGCGGTGAGGATATCTTCATATACAGAGTGACCTCCATTTGCCGATGACAATATTTCTAATTTAGTATTAATATCAGAGATAGTTGTATCCATATCAAAGCTGGTTATGTCTTTGTTAATTTCGTTGAATTCTACGAGCTTACTTTCAGATATTTGTTGCTTGGAAGCAGATAGTAGGTAAGATGGTAGCAACAAAAGTGTAAATATTATAAATAAGGCCGAACAGAAAAGTAGGACAGTAATTACAAATCTTTTCCAATATTCTTTTTTTAGTGCGATCTTGTAATCCTCTGGCAATACGTTGACAACAGGATTCGATACATAAGAGAACCCTCCCAAAGCAAGCCCCAAGACTGTCGCATACCCCAAGGACTCTTGGAAGGACATACTAGGAACCGACGTCTTCATATCAGAAATATTTACCCAAGCATTGGCATGCTCTACTTTTATTTTCATACTAGCTTCTAAGTAGTCAGATAGTCCAGTTAGGTTCGAGTCTCCTCCGCAGAGAATTATCTTGGTTATCTCATCATGAGATATGCCGTAGTTGTCGTGATTCTTCCAGTATTGGTACTGCTTGTTCAACTCATCTCTCAAGACTGAAATTCCATTTAGGATAACTGGGAAGATGTCTTCAATATTTGAAATCCCATCTAGTCCATACGAACGCTTCATTTCTTCAGCTTTATCGAAAGATAGAGAGAAGTTCTTGGCTATCATGTTGGTCAGATTAATTCCTCCCATATCAAGCGTCGTGGTGAAGAATACTTTGCCATCATGCACTATAGAAACTCCTGTCCTTGTATCTCCGAAGTCTACTATCATTGTAGGTTCTTTGTCATCTGTCGGTATCACAGCTCTAGCTATAGCTTGTGCCTCAAGTTCAAAGGATAGTACTGATAGCCCTGCCTTATCAAAAGCCGACAAGTACCCTTCGGCTGTCGAGCTGGCAATAGCAGAAACTTCTACCAAGATATTAGTAGGTGAAGTTGAAATAGTGTCATATTCAAATATAGTATCCATCGCCTTCAGTGGTATGTGCTCTTCTATCTGAAGTAGAATCATATCTCGCAAGTCTTTGTCGTTGGCCTTAGGCAAGGAAAGTGTAAACAAGTACATCTGCTCTTCAGGAAGCGATACACGGACAAATTTGAGATTCTCTTTCTTTTTCAAATCTTTTAATATACCGACAAGACTTTCTTCGTTTTCAATCTTGCCTGACACTACGACCCCAGCAGGTATCTTCTCTTTACCGAAACGCCCAAGTCGAAGACCCAGTGGCGTCGCCAGTAGTTCTCCGTATTTTATAGACTGATCAGAAATATCAATCGCAAAGGAATTCATCGCCAAGTATGAAGGAGTTGGAAAGTTACGATTGTATAATTGCTTCATTATTTTACTAGTATACTCCCGATTTCTCATGTAGTAAACAGTTTATGAGAAAAAATTATTTCTTAGTTGCAAGTTTATTTTTAATAATTTTTATTATTATTGGTATGACAGAAATGAAGATTATGAGGAGGGCAATAGGTATTATGTATGTATCCGGATTCGTAATCATCCCACCGAAAATATATCCCAAGAGGGTTATAGACAGTACCCAGAATATTCCGCCGATAATATTGTAAGATATGAAAGTAGAGTAATGCATTTTCCCAATGCCTGCCACAATAGGAGCAAAAGTACGAATGATAGGTACGAAGCGTGCAATGATAATTGTATACTTTCCATGCTTCTTATAGAATTCTTCTGCGTCATATATTCTTTTCTTTTTGAAGAAGAAGCCCGCATCTCGCTCAAAGAGCTTTCTTCCATACTTTTTTCCTGACCAGTATCCTACACTATCCCCTAGTATCGCTCCAAGTATGCAAAGGATTATAAGAGAGTAAATATCGAAAATTCCTTGAGATGCTAGAAGTCCCGCAGTAAACAGCAGGGAATCTCCGGGGAAAAAGAATCCAAAGAAGAGCCCCGTCTCAGCAAAGATTATAAATACAATTCCTATAAGTCCTACCGTCTCTATTAAAAATATTGGATCAAGCATATTTTTCGGGGAAAGGCCTTGCCTTTAGTGCTCCCAAGGCAAGGCCTTAAGGAGAAAAATATTCTAATAATTATCGAACCTTACTTCCTACTCCCACAGGTACTTCTGGCACTAGGAACACTGGCTTGCCATCGAGCCCATCCACAGCCATTAGCATTCCATTACTCTCAAATCCTTTTATCTTTCTTGGCTCTAAGTTCACTATATACAGTACTTGCTTACCAATTAATTTTTCATACTCAGGGTAAAATTCATGAATTCCAGAAATAATCTGCCTTAACTTCTTATTCCCCTCTTCATCTTGTTCATTAAAATCAATAAGGCATTTCAAAAGCTTGTCCGTCTCTGGCACAGGCTCTACTTCGCGTATAGTCCCTAATCTTATATCCATTTTCTTAAATTCTTCGTATGATACATATTCCATATATATACACTATACTTCAAAAACCTGTTGATGCAAAATATTCTATTTGTGCTAGACTAAAACCGAAACTCTAAAACCTTAATAATGGAAAAAAGAAAAGTCCTTAGATTTAGCTCTATTTTCCTTATTAATTTAAGTATTAAGGAATCTATAGATGATATTTTGACCCCTATTATAATATTTGAATTGGGATTCATAAAAAGTATTATAATAATTACTGCAATTTATATTATCAAAGGCGTTATAACAGTAAGATTATATGATAAATATAAAACTGACTGCATAATGATGGAATCTCTAAAAGAAGCTCAATTCAATCACCATAAGATTGAGGAGTGGAATAAGCTTATAAAGTTTATAGTAAAGAAATCAGAAAACAATAGGAAGAAATTGATTTTTTTACTTTCTTTTAAAAACCCAGGATTAGGTGTCCTTTACATGAGAGATGGATTCCATATGTACAATGGATTTAGTGGAAAAAATGTAATTTATTATTTTTTACTAAATATAATTGTAAAAAGTATTTATTGGAATATTATCGTATTAACTGGATTCTCATTATGGGGATTTTTGAAGAATATCTTCTGAAACAGCATCAATCTCAAAAGGAAAGATGTTGTTTTTATTTGTAACAGATACAAACGGCCGTTACTAAGTGTTGCATGTGAATTTTATTAATTATTTCTGGTTCTTCTTGTCTAAATACCTCTGCAGTATTAGTGCTGCGGCAGAGGCATCAGCTCCGACTTGTTTACCCATACCTACTTTCTTTGCATTATTTATTTCCTTACCTCCCCTTCCTCTTGCCTCTACTGTCGTCATGAATTCTTTCTGGAAGTAAACTGGTAGTTCGAGCTCAGCTTCAATATTTCTCTTAAATTCTTCTATACTTCCCATTATCTTGTTGGGCTTGCCACTCAAATCATGTGACTCTCCTAGTACAATAGCCCCAACTTCCTCGGTCCCACAAATATTGTGGATAGTATCCAGAAGTTCCATATTGTTTGGGACAATTTTATAAGGGAAGGCAATATTCCCCTCATCGTCAGAGATAGCTACTCCAACCCTCTTTGAACCATAATCAATACCTAAATGTCTCATACATATAGATTACCACAATTGCAGTAAAATGGTATTCTTGATAAAATATACTCATGGAACAATTCTTACAAATGGATCCCAAGTTAATAGTATTAGCAGTTTTATGGGTATTGCCATGGAAAGGCTATTCTTTGTGGACAGCATCACACAATGGACACAAACGTTGGTTCATAGCTCTCTTGGTATTAAACACTTTTGCAATACTAGATATATTCTATATCTTCTACATCGCCAAAAGAACACCCAAAGATTTCTTCAGAGTATTTAAGACTAAGATATAATTCTAAAAACAGACCAAGTGGTCTGTTTTTAGAATTTATTGTGGTATACTGGATTAGTGGCTGAGTATAAAAGAAATCCTAATACCAAATGTACAATCTGCAAATCCCCTATTTATAGAAGACCTTTTGAAATAGATAAGAGCAAAGGAAAGGTCTTTTGTAGTATGAATTGTTATGGACTCTCTTGTAGAAAAGAAAGTCCTTGTGTTGTTTGTGGTAAATTAATTTTGGCTGGTTTAAATAAAAAAACTTGTAGCAGAAGTTGTTCAAATAAATATAGAACGGGAATAAAATATAAAATCGGAAGACCTAAAGATAAAGCGAGAACATTGAGAATTCTAAAATTAAGATTATTAGAAGAAAGAGGAAAAAATTGTGAACGCTGTGGTTACAATAAATATGAAATATTACAAGTTCATCATAAAAACAGAAAGAGGTCAGATAATAGCACTGAAAACTTGGAAATAATTTGTCCAAATTGCCATTACGAAGAGCATCTTTTAGAAAAAAGTTGGATGAAAACAATACTTGAAAAAAAAATGAAAATAAGGTAGTGTAATACTCGGAAGCGTGTCGGAGTGGTCTAACGAGACAGTCTTGAAAACTGTTAGGGGTGAAAGCTCCTCGTGAGTTCGAATCTCACCGCTTCCGCAAAAAAAAGAAAACCCAAATAGGGTTTTTCTTTTTGCGGGCGAGTGAGCAAACTGCTTTGCTCATGTGTGAGATGAGAAAACCTTGAGCTTGTAATTTTAAATTAATATTTAAAATTACGCGAAAGGTGTACAGAATCTGTAAGATTCGAAAAGTGTAATCACGGTCTCACCGCATTAATGTAAGGTTCGAAACATATACTCATGTTCTCACCTTATTTATGTTAAAATATACCAATGCAAACATCTGTTGTAATCATTTCTCATAATGAAGAAAAATATATCGCAAAATGTATCGAATCTGTTTTAAATCAGACACAAAAACCAGACGAGGTTATTCTAGTAGTCCATAATTCTACAGATAAAACTTTCGAAATAGCACAACCCTACCCTATCAAGATAATCAGACTCAATGGAGAGAGTGGCCCAGTCTACGCCAGAATAGAAGGCATCAGAAATACAACAAAGGACATAATATTGTGTATCGATGGAGACTCTGTTGCAGAGAATAATTGGATAGAAATTATGACTAAAACGTTAGAAAAAAATAATAATATTTTAGTTGGCTCATATATAGAAATAAATGGGACAATATTTGATACTTTATCAAATACTTTTAACAAATATTTTTGCGTTTCTAATGGCCCAAGAGCTACAAGGTGGCTCTGGGGTGCAAGTTTTGCCTTTTGGAATAAAGATAAAAGTTTTGTATTAGATGTTTTTGAAAAAAGTATAAATCCTGCTAAGGAATTAAAATTTCCAATGGGTAGAATAGCGGAAGATTATTGGCTAGCTTTATTTATGAATAAAAAAGGTAATTTAGAAATTACAAACAATACCTACGTCACAGCTTATTCCAAAGAAACATCAATAATCAAATCAATGCTGAGAAATAGGGTTAATCATAAAAATGGTAATGCTATGAGAAAATTTTTCAACAGAATTACTAAACACTAGCAAAAATGATTCTCTCTAATTCAATAAATATCCTTAAAAGCCTCCACTAATTTTATTTGCATTTGTTTCAATTCATCTGTCGATGCTTTCTTTGCTCTTTCTGGATTAAGCTCTTTACCTTTATTGAGAGGAACTAGGTGAAGATGGGCATGATTAATATCAAAACCTATTATCAGCATCCCAATTTTTTTAGCTTCAGTCGCTTTTCTAAGATGTTCAGATAATTTCTTGGCGATTTGGAATATTTCATTATACAAATCATCTTCTAATTTAAAAACTTCCTCATTGTGTTTTTTAGGAATTATCAGTATATGTCCTGCATTGATAGGTATAATGTCTAAAAATACAAGGAAATTTTCATTTTCCCAAACTTTATAACAAGGTATCTCTTTATTTACTATTTTACAAAATATGCAGTCCATAGATAAATTATAATGCATAAATCTTAAAAAAGCGAACAGTATATAAATTTGTTATAATACACCTATGATCAACAAAACATACAAAGAATCCATAAAATTACACAAAAAACATGGTGGAAAGATAGAAATAGTAAGTAAAGTTTCGCTGAAGAATAAAAAGGATCTTTCACTTGCCTATACCCCCGGCGTTGCTGGTGTCAGCCTTGCTATTGCAGAGAATCCAAAGCTTGCAAGAATCTATACCTTGAAGAAGAATACCGTGGCTATAGTTACCGACGGTTCAGCCATACTTGGACTTGGTAATCTAGGTCCTCTATCTGCAATTCCTGTCATGGAAGGCAAAGCTGCTATTTTTAAAAATTTCGGAGGAGTAGATGCCTTCCCTATTTGTCTAGATACACAAGACACAGAAGAAATTATCAAAGCTGTGAAGCAGATTGCTCCAGTCTTTGGAGGAATCAACCTAGAAGATATTTCCGCTCCACGATGTTTCGAAATTGAGGAGAGGATGAGGAAAGAATTAAACATCCCCGTCATGCACGACGACCAGTGGGGTGCCGCTACTGTCACTCTCTCTGCTCTTATCAATGCTCTTAAATTAGTAAAAATTAAAAAAGAAAATGCGAAAGTCGTTATTGCTGGAGTTGGGTCGGCAGGCGTTGCAACTGGTAGACTTCTACACACTTATGGTATTACCAATACAATCTTCTGTGATAGCAAAGGTATCATCAATAGGAAACGAACAGATTTAAATAAAGAGAAGGAGGAATTACTAAAAGGAAGTACTATCAAAGAGAGGTCTGGCACTCTAGCCGACGCTCTTATAGATGTAGATGTATTCATAGGTCTTTCAGAGCCTAAGACTCTTACGAGAGAAATGATAGAGAGTATGGCAAGTAAGCCTATAATCTTCACTCTTGCCAACCCTACCCCGGAGATCATGCCCGAAGAGGCCCACAAAGCTGGTGCTTTCATAGTAGCCACCGGCCGATCAGACTATCCAAATCAGATCAACAATTCACTTGTATTCCCTAATGCTTTCAAGGCAATGCTAGATAAAAAAATTCCTCAATTTGAAAATAAGATATTTGTGAAGATTGCTATTGCTTTAGCCAATGCTGTCAGGAAACCAACGAGGGAAAACATAATTCCAAGCATGTTTGACAAGAATGCGGGCAAGGCTGTGTATAAAGCAGTAGTTTCTTTATCAAAAAGATAGTCGCCTCGAGGGCGGCAGCCGAAAAGGCTGGAAAGTAGTATAACCCCGTAGTAGAGTTTGAGAAAAACTTCACTACAGGGTATAATGAAATCATGGAAGAAATAATTATAGACAAAATAGAGTGGTCAGCACCTGAGTATAATCACAAAGAGAAAAGTATAGACTTTCTTTGGGCTATCGGACTTGGCACTATAGTAATATGTGGTATTGCCCTCTGGCTTGCCAATTATTTGTTTGCTGTATTTATCCTTGTCGGAGGTGCCTCACTTATTCTCTTCTCTGTCCGCCATCCACAAGAAGTCCACTTCGTCATAGATACAAATGGTATCACTTTAGGCAAAGAAAAATATGTATGGAAAAATGTGAAAGGTTTCCATATCAAGAAGGAAGATGATTACGCCCTCCTTCTAATAGAGCTCAACAAGTACTTACTCCCTATTTACACTATTCCCCTACCTTTAGATCAAGTTCAATCCGTAAAAGAATCTCTCCTAAAAGTAATTCCCAACATAGAGCTTGAAGAAAATAAATCCATGAAGTTCATGGAGAAGATTGGATTTTAGAAACAATAATAAAAGCCAGATAAATCTGGCTTTTATTATTGTGGTCCCGGCAGGAATCGAACCTGCATCATAACTTCCGCAAAGTTACGTCCTATCCATTGAACGACGGGACCAATACGTTACCAATTTACACCATTATCACTATAAATACAAGCTTAGTTTTGTATAAATTTAACTACGGAGTATAATACCCTCAGAGTCGGTTATATTATAAATAAATTATTTTTTTAAATTATGGAAAATGAAGAAAAGAAAGTAGGTTGTTGTGAAGGTAAAGAAGGTATGGTTTGTTGTCATCATGGTATGTCTCATTGTTGCAGTAACTGGAAGAGATGCCATGCAGTAAAGTGGATAGTTATCATCGCTGTTATCATTATCGCTTTTTGTTTAGGTGCACGATGGGGAGAATTCAACGGAGACTATCGAGATGGTGGTCGTTTCTATAGAGGTGGTATGATGAACTGGGGATGGGACAATAGATACTACGACCAAGTCGCTCCTGCTCAGAATGCAACAGGTACAGTCACAGTAGATGTTACCAAGACTCCAGCAACACCTGCACAACAATAAATTCAGATAATACAAATTAAAATCAGCCACAAGTCCGACTTGTGGCTGATTTTGTATTTATTTTGTGATCCTTGAAAGCTGAGCTTTTTTGCGAGATGCAGTATTCTTCTTTAGAACTCCTTTCTTTGAGGCTTTGTCTATAACAGAGTAAGCACTTGGTAGAAGTTTCTTTGCTTCATCTTTTTTCTTTTCCTTCAAAAGCTTCTCTATACTCTTTACGGCTTCCTTGATAGCTTTCTTACTGCGATCATTGGCAGCTTTTTTAACTAGAGAACCTCTTAATGCTTTCTTTGCTGATTTTGTAATTGGCATATATAAAATAATTAAGAATTAATAATTACGAATTAAGAATTTTGATTCAAATTAAGCTGAGACACCAGCCTCCATAGAGGAATCCCCATCCGGGGGATAAATTGAATATAGTAACAATACCAGAAATAGCCGAAAAGAGCAATATTTGCTATTATTTGTATATGATCGCTTATTTAGAAGGCAAAGTTATATATTCCACCGACAAATTCATCATTCTCAATACTGGTAATGTTGGTTATAAAGTATCTCTTACTCCAGACACTATTCTGACATGCAAAGAGGGAGTGGATACCTCGTTATTCATATATACAGCCGTCCGAGAGAATTCTATTGATCTATTTGGATTCAAAAGTGTGGATGAATTATCTTTCTTTGAACTTCTTTTAGACGTCTCAGGTATTGGACCACGTTCAGCTCTTGGTATTATCGCCCTCGCTCCTATTGAAACCATCAAGCGGGCAATAGCTACAGGAGATGTCAGCTACTTGAACAAAGTCTCTGGTATTGGCAAGAAGACTGCCGAGAAGATTATCCTAGAGCTTCGCGACAAGCTAGTGAATTACAAAGAAAGTGCCGACACTCCCAGCGCTCTTCGAGAAGAAGGCGATATCCTCGAAGCTCTCAAGTCTCTCGGCTACTCTCAGAACGAAGCTCGTGATGCTCTGAAGCAAGTCTCCCCTACTTTTGACAGTACCAACTCTCGTATCAAGGAAGCCCTCCGCATCCTAAGTATCAGATAAAAACTTGTCCCGTTAGAAGTAGAGGTACGCAAAAAATAATAAATTTTATAAATTAACATAGTAACTATATTTATTTCAAAAAATAATTATAAATTACTTCTAATGGGATGCCCGAATTACCCGAGGTTACAACTACAGTAAATGGTTTGAAGAAGGCCTTGAAGGATCTTTCATTTTTAGATGTCTGGACAGACTTAAGTAAGGACAATCCCATCAAGCAGTTCAAGAATACTATCAAAGACAAAACCTTCTTCATTCAATTTAGAAAGCAAATAAAGAATCAGAAAGTTATAAGCGTTGAAAGACGTGCCAAGAATATTCTAATCAATTTATCAAACGGACAAACCATTCTAATTCATTTGAAAATGACCGGCCACATAATAGTAGGTCTTTATAATTATGAGAAGAAAAGTGGTAAGTGGTTCCCAGATGAGAATGAGCGTAAGGCGCTCCACGACCCTTACAACAGATTCATTCATGCTGTCTTCTCTCTTTCCAACGGTAAGTCTATGGTCTTTTGTGACTCTCGCAAATTCGGGAAGATAACAATGCTAGATACTAATACTATTCATGATTCCATTCATCTGAAAGACATTGGTCATGAACCTCTGGACAAAAGTTTCACTTTTGAAAAGTTTAAAGAAAGGTTATTACTGAAACCCAGCAAGAATATCAAGACCGTTCTCATGGATCAGTCTCTTGTAGCAGGTATTGGCAACATTTATTCAGATGAAATGCTTTGGCTCTCAAGCATCCACCCAGAGTCCAAGCCCAAAAGTATTCCAAACAAAAGTTTAAAGTTGCTCTTCATATCCATGCAACAAGTATTGAACAAGGGCATAGACTTCGGTGGAGACTCCATGTCAGACTATCGAGACATAGATGGCAAAAGGGGTAACTTTCAGAATCATCACAATGTGTACCGGAAGAACAAAGAAGGGTGTGGCAGAAAAGGGTGCAATGGTGTTATAATGAGAAAAGTGTTAGATGGGCGAAGTGCTCACTTTTGCAACAAGCATCAAAAATTATTTAATTAATAAAATTTTTCGGACGAAGGTTTTGCCTTTAGAGAGCCCAAGGCAATTCCTTGGGTAGAAAAATTTAACAAACAAATGGCAGAAAAACCAAAAGATAAAAAAGACATCAAGAAGAAGCCCGCACATCATAGCGGTGGTGAAATGAGTTTCGGAATGGAGCTAATATTGTTCCTAGTAGCTATCTTTGTAATTTGGATATTAGTTGGTAAGCCTAGATCAGAGAACACCGACAAGCCTTTCATAAAAGGACAGAGTACAACAATAACTCAATAAATTAGAGAAAATAAAACATGTAATAATAAATGTTCTCGAGCGAACCCTTTCGCAGACCGACGGGGCGAGAAGAGCAATTTCCTAGCAGGGAAATATGCGTGGTGAGTCCGAGAATATTTTTATGAAGTGTTTTATTTTTTCTAAATTACTTTTTTCTACCTCAATATCCTAAATAGTGCCACTCCAGTAGCTACAGATACATTGAGAGACTCCTTCTTCCCATGCATCGGTATTTCTACTACTTTGTCGCAAATTTTCAATACTTTTTTATCCAAGCCTATCACTTCGGGACCGAGTATGAAGGCCATCTTTAGTGGCTTTTTATATTTCCTATAATCAATAGACTTTTCACTTTGCTCTAGTGCCACTATTTCATATCCTTCTTTCTTTAGCTTTTTTATTAAAGGCACTAGCTTTTCCTTATACTCCCACTTTATCCACGTCTCTGCTCCAAGCGCCGACTTAGCTATATCCTTCTGTATACGACCGTACTGGTCGTTAGGTCTTGGGGTACACCCTACTAGATATATCATGTCTATCCCCACCGCATCCGCTGTCCTAAATATCGCCCCCACATTTATCGCCGAACGAATATCAGGCAAGATAAGAATATTTTTAGGTTCACTAATTTTTAATTTCATAATTGTTATATTTCAAAAATTGTTTAACTTCATCTACTTTTAAATCATACGCCCTCACAAATGAATCATCTACATGGGCATACAACACACCTTCACCTTTACTTGTTTCTACAAATTGGCTAGCAAAGGTAATAGTAGTAGCTTCACTATCTTGAATAAATGGTAAAGGTGATACCCATTCTATCACACCATTTTCATAATCATACACAAAGAGCCCCACAGAGAACATCCCATACTTTACTACCCCATCTGGCATATTTATATTCTCTTCACGACCATTCATAATACCAAGCCTCTTCCCTTCTCCTATATCTATAAAGCTTTTTGGCAAAAGTGGCCCAGGTGAAGCATGCCCACCAACCCAAAGTATGTTGTGTTCTCTTGGATGAAAGACAATATCTCCATACTGCCAATCTTTCTCCATATCTTTTGCAATAGCAACCTGAACAACAGAATAAGTTGCCTCTTTTTGTTTATCTCTTGATTCAATGAGATTGTAACGAAATCCATTTTTATTTATTGGTGCAATAGAAACTTCTTTTGCACTCATATTTCCAATATCAAGTAAAACAGGCATAGTCATTTCTAATGAATCTAAATCTTTCCCTACGGCATGTCCCAAATGAATTTTAATTTTTTTACTTTTATCTTTGTATTTAATAGGAATTGTAAAGTATACATGCATCAAATCAGTTTTTTCATCTATATAAATATCAGGGTCTTCTAATCCAATAAATTCCCAATCAGGTTCTACAAGCTGGCTTATAATTTCCTTTTCATTTTTTATATTTAAACGCTCACCAATTTTAAATTGTTCAAGAGAATCACCACTTATTTTAAATAATTCGCTTCTATCTGTATACCCTTTTATGTGCACATCACCCTCACGACTTGTTATACATCTTACTATGCCTTCTTTGTAATCCTTTCTAGGATTAAGAGTTATCGCCATGACATGCTTAAACCTGTCATCCATCTCAATAACTTTTCCTTCATGTTGTGTATAGTATTTCATATCACTTTATTTCTTAATAAGCTTAGATCGTGCTTTCTTCCATTCCTCCTTCATTAAGCCATATATATTTTCATCATGTATTTTACCTGTGGTCATGCATCTAACATTTTTTCTTTTGGTTCCCTCAAATTTGAAACCCATCTTCAATTGAAGAGCGTTCGAAGCTATATTGTTGGAAAAGGAACCCGATTCAATTCTACGTAGTTTTAATTCATTAAAGGCAAAATCATTAATAGCAATCTTTGCTTCTGTCGCATATCCTTTTCTCCAATATTTTTTATTTACCCATGAGGAAGTAGTACCAACTCCATGAAAGAAATTTACCTTGTGCAAACCTATAGCCCCTATAACCTTTTTCTCTGATTTTAATTCCATTACAAAAACATAATCATCTATTACCTTTTTCTTCCATATTTTTAATCTTTTTTTAATATAATATTCAGCATCCTTCTTTGTATATGGATATGGTACTTTCGTTATCATCTTAGCTACATCATAATTCCCTATCCCCTCAACGAGATCTTCCCAGTCACTCATTTTATGCTTTCTCAATATTAATCTTTTTGTTTCTAGTTTCATATTATTTTATAATAATTTAATAAACCTCTTTTTGAAAGCACTTTTTACAATAAATAACTTCCGGTCTATCAGGAGAATATGGAGTTTCAAATTGAACCTCACATAATCCTGTGTGGTCATGATTGTCTTTACTGCACATACAAACCCTAGACCACAATTTCCAAGGCAGAGCCCTTTCTAATCTTATAAAATAACGACAGTTTGGGCAAATTCTTGGAAGAGGTAAATTCATGCGCTTATAGAATTGTAATTCTTCTGGAAGAATCCGAAATGCTTTTGTACATTGGTGACTACATTCTCCTCCGTGTTCACAGCTGATAGTTTCTTTTAATATAGAATCATTTACCTCTAAAATATCATCTGGAATATTTGTATACTCTAATGTAGCTTCATGGTTTCTTCCTACATCATCAAACCATTTATAATTTTTCTCTATGGCTTGCTCTTTTGATAGCGGGAACTGTTCATAAGCCATTGTTTCGTTGTAAGCGAAAGGAGAAATCTCTATTGGAAAAAATTCTCCAAAACTATATGTGCAATTATTTTTATCAACATAAGGCATATCGTCCATATGTTTAATTATTTTAGGCAATATTTCCTCGTATTCCTCCTTTGTGTATTGTTTATTTAAAATACAATATTCTTTTTTTCTTAATCCAACACATCCAAATATATTTTTACAATCAATGCACCCTTCACTATAATATGTATACGTCGAACCAAAAACACGAGAAGAGAAGGCAATCTCATAATTCCCTCTCCCACTACATATTGATTCATACATTCTTTCCCCTCTTCCTGAATCAAGAATATCGTATGAATCCATTACAGAATTAACTGAATAAGTAACAAATTTAATATTCTCTGATTTCCAAATATAAAAAGAAGATCGGCAATTTTTAGAATTTTCAATAATATCCCCAGTGCAATCAACTGCATTTGTCTGTTTAGAGAAGCAAACTATTGAATCCTTCATTAATTTATTATATTCCTCAACTAGCTTTTTCCATGAATCATAAGAGTGCAGGTTTTCTTTTGAAATAGCTTCTTCGTATTCACTCTTTGAAAGCTTCTTATTTCTAAAAATGTAATTCTGCTTCTGCTGATTCGACGACATAAAGCAATTCTGGCAATTTGAACAATTAAAAAGGAAGGAAGAACTTATGCATGAATCTGATCGTGTTAGATATGAACAATCATAAGAATGATTTGAATCCACAACTTCATAACAAAGCTCATCTTCTCTAAAAGAAAGTGAGTCGAAGCACATTCTATTCTTCTTGTTTACAAATACTGAATAGTAGACATCTTCTGAGCTAGCGACATTATGAGACAGATAAATATTCTTACTACTATAAGTATAGTTAGCGTATTCACATCCGCCACTATTATTGCCTGATTGTTCCAAGCAGAGTAGAGGAACATTCCTTCTTAACTTCTCATATTGAGTAAAAAAGTTAGTGGAAAAGTCATAATCTGTCCCATACAAAGATGGATCAAATTCATCAGAGAAGTAACACCCAAAACACCAATTTTTGTATGGGGCTTTTGGATTAAAGATGGAAACAGTGTTTCCCCCACAATTATCACACTTTCGATTATAAATATTACGAACATTGAAGGTCGCCATACGGCGAATTAACCTACACTCTGGACAAAAGGTGGGTGATGGAACTTTCATTTTCTCATAGAAAGAGAAATCATCGGGCTCTATGGTGAAATTAAGCTTACAATTCTGACAATTCCTTGTTTCTGGGTTCATAATATTTTAATTAAATTATTTTTAACCTTAATCAAATCATCTTCAGATTTTATTATGTAGAATTCATCAAAATTCTTAGAATTTGGAGCTTGCATTCTTGTCCTTTGATTAATAATTAATTCATTAAAATCTTTTGAAACTCTTAAAATTTTCGTTGTTCTTTTAGATTTTTTAATTCTATTAATAAGAAATTCTTCAGGAAAATTAAAATAAACTCCAATTATTTTATAGTCATATTTTTTAACCAACCTAAAGACCAATTTCCTACCTCTCTCATACATATTTGAGTTAGATAAAATAATTGTTCTACCAAAAGACATAGAAAACTCTATGAGTAATAGAAATAATCTATATTTTAATGATACATTTTTAAATATACCAGAATGCTCCTTATCGTCCAATTCTCTTAATTTAGGAAAATTTTCCCTCATAAATAAGGCTACTGGATCAGCTTCTAAAACCAATATATCTTTTTTTATTCCCTCTAACTCTTTAGCAAAAGTAGTTTTACCAGAATGAGTTTTCCCAATAAACATTATTAACTTTTTATCTTGTTTCTTCATTCTATTTTAGTGTTTTAATATTTCAATTTTAGCCTTCCCTTTTAATGCTGATATTTTTATTATTCCTCCTATAGGAAATGTAATAAAGGGGTTTGAGTGGCCAAAATCAGCATTTGCAATAATTGGTATAGATTTTAATTCTTTTTTAGTCTGAATTATAAATTTTAACTTCTCTATGGTCATTTCTGCTTTCTTTTGAAATCTTCCAACAACAATACCTTTAACTTTCTTGAAATTAGGTTGATGAATTAATGATTGTAAATTTCTATTAAACTCTACTCCAAAGAAACTTCCTGTCATATCGTCATCTTCAAGAAAAAGAATTGCATTTGATATTTCTGGCATAAATTCTGTTCCTTGTAATAAGTTTAGAGTACATAAATTACCACCTAATATGGTACCCTCTGCTTCTCCTTTATTTATAACTACATATCCTTCATTTTTTTCAAATTTTCTATTCTCTTGATCTCTATACCAAGGATCGTCTGACCATAGTTTAGAAGCTTCAACTAGGTACTTTTTATCTTCAACTAAACACTTGTTAAAATATTCTAGATTATATTCAAATCCTTTCTTCATAGCCCAAGTCGAGAAGTGCAATCCTGAGTAAGTAACCAATCCAGTTTTAGCTGTAATTGCATTTGCCAAAGCGGTTATATCAGAATAGCCACACAAAATCTTTGGATTATCTTTAATTAACTTGTAATCTAAATATGGTAATAATTCATTTGAATTAAAACCTCCAATTACAGTTAAAATGGCTTTAACTTTTTTATCCTTAAAAGCTTGATGTAAATCTTCTACCCTAGATTTTATAGGGGAAGACATAAACATATCACTTTCTCTGCAGTTTTTAGAAAAGGTTACTTTATATCCTTGTTTTTCAAGATTTTCTTTTGCCAATTTTATGTTTTCTTCTGTCACCAAAGCTAAACTTCGTGAAGGAGCGATAACTCTTACTTCGTCTCCCTTTTTTAATTTTGGTGGTATTATATGTTTCATATAATGATTATACCAAAAATTTCTGATTTATCTTAAAATCATACTTTCAATATCTTTAGGAGCTTTTGTTAAATTCTTGCAACCTTTTTGGGTTATTAAGACCATATCTTCGATTCTCACTCCCCCAAAACCCTTAAAATAAAGTCCCGGTTCCACCGTTACCACACAACCGACAGGGAGGAAATCTTCGCTTTTTGGTTTTAAGTTTGGCCATTCGTGAATTACAGTACCTACTCCATGCCCCAGCCCATGGACAAACCCATCGGTTAATTTGTCTTTTTCTTTAATTTTAAATCTCTTATTTAGAAAGTTACGAGCCAGTTTATCTAAGACTTTTGCCCTTCGCTCCCCTTTTGCAATTCTACTTATCACCAATTCTTGAACTTCCAAAACAGCTTTATATATTTTCTCTTGTTTCTGGTTTGGCTTATCAAAAAAATACGTGCGCGACATATCTGAGCAATAGTGGTTCACAGTGCATCCAAAATCAAACATTATCATGTCTCCTTTTTTTAATTTATTTCGTGTAGGATTTTGATGATGAATATTTGCCGTATTTTTACCAAAAGCCACAATGGGTTCAAAAGAAAGTATAGGTGCTTTATACTTGATAAAAGATTTTACAATAAAGTCTCGAACTTTTATTTCAGTAATTCCTTCTTTCAAGACTCCAAGAACATCCCCTAAAACCCTCTCGCTTATCCTCTGAGCTTTTGTTATATTTTCTAACTCCTTTTTACTTTTTACCGCCCGAATTTCGTGAATTAGTTTCATATTGGAATTATAACATGGATAAACCAGCCCCCTGAAACAAAATATCAATTTTAGTCTATTTTTCTTTTATAAAAGAAAAAATACTTTCCCATATAGCCCAAGCTAATATAATAAAGAAAGAAATCCAGCCAAATTTTGAATCTTTAAAATTAATATTATGGAAGAAAATAAATATAATTGCACTTACTAATGATACCCAAAATAAAATACAAAGAGAAATAAATCTTAGATATTCTTTCAAATTTGTTTTAACAATACCTGCATAGATACTTATGATAGCAAGAAAATTAGGTGAAGAAGAAAACAATAATATTGTTCCATTCTTATTTTTATCAAATCTTATTTTCATTCGTTCAATAGTACCCTTAGCCCCAAACTTCTCTAATAATTTATAATATCCATGCTTTCCAAGCATATAATTTAAAATGTTCACTAAAATTAAGGCTATACTCCCTATTAAAATAATAAGAAGAATATCAATATATGTTTTCCCGAGAAAAATAACAGCACCGAAAGCTACAACTGACCCTGGAAAATAAAAACCAACCATAAATAAACCCTCAATAATTAAACCAAAAAATAACAAAGCCAAACCATATTGTTGAAATGCTACTTCCATTAATTTAAATAAATCTTCTACCGGAGGTAGTCCTAGTAAATTATAGGTTAGTAAATAAATGAGAAATAGAAAAGCAATACTATATTCAAAAATAGCTGAAGTAAAAAATCTTTTAATTTCAGTTGGGTTCATGTTATTTAAGTTGAACAGCGTTACTCCTATCAAGCTGTATAGGATAATTATTTGTTAATAATAGAACATCTTCGTCGGACATACTCCAACCAACAGCACCAATATCTTCTTCTAAGTGTTTTATATTACTAGCTTTAACCAGAGTAATAACATTCTTCTGTGATACAAGCCAGTTAATGGCAATCTGGGCTGGTGTTTTATTATATTTCTCACACAATTTATCGACAATATCAATCCCCTTTTTAGCCAAACTTCCTTGTTGAACTGGTCTCCATGCTTCAATAAAAATATCATTATTTTGACAATATTCAACAACTCCCTTTTTAATAGGTTCTCTAAATATTAAATTATAATGAACTTGGTTCAAAACAATTTTATTTTTAGTTTGATTTTGAGCTTCCATTAGTCGTTCAACATTAAAGTTGCAAACACCTATGTTTTTAATCAGTCCTTGATCTTTGAGATAATCAAAAGCTCGCATTGTTTCTTCAATTGGTATATCTGGATTTGGTGCATGGATAAGATATAAATCTAAATAATCCATCTGGAGACGAGCTAAACTTGCCTTACAAGATGATATAACACTATCATATCCCAAATTAGTAGCAGTAACTTTTGATGTTATAAATAGCTTAGATCTATCATATTCATTAAGTGCCTTGCCTAATATTTCTTCACTGTAACCTTTGGCATACATTTCAGCCGTATCAAAACGAGAACCACCTAGTTCAATGGTTTTCTTAATGGCTTGTATGTCATTACTTTCATCGTAATTATCCTCTCTTTCAAATCTACCTCCCATCTCCCAAGTTCCAAAACCTAAAACTGGCATTTCAAAACCATTATTTAATTTTTTTGTTGGTATGTTACTCATATTTTGATTATATCATAGTCATAGTCCTCATTAGAATTCTATTGATTTTATCCCTTAAATATGGTACTTTTTGTTAAGTATCCTTTTAACCCCCCCCTCTCGTAGCTCAGTTGGTAGAGCAGCTCCCTTTTAAGGAGATGGTCGTAGGTTCGATTCCTACCGAGAGGACACGATTAGAATATTCGCCCAGAAACTACATTTTACCCTTATTTTTTAATGGTAAAAGTAGGTTCGAAGGTTAATTTTTTGCGGTGCAAAGAGTAAGGTTCTTCTTAATATCAAAAAACGATTTTTTCATTGTGAAATAAAGCTTTTTGTCCATTAAAATTAGGTTCGAAGATAGCTCCCTAGCTATCTCAGTTTTAACCAGATCTCCACCATTTTTGAATTTTTCAAGAACGTTCAACATAAGATTATAATCCTTTTTAGTTTCCTCGAACCACCTGATATTTCTATTACTAATTTCCTCAATCTCATATTCAATAGAGAATATTTCCTTTTGAGTTTTTGAGGTAGATAAATTGAATTGTTCGGAATTGATTTTACAATCAGCCAGAAGATTTACTAATTCAAAAAGACGATTACCAAGTTCAGTTTTCTTTTTCAGTAGTCCCTTTATTATCTTTTCATCCTCCTGTATATCAACCTTATTATTACCATCCTTCAATCTATTCATTGACCACTGATAGTAATCCTTAGAGATTGATATCTCTCCTATTGATTTTTCAATTACAGAGTCAATCTCATCTCTTGTAATTGACCCCTGAGAGCATTTTCCCTTGCTTTTAGAACAGTGATAATAAAGGATGTCGATTATACTTGGATTTTTCATTTCCGAGAATGGGGTATCACATCTTGGGCAATTCCCCATATTTTTTACTGAATATTTGAACTTGCAATTTGTACAAATAGCCTGCAATTTATGATCTGGTGTGACCATACATCCACATTCACCACATTTAATAATTCCTCTATATGGAAAATCATATTTTCTCTCTTTCCCTATTGAGTGAATTGCTCCTTTAAGTATAATTTGAGCCTTTTGAAACTCTATAGGGCTAATCATAGTCAAATGCTTTCCTCTGTGGCAAATTAACCCACCATCTTTATTTGGCCAGTAAAAATAACCGGAATAAAATTCATTAGTGAATATGTAGTAATAAGTTGATTGAGGACATTGTTTATTCCCTTTAGTTTTCAACCCCAAAGCATTTCCTTTTCTTCTCAAATCAGCAACAGTATAATTACCAGTTAAAAGTAATTTCCATAGCTTTTTAAGAATGAAAAATCTTTCTTCATCTGGAATTATTTCTTTTTCAACCCCGGGAGTGAATAGAGGATTATGCATGTATCCAATTGGCAATTGAGGTATCGGATACCAACCTCTTTCAGCTTTTTGACGCATTCCTCTTTTAACATCAAGGCTTAAATCTTTGACGTATTGATTAGCCATACCAAATTCAACTTGCATGAGCAAGACATTGTCTGTAGGATTATAATCTCTTTCAAAGGTCTGAATATGTTTGATGATATTCTGTTGGAGCATCCAACTTATTTGTCCTCCATCTATTGGATTTCTGGCTAAACGATTGAGCTTCCAAGTAAGTATTCCTTGGGCTTCTCCTTTATGAATTCGTTTAAGCATCGAATTAAATCCAACTCGACCTGGCTCTTTTGCAGATTTTGATTCTTCTATAACATCAACTACATTGATGTTATATTTTTCAGCTAATTTCTTAGCTTCTGCAATCTGATCCTCGATGGAGGCCATTTGGCGATCCTCCGACTCACTAGATTTTCTTGCATAGAGAAAATATTTGAAATCAATATTTCTCATGGCAGAAACCAGAAAGGGATAACAGAATAATTTAAGCGTTTTGGCACACAAAATTTTCTGTTACCCCTTTCTGGGCTTAAATTATAAATCTTGTGTGCCGTTGTTATTTTATCATACTTCATATACTTTTATCAATAACAATAGCTACTAATCGAATTAAGCTCAATCCTTCTTCGATTGCTTCATCTCTAGAAATTTCTTCTCCAAATCGCTCAAAATATAGCTGTTGAAATTCTTTGATTTGTTCCTCATTTAATTCTGTTGGTACTCGTAAAATCATGTAATTTATTCTAAAATTTCAATAGGTAAAAGAAAGTACTAAACGTCTGCCTCTAATTCAATTTTTTTCTACCTCTAATAATCTCATAATTCATTTATTATTAAATGATGCAAGAGAATTACACAAAAACGCCTAATATTATTTTCGATCAACTTTTACTAGAATTAAATAATTCGGAGCTTAAAATCCTTCTAGTAATTGTCAGACAAACTTATGGCTGGTGGGATAGCAAATCAAAAGAGTACAAAAAAAGAGATCGAATAACTTACAACCAGTTTATTTCTAAAACTGGTATTTCAAGACGAATAATTTCTATTGCAATTAATTCATTACTCAAAAAGAATCTGATCGAAATTACCGATACTTCAGGGAATATTTTAGATGTTCCAAAAGATAGAAAAGGTCGATATTTTATTTACTATTCTGCACTTATCAAACATGTTCATTCACTATCAACATGTGCAAAAAATGATACTAACATGTGCAAAAAGCGACATCAACATGTGCAAAATATGGTACATAACAAAAGAAACTATAACAAAAGAAACTTATCAAAAGAAAGAGGGCCTAATTACAAACAAATTGGAGAAATTATTGAAGTAGTGAAATCAAGATGGGAACACAAAATAAAAGAATGATAACGATTTATCGGTATTCTTAGGAATACCGATAAATCTACAATAACTTTTATTTGTATCACCATTTTGTCTTTATATCAATTTATTGTTACTGCCTTCCTTTTTTAATTTTATCTAAAATTAATTTAAGCAATTTTAATATAACTAATTGCGAATTAAATATTTATGAGAAATTTATTAAGAACATATCGTAAAAGGACAGAATTATTAATCAATGATATTTCCTATCTCCTTTCCATGAAAGATAGCTCCATGCTATCTCGATGCGAAAGAAGTTGGCGAAAGCCAAGCCTTGAAATAATCTTCACCTACAATATTTTATTTCAGGTATCTATTGAAAAATTATTTGAAAATGAAATGAAAAATACTCTTAGAAAAATTGCTGAAAACATTGATCCGTTAATTGAAATACTTACAAAACAAGATTTGACCAAAAAGGTCGAGGCCCGAATCTTATTCCTGCAATCATTAAAAGCATTAATTAATACAAAAATATGAATGAAGGAACATTAATTGCAGTCTATCCTAACACAACAGGATTTGGCTATGTTATTTTAAACGAAAAGGCTGAAATCCTAGATTTTGGGATTATCACTATTCGCCCCGCTAAAAATGAAAAATGTATTGAGAAAATAAAAGAGGTGGTCGGCTACTTTCAGCCAAGCATCTTAATATTAGAAAATTATGAAAATTCTGTGAAATCGGAGAGAATAAAGGAATTAATCAAACAAATATACAGTTGTGTAACTGAAGGGATTAAAATCTTCGAATATAGCAGAGAACAAGTTAAAGACACTTTTGAGATTTTTGGAGCGAGAAATAAATACGAAATTTCTCAAAAAATCTCTGAAATATACCCAGAGCTAAAAACAAAACTTCCAAATAAAAGAAAACCCTGGGAGCCGGAAAATTATTATCAAGGAATATTTGATGCCTTGGCTTTGGTTTTAACTCATCAATATTTAAACGATTAAATAGTTTTCCTCAAGGACAACTTTGGTAAAGCTCAATTCAAAAGAAAAATAAAAAGAAATAGTCTAAAATAATTTATTTTACCGCAACCATAGTTTCATTGATTTTTGTATTTTTAATGTATTAAAATTCAATGCAATGAACACAACAAAAAAACAAGTCGGTATCTGGATTAGAGTTTCAACCGAAGACCAAGCTAAAGGTGAAAGCCCAGAAAATCACGAACAAAGAGCAAGAAGTTACGCTCAAATAAAAGACTGGGAAGTTATAGAAGTATATCATTTGGAAGCTGTCAGTGGTAAAGCAGTGTTACATCATCCTGAAGCTCAAAGAATGTTGAAAGACATCGGAACAGGCAAAATCACAGGCTTGATTTTCTCAAAAATTGCCAGACTTGCCCGAAACACCAGAGAACTACTCCAAATAGCCGACATTTTCAAACAATACAACGCTGACTTGATTTCATTACAGGAAAGTATAGATACCTCAAGCCCAGCAGGACGTTTCTTCTATACTCTCATTTCTGCTATGGCTCAATGGGAACGAGAAGAGATAGCCGACCGAGTTTCAGCCTCTATACCAATCAGAGCCAAACTAGGTAAACCTTTAGGAGGACAAGCTCCATACGGTTATGAATGGAAAGACAAAAAACTTATCACCAGCGAAACCGAAGCCCCCATCCGAAAACTTATATATGACCTTTTTCTAGAACACAAAAGAAAAAACACCGTTGCCGAAATTCTAAACAAAAGAGGCTATAGAACAAGAAACGGCTCAAAGTTCTCCTATACTACCGTTGTCAGACTTTTGGAAGACCCAATTGCCAAAGGTATGAGAAGAACAAACTATACAGCGAGTACAGGAGATAGCAAACATTGGAAATTAAAGAAAACAGATGATTGGGTTTTCCAAGACGTTCCCGCTATTATCGAAGAGGAAGTTTGGGATAAAGTAAATGGTGTTTTAACCGAGCAAGCCAAGAATAACAAACAACCACTTAATAAGAAAACTCATTTATTTACTGGATATGTTATTTGTAATTGTGGAACTAAAATGTATTTGTTATCAAACAATCCAAAATACACTTGCCAGAAGTGTAAAAACAAAATTCCCGAAGAAACTTTGGAAGAAATATTCTACACAAAACTGCAAGAATATACCATTTACAAAGAAAATATTGAGAGGTATATTTTAGATAACAACAACACAATGAGCGAAAAAGAAGTTCTTTTAAAAACCAGCCAAAAAGAAGCTCAAAAAATCCAATCCAAACTTGATAACCTGATAGAACTTCATTTGAATAAGCAAATGCCTACAGAAGGCTTTAAACACCACTACAGCCCTTTATTTGAGCAGTTACAGCAGATACTAGCTCAAATACCACAAATAGAGGGAGAAATTCTCGCCTTAAAGCAAAACGAAGAAAACAGTAAATATATCTTCTCTGAAGCAGAAAACTTGTTTTCCAAATGGAACACCTTAACCAAAGACCAAAAAAGAGATATTGTTGAATCCATAACAGAATCCATAATCATTGATTCCGAAGAAGTAACCATAAACGTAAAATACTTAATGCCCCCTTCTTCTTTAAACCCCACAAATGGTCACCACAACTTCATAGTTTCATTGCCCATCTGCAATGTCCAATTAAAGGCTCAAAAACCAAACAGAAAGCCATATCCTAAAGAATTTATAACATACGGTGATCATTTAAGAAAGAAACGTCTTGATTTAAACTTGTATCAATCAGCAGTTGCTAAAATAATCAATGTCACCATTAACACAATCACTAATTGGGAGTTAAACAGAAATATCCCAGACTTATACCAGATTCCAAAAATTATTGAATTCTTAGGCTATATCCCAACTCTTAATGAGAATTCGATAAAACAATACCGAATTCAAAAAGGAATATCACAGAAAGAAATGGCTAGAATTCTTGAAATCGACACGACTACTCTTTCTAGAATTGAAAGAAGTAGTGATAGAATATCAGGGAAAGTAAAGATGAAACTATCCAGTTTGATACTAGATTCGTAAAAATCAAGTTCTATTTCTAAGATTCTTAACTAAGATATCGGATTTGTACTTATCCAACTGGTAACAACATCAGAAAACTCAATAAATGTAAGTTCTGAAATGTCTTTATGGAGACTTAAACAAATCGTAGGCAAGTCTATTCTAAACTGATTGTACCTTCCAATAATATATCTGCCTCCGGCAATTGTTGTCCGCCTGGAATTTGTAACCAAAAAATCACGAACATTCTGTATTGCTACCTCAGGATTATTATCGTGATTTTTAATATCTTGACCGCTTAAATCAGAAATGAAATTACGATAGCGATATCTTTCAATATCAAGAATAAGAGATTTTTTTTCTTTATTATGACCCTTATTATCACTGAATTGATGACAGCCAATAAATATACCCAATTCTAATGGCATATTAAACCGGGCAAGCCCCGTTACAGAATCCAAATCAGCTTTGGATATGTCATGAATCCCAAATTTACACTCATTTATTATTCTAATTATTTTTGTTATTCTAACATCTCCAGAATCATCCACTTCCTTTGCACATCTAGCAATATATCCACAATCATGAACTGTAAAGACCAATGCTTCAAAAATCGGTTTGTAAAGACTATCAAATGGACAATTAATAAAGACATTACTCGTATAATATTTTGGGTATGCCATTATTTTTTAATCGTTTTTAATGATTTCACGACCTTCTTGACTGTAGATGGGTTCGACTTCGGATGAACTTTTACGATTCTTTTTGATGCAGCTTTTTGATCAACTGATAATATTTCTTCTTCTTTCCTTATTGTGCCAAGAACTTTGTTTTTTGGTTGTTTAGTTCCATCTTTTTTATACATAGAAACACCCAATTCCTTCTCAATACTTTTTACAGTTTTATCAGACCTCATTTTTCTTAATCCAGCCATTTCTTTAAATTTTCAATTTAAAGAATAAATGTACAATTTTTTTGGAATTTATTACCTTACTGGTAACAGTTTGATATTTCTGTTCGTGACAGGACAACTCCAAATATTAATTATGACCCAAAATAATCTCATCTATTAAATATATATCCTCTTTCAAAATAAATCCGATAAAGAAATACAGGATTGAATAAGGTATATCCAAGAAAGAATTTACTAAGATTCTTGATATTGATCATGGCACACTTGCAAAAATCGAAAAGGGAATGACAATTAAAGTTGATAAGAGTACTAGGGGGCAGTTAAATACATTAATTCCAAAATCATTTATTGATCTTTGGTTGAGATAATTATAAATATTATTCATATACTTTAATTTCTAACGACTCGATGCACTCAAACGTATCCTTATTATACTTCCAACATTTAGCTTCGTTGGTCTTTGTCCCGATTATAATAAATATCGGATTTGGTTCCCTTGCTGATTTTGTTTTAGCTATTTTCTTAAGCGTTTTCTTATCCCTCCAACTCATGTACGAATTTTCGTATGGATGTGAATGCCAATCCCCCAAATAAGTTGTTATTCTGCTACTTTCAAAATAAATTCTTGTAAGCTCGTTTTGTTGATATTCTCCATCGGGTATAAATGAATATTTTTTATGCACTGCATTCGGTCCTGGGCCGATAAGATCGGATATAACAATATTATTATAAACATCTTTATATCCCAAAAGCATACCTCCCGTTTCCAATGGTAATTTATTATTTGTTTCTTCAAATAGTTTGTAAAACAAACTGTGTTTAATCCAAACTACCTGCATTACAAATTGGGCATTTCGAGTTTATTTCAAGTGCGAAAGTTTCCCATTCAGGGGCTATAGGCTTTTTTTCGTCACCAACCATTGATAAAACAGCAACATCCCAATCTCCTAATTTATCTTCTTTGCTCAAAGAAGAAACGGCCATTCTCACGCCAGCTAAAGATATATTTTGCATATCAAAACTAGCCCCAGTAAAAGTTAGATCGCCACAACCTTTGGGTTGTATTAATCCATTATTATCTTCATTCGGTGGTGTAATTGTCCCATCAATAAGAGAGTATTGTAAGCACATCCAACACCCTTTCTTTTTTTCAGGGATAGCTCTCATAACAATTCCACCCCAGGCACCTCGCCTACCCTCAATCTCGATGTAGGGAATCTTCTTTTCCCTACATAAAGTGGATATAAGATTATTAACACCTTCTTCAGCAGAAGCATCGTAAACTAAATCAGTACTAATGAAAAATTCTTCCAATTTTTCATTTTCATTTGGAAAGGCAATATGGTCTGTACTCCCAATTTTATGATGAAATATTTTAACTTTTACTCCCGGATAATTTTTTTCAATAAAATTTTTTAAAGCAATCGTTTTGAGCATTCCAGCACTTTCTATACCCAAAGGCCATCTTACCGATGAAGTAACCTCCACAACATCAAAGTCAATCAATCTCAACTCTTTAACCCCATTTTTTGCAAATTCTAATGCAGATGGTGCTCCTAAAGAACCCAATCCAATTATTGATATAGTTTTGTCATTGAGAACCTTAGAATGAGGAATTCTGACAAACAATTCAGATCGATCTACACTCATTATTGGTAAAACTATGGGAAATGGAAAAGGAACTCTTAATTTTTGATCATTTGCTCTCAATACATAGCCATCAACAAATAACAACCACCCCCAATCAATTTTACCAGCAACCTCTTCTTCTGGAAATAACAAACCAACAATATGGTTGATTACATAGTTTCTAGTTTGAATTACAACACGTAAAGGTTGTTGGACCCCTTTGCTCTTTAAGTCAGCAATTAACCAATTAAAACTATCATTTTTATTAAGCAATTTCTCCAGAGAATTGATTTTATACCATTTTGTTCGGAGTGTTTTTTCAGATTTTAAAAAATTATTAAACGGGAAATCTGCAATAACTCTGTCTTTTGTATCAAACCATTTCTCCAGAACAATTTTTAATGTTTCACTATTGGCATCAAGCACTGCAACAGGCAAAAACTCGTCTCCGAACATAATGGTTTCAATTAACTTAACTTTAGCTCCATTGGGACTATGAGATATTTGTATAGTTCCATGATCGAGGACTTTAAATTCCTCATCATTCGGGACCTCTATGTTTTCAATTACGGGACGAGCACTAAGAACCACAGCATTAGTTGGATTCGTATAGTATTCAGAAATGGGTTCAGCCTGCTCCTCTGGATCCATTCCAATGACTTCTTGATCTATGATCCTCCCTTTCTCAAAAACTATAGGAAGCCTTTCTTTTAGATATTTATATATTCTATCTTCAGGATTCCAAAACTGGGTTGGTCGGGGAAGTAAACAAAGGTTTTTCCCGTGAGGGTTGTGGTGTCTTGGTAGTACAACACCAGAAATTACATAAACATCGGGTCTAAAATATGGGTAGTTACTAGGAAAAAGAATATTTAGCTTTAAGTCGTCAGTAAGATTTAGTCCTAAATTATTTTCTACTGGAATAGTACAAATTAGGCGTACACCTTCGCGATTGAAAGCTCCTCGATTCAAATTGGCATCATCAACCAAAATCCCGTTATCTTTCAATACCCTAATTTCTCTTTCAAGTAAATCAGGGTATTCCTTATACCAATCCTTCATAAAATTATCCTACTGGCCTAGTTCCAGGAGGTTTTGGCGGATTATGTGGTCCTGGTGTTATTGGCTTGCCTGGGTGTTCGGGGTGTTGTGGATGTTCAGGATGCTGTGGGTGATCTGGTTTTTCTTGAATAGGCATAATAATTGTCTTTGGGGTAAATACTTTATCGTATCAAAGATAATAAATGTTTATAAAAAAAATCAAAACTAACTAATTTCAAATATTAACTGAACCTAGCTTCGTTGACCACCTGCAATATCAAACTTAAATCTCAAAAACCAAACAACAAGCCTTACCCCAAAGAACTTATTACCTACGGCGATCACCTAAGAACCAGACGCCTTGACCTCAATCTTTCTCAATCACAAGTTGCTAAGTTAATTAATGTCACAACAGATTCAATCACAAATTGGGAACTAAACAGAAATACACCAGACTTAACCTATATCCCCAAAATCATTTCATTTCTTGAGTACTCACCCGATTTCAATGAGAACCCGATAAAGAAATACAAAATTGAGAAAGGAATATCCCAAGAAAAATTTGCAAAAATTCTAAAAATTGATCCAATAACGTTTTCAAAAATTGAGAAAAGATGAGGTATAAAGATGATTGATGAAATGAAAAAGAAAACAGGTATAATTCTTTCAAGAACTATTTATATATAAAATTCATCTATCTAAAATTTAAGATATTTAACGTTTTACTTCTCTTTCTATTTTTATTTCACGAGAGTTCTATTCATTTTTTTGTTTGATTATTAGATTGTTTTGTTATAAGAAGATTGTATATTTGTAAATATACTTTCGTTAAATAGGAAAATTTTAAATGAAAAAACATATGCAAACAATTGCAAATGATGATAAAACAGAAGATGATGCAATTGCAGAAGATGCTTCTAAAAAAAACGAATCTATTTTAGTCGATAGTGTAACAGAAAAAGCAAATGGTATTCCCTCCTTTTATCAAAACAATTCTCAAAGGGGAGTCTTGACAAAAAGAGAAATTAAAGAGAAAAACCTAATCTTATTTGATAACCTAAGAGATATCAATGAAGATTGTTATTCTAATGCTAGTTATGATTTCCGAATAGGAGAAAAATTTGCAGTCCCTAAAGACAATGGAAGTTGTATATTTAATATGTCTTATCAACAACTATCTTGTCCCCACTATAAATTAGATGAACCTCAAATTCAATCATGCCGTTCATATAATAACGTTGTCAGGATTCCAGCACACTCCAGCATAATATTCTCAACTTTTGAACAAGTTAAATTACCAGGGAATATTGTTGGGAGATTTGATTTGAGAATTAAATGGGCACTACAGGGCTTAGAATTTCAAGCTGGGACACAAATTGAACCTTATTATACTGGTCGATTATTTGGGCATATAAAAAACACAACAAACAGAGAAATTTTGATACCGTTTAAAGAAAGATTATTAACGGTTGAATTTACTTATACGTCTGAAATGGCAGATATCCCGATAGAAAAAAATAAAAATGAAAAATTTAACACAAATACAATTGAAGGCTATTTATCTGAATATTCCGTTATGGAAGGATCACTTTCTTATTTATTTACAAAGATAGAAAGAGCAGAAAATGATTTTAGGAGTAAAATGGAAGATACAAGAGATAAAATAAATGAAGGTTACGCACAAATTCTAGAAGCAAATCGTTTCAGAAATACTATTCGTATGGCAGTTTTTATGGGAGTATTGACTATCATTTTGTCAGTAGGATTAACATTTGCCGTTTCAAAATATACAATGGAAAAAGATGACTACCCTTTTCAAAAAGTATATGACTTGGAGCAAACATTAAAGGCTTTACAAGTACAGCAAAATAAAATATTAGGTCTGAAATTAGAACTTGACTCTCTAAAATCCGTTAAACAAGAAAGAAACAATGAAAAAAAATAAAATCATATTAATAGGGGCTGGCATAAGTAATTTGACTGCCGCTAATTACCTTCTAGATAATTCGTTTGACGATTTTGTAATTCTCGAAAAAGGCGAATTGTTGTTAAATAGAAAATGTAATGGGGCAGAAAAATATACATGTTATCATTGCTTGAGTGGATGCGCCATTACTGAAGGTGTGGGAGGAGCAAATGCATTGAACGGGAACAAACTTTGCTATTTCCCTTCAAGCTGTAATATATTTAATCAAACAGAAAATCATATAGTTGAAAATGCTTTTTCTTATATCCAAAAGAATATATCAAATATTGTTGAACCTTCATTTAATAAAGAAAATCGGGAATCAACTGAAAAGAAAAACTATATTTCTGATGTATTAGATAAAAATAAATTCCGTGAGATGATTAATCTTTTTACAAATAGGATTAATTCACACATAATCACAAATTCTGATGTAATTTCAATTTCCCTCAAAGAGAAGGAGATACATATCAACACAAGCAATGGAAATCATTATATATGTGATTTTGTTCTAATTGGAACAGGTAGGTCTTCATATCATTATCTTAAAGATTTTTTTCATAAAAATAATTTCTTATACAAAGAACAAAAGCAAGATATTGGTATCAGAATTGAAACTCACAAGAATAATTTCTCAAAAAACTATTACTATCAAGCTGATCCTAAATTTAGATTTTCATTTGATAATCTTGGTTCTGGAAGGACATTTTGTGCTGTTAATAAAGGTGAGGTTATTCCGGTAAAGTTTGGTAACTCTTTCTATGCCGAAGGCTCGTTTGGAGATTCCTTTGGTGATAAAAATAACATAGCTTTAATGGCAAGAAGTAATAACCATCTTAATTTAGAGCAAATAGAAGATTGGTGTCAACGTATTAACGAATTATCAAACAACCAACTAATAATTGGAGATATCGCAATATCAAACAACCGCGAATTGATGATTTCTGAGATATTAGAATTGATAAAATACTTTCCAACGAATACACATAAAAAGTTAATTCAGCACTTACTACATAAAATCTTTATAGGAAAATTTAACATTCTAAATTTCGACGTAAATTCTGAAAGTTTAAGAATTTACGCACCTGCAATTGATAGATATTGGATACAACCAATACTTAATAAAGATTTTTCAATCCGTGGATCAAATAATGTTTTTATTGTTGGTGATGCAGCAGGTCTATCAAGAGGATATATTCAAGCAATGTACTCTGGATATAAATGGGCGATCACTTTTTTAAAGAATTCGCCAACTATAAAACAGAGAGAAGGCTCGCATGCATTATTAATATAATGCTAAATTTATTAGTATATGGAAAAAAAGAAAATTGGAACAGGTTTTGGTGTGCTCATATTACAAGACAATAAATTGTTATTAGGATTAAGAAATTCAGATCCCCAAAAAGCAGATAGTGCTTTACGAGGTGAGGGTACTTGGACAATGCCGGGTGGAAAATTTGAATATGGAGAAACATTTGAGCAAGGTGCTATTAGAGAAGTGAAAGAAGAAACAAATCTGAATCTGGATATTACAGATATTGAGATTGTTGGTGTTCAGTTAGATTTAAATGAATATGCTCATTTCATAACAATTGGAATGTTGGCAAAGAAAATATCTGGTGATCTTAAAATAATGGAACCGGATGAAATAATAAGTTGGGATTGGTTTGAGTTAAACAATATCCCTACCAACATATTCCCTGCGAGTGCCAAGATTCTAGAAAAATATAAAAAGGGATTATTTTACATCAAATAAATAACCAAATCAAACATCTTTTTATACTCATTTCCCTCAGACACTTAATATCCCATCTTAATTATGATCTAGATATTTTTCTAAAATAAATATTGCACTATCGCTATCTAATTCTTCTGTTATATCAAAAATTGAAATGGCTTCCCCTTCGACATCAATATTAATATTATTTATGATATCTACAAATCGATTACTAAACTTTTGCATCAATAAATTACCAAACTTGAAGTCTAAAAATTCAGTATTTTCGTTTGAATTAGATGGATCTAAGTTAAATCTAATAAGTTCTACAATAGCTTCAACTGGTCCAGCAGATAAATGAACACCATTCCTGCTCTGAGAAATCTCTTCCAATCCAAATTCATCCTTTAAATTTAATAATTCACGTCTTAAACTTCCTTGATTTGCATCAAACGGATTAGTTGACCCAACAAAACAGCTTCGTGCTTCTTTCCAAGATAGATTACTTGATAATGTCATTGTTACAATACTCTTTCCTTCATCTATGAAATGAGTCAACTGTCTTGGGTGAAATCCATTCAATAGGTAAATTATTTCATTATCAATCTTAACATCTTCACAATAAGTCCCACTTGCCAATTTTTTGGTTTCGAGGTTCTTCCATATGTAATCTAAAGACCTAGCATTAAATTCGGGGTACATTTCTAAAAATTCAAAACCACCTAAAACCTTAACGTCACTAACATCTTTATGGTAGAATTTTTTAAAACTTTTTTTTGCGGATTCTGACATATGTAGTGAAGCATTAGATGAAATCTTATTTATTACACCATAATGTTGAGCTATAATATTGTACTTATCAAGATATTTTGCTGATAGAATTTTAATATTGTGAATATTAAAACCAAATGTCAAAATCTTTTCTAATATAAGTTCCAAGATATCTTCAAGTTTGATTCTAGGTGACTTAACTGTAATCTCTGGCTTAATAAAAAATAGAAATTCATTTTTGCCAGTTTGAATATTTAAATTAGAGTAAATCTCCTCATAAAAAACTTTTTCATTCTGTGCTTCATGAACTTTCTCAGAAATCAATTCTACTAAATTCTTTGTTGTTACCATACATTACAAATTCCTTAAAAATTTGAACTATAAAACATATTTATTTCTTTTTCTTTAGCAGGAAATTGTTTAATTAAATAACCTTTTGCTTCATATTGATGATTACCTGATGGTTCGCCTAAATCAAAACCAAAATCAACATAAAAAGGATATCCAAAAACGTCACATCTTATGTCATCCAAAAACTTCAAAGTTACAAAACCAAGCTTGTCAATTGAAAATGCCATCTTGATTAAGTCTTCAAAATTAACAACATCTACAAAAGTTTTAGGATAATATGTTTCAATAATTGTCCCTTCTCCAATCCAAAACCAATTGGAAACTGGAACATTATTATCTAAAAGTATTTTTCTCCTTCTTTCCCAATCCAATAAACTTTTTTCTGGATTCAAAGTAACTAATGCTTTAGCTATTAACCAATACGTTGTATCATTTGTTGAAAATATAAATGTTGTAGAATAAGTTTCTCCCCCAGTTCTTATCCAAGGTTTTAATTCTTCAAAACTTAATAAATTATCATTAACATGTAGTATTGATTTTTCTTTTAGCCAATTAGAAATCCCTGTTTTGTCAAGGGTAAAACCTTTCTTTACTATATCGTATGATATCCCATTTCCAATTATTTGAGCTCTAAATTCTTCCATTTATCTTTTAAAAGATTTAATCGATTGCCTAAATATACTCAATAAACTGAACTACTTTAAGATTTGAGGGTTCTCAATGAAAAGTCATCCCTACTTTTGCCAATTCTCGCTATAATTTCACAAATGCTTAAATCTGATTCAAAGTGTTAGAGCTAAACTAACTCCATATTTTCTTACTCCAGCTAGAATAGCGAATGGGTATTGACAGAATTAGTCTATTCTGCTATAGTTTAAAGGTAAGTAGTTCTTTGATATATTGATTTGACTGTTGGTTTTATTGGGCTCTCCCAGTTTCCTTATAGATATTGAGAGAACCTAATAAAATAAATATAGTCTAACAATTTATAATAAAGAAATGAAAAAATCAATTTATGAACACCTAAAAAATTTCTTATCATTTTTCAGAAAAATGATCTCAAAAAAATCAGTTGAAGATGATATCTGGTTTGAGAAACTTCAATCAAAAGCGAGTAAAATAGGTGCTCGTGTTCATCTTATTAAAATTAGGATTGATTACACAAGGCCATATGCTGAGTCAGTAAAGGCAGGTGGACCTCAAACTAATTCAGGTAGTTTTGTTTTTAAAGTAGCTGATATTTATCACCTACCAGAAAATAAAATAAAAGATGAGGTCATTGTGTTATTAAACTGGGCAAATGGTTATGGAAGTTATAAGAAAGCTGTAGAATGGGGACTTTCAAGTGGTCTACATAAAACTACACCATATGTACCATTTGCAATTGGCGAGCAGTTCCCAGAAATCAACTATGAAATTGGACCAAATCCGATGTACATAATTGAAACAACTGGATGTACGTTTGATAACTGCCAAGATTGTGCGTGCTGTGTGTGGTGGTACAATCTAAATCGCGAATCTGACTTATGTTTGCAAGGATGTTTTGCAGATCTCTTTGGTGGCTGGTTCGCTTTCCGTAAGGAATAGTCCTTTAATCTCCATAAACATATTTCTCTATGTTCATTTGCTTATTATTCATAGAGAAGTTTTAGAGGTTTTACTAATTTAAAAGCCGTCTCAAAATAAAATTGGGAGCGGCTTTTTTTCTTTTGATCTTCTCAAATAATATACTTTTATGAGTATTATTTTTAAATGTTTATGTTTTACTAATCCTGTTGATTTCTAATTTTTTCTATATCAACGATTTTATAATTCACCTTCACTCGATACCCCCTTATCCTAAGAGTTCCTTTGCTTTTGTTCCTTGATATTGAATCCAAAAACTCTGTTATCTGATTTGGACTAAAAAAATGAATACAGTTTTGATTTTCAATATCACTAAAAGCTTTTTTCCTAATATTTACCAAATGTCTTTCATCTTTTGAAATAACACAGACATATGTATATCCTACATTTAAACACTTTTGTATATTCTTGACTTCATATTCCACTGAATTTGAAACTGCAATCTCACAGGCAATTTTTAGATCATCTTTCACTAAGGAAACATCAACCCGTCCGTTGTTTATCGTTTCCTCAATAGTCGCTTTAAAACCTCTTTCTTCAGCTATTTTCTTAATAAAGGTCTGTAAATATCTATGCTCTCGGATTTCTTCTTTCTCCTTAATGGTTTCTAGATATTCTTGACCTTTTTCTTGAATATCAGATTTTGGCAATTCAACTTTAGGTTCTGATATATCTTCTTTTACAACCGGCTTCTGTTCTTTAATATCAGATAAAAGAGTATCTAGATTTTCTTCAATTTCTGAGATTCTTTTTGAATATTTCTCCCTTGTATTTGAAACAATAATACTCCTATTCTCATTCTCAGATAGGTCTTTATGTAGCAAAGTCTTTAACGAAAAGTCATCCGTATTCTTCCCAACTCTAGCTATTGCTTCGCCAATATTTAAATTCTGTAAATCATTACTATCAAAACCAGAAAAGCCAGATTCTAACTTCTTGGCATCAAAATCACCTAATCTAAAACAGATACGGATATTGGCATTTGAAAGAACTGAATTACCAATATCAGTATCCTTAATCTGATTCAATTCTTGATGGGCTAAAACAAGACCTGTTCCATACTTTCTGGCTCCTGATAGTATTTGATTGATTGAGGGAGTAATGAAGTTCTGAAATTCATCTAAGTAGATATAGAAAGGGTGACGATCATCTTTAGGTAGGGATTGTCTAGCTTGGGCTACTTGATATATTTTCGATAGAATTAAGGTCCCAAGTAGATAACTATTTTCTTCCCCTATTAAGCCCTGAGATAATTTAACAAGCAAAATCTTTCGGTTATTTATGACCTCATTAAAATCTAAACCTTCTTTTTGAGATAGAATGTTTCGTATCATCTTGGGTCGCAAGAATGTATCTAATCTTGTGAGTAATGGAGCAATACTTAATTTCTTTAATAACGTAAATTCGTTATTCCAGTAGTAATGAATGCTTTTATCAGAAACCGATTTCAGAAACTCTTTGCGGTAAACACTTTCAAGCAAAAACCGTTTCAACTCAATTAATGTTCCACCTTTACTTGAATACAAGAAGGTATTAATAGCATTTGATAACACTGAGGTCATTTGATCACCCCAACTGGTAGAATGTCGCCTAAAGGCTTCAACTAAGTCAGACGATAGTACAATCTTTTCAACTTCAGTTTTAGCCGATAGAAGATTAAACCCAAATGAATATTCGCTGTCCGATGGGTCAATTAAAATAACATCCCTTAATCTATTGTCGGGTATATGTGGGATTATTTCTTCAATAGTATCTCCATGTGGGTCAAAGATAACACAGCCATTTCCGTGCCTGACATCCTCCAAAAACAGATTTGATATCAGGGTTGATTTCCCTGTACCAGTTGCTCCAATAATATGAGTATGTCTTAACCTTTGAGCATCGTTTAAGGTGACTTTCTTCTCAATTCCAAAATGTCTATTTATTCCAATCAAATATTCATTATCAATTAAAGACACCGGCACTGCTTTCGTCTTTGAATCGCTACTAATCAATTTTGGTGAATTCGGGAAATGAAGAAAGGAAAACAATTCCTCCGTATTCATTATCATTCCAAATCTGTCTGTTCCCCTAATTTTCAAATTATCCAAATGTGATTCGTACCTGTAACCTTCATTATCTAAGGGTATCAAAGAATTATACAGAGACGAAGAAGCGGACTTAATATTCTGGATTAATTCCATAGCAAGCTCTTCAGTTTCTTTTGAATGGTAAGATTGAACGGCCAACCGAAAGACAACAGCAAATAACGGAGTTGAGACTTTTTCTTTGGCACAAGTAACCATTTCAGGCGATTCAGGAAAGAAACTATCTTTACCAACACAAACCGAATTTAAGATACCAGTTGCCCACTCATTCTTAACCCCCTTAAATATAATTTGAAGTATGACAACATCACTAACCCCTAAATTGTCCAATACCGCCATAATAGAGGTCAATCCATCAATGGTGGTGTTTAGAGGTCTCATAAACTCCTCATTGTAGCCAAAATCAACAATAGCAATCTTGCTATTAGTTTCAAATGGAAGCTTTTTTAAATTGCTTTCTTTAATAATTATGAGAGGAAAGTAAGCATTAAGGAGATGAATAATTCGTTTGTAATCATCAATACCGCATACAATCTGTATTTCAATAGAATTATGACTTCCAACTATCTCAAATGAAATTCGTTCTTCACTGATTGAAAGCATATTCAAGAATTCAAGAAAGACAGATTCATCAAATTCTGGAATTCTTCCAAAAGAAATATTCAATTGTTTAAGAAATGGATTATACTCAAATTTCCTTGGTGGTCTCTTGTCTTCCTCTTCTTCTTTTACAACCGGGTTGCTACTTGAAAATAATCTTTCAAATAAAGTAGGTACTTTCCCATCATCGACATATTCTTCTTTGGAGATTCGGGAATGATAGAACTCCCGATATGAAGGTTCTATATCAACAGGATAATCGAATAAAAGGTAGCCCCGACCTGAAACCTCCCAATCATAGAAATGTATGGTTGCTTCCTCACAGTTCATTACCGATGGAATATATTATTCAAAATTGGCTTCCTTTCTATTTCGCTTAATCTTATACCGGTATCCTTGGTTATTTCATCAATTACCGCCAACACCGAATGATGCGAGAAAGTCATAAACATCGAGGCAGTATCTATTTTATAATATGTTCTTCTGTAAAAAGCACCCCTTATCCATTCTCCAATGAAAGGGATTTTTGTTAAAAGTTCCTCGTTTGTAGATGTCTCATAAATCAGCCACCAAGAAACAAAACATCCATCACCAAAGGGAGCAAAACAAAGATCGTATCTATATTCTTGCCATCTAATCCTTAAGTACAATCTTTCAGAAGAAAAAACACTACCCGTTTTCAAATTAACTCCTTCAAATTGTATCTCCTTTATTTCATGACTTTGCATTTCTTGTTTGATAAGTTCATAAAATCTCTTTGTTGAGAATTTAAAGCCAGATAGTAATTGAGCCCAGTTGGAATGATAATCTTCTTTAGGTTGTCGTAGGAGGCCAATGATAATGATAACGAACAGGAGGAAAATAATAAATGAGATCATGGTAGTTGATTTTTGGAGTTGTCGGGAAAAGATACAAAAAATATTTCAAATATTTCTCATAAACACCAAATTATGAATGCTATAAATACAATTTATATTTTGTATCTTAGGATCATGAATTATTGAATATTACCATGATATTTTTTATCTAATTTATCGAGAATTTTTCTGCAATCTAAATTAAATATTATGCATATTTCTAAAAAACGGGTGGTAAACGTAGAAAACTACATTGCCACTGTCAGAGACAATGAAGTATTCTTTATAGCATTGAGAGATTTTGATAGTCAAATTAGGAAAATTCAAACAATTGGATTTTCACAAAATCCACAGGCTGGCGAGCAGGTATTACCAACAATTGTGGGTCCAGTTTCAAGATTTAATTCCAATGGCAGATACAATATTCGACGTGATTTACCTAAGGAAGAGTTTTTTGTTGAACGATATTGGAAAAGGAGGGATTGGCAAGGAAATGAAACTGAAGAAATAGTCTTTGTCAGTAGAGATAGATATCACAGAGATTTAGTAACACCGCCATGCGAAGAATTATTAGTCGATAACTATAATGGAAATTCAATTATTGTCTCAAGGGCATTCATAAAAAGTCCAGAAAGTTATGGTGAAATTAAACATACGATAAATCTATTTCTCGAAATATTTGGAGAATGTGATTTAATCAGAGAGGATTATGTTCCTTTTCTTTACGAAAATATTACACATTTAAATTGGAAAATTTTCCCTCGTGGAGAATATCCATGGGAAGCAGTTAGAGAAATAGCACAAGAAAGAATCCAACGCCAGCCTATAGGGAATAGACCAGTTATTGCCAGCAGACTCGAAAAAATTACTTCGCATACTCCGAACTTTGTAGCTGTAGGTCAAGGAGGATTTTATGACTACATTGTATTTGGGTTTCCTGCGATTGGAGTCTTTATTTTAGAGAGTATAAAAAGTGGAAATGCAACATATGTTTTCGATCAGAACTGGGAAGAATTATCAAGAATGACTAAGGCAGAAATCTTAAATGATCAACTCCAACTGGATAGAATATTTCATAGTCCTGGGTGGGAAATAAGAATTAATCAAATATTAGGTTAGAAATTCCAATTAGTCACATCTATATTACCCTCAAGCTGATTCTCTAACTGATCGTTTAATTCTGAGAAGAAGTCAATTCCTGTTTGTTTCTCAATCTCATCTACAGCTACGGCGAACTGATCAAGACTCTTCGATGATGAAGCATTTGGTAGTATCAACCCTATCATCTTGTTATTTCCATCAAACAATACTTTGTAATAATATCCTGGCACTGTAACCTTATCTTCCCCAATAACCCCTATATTATCTTTAAATATGGGGCCAGTTACCACATATAGTTTTGAATATTTCAATGCCCATTCTCTGACCTGATCTTCCATCGTACTCCAAATACCTCGATTAAATCCAGCAACTTGTGGAGACATATTTGAAAGATAAAAGGATTCAGACATAGTAGTCTTATTTAATTTCATATCTCCCGCCGGACAAAGATGCCCTCTGTCATATCCTGACCCTTTATAATCCCCCAAAGAAGCCGAACCAGTACTTACTAATGGATCAGCCCTAAAATCATCAGTTCTTGATTGATTGCCACTAATAAGTTCAGGCGTAAGCTCATAATAGACCCAGAACGCTTGTTCGTTATCTTCAGAATAAGCTAGAGTGTAATAAGTATGCTTTACTATTTCACCCAGTGACTTTGGCTCAAATCCGGTTCTTTGATCTGGTTGAATGTCATCGGCGCCCCTGCAAGAAATCGAAAGAATAAATACAAAAAGCAGAAATATTTTTTTCATGGAGATAAAACTATTTTTATCAAATATAGATGATTTAAATAATAAAAATTGTTAACTTGTGTCAACTTTTTTACTGACAAACAAAAAGTTAGTTTTGATTTTTGTTCTTTGGGGTGAAGAACGATACCCCAGCTTCGGCTGGGGTTTTTAACAACTATTATTTCGCAACCTTGCAATTAACAACATAAAACTGACTCATTATGAAAAAAACTTTTTTTATTTTACTACTTTTCTGCTTTGGGCTAACATTTTATGCATTCCCCCAGTCAAAAAAGGAGCTTAAATATGATATTTATAAACTTGAAAAGAAGGTTTCCGCTTCATCTTCAGATCTTAAATCACTTAAAGATGAAAATGAAAAGTTGAAATATGAGAATGAAAGCCTTAGAAATGAAAATGAGAGATTAAAATTAGCGATTTCATTAAATAAACCTTCAGACGTACCTCAACCAACATCATCAGAAAAATCTAACTCCACAAACAATCAATGTAAGGCGATAACCGCAAAAGGAACACAGTGTTCAAGAAATGCTGAAGCGGGAAGTGACTATTGCTGGCAACATAAAAGTAGTCAAGAAACAAAATCCACTGTTAAATCAAGTTCATCATCTGGATCAAATTCAGGCTCAGGCAGAACCATTCACACAGGATCGAGGGGCGGACAATACTATATCAACAAAAATGGTAATAAAACTTATATAAAAAGGAAATAAAAAAGCCCCCTTCAAAAGGAGGCTTAAAGTTAGATTTCATCAATGAAAGAATTATGTCCTTCGCTTGATATGATTACGTGATCTAAAAGAGCAATATCACAAAATCCGCAAACTTCCTTTATCTTTTTCGTGAGTTTAATATCACTTGCTGAAGGTGTAAGATTTCCACTTGGGTGATTATGACATAAAATGATTGAAGACGAATTTGTTTTAATCGCAAGCTGGAAGATTTCCTTGATATTGACACAAGCCCCATCAGTCGCACCAATACTAATTATAGATACGCCAAATACATGATTACTACGACTCAATAAAGCGACTAAAAAGAACTCTTTAAAATCAATTTTATCCTCTGGTATCAACCCCCTAAATAATTCAACAATATCTTCAGCACATTTTACAGCTTTCATCAAAGAAAGAACTGGTCTTTTGTAAACTATCTCAACTTCGTGAATTTCAATTAGTTTTCCCATAACATTAAATTTTAAAGTTTAGGAATATTTTAATCTATGGTGGATGATAAAAGTAGAAGGGAAAATTTGTCATTTTTACCATTTTATTGTTGTGGCACTAAACGGTTCTGACGGTGTCCCATCAATCATGAGTTTCAGATATATGTCATAATTCGGGAGGTTAATAATATCAACGATGTCAAAAACTGGATAGTATTCTTTTGCAAAATATGAGGCATCAGAAACACCCAAACGGAAGGAAATCACCGTTCCAACATTACCCAATACAGCATCTCTGATTTCATCAGTTAATTGAGCTAAGTACTGATGAGCCATTATTAAAGCCAATTTAAACTTTCTTAATTCTGAGAGCATGTTGACCAGAGTTAGAGTTGTATAATTCTGAAATTCATCTAAATAGACAAAGAAAGGCACTCTGTTCATTTCATAAACATCAATTCTGGAAAAAGCCGAAAATGATATTGAATTTAATATTAAGGACCCAAGAATACTTGCTACATTTTCTCCCAAAGCACCTTTTGAGATATTGATTAATAATATCTTTCGATTGTCCATTATCTGCCTGAAGGATATCTCATCAGTATTATCAATTAGCAACCTTTTAATGGCAGGATAAATAAGAAAGGCTCCCACTTTATTATAGATTGGAAGTAAATCTCCCTTGGTGTAATGTTTAAATTCCTTTTGCCAGAATCGTTTAATATCATCATTGATAACATTTATAGCACATTCCTCTCGATACTTTTCATCATCCATTATTCGGATAATATCGGAGATGTTAGCTTCCTCTTGGTCAAGTAAAGTCAGAAGGATATATCTTAGAATATGCTCTAGTTTTAAACCCCAAGCTGACTTCCATAATTTCTCAAAGACATCCAATATCCCGGAAGCTATTAGTGGCCTTTTCTCATAAGGAACTTTAATAAATGGATTGAATTTGAAGTTGTGGTCTGGGTTTGTAATATCTAGATAAATAACATCTTGTTCTCTACGTTTTGGAATATTAGCGAAGATCTTTTTAATCAAATCCCCGTGAATATCAATCACACAAAACCCCCTCCCAAAACTTATATCCTGAATAATATGAGTTTGAAGTAAATTCGTTTTCCCCGTTCCTGTCTTACCAATAATGTAGGTATGCAAAAGTCGATCCTCTTGTTTGATTCCAAAAAGAATCGTCCGACTATATCTATTTGCTTCTGCAAAGTACGTAAGATTGTTTCTTAAATAATTCATTTCACAATCATAATCAAACTGAAATGAATCAGGTAGTAATGAGAATTTGCCAATCTAGTCGGAGAAAAATTTAAACCAGATGTAAATCAAAATCTCCTTTTATTTTAAAAATCAATCATTTGTTTTTTAAGCAATTTATTCATTCTATCCTGTATTAGCACGCCAAGCGATAATGCTACTGAAAGTCATTAACCGGCGTGCCAGTAGCCAAAACAGAGTCCGTAGGGCAACGGCGTTTAGAATGAATAAATTTGATATTTATGAAATCGTTACTCAAAAAATTATTGATCTTCTTGAAACCGGAGTTGTTCCCTGGCAGGTCCCATGGAGGACAGCAAGCGGAATGCCTCGTAATTTAGTGACATTAAGACCATATAATGGAATCAACTTTTGGTTGTTGCTATGTCAAAGGGATGCGATACCTTTTTACCTGACATTTGAACAAGTTAAATCACTTGGAGGGACTATCCGAAAGGGTGAGAAGTCAACAATGATTGTTTTTTGGAAACTGCTTAAGTCTGAAGATGAAGCAGAAGAAAAAGTAACACCACTCCTTCGCTATTATCATGTTTTTAACATCTCCCAGACTGAAGGAATAGATGAAAAAAGAATTCCAAAGACAGATGCTTTCGATCATGATTTTAATCCGGTAACAGTTGCTGAAACTATTATCAACAATTGGATTGATTGTCCAAAAATAGTACAGGGTAGCAATTCCGCTTATTATGAACCAAAATTCGATTTAGTCTGTATCCCAAGTCCAAGAACGTTCTTTAGCGACCAGCAATATTATTCCACCCTTTACCATGAGCTAGTTCATAGTACAGGACACGATAAACGTCTTGGTCGTCATGCGAAAATAAAAAATCACAGTTTTGGGTCACAAGATTACAGCCAAGAAGAATTAGTGGCCGAAATGGGAGCCGCGTATCTCTGTGGATTAACAGATATACAGCAACAAACCATCGAGAACAATGCATCATATATTAAAAGCTGGATTAAGACATTCAAGAATGATTCTAAGGTTTTAATAATGGCAGCTGCCCAAGCACAAAAGGCGGTGGATTACATTCTCCAATTTCAACCAAATGGACAATCAACTAATTGAAGAAATTAAAATTAAAAGGGCGAATCCGCCCTTTTTGATTTGTCAATCACTCAAAAGAGGAGTAAAATAAAGTAGTAAAATTAAATATAATTATTAATGGGACAGATTGTTTGATTAAATCTAGTTTTTTGAAAGAAAAAACTCTTTATCTTTATGTGTCTTAATATATTGAGTTATTACAGTCTTTAAGATAAACACCCTAAAAGACGAACTTTTCCCATAAAAACAAAATTAACTATGGATAACAAGAAAAAACAAGAGATAAAAGAAGTTATTCAGAGTTGCCATGTTAACTTTCTATTTGGTGCTGGCACATCCAATCCCTTTTTGCCACTTTTGAATGGTATCGAGGAAAGATTGACCAACACCAATGATATAAATGAGAAACGGGCAATAAAGAAGGAATATTTTAAGGGTGTTATGATCCCGAATCTTGATGTTGTCAATGGTACAGTAGAGGAAAGCAAGCAGACAGATTTAGTTAAAACTCTGGACAGTTACGAAAAATTCTTTAAGGCAATTGCTCATATTCTCCTCCGCCGAAAAAGTACACTTTTAAGCAAGCAAGCCAATGTTTTTACTACAAACATTGATATCTTGATGGAAATATCATTAGAAGAATGTGGAATTGAGTATAATGATGGGTTTTCTGGCAGATTTAATGCAAGTTTTAGTTTAAGTAACTTCAAAAAATCAGTATTTAAACGCAGTATGCATTTTGAGAATATATCAGAAATCCCCGTAATAAATCTCCTAAAAGTACACGGCTCATTGAACTGGAAAAAAAATGGTGATGTTGTGACTTTTTCAAAGCTTGACCATTTTAAAGAAGATCTTAAACAAAAACTGAGAGATAAGTTTGATAAAGGATATAATCAAATCGCTATTGTCAATCCGGAAAAGAAAAAATTCGAAGAAACTGTCATCGACATAACTTATTATGAACTACTCCGCATGTTTTCAAGTGAGCTTGAAAAAGAAAATACAGTTCTGTTTGTGGTTGGTTTCTCAATGGAAGATGAACATATTCGAGAGATTATAAAAAGGGCCGCTGATTCAAATCCAACTTTGCGTATTTATATTTTTTCTCATTCACAGAAAAAAAAGGATTCTTATAACACTTTATTAGAGATTGATAAGAGACGTTACAATAATGTTGAGGTAATAATTCCAGTCGATGATACACAGGAAAATAAATATACTTTGAATAATGTAAGTATTTTGCTTTCTGACATAATTCTTGATTATCCAGATTCACAAAATGAACATGAAGATGAAGAATGACATTGAGGATAAAGCAAAACGGGAGTCCATATTTATTATTGGACGGGTTTTATCTGTTGAGAAACGACTGGTAACAATTAAGGTTAATAAGAACAAGAATAGCTCACACATAATCTATGATGGAACTACGGTAAAAAATGTTTCGGTCGGTAGTTATGTCAAAATTGCAAAGGGCTTTGTAAACATAATTGGGAAGGTTGAAGGGGAACGAATTAGCGAAGAAAGATACTTCAATCGCGACTATAACAAAGAAGAAACCCGAATTAACCGTGTTCTGGACGTTTCTCTATTTGGTCATTTTGATGGAACCAAATTTAAACAAGGCATCAAAGAGATGCCTTTGATTGATAATGAGTGTTTTTTGCTTGACCGTGACGAGTTTGCTGCCTTACATAATTTCGCAGGTTGCGATAAAAGAACAATTGAAATAGGAGGACTCACCGAAGAACCAGCTCAACGCATTCGCCTTGGTGTAAATGATCTATTTGCTAGTCATATTGGTATCTTTGGAAATACGGGGAGTGGAAAATCAAACACGCTTGCAAAAATATACACGGAATTATTTTCTTTATACAAAGGCAATGAAAATTTTAAAAATAACTCGCGTTTTATAATAATTGATTTTAACGGAGAATACTCTGGTAAAAAAGCTATAACTACGGAGAAAGAGATATATAAACTTTCTACTGGGAAAGGCGGTAGTGAACGAAAATATCCAATAACTACAGACAATTTAAATAAGACTGAGACACTTGCTGTATTGTTAGAAGCAACAGAAAAAACCCAGAAGCCATTTTTAGACTGGGTAATTAAGGGTGATTATCTTGATGATCCCACTACTTTTATTCAGCGAGTACGCGAACGAATAGAAGATATATGTAGAACCGTCTTATTAGATAAAAAAGGTAATGGACTGCGAGAAGGAACCATTGCAGAATTATTTTCTCGAATCCTTGATATTGTTGACATTGCAAGCAATAACAATATTTCAAATTTACGAGATGATATAGAAATAAATTTACATTATCATAGTCAAAGTAATGAATATTATTGGAATAGACCAGTAACATCCAACTTCAATAATACAAACCCGATTTATGATACTTACATAGCTCCTATCGTGGATAATGCAGTTTTCAAAACAGATCATTTTTCTGGCTTGAAATTGAAAATTATACTTGGGTATTTTTATGCTATTACACGTGGTTTCTATAACCAAGAACACATTGGTCCTTTGATGGGTAGAATGATCAAAAAGTTTAAAATGCTTGATAAATTAGTGGATATACAAGATAACGCTGAATGGCAAAAAAATCTTGTTATTCTCTCTCTGCGAGATGTAAACACGGAAATGAAAAAAATTATTCCTCTTCTTGTATGTAAGCAACTTTATGACGAAAAGAAAGAGGTTAACGGAATGACATCACTTCATATTATTATAGATGAAGCACATAACATTCTATCAACAGCGTCACAACGTGAAAGTGATACATGGAAGGATTATCGCCTTGAAACATTTGAGGAAATAATTAAGGAGGGGCGAAAATTTGGCGTTTTCCTTACTGTTGCAAGCCAAAGACCTTATGATATTTCACATACGATAATATCGCAGTTACATAACTATTTTATACACAGACTCATTAACGATAACGATATTGGTGCAGTGGAAAAAGCAGTTGCCTACCTTGATAGGCTATCATTTCAGACAATACCGATACTTTCTGTTGGCAGTTGCTTCATTGCAGGTCTTGCATCCGATATTCCAGTAAAAGTTGATATAGAATTATTACCAAAAGAACAACAACCACAAAGTGATACTGTTAAACTAGAGGAAGAGTGGGGTTAATTATAATGATTCCAAACACAAAATCACCTTCCATTTCAAAAGGTTGAATCTTTGATATTAATTTCGCTAAGCAAACAATCTAGTGAGTTAATAATTGCAAACAAATGGCACGAGTTTTTGACATTTTGACCCGTTCTTGAAAATTTTAACCCTGCGGACAATATTAAAAAACACTTAATTTATTAAGTGTTTTTTAATATTGTCCTCTCGAGCTTCGTCTCTACAGACGAAGCGTGCAGGAATCGAAAACCTTTTCCTTGTGAGGGTACTCACGAACGGAAAAGGTGTACTGAACCTGTAAGGTTCGATAAGCGTACTCGCGGTCCTACTGAATTTAATTCTAAAATATTCGATAAGTGTCCTCACGATCCTACTGAGATTTTGTTTTCCCCCTTTTTAGTGTATAATACACACGAGTCAAAAGATTGATTTGTTTTCTCTTGATAGAGACTGAAAATTTATCACTGATTTGTACATTGTAGTGAGCACAGTTTTTATATAGTGCTTCACATGTTCTTTCGTTCCTAAAAGCCAAAAGGCCCAGGAGCCACTCCTTTATCGTAAAGATAATAAAGAATTGACTCCTAGGCCTTTTCTTTTGGTCATCAAAAGTTAGCCTTTAAAAGCGAAAAAACATAAAAGAAAACCCTCCCCTAGGCCTTGCCTAGGGGAGGGTTTTCTGACTTTACCTACTTTCCAGCCTTTTCGGCCGCCGCCATCGAGGCGACTACTTCTTAGCTTTTGCTTTTGCTTTTTTCTTTGGTTGAATATCTTTTACCATTGTCTTCCAGTGCTTTTTCACTTCTTTTACAGCGTTTTCTAAATCTTGTGCATCAATACTTTTTACCTTGGCATACTTTGCTTGTACTTGATCTATTATCTTATGGTAGACCGGCTCAGATATTTCCTTTGCCTCTTCTAATTTTTCAATAATTTCCCCTTTCATCTTTATAGCCCAACCTTTTATGGCCTTCTTGTTCTTCTTACCATCTGGTCCAAAAAGTACATAAGCTGCCGCCCCTAGTGCTGCCACTGTCGCACCTATCCCTACCATCTCTCCTCCTGTTAAACCTTTTTTACTTACTTTTTTCTTTTCCATATTATACTTAGAAGTGAAGCAAATTATTTTATAAAAAACTAGTCTGGCCGAGTTTCTATCTTCGAAGAAGAAGATATAGGCGAGGAGATCCGAGGACTTTTTTTAGAATATAATTTGTGTAACTTCTTATTAAACTATTAATAATTACTTCTTACTTTTCTTTTTCTTTCCAAAAAAGAATTTGAAAAGTGTACTTTCTTTTATATCATTCCCTACTTCTTCTAGTGAAGAAGCTGTGCTATCTACGGTTTCCTTTAATCTCTCAGATATATGAGAAAAGTTTCTCATTATTTTCACTAAATAGAAGCCCACGATAACAAAAATAACTGTAATCAAAACTACAGAAATAGAACTAATAAAGAAAAATATTTCCGACTTCAAAATTGATTCCATAATCACATTATATAGCACTTTTACTTTGAAGACAAAGAGTTCAGTATAAACTGCTCAAGTCCAATAGTAAGATCTACTTCTCCCCTGTGAGCCTTATGATATATAGACACTATAGAGCTTGAATTGTGCTTGAGCTCATCTTTACCGAAAGACCTAGCACTACTTAGTATCATTGTTTTTATCTTCCAGAAGAGAATCCCCGCTATTGCCTCAGGCTCTACTCCAGCTTCTATACCCTTTCTGTACAAAGTCCATGCTGTTACCTTGTCGCGGTTAGCATACGCATCTGTAATCTGAAAAACGTTAAACTTTTCTTTCTCAGCTTTCTTTTTACTTTCAAATGTTTTTATCTCTCCGTACTTTTTATACTTCTTCTGGTCAACTGCTAGAAGTTTATCTTCTTTGAATATAAATAGGGTTTCAGATTCTTTCAGTAAATTCCACTCTGTCGCATCAAGCACTATAGTATCTTCCTTTAAAGCATTCTCCATTATAAGAGCCTTAAGTCCTCCAAAGAGACTTGTGTTAGTCCCATAGCTTAGTATCAAACCTTTATCTAAGTCTGCCCCATTCAGAAAGGAACTCTCGCGCTCTCTCGTGAGTCCCTTGATATAGTCATTCTTACTTTTTGTATCATCGCCCACTAGTATGTGAATCATAGCCAATCTTTAACTCTCTTTTTATATTCTGTAAACACGTCACCATATCTTTCCACCAATATTTTGTCTTGTTTCTTTATAAAAATGAATCTTGAAATAAGATAAGTGATCACAATAAAAATTATTGAGAAAAGAGAGTTCAGAAGAAATCCAAGCCCCAGAGACATCATAGTGAGTCCTAAATTGGTAGGATTCCTAGTATACTTATATGGCCCACGATAAAAGAAGTTGGTATCTCTTTCCTTCCCTACTTCACTCTTGGGCTGACTTGTAGTTGACTGAGCCCAGTATACAAGGATAGATCCCCACAGAATCATAACAATTCCCAAATATTGAAATGTTAAACTTTTGAATAAATCAAAATGAAATATTTGATCGAAAATAACTCCCAAGATAACCGCTCCTAGAAATATAATATATGTATGAAACAATAAAATATGAATTACCCCAACGGTCTTGGCTCTTTCTCTTTCTTTAGCTCTTTCTATTTTTTCTTCTTCTCTCATAGATATTATTGTATCACATGTAGTTACCTGTGACACTACTTCAACTCTCCCCAATTCTTGCCAAAACCCATTGATACTTCAAGTGGCACTGGTGTCATGTCCTTTATAAATTCACTCGGAATTGCATTTATCATGCCATTTTCAATAATCCTTTTAGCCTTTTCTAGGTCTTTCTGTCTAATCTCATACACAAGCTCGTCATGCACTTGCAAGACCATTCTTACAGATTCTAGCATTCCTTCCTTCTCTAGTTCCACTTCTACCTTATTCATTCCAATCTTTATAATATCAGCAGTAGCCGTCCCTTGGATAGGAGCATTGGTAGCCATTCTCTCGGCCATAGCCCTCATGAAAGGTAGGGGCGAGTTGATACTGGGGAAATATCTTTTCCTACCGAAAAGAGTTCTGGTATATTTATGTTCACGTGCAAATGTTTTAATACTTTCTAGATAGTGTGCAATCGTGGGGAATTGTTTGAAGTAATTGTCGTAGAATATCTGTGCATCTTTCCTATTGGATCCTAAATTCTGACTTAGGGCTGTAACTCCCATACCATAAAGAATTCCGAAGTTTATAACTTTTGCTCTTCTCCTCATATCGGCTGTCACATCTTCTTCGGCAACGTTGAAGACTTTCATAGCGACCGCACTATGAATATCCCTTCTATCTTGGAATGTTTTTATAAAGTATGAATCTTGGGAAAGAAGTGCCGCTATTCGAAGTTCAATCTGTGAATAGTCAAAGGAAGCAAGTACATAGCCGTCTTCGGCTATGAATGCATTACGAATCCTCTTCCCGCGTTCTGTTTTGGTGGGAATATTTTGCAAGTTTGGATTATTGGAAGAGAATCTACCAGTCGTAGTCCCATACTGCAAGAAGCTTGCATGCAGTCTGCCATCAACACCAATAGAATTCGGTATTGTGTCTATATATGTAGAGAGCAACTTTTGTAATTCTCTATGTTCTAGAATTTTATCTATTATTGGATGAAGAGAGCGAAGCTTCTCAAGTTCACTTTCCTTAGTAGACCTTGCTCCACCACTTGTCTTCTTCATTTTAATACCTAGAGACTTACCGTCTACTTCTCCTATCTTGATTTCATCAAAGAGTATTTCGGCTAGTTGTTTGGGTGAATTTATGTTGAATTCTCTTCCTCCATACTTCCAGATTTCTTTCTCTATCTTCTCTAAGTCAGAGTGGTACTCTTTCGAAAGATTACTTAGATACTCCTTGTCTATTTTAATTCCTACCTTTTCCATCCTAGCTATTATGGGTATCAGGGGAAGCTCTATTTCTCTGTATACGTAGTCTAAGTCTTCTCTCTTTATATCTTCTTCCATTTTGGCGATAGCCTCGTCTAATGAAGAACTGTTTTTATATCCTAGTACATCTTCTATGTCTGGATTTGTTTTCTCCGAATCCAAAATCCAGAAAGCTATCTTGGCTTTCTCTATTTGTATTTTATCCTCTCCTCCTTTTTGAGGAGGAGAGCCCTTTAGGGTGAGGTGGTAATTAACTTCCTGACCACCACCCCCTGCCCCCCCCTCACTAAGGAGGGGATTTAAAATCCTTAGAAATCTATTTTGTAAACTTTTGAATTCCATCGTTTTGAAAAACGAGGCTACGTCTTCTTCCTTCACTTTTTCCTTCCAAGTTTCTTTCGGTATTTTGAAATCAATAGGTGCATCGCGCCTGATAGTAGCTAAAGTTTTAGAGAAGATTGCTTCATCTTCCCCTTCTTTCAAAAGATTCGAAACTCTCTCCGTAACACCAAGGCTTTTAAAAACTTCAGGGTTCTTTTTTAAATCTTTGTACATCTTCTCTATCGTTCCATATTTAGATATTAGTATCGTCGCTGTTTTCTCGCCTATACCCTTTATTCCTATAATATTGTCCGATGGGTCTCCACGAAGTCCCTTGTAGTCAGGTAGATATACAGGATCAAATCCAAATCTCTCTTTCACTTTCTCTTCATTATAAAGGATGGTATCGTTTATACCTTTCTTTAAAGTATAAACTTGTACTTTCTTATCATCTACTAGCTGTAGAGTATCCATATCACCCGAGGCTATCACTACGTCCACGTCGGACATGGACTTCGTCTCTTCTACTATTGTACCTAGGAGGTCGTCGGCTTCAAACCCCTCACATTCATACATAGGTATGGACATAGACTTGAAGAATTCTCTAGAACGTATGAGCTGTGCTACAAGTGCATCGTCAGTTTTCGCACGTCCAGCTTTGTAGTCATCATATGCTATGTGACGGAAAGTTTTCTTGGGTAAGTCATAGCAAGCTATTATATAGTCCGGCTTTAGCTCTGTAATAATCTTGAATAGCATTGTAGCAAGTCCATATATAGCTCCTGTCGGCTCGCCCTTTGAATTCATGAACTCTGGAAGCGCATGGTAAGCACGGTGAATAATCGCATGCGTATCAAGCAATACCAGCTTCTTTTGCCCGTTCGAAGCTTTATGAGAATTAGGGTTATTGTTATTTATTTTCTTCCCCATTTAGTAATTATAGCAGAATTTTATACTTCTGGTTGTCTCGTCTTTATGTTCTATATTTATCTTGTGGGCATCTTCTGGCAGGAATCCTCCTATCCTCTCTGGCCATTCTAGGATTATTAAATTCTCTCTATCTTCTATCATATCTTTCCAACCGAGCATCAATATCTCTTCGTCATTTTCTAGCCTATATGCATCTATGTGAATTAAATTTTTAAATATTTCATTCTTGGTTTTATAGATTTTCATAATCACAAAAGTAGGAGAAATCACGTTTTCCATAACTCCTAAGTGTTTTGCTATTTCTTGAGTCATAGTTGTCTTCCCCACTCCCAAGTCACCAGACAGGGCTATGACTACAGCCTTCTCTTTCGGCATATTGCTAACCATTTCTAGAATTTCTATTGCCTTCTTTTCTATATCTTCAAATTTTAATTCTTCTTCTTTCATTTTTATATAATAACACAATTGCCCCGCAGGCAAAGCCTGCGGGGCAATTCTTAATTCTTAATTCTTAATTCTTAATTATTTAGTGTGTAGTCGTATGTGTTATTGTATCTTGTGTTGTCTTTCTATTACTATAAGAACGAGCAATCAAGATTATGAGCAATATCACAAGTATTAGTATCAACCATCCTATGAATCCTAGAGATAGAAGTCCTGCGAAGAATGCATTACCACCCAAGACGCTATTGTTATCTCCTGCTACAACTGCTACAGTCTTCGGTACGTTTATGACGTAAGCCATAGCGTTCTCTTGAGTTCCGTTTGGAGTTGTATATACAAGGATAGCAGTTGTCGCAATCTGAGAATTGTTGAGTGGGATACTATCTACTCTACCCTGCAAGAATATGACTCCTTCATCCCCAGCCTTAAGATCTTCTACTTGTGCTGAGAGTGTGTGTGTATCTACAGAGTAAGTTCCACGAGAAGAATTTACAAGAGTTACATTTGAAGGAAGTACTACTTGAACCATTGGGTGAGTCAGTAACTGTTTGCCAATATTCTTGTAGTTCACTATGTAGTCTATCAAGTCCCCTTCACCGATAAGTTCATACTTGTTACTAATCTTCAGCATTATAGGTGAAGCTGTCCCTACCACTGTCGTGCCTTGAATTATGATTGGTTTTGGAGCTACATCTGACAATGTTTTAAATATTTCAATACTTCCTTTTGAAACTCCATCTGGACCTTCTCCAACTGCTCTATAGAAATAGATTGTGTTAGGGGCAAGACCTGTTAGATAATCACTCATATTACTATTTCCAATAGTACTCTTAGCATTTGTACGTGAACCAAGGTTTACCGTTGTTCCATACTCAAAGTAAGTATTAGCATTGTAATATGTTGAGTTTGTAATATATCCATTCACCTGTGCTTCATTCTTTGTTATGTTTGTCGCAACAGTTGTTACAACATTCTTGTTTACATACACTTGTCTGTAAGTACATGAACTATAAGCAAGGTAATTGGTAGCTGTTGTATCTAAGCATCGTATTTGAGGATAAATACATGAGCTGTAAGCTAAGTAGTTGCTTGCAGATGTATCTAGACATCTTACTTGAGGATAAATACATGAACTATAAGCAAGGTAGTTGGTAGCTGTTGTATCAAGACATCGTATTTGTGGGTAAATACATGAACTGTAACTTAGATAGTTACTTGCTGAGGTGTCTAGACATCTTACTTGTGGGTATACGCATGAACTATAAGCAAGATAGTTAGTGGCTGATGTATCTAAACATCGTATCTGAGGGTAAATACATTTTTCATGAGCGAGATAATTAATTGCAGAAGTATCACGGCAAATATTATCAACAGCATTTCCAACTTTAAAAACAACAACAATGTACCCATAGTCAGTCCACCCAGATGGCACACTGCCAAGTTTAATCCTTCCCCCATTTTTCATAACACTGCCATCCTGTCCATAAAGCATTCCTGAGTCGGTGTCACTATCAATAGCATATTTATCTTTCATCCAGTGCGCAGAACTATATGTAAGTGTCTGATTACTATTCAAACTCAAATTGACAGTGCCAAGTGTTGTACTTCCTTGATCTGAATACATAGTCCCTGTAAATGAGTAATTGTATGCTGGTCCCGAAGATGATTGAGATAAAGAAGCCTCAACATTAGTCAAAGGACTAGAAGTATTATTGTGATAAAAGAGAGCTACGTTTATAGTTTCTCCTGCTAATGCCGAAACAGATTGCCTTGTCCAGCAATTCCATTGGCCATCGCCAATACCCACCCCTGTTGTATAGTTACCTATAGCAATACTGGGGCAGTCACCTGATTGTCCATTAAATGGACCTGAGGCTAAAGCACTTTTTACTCCTGTAAAAAGAAGTATGAAAGCGAAGCCTGCTATTATTATTTTTTTCATATAATTTTTCATATTATTGTTAATAATTATTTTTACAATTTAAACCTTCAACTTTTTTTGTAAGTTAAAGACTTAAATACGAGGTGAAAAGTTTTTGTAAAAAAACTTTTCACCAAATTATTTTGAAGCATTAAAAGAGCAAATTATTAAATTTATTAACGGCGTCCCGTGGATGAACTACGAGAACCTCCATTATATCCACCTCCACCTGAAGACTGTCTTGAATTATTAGATGGTCTTGAAGCAGAAGCATAGGATGACCTACTGGCACTGTTATAAGAAGGGCGATAGTTTGCCGATGAAGTTCTAGAAGCTCCTGAGTTGTAGTTGGCTCTGTAATTTGAACCAGTTCTACCACTATAGGATTGTCTTGAATTTCCTGAATAGTTAGTCCTTGAATTTCCAGCTGAATAGTTGGATCTCGAGGTAGTGCCCCTATTATTAGTAGAAGCAGCTTTCAATGACACATCAGAAATTGGGGAAATTCTCCCGGAGTTCCTACTCATAGAACTTCTGCCTCCAGGACCAGTGGTGTTATTGCCATTTCCATTTCCACCAGGACCTCCAGCGTGATTTCCATCATCTGTTGCACCATCTCCACGACCACCTGGTCCTGAAGAATGATTGCCTTCATCACCTCTTCCTCCTGGCCCAGAGGCATGAGGTGCTTCTGGTTTTGGTTGGGGGTGTTCCGGTCTTGTTTTACTACGTTCACAAATATAATTATTTGTCTGTGAACTATAGTTATTATAAGTCCGTTGGTCAACCATTTGTGATTGACCGTAATAGCCCCCTGCTAAAATTGGTGTTATCCAATAGCTTAGCATGGGTGGACGATAGTAAATATCGTCTTCGTAGTAATTACTTCTTACAATGTTGTTTTCTTCGATATATGTCGTGCTAACGACAGTATCTCTGATTTCAACAGGAGGAACAGGGGCTGGTGCAGGAGCAGGTTGAGGTTTTTCAACTTCAACTGTCTTTTCTACGAATTCAACTTCATCTAGTTTTCTCCAATAGGCGAGCTCGTTTGCACAACGAGAGGAATACCATCTACCCTCTTTTTTGTATATTACTTCTCCTTCAGGAAAAATAAGAAAATTACCATCTAGTGAATTATGCTCACCCTTAACAAAGGTAAGTATATAATCCGCTTCAAATGTTTTGATCTCTTGAATTCCTTTCGGAATTCTTCCTTCAAAAATTTCCTTAGCTTCTGGTCTTTTTGACCATAAAGCACCAGTTTGTACTGCGTGGAAACCATCATAATTGATGGTCCCATAAACTTTTTCTTTCTTCGGTTGAGAAAACACCATCTGCGAGCCAAAACTGGCTACAAGCATAATGATTACGAAAAATGCTATAACTTTTTTCATTGTTTTGAGCTTTAGTATTGTTTTATTTGTCTCACAGACACTAGAATCTGAGAAATAAATAAAACAATACTAATCTCAACATTTGTCTATATGATAGCATATACAAGGCTAATTGTCAACCCCACTAGAAGGCCTCTATTATAGCTCGTTTGGGGAAATTGATATTGGTATTAAAGGATTTATAAGCTATAATATATCCATATGTCACTAATATTTGATGATGATAAGCAAAAGAAAAATCTTACAGACCTAAGAAAGCAAGAAGAGGAAGACTTGGTAGATGCACTCGCAGAAGTTCGCTATGGTGTGCCTCCTATTCACCTCTCTGGTATGCCTATAGAGAACGATGCTCTTCGTCTTATAGTTGAGAAAGAGGCCAGAGAATTAGAAGTCGCATCTTTTAAACTTCTAGGCAAGGACGTTCACGTCGCTGTTCGCTCTCCTCAGCCAGACAAGTTAGAAAATCTTAAAAAGTATTTTGAGGATCGTCAGTATATCCCCCATTTCTACATGGCATCCCTTGCAAGCCTAGAGAAAGCTTGGGATAGATACAAGGAAATATCTTTCGCTGAAGAGTCTAAGTCAGGTACCATCGCCATCTCTGGAGAATCTTTGAAAAAGATAATGGCAGGTATTAAGAATATCGAAGATATCAAGCAAGCAATTCTTGCCATAGAGAAGGACAACATCCATACCACTTCCCACATCCTCGAAGTTGCTCTTGCTGGAGCTATTGCTATCAATGCTTCTGACCTTCACTTCGAACCCGAGGAGAATACTGTCCGTCTTCGTTTCCGTCTCGATGGTATCCTCCATGAAGTTATGGAAATCCCTCCTGCTGCACATAAATTTATAAATTCTCGTATCAAGCTTATTTCTGGACTGAAGATTACTTCCAATTCTATAGCTCAAGACGGGCGTTTCAGTATTTATCTTGGCGAAGATGAAATCTCTCTTCGTGTTTCTCTTATTCCTGGAGCTTATGGCGAGTCTATCGTTATGAGAATTCTTAATCCAAAGTCTATAAGGGTTAAACTCGAAGACATGGGTATTGAGCCTAAGCTCTATGAAGTATTTATGCGAGAGATCAAGAAGCCCAACGGTATGATCCTTCTAACTGGTCCTACAGGATCCGGTAAGACGACAACCCTCTACTCTTTCTTGCAAAAGATTTACTCCACAGAAATCAAGATTATAACTATCGAAGACCCTATCGAGTATCACCTCCCCGGCATTACTCAGACCCAGACAGATGATGAGAAGGGTTATACCTTCCTCGAAGGTTTGCGTTCTTCTCTTCGTCAGGACCCCGACGTTATCATGGTGGGAGAAATCCGCGATAGCGAGACTGCCAAGATTGCCGTCGAGTCTGCTCTTACGGGTCACCTAGTCTTCTCCACCTTACATACGAACAACGCCGCTGGAGTTATTCCTCGTCTTATTGATCTTGATGTGAATCCCAAGATTCTAGTCTCTGCTTTGTCTTTATCTATAGCTCAGCGACTAGTACGCAGACTTTGTGTTCATTGTAAAAAAGAAAAAGAAATCAGTAATGAAGAATCAATTATAATAAATAAAATAATAAAAGATGCAGAAACGCATGGCAAAAATTGGGCAGACTATGATATTGATACAGGTAGTCCATTTAAAATTTATACTCCCGTCGGATGCCTAGAATGCAACAATACTGGATACAAAGGACAAATAGGTATCTTTGAAGCTATTTATAATGATGAGAAAATAGAAGAAATAATTACCAAGAATCCAAGCGAAAGAGAGATCAAGGCAGTCGCTCGCAATCAAGTCTCTCTCACCATGGCCGAAGATGGCCTAGTGAAAATATTGAAAGGTATCACAGACTACGACGAAGTCGCAGGAGTGGTAGATATGAGTGAGGAATAAACCCGCACACTCAATATGCCGTTATTCTGCTTTTTCAAAATAAAATATAATAATACTCTTATTATATTAAGTAAAAAATATAAATTTTAAATAAAAATTCTGTAGGCAGAACAAAAAAGCTACGGCATGTTGAGTGTGCGGGTAAAATTAAAAAAACATAAATCTCTAAACAATCCTTTGGAAGCATGCGCTAGCAAAGTAACATATGATTACAGGATAGCCACAGTAAATATAAATATAAACCAAGACGTCCTATGCACATATATAGAGCACGGGGCCGATTGCTTAGAGATTTATGTTCTCTTCGCGAAAATGCTATAATTAAACGTATCAAATTTCTGTGGAGAGTATAGCATACTAAGAAAATAATGTCAAGTAAAGAAACAACAACCAAAGATGAGGGCTTTTTAGACCAAACACTGCGTCCAAGTGTGTGGGAAGACTACATTGGCCAAGAAAATATCAAGGCCAATCTGAAGATTCTCCTAACTGCTGCCGAAGAGAGGTCTCATCCTGCCGAGCATATCCTTTTCTATGGCCCTCCTGGCCTTGGCAAGACTACTTTAGCTCACCTTATAGCCAAAGAAACACGCCGACAGATCAAGATTACTTCAGGGCCCGCTATTGAGAAAGTTGGCGACCTCGCTTCTATACTTACGAACTTGGCCCCTGGTGATATTGTCTTTATTGATGAGATTCACAGACTCAATAAAATGGTTGAGGAAGTTCTCTACCCTGCCATGGAGTCAGGCGTGCTTGATATCATCATTGGCAAGGGACCTTCTGCTCGTACTATCCAGCTCGAGCTTCCTCCCTTCACCCTCATCGCTGCTACTACTCGTATCGCCCTCCTCTCTTCACCTCTTCGCTCTCGTTTTTCTGGTGGAGTTTTCCGTTTAGAGTTTTATACTCATGATGAAATCAAAAAGATTCTGGCACGCTCAGCGAAAATTCTCGGAGTAGAACTTGAAGATGAAGCTTTGGACGAAGTCGCAAAGCGTGCTCGCTTTACCCCTCGTACTGCCAACTACTTTCTGAAACGTTGTCGTGACTATGCTCAAGTCCACAAGCTTCCCCTCTCAAAAGACGCAGTGAAGAAGGCCCTGGCCTTGCTCGAAATAGATGAGATTGGTCTCAACTCTTCCGACAGAAGAGTGCTAGAGGTAATCATCAACAAGTTCAATGGTGGCCCAGTAGGACTCAAAACTATTTCCGCCGCCACGAGCGAAGAAGAAGCCACCATCGAGGAAGTTATCGAGCCATATCTTATACAACTAGGCCTCCTCGAACGTACAAGCCGTGGCAGAACAGTCACCAAGAAGGGTTACGAGCACTTGGGGTTTGATTTTATAAATAATTAGATTCAATTTTTGTAGTTAAAATAGTCTTATCAGAGGGGCCGGCGGAGGTCGACGGACCGAGCAATGAGCAAATTTTTAGCAAGAAATTATGCGGACCCTCTGAGAAGAGCTATTTTAATGAAAAAAAATTTATACACTAATGAGAATACTTGCAATTGATCCAGGATTTGAAAGAGTCGGGGTAGCCATCCTCGACAAAACACTAAAGCCAAAACACCTTCTGGTATATTCGGAGTGTTTTAAAACCTCTACAAAGATTCCTTTCCACGAAAGACTCACTCTCATAGGAGTTGAACTTGAAAGAATTATAAAAAAGTGGAAGCCCGAAGCCTTGGCTATTGAGAAGCTTTACTTCACAACCAACCAGAAGACTGTTATGGGGGTATCAGAAGCTCGTGGGGTTATGATATACACCGCATCCAAGAATGGACTTAAAATTTTTGAATACACTCCTCCCCAAATCAAGATAGCGGTCACAGGTTATGGCAAATCTTCCAAGGAAGGAGTTATGTCCATGGTTCCTAAGCTTATAGAAATGGAGAAGGTTACAAAGTCAGATGATGAACTTGATGCTATTGCTATAGGCTTGACCTGCCTAGCTTGTGAGAAATTCGACTTAAAATATAAATAGGTCTTGGTAGGGGGTTTTCCCCCACACCTACTTTTTTATAATTGTGCTTATTGTAATTTTAAGTAAAAAAACAATATTAACTATATTAATAAGACTATTTTACATCTTATAAAGAATGGCACAATATATAAGCAATAAAAAAGTGGGTGTGGGGGTTTTCCACAGCCCTTTGCCTATTGCAAAGAAATTTATATTTTGATACAAATAATTATTATAATATGTTTTTAAATTTTAATTAAATTATGAGTTATAAAGATGACGAAGAAATAGTAGGTGATGTAGATATAAACGAAGATGAAGTTGACCTACTGGCAACTGACGATGACTTAGATGACCCTATTTTAGCAGATGACGACCTTCTAGGTGATGATGATATTCTTGGAGGTGAAGACGATGAAGAACTCGAGGAATTCGCAGGACTCGATGGCTCTGAATACTAATAATTAAAATGTGCGAGGCAAGGCCTCGCACATTTTAATTTAACTAATTACTATTTTACAAAATCTTTTCTTCCCTATTCTATAGACCCCCTCTATAGCAACTTCTGTATGCGATGAAACTTTTTCATCTGTATCTAAGTTTGTAATTGCTTTTTCGTCCACTAGCCTACGAAAGTCACTCTTAGAAGTTACAATCTTATTATTTAGCAATACGTCTATCAAGGGTTCACCTTTCTTTGCATTTATTTCTTGTACGTCTTCTGGAATTTCTTTTTTAGAAAAAGTGTTTTCCCATTTCTCTTGTGCTTCTTTAGCTTTTTTTTCATTATGAAAAGTTGTAACTATTTCTCGAGCAAGACGTATTTTTAAATCTTTAGGGTTAACTAGATTTGAATGTATGTCCTTAGACATTTTTTCTATTTCAAAAGTTGGTATATTTGTACAAAGTTCAAACCCCGGAATTATCATCCCATCAGTCCAACTCATAACTTTTCCATACATTTCCTCTGGTGAATCAGAAAGAGCTATCATATTACCCTCTGTTTTACCCATTTTTTTACCAGAGTTATCTTCAAGAAGCTTCATTGTTATTACAAACTTCTCTTTATTCTTCATTGTTTTCATAAGATCACGTCCACAAAGCATATTGAAGGTCTGGTCGTTGCCACCAATCTCCCCGTCTACATCCATAGCGACAGAATCATACCCCTGCATAAGTGGGTACAGAAATTCATGAAGATATATTGGTTTACCTTCTTTCATTCTTTTCTCAAACATATCACGCTCAAGCATTTGTTGAACGGTCATATTAGAAGCAAGTGATATAACTTTTTCAAAATTCATTTTTCCTAACCATGTAGAATTAAATGTAATTTTAGCAGGATTCTTGCCCGTAAAAGATATCAGACTACTGGCTTGTTTTTTATAATTTTTTAAATTAGACGTTACTTCTTTGTGAGTAAGTTGTTTACGGGCAGCACCTTTATCAGTAGGGTCTCCTATCATGGCTGTGAAGTCACCCATGAGAAGTATTATCTGGTGTCCAGCTTTTTGAAATTCACTTAATTTTTTAATAGGAATAGCGTGCCCCAAGTGAAGAGTTGGTCCAGTCGGATCTATGCCTAAGTATATTGTAAGTTTTTCTCCTTTTTTAATTTTATTCTCTAAGAATTCTTTGGTTGGATAAATAAAAGAAATCCCCCTAGTTAGCAATTCATCTATTTTCTTTTCATCTACTATTACTTTGTTCATATCCTTATATTATCACATCTTAATCTCTTTGTCCGTATTTATGATATGATATTGAGATATGAAGAAACATTCATTTATGTCATTAAAAATACTTAAAAACGCATTATTTTTATTAATTGGGGTTGGAATAATATTGACTGGGCTTGTTGTTGTGTGGGTTAGTACCTTGGAATTACCAGACTTTAAGCTCTTTACTGAAAGAAAGATACAGAGTTCAACGAAGATATACGACCGTACTGGCGAGATCCTCTTATACAATGTCCACGACAATATCAAGAGAACCGTTATACCTTACGAAGAGATAGGCACCAATATCAAGAACGCCACAGTTGCCATAGAAGACGGAGAATTCTACCAACACAAAGGAATCCGCATAAGTTCAATTATTCGTGGAACTATTTGGGCAAAACTTACAGGTAAAAGGGTTACAGGAGGTTCAACTATAACCCAGCAACTTATCAAGAATACTTTACTCACTTCTGAAGTAACTATCAAAAGAAAGATGAAGGAGTGGATCTTGGCTATCAAGCTTGAGAAGATTATGAGTAAAAATGACATCCTCACCCTATATTTGAACGAAGCTCCTTATGGTGGAAATATTTATGGTGTCGAAGAAGCATCTAAAGCCTTCTTCGATAAGAAGCCTTTGGAATTAACTTTAGCTGAGTCGGCTTATATGGCGGCGATTCCCAATGGTCCAACTTATTATTCTCCATATAGAAAGAACAAGGATAGGTTGGACGAGAGAAAGAATCTAGTCTTGAAAAGAATGCTAGACCTCAAGTTCATAGATGAGAATACTTATACAAAAGCAAAAAATGAAGTTGTCGTCTTCCAGCCTGAACGACCTATGAATATCGCTGCCCCTCACTTTGTCTTCTTTGTAAAAGATTATTTAGAAAATAAGTATGGTATAAATGCACTTGAAGATGGTGGGTTGAAAGTTATTACAACTCTTGATTATAATCTTCAAAAAAAATCCGAGGAAATAGCTTTAGAAAAATCAAAAGAAAATGAAAAGAATTGGAAAGGTAAAAATGCTGCTATTGTAGTGATAGACCCCAAGACTGGCCAGATATTGGCCATGGTAGGCTCAAGGAATTATTTCGACAAGACCGTCGATGGCAACTTCAATGTCACGACAGCTTCACGTCAGCCAGGATCTTCATTTAAGCCTATCGTCTACGCTGCAGCTTTTGAGAAGGGTTATACAGCCGATACAACCCTGTTTGATGTTAAAACTGAATTCAATGCTTCTTGTGATCCTACAGGCAAGCCTTTGGCAGGGCACAAAAGTGCAACTTGTTATACTCCAAGCAATTATGATAACGACAACAGGGGCCCATTAACACTAAAGCAGGCTCTGGCACAATCAATAAACGTAGTTGCTGTTAAGCTCCTTTATTTAGTTGGTATTAAAGATTCTTTAAAAATGGCAAACGACCTTGGTATTACTACACTTACAGACCCTACTCGATATGGACTTTCTCTTGTTATCGGGGGTGGGGAAACGACTCTACTTGATATGACTTCTGCTTATGGTGTCTTCGCCACAGGTGGTATTCGTCACCCATACAACGAGATTCTAAGTATTGAAGATTCAAATGGAAATGTTTTAGAAAAGTATGAAGACAGACAGTACCAAGTTCTAAATCCAAACACTACAAACATCCTATCAGACATTCTCTCAGATGATGCAGCTCGTGCTCCTACTTTTAGAGCTAACTCTATTTTAAATATCCCAGGAAGAGAAGTGGCAGTGAAGACAGGAACGACAAATGATAACAAGGATGCATGGACAATTGGATACACACCCTCCCTTGCTGTTGGGGTTTGGGTTGGTAACAATAATAACGAACCGATGGGAAAGGGTGGTGCAGCCCTTGCTGGGCCTATATGGAACGCTGTAATGTCAGAAGGTTTGAAAGACAAGCCAGTAGAATATTTTGAAAAGCCAGACCCTATAGATACTTCCATTCCTCCTGTCCTTCGTGGTTTTTGGCAAGGAGGAGCTACATTTATGCCAAGTGGTGGACAAGAAGTTTCTGTCACCAATGTTCATACTATTTTGTATTGGCTAGACAAGGAGCATCCATTAAATAGTGGCACTTCTGGTGGTAGAACGAGCGACTCACAATACACCAACTGGGAGTATGGAGTACAAAAGTGGTGGGCTAATAATTACGCCAAGTATGGTATCATCTCAGCGCAAAATAATCCAATTATAAATTATACAAATACTACTATTCAAAGTAAGCCAGTATTATCAATCAATGGTATTTCTGGGATCTCTTATACTAAAGATAGTGATATTAATTTTGTCGTCAGCTCAACAGGGCAAACCCAGATTAAAAAAATTGATGTGTTTATAAATAGTACATATTTAAAAACATTAAAAAATGCCCCCTATTTTGTTTCTTTTATCCCGAGAGATATTCCCGATATTACAAATAGCAATACTATTCGTGTAGTTGGATATGATATAAATGGCAATTCCGGAGAAACAACAACTAATTTGGCAATTAATTAAGGTATTTATAATTATTAATTATTAATTATCTTATATCTTTTAAATTACTTTGAGGAGATAAGAGTAATATATCTTTCAGGATTTTTTCTTTATTTATCATTATCTCATTACGAACTAATGGAGAGGCTTTTATGTATAAAAAAGGTGGTTTTATTTGTATATTTTTGGTTTCAATTTTAAGATGTATATTGTCTTCTATTGCCCTAGAAACTATTTGATATATTTCTTCTTTGGTAAAAAGGAGGTTTTTAAACTTTTCTAAATAATTTTTTATATGATTGTAATCCATAATATTAAGGGCCATAGGTCGGACCTAGGGTCTTTTGTGTTTTAAATTTTTGTCCCTAGGTCCGACCTATGGAACATTATCTATTCATTGGCATTACCAAATACATAAACGAGGAATCTCCAATAGGTCTCAGTATCATAGGCCTATTACTACCATTAAACTCAAGTACAAGTGAATCAGTAGATATAGATGGGAAGCAGTCTACTATATATTTGTAGTTGAAGTTAAGAGTTACATTCTCCCCCGAGAGTGCTGACGCTAGGAATGTTATATTTTCTCCTATATCTGTATTCTTTGCTTCTATTTCAAAAACTTTTTCGGAAGGTTTAATATTGAAAGTAATTTGATTGAATTTATCAGAGAATATGTTTGATACTTTTAAAGATGAAAGAAAGTCTTGCTTCAAGAGTGTCACTTCTGTAGTTCCTCCTTTGGGCACTATTTGTTTATAGTCAGGGAATGCTCCATCTATAATTCTAGATGTTAGATATATATTGTCTGAAGAGAAAGAAATTTGATTCTTTTGTAATGTTATCTTTATATCTCCATCTACTCCATCCAAGACCTTAATAATCTCAACTGTGTTTTTAAATGGTATAAGTATCCCATTAAAAGAAAGTTTTTGTTTTATTTTCACCTTCTTTTCTGCAAGTCGGAAAGAGTCAGTCGCCACAAACACAAGCATGTCGTCTTCTGGATATATATAGACGCTTCCTATCTCAGGCTTTATATCTGATATAGAAGCACTATAATATACAGACTTAACTCCTTCTATGAATTTTTTAGCTGGTATGTTTAGAACTTCACCTTCTATGAGTGGAATTGTAGGGAAATCATCGTTTGGAATACTTTTCAAGATTATAGTATTTGATTTTGTTTTTACAGACAAGTTGTCATTTACTAGTTCAAAAGTTACAAAGGAATCTCCAGAAAGAACTGAGAATAGAGACGAGAGTATATCACTTCTTATAGCTACAACCCCTTCTTTTTCTATTTTAGCTGGCACTTCCATTTCTATACCTATATTTAGATTTGTGGCACGGAGTTTAAGAGTCTTACCTGTTGCTACCCATAGAACTGATCCCAGTACAGGAAGGGTAAGATTCTTACCAGTTATTCTATCTACTATCATGAGTGCATTTTTAATTTTTTCTATTGAGCATTCTAACTTCATAGTGTATTTGTTATTAATCTATTAATATAATCTATTATTACTATTATATATGTGAATATGTGGATTACTTTTATGTCTTTATTTTATATATCTTGTTTTTAATTTTCTTATTTCTTTATTTTTGTTATTTTCTAATAAAAATTACTTTTATATTTATCCATCAAGTTGTCCACATTTTTAATTTCTTTAAACACATCTTTTCCACACCCTTATTATTTACTTGAACATTATTCTTATCTTTTCTATTTCTTGTAAGAGGGCGGGGTCTGTTTTTAATTCTTCTTTAATTTTTAAGTGCGAGTGTATGGCTGTTGTATGGTCTCTTCCCCCCAGTTTACTACCTATGAGTGGATATGAGATGTTGAAATCCTCACGAAGTATATACATTGCTACTTGTCTTGCTTTCACTATTTCTTTCCTGCGAGTCTTCTCATATATTATTTCGTCAGATATTCCATAATGGTTGGCTATTACAGACACCACATCCTTGATAGCTACAGTCTTTTTAGGTTTGATATTGTTCTTAATAAGAAGCTTTATTTCACTTAAAGATAAAGACTTATTTTTAAGTTGAGACTGGCAGATAATAGTGTTTAAACTCCCTTCCAATTCACGAATATTCCCTTCCAGTATCTCTGCCAAATAGGAAACTATGTCGTTTTCTATAATACAATTAGTAGATTCAAATTTGGCCTTTATAATTGCAACTCTGGATTCATAGTCTGGCTCTACTATCTGGACAGTCATACCAGAAGCGAACCTAGATTGAAGTCTATCTTCTAATCCCTGAATGAAGTTAGGGTGTTTATCAGAGGAGAAGATTATTTGCTTGTTGTTTTCGTATAAGGTATTGAAAAGATGGAAGAGTTCTTCTTGTGTTTTGTCTTTACCAGATATAAATTGTATATCGTCCATAATGATGACATCATACTTCCTATACTTTTCTTTGAAAGAGTTTGGGTTTTTATTGGCAATTGAATTTATATAGTCGATAGCAAAACGTTCTAGAGAGACGTAGTAGATCTTCTTGTGTGGGTGTTTTATTTTAATAGTATTACCTATTGCTTGGATCATATGTGTCTTGCCGAGTCCTGTACCACCATAAACGAAGAATGGATTGTAATTCTGTCCGGGGTTTGTTATGATCGCTTGGGCCACAGCATACGCAAGTTCATTGAAAGGACCAACGACAAATGAGTTGAAGTTGTATTTTGGATTTAGGTTATCGTCTTTGTTTAAATATAGATCACTTAAAGGAAGTTCTTTATTAATATTAACTTGTTTTAGGATAGTATTTTCAATATTTTTAGGAGAGCTATCATTCTTGTGGATTATATATTCTATACTTCTTACTCCCTCTTCGTGGCCTATTATTGTTTTCAATATTAACTTATGGAACTTGTTGTATAGCCAGTCTTTTACAAATTCGTTTGGAACTCCCACATAAAGTGTTCCCGCCTCTTCTCTAACGATAGATGTATTTTTAAACCAAGTTGTAAAGTTGGCTTTTGATATGCTTAGTTCTACCTCAGAAAGGCACTTTTCCCAGAGTTCTTTTGTGTTCATGTTTCCCATTATACCTGTGTTTTAAAAAACACAATAATTGAAAGTCTTAATTAAGCTGTTAATAACATGTGGATATGTTTTGAGTCTATATTGCATTTTTGTCAAATATAGTATATATTTTGCATATGTCTCAAACATATCAACCAAATAAAAGAAAAAGAGCTAAAACTCATGGATTCTTAGTTCGTGCGAAAACTCCCGGCGGTAAAAAGGTCACTAAAGCACGTCGCCAGAAGGGTCGTGCCAAGGTTTCTATTGCAAAGTAACACTACTATGCTCCCAAAGAAAAAGCGAGTTACTAGAAGTGTCTTCCAGAATATCATGGATAAAGGAAGTGTCGTTTCTGGCTCGTTTTTTATTTTGCGCTATCTTAAGCAAGATACCCCCCAGTACGCTGTGGTTGCTCCTAAAAAGATCGCGAAAACAGCCGTAAAAAGGAACTCCCTACGTAGAAAAGGCTATAATATCCTTCGTTCATATGACTTGAAGTCATGTGCCGGCATACTTTTCTACAAGAAAGAAGCTCTAATAGCAAGCTCTATTGATATCAAGAAGGATATAGACTTAATACTCAAGAAAGCCAAGATTATATAAATATACATGAAAAAAGTATTTATTAAGCTTATAAATCTCTATCAGAAGATTCCCCTCAGGTCACATAGTTCATGTGTTTTTCTTCCTACATGTTCAGAATATACAAAGGAAGCAATTATTAAATACGGCTCAATTATAGGCATTTATAAGGGTTTCAGAAGAATTCTCAGGTGTCACCCTTGGCAGAAGAAGCACTATGATCCACTAAATTAATTAATAATTAATAATTAATAATTTAAACACAATACACTAAAAACCTAAGCTTTGCTTAGGTTTTTTACATTATTAATTATTAATTTTTAATTATTAATTATTATGCTACAATAGGTGAATGTCAGCAATATGGAATTCTATTTTTTATCAGCCAATTTATAATATCCTTATTTTTATTATAAACAATGTCACTTTTGGTGATGTTGGTTTTGCTATTATACTAGTTACTATCCTTATAAAGCTTGCCCTTGCTCCCTTGACCAAGAAGTCTATAAAGAGCCAGATACTTATGAAGAAGATGGAACCCGAGATCAAGCAGATAAAGAAAGACTTCCCAAACAAAGAGGAACAAGCCAAGAAAACCTTTGAATTATACAAGAAATACGGCACCAATCCCTTTTCAGGATGTATTGTCGTACTTATACAGCTTCCAGTTATCTTTGCATTGTATTATGTATTTCTTAAGGGGCTATCTCTTGATACAGGTGCCATATATACCTTCATAGCCAAGCCTACAGCTATGAATACCAACTTCTTGGGACTTATTGAGCTTGGTGGCAAGAGCCTTGTGCTAGCCATTCTAGCCGGTATTACTCAATTTATCCAAGGCTACCTTGCCTCCCCTGTTCAACCAAAGGTTGAAGTTATTCCTGCTGGGGCAACACCAGAAGTCAAAAGCTTTCAAGATGAACTTTCGGGAAGCATGCAGACCAACATCAAGTACATATTGCCTATATTTATTGTTTTCATTTCATGGCAAATTTCTGCTGCAGTTGCATTATATTTTGTTATAAGTAATATATTCACTATAATTCAAGAATGGTACATTCGAAGATCATTAGAGAATAATTAATTAAATATATGAATGAAGCAATAATTAAATCCACAATAGAAGATATTTTCAAGCACACAGCTTGTACTATCTCCAAGCTTGAGATAGCTCTTGAGGGTAATATGCTCTGGTGTATGATAGAGACCCCCGACTCCAGATTCATGATTGGACGCGAAGGAGAAACACTAAGATCCCTCAATCATCTTGTTAGAAAAATTGTAGAGAAAGCGGTAGGACAAGAGACCGAGCTATCCAATATTTTTGTTGACGTGAATGGTTATCAAAAGAAAAGATTTGATGGATTGAAGAATATTGCACACATGATGGCTGAACGTGCCAAGTATTTCAAGAGTAACATAGAAGTAGACCCCATGCCTGCCAACGAACGTCGCATTATACATATGTTTTTAGAAGGTATTCCCGATATTAAAACTGAGTCCGAAGGATACGGCCCAAGCAGAAGAGTAGTAATAAAATATGTAGGAGATATAAACAATTAGAGGTCAAGACTCCATAAAGTGGAGTCTTTCTTATTTATAAAGAATAATTTACTCTCATCTTTGTTCAAGAATAGATTTGTACCATCTACAGGTACTTCATCCTTCGAATTAGCTAGAGTTGCAGATTCTTTAGTAACTGTATTTATTTTAACGAAGAAGTCATCGAAAGATATAACTCCTTGGTACCAAGAGTCGGGGTACTGGTTCCCTACTATTGTATTGGGTACAGCACAGTAGACATTTATATTGTCGCTACTCCAGACACACTTCTCAGGAAGCCCATATTTACCTAGGTCTTCTGACGTATGATTCTTAATATTGAAAATATTGAGCCTTGGGCCATTGTCTAGCGATGCTCCATAAAGCAATGATGTACCATCTTTGTTGGCTAGAGTTGTAAGTCCTTGCACTCTACCTAGAATCTTTGAAAGTGTTCCATTTGCAATATTTAAGTTGAACACACTTCCCTCTACCAAGTATGAAGGTTTGGTTGTCAGATATATATTACCAGTTGTCGCCCACTGTGGTAGCCACTCAGAGAAAGCTGAGGTGAAGACTTGGCTAGTCTTAGTCTCTTCGAAAGACTTTGTGACCCCTATGACTCCATTTGTGGTTTCTATAACAGAGAAGAACTTACTTTTGTCAGGAGACAAAGCAACTTCTAGTATGTTTGAATTCAGGAAGCTACTCTTCCCTCCGAGAGTGGCAAGGAAGCTCGTAATAGACTTGTTGTCTTCTGATGCATATCTATAGATGACCGAGTTGGCCTTACCGTCGAATATAGTTTCATATACTCCAGGGATTGTAGAGTTTGATATCTTGCCAGTAACTTTTGTATCGAGGTACATTTGGTATACATGGCCTGTAGCACGCTCTACGTAGCGTAGAGATGGTACTGTAGCCTCATCCCTTGTGTCTTCGAATGATGTTGCTCCAGCTACTGCGAAGTCTGTGAGTTTGTGAAATCTTGAATTCACTTTTAGGGTTGTGTCTACATTATCAGTAGTTGTATTTGTAGTATCTCCCCCATTATCTACCTTGGTGCTTGTTCCAAATGGATTGAACTTTTGGTAGAAGCCTGCATTTGGATCCACAGTATTTGGAGTTTTACTTTTGTTATAGAAATAAACACCAAGCAAAACTGCTATAACAAATATGAACACTGATATTAAAATAATTTTTGTTTTTCTGGGCATTTATTAATTAGCTATTTTTTGATAATAAATTTTGTATAGATTGAAGATTAGATTTGTAGTATTTAGCTGCGGCAAGTGCGTTTTCATATGGGTCAAGTATATTTCCATTTTTATTTCCATAATCATTCCACGCCGCACTACCTATTTGAAATAATCCCTGAAAGCTACCATTTGATTTTGTTATAGAGCTTTCGTTTGTACAGCCAGCAGCAGATTCTATTCGACAGATTGCCACCAGAGTCTCCAGAGGTACCCCTGTCTCAGAAGAAACTTTTTTTAATGCAGCCTCAATAGCGGGGAAAATTGGACCAGTTTTTGCTTTTGCTGCGGCTGTTTTTAACGACCAGTATCTTAAGAAGTTTGCTGGGGTTAAAACAGAAGTACCTATTACTTTAGTTGCATCTGTTGCAGGGAAATTACTCTTCATATTTGTATTTACAGGTGAGTTTGTGAAAGGATTATCACTTGGAACCTCATTCAATCCCTTGCTTGTAGCCCAAATAATAGCAGCAGCACCTGCAGGTCCTTGTTGATGAGCTAAATATCCTTTAAATAATGGATCACTAAAACTTAATGCAGTTACATTTTTTGTATCAAGAGAAGAAATGTTTTGAATAAAATCAGGATCATCTGTACGAGCTTTAACCTCTACCGAATCGATTACCAATCCATTCTTCCCCGTCAGGTCTGGGTTGATTGTGTTTAGAAGTGCCCAGCCACCTATTGCAATTATAAGCCCTATGATAGCTCCAAACATTTTCTTCTTTGCCTCAGTCTTACCAAAGATTGATTCATCCCCCATATATGTAATACCGTAGATTATAAGCATGACTACTGCAAGCGCTGCACATAGTCCAATACCAAATTTGAAGATAAAATTTAAATACGTCCCTACATTGTTTCCGATACAGCTTGGATCTTTACCCGTATTATCCATACAAGTAATCCCCGGCAGAGGTACTAGCATTTTGTAAATATTATTATTTTCCGTTGCTCCGATTTTGGGAGTGATTGGCACAGAATCATCACCTGGCATTTTTGCGTTTTTTTGTTTTTCGAGCTCAAAATTTAAAAGTACCTGTTCACTAGATATTAAATAACAAGGTAATTTACTGGCGGCATTATTAGAATTTGGACCCCAATATGTATTTTTTGCATTCTCACATTCTTGTGATGTTGTAAAACCGGGAAGTTTAAGCGGGCCTAATGTTCCCCTGAAGGCATTATCCATGTCCCTAAACCAATATGTTCCTTCTGTATTATTCTCTGTTTGAACAACGACATTTTTTTTATAACAAACAGTACTAGGTTCTCGACTTGAATGAACGCTTTTAAGATCTTTTAGACAATCAGATTCCATTGCATAATCTATGGAATTTACCCTTTCAGTGTATCCTATATCACCTAACCTTGTATAATACCAAGTTTCAGCCGCCAAAACTTCACTCCTATTTAAATTTATTGACAAAGGAATAATAAAACTAAACAAAACAAAGGATATTATTATTTTAGAAAAGATTTTTTTCATCCCATTAGAAGAGGTATTTAATAATTTTTTTGTTGTTTTTTTGTATTCTTTCATGTTTATGTTTGTTCTCATAATAATCAAGACTTCTAACGGGACAAGTATTATAGTGTTAATTTTAATGCCCCAGAAACTTTTTGGAAAATCTTGTTAACATTTTCCAAAGTCACGTCAATATTGGCATACCCTCCTCTTGCTGTTGGGCGAATAGTAAGCTCTGTTTTCTTTGAGGGAGTTTTTATAGGATCGCCATTTATATTCCAAGTATAATTAAACAAATTTTCATTCCCTTTTATTGCCAAGAAGTAGGGCTCTGCCACTATAGTCATTTCGTCTCCTGTAAAGATTGTATTACTATCTAGTACTTTATTATACTGCACTCCCTCTGTAGGAGACTTTTTGTAGAATAATACCTTAGGAGAGTATATAGGTATATCTAAATTTTTATTTGCATTATATGATCCGTCTACAGAAGAAGCAGTTAAGTTTATAGTCTCATTTGATTTGAGGACATTATTTTCAAATATATATGAATCTTTGTTATATCCCGATACCTCTTCTACTGTTGCGTCGTCCCTCATCCATTTGTATGAAATATTTCCCCTACCGCTTTTAATAGTTGAAGAGTTTGGTATTGCTACCAATTTTATAGTTCCCTCCTTTGATATTAAAGACTTACCCTTATAGAAAGGTGGCGTATACCCATCAACTGCTTCCCATAGTACCTCTATATCTGAGGGTTGTACTACAATTTGTTTTATTATTTTACTAATAGAATTTACTGGAGTTATAGATAATATAATATTTGTAGTTATATTTGGGCCCGGAGCTTTCATTGAATAGTTTATTTTTCCATATCCAGAAAGTACTATATTTGAGCCCACTCTCCATTCAATGATTGCCTTGTTTAAGTCTGTAGCATAACTTACTAGCTTTATGTTTACATCTTGATAAGGCTCTGGAATTTCTGGCCACATTTGTACATCTATGTCACTTTCACGTATAGATATTTCAGATTCAGCCAAAGAAAAAGATGGCATAGAAAGTATGCTTATTACCATAATTATTCCTAAAATTTTTATGAATTTATTATTCATCATTATCTCTTTATATTATACGATAGAGATACTATATCCACAACTTACTTTCCTCCCGCCATTTCAAGATCATCCTTGGCTTTTCTAATGGCCAAGATTTGCGAAGGATCAGAGGTAATGATCTGGTCTTCTGTATACGAGGCAATAGTCTTCACTGCGACGTGCTTTAGTCCTGCGAAGAAGATACCCTCTCCCACATTGGCTTCCAGAAGCAAGTACTTCTCCTCATCTGTCAGGTTGAAAGTCTTCTGAAGGACGTCGATAGTGGCCGGCGACTGTTTAAGTAGAAGTTGAATAGAAGAGTTGGTCACAATAGGCACTCCATAAGGACTCTTCATGAAGTCTCCTACGTCCTGAGTAATAGTGGCAAGTCCTAGATAGTATTTACGCCCTCTCTTGGCAATAGAGTATAGGAACGAAGCTGTGTCTTCTGACTTCATCATCCACCAAGCCTCGTCAACGACTAAGAGTCTCTTCTTAAGAGTCTTGCGGACAGCATTCCATATGAAGTGAGTAACTATATACATAGCCACAGGTTTAAGCTCGTCCTCCATATCTCGAACAGAGAAGACGACGAATTTGCGATTGATATCTACATTGGAAGGTTTGTTTATAAACGAAGCCCAAGAACCGTGAGTATACTTGGTAAGACGTTGTATAAGGGAGTTACTTCCATCCATTCCTGCCAGTACGACTTCAAAGTCTGAAAGTAGTGGTGGCTCAATGTTGGCAAAGTTGGATTCGGCTGTTATATCTTTCAAGGCATAAGTCTCGGTAATAGCTCTGTCGATTATAGAATCTTCTTCAGGAGTCAGTCCTCCTAGCATTATGCGGAAGAGTCCTACAAGATTAATAGTATTGGCACGAAGTACATCAGCCGCAGTTTCATCTGGTCTAGGGATAGGAAGGTCGAAAGGGTTGATGTGGTGATCGGAAGAAAGTGAAATATTGAAGTATCTACCCCCTATTGCTTCTGCTAGGTATTCATACTCTCTTTCGGGGTCTATGACTATGACTTCTGCATCGAACATGAGTGTACGAATAATCTCAAGCTTGGTTGCATACGACTTACCAGCTCCAGCTGTTGCGAAAGTAATGGAGTTGTAGTTTGGTAGAGAGAATCTATCAAAGATGATAAGACTACTATTGTGTCTGTTTACCCCATATAGAATTCCCTTATCAGAAGTAAGGTCGAAAGACACAAATGGGAAGAGACTAGAAAGTGGCTCAGTGTTGAGCTTCTGGTGTATACCCAGCACGTCCATACCAAGTGGTATGACGCTCTTGAACCCTTCGTCTTGCTGGAAGAGAGCGGGCTTTATATATACAAGCTTGGAGTCAAGAAGGGACTTGATCTCACTTTCTATTTTGAACATGTCGTTCTCGTTGTCGGCATAGACTGTAATATATAGTCCTACGTCAAACATTTTCTCCTGAGCCTGCATCAAGTTATCGCGAAGTCCTTCTAAGTCTTGATAGGCAGTATCGAGCATTGGGTCACGTACTAGACCCTTCGCCTCTCGTACAGATATCTGACTTTGAACCTCAGCTACCTTCTTTTGGAATGATCTCAATATATCTGCAGTTTCAATAGGGTGGATGAATATAGATACATCGAAGACTTTGTCGAGGTTCACAATCGGTGAGAACCAGTTGTCGGTTAAGTATCGAGGATAGGAAATAACGAAGAAGGTTCGTGCTATCTTGTCCCCAAGGTTAATACCTTTTGGAGTTATTTGTAGAGCCGAAGGAGCAATGACGTCTTGGAGTTCCAGATTTGCCGCCTTGTATATTTCCGTAGGCAAGACAGGCATCACTTGACCCTGTGGCTTTTTATCATCCCCTTTTTTAAATATTGATGAAAATAATGACATTTTGTTTTATTGTAATTTTATTCCCTGACTAATATCTCCTGGGTTGAATGTTTTATAGAAAAGTTCTACAACTTCGTCTGTCTTCAGTACACTACTTCGTATTCCTATGCCACTTAGTCCACTTATAATGACGTTGGTTCTCTGTTCGAGCTGGCTACGCTTCTCTTCAAAGGTTGCCAAGTCCACAGCCTTCTTGCTGTCGTCCACTGGCTTCTTTTGAGTGCCACCACTTAGAATACTATCCATTAATCCACTCTTAGCATTAATGACACTTGAACTATAAGGTACGACAACAAAGAAGGTCTTGGTCATAATATTTACTTCATCGGTGAAAGATTTAATGAAGTCTATGTACTCCTTGGTTTGAATTTTTAGAAGTGGTTCTGTTTGTTCTTTGAGGCGACCATCAAGCATGAGTAGGTATGGTCGTATATCGAGACGTCTAGATTGTATGACTATCTGTGTGGGGAAATCTAGCCCGTTTAGGAAGTTTTGGAATTGGTTGATAATAGCGACTTGCTCATCGGAGGCCTTAAGTGAAAGGTTGATAGATGAAGCGATAAGGACGGCTCGAAGCCCCCCATCCTTCAGTACGATGACTCCATTGCGAACTTCTTTTATTGGTACGAAACTTTGTGCCGCTTTTGCGTCTATTGCCATAGGTAAGTAATTAATAATTAAGAATTAATAATTAATAATTTAGAAACATAAATCAAAACACTTTAATTACCTTTTTATTATATCACACATTGAATAATTAATAATGAAACCCTAGGATTTGGAGGTTTTTAGTATGGCTCCTAGTATTTTAAGTAACTCTTCGCAGTCAAAAATAAGAATATCAGACTGTTTCTTATTAAGGAAACCACTATCGGTCAAAAGTCTTAACCAATAAAGAGTTTCCCATGTTTCTTTGTACGAGATACTCAATTTAGCGATGAAGTCATTTTTAGACTGGGCACCTGTTGATTCTTCGATATTTGCACCTATAGATGTACCAGAACGAATTAATTGTTTTGATAGTATGAATTCCTTCTTTTCTTGAGTTAATTCTTGATATATCTTAATAATTTTAAGACTAAAACTATAACTTTTTTCCCTTATAATATTATTCCCCTTCATTATTAATTATTAATTCTTAACTATTAATTATTTTATTATCTTTCTTGTCTTGAATATCTAAGCTCCACGATAAATCCTTGAGTTTATTCTCTGTCAGCATGGGTACGTTGGACATTGTTGTAAGGGCACTTACCTCTTCTAGCTTGTCACTCTTTTTGACCAATCTTTGCTTCCAGATATAAAGCTTACTAGATATGAAGTAAGTAAATGCCGCTTCTAGGTAGTATTCGAAAGGTTTAGTATTTATCTTTACAAAGACTAGGCATATAGTCAGGCCTATGATGGGAAGTATGAGGAAGATACTGATCCAGAATGGCAGTAGTCTGTACAAGACGTATACTATCCCCCCTCCACCTATAAGGTACGCGAATTGGCGAAAGGTGAAAGGACCAAATATCTTATCTTCTATATCTATAAATTGTGGTACTTTAAATTGCATTTTTATATTTCCTCATGATATGGATCATGAGGCTTTGTAGATATTCCACCTTGTGGCAAGGAATTGTTGTTGAGAAGAGGATTAACCTTTGGAATAGAATAATCTGTCACAACCTTTTGACTCGCAGTATTATTGAAAAGCTTATTGGCTATTATGTTTGAATTATCATTATGCTTTTCTTCTTGTAATTCTTCCTGCTTTTTAAGTATGTCCATTTTTGTAGTCTGTGGATAGTCGTTGGATATCACATCTATTCCATGCTCCCTGTACATATCTGTCTCATTATTGTGAGAATATGCAGAATTAATGATAGGATTTACTTTTGGTTCTACTGCTTGTTTCTTTTCTGCATAAGGTGGAAGAGGAACAGTATCAGTACTTACATTCTCTTTTTCTAGTTCCATCACATTCTTTTCATAAGATTCATACAGAAGAGGCGCTATGTCTTTCAATATTTTATCTCCTATTTCATCTAGCATATTATCTGTTCCTGTGCCTTCAAGTTTTATTTCATCCTTTATAGTTTGCACGTAATCTTCTAGACTTATTATTCCAAGGAGGAGTATTGTTGTCTCTGTCCCTAGGGTTTCTATTTGAGCATCGTTTAGAGAGTACTTTGTATCTATTTCCTTAAGAGTTTCAAGCCAAGACATTCCAGCAAAAAGTACCTTAGTTTCCTCTGGAAGCTTTTGGTAGTATAACACTATTTTTTCTTGTAATTCTGTTTGGTCCATATTTTTTATATTCTAATTTTCTTACTATACTCTACTTATTACTTAAAACTAATGATGTCCTCCTGCGTGTGGGTCTGCACTACTTTTTGTTTCTCCAACATGGCTAATATCAACATTAACTTTTGCTTGCTTTAATGAATCGCTGATTGTGTTTGTTAAATCTTTCATAAAATTTCCCTCCACCTTTATTGATCCCCCACTTAAACCACTACTTTTTATTCCTGTTCGCATCCCCATAGCAATAGCGGCAGTAAGAGCAACTGGCATTTTAGTAAAGAATCCTTCCCTTTTATCAGATTTTATTTCAGATAGCTTTCTTATATCCATACTTCCTGTATTAATTTGTGAAATTGCCCTGTTAAGCCCCTTAACTTTTGTTGTAGACAGTTTTATTTCATGATCAAATTCTTTATTTGCTCTAGCTGTTACACGATCTCTTAGTTCTGCTATCTCAGTAGGCGTTAGTGCCTTTTTATCATTATATTTCTTTGATTTTCGATATGCGTCTTCTTCATCTTGTGCCCACTTACTCTTATTTTCTTTCACGAAATCACCCCTTACATTTTGTTGCTGTGTATTAGAAAGTCTTGACCACTCAATATCTTTATACCTTTTGTCTTTAACAGAATCAACAGTATGTCTTGCATGGTCAATTTCTTCGATTGTTTTTTGTTTTTTGTTTAATTGTCCACCAGTATAATCATGAACCTTATTTATTCCATATCCAGTACCAAAACCAGAACCAACAAAACCAAGACTTTTTCTAAGTATATTCATATTGGCTCTTTTGGCTGGATCCATATATTGTTGAGAAGCAGTATCTCCTTTTGAGGCCTTAGCTAAACCTTGACCAACTATCTTTCTTCCTAAGAAAGCAGTACTCAAAGCTGCGCCACCTAGAAGCATTCCGCCTGCGGCTGCTACACCTCCGGTAATTTGCTGTCCGAGTTCTCCAGACATATCTTTTGCAATTCCTTTTGCTTTTAACATGAGTATCATTATGAATGCGAAAGGAATAAGAGTGGCCACAAAGAATCCTAATCCGTCTTTTGAAATAGTTTTATTTGATACATCTGCTATCAAGTCCAAGCTCAAGAATTTGAGTATTATATACATGAAGAACATGAAGACTGGAGCTAGGAATGCCAGCTTGAAAGTTTCTGGCCACCAGTTCTTCCATCCAATCATTTTGATTCCTGCCATTTGTTCAGGAAGTATATAAGTGAAGAATGCCAGTGGGGCCATTATCATAGCTAGCCAGAGTCCTATGACTCGAGCTATGAACATAAGCCCTACAGACAGGAAAACAATGATTCCTACTATATTTACAGCTGAAGCTATTATTACTATTAGTATAAATGATCCAGCCCCTAGATTTTCAGCTGCATCTGCATTGGATTTAGCTCTTCCTTCTTTGTCTGGAATATTATTTACTTCTTTAGAGTGAAGAATTAAATTTTGTGGATTAACTTTGTTTACTAAGGCAGCAGAAAGAGGTATAACTCCACCTTCACCTACCACCAAGCCGGGGGTAGCTTCTGTAACTCCGTTTGCCCCATTTTCTGTAATTTTTATTGCATCTGAATTGTAGAATACCCTCGCAGTTATATTTGATGCGTCTATTATAAGTTGAGTAGCAAAGAGACTGAAGTTTATGAATAATCCTATAACTACTACATTTATTATTATTTGTTTTGTATTAAAATTGTGAACATTTAATATTGTAGAAAATGCAACATATAAAAGTATAAATATGAAGAATAGATTACAAAAGTCTCTTACAAGTCCCCATCCTTGCACTACGAAAGCAGATCTATAGGAAGTATCTTGGACTGAATATGCAAAAGTACTATCAAAGAAGGTTCCAGCCAATGCAAAAAGATATGAAGTTGGCATGAAAAGTACATAATAGAAACCTTGTGCAATACACCCCATTATTTTTGCTGGTACTATTGAACAATCTGGCATGTTGTCGGGATTATCTACAGGAGTTTTTAGTGTATCACTCTTTCCACTTATGTCTATTCCTTCTTTTACTACAGCTTGTTCCCCTTCTTCTATTGTGGGGGTGTCAATTATTTTTTCATATAATGTTTTAGAAGTTTTACCAGCATAACCCGGCATTCCACTTGCAGAAAAACTATTCAAAACTTCTACTAATTCAATTTTTGTTTTATATGGTTTTCCAGATTCTAGCCCATCTAAATTAAGGGCTGTTTTTTTGTTATCTGAACCCAAATTACTAGCAGTATCATCAGTTATCTTTTCATCATTTAGTAATACTGTTGCTCTAAGCTCAAGTTTGGCAGTACTAGATGTTGTAACAATAGTAGCATAATCACCAGTTGCTGTTCCCTCAATTAATTCTATTCCAAGATTAATATATGTGTTTCCTAATGTTGGAGTTACTTTTAATCCATAATTATATTCAGCCTCAGCCTTTTGTTGTTTTATTTCTATGTTTGGGAGTTTATTTTTGTCACTCCATCCTACACTAAAAGGCGCAAGGAAGTTTGCGAGGATAACGAACGATATTAAAATAGAAGATAAAATTCTTTTCATTATTATTTTACATACCACTTACTATTTTTTTCTATTACTACTCACTACTTACCACACATTCAAAAGTATTTCGAAATCTCTCAAGTCAACTGGTGAATTAAATGCTGGAATATTCCAGAAATTATATCTTTCTGGGCGGGTATCACCATTGGCTCCAACTGTTGGCTCACAATAAGGATCATTTGCTGATCCGGAAGTGGTAGTTCCACCTCTTCTGGACCCACTTCCACTCGTAGTTGAGCTCTCGTACTTACAAGTTGAATTCAAACTATTTGCAAGATAAGACCCTCTGCTATCATATTTATACCAAGGATTTCCGTACTGTGTCTTTGGTCCAGTATAATTTGGGGATTTTAATTCAGTATAACATTGATTTGTAAGATCAGTTATTTGTTCAATAAATGCTCTATATTGTGCTATCTCAGCATACACAAGATTTATATCATTTTTTGTTTTTAGAGTAGAAGCAATTAAATAATATTTACGCAATAGATCATCGAGCTCTTTTTTTTCTGCAGAGGTGAAGGTTAAAGGATTCTGTTCTATTATTTTACAAGAATTGTCATCAGTTATTTTATCAGCATTTGGGTCTACAGGTGAAGTTGACTCCGAATTATGAAGTGGTACATAAGCCTTAGCGAGGTCTCCACTGATATGACAATTTGAATCAGCCTCATCTATCAGACCATCCCCATCATTATCAATCTTATCTGAACATTCTGTATTACTACCAGTTGTAGTATAGTTAGCACCACCTACATTAGTACCGCCTATATTATTACCAGCTGGAATATTGATAGGATTTATAGGGGGTGTACCGGGGGTTATGTTTCCACCACTTGTATAGTCAATATTTCCAAAGAGTCCGTTACCAAATATAGAACTCCAGTAGTCACGAAGATCACTAATAACAGCATTTATAAGTTGCATGTTTGAATTACTTAAAAGTAGTAGATTTAATTTCTCTAGGTTGGCAGTTAGAGTATCATTCAAGCCTCCTATTCTTATAGACCCATTCTTTGGATCTACCTTTATAACACTTCCGACAGGTACTATATACGAAGGAGCCTTTGGCGAGTTCTTCGTCATCCCTCCATATACCTTGTCACTTAGGAAGAGAGTATTCTTGGCTACCCAGAGGGTACCCTCCTTCCTATTGGTAGGGACTCCAGTAAGTATTCCTTCTATAATTACGTTGCCTAGGGCTCCTTTATTCATGTCTTCGCCTGCCACTCCGAAGACCAGAGACTTGTTCTTGTCATTGGCTATGGCCTTCATGACTATTGGTTGGTCGTTCTTGTTGAAGCCTGCTATATATAGTACGTCGCCTTTCTTGAGTATTTCACCTGCTTCGGATAGGACCATCTTATTGCCGTTTACATCTGTGATCACTACTCCAGTCTTCTTAGGAACTATTGGAGTTGTAGTTATTTTTGTATTTGGATCTTCTATAACCTTTACTTCTTTAGTCTTAGAAGTGCCTAGAAGTGGCGAGAATATTTTGCTCATAGAAGTAGACCCCTTCGCATCAAACATTTGAGTTCTATTCTTGTATATATAATAACCTGCTATCAAAAGTATCAATATCAGTATGAATGTTATTATGAATGCTTTACTTTTTTTAGGGTTATTTTCCATAAAATACAATTTAATTTAATAATTTAATCAGATAACTTATTTTTACTCTTCCCTCTTTAGGCTGTTACGGTTGTTGTGGCTCAACAATCTGGATCTTGTGCATCTACTAATCCATCCAAATCATTGTCTATTCCATCACTACATCTTTCTGTTCCAGTCGTGCCGCTTTTTAGGACCTCTGTGTCTTCATAGAATGAAACATTTTCTTCTTTTGCACATTTATCATATTCTGCACGGGTAATATTTGTGTTATTTGTTTCGTTGTATTCTTTAATTATTCTTTCGCGATTTACGTCTCGTCTTTTCTGAGCATCTACAATTATCTGACTTACACGATCCTTTATTAGGTTCAACTTTTTGATATTTATATTTGCGGTAACTATGTCTTCTGTGTATGTATCGGTTGCTTCTTTAATTGTATCATTATAAGAAGTTATATCTTTTGTTATGTTTAACCCCGGTTTAGACACTTCTAAAAAGGCAGGATTTAGGGTTAATTCATTGGTACTTTCATTTTCTAAAAATTCTTTTTGCATTAAACTATTTGGTCCATATATTTTGTTTATTTCAGTATTGTATTTTGTCTGGAATAAATTTAAATCGTTTAAGATTTTATCTTTTAAGTCTGTTACCACCCCTATAGCTTCTTCTGATCTTGAGTATTTAGCTCCTCCCTCACGATATGTCCCCTTCCATCCCAGACCTGTCTCTCTTAGTGTATCTGTATACATGATTGAAGAATAAGGGTAAGTATTTAATACCTTACTCCAGATGTTTGCAATACTAAATGTTTTATCTATTGGGCTTTCAAACATTTTTTGATATGTTTTAACTATTTCTGAGTTTTGGTCTGGAGATTTTATTTCTGTATAATCTCTGGCACCAAGGAATCCTCCTGAAGGAGTATAGTCAGTATCAAGCCCGTCCACATAAGCCATAAATGCGTCAGATGTCTCGCTTGTGTTCAATTGCCAGCCAGGGTTTGGTCCAGGAATACAATAGTCAAGCTCCCCTAGCTTCGGCATAATTCCTGGTAATATGGTTAATACTTCTCTAGCTGCAATCAAATAGTCTTGTTGAGTTTGAACAGTCCCACGAGTCTTTATAGGGTTTAATTCTCCCTTTTTCCAATTTTGCCAATTTGTTCCATCAAAGAAGGCTCTGTCTCCTTCTTCCCAGCCATTGTATCCATTTTTAATTATTTCTGTATTTCCAGCAACAGACACAGTATAATATGAGTTTGTAATACCCGTATCCATGAATAGTTTTGGTGTATTTGTTTTAGCATTCCAAAGTCCTTTATAAGCCAACTTATCATGTATGTAAGTATTTCCTAGATCCTTTGTTAAATCCACAGACTCATTTGTATAATTACTTGAAGTCAATGTTTCTCCTGTTTTAGGATCGGTATATATAGGACTATTATAACCAGTACCCCCCTTAGAATTATTGATAGAAGATATACTTGAAAGACCTTCGTTTCGGAGTGTTGATATCAACGAGTCAAATATTCCTGACAAGAAATCATTTACTCCATTTACGAGTTCTAGTTGTGTTACTTCTGAGTTCAAGTATGTGTTTATTTTCCCTGCTATGACACTTCCCGGAGTAACTGTTTCCCATTTAGTACAATTCTTACTATCTTGCCCTTGTGTGGCTCCATCTGTCTCGCTATACTTTTTAGCATATAGAGCGAACTCCTCACCATAATCATTGTCTGCTATCTGAAAGTTGGTATTTGCTCCTTTACACTCAGGATTCGTCACAATTTTGCATGCTGTATACATAGCACTCTGTAGACTATTTCTAACCTCCAATTTTCTCGCTAGTGATGCTTGGGCTTGTTCCTTTTCCGAATTTCTCTGAGCAGCTTTTTCTGTAGTTCCATAAACAACACATTTTTTCTGTGACAGGAAACCGTTGTTCTGTTGCAATTCTTCTTTGGTATTTTGAACTTGGGTATTTTGTTTGTCAGCTATATACTCTGTTGTCTTTAGTGTATATCCTAAATAATTATTCTGAGGGTATTGAGTAAAGGCAAGCCATGCATTCCACCCACCTTCCCCGAAATTATTTGTATATCTATCAACTACGTTTGCCGCATCATTACCAAGTCCACCTGATCCCAAATAATTGGACAAGTTTTGCTTCATTGATTCTTTAAAATTACCTCTAGCAATATTACCAAGGATTGTACTACGGTAGAAGCTGTTACCATATGGGTAGTATTGTGGCTGACCCTTGAACATATTAAGTTCTTTCATAAGAATGTCGTCTGTCATTCTTCCCATGAATGTATCAATATTACGGACATACATAGGGTCTCCTTCAAATCCAGAGTTTACCCAGTTCATTGTATACTTAGTCATAGCAGCTAGTTGGTTTTTAGCAAGTGTTATGGCAATACCATTTAAACATTCTTTTCTCTTTTGTTCTTTTAATGATTGGTTTAATATTTCTTGCTGTTTTGCTTGAGAAGCAGTGTCACTTACATTTGTAATCCCCGTTGTAGGATCAACCTCACATTTAACCTGTTTTATTATATCGGTTAAACTTAGGTTTACAGCACCAGCCACTGCAGAAATTGCTCCCTTTTTAGCAAGCTCACAAGTTTTTGTTTTTTGTTTTTTTAATTTATTTATAACGGCTTTTTTTAATAAATCAGAAGAAAAAGTTGTTACAGCCTTTACACCTGAATCCACCAACCCTGTACAAGAAACAACGTCGGTAAGTAATTTACCATTTAAAGTATCAGTCAATTGTATTTTATAAGGATTACCATTTTTACTTGGATTATCCCACTCTATTTTAGCAGCTTCTGCTTTAGAAGACTGATATATGTACGGAGTAACTAGTGTGAAAATTATTAGCGATAGTATTATTTTTTGTACTACTTGTTTTTTCATGGATATAATAATTACTCTTTATAGTATAACAATGTTTAATCTAAATTGCTAGAAATATTTTCAAGATCTGTCATTATCTTGTCTGTATACTTTTTATAACTAAGGAGAGCCCTCATCCCTATCAGTGGATTATCTAGAATCTTTAGCATCCCTTCCAAGGATTGGGACACTTTTTCGTAATCGTTAGCCAAATTTAAGTTTCCTTCTGATAGATATTCTGGTACAGGAATTTTAATTAACTCTTTTCCAAAAGATCTATAAGATGAAGCAATGGTTGTTGCTATGTATAAGGCTTGTGGATCATTTTTTTCTATTCCTTGGGCAATTATAGTCAGCTCTCCCCCCAAGTCGGCATCTTTATACTTTTCATTTAAGTCTTTAAATGCTTGGAAATAGGCAATATCTCCATCTTCTTTATTGTTTATTATTAACATATTTTTTGTGTATATGTCTGGTATTTGCTCCACTTCAATTTTTGAGCCTATAGTTTTCGAAACTTCAGAAATAGATTCTTCAGATAGATTTCCTGACTGCATGAGGGACATAACTACAGAGAAAAGTTCCTTAGACAACTGTTCATTTTCTTTTGCCTCATTATTTTGAGGAGATAAAGTGTTGTTATTTTCGGCTAGTGTTTTCCTTTTAGCCATAATAAACTCCTTATTCTCTGGGCCATTTTTACTTGGGTTAAGTCCCCAAAGGTACTCTTCCCAGTCGGCAATGCCATTACTATTACTGTCTTTTTGAACAATATCTTTTACTAAGACTTTCACAGGAGTTTTGCTATTTGGTTTATTCTTAAAATATTTCACTATTTTAATCACACCGAAAACAACTCCTATTATTAAGAGAATAACTACTATACGAATCACGAAAATTCTACTTGGTAAATATTTACTATCCATTTACACTTTTATTATACTATTTAAATACAAAATATCCTAGATTATTTTAGATTAATTCTCTAAAATAGTCATTCATTTCTACCCATTTTGAGAACGGCACGTCTTCTGCTCTAGCTTTGGGATTTATTCCTAATTTTTTAAATATTTCATCTATCTTAGGAAGTTTACCTGCCGAAGAGGAGGGTTCGACTTCCTTAATGTTAATGTCTTCTAAATTTTTCCTGAGGACTTTTCTTTTATGAGCAAATCCTGCCTTTATGAGAGTGAAGAATGACTCTTCTGTCGATTTGTCTTTGAAAAGTTTGCCGGAAATATCATTTATAGAGACTATCGCTGAGTCCACCTTGGGCGAGGGGGAGAAGAATCTCTTATGAACTTTCATTATATATGAAGGCATTCCATACGCTTTCACACTCAAGGAAAGGATGCTTTCTTTGCCATCTCTAGCTACAATTCGTTCAGCCACCTCCTTTTGTACCAAAAGGGTCATAGTTATAGGCTTATTTACTTCAGATAGGAATCTTCTTATAATAGAGCCCGTTATATTATAAGGGATATTGGCAATTATTTTGTATCCACCTTCTTTTAGTCCATGTTTTGCAGGGTCAAAGCCCAATATATCTTCATTTAAAAGGGTTAATTTACATTGCCCGTTTGTCTTGTTGGACAAATTAGGGCCATTTTTTATCTCATTTGCGAACTTATCCTTTAAAATATCGATTAAATCACGGTCTTTCTCTATAGCTATTACTTTATAAGCCTTTTCTAGTAGTTTCTCAGTCAGGGCTCCCTTCCCGGGGCCTATTTCCACTATCACGTCCTTATCACTCACTCCCCCAGCCTCACACATCTTGAAAAGTGCCTCTTTAGACTTCAAGAAATTCTGCCCTAAATTTTTCTTGGCCCTATGGGAAGAAAAATCGGGCGATAAATTTTCTACTGAAAATTTATTTAGACCTAAAGATTTTTTCGCTTTGTGAATCATATTATTGTATTAGTATACTAAAAACTCCAACAAATAGCTCTTCTCAGAGGGTCCGCATAATTTCTTGCTAGAAATTTGCTCATTGCTCGGTCCGTCGACCTCCGCCGGCCCCTCTGATAAGACTATTTGTTTACGTTTTCTAAAAACATGTAGTAAAAAATGTTCTCGAGCGAACCCTCACGCAGGTCGACGGACCGAGTGCGAGCAAAAAATTCAGCAGAATTTTATTGTGTGGTGAGTCCGAGAATAATTTTTGCGTAATGTTTTTTTTATTTTAAAGATAAACAATTTTCTCCCCTCCCCTCGAGTAACTTTGTGTGAAGTCTGTAAGGTGTGCGGGGATGTCGTAAATGAATTCACTTGGAGTGTTTACTTGCTTCATACCGAAGATTGTACGAAGTGATGCATAAGTTAAATACAATTTTTTCTCGGCACGAGTGAGAGCCACATAGAAGAGACGGCGCTCTTCCTCTTTATCTTCTTTTGTACCAGTACCAGTACGAGCATGTGGAAAGAGATCTTGCTCCAATCCTGTCACGAACACGTATTTGAACTCAAGTCCTTTCGATGCATGCACAGTCATAAGTCTCACTCCGTTCTTTTTATTTTTCTCGCTTGGTATCAGACTATCTTGGTCGCTAGAGAGCGATGCATCTTCAAGTAGTTTCTCTATTCCATCGTCTTGTGCATCATATTTTATTGCGAGTGTCACCAGCTCTTTCATGTTTTCAAGCCTCTCCATTTCTTCATTTGTGCCATGCGAAAGTTCCTCTTCTAATCCACTTTTCTCAATTATGTATTTTACTATTTCCGATGGCTTGTGTGTATCTATATACTCGTGAATATCTTCGAGTAATGCATAGAATTTATTTATTTTAATTTGCATTCCAGCTGGAAGTTCTGCAGAGAGTCCTGCAAATATTTTCGTTAGTGTTACTTTCCCTATCCCCCTCGCTGGTGTATTTATAATTCTTTTGATATCACTTAGGCTTTCTTTATTTAAACTGGCTTTAACATAAGAGAGAATGTCTTTGATTTCTTTTCTTTCAAAGAATTTCACCCCCAGTACTTGGTAGGGTATTTGTCTAGAAAGAAGAGCTTCTTCTAGCACACGCGATTGAAAATTCGCCCTATAAAGTATAGCTATATCCTCAGGTTTATTTTTCTTTAGGAGTTCATCTATCTCTCTAGCAACGAAGTCTGCTTCGCTGACTTCGTCGTATGCTTCGCAGACCACTATCTGCTCGCCATCCACATTTTTAGTAAATAAAGTTTTAGGTACTCGGTATTGATTCTTCTCTATCACATTATTTGCTGCTTCAATTATTTTCCCCGTTGAACGATAATTCTGCTCAAGCATGACTATCTTTGCGTTCGGATAATCTTTCTCAAAGTGAAGCATGTTCTTTATATTGGCTCCTCTCCAACTATAAATATTTTGATCTGTATCCCCTACTACACAAATATTTTCTTCTTTCCCGACCAGAAGCTTTGTCATCTCGTATTGAACTTCGTTGGTATCTTGGTACTCGTCTATGTGCACGTACTGCCATCTTTCTTGATATTTATTTTTAACCTCTGGAAACTTTCTCAAAATCAAAACGGATTCCAAAAGTAGATCATCGAAGTCTAGACCCTTTTCCTTTTTAAGTCTCGCTTCATATCCTCCCCAGATTAAAGCAACAATGCTTTGAATACTACTTTTGACGTTGGCCCTGTAGCTTTCGAGAGTTACGAAGTCGCCTTTTGCTTTCGATATTATACTTTTAATCTTCCTTGGTTCATGTTGCTTTGGATCTATATCGTGCTCTTTCATCACATCTTTAATAATAGATACAGCATCACTCTCGTCGATAATTGCGAAATGCTTCGTCAATCCTATTAGGTGGGCATTCTCTTTTATAATGTGGACTCCTAGAGAGTGAAAGGTAGATACGAATGGTACCCCTGCATGGTTAAATGGCTGACTAACCCCATGAACTTTATCTTCTAGTAGTGTCATGACTCTATCCCGCATTTCTTTTGCCGCTTTGTTCGTGAAAGTGACTGCCAATATCGAAGAAGGATTCACCCCCTCATGTATCAAGTGTATTATCCTGTGAGTTATAGTTTTCGTCTTCCCCGCCCCCGCCCCCGCCACTATCAAAAGAGGCCCATCCGTATACAGGACTGCCTCTTTTTGCTTGTCATTTAATGAATCAATATATTGCATTCATTCATTGTAACATTTTTATTCTTCTTTATCCTCTGCCTCTTCCTTTTCTACTTCTTTTGCCCGTTCTAATACAAGTTTTTCCATTTCCTCTTCTGTTTCCTTTTCTGACTTATCTAGATCAGATAAACCTGCATCAATTTCTTTTACATTCTGATCAACTCTATTTTCAATTTCATCAAAACCCTTAGATGTTTCCCTCGATAGATTCTGGACATCACTCCCAGTCTGATCTAACTTCTCAAGTAAATCTTTCATCTCCTCTTCTATTATCTCATCGTCATTTTTATTTGTTGTCATAAAATAATTATTTAATATTATCTACTAAGTTTTTATACTTACTTTCTGGGACCTTTGTAAATTTGTAGTAAGCCAAGATAATTTCTTTTAATTTATTTGTAGTAACTCTCGTTTCTTGATTTATTATCTTAAATATTTTTTCTTCATCTATTAATAACGAAGTATCAGAGCTTATTGATTTCACATACTTATTGAATTCTGTAATTGCTTCAAACATTTTAGGATTATTTTCATATCCTGAATAATCACTTCCCATATCGATCTTAGAAGATGTGTTTTCTTTAGACTCGATTTCCTCTTCGTCTTTTCTTGTGTGTACTACCATTTCTTCTCTGTTGGTGTTTTCATTCAAATTAACTCTCTCATTTAGTTCTATTTTTATAGGTTTTCTATTTGTGACACGTATGAATTCATTTCTGCGGTCTCTATAAGGGTTTGCTTTTTTATCAGCTTTTTCAATTTTGTCATTTATTGCAGTTTCTCTCCTTGCAAGATTGTGTTTTATATCCGATATTGTATTCTTCATAGAAGATAATTCTTTATTGAATTTTTTCATAGATTTGTGGCCATTTGCTCTTTCAGCCGGAATCCCCCGCAACAAGAGACTTTCCATTACTAATTCTTTTTGTTTTATCAAGAAGTTTGTTTTTTCCTGTATCTCTTCTATTTCTGCTTCTTTGCCAAGTCTGTAAATATCCAATATATCTTTTTCTGTTTCTAAATTTTTGAGATTTTCTTCTATTGGAGAAAGTTTCTCATTATATTTATTTATCATCTTATCTGCAATAGAGTCTCTTTTGTTTACATAAAGTTTTATTGAATTTTCCCTTGTCTCAATCCTAGTCTGAAGTGTATCTTTCTTGTTTGCAATTTTCCTTTCTTGCTCTTCAATTCTTTTTATTTCTAATAGGAATGAGTTATATCCAACTTCACCATGATCTTTTAGATTTCCTATAACAGTTTGTATCTTTGATTTTGCTCCACTTAGATTTTTTAGGTCTAAATCTAAAGTATCCATTTTGTCTTTAAGATTTACAGATTTTTCTTCTTTCCTATCTATAAAAAATTGATTATAAGCAATACCTGTTTTTGCAACAAGCCTATTTACTACTGGAATACTATCAATACCTTTGTATAAGCTAGACATTATGGATTTAGCACTCCAAGGTATTTTTTGGTCTTTTATTGTTTCAGTTTCATCAGTTTGGACGGGTGCTTCTTTGTTGTATAGAAACGGCTGACTTCCAGTTGGAGCCATGAAGTTAATTGGGTTTTCAGTTTCTTTATTACCCGCTTCATTTTCACTACCTTTATTTTCTGGTGGTAAAGTTATTCCCTCTTGATCATTATAAAAGAATGGATGACTTCCAGTTGGAGCCAGAAAATTAATTGGGTTTTCAGTTCCCTCATTTACTTTCGAAGTATTCTTATTTTCTGGTGGCAAGGTTATTCCTTCTTTCTCACTAGGAAAGAATGGCTGACTTCCAGTTGGAGCCATGAAGTTAATTGGGTTTTCAGTTTCTTTCTCTTCCTCTATTTCTGTGGCAACTTTCTTCTTTTCTGGAGGTGTATTTATCTTTTGGTCAGGAGAAGCAGGAAGGCTTCCAGTTGGAGCCATGAAGTTAATTGGGTTTTCTGGATTTACTGTAGGCTTCTTTGTAAAGAACTCGAAAGTTTTATGCCCTATTTTCCCCCACCAACTTTCCTTTTTAGGTATAGTCCCCTGTGATGTTTCTGTATTTTTTTCATTTAATTCTTTTAATTCCTCTTCTGTATAGAATACAGGGCGACCCCCTGTTATACTACCGAAAGATTTAATTTTATTTGTCGCAGTTGGAGTTTCTTCTACTGTAGCTGGTGTTTCAACAGAAGGAAATGCACTCAAAACTTCTTCCCTTGCAGAATCAACCAATATCTTATTTGTAGTTTTATTCTCTGTTTTTGTCTTACGTCCGACAAGTAGATTATTAATATTTGATATATCTTGTTTATTAATATCATCTGGCAATTCGTCTATATTAATTGAAGTTATGTTTGATAGATTATTCTCAATTAATTCATCCCTAACTTTTTCTAGTTGCCATAATACATTCTTTATTGAGTTAATTTTTTTATAATTAAGTAAAGAAGTGTCGTATAATTTTTCAATCAATTCCTCTCTAGCCGATTCAATAGATGTTAAAATTTTAGACTTTTTGTTCTCGGCATTGGTTGCTTTTGTTTTTTCTGTAGCTCTTATTTTTTTATCTTCCATATTTTTTGACGTTGAAACATTTAATAATATTGTATCGTTGTTATTTGATAATTTTTTATCTTCTTGATCTATTTTTTCTAGTTCATTTATCCCCAGCTTCTTTTTCAGAATTTCAGAAAGTTCCTTCAAATCTTCTGCCTCAGATAAATTAGCTATTTTTTCTAACAGCTCTGCTTTTATATTTTCTGGACTATCTTTTACTTCCTTTTGACCAGATTCAAATCCAAAAATTGCTAATTTTTGAATAGATTTCAGGTTATTGAGTATGGACTTTAATTTCCTTCTAGATGGATTGTGTTTTCGTGCTGTTTTTAGCTTTTCGTCATATTCATCTATCTTTTTGGATAAAGGGGCGGAAACTTCTGTTTCTAATCCCAATGGTAATTCTTTTTCAATAGGATTGTTTTCTTCTGTTGGGTTCACTGTTTGGCCACCATTTTTGGCTGAGGGGTTTTCTTCATTAGTGTTATGTTTTGCAAAAAAATTGTCCATAATATTCACTTTTTTATTAATATTAATATTCTACCAGACTTTAAGTTTCCTGTCTTTTTATTATGCAATAAGTCAATACTATCTGTCAATACCTATGCTAGTATGTTCAGTTTCAAAATATAATTAAAAAGAGCCGTTACAAACAAGTTGTAACGGCATCTTTCGATTAAAGTTTTAGAAATTGAAGATTTTTTAATTCTTCTTTTCCTGAGAAGATTCGTTTTTTTGTTGATTTCGGTTCGCCTCAATCACAGTTGTGACGCTACCACCTTCTGAGGTCACAACTGTTGTTGTGATTTTAAAGGGCAGTTCGCTTTTCATAAACCTGGTAACCAGCGCCGATTGCTCGTTCATTGCTAGGGTCAGTTCATTTTTTGGGGAAAGATTTATCACCTTTTTTTCTGGGACTGACCTGAAAGCTTCCGGTTGTTCTGTGTCAGGAATAAAAGTTAATCCTGTCATGAATTTTCCATTCATCCTAATTTCATTCCCGCAACCCATAAGAGTTTGTACCAGCATTCTTTGTCCTGTTGGAGTAAGAATATCCATCTGGTATCCCACTGTTCCATTGAAAGTCTTACGGAAGATTCTGTTAAGAAAAGCTCTTAAAGAAATTCTCCTGAAGTTGTAGTGCGGGGTTCCCTTCCCAAAAAGTCTACCTTTTGTCTTAGACAGTATTTGAGCTCCTGGGTGGCGGCTCAAAACGACTGCTTCAATGTCTTCATCTCTAACTCCTCCAGGAATTTGTGGAGGTCCGGCAGTTACAGGGTCAGAATTTCTCATCTTTTCAGAAATGATGATGTATATCAAACCTCCACCCAAAAACCAGATCAAAATCCAAAAATACCAAGGCATTTTTTTTAGTTCTTGCCTCAAATCCTGCCACAATTTGGCAAGGACCGATGGTTTAACATCATTTGTCCAGATGGCACTATCGTCATCTGAATAGTTTTCTCTTTGGGGTTGTTCTACAACAACTCTTTTTGAAACTTTCAGGGGATAATCTCCTTGCTGGACAGGCGCCCAAAGGCTATCACCCTTTTGTGGGTAGGCCAGTAAAAGCCAATCCCCAGGGTAAATGTAACCCTTGTTCCATTTCAGAAGTTCCCGGTTGAGGGGTTCGCTTCTTTTCCAAAGGTTGGCGGCCTGGTGTTCTTCCCATGAATATGGGTCTGGAGCATAAGGTTTAATTCTTACTGAACCAAAACAGCTGGCGAAACTAATCGTCAAAACGATCATTAAAAAAACGTGCTTCATAATATTTAATTTTCAATTTTTATGATTGCGAGGTCTGTCGTTGCTTGATTAACTCCTTATCGGCTCCCGTAGGGTCGATTGTTGGATTAATACTTAGCACTTGGATTGCTCACGTTCATTTGCGTGTATTATATCATAATAAGACGGATATGTCAATCATCATGCTTGCTAATTCGGGTCTTTGTGTCCCTGTATATCTCTGTGTATAAACAGGTTGACTATCTACCCCACATGGGTTACCCTTATATGTATAGAGTTTATATCGACTTTACTCTATGTCCTGAAACAGAAGAAATGCTTTATTTATAAGGCCATACCGAGTGTCCCACCTAATTATGCAATTAAAACAAAACTCAAAAGATTCTATTGATGACTTGCCTCCGCAAACTAGTCAAAAGATGAAAATATCGTTGTTTCTCAAGTCTTATACTATTAAGGCTTATACTTTAGCCCTCATAATTCCTCTTATAGCTAGCGTGCCTACAGTGGCCAATGCTGGCTTTTTTAGTGATCTTATGGCAAGTGTAGTTGGGTCAAAGGCTCAGGCGATAGAAGAGACAAATAACAACAGCAAGGACTTCGTTCCAAATTCTCAAAATGTTCCTCTTTTAGAGACCTCTATCAATCCAGATATGAAAAGTATGAAGGCGGGCAGTACTGTCCCTATGACTGAAGATGGAGCTCTTGTTCCAGATGATTTACAAGGGACAGATGGAGAAATTAACTCATACATATCTTCGTCTGATAAGATTACTACGTATACAGTTGTGAAGGGAGACACCATAGGGGGAGTAGCAAGTAAATTCGGTATATCCAAGAATACTATCCTTTATGCCAATACAGATATTAAAAATAACGCTTTAAAAGTAGGGCAAATACTCACAATTCTTCCTGTAGATGGCGTGCCTTATACCGTTAAAAAGGGCGATACTATATCCTCAATTGCTAAAGCTTATAAAGCAGATGCTAAAGATATCTCTGAATACAACGATATTACAGACAAGAATTTAAAGATTGGCGACAAGATCATAGTTCCAGGTGGTACTGTCGTGAAGAAGGTAGAGACCCCTCGCCCTATTGTCAAAGAAGAGAAGGATCAAACAGAGGTAAAGGTATCAATAGGAACAGAAGAGAAGACAGAGAAATCTCAAGCCAGCCCAGAACAAATATCTAGCGGTAATGGCATTACCGGTGATTATATTTGGCCATTCCCCAAGGGTGTCGGTAGAGTGTCACAGAAGCTTCACGATGATAATGCTTACGACTTTGCTGCTCCAAAGGGTACTCCTATATATGCTATTCAGGATGGTAAGGTTCTCATTGCTGACGGTTCTGGTTATAATGGAGGATATGGACTCTACGTAGTTGTGGACTTTGATGATGGAGCACAAGCTATCTTCGGTCATATGAGTAAAGTGGCAGCAAGTGCCGGAGAAGTGGTGAAGAAGGGAGACGTCATAGGGTATGTCGGTTCGACAGGTAGATCCACAGGTAACCATGTACACATAGGATACCGAGGTGGTAAGTCAAATCCATATCGCAATTTACCTAAAAATAGCAATGGGTTATAGTATCGAATTATAGTTTATGAAACAAAAAACAATTGTTTTAATAATTTTAATTTTTGTAGCGACAGCTTCTTCTTTTGGCGTTTTAGCTTCTGATGGTTACTTGAGTAAAAAGAAAGAAGAAAGTAAGGTTTTGGCAACGGCACAACAAGCTCTTCCTGCTTCTGTAGTTTTAGCAAAGGAAAATACAGGGGCACCAAAGCCTACAGTTACAAAACAGGCCACTACAGTAAAGAAAGCTCCCGTGAAAAAAGCCGTAGTAAAGAAAAAGCCCGTTGTAAAGAAGAAAAAAGTAAACCTCAATCCCCCCGTCTTCACTCCCGCTACCGCTCCTTATTCAGCAAAGAAGAGATAGGTATAATTAATAATTAATAATTAATAATTACGAATTAAAATGTCTCGGCGACGCCGAGGCATTTTAATATTACATTATTAATTATTAATTATTAATTACTCAATATATTTCCTTCTGATAGCAATTCTCACAATATATGACATCTTTTTTGTCTGGGCTGTAAGTTGTTTCAAACTCATTTTCACATCCTTCTTTCATACAAGATCTATGATACAATTTCATTCCGTTTCTTTTCCTCATTCTATCTTCATGTCTACATTCAAAATCTTTATGAGGAATAGGAAGCCCCATTTTTTTATAAAAAGTTAATTCAGCTTCAACTATTTTATAATTTTTGTTACATGATTCACAAATCAATACTTCATCTAAAATATTTTCATTGACATCGTTTACAGAGTTAGAAATTTCTCCTTTTTTAATCGTTTCTTTACCAAAGGTTCCAGTAGTTTTGTCTTGCCATTTGTAACCCCTTTTAATTGCTTCATCTTTAGATAGAGGAAAGAAATCATGAATTAAGGATTCATTATAAGCGAATGGTGCAACTTCAGGTGAAAAGAATTGTCCCAATATTCCTTCTTTTTTAAACTGTTCTTCTATTTTTTCTTTCAACTCCATATATTCTTCTTTGGAATATTCTTTATTGAAAATCATGTAATTCCCCTTTCGTACAGAAATACAGCCAATACCATTTGATAGATGATGACAATTATCACAGTATTCAATTTCATTACAATAGAAGACAAAAGCAGAATTTTTTAACTTACTTCCTTGTAATGCCCCCATTACATTATATATAAACTCTGGTTTATCATAAGCATTGTTACAATCCATACTATCTATTGCACCATCAATATCTTTCATATAGGAACAATTTTTTGCATCATATGTATCAAATAATCTCACTCCTTCTTGGCAGTTGTGTAAATAATCTCCAGTGACATTGTGACATTTCGTCTGGGTCGCGAATTTTTTAATAGTTTTACTTTTTAATTCTTCAAATTCTTTTTTAGCCTGTTCAATACTTTCGTAATTTTTTAATATTTCTGTCTTTTTCTTTTCATATTCTTCTTTTGTATATTTTATATTTAATATTGCATTTGAAAGATTTCTTCCATTTGTGCAGAAAATACAATTGTTTGAATTTTTTAGATTATAACAAAACAATAAATCAGTAGAATCTTGGCATTGTAGAGAATACATACACTTGAAACATTTTCGGCAATCTATACACTCATAACAAAGCTCTGATTCGTGTAGGAAAGCACAATCCATCGACTGTTTATTTCTTTGCATAAGTCTTCCGTATAAACAATCTTCATTAAAATCAGAAGCAAAAACCAAATAGCAATCTTTATTTTCTGCTGAACCATTTGTGTATTCACTTCTTACATTTTGGATTTCCATTATTCCTAAACGTGGAACTTTTAGTTGCAATTCTTTATATTGATCAAAGAATTTTTTATTGGGATTATAATCTAACGCAAACTCTTTTGGGTTCCAATTATCACTCCACCAACATTTACTACAGTAAACAACATATGGTGATTCGGGAGTGTAAAGTGTAACCATATCCTTTTTACATAAATCACAAGTTCTTTTATATAAAGTTCTTTCATTACGAAACATTAAACGCCTCGCCATTCTACACTCTGGGCAATATAAAGGAGGAACAGTTTTCATTTGTTCATAAAAAACAAGATCTTCATCCCTTATCACAAACTCCTTCTCACAAGTTTTACAATTTTCTTTTGTCATAAATTAGTATTTAGTTATATTTATAATAATACACTTTTTATTAACTTTATAAAGCAGAGGAGGAATTACCCCTCTGGTCTAAAAATTAGTAAGCACAAATCATATTGTCCATTCTTTTAATTTTTGGGTTATCTTCTTTTGATATTATTCTGAAGACCGGACTAAAATTATTTGGAACACCAACATAATATGAATGTTTTTGACTTGTGTGGTAAACACACAGACATAAACCAAAAAAATTTACCTTTAGAATAACTCTCCATATAAATCGACTACCATCTAATATTTTCTCAGCTTCCAAGATAACATTAGAAATCTCAAAATTTGGGACAATCGCATCACATACATAAGATGTTTCTTCCAGCTGTATCTCTCCGATGTAACAATTTTCATTTCTGAAAGATAATGGGAAGTATCCTGTTGATAACGGGGTAATTTTACTCAAGTCGTATTTACACTCTTGATAAGCAAGAAAAGCTTCTGTAGCTTCTTGGCGGAATTCATTAATTCCCTTTACAATTTTTTTCATGGTTGAATGATTTAATTTATTTATAGTATGGAGTAATTGAAATATATTGTCAAGTAATATTATCAAAATAATAAAAATATGTATTTATAAAATATAGATAAATTAAAATATATATTATTTTGTTCGCATGTATTGACAAATTACTATGCTTTAATATATACTTAATGTATGGAAAACGAAAATTTAGATATAAAGAAAAGTCTCGAATATATAGGATTCTCCGAGAAGGAAGTTGTGGTATATTTGGCATTACTTTCTCTTGGAAAAGGAACGGTTACACAGATCTCAAGAAAGGCAGGAATTAATCGTCCTACTGGCTATCACGTGCTTGCTTCCCTATCAGCAAAAGAGCTAGTGAAAGTATCAGGGAAAGAACCCAAGCAAGAATATGTTGCCGAATCTCCTAATCAAATAGAAAAACTTTTACAAAATAAAATAGAAGAAGATCAAAAGTTCATAAATGAAGCAAGGAAGATAATTCCAGAATTAAAATCAATACATAATGTAATTGAAAGACCCAAGGTTTTGTTTTATGAAGGTAAAGATGGATTACAAAAAGTCTACGAGGATACACTAACTTCTCAAGGAGATATATTAGCATATGCTAGTGTTGAAGATGTTGAATCAACACTTCCTTTATATTTTCCTGAGTATTATAAAAGAAGAGCAAAGAAAGGAATAAAGATAAGAGCAATATTCCCTGAATCACCTGAAGCAAGAAATAGATCAAGCTTAGATAATGAAGAAATGCGTGAGTCTTTAATTATTCCAAATAAAGAATTTGGATTTCATCCTGAAATAAATATTTATAACAACAAAGTCATGATTGCTTCTTGGAGAGAGAAACTTGGAATCATTATAGAAAGTGCCGAAATCGCCGACGCTATGAAGAAGATCTACGAGCTCTCTTGGGCTGAAGCCAAAAGATTAGATAAAGAAATATAAGATAATGACTATTTACCCCATTTATTGTGTTTGCCCACTTGCAACACTTACAAACGGCCGTTTGTAAGTGTTGCAAGTAGTAATTTTGAATAAATTATATATAAGTCTAGGACTTTTATAAATCAAAAAGTCTTTTTAATTCCATGTGCATATCCAAGTATTCTACAAGCATGTACTGAACATTCTTACCAAAAGATAAATCTGATTTTAGTAAAGCAATATATTCATCACAAGGATATGGATATGCCCACGTGCTTTGATGAATCATTTGAAACCCATATGATTGTAATTCTTTTCGTAGTAAGTCTCTTTTGTTTCTGTTCTTTTCATAAACATCAAAAGATACAAGTCTCCACTTTCCATCCCATCTAGTTACCCTCTTTTCTTTAAGAGATTCATATCTTAATTTTCCTTTATTTGTTAGTGAAAATGTTTTTCTTCCGTTTACTATTTTTTCTTGAATATAACCATCTGTAATTAATTTTTTTAGACTATGGTTTGCCCTATATTTATAATGACGCTTGATGTCATCTTCTGGTATAAAATATTTCACCAATTGCATTGCATTTGGAGCGACAGTAGCGACACCTACTATCCCAGCGATAGCTATACCCGCAAGTAGTATATTACCCAAGGTTTGAGCTCCTTGTTTAAGATTTTCTTTTTTAAACGTAGTTTTATTATTTTGAGCCTTTTTCTTCATTTCTATAGTGTAACACTTACAAACGGCCGTTGCAAAGTGTTACACTTGGTTTATTAATATTTTATTGTTTATTATGAGACAAATACTTTCTAACTCATCTCTCTGGGGCGATATTGCAATGCTTCTAGAATGTGGGATTGTTTGATTTCTTCACTTCCCTCTAGATCGGCAATGGTTCGAGCTAGTTTGATTGTTCTATGATAGGCTCTGGCTGAAAGTTGTAATCGTTCAGCACTTTGGTTTAGAAGCTTCTTGGTTTCTTCGTCGAGTGGTGCGTAGATATTTAATTCTTTGACATTCATTTCGCTGTTAGTACTTATCTTCCTAGGAGAGCTTTTATATCTTTTTAGTTGTATGTCTCGAGCATTTTTCACCCTTTGTTTTATGGTGTTTGTCTTTTCTCCTTCTTGAACAACAGATGAAAGTTTCTCGTAGTCGACATTCTGAACATTAACCCAGATATCTATACGATCCATGATAGGTCCTGAAAGTTTTCTTTTGTATCTATCTAGGTCGCCTTGTTTACAAATGCAAGCTTTCTGCTTGTTACCCTTATTACCACAAGGGCAAGGATTCATAGCAGCAACAAGAATAAAGTTAGAAGGAAAAATAGCAGACCCTCGAGCGCGTGAGATAGATACGATATTGTCCTCGAGTGGTTGGCGGAGAGATTCTAGTACTCTCTTTTCAAACTCAGGAAATTCATCGAGGAAAAGTACCCCTCTATGAGCAAGGGTCACTTCCCCAGGCTTAGGATTTGCTCCTCCTCCAATCATCGATACATAGCTTGCTGTATGGTGAGGGGCACGAAAAGGTGGATCTGTAATTATTGCATCCTCGAGTAGCCCTACTATAGAGTGTATACCAGTAATTTCTAAGCAGTCATCCTTATCTAAATCTGGAAGTATATGTGAGAAGACTCTGGCCAGCATTGTCTTCCCTGTTCCGGGTGGTCCTGACATTGCGATGTTGTGTCCACCACTGGCTGCTATCTCAAGTCCTCTCTTGGCACCTTCTTGTCCTTTTATATCAGAGAAGTCTATGTTGTTTACTTTTTCTTTGTGAATAATTTCGGTTTTAGGGAATGGGGATATTTTGGGACGTTCCTTTTCTATCAAATTTCCCTTCCTGTCTTTTTTAGGAATATAAATATGGTCTATAACTTCTTTTAAATTTTTAACCCCGTATATTGTAATACCATCTACAAGAGCTGATTCCTCTGCATTCTCTATTGGTAAGAATATTTCTTTGAATCCAAGCTTTTTGGCAACTTCTGTAAGTGGCAAGGCTCCCTTTATGGGTCGGAGCTCTCCATTTAAAGAAAGTTCACCCAAGAATATTCGTCCTTCTCCATCAAAATTTATTTCTTCTGCAGAAAGTAAGTAAGCCAAAGCAATAGCTAAATCAAAATACGGACCCTCTTTTTTTAAATCTGCTGGAGAAAGAGAAATCACTATTTTTTGTTGTTGATTTTTAGGAGATTTGTATCCAGAATTTTTCAGAGCGGAGCTCATGCGGTCCTTGGACTCATCGACGGCCTTGTCGGGCAAACCAACTAAAGTAAAAGAATGCAAAGTGTTCTTTGTAATATCTACTTCAACTGTGACAATCTTGCCTTTTAGGAGATGTGTTTGTGCTGAGTATATCCTTGAAAATGACATAAAAAATTTACGCTCCAAATTATATTATAATTTGGAGCGTAAAAGCTAAATAACTTTTTTCATACATGTCTCACATGTGCGAGCACTTGGATTCACTTCTAAACGTACTTCCTCTATTTTATTCTTGCAAATTTCACAGATTCCGTATTGTCCGTTTTCGATAAGCGAAAGAGCACGATTCACATCGCCCAATCTTGATTCCAAGACAGAGAGAGTACTGGAACGTTCTTCATAGTCTTCTGCTCGGTCGGCCATGTCGCCTTCGTCTTCGACGTCTTGAGCCTTGATCTCACTTTCAGGAGTTGCTTCCCAATCGCCCGTTTTATCAACCTTGCCCATAGTCTTGAGTTCCTCTTCTAGAAGCTTCTTCTCTTCTTCTAATTTTGTTTTGTATATATCTGTATTCATATTATTATTTTATCATTAATCTACTAAAGGGCAAACTATAATGGGCTATTGTTTTTCGTTAATAATCTCCCAATTAATTCTTTAATCACTATATCACTATCAGCTATGAGGATACTACTCTTGTCTACAAATAGATAGTAAAGTATTGGTCTACCCTTCACATCCACCAAGACTCTAGCGTCTTTGTTGTTTATAATTATATCTTTCCATTTATCTCCATCCATAGATACTTCTCCTAGATCTGTATTGTTGAGTCCAAATAAATCAGTCATATCATTTTCTAGTGTATTCTCCCACTCCAGCATTCCTGCGTAGCTGTACTCATAGTCTTTACTTTGAAAGATAAAGAAAAGTTTCGACGTGGAATCTTTGTTGTAAGTCCCTATCATGTACGAGTCAGACAGAGAGCGAACTAAAGATGAAGGTGCGGTGAATTTTAATCTTGAGAAAATATCAACCGTACTTAGACTTTCCTCTACCCCATTTACCATTTTTGAAATAGGAATGAACTTGATGGAACCATTTACACTTGAGGAACTTTTTTCTTGCTCTACATTTTGTATTTTCTCTATTAGTTGGTCGTTGTCGGCCAAGACTATGCCAGATATCTCATCGCTCGATATGAGTGACTCCACCTTTACTACCTTCTCAATCGTATTGATTTTTGCTTTTAATTGTAGGAGGTAGTATGAACCGTAGATGGCAACACCGATAAGAATGAGCCCACCAATAAACCAAAATATTTTCTTTGTAGGAGTACCTTCTACTTTTCTGTACAGTTCCTCTGTCTCTTTTTTATTTTGTTCTGCCAGAGCAACTTTAATGACCGAGACTTCATTGGCACGAACACTGTCGGCCATATCAGTCATGTACGTCCTTAGAGTTTTCAATTCTCCTCCGGTATTTATTTTTGGTTTATTGTCATCCATTCTTTTATTTTTTATTATGCTTTTGGTTTGAAGAAATCTTTGTTGGCTTCTTTGATAGAGAAGTTGAGTCTACCTCTCTCATCTACCTTGATTATTTTCACAGGTACTCTGTCTCCTTCCTTAATGATATCAGAAACTTTCTCTACACGGAATGGAGCAACTTCAGATACGTGGACTAGACCTTCTGTATCATGTCCGATACGTACGAAAGCCCCAAAGTCCATAAGCTTCACTACTACTCCTTCGGCTGTGTCTCCTACTTTGTATTCGTGAGTCATTTCTTCAATTATTTTGACAGCTTCTTCTGCTCCGCCATTCTTGCCAGTAACGAAGACTGTTCCATCTTCTTCTATCGTGATCTCTGTATTTGTCTTCTCGCGAATTTCATTTATGTTCTTACCTCCAGGGCCGATGACCATACCTATCTGATCCTTCTTAATCTTCACAGTTAAAATCTTCGGAGCATTAGGAGAAATATTTGCACGAGGAGCTACTATTTCCTTTGTAATAGTTTCCAAGATTTGCATACGAGCAGTTTTTGCGCGAAGTAAGGCCTCCTTAAGAATTTTAATTTGTACTCCATCAACTTTCACATCGAGCTGGATAGCAGTGATACCGTCCTTTGTTCCCGCAACTTTGAAGTCCATGTCACCATAGTGATCTTCTGGTCCTTGAATATCAGTTAGTAGAACATATTTATTAACATCTTTTTCATCAGCCATTAGACCTATTGAGATACCAGCGACAGGAGTCTTGATAGGCACTCCTCCATCCATAAGTGCAAGAGTTGTAGCACAGATAGAAGCTTGCGAAGTAGAACCGTTCGAGGCCGTAGATTCTGAGACTACGCGAATAGTATAAGGGAAATTTATTTTCTCTGGAATAACAGGAGTGAGAGCTTTCTCCACTAGGAACCCATGACCCATTTCTCTTCTGTTCAATCCCCCGACACGTCCTGTCTCTCCACCTGAGTATGGAGGGAAGTTGTAGTGATGCATGAAACGCTTCTTAGACTCTGATTCCATACCTTGAACTGTTTGCATATCTTCTGGGCCACCAAGTGCAAGCACTGAAAGTACGTGAGTTTCTCCTCGGTAGAATATTCCAGAACCGTGCAACACCTCCGAGATACCTCCTGCCTTGGCATAAAGTTGGCGAACTTCATCTATAGCTCTTCCGTCTGCACGTGCTCCCTTCTCCAATGCCATTTTGTGAAACATGGAGTCTAGATAATGATGGAGATAATCTTCTGCTGCATCAATCTTCTTATCATCTTCACTGTCTTTATACTTTTCCTTCAATATATCTTTCCAGAGTGCTTCTACTTCATATGAAACCTTCTTGCTATCACGACTGAAAAGTTTCTCATCCAGAAGTGGCTTCACTTTCTCATTGAAGATAGCAGTAATGTCTTCGTCAATTTTTGTTTTAATGAATGAAAGTTTTTCTTTGCCGAAGTCAGCATAAAGTTTCTTTTGGAAGTCCTCCCATTTGGTAATTTCAGTTGAAGCAAGGTCAAAGCACTTTCCCATTTCGTCTTCACTTAATTCAAAAGACATGGCTTCAATCATGTTTATAGTTTTATCTTTTCCACACACAAGCAAGTCGAGTTCATATACAGCTTCATCTCCACTTGGAATGTAGTGGTTTACTTTTAGGGTTCCATCTTCTTTTGTCTTACTTATTTGCACTGCACCGATGGGTCCGTTCCATGGAATGTCTGACATGTGCAGAGCTATTGAGGCGGCATTTATTCCGAGAGCTTTCGGATCAGTGTTGCCTACGGCTATGACTGTAATGATAACTTGTACAGCATTTTTAATATGTTGGTCGAAGAGTGGACGAATGGTTCGGTCAATCATACGAGCGGCGAGAATGGCTTGGTCACTAGGACGGCCCTCACGCTTGTTGTACTGACCTCCGAGAATCTTGCCAGTGGCGTAGAATTTCTCTAGGTACTCGACTGTTAGATTGAAGAATCCCAAATTCTTACTTCCATCTTTGGATATGACGGCCGTCGCCATGACGACAGTTCCCTCACTTTTTAATATTACAGAACCATTGGCTTGGTCGGCTAAATCAGAAAACATTGCGACAATTTTCTTGCCACCGATCTCTACTTCATATTCTTTACTTTGCATAATGTTGTTTCCCCGATATTAAATCATTTACTAAATTTAATATTTAGGGTGAAGCTAGTCTCCAGACTCTAGTTTTGAAATCCATAATTAACTCACTTATGGCTTCAACTCTAATTGTCCGGAGGCTAACAAATTAATTCTATTAATGAGCTCATATTAGCAAAAATATCACCAATTGACAATGAGTTTTTGCTATTATATAGTTAAATAAACTTTTAAATTTAACCACATGAAAACAAATCAAAATGTCTCTGTGTTAGCAGTCGGTGGGGGTATTCCTGTAACCATGATCGAGAACACCACAATGTCTTTTCAACCATCAGAGTATTCCCTAGAAGGAAGAATGAACTTTGGTGAAATTGAAGAGCGAGTACCAACCGCATTAATGAGCAACGAAGAGTTTACTCATGTTATGTCCTCGTCATTCTTAGAGTCTCTTAATAGAGACAGATTTTATCTTGCTCATCATCTAAATCAACATGGATTACCAGCACTGACTTATTTTTTTTATGACGATGAGAATTTAAATGATTGGCATAAATATACGGAAGAAATCGCAAAAAATCCGTTCTTTAAATGGAATCCCGGAATTAGATTAATCTACTTTCCTAAATTTCCCCAAAAATGAAAAGTGCACAATCAATCAAAACCTAAAGGCCTGATAACAATTGTTATCAGGCCTTTACTCATTTTAATATATTAGATACTTTCTTGGATTTGCTGAAAGGTCTAGGAAGTCGTCGGCTTGGTCCTTCAACTTCATAGAAGAACTTTTTCCAAACGATACTACTTCGACTTGGACTCCAGATGTACTTTGTAAGTATTCTACAAGTGGTACGAAGTCTCCATCACCAGCGACGAGGACGACAGCGTCAAGCTTGGGAGCCATCTTCATGGCGTCGACAGAGATACCTACATCCCAGTCCCCCTTCTTGGCACCACCAGAGAAAATTTGTAATTCTTTCGTTTTAGTTTCTATTCCAAGTTTTGTTAGGGCGTCGAAAAAGTTCTTCTCTTCACCGCCTTCACTTGTAATGACGTATGCGATAGCACGCACAAGTTTGCGACCTGCGACTGCATCTTTCAAAACTGCACCAAAGTTTACTTTTCTTTTATATAAATTTTTAGCAGAGTGGTATAGGTTCGATGTGTCTATAAAAACCCCTACCCTTTGCTCTTTATGTTTTATTATACTCATGTTTTATTTTTTATTATTTAAATTATTTTATTAAAAATCGACCTATGTATATTGCTTCAGTAAAAATAGCTCTCCTCGAAGGGTCCGCATAATTTCTTGCTAGAAATTTGCTCATTGCTCGGTCCGTCGACCTCCGCCGGCCCCTTCTCAGAGACTATTTTTACTTACGCTTACTTACTTCACTATTATACTCTATCTTGAAACAAAAAACTCTGACCGAAGTCAGAGGATTTTGTTAAGCTTTTATTTTTTTAACTTCTTTTTCGTGACGAGATTTGTCTGTTCTTTCTAGATATTTAAGGTGTGTTCGGCGGTCTGCTACCATTTTGATAAGTCCACGGCGAGAATGGTTGTCTTTCTTGTGAATTTTAAGATGGTCAGCCAATTCGTCGATTCTTTTACTTAAAACGGCAATCTGAACCTCAGGACTTCCTGTGTCTTTATCATGAAGCTGATTCTTCTTTATAATATTTTGCTTTTTCTTTGTTGTTAACATCGTGTGCGTATATTAGCACAAGTTGTGAAGAAATGCAAGCCCCCACACCCACTTTTTTATTATTGTGCTTTTTGTGGATTTATCTTAAAAGTAATGTAGACTATACTTAAAAATATACTATTTTTGATAAAATGGTGGCACAATTTAAAAGCTATAAAAAAGTAGGTGTGGGGGCAAGGCGCTGTTTGTGGTATAATTATTTTACGACATTAATATGAGTACACAACTTGAACAATTAAAAAGAGAATTCCTTGAGCATGTAGAAATAGAGAAAGGAAATAGTCTGAAGACTGTAAATAACTACGATCACTATATAAGTCGATTCTTTGAATTTGCTAAAATAAGTGATCCCAGTGATATTACCGATGACAAGATTCGTGAATTCCGCCTTTTCCTTAATCGTCAGCCTGGAGTGAAGGTTCGTGGGCAACAGTCAGGAACGCTTAAGAAAAATACCCAGAATTATCATCTTATAGCACTTCGGTCTTTCCTTAAATACCTTATGAAGAGGTCTATCACTTCCCTCGCTCCTGACAGGATAGACTTAGCCAAGATAAAAGAGCGTTCGCTCGACCTTATTTCTACTGATGAATTGAATAGACTTTTAAAAGCTCCCGAATCTTCCCCTAGGTCGGACCTAGGGGCAAAAAGTAAAAGTATAGAGTCCATAGGTCTGACCTATGGGAATTTAAAAGTATTGCGAGATAAGGCTATTTTAGAATTATTCTTTTCTACAGGCCTTCGTCTTTCAGAGCTTTGTTCGCTCAATAGAGACTTGGATTTATCGAAAGATGAATTCTCTATACGAGGAAAGGGTGAAAAGGTGCGAGTAGTCTTCTTATCAAACTCTGCCAAGGATGCAATACGGGAGTATCTAAAGAATAGAAAGGACTTAGATGAGCCTCTTTTTATACAGTATTCTAGGAATAGTGGAAAAAGTAATTCACCCGCCGGAAAGGATGGCAGATTAACCCCTCGTTCTATAGAGAGAATCGTGAAGTATTATGCTATAAAAGCTGGAATATCTAAGAAAGTTACCCCGCACGTGATTCGTCACTCGTTTGCCACGGACTTACTCTCCAATGGAGCCGACATTCGCTCTGTGCAAATGATGCTCGGCCACGCCAACATTGCCACAACTCAGATATATACGCATATTACAGACAAGCAACTTCGAGATGTACACAAGAAGTTTCATTCGAATTAATAAACACTCCATACAAATATTCTCGGACTCACCACACAATAATTTTCTACTGAAAATTTTGCTCGTACTCGGCCCGTCGGCCTCCGTAAGGGTTCGCTCGAGAACATTTGTATTTCGTGTTAAAATACATCTATGAAAATAATTTCATGGAATACCAATGGACTGCGAGCAACGGTAAAACAAGGGAATTTCACTCCCCTTTTCGCTTTTAATAATCCAGATATTGTTTGTTTTCAAGAGACTAAATGTGAAATAGACCAGCTTGATGAAAAAACAAGAAATTTAAAAGGCTATCATTCGTATTTTTCACATTCAAAAGGTAGAAAAGGCTACAGTGGAGTGGCTATGTATACAAAAGAAAAGCCATTAAAAGTAGAATATGGTATAGGTATTCCCAAGTTTGACGATGAGGGGCGCTTACTTGTTCTGTATTACCCTAATCCTTCGGACGGGCAAGGTAAGAAGCTTGTTGTTATCACAGGCTACTTCCCCAATGCAGGTACTGGACCAGAAAGACTTAAATACAAGCTTGAATTCTATGATGCATTTTTATTGTTTATAAATAAATTAAAGAAGAAAAGTTACGACGTTATTTTTTGTGGAGATGTGAATACTGCTCACGAAGCTATCGACTTAGCTCGACCAAAGGCCAACGAAGAGAATACAGGCTTCCTTCCTATAGAAAGAGCTTGGATGGATGAGCTTGTAAATAATGGCTGGGTAGATATTTTCAGGAATTTGAATCCCGACAAGAAGGATGTGTATACATACTGGGATCAGAAGACTCGCTCTCGCGATAGAAACGTCGGCTGGCGTATAGACTACTTCTTCACCAACCAGTCTTTCATGAAAAATGTAAAATCTTTTAAAACCCTTACAGAATATATGGGTTCTGATCATTGCCCAATAATGCTTGACATAATACTTTGATTTACTGTACAATTAAATTGAAATACTGAATACCGAGTAGGCTTGAGGGCCTCTCAAAAAATCATTTTTTAATTGTTGGTTAAAGGAGAAGTAATTAGTGAAACAGCAGGTGTATCTTCGGATGCCCTGCTTGTTTTTTTTATTTCCTCCCCATTTCCCTTGCCCCTATCCAAGCCAGTTCAAATACTTTCTTCTGAGCATCGGCGATTTCTTTACTCTCAATCATTACGGCAAACTTTTCTTTCCAAGAGATATTTAAAACTTTATCATTATAAATATTCGTTTCCACAGAAAAATGAAACTTATCATTGGGCACTATCAATATTTCTCTCAATTCCTCCATATTTCTTTCAGCGACTTTCATTGTTCCTGAATCACCAGAGGCAATCCCTCTTATACTAATATTTTTTTCTACCCTTTTTCGAAAATATTCTCTAGAATATCCTTCCCCAACAGCTTCAAACATATCTTCAGCTCCGCCTGATGCCAGGATTTCTGTGTCACCTTTTGATAAAGTATCTTCAAGTGCTCTTTTCAATCCATCAATTCCCTCATAATATCGAACACGAGGAATTTCTTTGGTGTTATAAATAGAAAAAAGTTCTGGAATAATGTACTTCACTTTATTTAAACTATTGTTTTTTATTTCAATTTCTTCACTTAGAAACTTTTCCAATCTTTCTGGTGATTCAGCCACATATTCCTGCTTTGGTTCCTTACCAGAAATTTTCACTAATCCTTTTTGTGATAAATTATCCAATACATCATAAGTAGTTGTTCTACTTATAGATGCAGTTCTAGCAATTTTAGTGACGATACCCTTCCCTAGCGACAAAAGGGCTACATAAACAGCTATTTCTTTGTCAGAAAATCCAGCCTCCAGTAGAGCCTTTTCTGTTTCTGGTCGCAATACTTTTTTCATGTTTATCATTATATACATTCATATTTTTGTTGTCAATATAGACCGACAGAAATTATAGTAATACAAAAATATCCTTATAATTAAGCATAAAATAGACGATAAAGCTTGACAATATGCTTACAATTTACTATACTGCATTTAAATTAAGCTCCCTAAAAAATAATTTGATTGGTTACACGGGGCGATTCTAGAAGCCCCGATTAACCAATTAAATTAAAAAACAATGAAAAACTTAGCAGAAATTGATGTTTACAAAACTGCAGATCTTATTGTTGAAACGACATTCTTTTGTAACTTAGATTGCGGCAATTGCCCTTTTCACGGGGTACAAAGAAAATTAAATTTGGATATTTATTTGAACAATCTATATGAACTGGTGGCTGGTGAGATTGTCGTCTTGAGAGGAGGAGAAATAACGACAATTAATAATTGGTTTGAGAGCTTTGTTGTTCCAGCTATTAACAAGGAATTACTAATAATTATTGAAACTAATGGATATTTTATTGGTAGAGATAATTATTATGAACTTCTAACAAAACTTTCTCACGTGAACGTCTTTATAAGAATAGGTTTTGACATTTCACATGGCCCTACTGCAGAGGATTTTAGTAAAATGGCATTTTTTGCGAAAGACGCTATCGAATCTGGTGTTAGATTTGGATTTTACTCTGTTAATATGAGCAAAAACCAAATCAAGAACTTTCTTTATAAGACGAAACTTGAGCCGTTTCTAAATTATTTTCATTCACTTAGAGAATATATTGATTTTTCAAGGGTGAAATTAAAAGGAAAATATTTAAAATCTGACGGACAGCTTATTAGCTGTATATACTAAATCTTCAAACTCTGTATTTTATGCAGAGTTTTTGATTATAATTGAATTATTTATCATATAATTGTAAGATAAAGTTATGTTAGTAAAAAAAGAAAATGTAGTAGATATATACAATGTAATAGCAAAAGATTATGCTAAAACATTTTTAAAACCCACTAGTTATATAGAAATTTTTTTGAAACTTCTTCCGAAGAAAGGGAAAATTTTAGATGTCGGTTGTGGGGTTGGAACAGATTCAGGGTTTGCTAAATCAAAAGGATTTTTCCCTGTGGGCATAGATTTATCGAAAGAAATGCTCAAAATTGCTAAGCATAATTATCCTCTAATAGATTTTCACTTAGGAGATATGAGAAAAATTAAATTGCATGGAAAATTTGATGGAATTATTGCTTCATATTCTCTTATTCACATTATTAAAAAAGAAATACCAGGAATCTTAAGGAATTTCAATAAAATTCTCAATGATAAAGGTTTATTATATATAGCATTGCAATCAGGTCAATCTGATGAAATTTTTATAAATGAACCCTTTGATCACAAGAGAAATTTATTTTTAAACATAATATCTTCCAGTGAAATAAATAACCTTTTAAAAGAAAATGGTTTTAAGATAATAAAAGAATATAAAAGAAAATCAAAGGGTGATGAAATTAATTTCACTAAATTGTTTATTATTGCTCAAAAAATTTAAATTAATAAAATAGCTGATTTTATCAGCTATTTTATTATACCCCGTGTTTCATGTGTAACTTCTTGATTTCTTCTTGTTCTAGTTCGTCTCGTTTTTCTTTGCCTCTTTCACCAAGAGCCTTTAGCTCATTGTTCCCTAGTATTTCCATTGATTTTACTAGTTCTGATAGGTGTTCTTCTGTATTCTTGGTTGGATCATCTAGGACCTCTTCAAGTAAGGCACTTAGTATCCAACCCATTCTTGGCCCTGGTTTCACATGTAACGTTTCTATCATATATTTACCGTCTATAGCTAGTTGGCTTACAGAGATAGGATCATGGAGAACTTCCTCTATCATGGCATGATATTTACGAAGTCTATGTGGAGCTTCTGCTTTTTTCATTCCTACCCTGTCACATTCGCGAACTTTCATAAGATCCCAAATATTTTCTCTCCCTACATTTTGGACTATTCTTCTAACCGCTGAAAGTTTTATTTTATCTGTGTCTGAGAAGAACATATGATATCTTGTGAAACTCAGTACTTTTTCAGTTATATCTTTTGGATATTTTAATCTCTCCATTATCATTTTTGTCATTTTAAATCCTACTACCTCATGACCAAAGAATGTATACTTTCCCTTCCCTCCATTTTTTGTAGCATCGTAGCGTCTAGTTCGAGGCTTTCCAATGTCATGAAACAAGGCAGAAAGTCTTATTTCTAAGGGCCAATTCTTGCTCCCAGCGTGTTCAAGGGCGTGAAGCAAGTGTTCCCATACGTCATATATATGTGCACCTTTTTGTTCACAGCCTATACCCTCTTCTAATTCAGGAATAATGTACTCTAGTAAACCAAGCTTTTGAAGTAAGCCAACTCCAGTCATGGGATTGTCAGACATTATAATTTTAGTGAATTCGTCACGGATTCTTTCCATTGATATGTTTTTAATAAGATTGGAATTATCAGATATAGCCTGCATTGTTTCATATGAAACGGCAAAATTTAAAGTAGTTCCGAATCTGATGGCTCGAAGCATGCGCAAGGCATCTTCTTGGAAGCGGTCGTTCGGGCTTCCTACTGCTCTTATAACTTTGTCCTTTATATCTTCTTGTCCTTTATAAAGGTCAATAATATGTCCTTTAGATATATTATAGGCCATAGCGTTGATGGTGAAGTCTCGTCTTTTTAAATCATCTTCTATGTTATCACTAAACTGTACTTCGTCTGGATGACGGAAATCGCTATATTTTGCTTCAGTTCTATATGGAGTCACCTCTAAAATATAGTACTTTGTTTCATGTGTAATGTTATTATCTGTTTCATGCATGTCCGCAACAGGTAATCCGTCGGCGGGTGTAACATCTGCAACGGGCATACAAACTCCAACTGTCCCAAATTTGTTTTCATATATAGTCTTTTCAAATAAAGGGATTATTTCTTCGGGCTTGGCATTTGTAGTGATATCCCAATCTTTCGGCTCTTTGCCCAAAATAAGATCACGAACACAGCCACCCACAATAAAAGCCTCGAATCCAGCATTTTCGAGTGTGTTTGTTACACGTGTAACATAATCAGGAATTTTTGACTCATCTATTTGTATATTTTTTTGTTTCATATGAAACTATTTGTGCACCCAGAGGGATTCGAACCCCCAATAACAGTTCCGAAGACTGTCGTGATATCCATTTCACCATGAGTGCATTATTAATTATTAATTATTAATACATTTATTATACACTATTTAATTACTTTTCAAAGCAGAACCACTGTGGTATACTGTACTAGTATGAGACAGGACAAAGACTTAGTATTCAAATTAAGAAGAGACGGCAAATCATATAGAGAAATTCAAGATGAGATTAATATATCAAGAAGTACTTTGTGTGACTGGTTTAGAAATGAAGAATGGTCAACACATATTAAAAGAAATAATATAACTAAAAATATTAAATTAAGTACAGAGCGTTTGGAATTATTGCATATAGGCAGAAGTAGAATGCTTGCAGATAAATATAAACAAGTAGAAATAGAAGCAGAGAAAGAGTTTCAAATCTTTATAAAAGACCCTTTATTTATAGCAGGATTAATGATTTATGCAGGAGAAGGAGATAAAAGAAGTAACAATATGAGTAGAGTTAGTAATTCTGAATTTTATATACATAAGATATTTATAAAATTTGCAGAGAAATACCTATATATTACAAAGGAAAATATAAAGATTGCATTAATTATATATCCAGACTTAGATCCCAATGAATGCACGAATAAGTGGTCAGGTGAAGTGGGTATCTCTATTTCTAATTTTCATAAAACTCAAGTTATTAAAGGTAAAGAAAAAACAAAAAAGTTGCAATATGGAGTTGGAATTAGTATAATATCGAGTATTGTTGTAGTTAAGAAGAAAATTTTAAAATGGTTGGAATTGTCTTCTCGGCTAGAATTTTAAATTCGCGGGTATAATTTAGTGGTAAAATACGTCTTTGCCAAAGACGAAATCTGGGTCCGATTCCCAGTATCCGCACAAAATAAATAAATTCATCGTGCTTATAAAATGACCTTTATGCGTCCCTTATACACACTGAAAAGCCTTGAAAATTAAGATATATGTGTATAACCATGTGTGTATTGTTCATAAAAGACATTAATTATATATATTATTTTTAGAGACATGTTGTGAGCATTAACATTTATATGTTGTTAAATAAGGGTGTAATATAAAATACATTAGATTAAGGGCATGATTTGTCTGTTATGGACAGAAAAGTGTGCCACGTGAAACACTTATGAAGAATTTTACTTCAAATTCTCAGAAAATAGGGCAATTGGGGGAAGAAGTCGCCTGCACGTTTCTCATGAAACATGGATTTTCTATATTAGAAAGGAATTATACAAAGAAATGGGGGGAAATAGATATAATCGCTCAGAAAGAAGAGAAGAGATATTTTATAGAAGTTAAGTCCAAGAGTGTTTCAAGTTTGGATACTGTTTCAGGTGAAACAGTAACAAATAGACCCGAAGAGAATATGCACCCTTGGAAACTTAAAAGATTAAGAAGGGTAGTAGAGACGTATCTTATAAGTAAAAGAATGGGACATATTGAGTGGCAGTTTGATCTGCTTGTTGTGTATTTAGATATTGAGCACAGGAAGGCGAGGGTGAAAGTGATGGAGAATATAATACTTTAAAAAGGGAAGTCTTCCTCTACGAGGACAGTATATAAGTGAAGTCTCGCCCTACGGCGCGTGATTGGTGGAGTCTTTCTCTACGAGAACAGTATACCTTTTCGTTTCGGTTAATACCGAAAAACGAAAAGCTTTTCGCCTCCCTTACGCAAGCCAAGCAGTTGGCTTGCTATCCCGCACAATATGAAAAAACACCTTTAGAGGGTGTTTTTTCATATTGTGCGGGATAAGGGAGTCGAACCCTTCACCACAGTTTGGAAAACTGTTATTTTACCGATAAACTAATCCCGCAAACATTTAACTAAAAAACCGTGTCGGGGTGCCGGGAATCGAACCCGGCCCTTATGTTCCCAAAACATAGATACTACCGATATACTACACCCCGATATAACTATCTTATATTAGCATATTTTGTAATAATTACAATTTTTATATTCTCTGCTATAATCATCCTATGACAATAAATTATCTGTATGCCTTTATAAGTGTTCTCGTTGTAAGTCTCGTATCACTGGTAGGAGTTTTCTCACTTTCTCTTAAAGAAGAAGTCTTAAGAAAGTATATTAACTTTTTTATAAGCTTGGCCATAGGAGCTTTGCTTGGAGATGCATTCATTCATATTATTCCCGAAGCTTTCAATGGTAATCTAGGATCAAATTTATCTAGCATTTTAGTTATTGCTGGTATTTTACTATTTTTCGTAATTGAAAAATTTATCCACTGGCACCATCACGGAGAAGATAAAGATGAAGAGCACATACATCCAGTAGGGAAGTTAGTTTTATTTACCGATGGATTTCATAACCTTATAGACGGAGCAATTATTGGAGCTAGTTTCCTTGTCAGTCCTCATGTAGGAATTGCGACAACTATTGCTGTTGTTTTACACGAGATTCCACAGGAGATAGGGGACTTCGCTGTTCTTATTCATGCAGGTTATACGAAGAAAAGAGCACTCTGGCTCAACTTTCTTTCCGCTCTCGCTTCTATATTAGGCTTGATGATTGTTTTCATTTTTGGAAATATTGTAGATGGTGTAGCGTCAATCTTTATTCCTATTGCTGCAGGAGGGTTTATATATATAGCTGTTGCGGACTTAATTCCAGAATTACACAAAACGAAAGATATTAAGCATTCTATAATTCAGCTTTGTATTATAATGCTCGGAGTATTTTCAATGCTTGCATTGCTGTTGATAGAATAATTTTTTTAAATATATTTGTAAAAAAGCTTCGCAAGATTATTAAAATTATTTCCTCTTTACCCCAAAGGGGCCCTACGAGATAAATAATTTTAACAATCTTACTACGCTATTTTTTTACAATAGAAAAACCACTCTAGATAGAATCGAGTGGTTTTTCTTTTATATAAAAAATTGTGTAAACAATTTAAATATTTTCACAACAAGCGATGATCGTATGAATGAGTATTCTCATTCATGACGTCTGAGCGAAGTTGAGATAAAAGATATTAATCTTTTACTTAACAGCGTCCTTAAGAGCTTTTGCTGCTCTAAACTTTGGAACGGTTGTTGCAGCAACTTTAACTTGCTCTCCAGTCTTAGGATTGCGAGCCATGCGGGCTGCACGTGCCTTTACTGAAAAGATTCCGATTCCTGCAATTGATACTTCGCCTCCTTTTTTCAAAGTTGCAACGATAGCATCAAACATTGAATTCACTACTTCTTCTGCTTGTACTTTTGTACCGCCGATTTTTTCGTGAACTAATTCTACTAAAGCTTGTTTATTCATTTATTTTAGTTTCATACAATTTTATTTCTAAAAGAATATGAATGCTAGTTGAATAATATTCGACCGTTTGCAAACGGTTCCTATTGAATAGGAGTAATACTATTATATACCAAGGTTATTTTAAAACAAGCCCCCACACCCATTTTGCTGTTATTCTGCTTTTTCAATACAACGAATAATAATACTCTATATATTAGGTAATAAATACAAAAATAAGTAAATATTCTGTCGGCAGAACAAAAAAGCTACAGCAAAATGGGTGTGCGGGCAAGCCGTTTTATGCATTTTTAACTTTCTACCTTCTACTTTTTACTATTTATTTATCTTGCGTATTCGATAATTCTGTTTTCGCGGATAACTGTGACGCGGATTTCGCCTGGGTAAGTGAGCTCTTGCTCTATCTTCTTGGCGATTTCACGAGCCATTTCTTTAGCAGCGACGTCGCCAACTCTCTCTGGGGTAACGAATATGCGGATTTCACGGCCAGCTGACAGAGCATAAGACTTTTCTACTCCTTCAAAGCTTGTTGCGAGTGCTTCTAGCTCTTGTAGGCGCTTGATATAGTTCTCGACACTGTCGCGTCTTGCTCCTGGGCGACCTCCTGAGATATGGTCGGCAGTCTGAACTATTACAGCTTCAATAGATTCATGAGGAGTATCGTCGTGGTGACTCTTCATAGCTACGATAATCCTAGGGTCGGCCTTGAACTTCTGAAGGATTCGGATACCTATGTCTATATGGGTACCTTGTACTTCGTGGTCGAGAGCTTTACCTATATCGTGGACGAGTGCTCCAGCCTTGGCTATCTGGACGTCCGCACCGAGTTCCTCAGCAAGCATTCCGGCTATGTGAGCCATTTCTATAGAGTGTTGGAGAACGTTCTGCCCATATGATGTACGGAAGTATAAACGTCCGACAATAGCACTAATACGAGGGTCTAGGTTAAAGATGCCACACTCGTATACAGCTTGGTCACCCTTGTCTTTAATAATTTTATTGATATCTTCTTGGGCTTTAGCTACGACTTCCTCAATCTTGGCAGGCTGAATACGTCCGTCTAGTATAAGGTTCTCAAGCGCTAGGCGAGCAACCTGACGGCGTACTGGATCAAAGGATGATATGACGATAGCACCCGGAGTCTCGTCAATAATAAGCTCTACGCCCGAAGCCTTCTCAAACGCACGGATGTTTCGGCCTTCTTTACCTATAATCTTTCCTTTAATATCATCGTTGGGAATGTTGACCGATGTAGTCATCATTTCACTGGCAGTAGAAGATGCTAGACGGTTGATACTTGCCGAAAGAATATCCTTGGCACGACGATCAAGCTTCTCGGCGTTGGAACTTTCCATCTTTTGCATACGGATGAGTAAGTCCTCCTCATACTTTTCTTCAATATCTTTGAAAAGAATTTCCTTGGCTTCGTCGACAGAAAGGCGAGCAACTTTCTCAAGCTCTTTTTCTTTCTCTGCTTCCATGCCATCGACACGCTCCTTAATCTTCTTTACTTCTTCTACCTTTACTTTTATCTTTTCTACTTCTTTATCTATTTCAGTTTGGCGAGCATCTAGGAGTTCATCTTTCTTGATAAGACGATTCTCTGTGTGCTTCCATTCTTCTTCTTTGACCTTTGTTTCTTTGTTGACTTCAGCTAGATGGGCTTCTCCCTTCTTCTTGGCCTCATCTACAATCTTCTGGGCATCCTCCTTTGCAGACAGCATTACCTTCTTGATTTCAAGTTCCATAGAACCTTTCTGACCAAGTGAGACAATGAGACGCAAATAATACCCGACACCAACTCCTACAAGTAGGGCAGCTGCGGATATGATTATTAATGTTATACTCATGGCGACTTTTTGTCGCTTTTACAACACAGGATTAAACCCTATTATTTAAAGGATTAAAATTGAACAAGTATGATTAGTTTAGAACGGAATTTTGATTCAGGCATTTGGTTCATAAATAAAATAGATGTCGTAACTGCATTAAAAAAGCGAACATGTAAATAAAAACTTTTAAATTTCGATATCCTCAATATACTCCAAAATGGGACTTTTGTCTAGGCCTGAAGTAAAATTATAAAAAAGTCGAAAGATAGCTTCTCTCAGAGGGTCCGCATAATTTCTTGCTAGAAATTTGCTCATTGCTCGGCTCGACAGCCTCCGCCGGCCCCTCTTCAAGAACTATCTTTCGACTTTTTCTAAAAAACCATTTTATTATTTTCCTGTTTTTGGTTTTGAAATGATGTCGTCGACGATTCCATACTTCTTGGCTTCATCGCTTGTCATCCAGTAGTCGCGGTCAGAATCTTTCTCGACTTGGTCCATCTTCTTGCTGGTATTTTGTGCGAGGATTTTATTGAGAGTGTCTTTGGTGCGGAGGATGTGCTTGGCATTGATAGCAATGTCACTGGCTTGGCCTTCTGTACCACCCATGACTTGGTGAATCATAACTTCAGAATTAGGAAGAGAGAATCTCTTGCCTTTCTTACCAGATGAAAGTATAAGTGCTCCCATGGAAGCGGCGATACCGACACAGATAGTGGAAACGTCACTCTTGATAAAGTTCATAGTATCTATAATTGCAAGTCCAGCGGTAACTGAGCCACCGGGGGAATTGATATAAAGGCTAATATCTTTCTTGGAATCAGCATTGTCCAAGTAAAGGAGTTGGGCAATGATTAAGTTGGCAGTGTGGTCGTCTATTGGCCCACCAAGGAATATAATACGATCGTTCAAAAGGCGAGAGTATATATCGTAGGCTCTTTCTCCGAACTGTGACTTTTCTATTACGGTTGGGATTAACATATATTTATTATAACATATTAAATATTAAGTGAAGCAAGATTGTTGAAATTTTTATCCGTGTCGGAGCCCAGTACTCTGGGTAAAGCGGGGAAAATTTTAATAATCTTGTGGAACTATTTCTACTGTTGTTCTAAAAAGTGAAATACTTTTTCATTTTCTAGCATTTGTTCTACGTAAGCGCGGGCGCGGGATGGGTCGGCGTCTTTGTACATTTCTGTGATTTTTACAACATCTGCTTCGATTTCTTCTTCTGTTGGTTTAAGATTTTCTTTTTCTGAAATTGTGTGGATGATCATTTGGAGTTTCGCACGTTTTTCTGCATCAGCACGCCATTCTCCTCTTAAGTCTGCTTCTGTTTTATTGATTTGTTTTAAGTAATCTTCAACTTTAAATCCAATATTGGTGATATCGGCTTCAAGCTTGTAGAGCATTTTGTCTGTTTCACTTTGAATCAATATTTCTGGAATTTCTCCTTCTGTTTGTTTCACAAGCTCTTCGACGATAGAAAGACGAACTTTGTCTTTCTGCTCAATAGTTTTTTCTGTTTTAATATTTGATTTGATTTTTTCTTTTAATTCATCGGCAGTTTTGAAATCTCCAAATGTTTTAGCAAATTCATCGTTCCATTCTGGCCATTCACTTTCAGGAGTGTCTTCTGTCGCAGCGTGGAGGGCAGCATGCTCTTCCTCTGTCATATTCTCATGACCTTCGTGATCTTTATTCTTATTTTGCTCTGCGCGCATCTTGCGAAGATCTTTTATAACTTTCTCTACGTCTGCTTCTTCAACGACAACTTCCTTCTTATTTTCTTCTTTTGAATTTTCTTTCCCGGCAATTTTCTTGTAATTAGGAAGCTTCATTTCGGGCAAGACGGCTGTTGTGATTTTGAATTCTAAGTCTGAACCTTTCGCTATTTTGGTAATAGCTATTTGAGGACGGCCGATAGCATCAATCTTGTTCTCTTCAATTATTTTTATATAATTCTCTTGCAAGGCCACCTCCGCCATTTCTTCTAGAAGAGGCATTTCTTGTACGTTTTCTTTAATGATTGTGGCAGGAGCCTTGCCCTTACGGAAGCCTGGGAGTTCCATTCTTTCGCCGATTCTTTCGAGAGCCTTAGCTTCATATGCTTCAAACTCTACCCATTCTAAAACGCCTGTAATTTCAACCTCACTTTTTTCTAATTTTTTAATTGTTGTTTTTACCATAATGAACCTAGTTTATATGGCAAAAGCCTTTTTGTCAAAAAGCTCTCAAATATACTTAAATGACGATAAGTTGTATAATATCTTTAGTTTTGTTCTAACTTGTTTGGTTTTAATTTATTATTAATAAACATAATTTATTTATGGAAGAAAATAAAATAGTAGAAAGAAAGGTTATAAAAATTTCTAAAAAGAAATTAATATGGGGTGCTGTTCTAATAGTTATAGTTTTAATTATTGGCTGGGGTGTTATGTCTGTAGTGAGTAATACTTTTAGTGTAGGTAGCACGGAGTCTTCTGTGCCGATGCTTCCAAGTGGATCATCTTCAGCTAAAATGATGAACTCAAATTCATATGATTATTACAGATATCCAGATCAGGACGCTTCAATCAAAGACACAAGAGAATTTTTGAAAACTTCTTATAGCTCTATAATTAAAACAAGAGATGTCTCTGATGTAGTTACAGAAGTTAAAAATATTGTTAAAGGATCGGATGGAAGAGTCGATGAATTTAGTAGTTCTGAAAAATACGGACGAGTTCGCTTCGTTGTTGCAAAAAGTAAGTTTGATGCATTTAAAGATGAGGTGGAAAGTATAACTCACAAGAAACTTTATACAGAAAGTATTTCTTCCCAAAATCTTTTAACTGAGAAGCAGGGGATAGAAGGGCAGATACTCGATGCCTCAACTTCACTAAGTAGTCTAACTAGTCAAAGAGATACTCTTATTGCTAGTCACACAAAAGCCATTAATTCTATGAATAAAGAATTAGCTAGAATCAATGGAGATCTTGCAAAAGTTCGCGCAAACATAGCATTACTAAAGCCAAATGAAATAAATGTTTCTTTCAATCAGCAGGGAGCTTCTTTGGTAGAGCAACAGACAAATCAGACACAAAATATCAATCAAGAGAATAAAAATTATTCAATTCAGAAAAAGAATTTAGACGATTTGATAAGTAATGCAAACGCTAATCTTGGTAATGCTAACAAGCAAGATGATAAATTTACAGACAATATAGAAACAGTAAATGGATACGTATCCGCACAATGGATTTCACTTTGGGAGATGGCAGTGATCTTTTCACCAATCCACCCAACATTAGTAATAATTATTTTAATTATTCTTGGATTTATTATCTTTAGAAAGAAAATGCCAAAGGTTGTAGTGGAATAAAAAATTGGATTAATACAAATCAGCCCCGAGCTTCGCTCGGGGCTGATTTAATTTGTATTACAATTCTAATTTTTAATTAAAACCAGAATGCAACCAAGATTGGAACGAGGATCAAGGCAATGATGTTTAAGATTTTAATCATTGGGTTGATAGCAGGACCTGCGGTGTCTTTGTAAGGGTCACCAACAGTGTCACCAGTAACGGCTGCCTTGTGAGCATCACTACCTTTACCACCATGATTGCCAAGTTCTATATATTTCTTTGCATTGTCCCATGCTCCACCACCTGAAGTCATAGAGATTGCTAGGAAGATTCCTGTAATGATTGAACCGACTAGAAGTCCACCTAGTGCTTCTGGTCCAAGGATGAACCCGACAAGAATAGGGGATACAACGGCGATAACTGCTGGAAGAATCATTTGCTTGAGAGCACCAGTAGTTACGATGTCTACGCATGTAGCATAGTCAGGCTTGCCTGTACCATCCATGATACCTTTGATTTCGCGGAATTGTCTGCGAACTTCTTCGACAACTTTCCCGGCGGCTTTCCCTACAGCTTCCATACATAATGCTGAGAAGTAGTAAGGAAGGAGTCCTCCGATAAGTAGCCCAGCGATAACCATAGGATTACCTAGATCAAATTTCAAAACGTGTCCGAGGTCTGCGAATTCTTGGGTGTAAGAAGCGAAGAGGACGAGTGCAGCGAGTCCGGCTGATCCAATAGCATAACCTTTAGTAACAGCTTTTGTAGTATTGCCAACTGCATCAAGAGGATCGGTAACATCACGAACAGATTCTGGGAGACCTGCCATTTCTGCAATACCACCGGCATTGTCAGTAATAGGACCAAATGAATCAATAGCAACGATGATTCCTGTTAATGAAAGCATCGACATAGCAGCGATGGCTATACCATATAGACCAGCGAAATTATAAGAAATCAAAATACCAGCGACAATAGTAAGAAGAGGGAAGGCTGTAGACTTCATAGATACGGCAAGTCCTTGAATAACGTTTGTGCCATGTCCAGAGACAGAAGCTTGCGCAATAGACTTCACAGGAGAGTAAGCTGTCGAAGTATAGTACTCAGTGATAACTATGATCAATGCTGTAACGGCGATACCTACCAAGGCACTTATATATAGTGCATTTACAGAGTAAAGTCCATTGTCTGTCATAAGCCATTTTGTAATAGGATAGAAACCGATAGCAGAGAGAATTCCTGCACCGATCAAACCTTTATACAAAGCACCCATGATATTCTTACTTTTTCCAAGTGTTACAAACCATGTACCGATAATTGAAGAGATTATTGCTACTCCACCTATTGCTAGAGGGTAGATGATTGCGTTTCCAAAGCTTGCGAACATAAGAGAACCTAGAAGCATTGTTGCCACTGAAGTCACGGCATATGTTTCAAACAAGTCTGCGGCCATACCTGCACAGTCTCCGACATTGTCTCCTACATTGTCGGCGATAACTGCAGGGTTACGAGGGTCATCTTCTGGGATTCCAGCTTCAACTTTACCGACAAGATCAGCTCCGACGTCAGCAGCTTTTGTAAATATTCCTCCTCCAAGACGAGCGAAGACTGATATCAAACTTGCTCCAAATGAAAGTCCGATAAGAGACTTTACAGCACCAGCTCCGACAAATTTTTCTGCAATTATGTAGAAAACTGTGACTCCAAGTAAAGCAAGTCCAACAACCAAGAGTCCTGTGACTGTACCTCCTTTGAAAGCAAGAGAAAGAGCTTCTTTGAGGCCCTTCTTTGCTTCTTCTGTAGTACGGACATTAGCACGAACTGAAACGTTCATACCAATATATCCTGCAAGAGCAGAAAGGATTGCTCCGAAGATAAAGCTTATAGCCATCATCCACCCTAGCATTGGCACGAAGCCGATGATAAGGAAAAGTATGACTGCGATAATTCCGATTGTTTTGTACTGGCGATTCAAGTATGCGCTGGCACCTTCTTGGATAGCCTTGGCTATAGCCTGCATCTTGGCGTCACCTGTACCTTTCTTTAATACAACCCTGATTAAAAATAAACCGTATACGATTGCTATTATAGAACTTATAAGAGCAAAAATAATAAATGGATTCATATGTTTATTATATTTAAATTATTAATAAAATTTACGTAGAACTAATATCCAATCGCTTCGCAAATTATTAAAATTATTTCCTCTTTACCCCAAAGGGGCCCTACGAGATAAATAATTTTAATAATTTTGCTTCGCGATTTACTTCCTACTAATTACTTTTCGTCCGTTCCGTCATCGACGATACCACCATCTAAAATATCTTCTTCACTTAATTCTTTACTTGCATCACCTGTTGCCTCCATACCCTTGATGTCAATCCTCCATCCTGTAAGTTTAGCAGCAAGTCTTACATTTTGTCCTCCCTTGCCGATAGCAAGTGAGAGCTGATCTACTGCTACTTCGATAGAAGCTTTGTGTTCTTGCTCGAATACTTGGATGTTGAGAACATTGGCTGGAGAGATAGCACTAGCTATATATGTAGCAGGGTCGGCAGACCAAGGAATAATGTCTATCTTCTCACCATTAAGTTCGTTCATGACAGTAGATACGCGGACCCCTTTCTGTCCGACGCATGATCCAACTGGATCAACGTGTTCATCGTTGGAGTAGACGGCTATCTTGGATCGAGCGCCAGCCTCACGAGCTATAGACTTGATCTCGACTACACCACCGGCTATTTCAGGAGCTTCCATTGCGAAGAGTCCCTCGATAAGTTGAGGATGAGTACGAGAGAGCTTGAGGTTCACTCCGCGAGGAGTTTCTTCGACAGAATATAGATAAGCCTTGATTCTCTCTCCTTGTCTGTAGAATTCTCCGGGGATTTGTTCTTCGGGAAGGATGATACCTGTCGCACGATTGAAGTCGATATAGACAATACCTCTCTCTACCTTCTCTACAGTTCCATTTATAATTTCTCCTTCTTTACTTCCATATTCGTCTACTATTGCACTTCTTTCTGCTTCACGAATCTTCTGAATAATGACTTGCTTGGCAGTCTGTGCGGCAATACGTCCATAGTCATCTTTGTTATCAAGAGGGAAGACCATTTCTTCTTCTAACTTCACATTGCTCTTGATCTTCTTGGCATCTTCGAGGAGGATGTGGTGCTCTTCGTTGAAGCGTACACGATCGTCGTCTTCGGCTATTTCTTCTTCCTCGTCGTCTTCTTTCGTCATTCGCACGAGAGACTCGTCGACGACTATCTTGACTTGGTAGAATTCCATCTCACCCGTTTCTATATCTATCTTGTTGCGAATGATCTGGCCCTTTTTACCATAATCTTTCTTGTAAGCGGCTGCGAGGGCTTGCTCGATCGCGTCAATAATCTTCTCGCGAGGAATTTTCCTTTCCTGCTCGAGTTGCTCTAGGGCCGACTTCATTGTTTTTAAATCTAACATAAATTAGTTTCTAGGTTCTAGTTTCTAGGTTCTAGCTAAAAAATAAATACCTAATTATTAAGTTTTACTAGCTATTAAATTGTATTTATCCGCCGAAAGGCGGGCTAAATTGTGTTTTGCCAGATTCGACATCTGGTAAAAATAAAAGCCCGGTTTTGTGAACAGGCCTTACATATAGAATGTTACCGCAAGAGTATTGATTAGTCAACTCCACACATGGTATAATATTCATAGTATTTATTATTAACATATGAACTATTTATTATTATGAAAAATTTATTCAAGTTTTCTTTCTTCTTTTCTATTCTATTTGTTTTCTCCTCATTATTTATTATTTCCCCTGTCTTTGGAGCAACTCCTACGGTCAAGTCTACCCCTGTCACACCAGTGGTCTTAGCGATGGTAGGTATTGATGATGCAAAGATTGTTTCTCAGAAGGATGGTGTCTTCAATATTTCCTTTTCTATCTCAAATGGTGAAGGCTTACAGACTGGAGTCAAATACGGAGTCAAGCTAGTCAAGGAAAGCCAGGAAGGTCAATTCATTATGGATGAGAAGATTTATGATGAATCTCTAACCTTAAACCCAAACACCACAATCAAGAAGGAAATTACCTATACAGCCCCGACCTCTCTTTCTGGCTCATATACTCTAATGCTCACAAGTCAGAATACTAGTGGTTTCCCTTTTGGAATAGTAAAAGTTGGTAAGGTAACTCTTAAGTCTACGACTTCTGGTATAGATATTCTACCTGAGACTTGCTCTCTTAAGGTAATAGGAGAGAAGAGTAATGCCACCTATAGCTTAAGTCAAGGAGTAGATATCAAACCCGAAGAAAGCCTCAAGCTTACTTGTACAGCGCAGAATCTTTCCAGTACTTCTCTTACAGCCACTCCCACCTACGAAACTCGTTACCGTTCTTCGTATGGAGATGTAACCCAAGCGACTGGAGGAGATAGTACTGCTATTACTTTCAAGGCTGGAGAAAGCAAGTCCGTATCTGTCACATTGCCAAAGGCAACAACCCCTCAAGCTTATGATGTATCCTTCTCTCTAAATACTAAAGATTCCAATTCCAACGGAGTTACCACTCACTATGTCCTTCGTGGTAATAGCGCCACAATTCAAAGTGTTTCTTTGGATAAAGATTATTACAAAGGGGGAGAGAATGCATTAGTCTCCTTCGTATATACTCCTTCTGCTGATTCTTCCGGAATTCGCTTTGGTGCTTCGACAGCTTCAGCTATTAGTGCAAAAGTAGAAGTACAAAATGGTAAGGGTAAGTCTTGTGCTAAAGAACAGACACAAGCTCTCACTGACCAAGTTTCCCCCAAAGTAGACTTAACTTTCTCTATCAAGTCCAAGTGTATTGATCCAAAGATTATAGTGACTTTGACAGACGACAAAGGCACAGTCCTCGACCAGAAAGAATTCAACGTGAAGACAACATCAGAACCTAAGTCAAATTCCAATACATTCTATATTCTCATTATTCTTGCTCTTCTCGTCATTATCATTCTCTATACTTACATGAAGAAAAAGAATATTCCTCCTACTAACCCCACAAACACTTCAAATCCTACAGATAGTAGTACCCCTATGGCTATGATATTCTTCTTCCTACTTATTGCTGTCTTTGGATTCATGCCAGCTGGCAAGGCATCAGCAGCGGGAGCAACAGTGTCAGTAGGATACAATAATTATGCAGTTATTTCTATAGATAAATCAACTTACTATTACCCAACTGACAGTGTTCGAGCAACTGGAGAGATTCGTAATTCTTCTTCGGGAGCTTTGAGTGCTGGTACAGTGCAATCTTCTGTTCCTGATGCATCGGCTTTGCGTGACCAGATCTACTATCGTAGCAGAGACCTTTCTGTTACAAATACTAAGACGGGAACATTTTCTATTCCTTCTACAAATGGGACTTACAATACCACTTTCTATCTGAGTGCTTATATAGGTTCAACGACAAACAATATTCCAACAGCTTACGGTCTTTGCCAATATGTATTGACAAAAGAATGTAATAGTCCGACAATCAGCTATTACCAACACAATAATAATGGCACTTATACTTCATATATGAGTGTTAGTGGATTGTTTGATACTGGCAAATATGTAAAAACTGCTGATGCAACTTCAACTATCACATATAATTATGCTACAGCAGAGAGCAATATTTCCTTCAACGTTATTGCTCCAACAGTTGACATTAAAGTTTTTAAGACTTCTGATCCATCAATACCAATTCCTCAAGATGCCAGTAAGACTACCACACAAGCTATTGCTCCAGGAACTCCGATAAGATTAAGTTGGGAAGCTAAAGGATTTAATAGTAATGTTGTTTGTACTCTACCTCCAAACGGAACACCAACTACAGCAGGAACTTCTTTTGGTCAAATAGATTTTTCTATAGGTCCAAATACTACCACTACATATAATGTAGATTGTGATGATGGGGTAACGACTACCCCTCCTACCTATACTTATTATAAATTGGATCACTGTACTAGTACTAGTCAGTACCAAACAGGTCCGTATCTGAATACACCATATTCTACAGGTAGAGTACTGGTAGGAGCAGTAAATGATGGTAACTATAACTATACAGTTATTGATCATGCTTCTACTCCCTATGCTGGACTTACCAATATTGGCGTAACAGACTCAGGAGGTAATAGCTGTTCATTTAGTCAATAATTCTCATAAAACCCTAAAAAGCACTCAATAAATTGAGTGCTTTTTAGTAATAATGCTTAAAATATAAGGCAAAAGTTATCCACCTATTATGCACTTTACACATTGACAATATTGTGGTGATAAGCCATAATTAGATTGAAACTGTAAACTTTAAAATAATAAATATATGAGAAAATTTATTTTTTTAATCCTGGCCATGTTGCTTTTAACAGGATGCGATTTTCTTTTCTCCAATGGCGGAGGAGAAGAAGTTTACGTTGTGGATGTTTCCATTGACTCCGGCGTAAATGTTGTACCCTTGAGAGCTGTGGCTCAAAGGGGGGAAAAGGTTACTTTTACTTATATCCTGAAAGATGGGTATGTATTAAGTAATATCCTAGCTAATGGAGTTATCTTAACTCCATCCTCTAATTCTTTTTCCGTGGCTAGTGTCACCGACCAGGTGGTAAGTGTATCTACTGAAAAAGACTCTCTTTTATGGCCTATATTGAATGTTATATGGGACCTTGATTCTGTTTATATAGATTTAAATCGCTGGGATTCAACCAATGAAGAAATTTTAAACTTTTCTTCTGATGGAACAAGTACTGCATTAAAAAATGGTAATCTCTATAACAGGAATTGGAGTCTTGATAGGAGTAAATCTCCCGCTATACTCACTTATGGAGGCAGGCAATGTAAGCTTGAAAAAATAAGTAATGAAAAATTAAATATTTCATATATTAATGAGTTGAACCAGAAGGTTACGCAAATCTATGGTAATCATGGATACAAGAAGTAATCTTTCTCTAATACACATTGCATTTATAATGCATGCGATATAATGCCATTCTAACTTCGGTTGGAATGGTGTTTTGTTTTTCAGAGCGAATTCGTTTTATTTACTTTTTTCTCCCCTCCAATACATTTTATATTCTACAAAAGATTTGAGAATTTGCTTTCCCGAAGTAGATTTTTTAGGTTGCGTTCAAGTCATTGAGCCTATACGGCTGTTTTGACATACAACATGTTTTGATGTATTATTTTTTTAAGTTCTATAGAACTCATATAGATAATTGTTCTTTAAATATTAATAAATAATAGGTATTACGTAATAGGTTTTATTGAATTTAGTAAGAAAAAACAATAACATAACACTAATGTAAAAGGAGGATAATCATGAAACAAGAAATTATGTCGCCAGAACGACTAGCATCGTCTTTGGCAATTTTAGATCTTACTGACCCTGATAATGGGGTTCACGCTATCAATATCATTATTGATAATGTAAAACAGGCTTTTGAAAAAACTTACCCCGAAACAACTATTGAGGAGGTTCGTTCTGGTCCTGAAGTCTCATTGAAAGAAAATTTTGATGATCTTCTTTTCCCTTTGGACAATGCAGGTAGATCTTCTCGGTATACAAGGTATGTGACAGAAGATACTATTTTACGTACTCACACCTCATGTGCTATTCCAAGATGGCTCAAAAAATCTTCTAATAATATTACTGACACAATATTATTAGTTCCAGGGATGTGTTATCGTCGTGATGTCGTAGATAAAAATCATTGCGGAGAACCTCATCAAATGGATGTTTGGCGAATCAAACGAGGATTGCCACTTTTCGATAGGTCAGATTTAATTCGTTTTGTTGAGACTATTTTGGATAATGTTATTCCAGGATATGAATATCGGGCGAATGAAGTTGAACACCCCTATACGATAAATGGGCTTGAAATTGAAATTTTTGTGAATGGTAATTGGCTAGAACTTCTTGAATGTGGAGAAGTTCACCCGACTATTCTGAAAAACGCTGGACTTGATCCTGAAGAATACTCTGGGCTTGCTCTTGGTATGGGATTGGATCGGCTCGTCATGATTCTAAAAGGGATTGATGATATTCGTGTTTTAAGGTCAGAGGATATTAGGATAAAGGGCCAGATGACAAATCTTGAAAAATTTGTTGTTGTTTCTAATCAGCCCGCTACCAAGAGAGTACTTTCATATTCTGCTTCTGTTGAAAAAACCGAAGAAGATATTTGTGAAGAAATTAAGGATGAATTAGGCTCAGATTCTGTGTTTATAGAGAATATAGAATATTCTGAAACTTCTTATGATCAACTTCCAGAAAAAGCCAGGATTAACCTTGGTATTCAGCCACACCAAAAAAATGTAGTTGTTGTACTAACTTTCCGTTCGTTAGAAAGTTCTTTACCCAAAGCTGTCGTTAATGAATGGATGCAACGTCTTTACCCAAAACTCAACGAAGGAGATAGAGGGTATATGTAATTTACCTATTTATTAATTAATTGAATCACTCAATGGGGCTATGGACAATGTCTGTAGCCCCATTTATTATATCTACATATTTTAGTTGTTTTTTAAGGGATGTTCTTCTTCTACATAAAATGATTTATCTTTGAAATTAAAATTTTGATCAATTTCTTTTTTTATTTTAATCATAAATGATACAAATTCAATATTTGATTTTTTGCTCGAATAAGGTGACATTATATATGCTTTTAAAGATGTATAAGGGAATGAATTTCCCCCAGTTGAATCACTCGGTATTTTATCAATATAAAAAGGATTTCCTAAGTCTGCCAGCTTTTCTATAAAAGCCATAGTATACGAATTACGCATAATTACCTCTTCTTCTGGAGTACTAATTGTTATGTGTTTAGGGATGCGTGGTATAAACATAACAGCAGTACCGAGCCCTGTTTTATTTATAACTTCAAAATCCTCTGTTGCATTTATTTCATCTTGTAAATGTACTGCAATCTCAGTGAGATGTCCTATTAAAATTTGGAAACCCTCTACCCCCAGTACACTAAGTGCCATAAAGGCAGAGTTTGGGCCATCAGCTGGTCTTGAATTTTCCATTGAATATAAGAATGGCCAGTTATAAGCATTTTTAACGTTAGATAGAGCCATTTTATCTTTTATCATAAAAACACTAGATATATAAGGACAGAAACCCATTTTATGAAAATCAACACCAAAAGAATCAGCCATATGAAGATTTTTTAGGTTCGTTTTTATTTTTGAAATTCTGGCTAATGCTCTTTTTTCTATATTTAGAGGATTTTTTTCAAATTCATAGTCTTTAAAGAATATCCAGGGAAATGCTACGACTGTATCTACGTGAATATGAGGTTTATATTCTAATTCAAGTTCTTTTGTAATTTTATCTCTTAAATTAACTACATCATCAATGGTATCAACTACCATATCGTTTGTTGTTCCTCCTGAAATAATAATAGTGGCAATTTTCTTTTTTTCTTTTACTGCTTTTCTAATTATTTCCTCCATTTCATTAAGATTAACTTGAGAATTTTCATCTACCCCCAACCTGACGACATTTGACGAGCCTATCCCTAGCCACTCAGAATCAGATATATGAGAAGGATGCCCTACTTTAGTAGACAATACAATTATATCTTCTTTTATACCTTGTGCGGCAGAATTTGGAGAACAATTTTTTATTCCAAACTTAATTCCATACATAGTTGTTGCTTTTCCTCCCCATGTAAAGACACCCCCTGCACTTTCTCGGTTCCATCCAACATATTCTGCGATTGCTTTTATTACTTTTTGTTCAGTTAAAAGACTTTTACCAGATGCTGAATAGAGTGCTAAATTGGGATTATATAAAGAAGTGATCATTTTAGTAATTACAGTTGGAAGTAGTGGGGGAGGGGCAGCATTATACATTGTATTAGGAAAATGCCATCTAGAAACACCATCAAACAAATTAGAAATGGTTGATGATATATATTTACTATCTAGACTTTTTTCCGGGATTTTAAAATTATCAATCAAGTCTTTGTCATTTATTGAGCTTTTTATTAATGTTCCTTTTACTAAATCAGTTTTTTTTAGTAATTTTAAATGTGTTTTTTTGATATCTCGCAATAAAGAAGCAATAGAATCTGTTTCTGGGTCATAAAACAGGTTTTTTATTTTTTTTGATATTTTAATCATATGGAGATTATTTATTTTTTCTTAATAATATTTTACCAATTAACAATAGTTTCATGATAGCACTATCTCTTAATTAAAGAAATAATTATATTAGCTAGGCTAATAATACTTATATAGTAATAAATGTTTTAAATTTTTTTGTTTCAATCATTTCATTGTTTAAATATTTGTCTATACAATAAATTAAAATTTTTTTACGAAAATTTAATTTAGATGTATCTCCAGATTTTTTTGCGGAATATTTTTCATTGGCAAGTGACCATATAGCCTTAAGCAAAATGAAGTCATTTCTAAAAGTTAAAAAATCTTTAATTCCATTTATTTTAGCTTCAGCTTCTATTCTTTTAAAATAATGAGAGATTTGTTTTTCGCTTAAATAAAAATTTTCATATGTTTCATTTTTGTTTTTTTTGAAGCCCCAAAAACGTTCCATTATCGGTAGGGTAAGTACGTCATAACCGACAGGCATAATTGAATTAAATTCAATATCTATAATTCCATTTTCAAATATATTACGCGGTGTTAAATCTCCGTGGGAAAAAGTAGTTGGTAGTGAATATAACCTATTTTCTATTTTTGAAACACATAATTCTACTTTTATATGATTTAAATCAGGATTTTCCACTAATATATTTTTTAGCATTATATTTTTTCTCAAGTCATATTTTGAGTTAAAATAATCAGAAGATCTAATTTGTGACCTCAAAAAAAGACATACTACATCACACATGGATTCCAGTGTATTAGAATTTATTTTTGACTGCGAGAAGTATTCTTTATAAAATTTATCTCCAAAAGATTTATCCCCAGCAGATTTTTCAATATAATAGCTCTGTTTTTTTGTTTTATCATATTCAAGTAATTCAGGAATAGGGAATCCTAATCTTTTTATTTTTTTTATACACAAAGCTTCTTTCTTAATATTCTTATTATTACCAATATGTAAGTACTTTAAACCATCAATAGATTTATATATTTTACTATTTGTTAACATACGCTCCTTTATAAAATTCCACTTTTCTCCCTTAAATTTTAGAATTTCTTTTTGATATTTTTTTTCTTTATTCAATGAAGTTTTCATGTTTAAATTAATATATTTAAATTACCTATTTATTCATTGATTATATTTTTATTCCTGGGACTTGAAGAGGCTCGCTATTGTATTCTCTGGCAATTAATTCATAACAAGAGGTGTAAATATCAATAGCTAGTCTTTCTTCTGGGAGTTCTCTTATTACAGAATGACCAATTAAATCTTTTTCTTCCGCTATGTATTTAATTGCATGTGCTAATAATTCCTTCATACTGATACCAGTATCGTATGCATTTTCGTAATTTTTACATTCAAAACCAACTCCCTCTATGGATGGGTGTCTTCTTCCTTGGAGTAAAATTGTGTTATCACCTAATGCCACATTGTTTTTCATTATCTGCCAGTTTTGTAAACCTTCTTGGTGAACATCAATAAAAGACTGAGACATTCTTCCTCCACCTTTGTGGTCTCCTGGCTCTCGAACTGATTTATCATAATTATTAATTCTGGTGGTAAAACTTATATGATTGAAAAGAAGAGATATTATACCAACCTGAATATTTTCTTTATTGTTCATAATAAATGTAAACCCTACATTAAGTTCACACCCCAATGTTTCTTTTGAAAGCTTTGGTTTTAATAAAGAGTCTTGACTAGCATTTATAATACTTACAATACTTGTATAAGTTTCAGAATCTAAATAGTCATTAATCCTAGTTATGTAATTAAGTTTTGGAACAATTTCAACTGTTTTTCCTGGTGCCATAGAAACAAACCAAGCTATAGCATCAATGTAGTGATATGCGGAATGAGATAGTGATCCTACTCCATCAAGATATCCGTGAGCCCCTGGGTTACTTAACTCTGCTGGTAGTTTACATACTCCACCATTAATCAACATAGTCATATTGTTTATTCCGGCTTTTGTTTTTTTGTATACCTTATTTAATTCGTTAGCCACTTTTGTAAATGACTCAAGTGATCGTCTTCTCAAAATCGAATGGAACATTAAATTCGGATATTGTCTTCTAGCTCTATAATAAGCTTCAAGAAGTTCATTATATTGTTCTCGGATATGGGAAGCGGCAGCTATACTTGTTGAGGCATTATAGTTGCTAATTATTGGTTTATCACATATGACATTTATTCCATATTTCAAGCAACTAATACCATATTCAAAATGTGCGCAAGGGTTTGATGCGATAATTACAAGATTAACATCTAGTTTTTCTTTAAGATTTTTAATAATTTCATCTGTATTTTTAAAATCTTTAGGGTTTATCCATACGGTATTATCGATAGTACAAAGTTTTATTGTATTATTATTAATATTGACAGTTCTAGGGTCGATAGGATCAACAATTGCGGTAAGTTGAATTGTAAGTTCATCTTTTAATTCCAGTATATTTTTATTATGATTTCTGTCGGACCAGTACCCCGAACCACCAATAATTGCAATATTAACTTTTTTTTTCATATAATTTATTATTATAATAATGAATTTATTTCACTCTTTAGCCTAACAAGCTCTTCTTCCCAAGAGACACATATGTTTTCAGGGATTAAATGTCCGAATTCGTTTCGTCGATCATCTATTTCTATTTCGCATCCATCTCCAGCCCTAGCAACCAATTGAAGTCTTTGAACTTCATAACCAGAATTATTTAAGGCATTTATTTTATCAGTATTATTTGTTAAGGCAACAATTTTTTTAGGGGCATTAAGATAATCAAGAACAGTAGATATTAATCTAAAAGAAAGTCCGCTATTTAATTTTCTTGGGTCGGGTTTTATTCCTAGTGATTCAAATCCTCCCGCAACTGATACTTTATGAATTTGTTCAGCAGAATATTCACCTCTATGTCGAATAAAAGCATTTGCGGTTAAGTCAGGAACGAAACTATTTTCTATGACACCACTACCCATTCCGTTTTGTGATGTAAAGTGTGCCATTATAAATGCTTGCCCATCTGATTTTGATGTTAGATTATTATTCTCATCTAAAAACATTTCAGAAGTTAGAAATTTTTCAAGTTCAACTGAAGATAGGTTCGGCTTTGTAATTAAATTATATTCGTGTGCTAATTCTTTTGACAATGTCCATTGATCGTAACAATTACAACGTTGTGATCCAAACATAAAGCCTGGTGAGCATGCTGATTCTGGTCGCAAGATGGTAAATTTACTTTTATGTAAATTACCTGCAACCCCAACATCAATAATTTCTATTCCTTGGTTAGGGAGATATACTACAAATCCTATATGACGTATAACCATATATCTTCCACTCAGAACACTTCTCGATAGTAGGGAAGCGCCCTTGTTGACTACAACTAATCCGTTAGTTTGTTTATGAAAAAAAACAGAATACAAACTTGAAAGTGGAACTGATGCTGTTTTATCTTTGAGATGGGGTGGAAAAAATTTTATAACTTTATTAAAAAGATCTCCTGTTATTATGTATATATTTTCTCCTTGCTTAGAAACAAATGGAGAATTTATTTTCTCTACTTCACTTAAAACTTCTTTATAAATTTTTTTATCCATAATATTTATAAATATAATCTATAATAGAAGTATTTGCAACAATGAATATGTGTGGTATTATATAAATATGGAAAAATATCAAGATAAGTCTGAAAAAACTCCTTATATTAGCGCACTTGAAAGAGCGAAGACAGAAATTTCAAAAGAAAATCCAGAGCTACCTATGCAACTCAAGTTTGAAATTTCCTCTCCTGAAACGATCGAAAAACTTCTTTCTATTAAAGATTTAACTTTACCAACAGAAGAAGGCCAAGAAAGAAATATTATTGGTAGAATATATGATCAAGTTATTGAAAAGTTAAATAAGTATCACTTTCCAGATATTCATGTTGTGAGATCAGATCCTAAAGTTGATGCAAAAGATAATTTTGATAGCCTGTTATTCTCTCCTGGAAATCCTGGGCGTTCCTCAACTTATACAAGATATGTAGATGGTAATCATGTTCTTAGAACGCATACGTCTGCTTTAATTCCATCAACATTTGAAAAATTACAAAAAAATATAGATCGTTCAACCTTTGTTCTTCCAGGTTTAGTGTATAGGCGTGATGTTATTGACCCTAAACATTTGGATGTTTTTCATCAAATTGATGTTTGGACGCTTCAAGATAGTAAAAAATATGGAAAAGTTACGAGAAAAGATTTATTAGATTTAGCTAATACTGTTTTTGAGGCAGCTTGTCCAGAAGCTGAAATGATTGTTTATGAAGCAAAGCACCCTTATACTATTGACGGCATTGAAGTTTATGCAAAAGTTGATGGGAAAGAAATAGAAGTTTTAGAAGCAGGTCTTGCTCATCCAGACGTATTAAGGAATTCTGGTATTGATCCAGATCAATATTCTGGACTTGCTCTTGGTATGGGCGTTGAGAGATTGATTATGGCTCGGAAAAATTTACCAGACATTAGACTAATACGTTCTACAGATCCTCGTGTTATCAAACAAATGACTAATATGAGAAAGTTTGAAAATGTCTCTAATCAGCCAGCAATAGCACGTGATATGTCATATTGTGTTAATAAAAATGACTCCGAGGAAGATATATGTGAAGCTATAAAAAATGTCTTTGGAGAAAAGGCGGATTTATTAGAAGAGGTTAAGATACTAGAAAGAACTTCTTATGATAAGTTGCAACCAATTGCAAAGGAAAGACTTGGAGCAAAAGAAGGTCAAGATAATGTGCTTGTTCGTATTATTCTTAGACACCCTGATAAAACACTGACAAAGAAAGAATCAGCGGAACTTTATTCTCTAGCATATCCCAAGCTTCATCAAGGTAATACTGATGGTTATCAGGTTAATATCTAATATTTTATTTTTAATTAATAAATATATGAAAGCAGAAACATTGTCTAAAAAAATATGGTTTGATGGAAAAGTAATGGATCTCGCTGATGCTCGAATTCCATTGTTAACACACAGCCTATTCTATGGTTCTGGTGTTTTTGAGGGGATTCGTTGTTATTTTACTCCAAAAGGGCCCGCAGTTTTTCGTCTGAAAGATCATATACATCATTTATTTCATTCTGCCAAAATAATGGGAATGACCATTCCATATTCAGAAAACGATATAATGATTGCGATAATTAATTTAATAAAACAAAATAATTATAATGAATGCTACATACGACCAATTATATTTTATGGAGAAAAAATGGATCTTTTGCCGACTGATGATACCCCGATTCATTTTGCTATAGCAACATGGCAATGGGGGAAATATCTTCCCAGAGAAACAGTTACTGTCAAAGTATCGCCATATATTAGAATGAGTTCTAATTTGAGCGATATGACTGCAAAAATATCAGGTAATTATGCCAATTCTATTTTGGCCCTGTTGGATGCTAAAAGAGATGGTTTTGAAAAGGCATTATTTCTTGATGAAAATGGGTATATTGCTGAGGGTGCTGGTGAAAATATTTTCTTTGTGAAAGATAAAGTTTTATACACCCCAAATGAGAATGCTATTCTTTCTGGTTTTACTCGTGCAAGTATAATGCGTATCGCAAACGATCTTGGTTATGAAGTAATTGAAAAAAATATTTCCATAGATGAAATACCCACATTTACTGAAGCATTTTTTACTGGTACTGCATCTGAAGTAAATGCAATATCAAAAATCAATGAATATATTTTAAATAATAAAGAAGAAGGTCCAATAGTAAAAGAAATTAAATTAGCCTATCAGCATGCAGTCCATGGAGAAGACGAGAGATACTTATCTTGGCTGAACTATGTAGCGTTATCTTAATGATAAGTTTTTAATATATTTCCTGTTGATAACATTTTGAACAATAGACTATTTCTGATTTATCTGGAGAATATATAGTTTCGAATTTTATGTCACAGCGTTCATCCTTATGATGAGTGTGTTTTGTACTGCACATACACTGACGGTGCCATAGCTTTATGGGGTTTTTTTGCAATAGTCTTTTGTGTTGTCTACAATTAGGGCATAATGTTGGCAATGGTATGTTCATTTTTTTATAGAATTGAAGTTCTTCAGGAGTTATTTTAAAAGCAGAAATACAGATTGCTTTACATTCACTATTGTTTTCTTGACATTCCCCTCTATGATCGCAACCAATTGTTTCTTCCAAAATATTTTTAGTAACATTGGAAATATTATCTTCTAAATTGGAAGAGTCAATTGTTAATGGATAGTTTCTTTTTTCTTGTTCGTGCCAACCTGTTTTTGTATCGAATGCTTGTTTCTTAGTTAAAGGGAAAAAATTTTGTGCATATGATTCATTGTATGCAAATGGGGATAATTCTTCTGGGAAAAATTCACCATATTTATATATAACATTATCTTTTGAGATATAAGGCATATTATTCATATGATTAATTATTTTTGGGAGAAGTAATTCGTATTCTTCTTTTGTGTATTGCTTGTTTAAAATACAGTATTCTTTATGTTTTAATCCTACACAACCAAATAAATCATGATTATTTTCACTGTATTGGCAATATTCAATGTTTCTTGACTCAGAGACATCTAAACAGAACTTAGCATTATTACAAGAGACTCCACCAAATTCATACACTAGCTCATTCATTCCACCTCCGATTGCATCATATGAATCTCGAGATGAGTGTAATACTTCAAGTAAATATGCTCCATTTTTAATATCAGCAACATCGAAGCATTGATAGCAGTTTTCAGAATTTCTAATGTTGTCCCCTGTAACGTTACTTGAATTGGTTATCAGCGCATATTTTCTTATCGCATTTGCTTTTATATTTTCAAATTTCAAAAAGAGTTTGTTTGTAGTGTTTCGTGACCCAAAATCAATTTCACTTATTCTTTTTAGGTATTCTTCTTTGGTTAATTGCTCATTCATAAAGCAGTATTGTTTATTACGTAAATTTGAGCACATATAGCAAGACATACAATTTCGGCAGTCATACAAAAACAAAGATTCAATACATCCACTACAAAATTCTAAATATTTAGAATTATTTGAATCTATGCACTCAATACATGAATAAAGCCAACTAGAATTAAATACCCCCATGCAGTCTGTGCAATCGTTACATGGTTTTGCGCGATAAGTATAGAGCATATTCTTGGAATTATGAACTCGAAAACATAAATAACAGTCCTTACAATTACTCATATGATTATTGTATTGACAATTTTCAGAATTAAAAATATTTAATGCTAATAGTGGTGTGGAGTTTATTAATTCTTTAAATTGGATAAAGAATGGTATCGAAAAATCATATTCTTTTTGATTATTAGAATCCCATTTATCAGAATGCAAGCATTTGTTACAGTAGACCAACCCAGGGTATTCTTGTGAGTAAATAGATATAATTTGTTTTTGACATAAATTACATATTCTTCTATATAGTGTGTGTTCATTTCTCCATAATAATCGACGAATAGATCTACATTCTGGACAAAAAGTTGGTACTGGAACTTTTATTTTATCGTAAAATATAAAATCCTCTGATTCGATTGTAAAGTCTTTTTTACAATTTTGGCAGATTTTGTTTTCTTTTTCCATATAGTTTTATTATAATTGATAATTTAAATAAAGGATAGATAGCAATAGATAATAGATTTTTATTAATTTCTCTAAAAGATGGTATTATTGTACATATGATTTCAAATGGAAACGAAGTAATAATTAAGGAAGAGAAGGTATTAGTAAAAAATGTGAAAATTCTTTTCATTGATGAAAATTCTTTACCAGACCCTGAGAATGTTAGTGCTGTATTTCTCGTTGGATATTTTGACGGTCAAATAATTACAGCAAGAAATGAAAGAGGTTGGGATATACCAGGTGGTCACGTTAATAAAACAGACCCTAGTTTACTAGATGCTCTTAAAAGAGAAACTTATGAAGAGTCAAATACCATTATTGGTAATGCTAAGCCTTACGCCACAATTCAATTTGAAGGAAAAGATAAAGTAATGCTTTTCTATGCTTCAAAGGATTGCGTACTAGATGAATTTGTTCCCAAGTCGGATTCTTTTGAAAGAAAACTTATGACTATACCAGAATTTATTTCCAAATATAACTGGGAAAAAGATGTCATGAAGCTATTGATTGAAAGAAGCTTACTTGTTCTTAAAGATTAAAACCACAATTATTGATTAATTGTGGTTTTTTTACTACTAATATATAACTAAGCAATACTTATTTTTAAAACAAAAAGTGGATTACCAATTGGTAATCCACTAATAATTTAGCGAGCTAAAAACAGCTTAAATTTCCCCCTATACATAGATCCATTTGTACCCTATTTTAAAAATAAATTTATCAAGATAATTGGGGTCAGCCACCATTGTTTCTAGAATTTTTTATTTTACTGGTGTATAATACTAGTATAATAATTAATTTTTTATATATGGATAATAAAAAGAAAAATATCTACACTTTAGTTTTGGTTGGTGGTATTCTGATGATAGTAATTAATGTATCTTTGGTTTTAACAGGGGAAGATAGTTTAGGTAGATATTTGGGTGTTATAGCAGGAATGGCATTTATGATTTCTGCTCTAATAAATCTTAAAAATATTAAAAAAAACAATACTCAATGATTTAATAATGGAAAAGGGAAATGGGGGGACAACCACCATTATTTTTTATCAGGAGTTGATTTTGAGGATCACAAATTATAATGTTGTGGATAACTTTTTGGGATTTCTAGTTCAACTTTTAGATTTGAAACGCTTTAAATGCATATTTGCTTTGGAGGATTAAACGCTATGTTCATAAATAAAGTGTTATGTGGTATAATTTGGGGAGTAATTTACATCAAACAGTTTGTATTTTTATCAATTAATTAATGCTTAGCATTATTTTATAATTTGTATATGAAAACCATAAAAATATTTTTATTTATTCTCCTTGCATTTTTCATCACAGGTATTTCTTCTGTTAGTGCTACAAACGGAGGAAGTAAGGTAACAGTAACCGTGACTCCAAATCCTATTCTTACTGTTACAAAGTTGGGGGCAGGGGCTAATACTGGGATAATAACTTTTGATACTGGTAAGGTTTGTGGAGCTGGAACCCTTACTTGTACCGAGACATATCCTCTAAATACAGGAGCAGTTTCTATAACAGCTAATTCACCTACAGTAGTCTGGGGTGGAGACTGTGGGTCACTTGGTACTGTTACCATGAGTGCCAATAATAATGCCAATAAAAATTGTACCGCAACGTTTGGTGCAGCAACTAATTATACTCTCACTATAACTAAGGTAGGGACGGGGACGGTGACATCTGATATTCCTACTGTTGGGGCTATCTCGTGTGGAGCTGATTGTACAGGATCATATCCTTCAGGAACTTCAGTTACTCTTGCCCAGTCTGCTGGTTCAGGTTATGCATTTAGTAGTTGGTCAGCTAATTGTGCTAATGGCCAAGTAACTATGGATTCAAGTAAGACTTGTATTGTAACGTTTAATGCAGGTACATTTCCTCCTTCTATACTCCTTATAGAGCCAGCTACTAACATTACATCTACTTCTGCAAGACTATCTGCTAATGTTACTTCAGATGGCAATGACCCTCCTGTTTCCAGATCTATTTGTTATGGACTTGCACTTAATTCTACAAGTTGTTATTCAGCGGGCACAGGCATGGGCACTTTCTTCTTTGATGCTACAGGACTAACTCCCAATACTACTTATTATTTCCGTGGAAAAGCTGAGAATGATAAAGGACTCACTTATTCTACTAATGGATCAGTATCTTCTAATGGAACTTTCAAAACACTAGCAACTCCTTATCCTAATCTTAAGGCTTCTGCTCCAACTCCAAATTGGGCAATGTTGAATGTTGACACAACATTCTCTTCTACAATCTCAAATGAGGGTACAGCTTCAACTGGTGCAAGTTTTAACAATTTTTTCCAAATATGTTCTACTGCTTCTCAGGCAGGAATTTGTCCTGCTACTTCTACTATAACTGATAAGCCTTCTTCTTCTATGACAGCACTTGCTGTCGGTGGGACAGGTCCAGCTACAGTTGCTCAAACTACTCATAAATTTATAACAGCAGGAACATATTCAGTACGAGCTTGTGCAGACAAAAGTTCTTCTGGAAACAGTGGAACTATCAACGAAGGATCAGTTGCCAATGAAAATGATAACTGTAGTTCTTGGACTGATGTGATTGTATCTAATCAGACTGCTACTCCTACAAACTTTCAAGCAGTTCAAAGTGCTTGTGGAAGTACGTCCTTATCTTTATCATGGGATCTTGTTCCAACCGCTACTACTTATCAATTGTTTAGAGTTGGTGTTGGTGCTCCTAGATATACAGGCCCAGCAAATTCTTTTGTAGATTCTGGACTTACTGTAGGGAATACTTATACGTATAATCTTACAGCGATGGGACCAAATGGAACTTCTGGGACTGCAACAATTTCAAAACTAGTATCAGGTTGTACCCCACCACCCACCCCAACAAACCTTACTGTATCACCCAGTGCTTGTAATAATTCTTGGTTGAACCTAGCCTGGACACCATCAACAGGTGCAACAAATTATAAAGTTTATAAAGATGGAAGTGCAACTCCTATAATGGCTTCTACTCTAGCGTCTTACAATAATTGTTCAGATGGTACATGTCGTGGGTCTGATGATGGTCTTGCTCTTGATTCAACTCATTCATACACAGTTAAAGCCACTAATGCTTCAGGGGATTCTGCTTCATCATCTTTAGTGTCTGGAACAGTAGCAAGTGCATGTAGTGGATTCAATACCGTTCCAACAGTTACAACTTCAGTTCCTACAAGTGTAACTTCAACTAGTGCAATACTGGGGGGTAATGTTACAAATAGTGGAGGACTGTCAGTCCTTGTAAGAGGAGTAGCTTGGGATGTAGCACCTAATGACCCTGAGAACCTTATGCTTAGAAAAATAGATGGTGCAGGTATGGGAAATTTTGCTAGTAACTATTCTTTATTATTACCTAACACTACTTATAATGTTCGGGCTTTCGCCGCAAATTCTTTGGGTCATGGTTGGGGATTAATTAAACAATTTACAACTCCACCAGTAGTATCAACTTCGCCGGTTGTTACTTCTTGTACTCCAAATAATACTAAGATAAATTCAGGTGATTCTGTGAATGTAGCTTGGACTTCGACAGATGCTACATCTTGTGAGATGTATGCTGGTAGCTCTACTACAGATTTATTGGGAGGGACGGGTTCTTCATCAGGAAACAAGACTCTTTGGCCTGCAAAGACAGTAAGATATAGTATAGTTTGTAGTAAGGGGGGAATAGATTCTCTTCCTTTCCTATGCCCTGAAATTAAAGTAGGGAATATAGATCCGATATATATAGAAAATTAGGGAATGAGGCAATAAATACAAATGCCCGACGCCGTAGGCGTCGGGCATTTGACCCCCACACCCACTTTTTCATAGTTTTTATTGTGTCACTATTATATTTTTTTGAGATATTTAATATATAAATATTGTTTATTTTATTGATTTTTTATAGTTAAAAACACAATAATGAAAAAGTAGGTGTGGAGGTTGACATTATTCTTATATTTGCTACGATGAGAGTCAATCGCAATTTTTGCGTAGTTTCGTTTGAAACGAAACATTTATTAATAATTTATGTTGGTAAATATAATAAAGTAAGGTTCTCGTATACTTTGTTACGTTTATCAACCAATAATTCATATGGCAGAAGAATTTAAAAGAGATAAGCCTCACGTAAACGTAGGTACTATTGGTCACGTCGATCATGGGAAAACTACACTAACCGCGGCTATTTTGCAGATTTTAGCAAGACAAGGTGGTGAATATGGTGCGAAGATTAAAGGTGTCGATCAAATCGACTCAGCTCCTGAAGAAAAGGCTCGTGGTATCACGATCGCTCTTTCTCACAATGAGTACTGGACACCAACACGTCACTACGCTCACATCGATGCTCCAGGACACGCCGACTATATTAAGAACATGATTACAGGTGCCGCTCAAATGGACGGTGCAGTTATCGTAGTTGCTGCTACAGACGGAGTTATGCCACAGACACGTGAGCACATCCTTCTAGCAAAGCAAGTGAACGTTCCTAAGATTATCGTATTCCTAAACAAGTGCGACATGGTTGATGATCCTGATATGCTTGAACTAGTTGAAGAAGAAGTTCGTGAACTTCTTACAAAGCAAGGATTTGATGGTGCAAATGCTCCAGTTATCCGTGGTTCAGCTCTTAAGGCTCTTGAATCAGCTGACAATACAAATGAATGGGCAACTAAGATCCTTGACCTTGTAAATGCTCTTGATACTTATATTCCAGTTCCAGAACGTGATGTTACAAAGCCATTCCTAATGCCTATTGAGGATATATTCTCAATCGAAGGACGTGGAACAGTTGTGACTGGTAAGATCGAACGTGGAGTTATCAATGTTGGTGAAGATGTTGAAATCGTTGGTATTAAAGATACAGCCAAGACAACAGTTACTGGTATTGAAATGTTCAACAAAAATTTGAAGCAAGGTATGGCTGGCGATAATGCTGGAATCCTTATCCGTGGAATCAAGAAGGAAGATGTAACTCGTGGACAAGTTCTAGTAAAGCCAGGAACAGTTACTCCTCACTCAGAATTCGAATGTGAAGTTTACATTTTGAAAAAGGAAGAAGGAGGACGTCACACACCATTCTTCACAGGATACAAGCCTCAGTTCTATATCCGTACAACAGACGTTACAGGTGAGTCTACATTACCAGCCGGAGTAGAAATGGTTATGCCAGGAGATACAGTTAAACTAGGAGTTAAACTTGTAACCCCAGTTGCTCTTGAAGAAACTATGCACTTTGCTATCCGTGAAGGAGGTAAAACAGTTGGTGCTGGTGTTGTAACAAAGATCATTAAATAGCAAGAAGGGAATAGCGAATAGAGTAAAGGGAATAGTGATTTTGAATCTTCTCTATACGCTTTGTACTGTACCCTATACACTAAATTACTATGACAACAAAGACAAATGCACCAGTAGGTGTAGCAAAAACAAAGAAGGGGAAAGAAGACGCAGTTGTCCAGCTTCGTATACGCGTAAGAGCATACGAGAATAAGATTCTTGACGCATCCGTCAAGCAGATTATTGATACCGCTCTTCGCTACGATGCAAAGATTGTCGGACCAATTCCACTTCCTACCGAAATTAAGAAATACACAGTCAACAGAGCATCTTTTGTGTTTAAGAATGCTCGTGAACAATTCGAAATCAGAATACATAAACGCGTTATTGACATCCTGAATCCAAATCCTAAGACTATTGAAGCTCTCACAAGCTTATCTCTACCATCTGGTGTTGATATCGACGTGAAGATGATGTAGATTAACAAGGGAACAGTGAATAGAGTAAAGGGAACAGTGATTTTGAATTTCACCCCCTATACGCTTTACACTATACCCTATATACTAATATGAAATTTATCCTTGGTAAAAAACAGCATATGATGCAGTGCTTTCTAGATGATGGACAAGTAGTTCCAACTACAGTTATTTCTGCTGGACCTATTGTCGTCACTCAAATGAAAAGCCCTGATGTCGATGGCTATGTAGCAGTGCAAGTAGCCTTCGAAGAACAGAAAGAAAATCGTGCGACAAAGGCACATCTTGGACATATCAAATCCGCAAAAAGTAGCGATAGCACAGTAGAGGGTGAAGGTGCTTTCAAGCATCTTCGTGAATTCCGAGACATTGAAGAAATGGCCACAGGTGACAGAATCACAGTTTCCGCATTTAAAAAGGGAGACATTGTAACTGTTACAGGTATTTCAAAAGGAAAAGGTTTCCAAGGCGTTGTGAAGCGTCATGGATTCCATGGAGGACCACGTTCACACGGACAGAAGCACTCAGAACGTGAACCCGGTTCTATCGGTGGAGGTCTCCGCAACAAAGTTCCAAAGGGAATGCGCATGGGAGGCCGTATGGGTAGCGACCGTATTACAGTTAGAAATTTGGAAATTGTTGGTGTTGATGTCGAAAATAACCAATTACTTATTAAAGGTGCGATTCCAGGAAGACGCGGAACGCTCGTAGAAATAATCGGCTAAATCAATTACTATTGATCGCCCGACTATAAGTTTAGGGCTAAATTATATGGAAACACAAATATATAACCAAAAAGGTAAGTCCGTAGGCAAATTTGAACTCCCAGAATCAATCTTTGGTGTTCCTTGGAATGGTGACTTGGTTCACCAAGTAGTGACTGCTATGCAAGCCAATGCTCGCACACCAGTTGCTCATACAAAGACACGTGGAGAAGTTCGCGGAGGAGGTAAGAAGCCATGGAAACAGAAAGGTACAGGACGAGCTCGTCATGGTTCAACACGTTCTCCAATCTGGAAAGGTGGAGGAGTCACCCATGGACCAAGAAATGACAAAGTTTACGATCAGAAAATAAACAAGAAAATGAAAGCAAAAGCTCTCTACACTGTTCTCTCAGAGAAGCTAAGAAAGGGCCAGCTAATCTTTGTAGAAGAATTGAATCTTAAGGCTATTAAGACGAAAGACGCAGTAGCTGTCATGAAAGATTTGAGCGGTATCAAAGGATTTGAAAGAATGGTAGGAGGCAAGAAGCCAAATACTTACATTTCAGTTCCTGCAAAGGGAGACGTTCTTAAGAAGAGTTTTGCAAATATTCCTACAGTAGAGATCGATGAGGTTCGCAACATGAATCCTGTTGATTTGCTAGCTTACCGATATATTATTATTTCACAGCCAACTGAAAGTGTCGCATTCCTAGGTGGCAAAACAGAAAAAAAATAATATTATATGGCAACAACAAAAACAAAAAAGAATACAAAAGAAGAGGTAGTTGATAGTAAAAAAGCAAAGACCCACCCTTTGATCAAGAGTCCTCGCATTACAGAAAAGGCAGCACTAGGCGCAGAGAAAGGAATTTATACTTTCAATGTGACCGATAATGCTACCAAGAATGAGATTAAGAAAGCTATCAAGCTTATCTACGGAGTTACTCCTTTGCGAGTTTCTACTACCAAGATTACTTCAAAGACAGTAGTTCGTCGTGGAATAATTGGAACGAAAAAGGGAGGGAAGAAAGCGGTCGTATATTTGAAGAAGGGTGATAAGATAGCAATTGCATAATATGAAAACATACAAACCTACAACACCATCAAAGCGTCACCAGACTACCGTTACTTACAGAAAAGTTTTAACTACAAGTGAGCCCTTGAAAGCTTTAACTCATGGTTTCAAAAGATCTGTCGGACGTAACAATCAGGGACGTATAACTACTCGACATAAAGGGGGTGGACACAAGAGACTTTACAGAGAGATAGACTTCATGTACAACAAGCACGACATTCCTGCCAAGATAGCTTCTATCGAATACGATCCAAACCGCAATGCCTTTATCGGTATCGCAGTTTATGCAGACGGAGAGAAGAGATACGTAGTGATACCTAAAACAGTTAAAGTTGGAGACAAGTTTATCGTTTCCGAGAAAGCTCCTCTAACAGTTGGGAATCGTTTACCTCTTAAGCTAATACCAGTTGGAACATTTGTTTACAATGTAGAAATTAAGCCAGGTAACGGAGGAAAGCTTGCTCGCGGAGCTGGAACCTTCGGACAAGTAGTCGCGAATGACCTTGGATATACCAACGTCAAAATGCCTTCTACAGAAGTACGCAAAGTTTCAGAAAATGCTTGGGCATCTATCGGTGAAGTTTCAAACAGTGAATTCAAGCTTCAAAACTTTGGTAAAGCAGGACGCTCTCGCTGGAAAGGAATTCGCCCTACAGTTCGTGGTACAGCCATGAACCCAGTAGACCACCCACACGGTGGAGGTGAAGGACGCCAAGGAAGAGGTCTACGCCGTGCCAAGACTATGTGGGGTAAGCCATCAGGAAAAGGCCAGAAGACTCGTACTCCAAAGAAATATTCAAACATGTGGATTGTTTCTCGAAGAAAAGTTGGAAAGTCAAAGAAAGCTTAAGTTTAAAAAACAAAAATCTCTATCAACAAAAAATTCCCGAAAGGGAATTTTTTGTTGTATTGACAAATTGTGTATAAACTATAAGCTTAGAATGAAATTGAAAAAAATAAACCAATAATACCTAGCGCTATGAAAATTATTTTAATATTTGTGGTTTGTATTGTATTTTATATTTTTATTTATACCCCGTTTAATTATTGGGATATAATTATTTTTTGTTTGGGGATTGTCTTAGGACGTATATCTCCAAAGTTATTTGCAAGAAGTAAAGAAATCCATTTTACCTCTCCAGACAGAAAGTCTGAAGATTTTTTATTTAAAAAATAATTGTTGCCTATGAAAAAGTAATAGATTTCGGTCTTTCATAACAATAAAAGGCCAAACGTTGTGGGAGTTTTCCGTAAAATAGATTCCTGCCCGGAAAATAAAAGTTTTGGTGTTCTTTTAAACCGGGGAATAAATTTAATCAGAAAACCTTGATCGTTTTATGACCAAGGTTTTTCTTTTGCATTTTTGAGTATATAATACAAACATGGAAAAAATATCAGAGAAAAAGAGGTTTTCAATTATTTCTCGTTTCAAAAGCACTAATCATGGTCTTCGTGGGTTGGGAGTTTTTATTAAGACAACTCATAATTTATGGATACATCTATTCTTTGCAATTTTAGCTATATATATGGGTTTTGTTTTTTCTTTATCTTCTGTTGAGTGGGCAGTAGTTATACTCGCTATTGGACTAGTTGTAATTGCTGAAGCATTTAACACAGCAATAGAGATAGACATAGATCTTACCAGCCCAAACTACCATCCGTATGCTAGAGATACTAAAGATGTAGCTGCTGGGGCTGTTTCTATTGCTACTATTGTAGCAGGGGTTATAGGGCTCTTAATCTTTGGACCTAAAGTAATAGCTTTGGTGTTTTAATCTAATTCCAAAAATTTGAATTTGACATATATTCTTTCATTTGCTAGTATGAACCAACGAGCTCAAAGGAGCTTATTTATATTGTAGATACAAAACCAAATGACAAGATCACTTAAAAAAGGACCATATGTAGACGAAAGGCTTTTGAAAAAAATTGCTGGAAAGAAACCTCTAGAAACAGGCGTTATTAAGACATGGTCACGAGCATGTGTGATCTCCCCTGAAATGGTAGGCTTCGTATTTGGAGTCCACAATGGCAAGGTTCATGTAGAAGTACTCGTCAGTGAAGATATGGTGGGACACAGACTTGGAGAATTCTCACTAACACGCAAGTTCGTCAGACACGGAGGTAAGATGCAGAAAGAACTAGAAGCCAAGAAGAAAGAAGCCGAGATTACCGCATCCAAATCAGCCAAAGCCGCAACAGATACCAAGAAGAAGTAATAAACTTATATGAAAGCATTTTTAAAAAATTACAGACAGTCTCCTCGCAAGGTTCGCCTTGTAGCAGACTTAATCAAAGGCAATAGGGTTGCACAGGCTTTTACTCAGTTGAAAGCATTACCAAGAAGAGCATCAGGTCCAATAGAACAGTTGTTGGCTTCTGCAGTAGCAAATGCAAAGAACTCAGGAATATCACCTGAAAATTTATATGTTGAGAACGTAACTGTAAACAAAGGCATAGTTATGAAGCGCAGTATGCCACGTGCTCGTGGATCAGCTTCACGTATCAACAAGCGTACCAGTCATATAATGCTTACCCTTATAGAGAAAACAGTTGAAAAGAAAGCAAAGAAAGTTTCAAAAACAGACAAAGTAGAGAAAAAGGAAAAAGTAGTAAAGAAGTCGAAGGTAACAAAAAAACCAGAAGTTAAAGCAGAAAATTAATTTATATGTCAAAAGTTGTCCATCCATATGCACATAGACTAGTAACACTCCGTGATTGGAAATCACGCTGGTTTGCTGACAAGAAATACAAAGACTTACTCAAGAGTGATGTTGTTATCCGTGAGTTCCTCATGAAGAAGCTTCGTGGATTCTATGTTTCTCGTGTAGAAATTGACAGAGGTGTAAAAGCTACAAAAGTCATGGTATTTACTTCACGCCCAGGTATGATAATCGGCCGTGGTGGAGATGGAGCAAGTAAGCTTAAGGCAGACCTTGTTTCTACTATGAAGAAACGTGGCGTTATAATTCCTGAAGATTTCAAATTTGATATAGTAGAAGTTGCAAACCCAGATGCAGACGCAGCTATCGTCGCTTGTATGATTGCTGAAGGCCTTGAGAAGCGTCTACCATTCCGTCGTGTTATGAAGCAGACTATTGAGAAGGTTATGACTGCTCGTGGAGTTAAAGGAGCTCGTATCTACCTTGGAGGCCGTCTAGGAGGTGCTGAAATCGCACGTAGTGAGCAGATCAAGCGTGGTTCTATTCCCTTGCAAACTTTCCGTGCTGACGTTGACTTTGCTCGTGAGAAGGCTCATATGAGTTATGGAGATATCGGTATTAAGGTCTGGATATATCGTGGAGAAGTTTTCTCGGCTGAAGGCGGAGCAACTGGAAGTAAGAATAATAAACAATAAAATTTTATGTTAACACCAAAAAAAGTAAAATTTAGAAAATGGCAGACAGGTAGGACGGATATGACGAAAGTCACTCCAGATACACGTGGTATTACCATAGCTTTCGGATCATTTGGACTTAAGGCCACAGCAGGTGGACGTGTCCGTTCAAATCAGATAGAATCAGCTCGTAAGGTAGTATCTAGAACAATTGGTAAGACTGGCCGTATGTGGATTCGCATCTTTCCTGACAGACCTTTTACAGCCAAGCCTGCAGAAGTAGGAATGGGAAAAGGAAAAGGAGATCCTCAGGGATACTGTCTAGACGTTCGCCCAGGCCGAGTATTGTTTGAAGTAGATGGGGTTACGGAAGCAGTAGCCAAAGAAGCTCTCCGTAAGGCTGGAACCAAATTACCAGTAACAACTTGTATCGTAGCACGATAATTTAAAAAATATGGAAGCAAAAATTAAAAAATCAAATAAAGTTCTCAAGGGAGTAGTTGTCTCAGACAAGATGGACAAGACTGTTGTCGTAGAAGTTACTCGCTTTGTTGAGCACAAGAAGTACGGTAAGCGTATCAAGAAGACCAAGAACTACAAAGCTCACGATGCCGACAATGCCAAGAAGGTAGGCGACGTAGTAGAAATAGAAGAAGTCAGACCAATATCAAAGGATAAACATTTTAAAGTAATTAGTTAATATTATATGATACAAGACGGAACAGTAGTAAATATCACAGATAACGCCGGCGGAAAAGTCGGAAAGGTTTTCAAGGTACTTGGCGCATCAAAACGCCGTTATGCAGGTATTGGAGACAAAGTTATCATCTCAGTCAAGATTGCTGAGCCTCGCAAGGGTGTGAAGAAAAAGGATGTCTGCCAAGCTGTCGTAGTCCGTACTGTAAAGTCATATCGCCGTAAGGATGGTTCATATATTCGTTTTGACGACAACGCTGTTGTAATCTTGGAAAAAGACAAGCAGGATCCAAAGGGTGGACGCGTATTCGGACCTATCCCTCGTGAGCTTGCTGAAAGGGGTTACCAAAAGATTATTTCATTAGCCCAAGAAGTTATATAAATCCGCCAAAATTTTTCACAAAATTTCAACGGAGGGCATAAGTATTAGTATTAAAATTTAGGCGGATAAATATATGAAAATAAAGAAAGGAGACAATGTAATAGTTATCGCAGGTAGCAACAAAGGCAAAAGTGGCAAGGTTGTCAAAGCTATGCCAAGTGAAAACAAGGTTGTTGTGGAAGGTGTAAACGTGAGAAAGAAGGCCCATAAAGCAAAAGGTAAGGGCGATCAGAGTCAGATTCTTGAGATTGCAATGCCTATACACGTATCAAATGTTGCTAAGAAAGACTAGAGTAATTAAGAATTAATAATTAATAATTAATAATTCGAACACAAAACAAAATGGAAACAGTAAAACAAAAAGAAAAGAAAGCATATAGTACACTTAAGGCCAAGTATGGCTACAAGAATGTCATGGCTGCTCCTCACCTTGTAAAGGTGATAGTAGCTTCAGGCACAGGTTCAGGACTAAAGCGCAACAAGGATCACAACAAGATGGTTATTGAACGTATTGCCAAGATTACCGGCCAGAAGCCTGCTACCAAGAGTGCAAAGAAGTCTATAGCATCCTTCAAGATTCGTATTGGAGACCCTGTAGGAGTCATGGTAACTCTTCGAGGAGCTCGTATGTATGGATTCCTAGACAAGCTTATAAACGTAGCTATCCCTCGTACAAAGGACTTCCGTGGTATTGAAAGAAAGATTGTGGACAATATCGGTAACCTAACTATGAGTATCAAGGAGCATACTATCTTCCCTGAAACAGGTGACGAAGAATTGAAAGACGTATTCGGAATGGGAGTTACACTTGTAACCACAGCCAAGACCAAAGCCGAAGCCACAGAATTCTTTGAGCTGATAGGTGTACCATTTAAGAAAGCGTAAGACAAATTACTTTAAAATACTCCCGAAAGGGGGTATTTTTGTGATATAAAAATCTTTGACAAATTTCTTATAAAATGGAAGTATATATATAAATTTAAAACCAAAGACTATGAAAAAGCGAGTAATGATTATCGTTGTGTTGTTTTTGCTATCTTTGTTAGTTAGTGCTAAAAAATCTGAAAGAATTTTTAGAGAGCTGACGAAGACAATGCTGGTATTAAGTCCAGCAAAAATTATTGAGCACAAAAATGTAACAGTTTCTTTTTGGAAAATTAAGAATGGTGGGTTCTATTACCTTACCGAAAAGCAGGAATTTCATGGGAAGTATAAAAAGTATAATTTTACTTCTAAGAATAGTGAAATCACTATTTTGGGTCTTGATAAAAAAAAGAGGAAGGTTGAAAAAGAGCTTTTGAGAGATGTTTCCATTAAGTAAAATTTAAATCTAAGAAATGAGGCACTTGTATCGTTATGGTATAAGTGCTGATTTTTTTGTCTAAAATTGAGATTAAATCCTTTAAAAATAAAGGTTTACCGAAGCAAGGCTTCGGTAACAGGGGCAGTCGCTAGTTTTAAGTATCAGTCCTAAGCGTGGCTTAGGACTGGATAATGAGGTTGAATGTGCCTTAAAAATCATTGACAAATTGACTCAAATATGCTATACTATACGAGTATTAAGTTCTTTGATATTTTTGGTTTTTAGTTGATTTATATAGCTTTTTGGCTAATTCGGCCTCTTCGGCGGATAAATTGTTATCTATTTCAAGAGTCTTTTGAGGATTTTTGAAATAGGTAACAATAATATAAATCAAAATAATTGAATTATGAAAACTATTCTTGCTGTATTAATGGTGTTAATATTTTGCATAACTTTGTTCGGTGGAATTTATTTTTTCCACCAGGAAATTGATGCAAAATTCATAAATGCATTTTTCTTTTTTATAATAAATGCAGTTATAGGAACGCTAATGTTTTTGGCAGTAAAAAGTGCTGCAAAGTAATAAATAAACTATTAAAAACCAGAAAATGAAAAAGAGAAAATCAATCCAGATTATTGTTATTGATTTCGCCATTATTGGTGGGTTGTGCCAATATGGTTGCTATATAACAACAGGTTCTACTTTTTATTGGAACCTAGTAGGGTCTATATTGGGGTATGGACTAAGTATCGTTATTGGTATTTGGTTTGTATTAAGAAAGAAATAATATACAAAAAACTGAGAACATTGCTTTTTATGACAATGTTCTCTTTTAATTTGACATCTTTTCATTCATTTGCTAGTATGGGGCTACATGAGTTTTAGATCCGTTTGTCTCCTTCTTTGCCCGTCTCAAAGAGATTAGGGAAGGACTAGGAAGAAAATAAACGAGATATCATTACTTATGGAGGGTTTTCACCCTTAAGTTAATTTATTTATGGCAAAAACATCAGTAACAGCAAGACATTTAAAAAAGTCAAAATTTAGTACACGAGAAACAAATCGTTGTTTTCGTTGTTCACGAGGTCATGCTTATATGAGAGACTTCGGTCTTTGTCGTATATGCTTCCGTGAATTAGCAAACGAAGGTATGCTTCCGGGGGTACGTAAATCAAGTTGGTAGATAAATAAGGGCCCATAGGTCAGACCTAGGGACAAAAGATAAATTAAAGACCCTAGGTCTGACCTATGGCACAATCAATATTATGGATCAAATAGCAAACATGGTGAATATGGTAAAGAATGGAGGTCGTGCTAGTCACGAGTTCGTTACTGTTCCATTTTCTAAAATAAAGTATGCAATCGCCGAATGTCTTGTCAAAGAAGGATATTTAACTTCTGCTACAAAGAAGACAAAGAAAGGTTTCCCTATTCTTGAGCTTGGAATAGCTTATGTAGATGGAGCACCAAAGGTAAATGAAGTAGAACGCGTTTCCAAGTCCTCCCGTCGTGTTTATAAAGGAATGAAAGATATCAGATACACAAAGGGTGGTAACCTTATCACAGTATTTTCTACACCTAAAGGTATCATGACAGACAAGCAAGCCCGTAAAGAAATGGTCGGAGGAGAAGTATTGTTTAAAATGTGGTAATTAAATATATATATGAGTAGAATTGGAAAACAAACAGTTATAGTTCCCGCAGGTACAGAAGTAAAGCTTACTGGTACTACTTTCTCTGCCAAAGGACCAAAGGGTACCTTGACTCGCGACTTTACAGGTCCTGTCACTATTCACATTGCCGGCAATGAAATTACTTTTACTCCCAACAAGGAAGGCGACAGAACAGTCAATGCTTTATGGGGCACATATGCTTCTCATGTGAAGAACATGGTAGTAGGCGTCAACGAAGGATATACCAAGAAGCTTATACTAGAAGGAGTTGGATTCAAGTCAGAAGTAGTAGGCAAGGCTCTAAATCTAGCGCTTGGATTCTCACACCCTGTGAAAGTTGAAATACCAGAAGGACTTACCGTTACAGCAGAGAAGAACAATGTAACAGTTACAGGTATCGACAAGGAACTTGTAGGATCATTCACTGCATCAGTGAGGGCAATGAAAAAGCCAGAACCTTACAAGGGTAAAGGATTTCGTTATTCAGATGAAGTTATTCGTCGTAAGCAAGGTAAGAAGGCTGCATAATCAAAATATATATGGCAAACAAAAAATTAGACAAAAGAATAAGATTAAAGAAAAAGATTCGTACAAAGATTTTTGGTACATCTGTATCTCCACGTCTTTCTGTTTTCCGCTCCAACAATTTCATTTATGCTCAAATGATTGATGATTCCAAGGGTACAACCATTGCTTCTGCTTCAGACATGGATGTGAAGACTGGTACCAAGACTGAACGCTCTGTAGCCGTAGGAACTCTCATAGCTAAAGCATCAAATGCAAAAGGCATAAAGGCTTGCGTCTTTGATCGCAATGGATTCAAGTACACTGGCCGTATTAAAGCTCTAGCAGATAGTGCTCGTGCTTCAGGTCTTAAATTTTAATATTATATATGGATACAACAACACCAAAACAAAATACTACACCTACAACACCAGCACCAACATCACCACGTCCACAAGCAGGCGCTAGAACCAACACTCCAAACAGAAGTTTCGGATCTAGTAACCGTTTCCCAAAGCGTGAAGGGGGTCAAGGAGGAGAAAGAAAGCCAAGAACATTCTTTGAAAGACCAAAGCCAGAATTTGATCAGAAGATGGTCTCCATTCGTCGCGTTACTCGTGTCGTAGCTGGAGGACGTCGTATGACTTTCGCAGTGGCGCTTGCTATCGGTGACAAGAAAGGCTCAATCGGACTAGGTACAGGTAAGGGAGGCGACACAGCCATAGCTATAGCCAAAGCTCTTCGCCAAGCCAAGAAGAATATGTTCAAGATCAAGACTACTAAAGATATGTCTATAACTCATGAAGTCTCTGCAAAGTTCTCAAGTTCAAAACTTGTTGTCAGACCAAACCGTGGTAAGGGACTTGTAGCAGGAAGTACAGTTCGTGATATGCTAATCCTTGCAGGATTAAAGAATGTTACAGCCAAGCTTCACTCAGGAAGTAAGAACAAGCTCAACAATGCAAGAGTTGCTTATAAGACTCTTTACCAATTAAAGGCGATAGCATCATTACCTAAAGTAGCTGCATTTATAGCAGAACAAGAAGAAGAGGCTAAAGTTGAAGCCAAGGAAATAGCAGTAGAAGTAACTAAATAATAATTTTATGCAATTACACACACTAAAAAGAGAACATCCAAATAAAAAGTCACGACAAGTAGGACGTGGAGGTACACGTGGTAAGACTTCTGGACGTGGAGGCAAGGGTCAGACAGCTCGTGCAGGTAACAAGCGTCGTCCACAAATGCGTGACATCATCAAGAAGATTCCAAAGCTTCGTGGTTACCGTTTCGCTTCACACGATATAAAGGCTTCCCCTGTGAATGTTGGTTCTCTCAATGTTTTCGCTACAGGTGCTATAATAAGTCCAGCAACTTTATTCGAAGCTAACCTAGTCCGCCGAGTTGGAGGCAAGTTGCCAAAAGTTAAAATCTTGGGCAATGGAGAGATTACAGTTAAAGTAACAATTACTGATTGTATCACTTCTAAAACTGCCAAAGAGAAGATTGAAAAAGCTGGTGGAAGTATAAAATAAAAATGGAAAATGTTTTCGACAAAATAAGAATGGTGTTTACAGACAAGTCACTTCGAAATCGTGTCTTGTTTGTGCTTGGGGCACTCGTATTATTCAGATTTCTTTCTGCAATTCCAATACCAGGTATTGATGCATTTCGTCTTCAGACTTTCATCAGCAATAACCAATTCCTAGGAGTCCTAAACATGTTTTCAGGTGGAGGACTCTCAACTCTTTCTATACTAATGCTTGGAGTTGGTCCATACATTACTGCATCTATCATAATGCAACTTTTGACTATCATGTCTCCTCGTTTGAAAGCTATGTATCAAGAAGATGGCGAGATTGGACGCAAGAAATTCACTCAATTTAGTCGTATGATCACAGTTCCTCTAGCTATCATCCAAGGATTTGCACTTTTGTTCTTGCTTAAGAAGCAGGGGATCCTAGCTGATCTTTCCATGTTTAACATGGTTGCCAATCTCTCTGTCATCGTTGCTGGATCAATGCTCATTATGTGGATAGGAGAGCTTATATCAGAATTTGGTATTGGTAACGGTATGTCACTTATTATCTTTGCTGGTATCGTGGCAAGCATTCCAAAGGAAATTGCACAATTCATGTTTACTTTCAATATTGCCAATCTTCCTCTATACATATTATTCCTAGCAGTGGGTCTTTTGATTATTGCTGGAGTTGTCGTCATGACAGAAGCAGAGAGGCCAATACCAGTCACTTATGCCAAGCAAGTACGTGGCGATCATGTCGCAGGAGGTACTCAGACTTATCTACCATTACGTGTCAACCAAGCTGGAGTTATCCCTATCATCTTTGCACTTTCTATACTTATGTTCCCTCAGCTCATAGGTAATGCTTTAGCTGGAATGGAGAATAATATTTTAAAATCTATATCAGATGGATTACTATGGTTTGTAGCAAACACTTGGTTATACTCACTATTCTACTTCGCATTTGTATTTCTATTTACTTACTTCTATACAGCTGTTACTTTCGACCCAAATCAGCTTTCAGAAAATTTACAGAAGAATGGTGCCTTTGTACCGGGGATTCGTCCAGGACCTGCTACTCGTGAATATATCGAGAAGATTCTCACACGCATTACAACTATCGGTGCAGTCTTCCTTGGTTTGATAGCAGTCCTCCCTCTCATAATGAAAGCCATTACCGATATCTCTGCTTTTGCTATTGGAGGAACTGCCCTTCTCATCGTTGTCTCTGTTGTTTTAGATTTGATTAAAAAGATAGAAGCACAACTGTCCATGCGAGAGTATTAAAAAAAGACCTATAATCGGGTCTTTTTTTATGATTAATAATTTTAGTATATAATCCCGTAGTAGATTTTTGTTAAAAAATTCACTACAGGATATAATAGAGAGATATGAAACCACAAACATTTATATTTTTTGGAAGGTCAGGTTGCGGGAAGGGTACTCAGCTTAAACTATTAAGAGAGTATTTAGAAAAAGAAGATTCTAATCGAAAGCAGTTTGCTTATTCAACTGGCGATGGATTTCGAGAATTATTTACAAAGAATTCTTATGCCAGCAATCTATCTAAGGATATTACTGCAAATGGATTACTTCAACCATTATTTCTTACTATATCTCTTTGGGGGAATGCGATGCTCAGTAATCTAGAACAAGACAACCATATGTTTATAGACGGTTATCCAAGACGTAAAGAAGAGGCAGAAATGGTAGATGGAGCTTTAAAATTTTTCAATCGAGAAAATGTAATTATATTAGACTTCATAGTCTCACGAGAGACTTCCAAGAAGAGAATGCTAGGAAGAGGAAGGTATGATGATACAGAAGAGAATACGGAGACAAGACTAGACTGGTATGATAAAGATGTAACTCCTTCTATAGAGTATCTGAAGAATCAACCCGGATATATTTATATTGAGATAGATGGGGAAGGAGCAATAGAAGAAATTCAGACAGATATTATTAACAAAATTAAACCTTATTTATAAAATGCAAGAAAAAGAAACAATAATTATATCACTAGGAGGAGCAATCGTTGTCCCAGACATGCCCAATCCAGAATTTATCAAAGATTTCAAAAAGATTATTTTAGAATGGGTAGAGAAAGGGAAGAGGTTTGTGATTATTGTTGGTGGTGGTAAGACTTGCCGACGTTACAATGAGGCACTCAGCAAGGTCATAGAAGCTACGAGTGAAGACTTGGACTGGATGGGTATATATTCTACACAGTTGAATGCTCAACTTGTGAGGCTTGCCTTTGGGAAAGATACCTCTGGTCAGATAGTGATAGACCCAAGGGACGTTACAAAGTTCAATGACGATATTATCATAGGAGCAGGATGGCAACCAGGGTGTTCAACCGATACGGACGCAGTCTTAGTAGCCAAAGAACTTAATGCCAAGAAGATAGTCAATCTTTCAAATATAGACTATGTTTACGATAGCGACCCAAAGACAAACAGTACAGCCAAGAAGTTCGAGAATCTTACATGGAAGGAATATCGCTCATTCATATCATCCAAGTGGACCCCAGGGTCTAACACACCATTCGATCCTATAGCTTCCGAAATGGCAGAAAAAGATGGCATGGAAGTGGCATTTATGTCTGGTTCCAATCTAGAAGGCTTGAATAATTATCTAAAGGGGGAAGCATTTACAGGGACAACGATCAAGAATTAGGTTCTAGGGGCTAGGGGCTAGGGGCTAGTGACTAGGTTCTAGTAATAATACAAAATATAAAGAGTGCCCCTATAAGCCTTGCTTAGGGGCACTTTTGGGTTCTGTATATTTTAGGCTGATATTCTAGTATAATCATATTATGGAATCACAAACGAAGACCTGCCAAAACTGTAAAAAAGACTTTATTATTGAACCTGATGACTTTTCTTTTTATGAGAAGATTAAAGTCCCTCCTCCAACCTTCTGTCCTAATTGTCGTTTACAGCGTCGAATGTCTTGGAGAAATGGATGGCATTTATTTAAAAAAACGGACAGTCTTAATGGTAAAAAGATTTTTTCATTGTTTCCCGAAGAAAGTCCAGTAAAAATTTATGATCGAGATTATTGGATTTCAGATGATTGGGACCCAACTACATATGGTAAGGATTATGATTTTTCTAAAACTTTTTTTGAACAATTCAAAGAATTATTACATACAGTTCCTCTCCCTGCACACTCCATGATGTATATTACAGATTGCGAATATTGTACAAATTCTAATAATATCAAAGGTTGTTATTTGGTACGTGGTGCATCTTTTACAGAAGATTCTGCTTATCTTATTTGGGATCAAAAATCAAAAGAATGTTTAGATAGTCACATGACAGATCAATGCGAATTAAGTTATGGTAATGTAAATACTATTTCTTGCTATAAGACTTTCTTTTCAGTTGATTGTGAAATTTGCCAAGATACAATTTTATGCAAAGATTGCATAGGTTGTAATAATTGTATTGCTTCAATTGGACTTCGAAATAAATCATATTATATATTTAATAAGCCTTATACAAAAGAAGAATATAAAAAGAAATTATCAGAATTTAATTTTGGTTCAGAAAAAGATTTTCAATCATTAAAAGATCAAGCATATAAACATTGGCTAAAATATCCTCATAAATTTATTCATGGAAAGCAAAACCTAACTGTTTTAGGTGATTATATTTATGAGTCCAAAAATGCTCTAAATTGTTTTAGAGTTAAAGAGGTTGAAAATAGTAAATTTATTCAAAATATTTTAACTGGTCCAGTGAATGATTGTTACGATTATGCAAATTATGGAGATAATGTAGAGCTTATATATGAATCATTAGTTGTTGGAAGTGGGATATCTAATGTTAAATTTTCTTCTCAAGTTGTTCAAAATGGTAAAAATCTTACTTATTGTTTCTTTTGTTTTCCCTCGTGTTCAAATTTGTTTGGATGTATTTCACTTCGTAAAAAAGAATATTGTATTTTAAATAAACAGTATACAAAAGAAAAATATGAAGAATTGATTCCAAAAATAATTGAACATATGAAAACAACTGGTGAGTATGGTGAATTTTTCCCATCATCGTTATCTCCTTGGCCATATCAGGCAACAGAAGCATATGAATTTTTTCCATTAGAAGAACAAGTTGCTAAAGAGCAAGGATTTACATGGTATTCAACTTTAGGTCAAGATTATAAAATAACATTAAAAAATGCAGAAATTCCTGATGATATTCAAGATGTAGATAAAAATATTTTAAATGAAATTATTGAATGTGCTCATCAAGGAAATTGTCATCATGAATGTGTTGGGGCTTTTAGGGTTATTGAAAAAGAAGTTGATTTTTGTAAAAGAATGAATATTCCATTACCTAGGTTATGTCCTAATTGTCGTCACTATGAAAGATTGCAATTACGTAATTCACCTCATTTTTACCATCGCTCTTGTATGAAAGAGGGTTGTACTAATGAATTCGAAACCTCATATTCTCCCGACCGACCAGAAATAGTATACTGTGAGAAGTGCTATCAACAGGAAGTGTATTAATAACCCCAGATAGGGGTTCAACCCCTATCTGGAAGAATAATTTATGAAAATATCAATAAATGAGCAGGAAGTGGTTTTTAATAAAGAAGATTTTCCAATGTTTATAAACGGTAAGGCTTTTGTGCAAAGTGGAGCTTCATTTTTCAGTGTATCACTTATGACCAAGTTGTTTGAACAAGGAGAAAAGATTGTATTCTTTACAGGCTTTGATCCTGCGAAAGAATTATTTAGAGACCAGCTTAATGGCAGAATGAATGAAAATATTATAATAATTCCAACTGGAGACGAAGATGACTTCATAAAAGAGCTAGATAAAATAAAAGATTTAGATGAAAGAATTATTTTATTTAAGAACATAGAAGAATATAGTATAAAACTTTTTAATAAACTAAAAGACCATAAGTATGTAATTTTCTCTGGGGATATAGATAAATGTGCATTTAGAAATGAACTCTTGGGAATTAATTTTAAAACAAAAATATTTTTCTCATATCCAGAAAAAACCGAAGTAGCCAATAAGGTAGATTTACCTAAGTACAAAGGTTTGATAATCAGTTCTAAATATAACGGAATTATCTCTTTATAATCTTTACCAACTCAAACCCATAGGTTTAGATTGGTAAATGAATTCACTCTCCCAGATAGGGCCCGGAGCTCTATCTGGGAGAATTGGTTTGATTATATTGAGGTTTTGGGATAGTATGATGATATATGACGGTTATTGTAAAAAATAAAGAACAAATAAAGATTATAAGAGAAGGGGGGAAGATACTGGCGAGGGTATTGGATAAGGTTGCCAAGAAGGCAAAGCCTGGTATTTCGACTTTCGAACTTGATAAATATGCACATGATTTAATAATAAAAGAGGGAGGGATTCCTGCTTTTTTGAATTATAGGCCTGAAGGGGCTCCGAAGGCTTTCCCTGCTACTATCTGCATATCAGTGAATAATGAGATAGTTCACGGTATTCCTACTAAAACGAAAATATTAAAAGAAGGCGATATTGTTTCTCTAGACTTGGGGCTTGAATACAAGGGACTATTTACTGACCATGCTGTCACTGTCGCTGTAGGGAAGATTTCGAAGAAGGATCAGCAACTTCTCGATTATACGAAGAAAGCTCTTGAGGTGGGCATTTGGGCAGCGCAGGGAGGTGCTACTGTCGGGGATATTGGGCACGCCATAGAATCCTTTGTAAACAGAAAGTACGGTATAGTCAGAGAGCTTTCGGGACATGGAGTCGGAGTGAAGATACACGAAGATCCATATATACCGAACTATGGCAAAAAGGGTAAAGGGGTCAAGCTTATACCGGGAATGATTATCGCCATAGAACCAATGCTAAATATTGGCAAGGCTTCGATTGTCAGTGCGTCGGATGACTGGACTATCAAAACAGCAGACGGTTCACGCTCAGCTCACTTTGAACATACTATTCTAATTACTGAAGGAGAGGCAGAAATATTGACGAAAATATAAAATCTCCGTTTCGTAGGATTATTAAAATTATTTCCTCTTTACCCAGAGAGGCGAGCCCTACGAGATAAATAATTTTAACAATCCTACTTCACTTTTTGTTTCTTATGATATATCGATTACGATATAAAAACAGCTCTCGGACATTAAGCAAATTAAAGATTACTTTATTTGCTTATGCTCCTCGTTTGTTGTTATAATGTTTCTATATGGAAGGATTTAATTTGAACAATGCTCCTAAATTTAAGACTCCACAAGAGGAGTTAGAATTTTTGCGTGCGCATATCGCAGAGAAAGAGAAGGCCTTGGTAGAACAAGGCAAGGAGGCCAATAAGGAAATGCTTGCTCATGATGTAATCCATGAATACAGAAAGTATGAGCCAGAAGATGTAATGCATAAAAGTGCAGTCATGGGTAAAAAAGAAGTTGAAAGTTTGGTTTTGAGGTTACATCCAGAAGGTCATGATGCCAAAATGGAAGAAATGCTTGCAATACTACTAGACAAAGGTATTTCCAACGTTCTTTCTGTTATTGCCAAAATGAACAATCCTCACCTAGATGACGACTTCCATCGTTTCCTTGTTCAATACTTGTATACAACTCACAAAGTTCCTGGACTTAAAGAAGGTACACCCCTCTTCAAATCTCTAGATATGAAACTTTTCGAAATTACTCTTCCAGATGCAGCTGATAACGATAAAGAAAAGAAGGGTTTGAAAGAATTACTTTCTGCCATGGAGCAATTCTATGCAGGTATGCACTCAGTGGGGGAAGGTAGAGAGAATTATAATAGGAATCACTTTACCCTAGAGATTGCTCTTTCTGAAGGATCTGATAGCTTTGTATTCTACGTTGCGGTACCTACGAATAAGGCAGAACTTTTCGAGAAGCAACTTCTCGGAGTGAACTTGGATGCAAAAGTTACAGAAGTGCCAGATGATTACAATATTTTCTCTGAGCATGCATCTATCAGTGCCTCTTATGCTACTCTCGCTCATCATGAAGTCTATCCTATCAAGCTTTATGATGCTATCGACCACGATCCTTTAAATATCATTCTCAATGTCTTTACGAAGTTAAAGAAGGAAGGCGAAGGAGCGGCAATTCAATTCTCTATTTGTCCTGAAGACGAAGACATTATCAGAAAGTTTCACATCATTCACTCTGATGTGAAGAATGGGATGTCGGTTCGTACAGCCTCTAGTATGACTCGCCAAGTCACGAAAGAATTTAAGAATTTGGCGTCCGAATTACTTTTTGGAGCTTCTAAAAAGAAAGAAGAGAAAAAGGTAAATGATAAGGCTGTTGAGTACATCGGCGAGAAGCTCAAGAGTACTATCATGGCTACCAACATCCGTATCATGGCTTCAGCAGAAGACGAAAGTAGATCCAAACAAATACTCTCTGAAATAGAGTCCTCCTTCAATCAATTCACCGAGTCAGACAGGAATGGTTTCAATTTTAATCATCCTACGGGTTCGTCTCTAATGAATCTCATTCATGATTTCTCTTATCGAACCTTCTCTGATAATTACTCGATGCCACTCAATCTGAAAGAGCTTGCAACGGTCTTTCACTTTCCCAATGGAGTGGTATCTTCACAGCTCAAGCAGGCTAAGGCCGGCTTTGCCCCAGCTCCTCTTGAGATGGGCAGTGAGGGGATACTCTTGGGTATCAATAGCTACCGAGGTAAGGATACAGAGATACGTATGAGTCGCGAAGATCGTATGCGTCATATGTACGTCATAGGACAGACTGGTACAGGTAAGACTACAATATTGAAGAATATGATTGCGCAGGATATTAAGAACGGGGAGGGATGTTGCTTTATTGATCCGCATGGTAGTGATATCCAAGACATCTTGAGTTATGTACCCAAGGAGCGTATTGATGACGTCATATACTTTGACCCTGCTTATACAGCTCGTCCTATGGGGCTCAACATGCTTGAGTATGATCCCAAGTATCCTGAACAGAAGACTTTCGTGGTCAACGAGCTTATGAGTATCTTCAATAAACTTTTTGATATGAAGACTTCAGGCGGTCCGATGTTCGAACAATATTTCAAGAACAGTGCCTTCCTAGCCATGGATGATCCAGAAGCTCATGCAACCTTACTTGATATCACGCGCATACTTGGCAACAAGGAATACCGAGATGCACTTTGTGCTAAATGCAAGAACCCAATCGTCAAAGAATTCTGGGCCAATGCCGAGAAGACAACAGGGGACCAGTCCATTGCCAACTTCGTGCCATACATTACTTCCAAGTTCGACAACTTTATATCGAACGACATCATGCGTCCAGTGGTGCTTCAGGAGAAGTCAGCCTTTAACTTCCGTGAGATCATGGACAATAAAAAGATACTTTTGATCAATCTTTCTAAAGGTAGACTTGGAGAAGTAAATGCCAATCTAATAGGACTTCTGCTTGTCGGCAAGATTCAGATGGCGGCGCTTTCTCGTGTAGATATGTATGGGCAGAAAATGAATGACTTCTATCTATATATCGATGAATTCCAAAATGTCACGACGGACTCAATAGCCTCAATACTTTCTGAAGCTCGTAAGTACCGCTTGTCTTTGACTGTGGCTCACCAGTATATTTCTCAACTTGAAGAGGGTATTAAGAATGCTGTCTTCGGAAACGTGGGTTCGATGGCTATCTATCGAATCAGTACCGAGGATGCGAGCTTCATAGAGCCAAGATTCAAGCCAACTTTCACAGCAACAGATATTATGAAGTTGGATAATTTCAATTCATATGTCTCAATGCTGGTAAATGGTACACCGACGAAGCCATTTTCTATGACTTCCCACTGGAGCCTAACTCCAAAGGGTAATACAGAAATAGTTGATAAGATCAAGGAGTTATCGTACCTCAAGTACGGTCGCCTTCGTGAAGAAGTAGAAGAAGAGATAATGGAGAAGTATAGGAATTTGTAAGAAATTATGGAAGAAATTTTGGAGTTTGGAATAAAGAGAGAAGGGGAAGAGCGTCGCGATGGTGGATGCTCTGTTGTTTTTGATCCACAAACACAAAAGTACGCTGTATATAGAAATTTGAAAAATGGAGTATTAGGACTCTTTGGAGGAGGATTCGATGAAGGTGAAGATGAAGAGACGGGAGTCTTGAGAGAACTTGTCGAAGAGAGTGGCCTAGTGGACTATTTACATATTGAAAAGGTTGATAAGGTTTTGACGCATTACTTCAATAGCAACAAGCAAGTTCCTCGTGTAGCATACGCAACCTGCTTGTTGGTTATATTAAATAGTCAAAAAACTCAGCAAACTAAGTTGGAAGAACATGAAAACTTTGAATTAGAATGGCACACAAATGAAGAAATTTTAACCAGTTGGATGTCTAGAAATCACAATAAGGATTATGATCATTGGGTTTACCTAATGAATAAAGCTGTAAAAAGAGCTAAAGAATTAGGGCACGACAAGACGAGTATTGTAGAGAATATCGACTAAAAACTTTAATACATAGGACGGTCCTATGTATTTTGTGTTGATAACCATTGAAAGAGATCATCAATATGAGATTTAATATTTGGGAAATAAGAAGGGAATGATGCTGGGTTTGTAATTTTAATTTTATTATTTAGATATTCATATAAACTAGAATATGGATATTTTTTTACAAAGATTAGTAATTCTTTTGATTTGTGTGTTTTGTCTTCTTTCCATTTTGGATTTTTTAGTTTTGCAGGATTAAGATGGATATAAGCATATAAATATTTTAAATATCCATCAGTATTTGCATGTTCAGATTTAAATCGTCCCTGGAAAAGAATTCCTGTTCTTATATATTTTTTATTAAAATACATAGCATATGCAGTTGATAATTTTTTCATAAAAGTAGAAATGCCATTTTCTATTTTTTCATAACAAAGTACATGAAAATGATTAGGCATTATACAATAAGCGCCTATATCAACTATAGTTTCTCCACGATCAAAATTATCGCTGATATTTCGAAGGGTGATACTTTTGTTTGAATTACAAATATATAAGAGTTTTAAAAAATGAAAATAATCTTCTTTATCTAAAAAGATTTCTCTTTTTTCAACTCCTCTATTATAAATATGATAATATTCTCCTCTAACAAGGGGAGTTCTTCTTAATCCCATATAAACATTATATCACATAGGACCGTCCTATGTATATGTTTTTTAAGGCAGAGTATAGTATAATCTTTTTATGGAAGAAATTGAGGCAAAATTTTTAGAAATTGATATTAAAAAAATTATTGAAAAACTAGAATCTTTGGGAGCAAAGAAAAATTTTGATATTATTTATCGTCGTCGAGTTTTTGATTTTCCAAACGATAGCTTAGAGTCTAATCATTCATGGCTTCGATTAAGAGATGAAGGAGATCAGATTACTTTATCTTATAAAAAAAGATTTGGAGTTGGAGAAAATTTAAACGATTTAGGAATGAATGAAACAGAAATCATAGTTAGTGATTTTAATAAAACAGCCGACATTTTACTTTCCATAGGAATGATCGAAAAGTTTTATGAAGAAAATAAAAGATTAAAATATACTTTAGATGAAGTCGAGTTTTGTATTGATGAATGGCCCCTTATTCCACCGTATCTTGAAATAGAAGGAAGAAATTGGGCTGAAGTTGAGAATATGGCAATTAAACTCGATTTGAATTGGAGAGAACATATTCGTTGTTCAACTATGCAAATTTATAAACATTATGGGATTAATGAAAAAGAATATTCAGTTCTAACCTTTGAAGAACAAACAAAAAATACACAAAATACATAGGACCGTCCTATGTATTTTGTGTTATATGGGTTTTTAGTATATAATGCCAGTACTTTATTAGATTATTTATATATATTATTATGAAAGGACCGTTAACAGATTTCCCTATTATTAAAACAAAAGTGCCTAATGTTACTAAGAAATTTAATCTTACAAATCCAGAGGAAAGGAAAGATTATTTTGAAGCAAAAGCAGGTCCAGAAATTGCTAAAATTAAAAAGTATTTAGAGGATAATACCTTTATTGCCTATCTTCTTGGTAAGAAGAACTCAGGAAAGGGAACTTATACTAAATTAATGGCTGAAATTTTCGGCGCAGACAAGATTGGACATATTTCTGTAGGTGACTTGGTTCGCCAAATATATAAAGATATTGCTGACCCTGAAAAAAAGGCAGATATCGTTGAATATTTAGAGGAACATTATCGTGGATATATCTCTGTAGAAGAGGCCATTGATGCCCTAGTTGGTAAAAACCAAAAGGTATTACTCCCAACCGAATTCATTCTCGCCTTATTGAAAAGAGAAATTAATAAGTTTGATAGGAAAGTTATCTTTATAGATGGTTTCCCTCGTGATCTAGATCAAGTTCAATACTCACTTTATTTTAGAGATTTAGCAGATTATCGTCTTGACCCTGACTTGTTTATTGCTATCAATATTCCAGAATCAGTTCTTGATGAACGTATGCGTAATCGTGTCATTTGCCCTAAATGTCAGGCTCCAAGAAATTTGACAGTTTTCCCAACTAAAGAAGTTGGTTATGATAAAGAGACTGGTAAATATTTCCTAAAGTGTGACAATCCAGAATGTAACGGAGAGAGAATGGTAGGCAAGGAGGGTGACGATGCTGGTATTGAAAGTATTCGCGACCGTTTAACCTTGGATGATAAATTGATTAAGCAAGTAATGTCTTTGCATGGAGTTCCTAAAATACTTCTTCGAAATTCTATTCCTGTTAGTAGCATAAATGATGTAGATGATTATGAAATTACTCCAGGTTATATATATAAATATAACGAACAGACAGGAAAAGTAGATGTAACTGAAGAATCATGGGTTGTTAAAGATGACGAAGGAGTAGATTCTTATAGTTTCCTTCCTCCTCCAGTTGTAGTAGGCTTGATAAAGCAGTTAGTAAAAGCTTTAGGACTTTAATAGATTTTGTTCTGAAGCATAAAACCACCTTAGGGTGGTTTTATGCTAAAACTAAGAGATGAAAAAAATTACAGAGATATATAAAGAATACAATATTATGCCTATGCTTGCTATGCATCAAATGCGAGTGGCAGGAGTGGCAATGCAGATTTGTGAAGCTTTAGATGTAGAAGTAGATAAGGAAAGTGTTATCAAAGCTTGTCTTCTTCATGATATGGGCAATATTATTAAGTTCAAGCTTGAGCAGAGACCAGAATGGAATGAACCACTAGGTACAGCATACTGGCAAGGAGTTAAAGATGATTTTATTCTTAAATACGGTAACGATGAACATCATGCAAGTTTGGAAATTGCTAAAGAGTTAGGATTATCTACATCTATTTATGATCTTATAAATTGCATTGATGCTTCAGTCGCAGAAAAAATAGTAATAGAAGATGATTTCAATAAAAAAATATGTGCATATGTGGACAATCGGGTGTCACCTCATGGTGTTGTGTCTGTAGAAGAACATAGTTTAGATGCTAAAAAAAGGTATGAAGATCATCCTCATGCGTTTGATGAAGAAAAAAGAATTTTCTTTAACAAAAATTTATTTGAAATAGAAAAACAGATTTTTTCTCACACTAAAATCAAACCAGAAGATATAAATGATGAATCTATTGTTCCTTACTTGGAAAAATTACAAGATTTTTCAATATGAATTAAGTATATTTATTGAAATACTGTCAAAGGTGTGCTTTATTTAGAGTAGGGGCTTGCGCTTCTTTACTCTCGCGAGTATAGTTTAAGTAGGGTTATTTGAATTGTATTACCTAGAACAATTTTTTAGGGGATATAGAGTTTTGAGACAGTGCTGTATACAATATTATGTTCACAAATCTGCTTCATCCTCAAATCCCACTTAGCGTTATGCTATGGTAATATCTTTCGGATAGTCCTAATAAGAGATTCTTTCATTTACTTGAAAGGATTTTTTATTTATAAGTAATATGTTTCGCAGGATTATTAAAATTATTTCCTCTTTACCCCAAAGGGGCCCTACGAGATAAATAATTTTAACAATCCTGCTTCACAAAGACTGAGAAGAGCTATTTGAATTCCACTTTTTATATACTTCGTGTATAATAAAAAGATGGATAATGATACAAAACTGAAAGTTACATTTTGTTCTGGTGCTGGTACTGTCACAGGTGCCAACTTTTTGATAGAGGGGAATGGCAAGAAGTTCTTGGTAGACTGTGGGCTTATCCAAGGCGAAAAGGTTGCCGAGGATCTAAACTGGGACAAATTCCCTTATGAGGCTTCCACTATAGATATCCTCTTCATCACTCATGGACATATCGATCATATAGGGCGTATTCCCAAGCTTATAGCTGAAGGATTCAACGGTAGGATAATCTCTACTATTCCCACGAAAGAGATTACAGAAGTCATGCTAGCCGATACAGCTCACTTACTTTCGCGTGATGAGGATCATAACTTGGCAGAGATATATAGCCCAGAGAATATCAAGAAGGCTCTAAGTCTATGGGAGACTATAGAGTACGGACAGAAGCTCAACGTGGATCACGGCTTTCAATTTTCTTATAAAGATTCTGGACACATACTTGGGTCTGGAATGCTTGAGATAATATATAATTATAGGAAGATTGTCTTCACTGGCGACCTAGGGAATTCGCCATCACCTTTACTCCGCGATACAGAGAAGATAAAAGATGTGGATTATTTGTTTATGGAGTCTTGTTACGGAGATAGGAATCATGAAGACCGTGATGAGAGGAAGAATAAATTAATGGAAATCATTAAGCAAAACTATGACAGGAAAGGCACTCTTATAATACCAACTTTTTCTTTAGAGAGAACACAAGAATTACTATATGAAATAAATACTTTAGTAGAGTGGAATCTTATTCCCAAGATGTCTATATTCTTAGACTCTCCTTTGGCTATAAAGCTTACCGCTATTTATACTAAGTACGAGAAGTATTTTAATCCTACAGCCTTAAAGATAATAAGAGGAGGCGATGAGATATTTAATTTCATTGGATTAAAAATGACTGATACAACCGATGAATCGAAAGCCATCTTACATGCTCCTGACCCCAAGATTATCATGGCTGGTAGCGGTATGAGTAATGGCGGAAGGATACTACATCATGAGAAGAATTATCTGCCTTATGCCAGCAACACCATACTGCTTATTGGCTACCAGTCTGTAGGTACTCTCGGACGATCTATTCAAAATGGTACAAAGAAGCTACACATAATGGGCGAAGATATTCATGTCAAAGCTCATGTCGAAATGATCAGTGGCTATTCTGGACACAAGGACTCAGACCATCTTGTGGAGTTCGTAGCAGACACAGCAAATACAGTGAAGAAAATATTCTTACTTATGGGAGAGCCGAAATCTGCAATGTTTCTAGCTCAAAAACTTAAAGACAATCTTGGCGTCAATGCTTATACACCAATAGCCGGCGAGCAAGTAGTGATAGACTGCTAGACTATTTATAACTATATAAATTATTTATTGAAATTCGATTTCAAATGGGTACATGCCCATACCACAGGTGCCTTGTAGGGTGCCTGTTTTTTGTATACCTAGGTCGATATCTGTGATACCTGATTGTGGAAGAAATTTTGAAATGTTCATACTCGGAATTCTGACCGAAGAAGAGCAATCGAAAGTTCCATTTGTATTGAATCGTAGTATGGTAGGGGTGTCAGCTTTAGCAATACTTACTCTTGGAGTATATCCACCTTTTGCTTTTATTTCTATTATTTGTTTTCCATCCACAATAGAGACATTGTTTACAATAGTTTCATTTTGAATGTTTTGTTCTGGGGTACTCTTTTTCCCACTCGTAAAAACAATTGCGAGAATTATAAGAGTGGAAGCTATTATTATTGATATGATTGTATTTTTCATATTTAAAAATTAAATATTGGTTTGATTAATCCTATAATGACCAAGCTGTTTAGGATATTCATTATAGCGAACAATACGACGATAAGTCCAGCTGACTTGAAAAAGATACCAGAGTTCTTATTATTCTTAATACTAAATGAGCTAAAGCTTACAAGTGCAAGCACAGGTAGTGTCCCAAGGGCAAAAGCAAGCATTGTAAGAGCTCCATTCATAAAGCTTCCAGTCGAGAGAGTGTACACTTGCATTGATTGAGTAAATCCACAAGGAAGGAAAAATGTAGCAATACCGACTAGAAGTGGAGTCAGAGTATGGTTTATCTTTGAAATGCCGAAAGCTCTCTTGGAAATGAATTTCGGCATACTGATTTGAGCCTTCTTGGCTCCATGGAAAATATCAAGAAGGTTTATTCCCATAATAAGCATGACTAACCCGATTATTATTCCTAAGATAAATGTAGCAGAAGTATTTAAAGTGAAAACACTACCTAGGGCACCTATGACACCACCGAGGATAAAGAAAGAGACGAGTCTTCCTCCGTGGAATAATATCTGAGGTTTAATCTTGTCTCCCTCTTTGGCAAAAGTTGCTGACATGGAGAGGACAAGTCCTCCAACTACTGCCATACAAGTCGAAAGGGAAGCAATGATTCCTATGACGAAAGAAGTACCATATGACACTTTAGATACGTTTACAAGATTGACGATTCCTATTTTTTGCAAGATTATAAATACCGCTAAAAATAAAAAGGCTATCGGTATTGCAATTTTAAAGTCACTCCACTTCTTGTCTTTTGTTTCTTTTTCTAAAGATAAAGTGTATCCGTGAGGTTTTAATATTAGAGTTAATTCATTTGCAATTTCTTCTACTGTTTTATCTCCAAAGCTACCCTCTATTTCAATAGAATTATTTTTAAGACTTGATTTGGCATGTGTTACATTTTCTAAATCATTTATTTCACTTTCTGTTAATAATACACATGAGTTACAGTGCATACCGTGAACATGAAATTTGTATTTTTTATTTTGTGTAGTCATAATAATCTATTTAGATATATAATTTAGTACAAAAAATAACCCCTTACAATTACTTTTTGTATTTAAATATTATATACCCCTATGGGGTATAAGTCAATTTTTTATGTTTTTTAAATAGATTGAAATAATTATTTTGCGTTATTAATAATGTTTTGAATAATTTGGTCAATTTCTTTTGGTCTCTCGCCTAAATCTGCTTGTGGGAAGAATTGCGACAAAACAATCGGACGCATTCCAGAAATAAAAACTTGTTCGTCTTTGGTGTAAATATTTATTTTGCATGGTAAACAAAGTCCAATTTTAATATCTTTGTTTAAAAATTCATTAGCAAATTTTGCATTACAAAATTCTACAATCTTAAACGATTCTCTTTGAAAACCTTTTTCACCTAAAGTTTCTTGTACGTTATGAATATACAAGACACGCATACTGGCTTTAGCGATTTCATCTTCTACACTTTTGACTGCTTCATCAAAAGTTTTAGTTGTAATTACTGTATAATCAAATTTCATAAATTTTTGTATGTTAAATTAATAATATTGTTAATAATTCGACCTAATATAATTATACTCCACATCCTACTTGTTTTTGTTGCTGTGGTACTGGGGCTCCACCTCCTACACTACACCCACCACCTCCCTTTTGTTGCTGTGAACTCTCAGGCTGTATAACTTGTGCAGAAATATTTGCAAATCCTTGTGAACTTGAAAAATCTTTTCCAAGTATTTCTTCTGTATTGATATCTTTCCAATCTATACCTTTATCTTTCATATAAGTTGCGATTGTAAGATAAGTATCAGGGAACCAATATGAATTTACAGTCAAAGCAGTCTCCCACATTTCTTGTTCACTTACACCTTGTGAAACCATCAATTCTAGAAGTCCAAGCATTGCCATTCCGTGATTGCAGTCAGGAAAGTTCACTGAGTTACCACAACATGGTCGGTAAATACCACGAGACACTTTATCCACTAGAACTTGCTGTTCTAGTGTAAGAGTAAAGAAAGCATGTTTACTATAATGATCCATTGCCTCACCCTTTGCTAAAGTCCAACCACCAGTAGAGGCGAAGTTTCCAGCTCCACCGTATTTTGGATCAACCATTTCACCTTTTTCTAATATTTCATTCTTATTAGCTAGACCTAGTGCCCAGAATAGATTGAGTAAATATCCTGAATTTTCAGCCGTTATCTTTATTCTGCCATTATTTATTTCTTCAAGTAATTTTTTATTCTCTTCTGTATATTGACCTCTATTTATATAAATAGCTTTAAATTTATCAGCATCTATAACTCCTCCCTCTACTAATTTTACTCCAAGATCTCCCCATACTATAGGTAACACTACCCCTTTAGAAGGTAGAACTTTCTCTTCTAATTTTGACACTAGAGAATTTTTTTGATTTACCCCTTTTACCAATTGTTGTGTACCTTGTTTTACTCCAACTACATATCCTAGAAAACTGGAAACAATAATGGCAACTATTAGGATACTTGATTGGATAACTTGATATTTATTAATTTTGTTTTCCATATTTATTCATTACAGCAATCGGCTAGTTTGCCTACCAAGTCCTCAAGGTTGGAACTTGTTTTTACTGTATCTTTTATTAATTGACCATCTATTAATTTTAATTTAAGAGCCCAAAAGATTGAATATACCTTATAAGCTCTTTCAAACATTTTCTTTGCTTCATCTTTCTTATCATCAGATGAAAGCTTATTGCCGACTTCTATTAGCCTCATTGTAGAAGAGAGTAGGTGTTTTGATATACACCATGTTTCTCCTTCGTGATTTGGCATTAATTCTTTTAATAATTCTTTTCTGAGCTCTCTGATTTCTTCTGCTGTATCAAAATATTCGTCTTTTTTAATTTTTACTCCTGTAAAGAAGAAATGTTCTTCTAAGCTGATTAGGTTCATTACAGCTAAGCTCAGATCCTCTGCTGTAGAAAGATCAACACCTGCTTTTTCTTTAAGGGATTCTATTTTTACTAGAAATTCATCTATTGTTGGTTTTGTTGTTTTCATAAATTTAAATAAAGAAAATTAAGATACCAATAATAATCATTGCAAGACCAGCCCAGAATTTTACACCTTTCATATTTGTCTTTTTCCATTCCTGCACTTTATCCACAATATTTTTATTTGCGGTTATCCATAGAACAGCGACAAGAGGAATGATAAGGATGAAATTATAAAGCATGAGATAACCAGAACCTGTCAGATATGTAACCTGATCTTTCAAGAGACCTATGACCATCAGGTATGGTCCACCCATACAAGGGAATTGGCATATACCGACGAGGAGTCCGAGTCCGAAAGCTGCAGGGAAAGATGCCTTCTCCATTAATCTCCCCATCGTTGTGTGAGAGAAAGAGGGGATTTTCAATTTAAGAGGAAACTTAGGAAATAACTCATTTATAATATTTATTACACCGAAGATTATAAGTAAGCTTGCCCCAAGTTTACCCATAAAATGAGGGGTGTTAAATAAGTGTAAAACTTTCAGTATACCGAGACCTATCAAAAAGTAAGCGATGAATATTCCTGCTATGTATGTACCACCAACTTGAAGAATTTTCTTTCTTGTTAATTGCATCCCAAATAGGAAAGCAATTGTGATAAGTAGAATTGAGAATGAGCAAGGGTGGACACTGTCAAGAAGGGCAGAGATAAGGACAAGAGGCAGAAGCCAAGCGCCACTATTGCTCAAACTCCAAATAAATGAAGATGTTTCGGGGCTATTCTTCAAGAAAATTATTCCCAATATGGCAACAATGATGACAATTAGAATTGTTATTGTTTTTTTCATAGATTTAAGGTGTTACTGTTGCTTTTACTTCCAAAGACAAACTATTTCCTGTTTTATCAACAAGAGTAATGAATCTATCAATGAATCCTACTCCAGCAGGACCATGAGCATTTGGATTATAAATAGCTCTAATAATAATATTTTCTCCGGCTTTAATTATTTCATTTGCAGGCGGAAGGTATCCATGACCTGCCATTCCAAAAGGACCTTTTGTAGTACCATCTGCTCGAACAATCAATGCATTGGTACACATACAAGAAGTACTTATGGAGGAAATTTCCATATCATTATTTGTCGGGTTAGTGATAATAAAATCTTTAGTAGCATCTCCTTTTTTCATAGAAATAGTACCGAAATCATACATAGTTTCATCTGCAAATAAAGCAGTTTTTGCTCCAGTCTGAGGCACGGTAGGAGAAGTAGAAGTTTGCGACTTACTACCAAACCAGATAAGGCCAATCAAGCCAAGCACAATAACCAAAGTTACAATAATAGTTTTTTTCATTTTATTTAATAGAAATTAATTTAATAAGAGAACAAGAAAAAAGCCTTGCGGTTAACATTTATCAAAAGCAATCAAAAGAAATTGATAAATCCGCAAAACTATATTGTTGCTACTTTGTATATTTTTGTATTAAGAATACCACTAGAAAAAACCTCTTTCAAATAATTAAAAAGATTTATTTGAGGATGTTGTTTTATATAAAGTCTGAATCGAGAGGAAACACGCCGAGAAAATTCAAGAATAGAATTTCTGTAAAAAGTAAATGTTAGAGCTAGGGTAATTAATAAAAGTATGGTATTTACTATTCCAAAAATATCTTGGGGTAGACTCATTGTAATTCCTTGCCAAAGAGTAATATGTTCAGTAAAGGTCATGCCACATTCATTTGAACTACTGAATAAGCAACTGTTTTTTGTTGCTTCAAATCTCATTGCGTTCATATGGTAAAGTAGCCCAAAAGTACTAATCCACAAGAAAATGACCATACTTATTACAAGCATTACCCCCCTAAATTTTTTATTATTTGATATTAAATCCATCTGTATAATATTATACTAACATAAATATTTATATTTTCTTAGTTTTTAATCTTAGCGAGTTTCCAACGACAGAAACACTTGAAAATGCCATAGCAAGTCCTGCAAATATTGGGTTAAGTATTATTCCCCAAATAGGGTAGAGAAGTCCTGCCGCAATAGGAATACCAACAATGTTGTAAATGAAAGCCCAGAAAAGATTTTGCCTAATAGTTCTCATTGTAGATTTTGATAAATCTATTGCTTGAGAAATTTTATGTATATCTCCTCCTAATAATGCTATTCCTGCTGATTCTATTGCAATATCTGATCCTGTGGCCATAGCTATTCCTACATTGGCTTGTACAAGCGCTGGGGCATCGTTTATACCATCTCCAGCCATTGCCACGATTTTACCATCGCTCTGTAGAGATTTAATTTTACCACTCTTTTCATTGGGTAATACTTCTGAAAATACACTATCAATATTAACTTGTTTTGCTATGTATTCTGCAGCCGAGTGGTTGTCCCCAGTAAGCATTATAACTTTAATCCCTCTTTTGTGGAGTTTTGCTATTGCTTCTACCGCCTCATCTTTTATAGTATCACTCAATGCTATTAATCCTATTTTATTATTATCTACTTCTACTATTACAACTGTTTTGCCTTGTTCTTGAAGTTCTTTTAATTTTTCACTATTATCATCAACAGCTGGTCTATGAATGTAAATATTCTTATCATCTATTTTTCCTTTCACCCCTACTCCTTCCAGAGAAATAAAATCACTTGCTTTCATGAGTGTTATATTTTTAGTTATAGCACTATCACTGATAGCTTGTGCTAAAGGATGTTCAGATAGCTTTTCTATGCTTCCTGCTAATTTTAAAATATCATTTTCAGAATAGATCTTATCAAGGATTATAATATCTGTAACTTCTGGTTTACCTTTTGTGATTGTTCCAGTTTTATCTAGGACGACTGTGTCCACTTTACTTAATAATTCTAAACTTTCTGCATTTTTAATTAAAATTCCATTGAGGGCACCTTTACCAACACCGACAATAATCGCAGTAGGTGTAGCAAGACCGAGAGCACAAGGACAAGCAATGATTAGTATTCCAACGAAAGAAAGTATCCCGTATGATATGGCAAGAGATTGACCTAGTATTGGCATTCCGACAACCAGCCATATAATTAATGTCACAAATGCAATTCCTAATACGACAGGGACAAAAATACTTGATATTTTATCTGCCATAGCTTGAATAGGAGCTTTTGATCCCTGTGCCTCTTCCACCATTTTTATTATTTGAGCTAGCATTGTTTCCCCGCCAACCTTAGTTGCTTCTATTTGGATATTTCCTTGTTTATTAATTGTGGCACCTATGACGATGTCACCCATTTTTTTATCTACTGGGATAGACTCGCCAGTAATCATACTCTCATCAATAGAAGTATTGCCTTCAATTATTTTTCCATCAACAGGAATTTTAGCTCCTGGTTTTACAATTATAATTTCTCCAATCAATACTTCACTAATTGGGATTTCAACTTCCAATCCATCTCTAATTACAAGAGCGGTCTTTGCTTGAAGCTCAAGTAACTTTTCTATAGCTTCACCAGTTTTTTGTTTTGAACGAGCTTCTAAATATTTACCTAAAGTAATGAAACCTATAACCACAATTACAACGTCAAAGTATGTGTACTCTGGTAATCTCATCAGGATTCTAATCTGGGGGAATAGGGTAATCAGTGTGCTGTAAATATAGGCAGTCAGAGTTCCGATCCCTATAAGCGTATCCATATTTGCAACTCTGTATTTGATGAATCGTGCTACTCCAGAAACAAAAGGCTTACCTATCCAAAATATGACAACAGTGGAAAGAACCATAGATATTATATTAAATAATTCCATTTGTATTGGTAGATTTGGTACAAATGAGAAAGTTTTAGAACTTATATCCCACATCATGATTACAAATATAAATAATGCTAAAGGTAAGACAAATTGTGTTTTTGCTTTCTGTGTAGCTAATTCTTGCTCCTTTTCATTTTTAGACATAGATAATCCAAGATGTTCACTGTGGTCCATTTGTTTTTCATGTGAATCAGACATAGTGTATCCCAATTTTTCGATCTCAGCATTCATTTTATCTAAATTAATTAGTCTTCCATCGAAATCAATATTTGCTTTTTCGGTAGCATAATTAACGTCAACATTTTTGACTCCATCTAATTTGGATATTTTTTTAGTTATGATTGCAGAGCAACTTGCACAATGCATTCCTTTTACTTTATAGATTTTGTTTTCCATATATTTTAACTGTTATACCAATTTTTTCTCCATTCTTTTAACATTGCGCCACTATCCGTTAAGAATTTTTCTACAGCATTTGCATTGTCTAATACCTCATTTCGACTTGATTTAACTCGGATATCTTTTGTCATTTCTATGCCATTTTCATGATGAGCTATAACTGCATTCAAAAATCTTAAATCAAAAGTATCATTATAGTTACCTAAATTAGGAACTACAGGGTCTGCCACTTTTTTTGTGTCCCCGTACCAGTCTTTTTTCTGTTGGTATAATTCTTCTATTAGCAATGGTTCATTTGTTTGTATTTCTTTTGCTAAATTTTGAATTTCTGGTCTTTGACTTATTTCTGCTTGTTTAGCCACAAGAATTGCTCCACGGTGGTGAGCAATCATTGCATTGATATATCTTAGATCTATCCATTTATCTGCACGACCCAAGTCCATACCACTCTTGTCATACATCGATAGGGAATACTGTGGAGTAAATGAGTACCCTGTTCCTATGCCGATGATAAAAGCTATAACTATTAATGAAACTGATAAATATGTTGAAATTTTTTGCATATATTTTGTTTATTTTAAATTTAATAAATTATTTTCTCTTAAGCCCGTAAACTTTCAATATCTCCTCTGTAGCTTTCTTGGTTTGACCTTTTTGAATTTGGTGGACTAGGCAGGTTCCTAAGTGGCTTTCCATTAGAGCATCTTCTACTCCCGAGAGTCCTTGCTTCACAGCAGATGTCTGAGTAATGACGTCTATACAATAGACATCTTTCTCAATCATTTCTTGTAAACCTCTAACTTGCCCCTCAATAATTTTCAAACGACGTATTAATTTTTGTTTGTTATTCATATTGGGAGTATATACCCCTAGGGGGTATATGTCAAGGGGGTAATAAAAAATCGCATTGTTATCCTTAGTAGAATAACAATGCGATTTTGATTGTGTTATACACAATCAGTAATTTATAGACTTAAGGAAGCTATATGCTTCCATGGTCTTGGGGATATTAATATCTTTAGTTACCATAAAGAAGAACTTATCTAGCTGATATTTCAATACTAGATCATCTTCTCTCAATTCAACCAATTGAGGTTCCAGCATGAGGAAGAATTGTTTTATTGGATAGACACTATCCAAAAACAATTCTGGGGTCTTATTAGATATTTTCATTTCCTCCATGAATGAGAGGTGTCGCAGGGTTCTGGTTACAATACTAACCATTGCCCTGTGCTTTTGATCTCTTTTTTCCTCTAAAAGTTGTTCAGAGGAGACAATTTTTTCTTGTTCCATGACTTTGACTTTAGAGGGGTTTATTAGTAGATTACTACTTTGGGAGAGGTTGTCAATGAGGGGGTTTGACATTTCTTTTAAAGTATGCTATTCTAAAAGAAATTTTTTCAAATAACAAAATTGTCTAATTTTAAAGCTCTTCACAATGAAAAAGAAAAATTCAATTAAATTTTCGGAAGATGGAACCGAGTTTAAGTTTATTTTTGCGGATGGTACTGAAAGTATTGATTTCCAATCAAAAGAAGCCGGATTTAAGGCAGTAGCTGATCTTGCCAACAAGAAAAAAATCACAGTCGGTGAATTTGGTGAAATTCGTGACCAGATATTTCAGGCTGATAATTTACCTTGGAGTGAGAAAAAGAAAGTAAGTATCAGTGTTGGTATTCTTGGTGACTTTGGTATATTGGGTGGTTTACTTGCTAAAATGGCTGAGGTTGAAACTCTTTCATCTTTGCTTGATTTAGCTCATGCTCCCGAAGAACCGGTTGAAACTGCATACTTCAAAATGTGTGACTGTGGTGGTGACCATGGTCGTATTTATTGTAAAGAATGCTACACCGGGATGATTAACTCAAAAAAACAGGCCATGAATTACCTTAATGAGCTTCAAGGTAAAGAGTTTATTACCGTCGAGGAAATTGTAAAAGTAAGAGAAGAAGTAGAAGGCTCCAAATTACCGGTTGAATAATTTTTTTTAAATTAATGGAATTGCAACCCTGTGTGTATTTATACATGCGGGGTTGTTTTTTATTGTTGAAAGTTGGAGCTTATCTATTTTTAGATATTGGATGTATCTGAAATGATTATAGAGATATAGCAAGGACTGTCCTTGCTATATCTAAAAGTTTAAAATAAATTCCGAAATTAAAGGATTTTTGGTTTTTATTTATTTTTAAATTCTTGAAATGCTAATTCTGCTAGAATAATTCCATTACTTAAAATGTCTGCATAAATCTGTAAAAAACCTTCACCTCTCTTTGGAACAGGTTTAATTATTTCGTTATTTTTATAATCAACATATACATTAGTTTCTTTTAAAATTCGTAGTTTTTTTGCAAGCATATCAGAAGTCCATATTTGTCCACTATTTGGATGTAATTGTGTTTTTTTAATAAAATCACCCAAATATTTAATTTTTACATCATGGTCATAGAATCCTATTTCCTTTAATTTTATTTCTTCTAAATTATTGTTATATTTTCCTAAAATTAAAAAGAATTTTCCTAGTTCTTCCAGTGCTAAATAAATAAAATGTTGAGAATGTGTAGCTGTTGATTGATTGGGAATTGGTGTTTGTTCGGTAGGTATTTTCGTATTTTTAAGTAGAATTAAAGCAGTATTATTTAATTGCCTTACGTTTTCTAATATAGAAAATAGTAGGTTGTAATATTTTTCATGATTAGTCATATGTATTAATAATAAATTATTTAATTTAATTGTAAATAGTAATTTGTTATATAATAAAAACAGTTTTTTATTAATGCAGAATGGGCCCACTTAGTTTGTCGACGATTAAAATAAAAGATGGTGGGACCGTGAGTACACTTATCGAACCTTACAGATTCTGTACATCCTTCGCGTGATTTTAAATCTCAATTTAAAATCACAAGCTCAGGGTCTTCACCTCCCACACGCGATGGTGGGAACCGTGAATACACTTTCGGTCACAAGTATTTTTCTGTTGAAAAATCTCGCGACCCTCATTTAGTAAAATGACTTACGTGCGACTCGTACCTTGTCTCACGACACGATTTACTAATCGGCGCTCCGTCTTCCGATTCCCGAGGCGGGACCGTGAGTACACTTATCGACCCTTACAGGGTCAGTACACCTTTTCCGTTCGTGAGTACTCTCACACGGAAAGGGTCTCCGATTCCCCGCACGCTTTGTCTGCAGAGACAAAGCTCATCTCCACAATATTGAAAAACCCCTTATAAAATAAGGGTTTTTTCAATATTGTGGAGATGGCGGGAATCGGACCCGCGTGCAAGGGGAAATCTTATAGAAGTCTACATGTTTAGAGTGTTCAACTTGGGTTTAAATGTTTATTCTAGAGAACATACAAGAAAAATAAACACCGAGCTTTAAATTGTCGGAATTTACAGCAAGCGGTTGTAAATTCGTAATCCGATGAATTATGCCCACCCTCTGTATCGGATGTAAAGAGGGCAGACATCGCTCGGGCCTAAATTAGGCGAAAGCGAAAGCAAAGCTGTTCATACCGAAGTATGGAGACTTTACTTTTGCGACTTTGTTTGCACTTAGTCTTTTCCAAGAAGTTTTAAAAGATTCCTGAGTACTTTACATGCATATATAAGATGATTCCTATTGTCGAAACCGATCATCCCCCTATGAAATTTTCAAAGAAAATTTCAATTAATAATTAATAATTATGAATTAAGAATTTTGGATTTCAATTTTTAATTATTAATTACTAATTTTTAATTATTTTAAACTCTCTACTTATTTCTCTATCTGTTTCCCGTTTCTTGATAGTTTCTCTTTTGTCGAAAACTTTCTTTCCACGAGCGACAGCTATAGAGACCTTTATGTAGCGTCCTTTACTATACAATGAAAGGGGAATAAGAGTCAATCCTTTCGTATCATCCTTATCCGCGAGTTTCTTAATCTCCTTTTTTGATAATAATAGTTTTCGTGTTCTGTCGGGATCATATGCAGGATCGACGTTGTTGGGTTGGTATGGAGGAATGTGTAAATTCATAATATAAGCTTCACCGCCACGGATTATACAAAAAGCCGAAGTAATGCTTCCTTGTCCATTTTTTATTGCTTTAACTTCAAAACCATAAAGCTCTATTCCAGCTTCGAATGTTTCTTCTATACTATAGTTAAAGTGTGCTTTTCTATTGTCTATATATGTTGCCATATTCTCTTATGTTACCAGTTATAATGAATAATATCAAAACAGAGCATTGACTCTTTATTTTAAATTTGATTTAATGACTTTAACTACAATTGTTTTTTCACAATGAGGCACGGGAGCAAGAACTCAACTACTCCCAAAGCCTGGCCTGAAGTTCACTGTTTTCAAGTCTAATTAAAATGCTTATTGTTTTTTTAAACAGTAAGCATTTTTATTTAGCCATATTTTGTGTATAATGCAATATATTATGAACCCAAAAACAAACAAAAAACCAACCCAACCAAAGATCCCCAATATAATGAACCAAATAGTAATTGCCATCTTTATTTTCATGGCGATTACTGTCGCTTATACTTTTTTCACAAAGAAGGGCGATGATGTGAAGAAAATGGCTATTTCAGACGTTGCCAAAAGTGTTGTAGATGGAACTATTGAGAAAATTACTGTTTCAGGAGGCGACATCAATATTGACTTTAAGGACAAGACAAAAGGTATAGCCAAAAAGGAGCTAGAGAGTTCTCTCTCCGAGACTTTGTACAATTACGGAGTGACTCCGGCACAGATTACTTCTACTCCGATTGAAATAAAGACGGAGTCTGGCTTCATGTATTGGATACTTAGTATTCTACCGTTCTTACTTCCAGTATTCCTCATTATGTTTTTATTCTGGATGCTTACACGTCAGGCCAAAGGTCAAGGTATGCAAGCTTTCACCTTCGGACAATCCAAGGCTCGCATTACAGACCCAGATGACAAGAACAACAAAGTAACCTTCAAAGATGTCGCCGGAGCGAAAGAAGCCAAAGAAGAATTGAAAGAAATTGTAGACTTCCTAAAGAATCCTAAAAAGTTTTTAGATATTGGAGCAAGAATTCCAAAGGGTGTACTTCTAACTGGGCAACCAGGTACAGGCAAGACCTTGCTAGCTAGAGCTGTAGCAGGAGAAGCAGAAGTACCATTTTTCCATCTTTCAGGTTCTGAATTTGTAGAAATGTTCGTAGGGGTGGGAGCTTCCCGCGTCCGGGATTTATTCAAAATGGCCAAAAAGGCTGCACCATCAATCGTCTTTATTGACGAAATAGATGCCGTCGGGCGAGTACGTGGTACAGGAGTAGGAGGAGGCAACGATGAACGTGAGCAGACTTTGAACCAGATACTTGTGGAGATGGACGGATTTGAACCCAATGAAAAGGTAATAGTGATGGCGGCGACAAATAGAGGTGATGTGCTAGATCCAGCGCTTCTTCGCCCAGGAAGATTCGACAGAAGAGTACTACTAGATCTTCCTGATAGAAAAGACCGCGAAGATATTCTCGCTATTCATTCTCGCAAGAAGCCTTTTGCCGAAGATGTGAATTTGAAAGTTATAGCAGAGAGGACTCCCGGATTTTCAGGAGCTGACCTTTTCTCTATTATGAATGAAGGAGCGATACTTGCAGCGAGAGAAGATAGGAAGAAGATTGCCCAGTTCGACCTTGTACGTTCCATTGAGAAAGTAATGATGGGCCCCGAGAGGAAGAGTCACTTGCTTTCAAAACAAGAAAAGGAAATTACCGCTTATCATGAAGCAGGGCATGCACTCGTGGCATCTGTGCTTCCTCATGCTGATCCAGTTCACAAAGTTTCAATTGTTTCTCGTGGAAGTGCTGGAGGCTACACACTCAAGCTTCCTTTAGAAGAAAGAAGACTTCAAAGCAAGAAAGAATTCCTAGATGACATAGCAATGTCACTCGGTGGATATGTCGCAGAAGAAATGGTCTTCGGAGATATTACAACAGGTCCATCGAACGACCTTCAAGTAGCGACAAGTCTAGCTCGAGCAATGGTCACAAGGTGGGGGATGAGTAGCGAGATAGGTCCAATAGCTCTTGAGAGTGATGGCGGGCGCACAATGTTCGGTCAGGGGGTAAATGATAAAGAGTATTCTGAGAGAGTCAGTGCTCTTATAGATGGAGAAGTCTCGAAGATCATGAATAATGCCTTTGCTGTTGCAAAACAAGTTCTGACAGAAAAGAGAAAAGTTCTAGACGCTATTGCAAGTAAATTAATAGAAGTAGAAACTCTCGAACAAGCCGAATACAATGAGATAATAGTAGCGAATGGAATAGTGCCGAAAAAAAGGAAGAAGTGAAGTAGAAAGTAAACAAATAAAACCAACCCCGAAGCTTCGCTTCGGGGTTGGTTGCTTATTGGGCTGTTTTTATGTAATATATGTTTAGTTTAACCAATCCGTCCTTAGCTCAGTTGGTTAGAGCACAGAGCTTATACCTCTGGGGTCCTAGGTTCGAATCCTAGAGGACGGACAATTATAAAAATATAATTTTACAATTAAGAAACGGCCGTTTCTTAATTGTAATTTCTATTCAAAATGCAGTTTTAGATTTTTTTCTAAGAGAGTTTTGGAGAGGAGAGGGGAAGATTTTAGATCTATATCACTCTCTACTATTCTTATTGCTTCGGTGCGGGCGGCTTCTACCATCTTAATATTCTTGATAGCTTCCATGCCAAGGTCTGTAATACCCCATTGCTTGTCGCCAGAGAGGAGTCCTGCTCCGCGGAGCTGTAAATCGAGTTCGGCAAGCTCAAAGCCATTGGTAGCTTTGGTCAAGGCCTTAAGTCTATCTATAGTCTTATTACTTTTAGCATCGGCAAATAGGTAACAGTAGGACTGATAATTTGAACGAATAACTCGTCCACGGAGCTGGTGAAGCTGGGCAAGCCCGAAACGTTCAGATCCTTCTATTATTATAACTGTGGCGTTTGGTACATTTACTCCTACTTCTATTACAGAAGTAGAAACAAGGATATCTATTTTCTTTTCCGCAAAGTCCTTCATGACTTTCTCTTTCTTTTCTTTCGTCATCTTACTGTGCATGATATCGATATTGTAATTTTGGAAAATATCTTTTTTAAGTCGCCTTGCCTCATCATTAACGGTTCGGAGTTCGGACAAAGTATTTCCGTCAGCACGCAATAAATCTCTGCTGAGATTTTTGCTAGTACTCGGCTCGACAGCCTCCGTAATGCTTCCTGAAACACTTTGTCCGAACTCCTCACCTATCTTCGGACAAATAACGTATAGTTGTCTACCAGCTTCTAATTCCTTTTTTATTTTCTCATAAGAATCCCCTCTTTTATTCTCAGGAACTATTTCGGTTATTACTTTTTTACGCCCCAAAGGCATTTCATCGATAATACTTAAATCCAAGTCTCCGTAGATAGTGAGAGCGAGTGTACGGGGGATAGGGGTGGCCGTCATGGATAAATAGTGTGGAGCGTGGCCATGCTTCTTCACTAGTTTCATTCTTTGGTTTGTACCAAAGCGGTGTTGTTCGTCTATTATAACTAATCCTAAATCTTTGAATTCTACAGTTTTCGATATGAGAGCATGAGTACCGATCACGATAGGTATCTCTCCATTTTTAATCCATTTCAAAAGTTGGCTTTTCGAAATTGTCGTCCAAGTTTTTACTTGTGAGCCATTCTCCCACCTCGCACTCTTACTAGGATACTTCCTACATCCAGAGCCAGTCATAAGAGCGACAGATATACCAGTGTGCTCAAAGTATCCTATAAAGTTCTCAAAAAGTTGCGTTGCCAGCACTTCGGTCGGAGCCATGTACGCGACTTGAAGGTTACCAAAGTCTCCATATCGTGAAGTTCCAGTTGTATTCTTGATAACTGCATAAGCGACAGTAGCAGCGACGAAAGTTTTACCAGACCCCACGTCTCCCTCGATTAGACGAGACATTGGCTTATCTTTTATAAAATCTTCTAGTATCGTATCTATTGTATGTGTCTGTGCTTTCGTAGGAGTGAAGGGGAAACGTGATATGAAGTCCGTCACGTCCTTGTGAGGAATTTTCAATTTATAAGAAAAGTTTTCTTGATACTTCTTCTTCTCTTGTTGGCGAGCAAGCTGGATGAAGAAGACTTCTTCAAATGCAAATCTTTTGCGAGCTATCTCTGCATGCTCTTTCTTCTGTGGCATATGTATCCAGAATAGAGCCGTGTGCAAGGCTGGCAGTTTGTAGGTATTTAAAATATCGCTCGGTATATAGTCGACAATATTTGTGACACAACTTTGTTTTAATATTTTTCCAATGGCATGGTAGAACCACTTAGAAGTGATACCTCGCGACTCTCTGTAGACTGGAAAACCGAATTGGGTCTGTGCCCCTTCTTTGCTACTAAACAATGAATCATGTATATCTATCGGCAGAATATCCTCCTTTGTGATTTCTGGGTTTGTTAGTGTTAGCCCATAAGTTTTACTCTCAGATACTTTCCCTGTTACACGGACGGTTGCTCCTTCCTTTAGCATTTTTGCCAAGTAAGGCTGGTGGAACCATATGATATTGATAGAGCCAGTCAAATCTTTCAAAGTTGCCTGACCCATTGGGATCTTACTCTTGAAACCCTTTTTCGTTTTGAGACCTGATATATTGCCAAGTACTGTAACGTTCTCGCCGTCAGTGAGGGTGTTTATATTTCTGACCTCACTTATATCACTGTAGCGAGAGGGGAAATGATACAGAAGATCCTTTAAGGTTTTGAGTCCAAGCTGTCCCAGCGCTTTCTTTTGGTTTATATCAATTCGAAAATGTAGCTCAATCTTGTCATCTAGTTTCATAATGTATATTGTAACATACAAAATAACACCGAGGCATCTCGGTGTTATTTATATTAGCTTTTTGATTTGCTCCATAAGTTCTTCAAGGGAGAAGTTGGACTTGACCATGAACTTCGTGGCCCCCAGACTAATAGCCTTTTCTATGTCTTTGTTCTCAGATAAATTTGAGAAGATTATGACGGGGATATTCTTGGTCTTATCGTTCTCTTTAATCTTCTTTAAAATTTCGAATCCATCGAAGTTGGGAAGTAGTAGGTCTAGTAGTATTACATCTACGTTGGGTTCTAGAATCTTCTTCATGGCATCTTCTCCAGTTTGCGCAGACAAAACATCATATCCACTGTTCAATATTTTCTTGGCTTCAAGTCCTTGTAGGAAATCGTCGTCTTCTATTATAAGTACTCTCTTCATATGTTGTTATTATACCACAATGATTAAGATATGGGCAATAATATAAAGAAGGAAGTTCCTGATTCTCTAGAACTTTCAAACCATATTTTGCCATTGTGCCTTTCGACAATGCTTTTTGTTGTGAAGAGTCCAAGTCCAGAGCCAGTAGTTTCCTTCTTGATTGCATTTGGTGCCCGGTAGAATTTATTGAATATTTTTAGCTGGTCCTCTTTCTTGATACCTATACCTTGATCATGAATAGATATCAGAATTTCATTATTCTTGGGATCATACTTTAAATCTATATTAATCTCTTCGTTATTTTGACTATATTTGATGGCGTTTTCTATCAAGCTTTGAATTGCGACGGTAATCATTTCTTTGTCGCATTTCACATCAGGTATATCTGTCGCTGGTTTTATAAATGTCAATTTGATATTTTTATTTCTAAGTTCGCCGTAGAATTCGTCGATAACTTTTCCTAAAATATCTAAAATAGAAACCTTTTTAAAGTCGAAAGCCATGGAAGTATCCTCTAAGTTGTTGAAAGTCAGAAGGTAGTTCACTAGATCTATAGCGTGCTCGTTGCTCTCTATAGCCTTCCCGATATATTTCTTTTGCTCGTCGTTTATATTGCCTAGCTCGCCGTCGTCAAACATTTTCAACGTCCACTTGAGAGCTGATAGGGAAGTTCGTAGCTGATGAGCAGATACAGAGACCAAGTCAGACTTATTCTCATTAATAAATTTTAACTTCTCATTTTCTTTTTTAATTTTCTCTATATCGTCTTTCGAGTCCATATTATATAGTATAACAGGTTTTAACTTTTTAAGAAGATTAAGCTATGACTTCTGTACAATGCGAGCAACGCTTGGCTTCGATAGGTACTTCACTTAGACACTCTGTACACTTCTTGGTGGTAGGATCGGCAGGGAGTTCCTTCTTAGAACGAGAGCGAGCAATAAGCAAGTTCATAGGCTTAACTACGAAGAAGAAGACAGAGCCAGATACCAGCAAGAAGGAGATGAGACTATTTATAAAATGTCCGTACAAGAAGTTGCTACCATTAATAGTAAATACAAGACCATTGAAGTCTGGCGTTTTAGCGATAGCTCCAATAAGCGGAGTGAGAATATCGGCAACTAGGGACGAGACGATAGTACCGAAAGCTGCACCAATGACGACACCGACAGCAAGGTCAACTACATTACCACGAAGTAAAAATTGTTTGAATTCTTTAAGCATAAATTTATATTATTTAAATAATAATATAATTATACCATATAATTTGCGGAGGATGTGAGATTCGAACTCACGGTACCGGTTAAGGTACGACGGTTTAGTAAACCGTTGATTTAAACCACTCATCCAATCCTCCTTTTAACTCTGATTATATTAACATAATTATCTTTAAATATAAAATTACAATTTTGAGTAAAAATCTTAAATATGATAAGGTATAATTGTTATTATGGAGCCGTGTCAGAGTGGTCTAACGTACATCTTTGCTAAAGATGCAGGGGATAAAACCCCTCGCTGGTTCGAATCCAGCCGGCTCCGCAGGAAATATGGTATACTTAATGTATGGAAAATATTAAAGAAAATAAGTTTGCTTTTATAAGTTTATCAATTGTAGCTTTTGCTATATTAATTTCTGTTGCCTTTTTTATCTCAGCTCATGATTTCTCAAAGCAAGGTTCATATGTGGAGGTAAAGGGTCTTTCTGAGAAGATTGTGAAAGCTGATACGGCTATTTGGTCTATGAGTTTTGAAGTGAAATCAAATGAAGTTGATTCACTATATTCTGATATAGAAAAAAACATTGTAACGATTAAATCTTTTCTAAAAGAAAAAGGTTTTGAAGATAGTGAAATAAATGCAGCTCCTGTAAATATTTATCAAGATACATACAAAGGTTCTGCCTTTAGATACAATTCCAATAATCAAGTTTCTGTATATACAAAGAAAGTTGATCTTGCTAAATCAGCATCAAATGAGACATTGCTCTTAGTTAAAAGGGGAGTGGTACTAAGCCAGAATAATATATCTTTTGAATTTTCTGACTTAAATAGCGTGAAGCCAGAAATGCTTGCTGAAGCAATAAAAAATGCTCGTGATACAGCTTCACAATTTGCTAAAAATTCAAATTCAGTAGTTGGAAGTGTTACAAGAGGGAATCAAGGAGTATTTGATATTACAGACAAAGATCCTGGCTCTCCTGAGTATAAAAAGATCCGTTTAGTTTCAACTCTTCGTTTTCTCTTGAAATAATTAAGGTAAATTTTAAACACAAAATCGTAGTGACCATCCTTGCGATAATGCTGTTGTAGGTTCTATATTTATATCATCGAAGAGGTTTGTTCTGTTTGAAGATTTGTGGAGCGTTGTTTTATTTTCCAGAATTGTATAACTAAAAATCCAATTACTATATAAACAGTCATAAATATCATCGTTATGCGATAGCTAGTTGCACTAGTTCCAAATATTGCAATTGATCCTCCCCATGTTAGTGGCCCAAAAAATGTTGAAAATCTTTCAAATAATGTATAGAAAGAAAATCCATAACCAAACTCTTCTTTCTTAAGTTTCTGACTCAAATATGCGCGTACTACGGCAACCATTCCGCCCATTGTAAAACCAAGCATAGTAGAACAAATAATTAAACCAGGAATAGTTTTCACTAATCCCAAACCTGGAAACAACACAATCCAAGTTATAAGGATTATCTTTATGGACTTCAATGCTCCAATTCTATCAGCAATTTTACCAAAAGTTAATCCACCCAGAGCAGACATTATAAGAATAGTCATTAAAATAATATTTTTAGTCATATCTGGGATAGAGAAAACTCTTTCCATATAAATAGAATAATTATTTGACGCTGTTAGAAGGGCATCATTAAAGAAAAAGAATGCTACAAGCACTGGAACTGCCACTGAAACTGAGAAGAAAATAACTAACTTTCTAAAAAATTCTTTAGAACCATTACTGAAAGATTGAATACTAAGTTTTGCCTGCCTTATTTGTTGTTCTTTGAAATAAATTAGAATTGGCAAAGATAGAAGGAAAAATATAATTATTGAAGGGAGGAGAGATGCCAATCTATTTTTTGAAAAAAAGAGTGAAAGCACAAGACCCATTAATTGACCCAAGCTATTTGAGAATTGGCAAATTCCAGAGGCTCTCGCTCTATGATTTATGTCTGCCACATCTTCAATCATAGGGTTATGAAAAATAAAAGATAATTGATAAAAATATTGTCCAATTAGGAAGCATATGGCGATAAAAATCATTGGTTGATTCAAGTATGCCAGAAGAGTTGCAAAACCATAACCTAAGATAGTCCCAAATGTTGAAAATTTAAGAAAATGTTTTCTCCCTCCAAACTTATCAGTAAAAGAGGCGAGTGTAGGACCAGAAAATAGTAATATAACTGAGCTTATGGCAAAAATTGCGTTATACCAGAAATCAGATAACCCTCCATCAATCACTAGCCACTGTGAAAAATAAAGCAAAAAATTAATAAAGACGAACGAATTGGCAAAATCATAAAGTGACCAATAAAATAGGTTTTTCTTATTCATATATTAATATAGTAACACATAATAAAGTTCTGGAATACCAATAAACCTTATTTTTTTAATGAACTTAATTATGATAGAATAGTCTTATAAGACTCAATTATCATTAATAATAAATAAAAAAAATGGCAAAAGATACAAAAATAACAAAAATTATTGGACGTGAAATCTTGGATTCAAGAGGTAATCCTACTGTGGAAGTGGATGTCTTACTTTCTGATGGTTCTCTTGGTCGTGCAGGAGTACCAAGTGGAGCTTCCACTGGATCGCATGAAGCAGTTGAGCTTCGTGACGGAGATAAAAAAAGATATGGAGGGAAGGGAGTTCTCAAAGCAGTAAAGAATGTAAATGAAATTATTGCAAAGAAGCTAAAAGGTAAAGTTTGGAATCAGCTAACCTTAGACTTGGTAATGATCGAGCTTGATGGCACGGAGAACAAAGGTAGACTTGGAGCGAATGCAATCCTTGGAGTCTCTATAGCTTTTGCTAAAGCAATGGCTCTATCAGAGAGTAAGCCTCTTTGGAAATACTTCAAAGATATTTCAAAGACGAAAGATATAAAGCTTCCAGTTCCTATGATGAACATCTTAAATGGTGGAAGTCATGCTGACAATTCTACGGACATTCAGGAATTCATGATTATGCCTACGGGAGCGAAGTCATTCTCGCAAGCTCTGCAATGGGGGACAGAAGTATTTCATGAATTAAAGAAAATTCTAAAAGAAAGAAAGTTGAGTACATTAGTTGGCGATGAAGGTGGGTATGCTCCATCTCTACCTACCAATGAATCTGCCATAGAAGTAATATTAGAAGCAATTAAAAAGGCTGGGTATATTCAAGGGAAAGATATAAGTATTGCTATCGATGCAGCAGCTAGTGAATTCTACAAGGATGGCAAGTATGTATTGGCACGAGAAGGTAAGACTCTATCGAGCGAAGAAATGATTGCCTTCTATGAGAATTGGGTAGCAAAGTACCCAATAGTATCTATTGAAGATGGCTTGGCAGAAGATGACTGGAGTGGATGGAATCAAATGACGAAAAAGCTCGGCAAGAAAATTCAGATAGTTGGCGACGACCTCTTCGTAACGAATATAAAAAGACTTGAGAGAGGTATAAAAGAAGGAGCAGGGAATTCTATCTTGATAAAACTAAATCAAATAGGAACAGTCTCGGAAACTATTGATGCCATAGCTATGGCAAAGAAGGCAGGATTCACAGCTGTCGTCTCGCATCGCTCGGGGGAGACAGAAGATTCTACCATTGCTGACTTTGTGGTGGGGCTAGGTACTGGGCAGATAAAGACGGGTTCACTTTGTAGAAGTGAGAGAGTGGCAAAGTACAATCAACTTCTACGTATTGAAGAATCACTGGGAGCTAAAGCTATGTTCTTGGGTAAGAAATCTTTGAAAGTATAATACTATTAAAAAATTTATTTTTAAGATATAATGTAGTTATGGAAACAATACAAACATTTATACAAACTATTTGGGCATCGGTTTTGGCTATTGGTACTGTGAAGGCAATCATAGCAGTAGTCGCTATTGCGGTATTATCTAAATATCAATATATTTTGGGAATGCTTGCTGCGGTATTATTTGTGGCATATTTAGCTCACTGGATAACTTTTTAATTAAGAATACAAAGAGCGAGGGCGAAGCCCTCGCTCTTTGTATTATATTTTGAAAAAATAATTTTTAGAGTATAATGTAGATCATATGAAACCACAATTTAATAAGACTTGGTTATTGATAACGTTAGTGATTATTGTGAATATTATTATTTTTAATTTTATGTCAAAAAAATTAGAAAGTGTTGTCATTAATCAAATTACAGACACAAAGACTGGAGAATTATAAAATATATTCTTAAAATTAATATCAAGTAGTTTGTTTTAAAATATGAAAAACGATAATTTAACAACAGGACAAGTTATAAAGAAAAATATATGGAAGCACATATATAGATTCTTCCCTTGGATGCAGAAGCATCTTTTGAAATGGCATTTAATGTGGCACGAGAAGGGTCGCCAGCCTTACCATATAGGATGGCTTGCCCCAGGGAAAACTCTCGAAGAACTTGAAAAGCACTTACATGATGAATGGGGATTTGGTAACCACTTCGTGGCTTGGCAAGATAATGGGCAAGTTCTCTCTTGGCGTAAGCTCGAAAGTTTTGAGAAGCAGTATCATTTGCGAGTCTTTAAAGATGGAGAGATAAGAGGACACTATGAAGATACTCCAGAAGACAAGCCCATTGCACACTTCGTAGAAATAGGCGAAGAAGCTCATATAGAAGATTTTAAGAAATTCTTAGGACACTATATAGTACAGAAGAAATATATTTCTCACTTAAAAGTTGATAGGAGAACAGCTCCAGAATCCGAGATAACCATTGATGACAATAGTTAAAATGCGTTGGCTTCGCCAACGCATTTTAACTAGAACCTAGCTACTAGTCACTAGAAACTAATTTCGATTCCGGATAAATTATATCCCAGAGAGCGCCAGCGACATTGCGTGGAGTTCCCACAAGTGGGAAGTGGTGGAGGTCGATGAAAGGGGCACTGTTGCACTCTATGACTCCACTTTTGGGCTGATCCTTCCACGAGATAGATACATCATTCATGATAAAGTCTACTCCTATAAGTGGGTCGTCTAATACTTCAGCTATTTTTTCTAACATTGCCACATTATCAGGGTGTATGATATCTGTCATATCTGTAATACCACCGCCGACGGCTCGGCTTGTCTTCTGTCCTAGAGTTACTATTTCTTTATCTTTCGGAATTGTATCACTCGTCTTCCCCCAATTCTTTAATTCTTTCTCTGCTTCCTCATCTAATTTTAGTTGATGGAAAATAGGTCCTTGTCTGAGAGGATTCTTGTTTTCTATGTCTATTAATTCTTTTACATTATGTACACCGTCACCTATAACGTAAGCTGGCTCACGACGGAGGCATGCTACGAACTTTTTGCCGATGAGGGTCCCACGGAAAACGTATCCAGTTAGTTCTTCCTCAATCATAACCCAAGGGGAGAGTTGGTGGGCTAGCTTGTAAGCTTTTATAAGTTCATCTTCTGTCCTGATATGAGTGGTCGTATGGCGACTTCTTGAACCCAAGTTTGGCTTGGCTATAACAGGCTTTTCAATAGATCTAAATATTTTAAGGGCTTCTTTCTTGCTACTTGCTATGCCTCCATCGGCTACAGGTATTCCTGCCTTTTTGAAATGTTTCTTCATTTCGTTCTTGTTGTCCATCCATTCTAAGCCTTTTGGATTGTAGTCTTTAGTTCGAGGGAGAACGTCAAAGAATCTAGTCTCACCCTTGAACTTTGAGGTGAAGATATCACGACCAATCCCAAACAGCAGGAATTCACTCATGTCTATACCACGCCTTTTAGCTTCTTCCCACAGTACTTTTGCTCGTAGGCTATCTTTCTCGGCGGGCTCGTGTATTATCTTACCCAAATGAAGCAATACTAAAACTTTCGTCAGTATAGGTCCTATCCACTCAAGCTTGTCTTCGGGTATTATACCCTCCATCCAATTTGTCCAAGGTTCTATCAAGGCACTTAGCCATAGAGAGATATATATCAATTTATGATTCACCTGCGCTCCTCCACAATCCGCACAATAATTCTTCTTTTTTTGTTCTGACATGTATTTAATATAACAGAAATTTGATTGGAATAAAAATGTAAAAGAAAATAGTCTCTGAAAAATGCCTTTCGCAGGGCCGATTAGTAAATCGTATCGTGAGATAAGGCCCGAGAAGAGCAAAATCTCAGCAGAGATTTATGTGTGGATTTTGAAGAGAGCTATTTTCTTTGGAATTTTTATGAGGCTCAATGTGCCACTGCAAAGCCGACGACTTTCTTGGCACCAGATTTTTTCAAAATCTTCATCATTTCAAGCATCGTGCCACCGGTCGTTGTGACATCATCTATAATGATTACTGTTTTGCCTTTTATTTCCTCTCCATTTTTCACTTCGAACGTTCCTTTAATGTTTTGCAGACGCTTGCTTCTATTTGTAAGTCTTGCTTGAGGAATTGTATTTAACTTTTTTGATACGATATTATTTTTCAGTTCGAAAATATTATTTTCTGCAGAGTTGCAGAAACTTCTAGCAATGATTTCTGACTGGTTGTACCCGCGAGTATTCTTCTTGTCTTTCGATATAGGTACAGGTACTACGTAGATGGGTAAACCTTGGGAGAATATTTGTATTCCCATTATATCTTCTTGCATAGCGTCATATAGTAGCGCCCCCAGTCTAGCCCCTAGATAGGGAGTCTTGTGATATTTCAACTCCCATATAGCCTTCTTAACTATAGGATCTCTATAATCATAAAGAGCCAAGATGTTGCTCTCTGTTGGTCGCTCTGCCTGACGTAGGTTTTGTTCACAATTAGTACAAAGGATTTGGCCCCGTATACTACAGCCGACACAGCTAGACGGGAACAATATTTCCAATAATAAATTTTTCCCAGATTTTATAAAGTAATTTACCTTTTCCACTTCTTAATTTTACTATATATGTGTTATACTTGATAGTGTAATTATGGATAAAACACTCACGAATATAATATCATCTATCTCGACTAGCTTTTCTCAGCTTTTCTCTTCTGATAATTCCACAAAGAGTATTATCGGTGTTGATATTGGGTCTTCGGCTATTAAAGTTGTCCAATTAAAAAAGAAAGGAGGCAAGGCTGTACTTGAGACTTACGGGGCTATATCTCTTGGTCCTTATGGCAATACTGACATAGGTCAAGTTACCAATCTACAGACGGGCGATATTGTCCGTGCGCTAATGGATGTAATGAAAGAAGCCAATGTAACTATCCGCACTGGAGTAGTGGCTATACCATCTTCTTCGAGTTTGATCTTTACTTTGCAGTTACCTGGTAATATTGCAGAAGACAAGCTTGCTAGTGTAGTCCCTCTTGAAGCTCGCAAGTATATCCCCGTACCTATCTCCGAGGTTACTCTCGACTGGTCCATTCTACCTAAGGATGCAGAATCATCTGAGAACGATACTGTCAGTCAGCCAGATCCTAAAAAGCTTCTAGATGCAAAGACTGAAGTTCTAGTTGTCGCCATACACAACGATATTCTAACTCGGTATCGAGAAATTTTAACGAAGACAGATATACAATCTGATTCTTTTGAGATGGAAATTTTCAGTAATATTAGATCATCCTTTTATCATGACTTGGCCCCTATACTTCTCATGGATTTCGGTGCTTCAAAGACAAAGATATCTATCATAGAGGAAGGTGTTGTTCATGTCTTCCATGTTGTGAACAGAGGTGGGGCTGATATCACCAAGAATATTGCTTCTTCTTTGGGAATATCTTTCGTTGAAGCTGAAAAGATCAAGAGAGAAGTAGGTCTCGATGCAAGTATCAACAAAGAGGTTGCTGACATAGTTAGATTATCCGTCGAATATATTTTAGCAGATGCCAATAGTATTGTGTTTGCATATCAGAAGAAGTATAATAAAAATATCAGTAAAGTTATTTTGGCTGGAGGCGGATCTCTCATAAAAGGAATTATTGATAAATCCACATCTAACTTTCATACAGAAGTAATTTACAGCAATCCTTTTGCGAAAACAGAAGCTCCCGCATTTCTTGCTCCCATACTAGAAGTTAGTGGACCAGAGTTTAGTGTTGCAGTTGGTTTAGCTCTAAGACAATTATTTTAAATTATGGAGAACTCATTTCAAACATCATTTATACCCAAAAAGCCCATAGTACCCAATGGCGCTAGTGGTACGAATAGTCTAGGAGGTAAGACCACAAGTATTTCTATTGTAGTTACGGTATTTATCTTGATAGCTCTTGTTGTTGCTACTGTTGGTTTATACTTCTATAGAGATTACTTGCAAAAGAATAAAGAAGACTTGTCTGCAACTCTATTTAAAATGCGTGGCAGTTTCGACAATGATACAATCGTTGCCTTAGAAATGTACGACAAGAAGTCTACAGTTGCAAAGCAGGTTCTAGGGGGTCACATTGTCCTCTCTCCTTTGTTTGATACTATGAACGAGCTTACTCTTTCATCTATTCAGTATACAAAGTTTGATCATAGTACGAATGACGGAGTATTCTCTGTCAAAATGTCAGGCATTGCTCGTGACTACAAGTCCATTGCTCTTCAAGCTGATGTTTTCAATACAAAGAAGGGTTCCATGTTTAAAGATGTTATATTTTCCAATCTTACAAAGGACAAGTCTAACAATGTCACATTTGATTTAGAATTTGACGTTGATCCTGCATTGCTTTCTTATTCCAATCATATTGTGAACACTGTCGCTATTCCAGAGGTTAGTACTTCAGGAGTAGTCGGAGCTACTGATACAACTCTTCCCGCAAGTGATGCGAATCTCAATACCGATACATCCCCATTACAAACAACAAGTAATCCTCAATAATATGAAACTAATTTTCCCAATTTTATTTATATTGCTTTCCATTATTACTTTTATCTTTGGAACCAATAAATTTTACAAAGATGTTTCAGCGTTGAGATCCGATATCTCTACTTACAATTTGGCCATCGATAACTCAAATGATCTTAAGAGTAAGGAAGATGCTCTGCTGACCACTTACAATGAGATCAAGCAAGAAGACAAAGATCGCCTAGGTAACTTTCTTCCCAGCACTGTGAATAATATACAGTTCATTCTAGAGGTAGAACGCATCGCGAACCTTCATGGTATGCCTATAAAGGATATTAAATTTGAAAATAAAAAGAAGGATGTACCAGTAGATCCCAATGTGATAATAGCAGAAGAGAATATAGACAGACGCCCTTATGGAGTTTTCCCTGTTGAGTTTACGACAGAAGGCAAATATGAAGCTTTCATTCTTTTCTTAAAAGATTTAGAATATAACTTGAGGCTAGTCGATGTGAAGTCAGTATCTTTTGAAGTCTCCGACAAGCCAGTCGTAGGAGCAGACCCAAGTGTTTATACTTATTCATTAAAAGTAGAAACTTATTGGCTTAAATAATATGCATAGAAAATATAGCAACTTTTTAATAATATCATTTATAGGAGTCTTAGTACTCGGAGTTTATTCGTATTTCAACAATGACTTAAAGGTATCAGCATCTTCTTCTGGTGGTGATATCACTTCATCGCTCGATGCCAGTGGGGGAGTTCCTGTATCAAGTACAGGTGATGCGAAGACGGCCGAAGACATTGCCTTCCTCGCAAAGCTGATTGCTCTTAAAACTATCAAGATTGACACCTCAATCTTTAATGATCAATCATTCAAACTTCTCGTAGACAACAATATAAAGCTCGACCCAGTTCCTTATGGACGTACTAATCCATTCTCACCTGCAGACAAAGTTATCGCTAACAACAAAGCAACAATTTCAATAAAGACCAATCTAACCACTCTAGTTTCTAGTAAGTCTGCCATTTTAAATGGTTCTCTTGAGGGAGCTTCCTCCAACAACGTTTACTTTGAGTATGGGACTACGGATGCTCTAGGTAAAACTACTCCCAAGATTGCCCCTTCAATGATAGGCAACTATTCTACAACAGTCACAGGACTCCTTTCTAAGACCACCTACTTTTATCGTTTAACAGCAAATATAAATGGCGTTGCAACTTCTGGAGATATCATGTCATTTAGTACAAACTAATTATTATGATTTTAGAAGAATTAGTGAAAAAAGGTCTTTTAAGAGAAGATCAAGTTCCTGAAATAGTAAAAACAGCAGATGATAAGTATGAAGGAGACATAGAGAGGTCTCTCATAGAAGACTTTCATATAAGCGAAGCAACTATCCTTGATATTAAGGGTACTATCTTCAACATTCCAATTAAAAATATTGACCCCAGTATGGTCAATTCCAATATATTAAAGATAATCCCAGTCGAAACGGCCAAGATTTATCATTTTGTACCTATAGGTTTGGATAACGATATACTTGAGATAGGTATCATTGATCCAGAGAACGTCCAAGCGATAGATGTGCTGACCTTTATAACAGCCAAGATTGATAAACCTTTTAAATTGTTTCTAATTAGTAATTCCGCTTACAACAGAATTATCGAAAAGTATGATGGACTAGGAAGCGAAGTCGAGTCAGTGCTTTCAGAAATAGACCAAGAGATAGCCATTGCAGGTGAAGAAATTCAAAAAGATAAATCCAAAGACAAGGATTCTCTAGAAAAGAAAGAAGAAGAAAAGATTACAGAAGACGCTCCTATCATCAAGATTGTGGCTGTGATATTGAGACATGCTGTAGAGGGAGGTGCTTCAGATATACATATAGAGAACACAGGGGACAAGGTAAAGGTTCGCTTCCGTGTTGATGGTATACTCCATACCTCACTCATTCTTCCTATTGCTGTTTATAACGGAGTCATTGCCCGTATCAAAATACTCTCCAAGCTAAGACTCGACGAAAAGCGTAAACCACAAGATGGAGGATTCTCGGTCAATATCGAGAAACGCAAAATTGACTTCCGTGTTTCGACAATGCCTTCTTATTATGGAGAAAAGGTTGTAATGCGTATTCTTGACTCACAGAAAGGTGTAAAACCTCTCAGTGATCTAGAGATGTCTCCTGACAATCTTGCTCTAGTCCGTGAAGCACTCGATAAGCCATACGGACTTATCCTAATGACTGGTCCTACAGGATCCGGAAAGACGACGACTCTATACTCTATGATCAACGAACTTGATCATGAACAAGAGAATGTAGTTTCACTTGAAGATCCAGTCGAGTATCATATGGAGGGTGTCAGTCAGTCGCAAGTTGCTCCTGAGATAGGATATACTTTCGCTTCAGGACTTCGTTCTATCTTAAGACAAGACCCAGATGTGATCATGGTGGGAGAGATCCGCGACAAAGAAACAGCCGAGCTTGCCATCCAAGCGGCACTTACAGGTCACCTTGTCTTCTCGACACTCCATACGAATAGTGCCGTCGGTGCTATTCCACGTCTTATCGATATGGGTATCGATCCTTATCTGATTGCTCCGACTCTTGTCCTTTGTATGGCCCAGCGTCTAGCTCGTAAGATACATCCAAGTTCCAAGAAAGAAATCCCCATGGATGAGAATACAAAGATAATGATAGACAAGCAATTTGCTGACTTGCCAACAGAGTTCAAATCAAAGTTAAATATGGGGAATTCTATATACGAAGCCATGTCTTCCAAGGAATGTCCTTCTGGTATGCTTGGACGTGTACCTGTGTATGAAATGTTTAAGATTGACAAAGAAATGCAAGAGATAATCTTGAAGAAGCCACAAGAACAAGAAATATACAAGCTGGCTCGTTCACGTGGCATGATGACTATTCGTGAAGATGCTATTATAAAGAGTACCAAAGGGCTAATCCCATTCAAGGAAGTGTATAACTTCTAGCCCCCACACCTACTTTTTCATTATTGTGCTTTTTAAAATATATAAAGAATAGTAGTTTAAATATAATAAAAAATTGTTTGATACTGTAATCTAATGGCACAATATAAAAGCAATGAAAAAGTAGGTGTGGGGGTGTAGGAAATTAATTGCAGTTGTATTATAATAAAAAGTATGGAATCAAATAAAAAAATTCTTATTGTTGATGACGATAATTTCCTTTTGGATATGTATGCACTCAAATTTAGTAAATCTAATTTTGATGTAGCTACTGCTTCTGGACCAGAAGAAGCTTTGAGTAAGTTGCGTTCTGGCTTTTCTCCAGACGTGATACTTCTAGATATTGTAATGCCAGTAATGGATGGTTTTGAAATGATGGAGAAAATGAAAGAAGAAGGTCTAGCGGGTGAAGCTATTAGGATAATTCTTTCCAATCGTGGACAGCCGTCTGATATTGCACGAGGAGAAGCCTTGGGTGCTTCTGGCTATATTGTCAAAGCTTCTAGCACTCCGACTGAAGTCATCGATAAAGTAGGAAGTATTATTAAAGATAGAAAATAAACTATGGATTACAATAAATTTTTAGATGAAATACTTACCAGTCTAATCCATGAAGATGGGTCAGACTTGCATTTGGGTACAGGTAGAAAGCCTGCAGTTCGTATCAACGGTCAGCTTGTTTTCCTTTCCAACAAGGAAGTTTTAAAGCAAGACGACATGGTCAGTATCTTGAAGATTCTCCTCGGCAAAGACAAGACAGATAAGTTTATGGAAGACAAAGAAATTGATTTCTCTTTCACCTTCAAGGGTACGACACACTTGCGAGGTAACGCCTTCTTCCAGAGAGGAGGTATCTGTATAGCATTGCGACTTGTCCCAAAGGCCAAGACATTTGAAGAACTCAATCTTCCAGCAGTATTGAAAACTTTCGCTATGAAGAAGCAAGGATTCTTCCTTGTAGTAGGACCTGTCGGTCAAGGTAAGTCGACGACACTTTCTACAATGGTGAATTATGTCAACAAAGAGAGCACTACCCACATTATAACTATCGAGGATCCTATTGAATACGTTTACTCACAAGAGAAGTCTATCATTGACCAGCGTGAGATTGGGCTTGATACCAAAGACTTCCCTGAAGCCCTCAAAGCTGCTTTCCGTGAAGATGTGAACGTGATTCTTATAGGTGAGATGCGTAATATTGAGACGATAGGAGCTGCTGTTACTGCTGCCGAGACGGGGCATTTGGTCTTCTCGACTCTTCATACGAACAACGCTCCTCAGACTATTGACCGTATCATTGATTCATTCCCAGCCAACCAGCAGGATCAGATTAGGCTTCAGCTTGCTTCTAGTCTAGTTGGTATTCTGTCTCAACGCTTGATACCTAGAGTTACTGGGGGTAGAATTCCAGCCTTTGAACTACTTATAAACAACAACGCCGTTGCCAACCTTATCCGCGAGAAGAGAACTCACGAAATCAATACAGTCATAGAGACTTCTTCAGAGCAAGGCATGATAGATATGAATCGCTACTTAGTTGATCTTGTAGCCAAGGGAGAGATAACTCTAGAGAGTGCATACCAGTACTCCTTTAATCCTAAGGCCCTTGAACGCCTTCTATAAAATATATGTTATTTAAATATGAAGCTATCACGAATACAGGAGAGAAGAAGATAGGGTCCATCGATGCATCTTCGAAGGACTCTGCCATTGCGTCTCTTCAGCGTAGAGGCTTGATAGTTTCTGCTATTGCAGAAGAAGGAGTGAAGAATGGCGTCTTTCATTTGTCTTTTTTCGATAAGAGAGTAAAGATGAAAGATGTGGTTATCATGTCTAGGCAGATATCGACACTTTTCGAATCACAAGTTTCAGCTCTGAAAGCTTTCAATCTACTAGCGACCAATACCGAGAATCCAGCACTAGTGAAGATCTTGGATACGATCTCTACTGATATCCAGTCGGGGGTATCTATCTCAGAGGCACTTGCTCGTCATCCTGATGCTTTCTCCCTTTTCTACATCAACATGGTCAAGGCTGGCGAAGAGTCAGGTAAATTGACTCAGACCTTCTCTTACTTGGCAGATTATCTTGATCGTCAGTATCAACTAACTTCCAAGACCAAGAATGCTCTAATCTACCCAGCCTTCGTCATAGGAGTCTTTGTTATTGTTATGATAATGATGTTCACTTTTATCATTCCGAGACTCGAAGTCATAATTAGAGATTCAGGACAAGTACTACCTTTCTCTACAAAGATAGTCTTTGCTATTAGTAACTTACTTGTGAATTATGGCTTGTTCGTCCTCATTGGCCTCTGTCTTTTTGGTTTGTATATATACAAGATGACGAAGTCAGATGTAGGCAAGAAATATTTGGATCATTTGAAGATTTCTATACCCATCTTTAAGAATATTTATGGCAAGCTTTATCTTTCTCGTATTGCAGACAATATGGATACGATGCTCTCTTCGGGGATACCTATAGTACGTGCTATAGAGCTTACTTCTGTCGTAGTAGGGAACAGGGTTTACGAAGACTTACTGAAAGATACGACAGAGAAGGTCAAAAGCGGAAGTTCTCTTTCAGATGCCTTTTCTGCTCACCCTGAAATACCGCCTATCATGGCAGGTATGATACGCGTCGGAGAAGAGACGGGAGCCCTCGGAAGTATTTTGAAAACTTTAGGGAAGTTTTATGCACGTGAAGTGAATGATGCTGTAGATACTCTCGTCAGCTTGATTGAGCCCGCGATGATTATTGCTCTTGGTTTGGGTGTCGGGCTTCTCCTTACTTCAGTTCTTATGCCAATCTACAATATTGCCGGAGGAATTTAGGATAATTAAAAATTAAGAATTAATAATTAAAACCTGTGGATAAGTTGGCAAGATTACTTGCCAACTTATCCACAGGTAATGCTTTCTTGTGCTTTTAATAATGGGATATGATATAATATATGTATTAAAAAGTAAGGTCGCTTCTTTTTAGAAAAAAGAAATTATTATAAGTTTTATTAATATTTTCCGCAACGGCGGATCCGCATAAAGCGGAAAATAAATCATGAAAAAAAATAAAGGTTTTACATTAATCGAATTGCTAGTCGTTATCGCAATCATTGGTATATTAGCTTCAGTTGTTTTGACTTCACTTTCAAGTGCAAGAGCAAAGGCAATGGCAGGAGCTTTCAAATCTGAAGTTGTAGCTATGCAACCAACTTGGGTTGCCACTTGTGATGGAAATACAGTTGCTACAGATGCAGAAATGGTTGCTGCTATAGTACCAGCTACTTCTGCTCGTCATGGGACAGTAACAGTTACAGCAGCAAACACTTGTCAAGCAGATGGTACATTTAGTATGTCAGTTCCAGTTGTTGCAGGAGCTACAGGTGCTTGTACAGGAGCTACTGTTACAAACTCTACTGTGACATTTGCTGGTGCAGGTTGTTAATTGTAGCATTTAAGACTTTTTATATCTTATGGTATAATGATATTAGTTTAGTGGGTGAATTGTTTTTATCTATTATTAATAGTCTAAAATTTAATTATGAAAAAAAATAAAGGTTTTACATTAATCGAATTGCTAGTTGTTATCGCAATCATTGGTATATTAGCTTCAGTTGTTTTGACTTCACTTTCAAGTGCAAGAACAAAGGCAATGGCAGGAGCTTTCAAATCTGAAGTTGTAGGTATGCAACCAGCTCTCATCGCTACTTGTGATGGAAATACAGTTGCCACAGATGCACAAATGATTGCTGCAGTAGTACCAGCTACTTCTGCTCGTCATGGAACAGTAACAGTTACAGCAGGTGGAAGTTGTACAGCTGCTGGTACATTTAGTATTACAGTTCCAGTTGTTGCAGGAGCTACAGGTGCTTGTACAGGAGCTACGATCACTCACTCTGCGGTGACATTTGCTGGTGCAGGTTGTTAATAGTATTGTTACTATAACTACATTTAAAATAAAAACTATACCTTATACTAAGGTATAGTTTTTATTTTAATTGTAGTACAATGATTAGATGGTAAGGTATTACATATAAATTATTAATAGTCTAAAATTTAATTATGAAAAAAAATAAAGGTTTTACATTAATCGAATTGCTAGTTGTTATTGCTATTATTGGCATACTAGCATCGGTTATTTTTACATCACTAACAGGAGCAAGAGAGAAAGCTCAACGTACTGCAACCATTGCAAATATGAAAGGGGTCATAACTCCTCTTTCTGTGTGTAAAGACGATGAAGGGTCTGGATATACAGATGCTATTCCTACAGCTGGTGCTACCTTTGTTTGTCAAGATGCAGTGACTGGCAATGTAGTTAAAACTGGGCATGAAGATATTTTCTGGCCTACTTTATCTGGAGGTTGGGCATACAATATACCGACAGGATTATTGTCTGACGATACTTATCAGTTCACTGCTTCCAAGGCTGGACAGACGGATGTCGTATGTACTACTTCAACTGGTGCTTGTAATTAATAAAATCTTTTACAAAAAACCACTTAAATAGTGGTTTTTTGTTTGTGGGGGTGGTATAATTCTATTATGAATATCCTTATATTTGTCTTTATATTTTTATTGGGAACTATTATTGGGAGTTTTTTGAATGTTGTTATTTTTCGATTCAACACTGGCAAGACTATTGTGAAGGGGAGGTCTATTTGTATGACTTGTAGTCAGACTCTCAGGTGGTACGAACTTATACCAGTCTTTTCTTATGTCTTCCAGCTTGGTAAATGCCGTCGCTGTTCTGAGAGGATTTCGCATCAGTATCCACTCGTTGAGCTTGCCACTGGTATCGTATTCGTCTTGATCGCGTATCATTTTCTACCTGTATTGTCCCTCTCCCCAATTTCATACTTATTCCTATTGAGCTTCTTTGTTTTCATCTTCTCTATTCTTATAGTTATCTCTGTCTACGATATTCGTCACAAGATTATCCCCGACAAGCTCGTATATGTCTATGCCTTTGTCTCGTTCCTTTCGATCTTTGTGAATCACTCTACGTTTGGAAGTTTGTTTACACTTCCATCTCTCTCTTTCATTGTTGCGGGACCTGTACTTGCTCTGCCATTTGCTTTCCTTTGGTTTGTATCTAAGGGCCAGTGGATGGGCTTGGGTGATGCGAAGCTAATGCTTGGTATCGGCTGGATGCTCGGGGCCTCTTTAGGATTGGCTTCTATTATATTGGCATTTTGGATTGGAGCAGTTGTGAGTCTCTCTATAATGTTTATCTCTCGCCAGAAAATAACCATGAAGACCGAAATACCATTCGCTCCATTCTTAATCTTAAGTACCCTTATAGTCTTTCTATTTAATTTAGATATCTTTTCTTTAGCATCACTCTTTCAATTTTAATTTAATTAATGAATAAAAAGAATTACAGAAGAATAAAAGATAGTGGGCTTGTCCGCAAAAATATGCATAGCATTTTCGGCGGATTTACTTTAGTTGAATTAATGGTGACTATTTCTATATTTCTTATTATCACTAGTGTCACTCTTGTGAATTATGGTGACTTTAAGTCCAGTGTTTCTTTACAGAACAATACTGATACTGTAGCCTTATCTATCCGCAAGGCGCAAAGCTATGCTATAGGAGCTCATGGATTTGGAGCAGAAGGTAGTACCAAGGTCTTTGACAGAAGTTATGGTATTCACTTTTCTACGAATGTAAATGGTTCTGGGCTAGATGGTTCTGATAAATCATTCTTAATATTTTCTATGCCAAAAGGTGATTCTGGATATAGCAAAAATCAAACAGGGGATTGTGGTAAGGGGGTAAATCAATGCATAGAATTCTTTAACATTACAAGTACAGATAAGATTAAAGATATTTCAGTATCTGGGGGGTCTGGTAATAGTGGTAACAACAAAGAATCTGTAGATATTTATTTTACTCGACCAGAATCTAGTGCCCACTTTTGCTATAGGAACTCAAGTGGTGATGAGAATAGTTGTAAACCCGATATTACTTCAGTAAGTATTGTTGTATCCAACGGGCAAACAAATGAGAAAACTAAAACGATAACAGTCCAAAATACTGGACAGATAAGCATTCAATAATATGAGAACAAAAATATTAAAAAAGAATAGTGCATTTACCCCCACACCAAAATTGATGTCGTTGTGTAGTATTTTCAATATTTATAATTTTAAACTTAATATATGAAGATTCCATTTTTTACACATTTAATAGAACGACACAACAAAAATACAACATCAATTTTGGTGTCGGGGTTTACGCTGATAGAACTCATGGTAGCGACGACTATATTCTCTATAGTTATGCTTATGGGGGTGGGGTCACTCATAGTCTCTTCGAATTCCGCCAAGGCTGCTCAGAGACTTCGAATAGCGATGGATAATGTAAACTTTGCAATGGAAAGTATGACGAGAGAGTTGCGTGTAGGAACTTATTATGAATGTGCAGGAACTGTTCATATGACTACTAACAGTGTAGCTGATTGCCCTCTAGGTGGTGGAGTTATTGCATTTACGCCACAACGAGTTACAGGTGCTCCAGATAGAGTAGGTTATTATAAACAAGCAAGATCAATTGGAACTAGTAATACTTTAGTAAGATGTGCAGATAATTCATTGCCATCAAGTTGTCCTTCAATAGTTGCTGATAATGTGGATGTACAAGATTTGAAATTTTATGTGAAGGGATCAGCCAGCAATGATACAATCCAACCCAGTGTTAGAATTATAATGAAAGGGGCCGTAACAATAGGTGGAGTAACTACACCATTTATACTCCAGTCCATAGCGTCCCAACGTTCAACAGAAAATTAGAGGGGGGATAATATAATATTTAATATATGAAGATTCAATTTTTTAAAAATTTAATAAAGCGACACAATAGAAATACAACACCAAATTTGGTGTCGGGGTTTACAATAGTCGAGGCAATAGTTGCCGTATTTATACTTTCCATTTCTATTTCTGCCATGCTTGGGCTCACTGTTTCAAGCTACTCTTCGGCTAAGTATGCCAACAATGAACTTACCGCGAACTATCTCTTACAAGAAGCGGTAGATGCCATAAGGAATAGTAGGGATACAATGGTATTTCAAAAATCTGGAGTCAACGCTACCAATTGGAGCGCATTTTTAACTGCATATGGGAAAGATACTAGTAGTAGTTGTTTCTCTAATAATGGTTGTGGAGTTTCAATTGGTTCATATTTTACTCCTGGAACTCCTAGTACTTTTGTTTCTGCTTGTACTGCCGATACTCAAGGTTTGGGAGGTTCAACTATTCCATGTTCTGCTTTGCAATACGATGATAGTGCACAGGGTGGCAGTTACTACTCAAGCACAAGTGGGAGTGCTAGTAGATTTAAAAGACAAGTAAAAATGGTTAGTACTGATGCAAATAAAGTAGAAGTAACTGTGACAGTTGAATACCCCAATGGTACAACTTTCAAAATTCGAACATTAAAAATGAATCTGCTAAATTGGCAGAATTAATGGTATTGTGATTTTAAAAAAATGAAAAAAAGAAATATAAAAATAAATAATGTAGATGGCAATCCTGAGTACTCGAAGGGCTACGCGGTACTATTCACACTAGTAGTTATAAGTATTATATCTATGATTTCTATGGGGCTTGCCAATACAGCTTTAAAGCAGATAATCCTATCAGGAGTTGCTCGTGACTCGACGACGGCATTCTACGAAGCTGACTTGGGTTCAGAATGTGTTATGTACGCGGATAATAACGATTTATTCCCTTCATATGGTAACCCAGAAGTTGGATTTAATTGTGGAGGAGATTCTTATGTTATGAATACAACCTCTGATTCTGGATTAACATCAACATATACAATGTTTCCAGATTCTACACTTTCTACGAGTGGTAATAAGTGTTTTCGAGCAAATATTACAAAAGAAAGTCCAGATGATTTTGTAGAAACTACGATTATTATAGATGGATATAATATTTGTAATATGACCAATATGAGAACCGTGCAACGCTCTCTTCTAATCAAATATTAATTATGAAGGACAATAATGCAAAAAACCGAATAGCGAAACTTCGGGAGGAGATTTCTCGTTTGAGAGAAGAGTATCATGTGAGGAACAATCCAAAAGTGACGGATGATGTATATGAGTCTCTTACTCGTGAATTGCATAATTTGGAAGCTAAATATCCAGAATTTATCGAAATAGATAGTAAGATAGACAGAGTAGCAGGTAAACCTTTAGACAAATTTAAAAAAGTAAAACATGAAATAAGAATGCTCTCAATGAATGACACCTTTTCATTTGATGAAATAAAAGATTGGGAGACTCGTATATATAAACTTCTAAATAAAAAGCACTCATATTTTTGTGAAGTGAAGTTTGATGGATTGTCAGCCTCTCTTATTTATAAAAATGGTATTTTTGTAGAAGGTTCTACAAGGGGGGATGGATTTATAGGAGAAGATGTAACGGAAAATCTGAAGATGATAAATAGTATTCCTCTTAAATTAAAATCACCATACCCTTCTTATTTAGAAGTTCGTGGAGAAGTTCTAATGCCTAAAAAAGTTTGGGAAGTTTTAAATAAAAATAATACAAAAGAGGGTAAGCCAACTTTTGCAAATACTCGTAATGCTGCTGCTGGGTCACTTCGACAGTTAGACCCAAAGATTGTGAAAGAGAGAAGATTAGATTTCTTCCCTTGGGATTTAGCTTCTATCAAATATGATGACAAAGAAATAAACATCAAAACTCATAGTGATAAACACAAACTTTTAAGAGAATTAGGATTTTCTTTGGACTCTCACGAGAAAAAAGCTAAGAATTTAGAAGAAGTATTTTCTTTTATAGAAGAGATAGGAAAAATAAGAGAAAGTTTGCCTTATGGTTCAGACGGTGTGGCTATATTGGTAGATGAATTAGAGTTACAAGAAAATTTAGGAATAGTAGGGAAGGCCCCTCGTTATATGACAGCTTATAAATATCCTGCGGAGCGGGCTACGACAGTGGTGACTGATATCACTGTCAATGTAGGGCGTACAGGGGTCATGACTCCTCTTGCACACTTTAACCCTACTTTGGTAGCAGGCTCAACTATTTCAAAAGCAACACTCCACAATATGGACCAGATAGAACGTCTAGATATAAGAGTCGGAGATACTGTAGTTATCCAGAAAGCAGGCGACGTCATACCGGAAGTGGTAGAAGTACTTGTAAATATGAGGACAGGCAAAGAAAAGAAATTCAAAATGCCAGAGGCTTGTCCAGTCTGTAATTCTAATATAGAACGCAAGGCAGGATTCGGAGAAGGCTCATCCTCTGTAGCATATTACTGTACGAACAAGCTTTGCCCTGCAAGAAGCAGGAGAGGTATGCAACATTTTGTAAATATATTCGAGATTTACGAGATAGGGCCAAAAATTTTAGATAGGCTTAAAGACGAAGGACTTATTAGTGATAGCGCAGACTTATTTACTCTTGAAAGAGCAGACCTTTCAGGACTTGATCGTTTTGGAGAGAAATCAGCCGATAATATTATAAATTCTATTGAAATTCATAAAAAGATTTCTCTGTGGAGATTTATCTATGCTCTTGGGATTATTCATGTAGGCGAACAGACGGCTCGTGACTTGGCTGATCATTTTCATTCTCTTACAAATTTATCAAAAGCCAGTATAGAAGAATTAAATAATATAGGGAATATTGGGCCTGCAGTTTCAGAAAGTATTTTTCATTATTTTCAAGACAAGAATAATATTCACTTCTTAGATAAACTTTTTGAAAATGGAGTAGAAATTATTTTAGAACAAAAGAAGACAGGTAATCTAACTGGGAAAATATTTGTTCTTACTGGCACACTCCCGACCTTATCAAGGGAAGATGCTAAGAAGAAAATAATAGACAATGGAGGCAAGGTATCTTCTTCTGTCTCAAGTAAGACTGACTATGTGCTAGTAGGTGAAGAGCCGGGGAGTAAGTATGAAGATGCAAAGAAGCTAGGAGTCAAAATCTTATCTGAATCAGAATTTCTAAAAATGTTCTAAATTTTAAAAAACTCTTAAAATATGTTATTCTAAGTAAATGCAGTTAGAAGTTGTAAAGAAGTTAGCAAATTTGGCTCGTATTGATATGGAGGAGGTTGAAATAGGCGAAATCGCTAAAGATTTTGATACTATTTTGGCGTATATTGGGCAGGTAGAAGAAGCTGCTACAGAGGGTGGAGTTAGAGGAGAAGTTTCAAAAGTTCCAGAGAGCTATCATTTGTTCAATATTATGAGAGAAGATATTGTTACAAATAAAAGTGGTGAGTATACGGACAAGATTATGGATATTGCCCCAAATACAGAAAATGGATATCTTAAAGTAAAACAAATACTATGATTGACCTAAAGAATTTAACAATAGAAAAGACAAATAATCATTATAAAAATGGTGATTTTACTGTACGAGAATTAGTAGATGAATATCTAAAAGTAATCAAAAATAATAATGAAAGAATAAATGCATATCTAGAAATTTATAACGATATAGACGTTCAAATAAAAAAAGCCGAAGAAATGTTTAAGAATGGTACGGCTACAGTTTTGACAGGTATTCCTTTCTCTTTAAAAGATAATATTCTATTGGAGGGGCATGTAGCTTCGGCCTCTTCAAAAATTCTTGAGAACCATGTAGCTACTTATGATTCTTTTGTTGTTAAAAAGTTGAAAGAACAGGGGGTAATCTTTCTTGGTAGAACAAACATGGACGAATTTGCCATGGGAAGTTCTACTCAGACAAGTGCATTTGGAATTACTAGAAATCCCTTGGATGAATCTTTGGTACCAGGTGGTTCTTCGGGTGGTCCAGCTGCTTCTGTAGCAGGGGATATGGCCCTTGTAGCCTTGGGGACTGAGACTTGTGGTTCCATAAGACAGCCCGCAGCCTTTTGTGGACTTGTAGGGTTGAAGCCTACTTATGGTATGGTTTCTCGTTCTGGGGTAATATCCTTGGGTAGTTCTTTGGATCAGGTTAGTCCTCTAGGAAGAACAGTAAGAGATACTGAGATAATTTTTAATACTATATCTTCACATGATGCAAAAGATAGTACATCTATTCCAGATAATATGAGGATTATAAAAAATAATATTATAAAAAAGAAGATTGGGATTCCGCGCAAATTCCTGTCTGGGGAGGGTATTGATAAGGAAGTAATGAAGAATTTTGAAGAAAGTTGTGATAAATTACAAAAAGCCGGATATGAACTAATAGATGTTGACTTACCGTCTATTAAATATTCACTTGCTGTTTATCATGTTCTCATGCAAGCTGAAGCTTCTAGTAATCTAGCTCGTTTTGATGGTATAAGATATGGGAAGCAAGTTGATGGTGAGAAATTATATGATGTATATGCGAAGAGCAGAGGGAGAGGCTTCGGCAAGGAGACTCGTCGCCGTGTACTTCTGGGCACATATATACTTTCTCATGGTTACTATGATGCTTATTATAATTCAGCCTTGAAAGTTCGTCAGATGATTAAAGATGAATTAACTAACTTCTTTAAAGATTTTGACACTTTTATGACCCCAACTGTTCCATTCTTGCCTTTCAAAATTGGGGAGAAACTTGATGATCCAATAGGTATGTATTTATCAGATCTATTTTCTGCTCCTGCAAATTTAGCTGATATACCTTCCATTGCTATTCCATCTGGTAAATCAGAAGGGGGTTTACCTTTCAGTATTCAGTTCACCTCTCCATATCTACGTGAAGATATCCTCTTTACGATTGGGAAAGATTTTGAAAAACTAGTATAATGATAAAAGTATGCAACCGACAGCTCCCATAAATACTATCGTACAAAAGCCTCTCTTTGATCCGACCTATTTGAACATAGAGTATGTTTTCGACAAGCTGGCCAATTCCTTGCAGTCAACTTATGTTTTCATTACTAATGCTCATACGTGGGAGATTATTGGTATGATTTCCGTATCTATTTCTATACTTGCTCTTATTATAATAATATTCTCTCTTGTACGTTTGTATGAAATCCAAGTTTTCGATCGTGAAGAGATAGAGCATGAGATCAATCATGCCCTAGCGAAAGACAAAGAAAGAGACAGAACTCTCAATCCACGTTGGAAGTATATTTTAACCTTGATAGAGAGTCCCAATGAGTCCGACTGGCGAGTGGCTATTATGGAAGCCGACTCACTACTTGAAGAGACTTTCAAAGAGCGTGGCTTGGTAGGGACTACAATGTCGGAGCTTTTAGAAGAGGCAAAGTTGAATGGCTATCCAAGTATTCAGAATGCATGGGACGGACACTTAATCCGCAACAAGATTGCCCACGAAGGCCTAGACTATCCTTTGACCCAAGTCGAAGGGCGACGAATCGTAAAGCTGTATCAAAACGTATTTGAAGGACTGGGAGTTATTTAAATAGAAAAAGCCTCTTTCGAGGCTTTTTCTATATGCGCAGTCGAAGGGACTTGAACCCTCAACCTCCCACGTGACAGGCGGGTGCTCTAACCAGTTGAGCTACGACTGCATTTTTAAAACATAACATAAAATAGAAAATAATTCCATTTTATTGTGTCGATGGGAGGGCTCGAACCTCCGACCTTGGGCTTATGAGTCCCACGCTCTAACCAGCTGAGCTACATCGACATAATACAAAATAATCACCCAGATTCTTCTTCGGGTTCATGGACATATTTTGTGGTATGTCACTTACCGAATTGTTGCGGGAGGTCGAATCGAACGACCGTCTTAAGGTTATGAGCCTTACGAGATACCATTTCTCTATCCCGCTATATTAATAAGATATTTCTTATACTTGACTATTATACTTAAAAACACAGATTATGCAAATTGAAAATATGGGTTATATATAGTAGTATGAATTAAGCCAGTTTTAGCCGTCGTAGCTTAGTGGTAAAGCACTGTCTTGGTAAGACAGAGACCGTGGGTCCGATTCCCACCGACGGCTCCACAATCAAACCCAAATCATTTTGGGTAAAATATTTAAATTATGTTAAGATATATTTATATATGAAGATAGAAATTATAAAATCACATATAAGTAATTTTGAATCAAATTCACATAAGACTGACGAGGGTATTGAGTTTTGGCTTGCACGTGATTTACAAAAGCTTTTAGGATATGATAAGTGGGATAATTTTATAAAAGTTATATCAAAGGCAAAAATAGCTTGTGAAAATAACAAACAAGTAGTTTCTGACCATTTTGCCGATGTCGGGAAAATGGTTAAACTTGGTTCAGGAAGCGAGCGAGAAATCGTGGACATAATGTTTACTAGGTATGCTTCTTACTTGATAGCTCAAAATGGTGACCCACGCAAAGAAGAAATTGCATTTGCTCAAAATTATTTTGCAGTGCAAACAAGAAAGTTTGAAATTATCGAAAAACGAATACAAGAATTTGAACGAGTTACTGCTAGACAAAAATTAACAGAAACTGAAAAAGAATTATCGGGTGTTATTTATCAGCAGACTGGTAGCGACAAGAATTTTGGGTTGATTAGAAGTAAGGGAGATAAAGCCTTGTTTGGATTTACGACAGGAGAAATGAAAAAGCGACTTGGTGTTCCAGAAAGTCGAGCACTTGCTGATTTCCAGCCAACAATTATTTTGAAAGCAAAAGATTTCGCAACAGAGATTACTATTTTCAATTCAAAGAGCAAAAATTTAAAAACAGAACAAGCTATTTCAGAGGAACACATTACAAATAATCGTAGCGTGAGAAAAACACTCATTGGTCGTGGAATTATTCCAGAACGGTTACCAAAAGAAGAAGATATCAAGAAAATTGAAAGAAAATTAAAATCTGATGAAAAGAAAGGCTTGAAAAAGGTAGATAAGCTTGGAAAATAATGTATGAACCTAACTTTTAAGACGAAAATAGCTGATAAGTACACAAGCTATTCTCAAAAAGCACGAGTACTGACTGAAGATTGGGTATTGAGAGAAATATATTGCCCGAGTTGTGGTAATAGTATTTATGATTATGTTAATAATAAGCCAGTCGCAGATTTTTATTGTAAAAAATGCTCGGAAGATTTTGAGTTGAAATCTAAAAAGGGGAGAATCGGTAAAAAAGTTTCTGCGGGTGCTTATTCTCAAATGGTAAAGAGAATCAATTCACTCCAAAAACCGAATTTCTTTTTTATGGGTTATATGGTCAAGATGTGGGATGTGAATGATTTTTTTGTTATTCCAAAACACTTTTTTGTATCCGAAATTATAGAAGAGCGAAAACCACTCGCAGAAAGTGCTAGACGAGCTGGCTGGGTTGGTTCAAATATACTATTCTCAAAAATTCCAAAAGCAGGGCAAATTTTTTATATTGAAAATGGAAAAGAGGTTGACAAAAAAGATGTATTGGAAAAATGGCAGAAAACAGTATTTCTAAAACAGGTTAAAAAATCAAATGCCAAAGGTTGGATTTTAGATATTATGAACTGCATTGATGCTTTAAATAAGAAAGAGTTTATACTACAAGATGTATATGATTTTGAAAAAGATTTGGCTGTTATACATCCTGAAAATAAAAATATAAAGCCTAAAATAAGACAGCAGTTACAATTTTTAAGAGATAAAAATTATATTGAGTTTATTGAGGCTGGAAAATACCGACTTAAGTAGTTGACTTTATATTTTATTTGATCAAAGATTATAGTATATGAATACAAAATTACAATTATTAGAAAAAGAAATAACAGCATTAGCAAAAAATTATAGGGATGATTGGAAGGAGGACTTATGGGAAAGTGAGAATATTGAAGAATATGGATTGAATGAATTTATTGGTGGTAAAGCAGATGCTTATGAAGAATGTTTGGATTTGATTAAAAAATGTATATAGATGAGCTAGAATCAACATCATGGATTTTTCTCGTTAAAGTACTCAGTTGTAAGCCATCCTAGCTCATCTGGTAGAGCAATTCATTCGTAATGAATAGGTGCCGAGTTCGAGTCTCGGGGATGGCTCCCATTTTTTTAAGCTGTACTCGGATTGTTAAAAACGCAGGTCCATCAGTATTGATGGACACCTGTAGACGGTCCTTAAGGACTCAATTTATTTATAGAATTTTTTAATTCGTTCTACCGCTTCTTTGACTTTCAGAAGAGGAGGTACTAATGCAAATCGGACATAATTCTCTCCCGGGTTAAATCCATCTTTATCTACGTCGGATATCCATGCTCCGGGAGTGACTACTACGGCCACTTCTTTACTCAAAAGTTGTTTAGCAAATTCTACGCTCTTCAAACCCTTAGGAGTTTTAAGCCACAAGTAGAAAGTTGCCTCACTTTTACAATCTGTCCAACCCACTTGCTTGAAGGCTTCTAGCATTACCTCTCTCTTTTCTTTATATTCGTTTCTCATCTCCTTCGCATGCGTTTCATCTTCGAGTGCAGAGATAGCTCCAGCTTGGATAAAGTCTGCCGTTCCCGAGTCTATATTTGTTTTCAACTTTTTAAATTTCTCTACTATTCTTTCATCTCCTGCTACCCATCCGACCCTATATCCTGTCATATTGTTTCTCTTGCTCAAAGAATAGAAAGTTATAACACCTTCTCTTGCAACTTCAAGTATTGAGATTGGTTTTTCTTCAAAATAAATATCTATATAGCACCCCTCGTCAGCTGCTATTATTATGTCGTGCTTGTGGGCCCAGTTGATTAAGCCTTCATAGTATTCTCGATTAGCACAGACGCCTGTAGGGGAGTTTGGATAATTGATCCAAATTATTTTTGCTTTTTCTGCTATGTTTTCGGGTATGGACTTATAATCTAGTAAGAAATTATTTTCTTCTTTCAAAGAAACAAAGTAAGGTATTCCTCCTGCAAATATTGTTCCAGTTTTCATAGGGGGGTAGCCGGGATTTGGGAGTATTACAATGTCGCCATCGTTTATAAAAGCTTGAGGAAAGTGAAACACTGCTTCTTTTGAGCCGATTGTTGAACAAATTTCAGTCTCACTATTTATTTCTATTCCAAATCTTTTCTCCATCCATTTGGATACGGCTTGCCTATATTCTTTCTGTCCTACATAGCTTGGGTAGCCAGCTTTCGAATAAGTACCCAAGGCTTCTTTCACAGCATTTCTCACAAATTCGGGAGTAGGAGCACTGGGGTCTCCCACACCAAAGTCTATAGGAGTTACGCCTTCCTCTTTCAACTTGGCTACTATTTTGTTGACTTCATCAAAGGCATAGCCTCCGATTTTATTTAATTTATCTGAGCCTGTTATTTCCATATTTTATTTGAATTTAAAGTGTAACAACTTATTTTATAATATTCATTTGTTCAAGTACTGCTTCTACTTGCTTTCCATTTTCTTCTCCGATTTTACACATTGGAAGTCTGTAAATGTTTTGACATAGTCCCATTTTATAAGATGCATACTTTACTGGTATTGGATTCGTCTCTATAAAAAGTATTTTGAATAAGTCGGCTAGCTTTGTATTTACTTCTTCAGCTTTTGTATAATCTTTCTTTAGAGCACTACCCACCATACTTACCATATCGGATGGTACTATGTTTGAAGCGACGGATATGACCCCATCGGCTCCGTAACTTTTGATAATCTCAAGTGTGATATTGTCATCACCAGAGAGGATCACGAAGTCTTCCAATCCTAATTCACAGACGGCTTTGATCTGGTTCAAGTCTCCAGAGGCTTCCTTCACTCCTACAATATTCTTGACTTCATTTGCTAATTTTTTAAGAGTATCAGTTTCCAAGTTTACCCCTGTGCGCCCTTTGATGTTGTATAAGAATACCGGAAGACTTGTGGATTCTGCTATTGCTTTAAAGTGAAGATAGAGTCCATTTTGTGTTGGCTTGTTGTAGTAAGGATTCACTAGTAGTACTATGTCTGCTCCAGCTTCTTCTGCGGACTTTGTCTTCTCTACTGACTTCTTTGTATTGTTCGTGCCAGTCCCTGCCATTATCAGGCATTTATCCGCTACTTTTTCTTTAGCTCTCTTTATCAGATCTATACACTCTTCGTCGGTTATAGTAGGAGATTCTCCTGTTGTGCCATTGATTATGATTCCTGTTACTTTCGCTTCCACTTGTCTTTCTACAAGATTGTCGAAAGATCTCCAGTCTATACTTCCATCTTCGTTGAAGGGGGTTATCATTGCTGTCCACACACCTTTGTATTTATTCATATTAATTATTTAAAAAATCATTCATATTAAATAGACCTTTTTTATTTGCTAGCCACTCTGTAGCCTTTATCGCTCCTAGTGCATAGCCACCTCTGTCTCTAGCACTATGTGTAAGAGTAATAGTGTCAGACACAGAGTCGAACCCTATAGTGTGACTAAAGTTTACAGGTCCACCACGAGTAGAAGAGAAGTGAATCTCATTTGGATTTATTTTCCTGTCTAGTTTGTCGTAGATTATTTCATCTTTCCTATCAATTTTTTCCAAGAGAATTTTGGCTATTTCTTTTGCGGTGCCTGAAGGGGAGTCGGCTTTGTTGTTGTGGTGAAGTTCTGTCCCCCATATATCGTACTCATCGTACTTGTTTATAAGTTCTCCTGCTTTGGCTATTATCTGATAGTACATATTTACACCAATAGAGAAGTTGGCTGACCACATTATTCCAGTGTCATTTTCTTTGGCAATTTTCTCAATCTCGGGCATTTGTGCATACCAGCCAGTCGTGCCTATGACCAGACTTTTCTTTGCGAGGGCTACTACCTTAGCATTCTCCACTACAGAGTTAGCGGAGGAGAAGTCTATTACTATGTCTACATTTTCAAGTGGTGCATCGGTCAGATTTGTATGAGTAGCTTTTGGGTCAACTCTATCAATTATGATATCAACTTTATGCCCACGGCTCTCCGCGATTTCCTTTAGAGACTTTCCCATAGAACCAAAACCGATGATAGCGATATTCATAATAATTTGTAAAAAGTTAAATAGTTTCTAATATATAAATTCTATCAAAAATGAAGCCATATAGCAAAAAGCCCTTATTTTCTAAAACAAATTGAAATTTTGTCCATTTGTGGAAAATTACCAACTTTGATAAAATGAATTTATATGGAAAACAAGAAATTAGCAATCGTAGGTGTGACAGGTCTAGTGGGAGGTGTTGTTCTTGAAATATTGGCTTCAGAAAAGATTGTTCCGCATATCAATACTAATAATCTTCTTTTTGTGGCTTCAGACAAGTCTGTCGGCAAGGTAATTCCTTTCATGGGTAAAGACGTAAGGGTTATGTCGGTAGAGGAAGCTATAAGCAAGAAGCCAGACTATGTGATCATGTCAGCAGGAGCGACTCTTTCAAAAGAAGTTGCCCCAAAGTTTGTAGAAAGTGGAGCCATAGTTATAGATAATTCTTCTGCATGGAGGACATTACCAGAAATACCTCTAATCGTTCCAAGTATTCCCAATCCATCTTTAGACGAGAGTATGACTTCTGGCATTATTGCCAATCCAAACTGCGTTGCCATCATGATCGCTATCGCCATTGCTCCATTTGTAGACTTAGGAGCAGATATGATTCTAGTAAGTGCTATGCAATCTGTCTCGGGAGCTGGATACAAAGGTACCAAAGCTTTAGAAGAAGAGCTCAAGAATAATGACGGAGCCAAAGCTTCTATTTCTACCTTCGTTTCCAATATTGCTGGCAACATTATTCCTGCTACTTCTATGAGTGCGACAGTTCCTAAATACAACGACGAAGAAGCCAAGATGATGTTTGAAGTTCCAAAGATTTTAGGCAAGTCCATAAAGATTTCTGCGCAGTCCAATCGTGTGCCAGTACCTAGGGGGCACAGTGCCATGATGAGAGTCTTCTTTAAGGAAGAACAGAGTGAAGAAAAGCTTATAGATATACTGAAGAATGCTCCTCAGATAAAGTACTCCGAAGAGCCTCTTGGTCCTTATGATACGATCGGCAAGGACTATGTAATAGTCAGAAGCTTCCGCCAAGATGTGAATAATCCTAAGTGTTTCGAATTCTTCATAGCTTCGGATAATCTGCGAGTCGGTGCTGCTTACAATGCTGTCGCCATCTTAGGTAAATTACTAGGTGTCTATAACGAGAAGAATTATTCTTAGTATGCAAACTCAAGTATATAAATGTGGCGGAAAGTTCTTCGTAACAAACATTGTTAAATCTTTCTTCAAGCAAGAAGAGGACTCTCTCAAGAGCCACAAGACGCTTTTTGTCATTTCAGCTATGAATGGTATCACTAGGCTACTTCGTCTGATTTATATTATTAAGACAGAAGTGAAGATAGATGAAGAGTTGAAGAAGCTCATGACCACGCTTTGTATGAATGAGTTTAAGAGAGCTCATATGGAATTTATTTTTGAATTATTCCCCGATGAAAAGCGAGAGGGAGTTATAGGTAATTTCGAAAGTCTTTATAATACCTTAGAGAAAGTTATTAGTAGTTATAGTAGTGAAGAAAGTAAAGATGAATTCTATGCGACAGTCTTACAGTTCGGCGAGCTTGCTAGCTCTCAAATACTTAGTAGTTATGCCAATCATATAGGACTTAGCAATAAATGGTTCGATGCACGTGAGTATGTCGTGACCGATAGCAATACCAAAGAAGCAGAGATACTAAGTATCAAAGAGGGCTTCCAAGGATTTTTTTCAGGTAGTGACATCCTCATAAGTCAGGGATTCATAGGGCGCGATAGTAGTGGGGTGAATACTGTTGTCGGGTTTGATGGTAGTGACTACTCCGCAGGGAAGTTTGCAAGCTCTCTAGTGAAGACGAATGAGAAAGTTTTGCTAACTTTCTGGAAGGACGTTGATGGAGTCTACGAAGAGAACCCAGTGAAGAACCCTGAAGCCAAACTAATAAACGCAATGACCCGCAAGGAATACATTGCCAACACAGAGAAGAACAATTCCTTCGTTGTTCGCCCAGACTCAATCTCAAGCTTGGACCAGAATATAGAAGTTACCATCCGCTCCTTCATCAACTTCGACAACCTCGGCACAAAAATTCATTAATTTCTAAAAATTTTATATTTTGGTATGATGGGAGGATGGCAATGGATACAGAAGAAATAAAGAAAGAGTTAAAAGACTTGGAATCGCAGATGTCCCAAGGGAATTTCTGGGAGGATAAGGTCAAGGCCCAAGCTATTATAAAAAGAATTGGAGAGCTCAAGGATGAACTCCTAGGTTCTCTCAAGTATGACAAGGGCAATGCCATTCTCTCTATTCTTTCGGGTGCAGGAGGGGACGATGCTGAGGACTTCTCTGCTATGCTTCTTCGTATGTATTTAAAATATATAGAAAGTAAGGGCTGGCAAGCTACTCTTATACATGAGAACAAGAATGAACTGGGGGGGTACAGGAATGTATCTATCGAAATCACAGGCAAGGGGGCTTATGGCACACTCAAGAACGAATCTGGCGTTCACCGACTTGTCCGTACCTCGCCATTCAATGCCAAGGGGCTTCGTCACACCTCCTTTTCTCTTGTAGAAGTTATTCCAAAGTTAGAGAAGAACAATGACGCTATCATAATTCCTCCCGAAGAGGTGAGAATCGAATTCTCAAAGTCAGGTGGTCCCGGAGGTCAGAATGTAAACAAGCGCGAGACGGCCGTACGAGTAGTGCACCTACCCACGAACATATCAGTGGCTGTATCGACAGAGCGTTCGCAAGAACAGAACAGAGAGAAGGCCATAGAAATGCTCAAAGGTAAGCTTTTCCGGAAAAGGGAAGTTGACGCAGAGCGAGAAAAGGCAGGACTTTCAATTTCAAAAACGACCGACATAGAATGGGGAAGCCAGATTCGCTCATACGTGCTTCATCCTTACAAGATGGTCAAGGATCATAGGACGGAGGTAGAAGTACGTGATGTTGACGCCGTGCTTGAAAGTGGCATGATAGATGAATTTATTGAGGCAGAAGCGAAAATGTGATAAAATTAATGAATTGATGATTTACTTTGATAATGTTACAAAAAAATACAAAGATAATTCTTCTCTTGAAGAAGTAACGCTGTCTATAGCCGCAGGGGAGTTCGTGTCCATCGTCGGGCACTCTGGTGCAGGCAAGACGACTTTGACCAAGCTTATCTTGGCAGAAGAGATTCCAACTTCTGGGACTGTCTTCTTCGAATCTACAGATATCAACAAGCTTTCCAAGCGTGACCTTATGAACTTTCGTCGCAAGGTGGGCGTCGTCTTCCAAGATTTCCGTCTTCTTCCAGGCAAGACCGCCTATGAGAACATCTCCTTTGCCATGGAGGCCACTGGTAAGAGCGACGATGAGATAAGAGAAGACGTTCCTCATGTGCTTGAACTCGTAGATCTTACAAACAGAGCTTTCCACTTCCCACACCAGCTTTCCGGAGGAGAGAAGCAACGCCTTGCCATAGCCCGCGCTATCATTACTCAGCCCGACTTGATCATTGCCGACGAGCCTACAGGTAACCTCGACCCCATGAATGCCAACGAAGTTATAAATATCCTTAAGAAGATCAACGACCTAGGTACCACCATAATTCTAACCACTCACAACAAGGGAGTAGTCGATAGTATAAAGAAGCGTGTTATAACTCTCGAGAATGGTCGCATCATCCGAGATGATAAAGAAGGTAAGTATATGTTATAATAGAGTATATGTTAATTCATGCAAAAAGAATAATACGATCAGGTTGGCATAGCTTCATACGCAGTGGCTTTACTTCCATCGCTAGTATTCTGATCATGACTATCACTCTCTTTGTCATTACTTCACTTATCTTTGTGCAAGCTTCTCTTAATGCATCATTAAGTGATATTAAAGAAAAGGTAGACGTTACTATCTACTTTGTACCAGGGGCCGACGAGCCTTCTATAAAGAAAGTGGAAGAATCCTTGGTCAAGTTACCAGAGATCAAGAGTATCACATATACCTCAGCACTAGAAGCTCTATCCAATTTCAAAGACAAGCACTCCAACGACTATCTAACTCTTCAGGCTCTCGACGAGCTCAGCGAGAATCCTCTAGGTGCGTCTCTCAATATTAAAGCCAACGATCCTTCGCAATACGAAAGCATTGCCAAGTATTTCGAGAACGACAACGCTCTATCCAAAGGAGCTCTAACTATTATCGACAAGATTGACTACCATCAGAACAAGATGGTCATAGACAGGCTCACTTCCATTATCAATGGGGCCAAGAGTCTAGGCTTTGCCGTATCTCTCGTTCTCATCATTATTTCTATTATTATTACTTTCAATACTATTCGCCTCATTATATATATGTCGAAAGACGAGATTAGTGTCATGAAGCTAGTAGGGGCAGGGCACAAGTATGTCCAAGGACCATTCATTGTCTCTGGTATGCTGGTAGGTATTTGTGCTTCTCTCTTGACGATTCTTCTCTTCATTCCTATTTCTATTTGGCTAGGGAATCACATGACCGACTTTATAGGGATAAACCTATATCAATACTATAAGTCCAACTTCTTACAACTATTTGTTATTATGCTTGGTTCTGGTGTTCTGCTCGGAAGTATTTCAAGCTTCTTTGCTATTAGTAGGTATTTAAGAAAATAAAATATGAAATCATCCGTATCAAAGCTAGAGAATAAATTATCTAACTGCAAGTATATCTTTGTAGTTGGTGGAGTCATCTCTGGCGTTGGGAAGGGGGTAGCCGCTTCCTCTATTGGTCTTCTTATGCAAGCAAGAGGTCACAAAGTAACTTCTATCAAGATTGACCCATATATCAACATTGACGCAGGGACCATGAATCCGACAGAACATGGCGAAGTCTTTGTCCTAGATGATGGTGACGAATGCGATCAGGACATGGGTAACTACGAGCGATTCTTGGGAGTTGATCTTTGCCGTACCAACTACATGACGACTGGCCGTGTGTACGAGGAGGTTATTCGCAAGGAACGTAATTTAGAATATAAAGGCAAGAACGTAGAAGTAGTTCCTGATGTACCTTTTGAGGTTATTCACCGTATCAAGGAAGCTACACGTATTACAGGCTCGGACATAACAATTATAGAGATCGGTGGCACTGTCGGTGAGTATCAGAATGTTCTATTCCTAGAAGCGGCCCGTATGTTGAAGACCAAGAATCCTGCCGATGTTGCCTTTGTACTCGTGTCTTATTTGCCTGTACCTTCCAACTTAGGAGAGATGAAGACCAAACCTACTCAGTATGCTTCACGTACATTAAATTCTGCTGGAGTTCAAGCCGATATTATCATAGCTCGTGGTCCTATTGCCTTGGACAAGAAACGCAAGGAGAAGATTGCATTGTTCTGTAATGTTCCTGAAGACAACGTCATATCTGCTCCCGATGTGAAAAGTATTTATGATATTCCTTTAAACTTTGAGAAAGATAAAATGGGCGAGACTCTCGAGAGAGTCCTAAGCTTACCTAAGAGGACGGCCAATCTTTCAAATTGGAAAAAGTTTGTATCAAAGACCAAAAATGGCAAAGAGAAGATCAAGATAGCCGTAGTGGGCAAGTACTTTGATTCTGGTGACTTCGTCCTTTCGGATGTATATATTTCTATACTTGAAGCATTGAAGTTTTCATCATATGAGTCAGGAGTGGGGATCGAGATTGCCTGTGTGAATTCCAAAGATTTTGAATCGAAGAAGATTCCATTATCTATGTTGAAAAAGTTCGATGGAGTTATCGTTCCGGGAGGATTTGGTGAAAGTGGTATTGAAGGTATCATTTCTGCTATTCGGTATGCTAGAGAAAATAAGATTCCTTACTTTGGGCTTTGCTATGGTATGCAACTGATGGTTATAGAGTACGCTCGCAATGTGCTTGGTCTGAAAGATGCCAATACTCGTGAAGTGAACCCAAATTCGAAGAATTTAGTAATAGATATCATGGAAGACCAGAAGGCCAAAATAGAAAGTAAAAATATGGGAGGTAGTATGCGTCTTGGTGCATATATAGCTCATTTAAAGAAGGGTACAGTGGCACACAAGGCTTATAAGGCAGACATGATCACAGAGCGTCATAGACATCGCTATGAGGTCAATAATGCTTACAGAGAGCGTTTAGAGAACGCAGGATTGGTGTTCTCGGGTCATTCTCCCGATGGTACCCTTTGTGAGATAGCCGAGCTACCTACAAGCTCGCATCCCTTCTTCCTAGGTACACAGTACCACCCAGAATTCAAAGCTAGACCCCTAGCCCCCCACCCACTATTCACAGCGTTTATAAAAGCTTGCCAAGGCAAGAAGAAAGTTTAGTTGAATTAAAAATACTCCATAAAAAAATTCTCGGACTCACCACGCATAAATTTCTGCTGAAATTTTGCTCTGCTCGGCCCAGTCGGCCTGCGCAAGTGTTCGCTCGAGAACATTTTTATTATGTATTTTTAATTCAACTCATCCTCTCCGTTTCTCACTTTACTATACTTTATGATTTCGAGTATCTGATCTTCGTCATCAGTTATTATGAATCTTTCTAGATCGCTTGCGGAGATTGTTTTGTACTTTTCTACGAACTGCTCTTCGAGTATCTTCTTTATTGGAGTCCAGAATTCTGTACCATATAGAATCATAGGAATTGGTCCTACTTTACCAGTCTGTAGGTGGGTCAGCATTTCGAAGAATTCATACATAGTGCCAGTACCTCCCGCACAATAGACGACAGCCTCAGTTGTGTATTGCATGGAGACTTGGCGAGCAAAGAAGAAGTGGAAGGGCAATTCCTTTGTAACGTAAGGGTTCGTAGCTTGCTCACGAGGAAGCCTTATAGTCATACCTATGGATTCTACTTTCGCATCGTATGCGCCCTTGTTCGCCGCTTCCATAATACCGCCTCCTCCACCTGTAATTATTACATCTCCTAGTTCCTTTGCTATTCTATATGCTAGATTGTAAACTTTCTGGTATTCAGGATGGTCGGGCTTTAGTCTAGCTGAGCCATAGAAAGTGACCGAAGGACCCAGTACCTTCACAGTATCTATTCCTTCACGGAATTCTTCCTGTATCATGCAGAGCTTCGTTTCCTCACCATCGCCCCCTGTCAGAGTTATACAACCATTTTTAATATCATCTGTCGTTATGTGCCTAGGCTCATATTTTGTTTCTGTTGTCATGGATATCATTCTACCTTATTCTATGGGTTCTTTCAATTGAATTTTTGGCGTTTTATGGTAATATGTTCTTGTCACTTAATATTACCAGTCCATCCGCTTTTGTCTGTGGGCTTAGTTATATAAACATTGCCAGATCGTCTAATGGTAGGACACCTCCCTCTGGAGGAGGTTATCTTGGTTCGAGTCCAGGTCTGGCAGCAAAAACGAGTGCAGCGAGTTTTTCTGCCAGAAGTATGTGAACTGCTTCACATACGCCCTGGACGAGAAAACCTTTTCCGTGTGAGTGTACTCACGAATGGAAAAGGTGTACTGAACCTGTAAGGTTCGAGAAACGTACTCGTGGTCCAGGTCTCGCAGCCAATTTGAGCATAGCTCGAAGAGCATCAATGAAACGCTAATATAATTTTATATAGACTTTGTAAAAGTCTCTGATGGCGGTACAATATAAATATGGTAAAAAAGTTACCTCACGGAGAATTTGTAAAAGAGCGAGTCTATAGAATTATTATTAGATATAGTAATGGTAATGAATCATCAGGTTCAGGTTTTTTTGTAAACAAGAAAAAGTTTGTAACTTGCTTCCATGTTGTTTTTGGTGGAGAGTTGCGTAACATCAGGAGCTTGCCTGAATTTAACACTATTCAACATATCAATGAACACGAGCGATTAAATATTTTTTATAAAAATAAAATTCCATCTGTATTTATTGAGTTGGATGATGGGAGTAGAGTAACAGCTGAACTTAATGACTTTAGTGAGTTCTATGATCTTGTTACATTAAAAGTTTCTGTTGAAAAAAAGAGTGTAAATGTTTGTAAACTAAACATCAAATCAATCCCGAAATATGGGGATTCAGTTTCGTTTGGTGGTTTTCCAAGTCAATTTGGATATACTCATGACACGACGCCATTTGCATATACTGAAGGTATTATCTCTTCTTTTCCCACGACAATTATTGGTGGAGAGAATTATGAACATATAAAAATTAATGCAATCAATTTAAGTGGTAATAGTGGAGCGCCTCTTTTCTTGAAAGACAAGAAAACTGTTGTTGGTTTTATTAATGGAAATATGAATTGGGGAAGAGATGATTTACTTGTTTCACAAGTAAATCCAAATGGCCAGACTAATTTGCAGCCAGTTTCAATGAGAGTTCCTCTCAGTATTGCATATGCAACATCACTAAAGCTAATTAAAGATAGAACAAATCTGATTTAAACATATTAGATTGTCATTTAAATTTTTATGCCCAGCCCTTTTGAATTAATAAAAGATTCTACACTCCAATTTATATTCCTCTTTTCCAATGCAGATGGTTTTTATATAAGTGCACGCAGAGCATTGGCTTATGGATGGATACCAGTTGGTTGTTCAAACGCACATCAATCTATGGAACTTTATATAAAAGCAATTCTTAAGCTTAATCATGAGCAGGAAAAAGGACATGACCTTGTTAAGCTTTTAGAAAAGTACAAAAATAGAGATTCATACTTCAGCTCAATACTTGATGATATCCATAAGGTTGATTTTTTAAACCAATTATCTGAGGGTTATTTGACACATCGCTACGGAGAGGCTGGGTCTAAGTCAAACTCACAAGAAATTATTACTATACTAGATGAATTAACTTTCAACCTGAGAAATCTTTATTTAAGAAACATAAAATCTCCTTCAAATAAAATATATATACCGTTCAAACTTCAAGAGGAGTTTCTATTAAACAATCAAAACTTTACCGTCAAAGACTTAACTAAAAATCCTATGGCTCAAATGGGTTTACCTATTGATATGGAGTTGCCAGAAGATTTTTAAGCTTTATTTATAAGGCAAATTTTTAGTACCTGTTTATCACTTTGGAACTTTGATATAATAAAATTATGAAATATAAATTAACTAAAAACACAGATACAGAGAAAAAGGGGAAATTTGGGGCTAATCTAGATGTTTATCCAAATGTTAATGATTGTGGAATTGTTCTAGTTTCTACAGAAACAGGGCACAATGAAGAGTTCTCTAATTTAAAATCAACTTTTGTTTATATTGTTTTAGAAGGCAACGGCTCTTTTTTCTTAGATGATGTAGAAGTAGAAGTCGAAAAAGGAGATATGATTTCAATTGAGCCTAACACTAGAATTTATTATAAAGGTAAATTAAAAATGGTGTTGATAACAACACCATCATGGAAGCCAGAAAATGAAGTTGAGACTAAGGCTTCTGTTTGGTAATATTAGTTTATAAATTTATGTACCCAAATTCAAGCGAAGGATTAAATAAAGAAACAGAGGACAGCATATACTTTTTTACTGTTCCTTTTGAACCATTAAATAACTGGTCTTCACATAAAGTTAATATTTGGGGAATTGACTTTCCAACTTCTGAGCATGCATTTCAATGGAAAAAGTTTTCTGAAATAGAGCCTGATATTGCAAATAAAATTCTATTAGCTGGAAGTCCATATGCAGTTTTTAAAATTTCAAAAGCTAATAAAAGTAAACAGCCAAAAGATTGGGCGGAAATAAAAATAACAATTATGGAAGAAATATTACGAGCTAAGTGTAAACAACATGAGGATGTTCAAGATGCACTCAAGATGGCAGGAGGAAGAAAGATAATCGAGAATTCTCCAGTTGATATTTTTTGGGGTATAGGACCAAATAAGGACGGAAAGAATATGCTTGGAAATATCTGGATGAAAATTAGAGATAATCTTTAATTTTTGAAATATCGTATATAATCAAATTATGAAACTATTATTAACATCAGCGGGGATATCAAATGATTCTATAAAGAAATCATTTTTTGATTTAGTGGGTAAGAAACCAGAAGATATATCTTTGGCTTTTATTCCAACTGCTTCAAATGTAGAAAAGGGAGATAAGAAAGACTGGTTTATTAAAGATCTTATTGTTCTAAAAAATTTGAACCTAAAATCTATTAGTATAGTAGATATTTCTGCTATTGAAAGGAATATATGGGAACCTCAATTAAAAGAGGCGGATGTTTTGTATTTTGAGGGTGGTAATACTTTTCATTTAATGGAATGGATGAATAAATCTGGTTTAGGGGAAATATTGCCAGAATTATTAAAAACAAAAGTATATGTAGGTGTAAGTGCTGGTAGTATGATACTAAGTCCAGATTTGTTATTAAATACATTACAAAAATTATATAAAGAAGATTTAGAAAAAACAGAAAATATAAATGGAATTAACCTTGTTAATTTTTATATACTTCCTCATCTTAAAAATGAACATCCTGTAAGAAATAAAGAAAATATCTTAGAAGCAATTAAAGATATAAAAAATAAAGTATATGTACTCGATGATAATTCAGCCATAGAAGTTGTTGATGGTATTATAAAAATTATTAGTGAAGGAGAATTTTTAGAAATCAATTAATCATTATCTTGGTATAATAAAATCATGAATATTCAAAGACCAGAATCAAAACAACCAATACCAGAACATGCTACAAAAGTTTTTCAAGGTGTATTGTTCGATGTTTATCACTGGGACCAAGAACAGTTTGATGGAAGTAAGAAAACTTTTGAAAAGATAAAGAGATCTGATACCGTCGTTGTTTTTCCTGTACTTAATGACGGAAGAATAATTCTAACTAAACAGGAACAACCCGGCAAAGAGCCATTTATTGGAACTACAGGAGGAAGAGTAGACGAAGGTGAAGATATATTATCTGCAGCAAAGAGAGAACTATTGGAAGAAAGTGGTTATGAAGCTGAAGAATTTATTCTATGGGATGCTCAACATCCAACTAGTAAGATTGATTGGGTGGTATATACCTTTATTGCAAAAGGGTTAAGAAAGATAGATGAAGCACATTTAGATTCAGGAGAAAAAATAGAATTAATGTTTGTTACACTTGATGAATTAATTGAAGAAGGGATTAAAAAGAATTTTTCTGAACGAGAAATTGTTAATCATTTTTATGAAGCAAAACTTGATAAGAATAAGAAAGATGAATTAATAGAATTATTTAAACCTATAATATAATTATGAATTCAATAAAAACAAATTTAATCTTAAATACAGGTGCCATAATGCCGATAATAGGTCTTGGCACTTGGAAGTCTGCGCCAGATAAGGCAGGAGAGGCAGTTGAGTATTCACTTTTAGAAAGTGGTTACCGTCATATCGATTGTGCGGCTATATATCGTAATGAAAAAGAAATCGGAGAAGCTTTTATAAAAGTATTTGGAAGTGGAAAAGTAAAAAGGGAAGATATTTTCATTACTAGTAAGCTTTGGAATTCTGAACATCATAAAGAATCTGTACGAAAAGCATGCGAAAGAACTCTTGCTGATTTAAACCTTGAATATTTAGACCTATACCTTATGCACTGGGGGGTAGCTATCCCTTACAATGATACACCGACAGACAATCCACTTGGAAGGTGGAATGAACAACTCGATGAAAATGGTTTTCTTCTCACAGAGAAAGTTTCTATTAGAGAAACATGGGAGGCAATGGAAGAGCTTGTACAAGCAGGTCTTGTAAAAGCTATAGGTGTATCAAATTTTACTGCACCTATGCTGAATGATTTAATTTCTTATGCCAAAGTCAAACCTGCTGTGAATCAAATAGAACTACATGCATACCTACAACAATCTGAATTAGTAGAATTTTGCAAATACAACAATGTCGTTGTTACGGCTTATTCTCCACTTGGATCCCCTGGTAATTACAAGGACAAAGGTTTCCCAGAGTTAATCGAGGATAAGACTATCAAAGAAATTGCAAATAACCATAAAAAGTCTCCAGCACAAGTATTAATTCGTTGGGGTATACAGAGGGGCACAGTTTTAATACCAAAGAGCACTACACCAGAAAGAATAAAAGAAAATATAGATGTATTTGATTTTGAATTATCGGAAGAAGAAATGAAGATAATTCAAGAGCTTAATAGAAACTTGCGTTTTGTTAATCCTGGTATATGGTGGAAGATTCCTTATTTTAATTAAGATCATTTTTAAATAGATTTCAGTATTACTTAGATAGCCAGCTAGGGTTTTGGGTGGTTATTTTGCTATAATTGAAATATGGAAAAACAAATAATAAGTAAGTTTAAAGAATTACCTAAATTAAAAATTACTTGGTGGGTTTTTGGATTTTTTGTTTATTTAATTTTAGGAATTATTGCATATATGATAATGCGTACAATTCCATTAAATCAAAATATTTATCCTGATATATATGACATGAAGATAGAAGGGGTATCGAGATTACTAAAGATTGTAATGATTGAGATTATTACTTCGATACCAGTTTTTATTTTGGGTATTATTGCATACAGAAAAGGTGAAAGATCTTGGATCTTATGGTTAGGTTTTATCCCAGCAATTTTCATTAATTTATTTTTAATATTAGGTATATTATATAGTCTAATATCTTTATTATTCTAAATCATAGTAAAGATTCTTCCTGTTATATCTTTAATAACTTCCAACAGTGGCCCAGCTAGCTAGGATTTTTAGCTGTTATTTTGATATACTAGTATCATGAATAAAGAATTTAAATTAGTAGATCTTACTCACCAACTCTCGTCTGAAATTCCGACTTGGGATGGAAGTTGCGGTTTTGAATTGTCTATTGGTACTGATTATAAAGATTGTATATCTCCAAATCTATTTCGTGTACAGAAAATAAAATGTGGGGCAGGGATAGGAACACACATGGATGCACCTGCACATGTCATTCCAAATGGGAGGACAATAGACAAGCTTTCTTTAGAGGAATTGGTGACTGACTGCATAGTTATTGATGTTAGTGCGGAAGCAGGCGAAGATTATATAGTATTACCAGAGGTTGTTGAGAAATTTGAAAAAGAACACGGGGAAATAAAGCCAAATAGCTTTGTTATTTTTTATACTGGCTGGGACAAATATTGGGACGACAGAGAAAAGTACAATAATGATCATAAATTCCCTAGTGTAGATGTCTCTACCGCAGAACTTCTTTTAAAGAGAGACATAGCAGGGATAGGTATTGATACTCTTTCTGCTGATACTGGTACAAATGGATTTCCTGTTCATAATGCAATCCTAGGTGCTGATAAATACCTCGTAGAGAACATTGCAAACGCAAAAGAATTACCACCAATCGGGGCAAAAAGTTTCGTATTACCAATGAAAATAAAAGATGGGACAGAATCGCCAATTAGATTAATAGCTTTAATTTAAATCAGGGTTTTTAACTGTTATTTTGTTAATTAATTTATGCTTACTTTCTCTGACCGTGTTATCAAAATAGCATTAGCCATTCCAAAAGGTAGAGTCACTACTTATGGTAGAATTGCGCGGGCAGCGGGGGCAGGGCCTATGGCCTCGCAGAGTATTACGAATATTTTAGGGAAGGCGCATATGGCAGGGGTGAAGAATATTCCATTCCACCGGATTGTATATGCAGATGGGAAAGTCTGGATAAATGATGAGTATAAGAAGAAAAGGTTCGCCCTGTACAAAAAGGAGGGGATTAAGCTAGATAAGAACAATAGGATTGTGAATTTCAGAGACGTTTTGTTTGAATTTAAATAAAGAAGTATAATAAAATTATGGAATTAAATAAATTATCAATTACAGTAAGGGGTATTATTTTGCACGATGATAAATTTCTTCTTGTTAAAATGCCCCATAATAATTTTTATTGTTTACCGGGAGGTAAGCTGGATTTTAATGAGGGGATAGAAGAGTGTTTGGAAAGAGAGCTTGTTGAAGAATTGGGTATTAAACCTAAAATTGGAAGGTTATTATATGTAAATAATTTTATTTTAAAAGGAACAGAACAATGTCTGGATTTTATATTTGAAGTTAAAAATGGTAAAGATTATTTAGATTTAGAAAATGTTAATCGTACTCATGCGTTTGAACTATCTGAAATTTGCTGGAAGAGTAGAGATGAAGATATAAAATTCTTACCAGAGAAAATATTTAATGATTTTAAAGAAGGCAAAGTGTTATCTGATGAAGTAAGATTTATAAAACAATATTAATTCACCTTTAATTCAATCAACTATAGATTTGCAATAATTATCGCTTAAAAAACGTAAATTCATCTCATTTTAATGTCATATTTACGTTTTATTATTGCTACACAAGAAAATGGTAGTATAATATACATGTATGAAAAATAATATATCAAATGGTGGCGGAGGTTGTATCTATGGGCTTGCTCTCATAGGTTCGTTGGTGTATTTCTTAAAAGGGGCTGTAACTTTTGGAGCTATTATGCTTGCTATAGGGAAGTCGATTGTATGGCCCGGAGTACTCGTCTATCATTTATTGCAATTCTTACAAATTTAAATAATAAAATTGTGAAGAAGTAAAAGTTATTATTAATAATATAAATATATAAACATGTATGAAAATAATTAGAATCGTTTTAATGTCATTAATCTTTATTCCGTTTCTTGTCTCAGCTGAGAATTCAGTAGTCTTACCTGAAGCAGGTGTTACACCTCAAAGTTCTTTTTACTTTTTCGATAAGCTAGGCGAGGCACTACAAAGGCTCTTTACCTTTAGTCCTGAAAGTAAAGCCAAGCTAGAAATATCATTTGCCAAGGAAAGAATTGCTGAGATAAAGGTAATTCTTGAGAAAAATGGAGTCAATGCCAAGGGTCTTAGTGTAGCCGAAGAGCAACTAGGCAAGAATCTAGCAAATGCTACAAGCATCGTTACCGACCAGAAGAAGGAAGGCAAGGATTCAAGTGCTCTTAGTAAGGAAATATCAGATGAACTTGACCCAGCTCACAAGGAGCTGAAGTCTGTATTCAAATCTGAGAAGGATGCGATAGAAGCTCAAATAGAAGCTTTGAAAGTAAAGCTTAGTGAAGCTCGCTTGGCCCTAGATACAACCTTAGTTGAATCATTAACAAAGGAAATATCTGACCTTAAGGCACAAGAAGAACTTCTAGGTAAGTATGAAGATGATAATGATGACAATATAGAAGAGGAGAATGATAACCTAGATGAAGTACTAGGTCTAGAGAAATCTGCTTCAGAGAAGATAAGGGAAGCTGAAGAAGCCAAGGCGGAATTCTTGAAAGAAGTAGAAGCAGGGAATATTACAATCCCCGATGGAGTAGTTAAAAGCTTCGATGCCTTGCTTTCTCAAGCCAAGACTGCCTTTGATGCAGGGAAGTATGTAGAAGCCAAGAATCTAGCCAAGGAAGCCAAGAAAAGCTTGAAGAAATTGATAAAGAATTTAGAAGATTTTAGTAATACTCTAGAAGACAAGGAAGATCTCAATGATGAGAAGAAGATGCTTCAGAGTGAACTTGAAAATAAATTAAAAGATGCCGATAAAGAAGAAGCCAAGCAAATCAAGGAAGAAATGAAGCAAAAGATTGAAGAACTCAACAAAGAGCAAGAAGACCTCAAGGAAGAACAGAATCAAATCAAAGAACACTTAAGGGGCGTTGAAGATAACGAAGATGAAAATAATAACGAAGGAGACAACTAATCTCATGATCAAATTACGAAATCCTAGAACACATAACGAACTGCATAGTGCCACTGATAGCTCAAGGCTCAACTGGCTTCGGGCGGCTGTTTTAGGTGCCAATGATGGCATAGTCTCTATTTCTTCTGTTATCGTCGGAGTTGCTGGAGCGACAAATTCTAGGTTAATTATTCTCACCGCGGGTATTGCTAGTCTTGTAGCGGGGGCACTCTCTATGGCTGTCGGAGAGTATATATCAGTCAGTGCTCAGAAGGATACTGAGAAGGCCTTACTTGAGAAGGAGCGTTTTGAGCTTGCGACAGAACCAGAAGCTGAGCTCGAGGAGCTTGCAGGAATTTATGAGAATAAAGGTTTATCGAAAGAAACCGCCGAGTTAGTAGCAAAAGAGCTAACTCTCCACGATGCTTTCGCTGCCCATGTAGATGCTGAGCTTGGTATCAATCCCGATGATCTTACCAATCCGTTCCACGCTGCTTATGCCTCAGGAATCGCCTTCCTATCTGGAGCTATCATACCAGTCTTAGCTATACTCATATCTCCGGCAACATGGCAGATACCGGTTACATTTATTGCTGTCGTTATTGCGCTTATTATTACAGGGACACTTAGTGCTCATGCTGGTGGTGCCAGCAAGCTGAAAGCTATCACCAGAGTTGTCTTAGGAGGAGTCTTTGCTATGGTTATTACTTTTGCTATAGGGAAATTGTTCGGAGTGTCGGGGATATAAGAGAAATTAAAAAGTATTGTGTGCGAAGAAGATGAGGAAGACTAATCGTCTTCTTCAGTAAATTGTTTTCTTTGGTATGGGTATTTTAATTCTAGTTCTCTCTGTTTTACAGTTGAGTAATAAAAATTATTAGGTGTGGTAAGGAAATTGAAGATTAATTATAAATAAAAAAACTACACATAACGTGTAGTTTTTTTATCGGCTATGTTATATGATTTCGCTTCTAATAACTCTAGTTAGTTGCAAATGTAGATTCACTAGATAATACTACATTGTTTGATGCATCAAGAGACTTTATAACAAAGTGATAGAGAGTGCTTGATGTTAAACTTGGAATACTGAGTGAATGACTTGTCGTAAGTGCTCCATCTGTTACTTTTGGTGTAAGTATTGCATTTGTATCTACGGGTGTACCTGTAGAGTAGAATACATTGGATGTTGCAGGCTCATTGGTTGTCCATGAGACCACAGCATTTATACCTGTAACGTTTGTTGTGATTGCACTTATTACTGGAGCAGTTGTATCTGGGGTAGGTGTAGGAGTAGGTGTAGGAGTAATATCTGGATTAGATACTAAAGTTGTGAATGACATCTCAGCAGACTTGGTTATTCCAGCTTTATTCTTTGATCCGACAACGACATAGTATTTTGTATTTGCTTCGAGTTTCTTTAATTCCATTTTGTGGTTTAAGACTAAAGCCTTTCTTGAATACTTGGCTAGATTTGTATCAACAGGGGAAGTCTTGCTAATCCACACCATTGTGTTGGACTTTGTATCTGTTGTCCAGTTTATAGTAGCCTTATGACTTTTAACATTTGTTACATTAAGGTTACTTATAACAGGAGCCACTACATCCTCTGTATCTCTTACGTGTACTGTGACTGAAGATACTGTTTTCAATCCAGCTTCGTTACTTACAGTAAACATTACTCTATACTCACCTTTGTCTGCGTAAGTATGGGTGAATGTTCCTGTTTGAACAAATACTTGCTGTGATAGTAATGACAATGATTTAGAAACGATATTATTGTCTCCCCAATCAACTGCATAACTAAGTGACGTATTCTTTGGATCTGATGCTTTAACTATCCAAGTGCCTACTTCTCCAACCTTAAGGACGGTTGGTGCCGTGATTCCTTCTATAGAAGGTGCCAAGTTGACCTCTACGTTTGCTTTCGCATTGATTCTTTTATTAAACCAATTGGCAAAGCCACGATTGAAAGAATTACCTCTTTCTTTCTTGTCTTCGTCATCTTCTTTATCTTTTTGAACTTGTTCGATTTTAAACTTCTTTTCGTTGCGGTCCTCCTTGTCTTTATCGTTACCCTCTGCAAAACTTGCAATAGGAGTAGCTATGATAAGAGCCAAGAGAAGAGAACTAGTGATTAACGATTTATAATTTTTCATCCGCCTAAACTTTCCATTTAACTCATGTTTATTTTCAAGAAATAATATGTGATTAAACAGAATATATTATTTATAATTTTATTTGTGAGAAAGTTTTGGTGGATTCATATTCCACTTAATTACGACCTCACAATAGAGTAGACGAGGGAGCATACACTTTCCTTACATAGACATTTATTTGTTTTTGTTGTACTTTAAGTATATAGACAATGTAAGAAATACATGAGAGATACGTCTACATATATGAAGGTAAACAACAAAAATACCAAGAGTACATTTGAAGCAATATATAAAAGTGAATCGGATGCAATATTCCGATTCTGTTTGCTTCGCGTTTCTTCGCGTGAACAAGCTTTAGATATCACACAAGAGACCTTCTTGCGTTTATGGCAAAGCCTGCTTTCAGATAAAGAAATTTTGAATAATAAAGCCTTCTTGTTTACTGTTGCACGTCGTCTTATCATAGACTGGTATCGGAAGAAGAAGAGTTTGTCGTTAGACAGTATGATGTCGGAAAGGGAAGATAGCACATATGATATAGTAGACGAAAAAACGGTAGATGATAAATTGACGATCGGCATAGAGGGTAGGTACTTACTAGAGAAGATAAATGATCTTGAGCCTTCCTATAGAGATCCACTGTACCTGCGATTCATCGAAGACTTATCGCCGGGAGAGATAGGAAAGATTTTGAATATATCAGCCAATGCAGTATCAGTCAGGATTAATAGAGGAATTATAGAATTAAGAAAAATAGCAGGTTATGGAAAATAATAAATTAAAAAATGGAATAAATGAGATTAGAAGTATTGTCATGACCGACAGTGAGAAAGCGCGCGTCTTTGACAATATCTTGAAAGCTTCTACTAGTAATTCAAAACCTATTAAAAGCCCTTGGGTAACTTTCTCTTTTGTAGCAATGCTTCAAAGCAATAGGTTGGTATACTACATAGTTATACCGCTTATCATTATACTTTCTAGTGGGGGAGTGGTCTTTGCTTCGCAGGATAGCTTGCCAGACAATATACTTTATCCTATCAAGGTGAAGGTTCTAGAACCTATGGAAGGAGCTTTAGCTTTTTCAAATACAGCAAAAGCCAAACATGAAAGTGGCCTTGCTACTAAGCGCTTGATTGAAGCCGAAACTTTGGCAAAAGCTGGTAAATTAAATTCTTCCAATGAAGAAAAGATAAATAATCTTCTGACTCTGCATACTATATCCTTGAATAAAGCTTTAGAAAAAGTTGATGATACTAATGCAACAGAAACTATAGAAGATATAAGTACTAGCTTCCGTGCAGAGATGAATGCTCATGCCAAGGTTCTAGCAGTTATTAAGGAGAAACAGAAGCAGAAAAAGAGTAATGATAATGAAGTAGAGAAGGAAGACAATAAAATTTCAAATACAGCCAAGGTAAATGCAGAAAAGATAAAGAAAATATCAAATAAAATAAACAAAGAAAATATAGTAAAATATAATTCTAAAAAAGAAGAGGTCAAGTCCCTGATTGAGAACACAGACGAGAAGGTCAAATATACTAATCAAAATGAAAATAAGATAGAAATATCCACAGAGGATGATACTCATAAAACTATAGATAAGGCCAGGGAATATCTAGAGGATTCGACCATGAAAGATAAAGAGGGTGATTGGAAGGAAGCTTACTCTTCGCTTCTAGACTCTGAGAGTTCTATCAAAGAAGCCAATATTCTTTTCAAGAATGGTATAAAGCATAAAGAGGAACGAAAGAATAAAAGAGATTAATTCTGTTAGTTAATCTCTATATCCACATATATAATTTCCGGGAATTCTTCACGGATTCTTTTCTCTATCTCGTCTATGTGGCTACCTATGAGTCTAGGAATTCTGTCGGTTGTTTTGAACATTAACTTTGTAAATTCTTTGAAATCATCTTTGATATTATCGAACTCTTCTTTTAGATCTCCTGCTTCATAGATCTCTTCATAGAGGGGAGAGCCATTCCACTCCACTGTCGTATATATTTTATATTTATTTACATCTATAGCTACAGATTTGAATTCAGAAATATTTTCAATACAAGGATCTTTTAATAGAAATTCTATAACTTCATCTGTTCTTTCTTGATCCAAGGATTTACCTATAATGTATTGATGATTTTTAATAATCAATATGATTGCCAAGAATCCAAGGATGAATCCGACGACGATTCCCCCGATGGAGTCATATATATTGTTCCCTGTAAAATGCATCAAGAATTGAGCTACGAGGGCAACTACCACACCAAGTACCGCGGCACTGTCTTCGTAGACGACAGCTAGGGTTACAGGATCAGCATCAGCAAAAATTTTCTTCGAAAATTTTTGCTTTTTCTTGAGCTCTCTAATTGCAATTATCAAGGTTGCTCCTTCTACAAAGAATGCGATACAAAGTACAATAATAGTAAAATAATTAAAATCATGAGTTACACCCCCTTCATTTTTCAGGATAGAATCAATAGAATGGTATATAGTGACCCCAGCTCCTATGAATAGAATTCCACAAGCAGATATGAGAGACCAGAAGAATCTTTCGATACCGTATCCATATCCACGAGAGAGGTCGGCTGGCCTCTTTGACCTTTTGAGTCCTACAAGCAACAAAGATTGGTTGAGAGTATCAGCGAAACTGTGTACACTTTCGGCAAACATACTGGCAGAGCCAGAAGTGACGGCTACAATAGTCTTAATAATAGTCACAAAGACATTCCCGAAAAGTGCTGCGGTTACTGACTTGCTACCCTCTATTTTGTGCGACATAAGGTAGATTATACCATATTAAAGTGGTATAATTAATATATTAATAATTTATATTAAATTTATGCCATTCACATTTAAAGTTGGTGCAAAGATTAAGGAGGCATGGCCTCTTTATAAAGAGAATTTTGGGAATATAATTTTGTTTGTTATAGTTTTAGCTATCATTCAAACGATTAGCAGTGTTCTCTCAGGAAAGGATGGTAACGCTTTTGTTTCGTTAGTATTTTTTATTATCAATACTTTCTTTTTGTATCTAGGGATTAAAGCTAATTTGAATCTTTTGGACAGTAAAGGATTTCATCCGTTTTCAAGAGAAGTACTTCCTACTTGGCCTTTGTTTTGGAATTTTTTTAAGACGTACTTACTACTTATATTGTGTATCCTTCCTATAATCATAATTCCTATGTTTATAGTTATAGCAATCTCTATTCTTCCATCTTTATTGCTGGGAGTAGTTTTCCTTCCATATTTAATTCCAGTTATCGCCATATTGATTATCCCTGGTATGTATATTGCTAGTCGTCTTTTTCCTTCAATATATATGTCTATTGATAAGGGTCAAGGGGCAGTAATGAGTATAAAAGGAGCATGGGAGATTACAAAAGGTTACGGATGGTATATTTTCTGGAAGACTTTTGTAATAGGTCTATTTGCTGTTGTTGGTATTTTCGCATTATTTATTGGAATTGTCGTGACTTATCCTATCGCTATGATAGTGATAGTCATGCTCTATCGTGAGCTTGTGAAGTCTAGTGTTGTAGGACCAACTCCAGTTGCTACTGTTGTGAACCCAGTAGTTCCAGAGGTTGTAGAGACTCCAAAAGAAGAAGTTAAATAAAAGATTTTTACTAATAAACGAGAGGGGCAGACCGTAGGTCTGCCCCTCTTTTGAGATAATATTGATATATTCTGCGTATTAAGGGTACAATATATCATATGATAGATACGCGATCTTGTGAAAGTAAAACAGATGAAGAACTAGTCGGATTGTCCCTGAAAGATTCTGATTACTTTTTTTGCTTATCGAAAAGATATGAAGAAAAGTTATTGCGGTACATCACACATATTTCAAAATTTAGTCGAGAAGACTCCGAAGATGTTCTTCAGGAGGTCTTTATTAAAACTTATTACAATTTGAATGGTTTTGATCCTAGTCTTAAATTTTCTTCTTGGATATATCGCATAGCTCACAATGAAGCAGTAAGTGCTATAAGAAAGAAAGTTGCTAGACCAACTCTCTATCTAGAAGAGGGAGACTTGGAGAAATTTGGAGATGTTTTTGATATGGTTAAAGATGTAGATAATTCTATAGATAGGAAAGCGATAGATATAGCTCTTTCAAATTTAGACGAAAAGTATAGGGAAGTATTGGTCTTGCGATTCCTAGACGAGAAGGATTATGTGGAGATATCCGATATTCTAAAGAAACCAGTAAGTACAGTAGGGAACTTGATATTAAGAGGTAAAAAGCTTTTTAAATATGAATATGAAAAATTAATAGGAGTCAGTGTATAGTCGTCATAGTGAATAAAACATTATTAAAAAATATTATGGAAAATAGAAATATAAGTCAAATAGCAATAGAAAGAATAAAGGATGAGGGGATTAAACCAATTTCACGGAATATTTTTAGTATCAAGCGAGTACTTTTCTGGGTTTTAGTTGCCAGTTCATTTATAATTGGAGCTATTACTTTCTCACTTGTATTGTCTGCTTTATTTAATAATGATTGGGATTTGTATAATAAAATTGGATTTAGTTTTATTTTTAGAACCCTACCTTATTTTTGGTTAATTTCTTTGGCTGTTTTTACTGTTTTAGGAGAATATTATTATAGAAAAACATATTTGGGGCATAGACGTGGCTTTATTTTAATCATGGGAGTTTATTTGGTATCTACAACTGTTTTCGGTTCTTTATTTTATCTAATTGGAACAGGTAGGTTGATAGAGCAGTCTTTAGAGAACGAAGCGCCCATTTATCGTCATGTTATGCTCAATAGATATGAAGTTTGGTCTCATCCGGAAGCTGGATTCCTTTCTGGTAGAATCATACGTGTTATGGACAATGAGGTAGAAGTTATTGATTCTGATGGTTTTATTTGGATTATAAATATGCAAGATGTGTACCTTCGAGGAAGGGTAGAGATAGAAATAGGTGAAAGAATAAAAATTATAGGTAAATGTATGGAGACTATTTGTATTGCAGACGAGATAAGACCTTGGATAGGAATGCGAAGAGGTATGATGAGATAAAATACTAAAACCTTGCGTATTATAAGTGTAAGTAATGACGATTACTTATGGATTAAAAATCTAACAATATATTTTGTAGTGTAAAACAAAATAATACTTATAATTATGAAAAATAGAAATAAATTAATAATGAGTGGATTACTCGCATTAACGTTGGGCTTAGGAGTATCGAGTGCAACTTTTGCTTATCAAGGAGATTATACAAAAAAAGGGCCAAATTATAGCCAAGAATTTGAATCAGAGATGACTAGGGTTATGCTGAACAACGATTATGATGGCTGGAGAAATCTTGTAGAGAATAAAGTGGGTAGAGTCGATGAGTTAATCACAAGAGAGAATTTTCCAAAGTTTGCTGAAGCATGGAGACTAGCAAAAGAAGGCAAAATCAAAGAAGCAAATATTATAAGAAAAGAGCTGGGTTTAAGAACACCAGATGGAGTAAGGAACAGAGTAGCAATGATGAAAGGAGGACAGAGAGGAGCTAGAGGTATGGGAATGATGGGCCAAGGTCAATTTACAAATAGATAAATGTATTACCAAAATCTCCGCTAGGCAAGGCCTAGCGGAGATTTTGGTTTGTACTTTCAAAAGTAGAAGTATATAATATTAATAGTTATTTATTAACAATCTAATTAAAAACAAATGAAAACAAACAAAGGCATTATAGGTATTGGTCTAGTATTGGCAATTGTTTTGGGTATAGTGGTCGTTGGTGGAGGAGCGTATTATGTAGGGAAGAGTACCGATAAGTGGAATACAGGTGTAATTATAGATGGTAATACTTTATCAAATAGTAGTGATGGAGATATTGGTAACAAAGAACAAGTTCCATCAAGAGGGTCTGCTGTTTGTGAAAAAGATACAACCCCTTGGATTATTCTTGTTTCTCCAAATGGGGGAGAGTCATACGTTCTTAATCAGAAAGTGGATGTAAAATGGAAGAGCTGTAATATACCAGCGGGTGTTGATATAGGAATAGATATATTAAATGAATTAAAATCAAACCCACTTACAGTAGCTGACAATGTTGCTATACAGCAAACACCTAATGATGGGATTGAGACTATTTATCTTACTGAGCAAAAAGATATGCAAAAGTTTATTTTAGGTAATAAATTTAAAATTCGTTTAAACTATGTATTTACAGAAAAATACACTGGTCCTATGCCAGAAGGAAGACAACCTCAATGGGCTGTGTATAACGATGATTCAGATAATTATTTTACAATAAATTCTGCAACTTCTACTTCAAATCTGAAGACATACACTAATAAAGAATATGGAATTGAGTTTGATTATCCATCAACAGCAAATATTACAGAAAAGCAATTAGGTAGGACTGATTTAACTCAAGGATCTGTAATAACAGTTAGTCTTCCTTTTAAAACCCATTATGATGCTTGGACTTCAAAAGGAATAAATTTTACTATTCGTAAAAGTAGTTGTAGTGATTACTTACCAACTTCACCAACACAAAAAAGGGTAATAAATGGAACCTCTTATATGTTTGTAGATCCTGATTGGGGAGAAACGAGTGGGATGAGTTCAATATCTAAATGGAGAAAATATTTTTACGAATCAACAGATAAATGTTACATAATAGAAGAAAGGCTTTCTGGTCTAGGAAATAACGAAAGACCATCTACTTATACATTTCCTACTGATGTGGATAAATTCCTTGATTCAGAACTGTTAGATCTTGATAAAATTATGGCATCAGTTAAAATATTTTAACCTTTAAAATAAAGCATAATTTGGGTCGGCGACAGTAGTCGCCGACCCTTTGTGTTTATCCTCTTAGAATGCTTGACTTCTATTATTCAAAAGTATATACTTTTGAATATGGATACAACAATTTTAATTAAAACCAAGAAGGATTTAAAGTTACAAGCACAAGATCTAGCAAGAGATTTAGGGCTTTCTTTGGCTGATGTTGTAAATGCATCTCTCCGACAATTTATAATCAACCAAGGAATAACAATTTCTAAGATGCCCACTGAGAGCTTGGATTCTTATATCAACAAGAAAGAAATTCTTTCCGCTTATCAAGAGTCTTTGAAAGAATTCAAATAATATATGATTCTTTTAAAAACTAAGAATTACAAGAAAAGTGTTACTTCTTTACCAAAGAAAGATAAAGCTTTACTATTTGAACAAGAAAAACTTTTGGTAAAAGATATTTTTGATTCAAAACTTCACACTAAAAAGTTAAAAGGATTCCCCGATGAGCATGTGTACTCTTTTAGAATTACGAGGGTCTATAGAGGTATCTTCCGTCTATCTTGTGACAATGTCATTCTATTCGCAATAGGACACAGAAAAGATATTTATAAATCCTTATAAATTAGATTTCCCCACCAGTCGGACTGGGGGGGATTCCCCCTAGGCAAGGCCTAGCGGAGATTTTGGTTTACAGATGATAAATATAACTAAAATAAGGCCAAAATGGCCTTATTTTAGTTTGTATTAAAGTTTGACGATAATGGTATAATATACATTGAGGTGCAAAATATAATATATTATGAATTTAAATATTAAAACAATTAAAGACATAGAAGAGGTAGTGGAGTTTGTATCCTCATCTATAAACGAAAAGCTAAAACAAGGGAAGAAGGTTCTCTGGTTTGTTTCTGGTGGCTCGGCTATTCCCGTAGAAGTGAAAATTGCTGACAAGATAGATATAAGCTTATCAGGGACGTTAGTTGTAACACTATGTGATGAAAGATTTGGTCATCTTGGACATCCTGAATCCAATTGGTTCAAGCTTACAAATTCTGGATTTAGGATACTGAAAGCCAAGATAATACCATTCCTCTCTGGAAAGGACATGAAGGAAACGACAGAAGATATAAGAGAAGCTTTATCAGAGGAATTGAAAAATGCAGAATATAAAATTGGAATTTTCGGGATAGGTATAGACGGTCATACTGCAGGTATCCTACCTCATACAGAAGCGGTAAAGAGCGAAGAGTTGGTGTGCACATACGAGACGGACTTACATGATCGTATGACCATAACAGGGAAGACTATCAAGATGCTCGATGAAGCAGTACTCTACGCAGTAGGAGAGAATAAATGGCCAGCAATAGAGAAGCTGGCGACTGACGTATCTATCGACGAAGAGCCAGCACAAATACTGAAGAGTGTTCCATTATTTACAATTTTTACAGATTATAAAGTGGAATGAATCCACCAAAATTTTTAAAATATTAATTATTATAAATTTAATTTCTTTTTTCTTTATTAATATATCATTAATGATAAACGTTAATTTAGTAAAAAATTTAGGCGGATGAGAATAGCAATCGTTGGTTTAGGCAAAATGGGTTCACAGATAGCTCGCAAGTTGCACGAGGGCGGGCATACGGTCATAGCTTCCAACAGGAGCAGTGGTGCAGTAGATGAAATGAAAAGTTTGGGTATGATCGGTGCTTATACGAAAGAGGAAGTTGTATCTTCTTTTGGAACTGATCAAGTTATCGTCTGGCTCATGATACCATCCGATACAGTCGATGCTGAGCTAGACACATGGCTCAGGCTAGTACCTGTCGGCAGTATTCTGATTGACGGTGGGAATTCTAAATGGAGTGATACGAAGAGAAGAGCTGAAGCAGTCTTGGCTCAGGGATCAACACTTATCGACATAGGCACGTCGGGCGGCGTCTGGGGCTATCAGAACGGCTTCTCAATGATGGTAGGTGGAGATAGCGCTTCCTTTGAAATTATAAAGCCCATACTTGAAACATTGAAGAATCCCGAAGGTATGTATGCCCACTTCGGAGAAAGTGGATCGGGGCACTATGTGAAGATGGTTCACAATGCTATCGAATACGGCATGATGCAAAGCTTGGCCGAAGGGTATCATATACTTAAGGAAGGTCCATATAAAGATATAGACTTGTACAAGGCAGGTGAGGTCTGGCAACATCATAGCGTTATCACTTCATGGCTCAATGAACTTACAAGAGATATAATGAAAGTAAATCCAAACCAAGATGGAGTAGAAGGCAAGGTCACAGAGTCAGGTGAGGCACGTTGGGCTCTCGAAGTAGCTAAAGAATTCAACATTGAGACTCGGGCCATACAGTCTTCCTTTGATGTTCGACTGGACTCTCAAAAGGGACTTGTAAACTATGCGACGAAGTTGGTCGCATCTATGAGGAATGCTTTCGGAGGACACAAAATAAATGAGAAATAAAAGTAATGAAAAATGATCAACCAACAATTTTAATTATTATCGGAATCTCTGGCGATTTATCGAAGAGGAAGCTTCTTCCGGCTATCGGGCAGATTGCCATGACTGGCATGATTCCTTCAAATTTTCGAATTATTGGTGTTACTCGTCAGTCAGATATTAATTTAGAAAATTTGTTAAAACATACAGTCAACAAGGATTATCTCCTGAAGAGTACGGAAATGTTTGAAATGAATCTTCTGAGAGAGGAAGATTATCGAAAGTTAAGAATTCGTTTAGAAGAAATCGAAAGAGAGTTTGGAACTTCTGCTCAGTATTTATTTTATCTTTCAGTTCCCCCAAACACTTCCAAGTCGATTATTGAATTCTTGGGGAAAGAAGGTTTTGCCGAGAAGGACAATACCAAGCTTTTGCTTGAGAAGCCTTTTGGTATTAATTTAGAAAGTGCGACGGAGTTAGTAGAGCATATCGATAAATATTTCAAGAGAGAGCAGATCTATCGTATTGACCACTACTTGGCCAAGGAAACAGCCCAGAATATTATAGTTTTCCGTGAAGGGAATTCTCTTTTCAAGAAAACTTGGAACAAAGATTTTATTGACAAGATTGAAATTGTTGTCAGCGAAGAAATCGGAATAGAAGGCCGAGCAAACTTTTACGAGCAGACTGGGGCACTTCGAGACTTAATTCAAAGTCACTTACTTCAGCTTCTAGCCTTGACCCTCATGGATATTCCAGAGGAAGGGCACATCGAAGAAGTCCCCAACTTACGTTATGAAGCTTTGAGGCAGATTAGTATTCCATCCGTTCCTTCATTGTCAGCTCATGTAAAGCGTGGTCAATATCATGGCTACCGAGAAGAAGTACAGAATCCGCACAGTATGGTAGAGACTTTTGCCTCGATAGACTTAGTCTCTAGTGATCCAAAGTGGCAAGGAGTCAAGATTAATCTTACCACAGGGAAAGCTCTGAAAGACAAATTTACAGAAATAAAAATTCTTTATAGAAAAGATAATGATCGCGAATCCAACGAATTACTTTTGAGACTTCAGCCAGACGAGGGGATATCTTTCTCTGTCTGGGCCAAGCGTCCGGGGTATGAGCATCAAGTCAGTCGTCATGCACTAAATTTCTCTTTCAAGGATCACTATACTGCACTTCCAGAAGCTTATGAGCAAGTGCTTTTCAATGCTATCAATGGTGACCATAGTCTCTTCTCAACGAGTGAAGAAGTTATAGAAACTTGGCGTATATTAGACGGACTACAGAAGGCTTGGTCAACTAGTACTTATGATTTAATAATTTATAAGAAAGGTAGTACTGTAGAAGAAATTAAGAATTAAGAATTAAGAATTTAGAATTACTAATTCGTCAATATCTATAATTTTCAAATAAAATGTTATACTGAGTAGTATATGATTGGATTTATCTATAAGAAAATTATTAAACCCATACTTTTCAAATTCCCTGCGGATGATGTTCATACCTTTTTCTTAAAGAGAGGAAGGCTTTTAGGTAGTATAAATTTTACTAAAAATTTACTTAGTAAGATTTTGCCTTACAAAGATTCTGTATTAAATACAAAAGTTGCTGGTATTAATTTCACCAATCCGGTCGGTCTTTCGGCTGGCTTTGACTACGATGCTGATCTGATAGAAGTACTTCCTTCTGTTGGTTTCGGTTTTCATACTATTGGGACTGTAACCCACTTACCTTATGCCGGCAATCCAAGACCTATGCTCGGACGACTTCCCAAGTCCAAGTCTTTGCTTGTAAACAAAGGTTTCAAAAGTATGGGCATGGAGGCTGTATTAAAGAAAATTAAGGAGTCGCCTCGAGGGCGGCATCAGTCCGAAGAGGCGGGTACTATACCCCTAGGACTCAGTATTGGTGCGACCAATAGAGCTTATAAAAAGATAGAGGATATGGCCGATGACGTCTACCTTTCCTTTGAGCTTGCTTTGAAGGTGAATTATTTTGATTATTATGAACTCAATATAAGTTGCCCGAATCTTATAAATGTTGAGAACTTGAAAGAGAAGTTCGATGATCCTGTCGGATTCGCAATTCTTCTAAATAAGCTTTCATACTTGAATATCAACAAACCTTTGTTTATAAAAATGCACGCCGAGAAAAGCGTGGCAGAGACTTTAGCACTGCTTGCTGTGGCAGATAAATACAAGTGGATATCAGGAGTCATAATGTCCAACTTGGTCAAGAATCGAGAAAATGCTTGCTTTGATCAGACGGAAATAAAGAATGCAGGGAAGGGGAACTTTAGCGGTAAACCTACCGAAGAATTTTCCAATAATCTGATAAGTGAAGTTTACAAGAAATACAAAGATAGATTTATAATTATAGGATGCGGAGGAATCTTCACAGGTAAAGATGCTTATGAGAAGATCAAAAGAGGAGCAAGTCTTGTGCAAATGATCACCGGCATGATATACGAAGGTCCAAGTGTCATAGGCAAGATCAATAGAGACCTAGCGAAGCTTTTACGAAAGGATGGATACAAGAGTGTAAGTGAAGCAGTGGGTAAATATCATAAATAAATTTTACTTGAAATAATAAAGTCCCCAAATCTGTTAGACAGATTTGGGGACTTCAAATTTACAAGTTTTTAGCAAGTCTCAAGAACTCGGGGTAGCTTTTCCAAGAAAGTAACACTACTTTTTCTTTCTGAAATATATGTTTTATATATACCTTGTGCTGTTTCTGATATTCCATCAGTAAAAAATACAGACAAGTTATATAAAACATGTTCCCTCAAAAGATTATCAAGGACTCTTAGATCTTGACGCTTAAGATGAAAGAACTTAACATTGCAATCATTCGCAATGTTATTTTCAAAAAGAAAAGACGATTCTTTTTTAGAAATCTCATTCCGATTCCCGAAGTCTTCTTGTAGAAAACCAGTAATAACTAATAACATTTTCATAAGTTAGCTTTTAACAATGATAAAAAACATTTAAAAACAAAAAAAAGTTAATTAAAGAATTTTTCCACCTCCATATTTTTATACCTAATTATGTATGGATAGAGGTCGAAATTAGTTAGTGTTATTACATCTTTTACAGCATAATCGATTGGACCAGTTTCACCAACTAGACTGACACGAATTCTTGCAAATTCAATATCATTTGAAGTTTCTTTTAATATTGGCGTCAATTTCTCGACGTCCTTCCTCTGAACATCAGAGGTGTAGAGAATTCCATCAATATCTTTCAATATCTCGGGATTAGTTGCAATATCATTATTAATAAAAGAGGAAGATACTATTATGTCAATATTTTCATCCTCTTTGACTCTTTTAAAAAGACGATTCTCAATCTCCTCTTTTGATTTAAGAAGATTTTTTTCGTCAGAATACAGCACTAAAATTTTTAGTAAATACATTTTTTTGCTTTTTGGGTTCATTTATATATTAACATTTATACAGTAAAAGTCAAATTTTGATGGAATTTAAGGGTAGGATATAATAAATTCATGCCCAAAAAGCCACAATCAAACACCAAATATCATAAATCTGCCTTATATACAGGCCGGGGGGACAATGGGACCACGACGCTCTTTCATTGTGATCAGGGGCGGATTTCTAAAAGTGCCAACATTATAGAAGCCTTAGGAGCTCTCGATGAACTCAATGCTTACTTGGGCTTAGTGAAAGTTTATGCCAATACCGAGCAGTCCAAAGTACCTGTAAGTATTAAGAAGAAGATTCTATTCAGTGATATTCTAAGCGACATCCAGCAAACACTTTTCATCATTCAAGCAGAAATCGCTGGTTCCGATATGACAGTCAAGAAGAAGAATCTAACCAAAGTAGAACACATCATTAGTTGCATTAGCGACGTTTTACCCCCTATCACTTCTTTTACTATTTCCGGAGGAAGTATATTGAGTGCCGAACTCGACTTCTCTAGAACTTTAGCTAGAAGATGCGAAAGGAGAATCGTAGCTGTCTTAGACGAGGGTCACCGCAAGGTCGGGCCTATTACTATTGCATATCTCAATCGTCTATCATCTATATTGTTTGCAATGTCGCGCTATGCGAACCACCTACTCTCTATACCCGAAGAACATCCTAGGTACAATGATTAATTTTCATATTTTGTATTTAGTAGTATATTGGTGTAATGGAAGGAGATCATATTTTAATAAAAAAATATCTTGATGGAAATCAAGCTTCTTTAAAAATGCTTATAGACAGATATACTTCTTCCATTTACAATTTTTCATCTAGGTTTGTTGGTTATGAGCAAGCCAAAGATACGACTCAAGAAGTTTTTATAAAAGTTTGGAAGAATTTGAAAAATTTTGATGAAAATAAATCTCAGTTTAAAACTTGGATTTTTACAATTGCTCGCAATTCTATTACGGATTATTTACGCAAGAAGAAATCTATTCCTTTTTCTTTTTTGAATGATGAAGAATTAATAGAAGAGAATGTTTTAGATGAGGAAATTTTACCAGATGAGGTGTATCAAAAATTACAAGATAAAGAAATGCTAATAAAAGTATTAGATGAAACTCCAGTCCAATACAGAGAAGTCCTAATACTTCGTTATCAAGAGGACATGACTTTCAAAGAGATAGGGGAAGTAATGGATAAACCTCTAAATACTGTGAAGAGTTATCATCAGAGAGCACTTGTTCTTTTGCACCAAAAGTTAAAGTAGTCTCGTATACGTAAGTGTATGAGTGATAATTTATCAAAATTATTAAAACAAGCCTATAATCATCCGGAAACAGGGCTTTCGGATGATATTTGGCGTGTTATAAAATTAAAACAGGCAAGAAATTTAAAGATGCAATCTCTGTCCTATAGTTTGATAGGGGTTTTGTCTTTAGGTGGTTTTGTTTTCATGTCTTTTTATCTGAAGGAGCAATTTGCTTTGTCTGGTTTCTTTGAATATGTATCCCTAGCTTTTTCTGATAGCGGTGCTGTTGCCTTATATTGGAAGGAGTACTTACTATCTCTTGCTGATTCAGTTCCTATTGCAAGCCTAGGAGCTTCGGCATTCCTATTGTTGTCTATGCTTATATCTGTTAAAAAAATAGTCCATCAATATAAAAGTCAATTATTATTAAATCAGAATTAATTATGAATAAAGAAGAAATAAAAAATAAATTAAATAAATTTGTCGATTCAAAAAATTTTAAAAAGGTTATATATGTTTTAGGAGCACTTTTTATATTATCTTTTGTTTTTCAAGCAGGAATGATAGCAGGGTTTAGGAAAGCATCATTTAGTCGTGATTGGGGTGATAATTATGAAAGGAATTTTGGACCAATGCGTAAAGTTCCTCCATTTATGAAGGGTGGTCTTTTGGATTTACCAAATGCTCATGGAGCTATTGGGAAGATTATAAAGATAGAATTTCCCAATATTGTAGTTTTAGATAAAGATCAAACAGAAAAAGTGATAATAATAAGTGACAGTACAAGTATTCTCGAAAGAAGAGAAATCCTTACAAAGGACAAGCTAGCTATTGATAAATATATTGTTGTTATTGGTAATCCAAATGAATCTGGTCAAATAGAAGCAAAATTAATAAGGATTATGCCCAGCCCTGAAGAAATGATTGAGAATACGACGTCGATGAGGAGTAGAGAATTACCACCAGAATTTAATAAAAGAAATATATAATTATGAAAAACTTATCATTTATACAAAAAATAAAATCATTCATAGTAGCTCATAAAGTATGGAGTATTGTTGTTGTGCTTATTATTTTATCTACTACATACTTTGTCTTTAATAGTAAAACAAATGCAGAGACGAGATATGTTACAAGTATTATAAAGAAGGGTAATATTGTAGTTTCTGTTTCAGGTAGTGGACAGATAGAATCGACAGATACTGTAGATATAAGTTCTAAAGCAACAGGGATTATTACTTATGTTCCAGTTAAAGTAGGACAGGAAGTAAAAAGAGGTACACTTATAGCAAGTATAGATTCTCGTGACGCAAAGATAGCACTAGAAACAGCACAGCTTTCATTAGATAAACTTTTAAAACCAGATACTTTAACACTACTACAGAAAGAAAACTCTTTAAAAAAGACGTATACAGAAAGTTGGAACAATATGCCTTCATTTATTGTCGATATGAATAATATTGTTGTAGGGTTAGGAGATTTATATAATAATGGATATTTAGGATACAAAAATAAAATTTTATTAAGTAAGACAGGAAAAGATAGATTAGATATATCTGAAAATGCATATTGGGATATAAAGAAAAGTTTGGATTCAACATCTTTATTATATAAATCATTATCAAGTTCAAACTCCAACGAAGATATAAATAATCTTATAGAAAAATCACTAGATACTGCAAAAGGGATATCGAATGCTGTTAAGCTAGCTCAGTCAAGTTTTGATTATACTTCAAACTTTTTTGATGACGATACCTCTTCTTCATTTGTCGATACCCAGACGAATCTAACAGCATGGTCAACAAGCGTGAATAGTTATGTGAATACTTTATCTGTCAATTTGAGTAATATTAAAGAAATTACTCTATCCATCAATGATACCATCGAAGGAGCAGATGAGCTTGATATTCGTCAGGCACAATTAAATGTCGAGACGAAACAAAATGCACTATCAGACTATTTTGTAACTGCTCCTTTTGATGGGATTGTTGCAACATTAACTGCTAAAGTTGGTCAGAGTGCAAGTGGAAGTATAGGAACTTTAATAGCGAAACAAAAATTAGTTAAAATAGCTTTAAATGAGGTTGATATTGCAAAGATAAAGCTTGGGCAAAAGGCTACTTTGACATTTGATGCCATCGATGGACTTACTATTACTGGTACAGTGGAAGGAATCGATTCTGTTGGTACAGTAAGTCAAGGTGTGGTTACTTATAATGTTTCTGTTAGTCTTGATACAGATGATGTTCGTATTAAACCAGGCATGAGTGTTAGCGCCACAATAATAATAAATACAACAAAGGACGTTGTTGTTGTTCCAAATAGTGCTATTAAAACTGGACGAGGAGTAAGTTATGTGGAAGTGTTCAGTTCTCCTTTAATGTCTTCTAACGGAGAACAAGGCTCTACTTCTAATACTTTACCAAGTAGAGTTCCTATAAAGATTGGCTTGTCGGATGATACTTCAACAGAAATTTTAAGTGGATTAAAAGAAGGAGATATTATTGTTGCTAAAACTATTACCTCTACAACTTCTAAAACGACTTCTTCTGCCCCAAGTATTTTTGGTGCTGTTGGTGGTTCTACGAGGACAGGGACAGGAGGTGGTAGTGGAACAATGAGAGCTGTGACTGGACATTAGAATTATGATTGAAATAAATAATATTAAAAAAGCATACAGGACAGAAGGCGAGCCATTTGAGGCTTTGAAGGGGGTAAGTTTCTCTATAAATGATGGAGAGTTTGTAGCTATCATGGGGCCTTCTGGATCAGGTAAATCTACTCTTATGCATATATTAGGGGCTCTTGATAACCCGACAGGAGGCACTTACCATCTTGATGGTAAGGATGTTTCAATTTTATCAGATGATGAATTGGCTGATATTAGAAAAGATAAAATAGGATTTGTCTTTCAGTCATTTAATTTACTTCCACGAACTACTGTTTTACGTAATGTTGTCTTACCTTTGATTTATGATGGAGTACCTCATTCAGAAAGAGAAATGAGGGCAAAAGAAGCATTGTTGTCTGCTGGATTAGACGAAGAACATTTTTCTCATTTATCAAATCAACTTTCTGGAGGTCAGATACAGCGTGTAGCTATAGCTCGGGCTCTTGTGAATAACCCAACACTTATTTTAGCCGATGAGCCTACAGGAAACTTAGATACCAAAACAGGAGAGATAGTTCTCGGAACTTTTCAAAAATTAAATAAAGAACAGGGTCGAACCATTATACTTATTACTCATGAACATGATGTTGCCATGCATGCTGATCGTATTATCACAATTCGTGATGGACTAATCGTGAGTGATGATAAGACTCACGAAAAGAAAAGTATAAATATATGAATACAAGAGATTTACTAGAAGAAACATTTATGGCACTTTCAAGCAACAAGGTTCGCTCAGGACTTACAATGCTTGGTATTGTCATAGGCATAGCTTCTGTGATAGCCATGACGGCCATAGGCACAGGTGCACAGAATTCTATATCTGCATCGATACAGTCAATAGGTTCCAATTTGATAATTGTGAATCCTGGAGCACCTAGGGGTGTAGGCCAGCAAGTGAACCAAGGAAGAGGTTCAGCCAAGACTTTAACCTTTACTGACGTAGAAGCCTTGAAGAGTATTGAGGGAGTTAAAGCTGTGACAGCAGAAGTGTCTGGACGTTATCAAGTAACAGCAAAAGGAACAAATACCAATACTACAGTCGACGGAGTAACTCCTGACTATACTTCTGTTCGAAATCTTGAAATAGATCAGGGTAATTTTATCACAGCTCAAAATAATCAAAGTGGAGCAAAAGTTGCAGTTTTAGGACCAACTACCGTTACAGATTTATTTGGGGAAGGTGTCACTGATGTTATTGGTCAGATTATCAAAATTAAAAATAATCAATTTAAAATAATAGGAATTACAAAAGCAAAGGGAGGTACTGGTTTCCAGAATTCTGATGATATGATTTATATACCAATTACTACTGCACAAAGATATTTTTCAGGAGATAGTTATGTCAACTCTATAAGTGTGCAAGCGTTAGATTCTGAAGTTACAACTCAAGTTCAGACAAACATTACTACTAAGCTTATGGAGCTTCATAAAATCTCAGATTCAACTTTAGCTGATTTTAATACAATGAATCAAGCAGACATTATTGCTACAGCTTCTTCTGTTACAGGAACATTTACATTACTTCTTTCTGCTATAGCGGGTATCTCACTACTTGTAGGAGGTATAGGTATTATGAATATGATGCTGACTTCAGTCACAGAGAGGACTCGAGAGATAGGGCTAAGGAAGGCGATAGGAGCCAAGAGGAGGGATGTGAATATACAGTTTCTAGTAGAAGCCGTCATGCTTACATTTATCGGGGGAACTATCGGGGTGTTCCTTGGATGGGGAGTTTCTCTGGTAATAACAAAATTAGGAATACTACAAGCACAAGTTTCTATCAAGTCTGTATTACTTGCTTTTGGAGTGTCTGCATTTATTGGAATTGTTTTCGGATACTACCCAGCTCAAAGAGCATCAAAGCTTAATCCAATAGATGCTCTAAGGTACGAATAAATAAAAGCTGTGCGAGGCAAGGCCTCGCACAGCTTTACTTATCTGTATTTTAATTACTACATTCTTTGTCTGCTTTGATTCCCATTAGTCCGAACATTCGGACGCAGATGTTACCGATATTTTTCTTTTCTTTGAAGACGTGGTCTTCGCCTTTGTAGGTGACCAAGTTTACATTCTTGCCTGCATCTTTCAGCTTGCCTGCCAGTAGTGTAGCTTGCCAAAGGGGGATAGTACGATCAGCTTCACCTTGGATTATTTCGATTCGTTGGTTGCCCATATTACCTATCTTATTTATGATAGATGCTTGATCATAAAGATTCCTGTTCGTATCATTTGGCAATCCGTTGAATTCTGTATTGAAGATTGAAGTCTTTAGTTTCAATAGGAGAGCTTCCCAATCTGTTACCCCATTGATAGAGAATACACCCTTAAAGACCTCTGGATGTTCTACGACAGCCCTTAAGGACATGTATCCTCCATAGCTATTACCAGCAAGGTATACATCACTTACTTTATATTTGTCCTTCATATACTTTACAGCTTCCATGACATCATCTATATCTCCCTTGCCGACTGACTCTCGGATAGATTCGGAGTAACTTCTTCCTTGTCCGAAGCTTCCTCTGTAGTCGAGCTTTAGGACTATCACATTGTTCTTCTGCAATAATTTCAGCATGGCATCATAGAGTCCGTAGCTATGATAAGGATGGTAGCCGAGACTCGTTTGTCTTAGTGGTCCACCATGAAGCCAGATCATGACGGGGTAAGTCTTCTTTGCATCATATTTGGGCGGAGTCATGACTATACCAGTAGAGGTTCCAACTTTTACATATTCTTCATTTTTAATTAATATTTTAGTTTTAATATTTGGCACCTTGAAGCTACTAAGCTTTCTAGTTTTCACATTATAAATTTCTGGGCCGTAACCTTTTTCCTGTTGTTTAATTATTAGAAGTGAAGTCCCTATCTTGGTAATACTATCTACGTACGATACGTCTGTTTCTATCACTTTATCTACACCTGTTTTCATATCAAGATTATAGAGTGACCACTTGTATGGATTCTCTTTGCTGTTTCCCACGTAGTAGAGGCTTGTAGAATCGTAGAACATGAAAGTCCCAATATTGTAAGCTGTAGTACTTATTTTGATGTTATCAAAAGTTGTATCTTTAAGAGTGTTTAATTCTACTTTGTATAAGTTGGTAGAGTCATCTTTGTCGTCTATATAGAGTAGTGTCTTCTCATCGGGAGAGAATTCGAAAACTTTTCTCTGTTCATTTATCAGATCCCAGTATGAGACACCTTCCGATATTGTATATTCTGTATTGTCTTTTAAATTTCGAATTATATATGAACGTTTATTCTCTGGAGCAAAAGCTGGCATATAGTATGCAAGCCAAGTCCCTGACTTTGAGAGAGTAGTGTGAGTTGCCCCCTTGTCTTGCAATTCTTTCTTGATAGAACTTTTAAGGGTAGATGTATTTACTTTACCCAGTATAGTTTTTTTAGTAGATGAACATTTTAAGTTTGCAATATTACAAATATAATTCTTCTTCTTGCCTATGCCATAGTATTCTACGAGTACGTCGTTGCCTTTGTACCCCTTTATGCTTCCATACTGTATATCAAGAGCAAGGGCAGGCGAGTATGATACTAGAAGTAATGCAATTATAAATATATATTTGAGTTTAACCATAACTCTAGTATAACCCTGTAGTAGAATTTTGTCTAAAATTTCACTACGGGGTATAATAAAATCATGGATAATACAAAAAAGGAAAGAGAGCTCGTCTGGGTGCAGATACTTTACTTGTACTTAATTCCGATCTTACTTCTTTACTACAAGGTTATACCAAGTAGCTTTCGAATTCTAGCTTTACTTCTCATAACCTTTTTTATTTATGGTATTGCTCGTTATGAAAAGTGGAATAGTGAAGACTTTGGAATTACAAAAGATTGGAAGAGTCATTTCTTGCCGTATCTTCTATTTACAATAGCAGGGATAGCTTTGCTTTTCGCCGTAGAAGAAATAGAGATTAGTAGCCCAATGCTGAACTGGTGGAAGAATGCTCGATTCCTGCTCCTCTTCATACCACTTAGCGTACTTCAAGAATTAATTTTCCGTGGAGTCCTGATGAACATGCTCCGAAGAGTCTTTACCAATAAATGGTTCATCATCGTACTGAATGCCTCCTTGTTTGCATTGATGCATATCATCTATCTCAAAGCTTTCTTTACTCTACCTCTGACCTTCGTGGCAGGTATCGGCTTCGCTTGGATTTACTACAAGTATCCAAATCTAGTCCTAATATCTATCTCCCACACTATATTAAACTTCACAGGTATGGTACTGGGGTACTTTGTGTTGAGGTAGTCGCATATTTTTAATAAATAGAATATAATACGAAACATGGTAGATTTAAAAGAATTACAAAAGGAAGTAATGAGGAATAAGCTTGAGAAGGGTTTCAATACTACAGATGTAGCATTGGAGTTTTGTCGAGCATACGAGGAACTTTCTGAGGCATTTTCTAAGTTTAATAAAAATCAAGACGGAGTAGCAGAAGAATTTGCAGATGTTGCAGTTTTTCTTCTTGGTATGTGTGAAATACTTGGTTATGATTTAGAAAAAGAATTAGTAAGGAAAATAGAAATAAATAAAAACCGTAAATATATAAAGACAAAGTCACCAGATGGTGAAGATGTCTTTATTAGAGTTAAGACAGATATAGATCCATAAATAAAATAAAAATCTCCGCTAGGCAAAACCTAGCGGAGATTTTTATTTTATTTTCTTTCGTATATTACAAAATTACAATCGTATATATTTTGTTCATCTTTCTCGTGTTTATCTTCGGAGACAATTTTCCATTTATCTTTATCTATAACAGGGAAGAAAGTATCAGCATCCGGGAAGTCTGCATTTACGTGGGTGATATATAACCTATCTGCTTTGTCTATGAAGAGTTTATATATCTGTCCTCCACCTATGATAAATGCTTCCTCATCTTTCCCCATGGTTTCAGTTAAAGATTTTTCTAGATCTTCGATAGAATTATATATTTCTATTCCTTCTCTTTTGAAATTTTTATCAAGAGTAAGTATTATGTTTCTTCTATTTGGAAGAGGGCGACCAAGACTACCATCTGGAGATGTTCCGAGAGATTCAAAGGTTCTTTGCCCCATTATTACTGGGTGTCCAGAAGTTGTTCCTCTGAAGTGCTTCATATCGATAGGCAAATCACATAGAAGTTCATTCTTCCTTCCAATTTCATTATTATTTGCTATGGCTGAGATTATTGATAGAATCATAAATTATTTTACTATATCTAATCCCTCTATCGGTTCACTTGGATTAAAAAATGGTTTAAAAGATTGATAAATTTCATCAACTAGTGTCTCATCTTTTCTCTCTGCTCGGTCATAAATATCAGCAGGGAATACGGGATATATATTAGGGTGATCATTTTCTCTTTTTATAAGCTCTCTTGCTCCTTCGTAATGATTGTCATATATATGCGCATTCGAAATTGTATGGGTATATATTCCTGGCTTTACTCCAAGCTTTTGAGCAAGGGCACACATCATAAGACTAAAACCAAATGTATCAAAAGGACAGCCAAGCATCATGTCGTTTGAGCGAACTATGTTATGAAGATGAAGTCTTCCTCCAATTATGTTAATAGTGAAAGCAAAGGGGCAAGGTGCATTTTTCTTATAAGTTGCTTTTAATCCTTTTCCATATAACCCATCATCAGCAGGATCCCAAGTAACAATAACTCCTTGCCGTGAGTGAGGTTCTTCGGTCAAATGTTTTACTAGCTGGTCTAGTTGATCTCTTCCGAAATGATGACGCCATCTATAACCATATGCAGAAGTTATAGTGCCATCTTCTTCAATAAATTCATCCCACATTTTTGTATATTTTCTTAAAAATTCTGTATCTTTGTCTCCAGTAATAAACCAAACTTGTTCAGCTATGGGAGACTTAATAGGATTCTTTCGCAATGTTAATACAGGGAACCCATCTTTCTCGATGTCAGTCTGGAAAGTTAAGCCGGGTAATATCTTTATTTTGTGACCTGTTCTTTCGTTTAATTCTTCAATACCTTCCTCCATTATTCGCTTTATTAAATTTTTATATATTGTGTCAAATGTTGTCATAATTCCTATTATATAATACAATTCAAATTATGGAAACAAATATAAAAAAAGAGATAGTCTATCCTTATTTACCCGAAGGACGAACTATATTGTATGTGCCTAAAGATAATAAGTTTATGCAAGAAGCCAAAGAAGTTGCTCGTAAGGAATCAACAGACAAGCGGTCTTCTACTGGGGCAGTAATAGTTCGGGGTCGAGATAGCGTTGTTGTTTCTAAAGATGCAAATAAAGCACCATTAACAAGTGAAGGTTTAATTAATCTTCATAAAAAATATTGTATCAGAAGAATTCTAGGAATTCCATCTGGTAAGAAATATTGGTTATGTCCCGGATGTGCAGCTGGGGATCATCATGCTGAATACAGAGCTTCTAAGAAATTGATTAAGCAGGGTTTTGACAAGAGCGATCAATTTGATTTGTATCTGTGGGGTCATTGGTGGGCATGCAAAGACTGTTGGGGTAAAATGATTGAAGTTCCAATTCGTAATGTCTATGTAATGGAAGGAAGTGAAGTTCTCTTTAACGAGAAAGATCCAAATAACATTACAAAACATAAGTTTGATTAAGATAAAAAGCGAGCCATTTTGGCTCGCTTTTTAGTTTTTATTTATTGTGCTAAAATTAGCTTATTACAAATCTAATTTATCACCATATTATGAAAGATAAACAAATAGAGAAACTAATTAAGGAAGAGGAAAAGCGTCAGAAGAGTGTCGTGAATTTAATAGCTTCAGAGAACATTGTTTCCGACGATGTATTGAAGGCTCTTGGTTCCAAACTTACAAATAAGTACGCCGAAGGTTATCCAGGAAGAAGATACTATGGTGGTAATCAGGTGGTAGATAAAGTAGAGAATTTAGCAATTGCTCGTGCTTTGAAGCTTTTCAAACTTAAGCCTACAGAGTGGCATGTAAATGTCCAACCTCTTTCAGGATCTCCAGCAAACTTTGCACTTTACTCAGCACTTGTTCCAGTTGGAGGGAAAATAATGGGAATGAAGCTTTCCTCAGGCGGGCACCTTACACACGGACATCCAGCATCAATGACAGGAAAGATTTGGAAACCTTTACAATACGAACTTGATAAGAAGACAGAAGTCATAGACTATGAAGCATTGAAGAAAATTGCAATAGCAGAGAAGCCAGACATTATAGTCTGTGGATTTACTGCATATCCTAGAATTGTAGACTTCAAAAAGTTTAGAGATATAGCCGACGCATCAGGGGCACTTCTTCATGTTGACATGTCGCACTTCGCAGGTCTTGTAGCTGGTGGAGCATATCCATCTCCATTTCCATATGCAGACTCTGTCATGACGACAACTCACAAGTCTCTTCGTGGTCCAAGACACGCGATAATCTTTGTAAAGAAAGATGAAAGAGAATTCGATAAGAAAATAGACAAGATGATAATCCCAGGACTCTATGGTGGCCCACACGAGAACAGTATCGCTGCTGCGGCTGTAGCATTCCTAGAAGCTTCAAAGCCCGAATTCAAGAAGTATGCCAAGCAAGTCGTGAAGAACGCGAAAGTTCTTGCTAAAGAATTACAAAAGCTCGGTTGGCATATTATCTCTGGCGGTACAGACTCACACCTTATCCTTATGGACACATGGATGGAAGGGAAGGGAGTTCCTGGCAAGATTGCAAGTGACAAGCTAGAAAAGGCAGGAATTATAGTGAATATGAACACAATCCCTGGCGACCCTCGCTCTCCTATGGATCCTTCCGGTATCCGCCTAGGCACTTGTGCCGAAACTACCCGTGGCAAGAAAGAGTCCGACATGGTCAAACTTGCAGTCAGGATGGATAAGGTGTTGAGAGGGAAATAAAATATGCCCCATATTAATGAAAAAATTGATTTTTGCGTAGAAGTTTTTATTGTGTATAAAAACAAGGTTCTTTTACGTATTCATGATAAGCTTGGTTTTTGGCTTTCTGTTGGTGGTCATATTGAATTAGATGAGGACCCAATTGAAGCAGCAATCCGTGAAGTAAAAGAAGAAGTTGGTCTTGATATAGAGATAATTGGTGAATCAAATGGTCCATTAAATGGGGATGATAAAAATAGGAATTATAAATATTTGATTCCACCTAGATACTTAGGTAGACATCCAGTTAACGATAAACATGAACACGTTGTTTTTGTTTATTTTGCAAAATCAAAGACAGATTTAATTTCTGAATCAATCTTAGAACATGAGAAAGGGGTTGAGATGAAATGGATGACATCAGATGATTTAAATAAAATTGAAATTATTCCAAATGTAAAATTTTATGCGCTAGAAGCATTAAAAGAATTAGGAGAAAAATAATTATGGAAAATTTAAATTTAAGAGAGCTAACTTCATTAATACTAGAACAAGCTAAAGAAAAAGGTTTTGGGACAAAACCAGAAGAAATAAATGTTGGAGAAAAAATTGCCTTAATACACTCAGAAGTCTCTGAGGCTTATGAGGCATATAGGCATAAAAATATTGATGGCAAGGATGGTTTCAAAGAAGAGCTTGGTGATGCAATACAAAGAATTTTACATTTAGCTGGAATTTTTGGTATTGATATTGAAAAGGAAGTTCTTAAAAAAATTGAATCAAACAAAGAAAGAAATTGGGATTTTAACAAAATGAACGAGACACATAATTAATTATGGTAGAAGGAGAAAGACATAAATTAAAACCATGTGTAGGTGTAATGATCTGGAAAGAAGGCAAGATTCTTCTTGGTAAAAGAAAGGGAAGTCATGGTCAGGGAGAGTACTCGATGCCAGGAGGGCACTTAGAGTTTCAAGAATCTTTTGTAGATTGTGCTACAAGGGAAACATTAGAAGAATCAGGAATTAAAATTGAAAATATTAAATATCTTTCTACTTCTACATATTGTAGACATGAAAATCGTCAAGATATTTTGATCGGACTTTTTGCTGATTGGAAAGAGAATGAACCAAAAACATATGATCATGAGAAAATAGGAGAGTGGAATTGGTACTCATTAGACAATCTACCTTCACCTCTTTTTTATCCAAGTGAATTAATTATTGATTCATACAAAACTGGCAAAAACTTTTACGACAAAGAATAAAAGTAACTAATTTAAATTCAAAAATTCAAAACAAAATCTATACAAATTCTGCCATGGCAGAATTTGTATAGATTTTGTTTTAGTTAAGATCATGTAGTTTACTTATAAGGTTTATCTAATTTAAAAGTTTTTATGCATTTATCTAGTTTTATTCTTTTTAAGTATTCATTGAATCCCTTTGGGAGAGGGTAGGGTCCTACCCATGCGCTTTTCTGAACCATAACATAATTAAACCTTTTCAAATGCCAGCGTAGCCATTCTCTATGAGATTTCTTCTCTGTCGGTATATCAAACATCACAAGTAAAGTTCTATCCTTAGACAGATTTCCCGGATTTTCAAATTGCTTAAGTGAATCATATTTTCTTTTCACATATTCTTTCCCGTATTTAGAAAGCACTATTCCAGCCAACTCTTTTTCTATAATCCCTTTCTTTTTTAATCGGTCCATTGTTGTTCGGATACTTCTTTGTGGATATTTACTAAATCTGGGAATACCAAAAAGATTAACCCTAACTCCCTTATAGTTGAGTTCTGTATTCCAAAGTTCTTCTAAAATTTCACTTACGATAGACATATACATAATTATAACTTAAATATTAAAATGACACAATCTCTGCTATAGCAGAGATTGTGTCATTTTAAATTAGTATATATTTAATGGATTTTGATATAGGGTAATTTTTAGGTATAATTGAGGTTATCTTATGAAAAAACAAAAAACTAAAGGCAAGCTTATCGTAATAGACGGGACAGATGGAAGTGGAAAGGCTACACAAGTAAATTATCTCACTGACAGACTTAAAAAAGACGGATATAAAGTAAAGGTTGTGGACTTTCCTGAGTATTACAAGAATTTCTTTGGAGCTTTTGTTGGGCATTGTCTTTCTGAGCAATACTATAACTTCATAAATGTTCATCCGAAGATTGCTTCCGTACTTTTTGCCGCAGACAGATGGCAGTCAAAAACTGAAATGGAAAAGTGGCTCAAAGAAGGATACATAGTAGTAGCCAATCGTTACGTTTCTGCTAATCAGATTCATCAAGGTGGCAAAATAAGTGATACGAGAAAGCGAAATAATTTCATAAAGTGGCTCAATCAGATGGAGTATGAAGAATTTGGTATTCCTAAGCCTGATCTAACTTTGTATTTAAGTTTACCAATACAGATTGTAATGAAGCTTCTCAATGATAGAGAAAGTAGTCAGATGAAGAGAAAGTATCTAAAGAAGAACAAAGATGTACATGAAGCTGACGAGAAGTTTATGGAGAATTCTATCAAGAGCGCACTCTGGCTTGCGAAGACTCAACCGAACTGGAGTAAAATAAGTTGCTCAGAGAAAGGTGAAATACTTTCTCGTGAGCAAATACATGATATGGTTTATAAAGAGGTAAGGAGGGTATTAAAATAATATGAGAATTATAGATGTAAGGACAAAAGAAGAGTATGACGATGGGCATATAAAGGATGCAGAACTTTTCGATATTATGGATATGATGTATGGCAAGTTTCCTGAAATTCCAAAAGATGAAGAAATAATTTTATATTGTGAATCAGGAAGCAGAGCAACGATAGCCAAGTCTATGATGGAGCAAAATGGATTTAAAAATGTAAAAAATGGTGGAGGAATTGATGATATGATTAGTAATGGTTATAAGTGTTAACAAAGTATGCATATTAAAATTAAAAAATTAAAAGAGAATGCCAAGTTGCCCAAGTATGCTCACCCAGGGGATGTGGGGATGGACTTGTATGCTATGGAGACTGTGACCATCAAGCCCATGGAGCATTATAGATTCTTCCATGGTTTTGCTATGGAGTTCCCAGTTGGGAATGCGGCAATTGTGATGGATAAGTCTAGTATTTCTAAGGCTGGGTTGATACATATGGGAGGAGTGTTTGATGCTGGATATAGAGGTGAATACAATACTCACCTTGTAAATCTTGGAAGTGAGCCATATACTGTAGAAGAGGGGGACAAAGTGTCGCAACTAGTTATTGTGCCAGTGGTTATTGCAGAGTTGGAGGAAACTGATACATTGAGTGAGTCAGATAGAGGGGAAGGGGCTTTTGGATCAACTGGAAGGAAGTAAGTAGAAAGTTATAAAGTAAATGAAAGATAAAATACAAAAACAAATAAAAGAAGCTTTGAAAAATCTTGGAATTCATGAAGATGTTTCTTTTTCTGTTGAACATCCAACTGATTTTAAGAATGGGGATTATTCTGCGAACGTAGCTATGGTATGTGCTAAACAACAGAAAATTAATCCAAAAGAATTAGCTGAAAAAATAGTCTTAGAATTAAAGGGTTTACCGAAGCAAGGCTTCGGTGGAATAGAAAAGATAGAAGTAGCTGGCCCAGGATTTATAAATTTCTATTTATCACGAGAATTTTTCACTGAGAGTGTAAAAGAAATTTTAAATAAAGGAGAGGAATGGGGGAAGAATAGCTTACTATCAGGGAAGAAGGTGATGGTTGAATACACTGATCCAAATCCTTTTAAACCTTTTCACATAGGTCACTTAATGGCAAATGCAATTGGTGAATCAATTTCTAGAGTTGTAGAATTTTCTGGTGCAAAAACTATAAGAGCAAATTATCAGGGTGATGTTGGTCCACATGTAGCGAAGGCTATTTGGGGGATAATACACTCTGGAGAAAAAATGGAAGGTAAAAATGCTCTTTGGATAGGCGAATGCTACTCTCTAGGAGCTACATTATATGAATCTTTACACCCAAAGGGGATAGAAGCTAAGAAAGAAATTGATGAGATAAATAAAAAGATTTACGATAAAAGTGATCCAAAGATAAATGAAATTTATGATTGGGGGAGAAAAGAAACCCTTGATGCATTTGAGGAGATATATAAAATTTTAGGAACAAAATTTGAGTATTACTTTTTTGAAAGTGAGATGGCTCCTATTGGAGAGGAGATTGTCCGAGCAAATGCTCCAAAAGTTTTTAGTGAATCAGATGGTGCTATAGTATTCCATGGGGAAAATTATGACAAGAAACTTCATACTCGTGTATTTATAAATTCACAAGGTTTACCTACTTATGAAACAAAAGAGATAGGTCTCGCACTTACAAAGTTTGAGAAAGAGAATCCAGATATATCAATTACAACAACAGCCATAGAGCAGGGAGAGTATATGAAAGTGGTTCAGAAGGCGATATCTCTTATTCATCCTGATTTAGAATCAAAAATGAAGCATGTGACACACGGCATGATGCGTTTTGCTGATGGTAAAATGTCTTCGAGGAAAGGAAATGTAATTACGGGCGAATCTCTATTGAGAGATTCAATGGATATTGTTAAAGAGAAAATGAAGGACAGTAAAATTTCCGAAGAAGAAAAAACCCGAATTTCTGAAATTGTAGGTGTTTCAGCTCTGAAATATTCAATACTTAGATCATCTTTAGGTAGTGACATTATATATGATTCAGAGAAATCTATTTCTTTTGAAGGAGATTCAGGGCCATATTTGCAATATACTTCTGTGCGTGCGAATTCTATCTTAAATAAAGCAAAAGATTTAAATACTGAAGGTAAGGATGAAATACCAACAGAGATTACAGATTTAGAAAAAATGTTGTATCAATTCCATGAGATTGTGAAGTATTCATACGAGACATTACAGCCTCATCACATAGCGACTTATCTGATAGAGCTTGCAAGTAGTTTCAATACTTTCTATGGGAATACTCAAATACTTGTAGATGAAAACAAATATATGGCTTATCACTTAAATCTTATAAAAGCATTTGTACAAACTATGAAGAATGGCCTATGGCTTCTGGGTATAGAAGTACCAGATAGGATGTAGAAGATTAGTTTCTAGTAACTAGGTTCTAGTGGCTAGATTAAAACAATGGAAACAAAAACCCCACAATTTGATGCACTTCTGGATAAGATATTTGAAAGTTTGGTGCCTCATAAGCGTGTATGTAAGTGGCAAGGAGAGCACAAGTACTGTGAAGGGGAATTTGATATAACTAAGGAAGATATTGAATTCCTGAAAATGCTTCGGGTACCTACACCGAACTATTGTCCGACATGTAGGAGGATGAATCGTTATGCTTTCGTGAACTCAATAAATTTATACAAAAGAGACAATAATGCTCCCGGAAAAGAGGGTAAAATAATTTCTTTTGTACCACCAGTTTCTCCACTAATAGTTTATGATTTAGATAGTTATATTAAAAATTTTGACTCAAATACTTATGGAACTTTTTATGATGAATCAAAAACTTTTTTAGATCAATTTTGGGATTTGAGATTGAGAGTTCCTCAACCTGCTATTATTCGAGATCCATCTAGTATAAACAGTGAGTATTCTATAAATGGTAGAAATTTAAAGAATGGGTATTATGTAAGTGGAGGGTGGAATTCAGAGAATCTTTGGTATTGCAATACTGTGAACGATTCTCGTAATGTTATGGATTCGTTACTCGTTCATTTTGGAGAGAATTCATATGAGATAGTCTCTTGTGAGAAATGTTATAACTCTAAATATTTATATTTCTCAGATAACTGCATAGACTCTAACTTTCTGTATGATTGCAACAATTGTACTGACTGTTTTGGTTGTGTGAATCTTAGAAATAAAAGTAATTGTATATTTAATGTTCAATATACCAAAGAAGAGTATCGAAAACAGATCTCAGATATAAACTTAAAAAGTAGAAAGTCCATAAAAGAGATTAGTGAAGAATTTTGGAAATTTGTGAAATTACAACCAGTTAGAGCAGAGAGACATGAGCGAGTAAATAATGTGTCTGGAACAAATATTTCAGATTCAAAAGATTGTCATGATGTTTTTGACACTGTAAAATCAACACACGTTTTACACTGTGATAATGTCATTGCAAATCATGATTCCATGGACGCTGCAGTTTCTGGTGGATCTGAAAGACTTTATAGTACCATTGCGGTCGGGTCCAAGTCATCAAACGTGAAGTTCTCCTTTGCTTCGAAGTTTATTACTGAATCAGAGCTTTTGATTAATTGTAGGAATATAAATAATTGTTTTGCTTGTGTTGGTTTAGACAATAAGAATTACTGTATTTTTAATCGTCAATATGAAAAGGAAGAATATTATAAAGAATTAGATAAAATTAAATCATCATTATTACGAAAGGGAGAATACGGAGATTTTTTCTCGTTACCTTTTAGTACTTATGCATACAATGGATCAACTTCTGATTTTGTATTTCCGTTGAGCAAAGAAGAAGTAGAGAAAATTGGCGGACTTTGGCAAATAGAGACTGAATCAAATGCAGTGGGTATGGATTTAGTAAAAACAGAAGATATTCCTGACAATATTGATGACGTAGAAGATGATATCCTTACCAAAGCACTTGTGTGTAAAGAAACAGGAAAACCATTCCGCATTACAGAATCGGAGTTAGAATTTTATAGAATTCATAGTATTCCTCTTCCTGATATTCATCAAATAAAAAGAATTAAAGATCGATATAAATACTTGGGGGATTATAGAATGAATAGTAGTATTTGTAATATGTGTGAAAAGAGTATTATAACGACGTATGATTCAAAGGATGGGTGGAATTTATACTGTGATGATTGTTACAAGAGAGAGATATTATAGAATTAGTGATTAGGTTCTAGTAACTAGTAAAAAAATGGAACACAAAGAAGAAAAAAGGAATTGTCAGAATTGTAAGAAAGACTTCACTATTGAGCCGGATGATTTCTCTTTCTATGAGAAGATGAGAGTATGTGCTCCTGATACATGTCCAGATTGTAGAGCACAATTACGTTTAAGTTTTCGTAATGAAAGAGCTTTCTATAAAAGAGCTTGTGATAAATGTGGAAAAGATGTCGTATCTATGTATTCGCCCAATAAATCTTTTAAAGTCTGGTGTTACGATTGTTGGTTTAGTGACAATTGGGGAGGGGAAGATTTTGGAATTGAATATGATAAAGATATTCCATTTTTTGAACAATATGAAAAACTTTGGAGATCTGTTCCGAAGGTTTCTCTTATTTATATGCGTAGTCCAGGCAGTGAATATACGAATATTTCAGCCGACAATAAGAATTGCTATTTCATTATAGAATCATCAAACAACGAAGATTCAATACATTCATATTGGATTCAGGAGTGCAGAGATGTAGTGGATACTTCTTTTGCTTCAAAATGCGAGCTTACTTATGAGTCTGATGATTGTTACAATTCTTATAAACTTTTATATAGTAAAGGGTGTCATGATTGTACAACGAGTTACTTTTTGACTGATTGTAAGGGTTGCACAGATTGTATTGGTTGTATCAATTTACGAAATAAAAGTAATTATATTTTCAATGAGTCATATAGCAAAGAAGAGTACGAACAAATAAAGAAAGATTTAATGCTTGATACTTATTCTGGGGTTAAAATGTTTAAAGAAAAGTATGAAGATTTTCTAAAGAAGCAACCTCGTAAATTTGCGGAAGTGATGCAAGTGGTTAATTCAACTGGTTCATACATGAAGAATACCAAGAATTGTCAGTCGTGTTTCCATTGTTATGATGCAGAAGATAATAAGTATGGAGTACATATATGGAGAAATGCCAAAGACACGATGGATTGCGATACTGCAGGTAGGAATGTCTCACGTATATATAACTCTATAAACGCAGGTATTGATAATTCAAATCTGGTTTGTGATGCACTTTGCTGGACTTGTTCTTTTGTAGAGTATTCAATGTATTGTTTTAATTCAAACAATTGTTTTGGGTGTGTAGGAATGAGAAAAAAGAATTATTGTATTTTAAATAAACAATATGAGAAAGAAGAATATGAAGAAATTGTAAGTAAAATAAAAAGTGAATTAAAAGATAAGGGAGAATATGGACAATTCTTCGGCAAGCATTTATCTTGCTTTGGATACAACGAGACCCCAGCAAATGAACAATTTCCATTATCTAAAGATGAAGCAATAAAACAAGGTTCTAGGTGGGAAGATACAGAAAGGGGGACTTATAATAAAGAAACCAAGAAAGTAGACCAAATGCCAGAAAGTTTCTCGGAGATAGATTTTGATGTTGCAAAAGAAGTATTTATATGTGAGTCCTGTAATAAGAATTACAGGGTAATACCGAATGAATTTTTGTTTTATAAAAAGTTAAATGTACCTCTTCCAAGACTTTGCCCAGATTGTAGACATTACAGAAGGATGAAATCTCGGGGTCCCAATAAGCTCTGGTACCGGTCGTGTATGAAAGAAGGGTGTACAAATGAATTCGAAACTTCATATGCTCCATATAGACCTGAAATTGTGTATTGTGAGAAGTGTTATCAGAATGAAGTAATATAAAAACCCTGCAAACTCTTTCGAATCACAGGGTTCTGAATTGATAGACCCTTCATTGCCTTACTCAGATACGTCATTTTCAGGGCATGAGGATCCTGTTATGGCTGATAACACAATTCGATTGGATATTACACCAAAATCATTTTTCTTGCAAATTATCATTTTAATGCTATTATTTAAGTATACGAAGAAGAGATATCACTCTTCGCCCCAGTTAAATAAAGAACAAATTTAACGGGGCAAGTATTGGGAAGAAAGCTTTATTTATAAAGCAAGTAGAACCCTTTAAATGAGAAGTCCCGCGCAATTCGGCGGGTAAAAAACGAGGTGGTACCACGGTCTACATGCGAAAGCATAGAAGCTCGTCCTTGTATAGCAATTATTGTAATTGTTGTACGTGGACGAGTTTTTTTATACAGATTACATATATACGCAGGGGCGTATATATGTAGAAAGAGAAAATTAATAAATTATTATAGATAATTAATAAAAAACATATGAGTGAAGAAAACAAAAAATCAGCGGGAGCTTTAAGAGAAGAGGAAGTTTTAAAATTCTGGAAAGAAAATAAAATTTTCGAAAAGAGCTTGGAGAAAGATGCTCCGAAGGGTGAGTATGTTTTCTACGAGGGTCCTCCAACTGCCAATGGCAAGCCGGGAATTCACCACTTGGAGGCTCGTGCTTTCAAAGATGTGATTCCTCGTTATAAAACTATGCGAGGATATCATGTGCGTCGTAAGGGTGGCTGGGATACTCATGGACTTCCTGTTGAACTTCAAGTTGAGAAGAAGTTGGGACTAACTTCCAAGAAAGCTATTGAAGAATACGGAATTGCAAAGTTCAATAAAGAATGCAAAGAAAGTGTCTGGGAGTATGTTGATCTCTGGGAGAAATTCACTGAACGTATGGGTTACTGGGTAGACCAGAAGAATGCCTACGTGACTTATCACAATGATTATATTGAGTCCGTTTGGAATGTTATAAAAGAAACAGATAAACAAGGATTGATTTATAAAGACTACAAGGTTGTGCCTTGGTGTCCTCGTTGTGGTACGACTCTTTCCTCGCATGAACTTGCTCAAGGGTATATGGATGTGAAAGATTTGTCTGTATATGCGAAATTTAAAGTGAAAGGACAGGATAATACTTATATACTTGCTTGGACAACGACACCTTGGACTCTTCCTGGAAACGTAGCACTAGCGATAGGTAAAGATATTGAATATATTAAAGTTAAAGTTGGAAATGAATTTTATATTTTAGCAGAAGAATTAGCTAATAAAATTTTTTCTGAGTATAAACAGGATAATTTTTCAACATGGGAGACTATACCACACATTATACTTACACGCTTAGAATACGAACCTCTATATCCATATCTTTCAAATACTATTTCAGATACTGAGAAGCCCAAGCTTGAAAAAGCATTCAAGGTTTACTCGGCGGATTTTGTAACTACAGAAGATGGTACAGGAGTTGTGCATACGGCTGTCATGTATGGGCAAGATGACTTTGCTTTGGGTAATGAAGTAGGCTTACCGAAGCATCACATGGTAGGACTTGATGGAAAGTATTTAGCAGGTACAGACTTTCTTGAAGGGCGATTTGTTCGCGACGAGGAGGTGGCTGTAGATATTATAAAAGATTTAGCACACCGAGGACTTCTGTTTAAGAAAGAAAAGTATGAGCACTCATACCCACACTGCTGGCGTTGTAAGACGGCACTTATATACTATGCTCGTGATTCTTGGTATATCAAGATGTCAGATCCGAAAATTAAAAATCAGTTGATAGAAGAAAATAAAAGTATAAATTGGGAGCCTTCATATATTAAAGAAGGGCGTTTCGGTGAATGGTTGAAAGACATAAAGGATTGGGCTATCTCTCGTGAGCGTTATTGGGGTACACCTTTACCTATTTGGACTTGTGCGGAATGTAATAATAGGGAAGTTGTAGGTAGTTTAGAAAGTTTAAAGTCAAAAGTTAAAAAGTCAGGGAACAAGTACTGGGTCATGCGTCATGGACAGGCAGAATGTAATGTTAGCGAGACTGTAATGAATGATGAAGAAGCTAATAATTGCAAACTTACAAAATTTGGGGTAGAGCAAGTAATAGAAAGTTCTAAAAATTTTAAAGAGAAAATTGATGTCATCATAGCATCCCCTCTAGAGAGAGCTAGAGAAACAACAAAAATTCTTTGTGAGCAGATTGGCTATCCACTGGATAAAGTTATTTATAACGATCTTGAGAAAGAATGGGATGTAAGTTCGGATTATCAAGGAAAGTCGCGAGAAGCTTTCGAAGAATTTTATTGCAATCAGTATAAGGAGCATCCATTTGAAGCGATGCCAAACGGAGAGAGTTATTCGCAAGTTATTAATCGAGTAGGGAAAATGATTTATGAAATAGATAGCCAATACTCTGGTAAGAATATTCTTCTCATAGGTCATGCTGGGGAGACTAGTGCACTGTGTCATGTGGTGCAAGGCTTCTCTTACGAGACATTACCGACTGACGAAAACTTTCCTCCATACTTGAGAAATGCTGAGATAAGAGAATTGAACTTTGTAGCTCTTCCTCATAATGAGAATTATGAGCTTGATCTACATAAGCCTTTTATAGATGAGATAAGCTTGGTATGTAGTTGCGGAGGAAATTTAAAAAGAGAGAAAGAAGTTCTGGATGTCTGGTTGGACTCAGGTACAATGCCATTCTCACAAGACCATTATCCATTTGACCCCGAAGGAAAGAGTACTTCCAACGGGGCAGGGAATAAAGAACAACAGATTTTATATCCTGCTGATTTTATATCAGAAGCACTCGATCAGACTCGTGGATGGTTCTATACACTACATGCTGTGGGTGTACTTATGGGTAAGGGCAAGGCATACAAGAATGTGATTTGTCTGGGGCTTCTTCTTGATGCCAATGGAAAGAAGATGAGTAAGAGTCTTGGCAACATTGTAGACCCTTGGGAGATGATGCATAAATACGGAGTAGATACCCTTCGTCTTTGGATGTATGGAGTCAATCAACCTGGCGAAGCTAAAAGTTTTGATGAGAAGACAGTAGCGGAACTTCATAGTAAAGTTTTTAATTTGCTATATAACGTTTTAGCTTTTTACGAGCTTTATCGAGATAAAAGCCTAGAGAAAAATTTTAGTAGTTCAACTACTAAAATTGAGTCAGGAAACACTTTGGACAAGTGGATTATTGCTCGTCTGTCAGAGCTTACAGATACGATTACTAAAAATATGGAAAATTATAAACTTCTAGAACCCGTTCGAGCAATTCGCGACTTTATGGATGACTTATCTACTTGGTATGTTCGTCGAAGCCGTGAAAGACTTAAGGATGGGGATGTTGAGGCTAAACAAACATTGTATTATGTATTAAAAACATTGGTGACACTTATGGCTCCATTTGCACCGTTTGCTTCTGAAGATATTTGGCAGAAATTAAAGAATGAAGAGGATAAAGAAAGTGTGCATCTTGTAGAATGGCCAGAATCAAAAAGAGAATTTTGGCATTCAGAAGTTCGTATAAATATGGAAACAACACGAGAAATTGTAACTCTTGGATTACAACAACGTCAAAAGAATAATATTCCTGTTCGTCAGCCACTCAATAAATTGTTAGTTACATATTTATTAAATAATGAATCAAATAATATTCAAGTAGATTATAAATTAGGTAATGAGTATATTGAAATTTTAAAAGACGAATTAAATATTAAAAAAATAGAATTTATAAAAGGCGAAGAATTAAAAGTTGAACTAGATACTAATATTACAGAAGAGTTAAAACAAGAAGGGAACTACCGTGAGCTTGTCCGTGCTATTCAGGATATGAGAAAGAAAGCAGGACTTAATCCAAACGATATAATAGCTCTTGAAATTGAAACTTCTGTAGATGGACAAGAACTCATAAACAAATGGAAAAACGAGCTTCTGAAAGCTGTCGGTGCAAAAGACTTACAATTTAAGGATAATTCTGGTGAGGCTAAATCCAATGAAATTGGATCGCCCGATGCTTCTACTGAAGCATTTAGGGAAATAAAAATTGATGGTTTAGTATTTGTTGTAAATTTGGTAAAATAGAAAGATGAAGATTAAGAAACTTGGGCATTGCTGTTTCGTAGTGGAACCTAAAGAGGGGGTCAGAATTATGACCGATCCTGGGGCTTATTCGATACTCCAAGTTGGAGAAACCAATATAAATGCGATTCTGATTACACACGAACACCAAGACCATTTGCATGTGGATTCTCTGAAGGATGTTTTGAAAAACAATCCAAGTGCTGTTGTGATAACCAATACTTCTGTCGGAAATATTCTAGATCAAAATGGTATACCATATATAAAAGTAGAAGAAGGAGAAAAGTATGAATTGGAAGGAATTATTATCTCTGGTTTTGGTAATATCCATGCACAGATATATGAAGATTTCGGAAGAGTTCAAAATACTGGCTACATGATAGATAATCTCTGCTATGCAGGAGACTCTTTCAGTTACCCAGATGTAGACGTGGATATACTTGCTCTCCCTGTAGCAGGTCCATGGATGAAACTATCTGAAGCGATAGAATACGCAAAGCATATTAGACCCAGGATTTGCTTCGGAGTGCATGATGCGATATTGCAGGACTTCTCAACTTCAGCATGGAGAATTCCAGAAACAATTTTAAAAGAAGATGATATTCTTTTTAGGAAATTAGAAATAGGCAAAGAAGAAGAAATATAATGCATCATATTTATCACACACATGGATTTGTACTAAGTTCTCACAATAAAGGTGAGGCGAATAAGATGCTGACGGTTTATACACGTGAGATGGGCTTGGTGCGGGCGATGGTGCAAGGCATAAGACTTCATAAGTCAAAACTTCGATTCTCTCTGCAGGACTTGTCGTATTCTCATATTGACTTCGTCAGAGGCAAGGATATATGGCGGATAACAACAGCTTCAAATATTTCCACCTTTCCTTTCGCTCGCTCTTCTAAGAGATCGCTTCTAATGATTGCTCGAATAAGTAAACTTCTTGAAAGACTTTGCGATGGAGAAGAATCCAATGAGAAGATATTTGATGACTTTATACAAGTCCTGTTCTTGCTCGATGACATGAATGTATCTGCATCTTCTCGTGAGGCACTTGAGCTTCATCTGGTGCTTCGTATTATGAATGCACTGGGTTATATCGGGGACTCGCTCATGCTCACCGACTACCTCGGAGGGAAGATAGACTTGAGTCAGACGGAAACCTTGCTTCGAGAGAAAAGGTCTATAATCTCTCATATCAATAAAGCTCTGAACGAGAGTCAACTTTAAATTAATTATGATATAATAATAGACATGCAAGAAAATGAAAATAAAATTGAAGATATTAAGCGTCGCCTTTATGAGCCAAGAGATACTGTGACTCACAGATCTAAGGAAGGCATACTTCACCCGATAGAACATAAGGTAGATCAAGAATGGAAGAATGAAGAATTTACTAACTCTATGAACGTAATGAAAAAACCTAAGACATCTATTTTTAAAAAGTTCTTTATTTTTGCCATCATCTTCTTTGTGATAGCAGTGGGGGTTGCTTCGTATAAATTTTATACAGGAGGGACTTCTGTCTCAAGCGACAATATAGATATCAAAGTTGCCGGTAGTGCCTTTACTAAAGGAGGGGAGGAGCTTCCTTTGCAAGTAGAAATAGTGAACCGCAACAAGACGAACCTTGTACTTGCAAATCTACAAATATCTTACCCTAGCGGAGCTAGCGACAATGTAGCTGACGTGACCAGATTACCACGTATAGATATAGGGACTATCAAGCCGGGTGAGACTATCACCAAAGATATAAAAGTTATTTTGTATGGAGATGAGAAGACAGATCGCAATGTAAATATCAAGCTTGACTATCACCCCGAAGGTTCCAATGCCATCTTCACAAAGGAAATAAATTATGGAGTCAATATAAGCTTATCCCCCCTAACTCTGTCTATAGAAGCTCCAGATACTGTGACTTCAGATCAACCAGTAATGTTTACAGTTAAGGCAACTTTGAATACGGCATTACCTAATGGTGATACTGTAATGCAATTAACTTACCCCAATAATTTTATTTATGAAAGTGCAGTGCCTGCTCCAACTTTCGGTAATTCTATTTGGAGCTTGAGTGCTCTTAGTCTGACGAACCCAGTCTCGGTGGTGGTAAAAGGTAGAATCATAGGACTAGATCAAGACCAGCAAGTCTTCCACGTGTATGCAGGGACGACCAGACCCACCGATAGATCTACTGTTGATGTGGTATATAGTTCTATCCTACATAGTGTGACTATAGTGAAGCCTTTCATTGAAGCCAATATCCTAGTCGCCGATACAACTTCTGCAGGAGAGACCATCAACGTACGAATTGCATGGGCCAACAATTTACCCAACAGGATTACAGACGGAGAGATTATTGCAAATATTGGAGGTAACGTCGTAGACAGGTCATCTATTAATTCACAAGAAGGATTCTATGACTCTTTCAATAATCGTATCGTGTGGGACAAGAATTCTGTGTGGACATTGTCAGATATTGAGCCGGGAGAGAAGGGGGAAGTCAGCTTCAGTCTTAAATCCTTGTCATTGATTGGAGGACAGAATGTTGTGAAAGACCCACAGATGACTTTCGATGTAAGTATAAAAGGCAAGCAACCATCACTCGGTTCTACTTATACAGATGTGAACAATTTCTCAAAGAAGATTGTGAAGGTCTTATCTGACTTCCAGATAGCCTCTTCGGCCACGTTTAAGAGTGGAGCTCTACCTCCCAAGGCTGAGAAAGAAACACAGTACAATGTAACTTGGACTCTTTCGAACTCTACCAATGCTGTGAGTGGTGCTGTCGCAAGAGCCTCGATACCTGTATATGTGAAGTGGGTGGCTCCTGTATCTCCACGTGAGAATATTTCCTACAATGAATCAACACGTGAAGTCATTTGGAATATTGGATCTGTCAAAGCAAATACAGGAGGAAGCTTGAATCGTGAAGCGACGTTCACTATTGCTCTTACTCCATCGCTTTCTCAAGTCGGAAGTGTACCTCAACTTATGAAGGATTTGTTCTTGACTGGGACGGATGCATTTACTGGTACAAGTATTAGCAGTAAGAGAGGCCCGATTAACACTTTCTTGACTGGCGACCCAAGCTTTCAATCAGGGCAGGAACGTGTTATAAATTAAATATGGAAAAAGACGAAAAATTAATGGAAAAGATTATATCACTTTGTAAAAGAAGGGGATTTGTATATCCGGGGTCTGAGATTTATGGAGGACTGGCTGGAACTTTCGATTATGGACCCTTAGGTTCTCTTTTGAAAAAGAACATTGAGGATTCTTGGATTGAATACTTTGTTAAGAATAGAGAAAATATTTATCTTATAGACACCCCTATACTTATGCACCCAAGAGTTTGGGATGCTTCAGGACACACAAGTGAATTCATAGATCCTTTGGTAGATGATTTAGTAACCAAGAAAAGGTATCGTGCTGACCATATTCTCGAAGATGCTGGAGTAAATGCTGAGAAGCTTACAGTAGAAGAGATGGATCAGAAAATAAAAGAGTTAGAACTAAAGAGTCCAGATGGAAATAAGTATTCCGATGTTCGTAAGTTCAATCTTATGCTCGAGACAAAGATGGGTGCAGTTGAAGAAACATCCGTCCATACTTTCTTGCGCCCAGAAGAAGCTCAGAGTATGTTTGTAAACTTTAAAAATGTTTTGCAATCTTTATCGCCCAAAATTCCTTTTGGTATCGCGCAGATAGGGAAGGCATTTAGGAATGAGATTACACCTCGTGACTTTATTTATAGACTACGCGAATTTGAAATAATGGAATTTGAATATTTTATACACCCGACTTCTCCTTGGGAGGCTTACTTTGACAACTTCTTGTTAGAACAAAAGGAATGGCTTTCCAAGATTGGAGTTGATACAGCCAAGCTTCATCCTCTAGAACATCCTGAGACTGCTCGTGCCCACTATAGTCGCAAGACTGTTGACTTAGAATTTGAATATCCCTTTGGAACAAAGGAACTAACAGGGCTCTCTCATAGAGGAGACTTTGATCTGAAGAGGCATCAGGAATTCTCGGGTGAATCTATGTGGATGATGGACGAAGCTACCGGCGAGAAATTTATTCCTCACGTTATTGAGCCTACTATCAGTGTAGACAGAGCTATACTTGCAACATTGTGTTCATGTTATAGAGAAGACCCCGAAGGAAAGAGTACTTCCGACGGGGCAAGTGGCGAAGGAAATAATGTGAGAGTTTACCTAAAATTACCTCCATCTGTTGCTCCTTATAAAGCTTGTGTATCACCACTACTCAAGAATAAACCAGAGCTTGTAACTTATGCTAAAAGTGTATATGGAGAACTAAAGAAAGAATTTGGCTGGGTGGTCTGGGACGATAATGGTAACATAGGCAAGCGATACCGAAGACAAGATGAGATAGGTACACCTTGGTGTATTGTTATAGACTTTGATACTTTGTCCGATGATTCTGTAACTATTCGTGACCGTGATACAGGCCAGCAAGAGAGAATTAAAAAAGAAGATATTGTGGACTATATAAAAGAGAGGATGAATTAGGTTATTATTAATAAATTATTTAAATTTTATGTTTGATATTAATTTTAAAAATATGGAAAAAACAAAAGAAGAAGGTTATTTAAATAATATTCCTCAAGAAAAAAATCCAGAAATTATGACAATTTCTGGATTGAATGAAAAAATTAAAATTGCTCAAGAAGCAAAAGAAAGGATACTAGAGAAACACAATTTAATAGACAGTGAATTGTCAGAAGAAGTTAAATTATCATTATCAATGATTGATAATAAAATAGACTCCTACAAGAAAGAAATTGAAGATTTAGAATCTAAATAATTCAAAAAATCTCCCCTAGGCCTTGCCTAGGGGGAGATTTTTTGATAGTTAAGAAATGTGCTAAAATGGCTTCATGTTAAAAGCAAAAAAGAAAGTATATAAAAATGGTTTGAGGGTAGTGACAATACCAATGAAAGACAATCCGACAGTCACGGTACTAGTACTAGTGGGTACGGGGAGCGACTATGAACAGAAGGAGATAAACGGCATCTCCCACTTCCTAGAGCATATGTGCTTCAAGGGGACCACAAAGCGTCCGTCTGTGCAGGTCATAGCTCACGAGCTGGACTCTCTAGGGTGTCAGTATAATGCTTTTACGGGGAGTGAATATACAGGGTACTATGCGAAAGGTGATTCTAAGAACTTCAAGCAAATGTTTGATATTGTAACGGATGTATATTTGAATTCTACTTTCCCTGAAACAGAAATGGAGAAAGAGAAAGGTGTGATAGTCGAAGAGATAAATATGTACGAGGATATGCCAGCTTCCCACGTGCAAGATTTATTTACAGAAGTCTTGTATGGTGATCAGCCTGCAGGTAGGAGTACTCTAGGAACGAAAGAAAATATTTATAAAATGGTAAGGGATAACTTTGTAAATTACAAGAAGACTCACTATGTAGCCGAGAATACTGTCGTGATAGTTTCCGGGAATATCACCAGTGAAGAAGTTTACAAGGAAATTACAAAATATTTTAAAGATGTACCTGTAAATAAAAGTGGCAAGAAACCCAAGACAAAAGACAGTCAAGATAAACCAAATATTTTAATAAAATACAAAGAGACAGATCAGACTCACTTTGTGCTAGGAGTTAGAACTTTTGATTTATTTGACAAGAGGAACACCACACTCTCTATGCTTGCAGGAGTGCTCGGTGCGGGTATGAGTTCAAGGCTCTTCACTAAACTTCGTGAGGAAATGGGGGTGGCTTATTATGTCAGAGCTTATAATCAAGCCTCACTTGATCATGGAGCTTTCCAGATATCAGCCGGAGTAAACAATACAAGAACAGAAGAGGTAATAAAAGAAATTATTAAAGAATGCAATTTGCTTATAAAAGAAAAAGTTACAGACAAAGAACTCGATAAAGTGAAGTCCCTAATAATAGGAAACATGAAGATGTCTCTCGAAGCGACAGACGATATTGCCAACTTTTACGGAGGACAGGAACTTATGAAAGGAGAAATAAAAACTCTTGAAGATAAAATAAAAGAAATCAAAAAGGTGACACCCGAGGATATTCAAAAAATGGCCAAAATTATTTTCAAAACGAAGAATTTAAATCTAGCAATCATCGGCCCATATAAAGATCAATCTCAATTTGAAGGTATTCTTAAATTCTAGGCATAAAGAGCTATTTTGTGATAAAATAGCAATATGTCAGAAAACAATAAAAATATACGTATCTCAATTTCAAATGATTCAATTTTGCGTGTTATCCTTTTTGGTTTAGTTTTTTACGCTATTTTTAAACTAACAAATCTGATTTTAATAGTTTTGACTTCTATTGTTGTGGCTTCCTTCGTCGTTTATGCAGTAGGGAAAATGAACAAATATGTCAAGAATCGAACAGCTGCAGTTATCCTGATATACGTTATTTCTATTGCCATTATCGTTTCGCTTCTATCTGTATTTGTTCCGGTATTTATCTCGGAAATGTCAGATCTTGTAGGTCAACTTGCTAAATACATTCCAGATAGTAGTATTTTAAATTCATTTCAAACGGAGACTATCTCAGGAGCTAAAACAGTTGTCTCGACGATTTCACACAATGCATCTCTCGGAGAAGTTATAAAAAGTATCCAAGGTTTAGTCATGAGTCTATCTGGCGGGTTCTTTAATGTTTTTGGAGGAGCTTTTGGGGGTGTTGTAAATCTTCTACTGATCTTGATTATTTCTTTTTATTTATCTATCACTGATAAAGGAATTGAAAACTTTTTACGAATTGTCACCCCCGATATTCACGAAGAATACGTTATCGGTTTATGGGCCAGAACTGAGAGAAAGATTGGCTTATGGATGCAGGGGCAATTGCTCATGGGTATGATTGTTGGAGTTCTGGCTTATCTAGGACTCACTATTATTGGAGTTAAATATTCTCTCATTTTAGCTTTGATAGTTGTTATTGCTGAGCTCGTACCATTTGGTCTTATTGTGGCAACTATCCCAGCTGTCTTGTTTGCTTATTTGGATGGAGGTGTTACTATCTCTGCTATTGTGCTTTGCTTTTATTTTATTCTTGGTCAATTTGAAACTTATTTGATTTATCCATTAATAGTTAAAAAAGCTACGGGAATTTCTCCTTTAGTTGTGATCCTCTCTGTTTTGATCGGAGCTGAACTTGCTGGTATTTGGGGAGTATTTTTAGCTGTACCGACAGCAGTTTGTTTGATTGAATTTTTTGATGATTTAGAAAAGAAAAAAATCGAAGCGAGAAATAATTAATTTATGAAAAATACTCCGTTTTATCTCACAACTACATTACCTTACGTCAATGCTCCGCTTCACATGGGGCACGCTTTAGAGTTTGTGCGGGCTGATACCATAGTACGCTACAAGAAACTCTTGGGTTATGATGTCTACTTCAATACTGGTACTGACGAGCATGGATTGAAAATATTTGAGAAAGCAAAGGAGCAAGGTATTTCAGCCCAAGAGTTCGTAGATCAAGGATTTGAAGTTTTTAAAGAGCAGTTGAAAATGTTTGGCGTGGTAGATGATATACACTTTATTCGTACAACAGACAAGCATCATGAGAAAGCCGCTCAAGAATTCTGGAAGAGAGTCTCTGACAACGGCTATATTTATAAGAAAAATTATGAAGCCAAGTATTGTGTGGGGTGTGAAAGTGAGAAGACTGATGGTGAGCTTGTGAATGGCTACTGTCCAGAGCATCCAGGAATAGATCTGAAAATAATAAATGAAGAAAATTACTTCTTTAAATATTCCGCATTTGGGGATAAGCTTTTGGAATTTTATGATAAAAATCCAAATTTTGTTATTCCGGATTTTCGTTTGAATGAAATCAAAAACTTTGTGAAAAGTGGGTTACAAGACTTCTCTATTTCACGCTTGAAAGAGAAGATGCCTTGGGGTATAGCAGTACCTGGGGACGACACACAAGTCATGTATGTATGGTTTGATGCACTTGTAAACTATATATCAACTCTTGGCTGGCCAAAGACTGATGGTAATTTTGAAAAGTATTGGGTCAACGGAACTCCTACTCAATACTGTGGCAAGGACAACACTCGCTTCCAGAGTGCTATGTGGCAAGCCATGCTGATGGCAGCAGGGGTAGAGAATTCACATCAGATAGTTGTAAATGGATTTATAACTGGTGATGGAGGAATACGTATGTCAAAGACCCTTGGCAATGTGGTAGATCCACGCGACGTAGTTAAAGAATACGGTACTGATGCTCTCCGATACTTTCTTCTTCGTGAAGTGGGAAGCTTTGAGGATAGTCCTTTCACTATAGAGAGATTCAAAGATTCTTACAATTCAGGATTAGCCAACGGGTTGGGGAATCTAGCTTCTCGTATTTTGACTTTGTCTGAAAAGTATTTGGAGAAGTGTCCAGAAATTCCCGAAGTTTCTGATTTTACAGAATACTTTAAATTTTATGAATCTTTTGATATTAAAAAAGCGACAGATTATGTGTGGGAAAAGATTGCTGAATTAGATAAGATTATTCAGGACACACAGCCATTTAAAGTTGTAAAAGTTGATGAAGAGAAAGGGAAGGAAATGATAAAAGATTTGATTTTGAAATTGTATGTGATAGCCCGCATGCTGAATCCTATAATGCCCGAAACAAACATAAAGCTAAAGGAACTAATCAAACAAAACAAAAAGCCCGAAACTCCATTATTTTTAAGAAAGTAACTTTTTAATTAGTAATCAGTAATTGGTAACTAGTAATTATCTTATGCCTAAATACATCGACATACATGCACATACGAACTTCAAAGCATTCGAGGAAGATCGAGATGAGGTTGTTTCGCGTGCTTTGGAAAATGACACTTGGGTTATAAATATTGGCACCCAATATGATACTTCCAAGAAGGCAGTAGAAATGACCAATGAATATGGGGAGGGAGTGTATGCTTGTATTGGTCTTCATCCTATACATACAGGAGCTTCATATCATGATCAAGAGGAACTGGGAAGCCCCGACTCTGCATTAGCTACAGACGGGAAAAGGAATGAACAAGGTTTTGTTTCTCGTGGGGAAATTTTTGATAAAGATAAGTACAGAGAACTTGCAAAACGGGGGAAGGTAGTAGGAGTAGGTGAGTGTGGACTTGATTATTACCATATGGACGAAGATAGTATAGAGAAACAGAAAGTTGCGTTCATTGCTCAAATTGAACTTGCCAACGAGCTTGGTTTACCCTTGATGCTTCATGTCCGCAATCATTCTACTAACAAAACTCACAACGCTTATTTTGATATTTATGAACTCATTAAAAAACATTCGGAAGTCCGACTTCCGAATAATATGGAAGTCGGACTTCCATATTATAAGGGAGTATCACACTTCTTTGCTGGAAGTGTAGAAGACATGAAGAGGTTCGTAGAGATAGGCATACTTGTATCTTTCGCTGGTCCTATAACGTACAAGCCAAAGCCTGAGATTTGTGATTATGAAGCGGTCATAAGAGAGACACCGCTTGATATGATTCTCGCCGATACAGATAGCCCGTACGTGGCTCCAGTACCCCACAGAGGGCAGAGGAATGAACCTTCATATGTGAAGGACATAGTTGCTAAAATAGCTCAAATAAAAGGATTAGACGAAGAAATTGTAGCCAAGCAGATAGTCCTAAATGCCAAGCGACTTTTTAAATTCTAAAAGCATACAAATACACACTTTAGCCTTATTTTTGATTGCTTATATTATATATATTTAATATAATATAAGTTATAGATGAATAATTTTAGGTCATCAAAAATTTACTTAGTTAAACTATTGTTGATGTTATATTTGGTATTATTTTTCGGTTTTTATACCAATGCTTTTGCTGTGTCTGATACGCAGACAAACACAGAGATAAATACACAAGAATTAAATACTCCCTACTCATTCAGACAATTAACATCTCCCACCTTTGATAAATACAAAGAATTCATAGATCAAATAGGGAATAAAGTAAAAGAATTTATTAATTTATCTGATTCTAAACCAAAAGTTTCTACTGTTGTAGCCACTCAACCTAAAGTATTAAAAATAAATAAAAAAGTAGAAGCGAAAAATAAAATAGAAACGAAAGACAAAGTAGAAGCCAATACCAAATTATTGCCAACTCAAATACTAACTCCAACTAAAGTTGTTGAGCGTATCATTGAGCGACCTACTACGATTTTTATAAACCAGACTGATCCGAGTATTATTGTTCGCCTACAGAATCTAGAGCGGTCTAACTCCAACAATGCTTCTTTCAATTCTCTTCAAGTTGATCGCATTTATGATTCTGTTAATAAAAATATTTCCAATAACTCAAATGATATTACCGAAAGTGGAACTTTAAACAGCCCGACATTTACAGGGACCACAACTATAACTGGCAACACTATCAACCTCTCTGGTACTAATCCTCTGATTGACGGAACCAATGCAAGCGGGACACTGTCTATCAATACTACTACCAACAGGCCTGTAACTTTTGGCAGTGGTGTTGTCACAATTCCAAACCTCAATGCTTCCGTTGTCGGAACTATCACCAAGGCCAATAATCTGACAGGTGGCAATTCCACCACTCTCTTAGGCTCCCTCCCATATCAGTCCGATACAGATACGTCTACCTTACTTGCTCCCAATACAACAACAACCAAGAACTTCTTAAGTATGACAGGCACAGGTACCAACGGCGCAGTCCCAGCATGGAGTACTGTCACAGCAACTGACGTCGGGCTAGGAAATGTAACCAACGAAAGCAAAGCCACAATGTTTACTAGTCCTACCTTCACAGGCACAGTAGCAGGATTTACTATGGGAGGTAACATAGCTCTAGGTGCTAATACTTTCACCACTTCCAACACAGGCCTTGTTACAAACTTAAACGCCGATTTACTAGACGGACAACATGGAAGTTATTATGCAACAGCAAGCTCACTTGGTTCGTATGTCCCATACACTGGAGCAAATGCAAATCTAAATCTTGGTACGTATAATATTACAACATCAGCAATAAATAATTTACCATTATCTCAAGATAATACAGACTTCAATGTTAAAGTAGGCCAAGATGCAGGACTCAATATTGTGACAGGAGCTCAATATAACACTTTTCTTGGTTATCAAGCAGGAACTTCAGGCTCTGGAACTTCAACTAACGCAGCTGATGCCAACACTGCAGTAGGATATCATTCTCTCTACTCCAACACAACAGGATACAGAAACACAGCAAATGGTTATAATTCTCTCTACTCCAACACCACAGGATATTACAACACAGCGAATGGGGGTAAGTCTCTCTACTCCAACACCACAGGAAGCTCCAACACAGCAATTGGGGATTGTGCTCTCTGCACCAATACCACAGGAAGCAACAACACAGCAATTGGGGATGGTGCTGGTTATAGTGGTACCGGTGTCTTTATACAAAATACTCTTATTGGTGCAGAAACTGGCTATAATGGCTCTACTCCATATTCATATAACACAGCTGTAGGATATAGAGCAGGATATAATCTATTTGGAAATAGTAATGTAATGTTTGGAATGTTTGCAGGTGCATATGAACTTGGTTCTAACTCTTTCTATGTTGACAATCAAGACCGAGCAAATACTGCTGGTGATAAAGCAGGAGCTTTGCTTTATGGAATGTTTAATTCCACACCCTCTCTTCAAACCTTAACCATCAACGCTTCCACAACCATTGCCCAAAATCTTAACGTTCTCGGTGCAGGCAATAATTACTTTGTCGGAAACCTCGGGATTGGAACATCATCTCCTACAGCAGCCTTGCATTTGAAAGCAGGAACAGCCACAGCAGGAACTGCTCCACTAAAATTCACTTCAGGGACATTACTTACAACTCCAGAAGCAGGAGCAGTAGAGTTTCTAACTGATGCATACTATGGAACAATTACAACAGGAGGAGCAAGAAAGACATTTGCATTCCTAGAGAGTCCTGTATTTACAACCAACATCACAACTCCTCTAATTCTCGGAGGTTCTGCTACTACTTCAGACCTAACTCTTCAAACCACCTCCGGTGTTGGAGCCACAGGAGCCGATATGCATTTCCTAGTAGGGAACAATGGAGCAACTGAAGCGATGACGATACTCAATGATGGGAAGGTAGGGATTGGGACGACGACGCCTCAACAAAAATTACATATTTTCGGTGATATTTCAGATGATACTGATGTATTACGTATTCAAGGTAGTTCCGCAAGTTATTTTACAGATATTGGTGTTTCTCATTATAAATCATATAGAGCACCAAGCACCAATGGTGGTCTTAATTTTGGTTTAGATAGTAGTGATGGCACAGGTTGGACAGGAAGTGGTGGTTATATAAGTTTTTCAACAAATAATGCAACTGGTGGATATAATGAAAAGGTAAGAATAGACATGAATGGCTCCGTCGGTATTGGGACAACGGCACCTGGATCAAAATTACATGTTCAAAACACGTTAGGAACTCCACAAAAACTTTTAATTCTAGATTCTGATTCTGCCACAGATGGAGCAGGAGAAATAATTCATTTTACGAGTTCTACTGATGAGACAGTTGGTTCCCAAATAGCGGGAATAAGAGAATCAACCGGAGGGACAAGTTACTTGTCTTTCAGTAACTATCTAAATGGAACAGGAATAGTTGAAAGAATGAGAATAAATGGATCTGGCTCTGTCGGTATTGGGACGACGAATCCAGCATCACTTTTCCACTTAGAAGGTTCTATCCCAGTATTAACTATTAAAGATTCTCGTAGTGGTTCTTCTTGGATACATAATGATATATTAGGACAGATTGATTTTAATACATCAGATTCAACAGGAATAGGTGCTCATAGTGTTGGTTTTATTAAAGCTATAAATGATGATTCTGCAAGCGGATACCCAGCGTCTCCTCGAGTATCATTATCTTTTGGCACAGGAAATTATAATACAGTATCGACCGAAAGAATGAGAATTGATTATTCTGGCAATGTCGGGATTGGGACGACGAGTCCCTTAGGAAAATTGGATGTTATCGGAAACATGAGAATAACTCGTCCCGGATTTGAAAATAATACCTATCAACAAATTGAAGTTACGGATGTCACCACTACTTTTAACGGTCAGGATTCAGATGGCTACATGACTTATAACTTCAATAGTAATGGGGCTACAAATTTAAGGATAAATAACCTTGGCAACGTCGGCATCGGCACCACCACCCCCACAGGGAAGCTCGACATTCAGGGATTAGCAGTCAATGATTTGCCTACTTACTCAGCAGAATTTCTACTAGATACAGGATGGACTTCTACAGACTGGACAGGGGACTTTGCTACAGGCTGGACTCATACAGTAGGTAACACCTCTGTACTTTCGCATGATAAAGTTGCAGTCAATGCTACCAAATACCAAATAGCTTACACTGTTACAGGTAGAACAGCAGGTTCATTCACAATCGGATTTGGAGGACAGAGTGCTTCAAGTCTAACAGCTACAGGAGCATGGGGTCCAACTACAACTTCTACTGCTTCACTTACCATCACTCCTACAACAGACTTCGACGGAACAATAGTCATCTCTATCAAGTCACTCACTGCTGTCTCCACTCCTCTTGTCAATCTTAAATCTTCCGATGGTACAGCTCGTATTGAAATGAGAGCAAATACTGCTTCAGGGAATACATTTATAGGGGTGGGGGCAGGAAGATATAATACTACGGGGTATCAAAATACTGCAAATGGGTTAAATTCTTTTTTAGCTAATACCACAGGAATTTACAACACTGCAAATGGAGCATATTCTCTAACAACTAACACCACAGGATATTACAACACTGCTTATGGACATTCTTCCCTTTACTCAAATACCACAGGATTTTATAACACTGCAAATGGATATGCTTCACTATATTCCAATACTACAGGAAACTACAATACCTCAAATGGAGAACGTTCCCTTTATTCCAATACTACAGGAAGTAACAATACGGCAAATGGAATTGAATCCCTTTATTCTAACACGACAGGAGATTCTAATACTGCTGATGGATATGGCTCTCTCAACTTAAATACAACAGGAAGTTCTAATACTGCACTAGGTTATAGGTCAGGTAGATACATTGCCGACGGCACAACCGCCAACACTACTTCCGATTATGGAGTATATATCGGTAGAGATACTAAAGCAGGTGCAGATAATAATCAGAATGAAATCGTGATAGGGTACAATGCGGTGGGGAATGGGAGCAATACGGCTACGATAGGAACAGGGAATGTACTCTATGTTGGAGGGGCTTCGGTGGTGGGGACGGTTGCTCGCTTTACTAGTTCGACGGGGTATTGCGATATAAGCCCTCTGACGACAGCGTTGGTCTGTTCTTCTGATATAAACTTAAAGAAGAATATTACTACACTAGAAGACATAGAATTTATTCTTAAAACAATTCCCGATATGAATGGTAAGTCTACCCTCGAAAAGCTCACTTACTTAACTCCAGTAAATTACAATTGGAATTCTGAGTCAGATACGGATGCTCGGCACATCGGCTTCATTGCTCAAGAGATGGAGCAAATCTTCCCAAGCTTGGTCTTCACTGATCCGAAAGTTGATCCTATTACAGGGCTAAATCTTAAATCCATCTCCTATACCAACCTAATCCCTTATACCATAGAAGCTATCAAGGAAATGAATTTGAAGATTACAAGCATAGAAAATATTGATATCAATACTTCTTTTATATCTAATTTGAAAGGTTGGTTAGCAAGTGCAACAAATGGAATTGAAATTATTTTTGCGAAAATTATGAAGAGCGACAGAGTAGAAACGAAAGAATTTTGTACTAGTGATAATGAATGTTTAAATGAGGATCAACTTCGAATAATGATTCAAGAATTTAAGAACACCCATACTCAAATCCCAGAACCTCAAACAATTCCAGACCCAGAACCAACACCTGATCCAGTGGTTACTCCTGATACGACAGTTACTACTGATACTGAAGTAGAGGATACTACTACAGAGGACACTACTCCTCCCACTTCAAGCGAGCCTGTCGCTCCAGAGCCAGTAGTAGTACCAGAGCCAGAAGCCGTAGAAGTGTCTCCAACCGTAGCACCAGAAACACCTGTTGCTCTATCAAATACAGAAGAATAGCATAGTGTACTGGAGATAAAAGACCTATTTTATCCAGTAGAGTTAAAATACTATGCAAAGCAACCTATAGAAAAAGTGGACTCCCACACCTATATTTTTATAGTTTTCAACGCAGGTTTAAATACCTGCAATAAAAATATAGGTGTGGGAGTGGACATTTAGTCCAATATCTGTTAGTATGACTCTACATTTCATTTGTCCCGGTCTTATAACCGGTACACACTGGTCCATAGTGAAATGATATTAAAAGTAATAAATTAAGCGTATTTACGCTAAATATACATGGCAAAAGTAAAAGAAGTTGTAGATAACGGAGCAGATGTAGATACTACAGATGCAAAGTCTTCTATTTATGAAGTAGGTTATATAATGATTCCAAGTATTCCAGAAGAGAATCTTGGAGGAGAAGTCACAGCATTGAAGGACTCCTTGGGAGACCACGGAGCGGTATTCATTTCTGATGAGTATCCTAAGATGTTAGAACTAGCATACGAGATGTCTCGTTCTATCGCTAACAAGAAACAGAAGTTTTCTTATGGGTATTTCGGTTGGGTAAAGTTTGAGTGTACAACTGCAAATGGCAAGATTATAAAAGAATTCTTAGATAAAAACGAAAAGCTTGTTCGTTATCTTATGATTAAGACTGTTCGTGAGAGTACTATGTCTACCAAACGTGCATATGGTAAAACAGATGCTTCAAAGCGTCGTTTTACTCCAAAAACAGAGGAATCTTTACCTCTTAACGTAGAAGAAGTAGACAAGGAAATTGATGCTCTTGTGGTATAATGTTTTAGGGGATAGTGAGTAGAGTAAAGGGAATAGTGAGGGTTTATTAGCTAAATAAATTTTGGGAATTGAGTTTCGTATTCACTATACGCTTTACTCTATACCCTAAACACTAATTATATGTATTTAAACAAAGCAATTCTTATAGGGAATTTAACTCGTGATCCAGAATTAAAGGCCATAGCATCAGGAAATAAAGTTTGTACTTTCAGTATTGCCACCAATCGTACTTACAAAGATGCCAATGGAGTAAGACAAGAGAAGACTGATTATCACAATATAGTAGTATGGGGCAAGACAGCAGAGAACGTAGCTACTTATATGAAGAAGGGAAGTCAGATACTAGTCGAAGGGCGCATGGAGACTCGAAGCTGGGATGATGCTGCCACAAATACTAAGAAGTATCGTACAGAAGTTATTGCAGATACTGTGCAATTTGGTTCCAAGCCAAGTGGTTCGTCTTCACCTTCTTCACAAGCACCTGCTTCTAAAAAAGAAGAGGAGATAGATACCATAGAGTACCCAGAAGAGCAGATAAATGCAGAGGATATACCTTTCTAGTAAAAAGGGAATAGAGTAAAGGGAATAGTGGGGGGAGAATAATTAATTAAAAATCTCACTGTTCGCTTACCACTATCCACTTGTCACTAATCAAGAGTAAAGAGGATAGTGAAAATAAATTTATTTTTTATGCTTACTTCATTTAAAGAACTTATAGTTTGGCAAAAAGCCATGGAATTAGCAAAAGAAATATATGATATTTCTAAAAAGTTACCTCATGAAGAAATGTACAGTCTTAATTCCCAAATGAAAAGAAGTGCTATCTCTATTCCGAGTAATATTGCAGAGGGACATAAAAGAGGAACAAGAGATTTTGTACGATTTCTCATTATTGCATATGGATCTTCTGCTGAATTAGAAACACAATTAATTTTATGCAATGAAATGTATCCAAAAATTAATGTAAACAGAGCATTAATATTGGTCATTGAAGTTGAAAAATTATTATCAGTTATTATTAAAAAATTAAAACAGGACTAATGAGTTTGCTATTCGCTTCTCACTATTCCCTTATCACTAATATGAAACAAGATTATTTTTCATCAAATAACATAAAGCACATAGACTATAAAGACGTAGAACTTCTACGACGCTTTATAACTCCTAGTGCTCGTATGCAGTCTCGCAAGAGGACAGATGTAACAGCCAAGAATCAACGCAAGCTAGCCATAGCTATCAAGCGTGCTCGATTCATGGGATTACTACCCTATATTGCCAAGTAGGCAATCGGGCGACCAATTTGGTTTAGCCCTACATTGCTAAATAAGCATATTTAAATAGCTCCCCCAAGCCTTGCTTAGGGGAGCTTTCGTTTGCAGGGTACTAACTATTATTGTATAATATACTCATATTAATAATCATAATTTTTAAGTCATAATAACAATGTGACTTTATAAAATAACATGAAAAAGTTACTGGTTGGGCTGTTCATTTTCGGATTCCTTTCTGTAGGGATCGGGCAAGTGCATGCATCTGTGTTGAGTGACACTTTACTAAAAATACAAAATCTACAGAGGGAGATTGCTTCATTGAAAATAAGCCTGAAGGGTTCTGTCGCAGATATTCCACAACCTCCAACTTTAGGGACTACTACTGTTTCTAATTTTACATCTACTGGAGTTACAATATCTTCAAGCGTTGTATCTTTAGGCTACCCAGCTTTACTTATAGCTCGCGGTACTTGTTATGGACTTGAGACACAAGGTCCTATGAGTAATTGCTTAAATGATGCAGGGAAAACTACTGGACCATTCTCACAAAATAGAACAGGATTGACTCCAAATACAAAATATTTAGCAATTAGTTATGCTATAAATGACACAGCTACCAATTGGAGCAATACAGTAAGTTTTACAACCCCAGCCTCAGTAACTCCTGTTCCCGGTGGTTGGACAGATTGGACTAATTCTGGAAGTTGTACAAGTAATGGTCAAACACAAGTAAGATATTGTACAAACCCAGCTCCTTTAAATGGTGGAAGTTGTGAAGGCTTAGCAACTCAGCAAGTCAGTTGTGCTTATTCTAGTGTTCCAACTGTATCATATCCTACGTCTCAAAGTATTACAGAAAATAGAGCAATGCTAGGTGCGACAGTAACAAGCAATGGGTATCCTCTCACTATATTAGAAAATGGAGTTTGCTACAGTGCAAGTATTTCTGCTCCAAGTAAAACAAATGGTGCTACTTGTGTTAAATCAGCTAGTCAGCAGACGTTAGTATATGCCACTAGCTTAACTCCCAATACAACATACAAATTCCGCGGATATGCAACAAATGCCACAGGAACTGGATATTCACCAGAGGGAACATTTACAACATTGGGGGGAGTTGTTGATAGTAATTATGCTTATACTTATCCATATAGTAATGAAGGAGAATTTAGAGGTAAGCTTGTAAACAATGGTCAATCAAATATTGGTGGAATTTTTAATTACAATGGTGCTACAGTATGGTTTGAGTATGGAGTGTATTCTAATTTACCAAACTCAAGCAAGGCAAATGTAAGTAATTCTTCAATTAGTATGAGTGGAGATTTTACTTATCAATTTGATATTAAAACCTTGTTGCCAAATACAAAATATTCTTATAGAGCTTGCGTTGCTGCAACGTCTCTTTCTACTGGTCAGGGATCTATAAGTTCTCCATTTTGTGGAAGCACTTCTTCCTTTACAACTCCAGCCTCAGTATCTCCCTCAATTACACTTCTTTCTCCAAATGGAGGAGAGCAATATACTGTTGGTCAGCAAATTACAGTGAAATATAAAATGACAAATAATGATTCACAGGTAGGTGATACTGTTTCAGTTTTTTTAAAAAATGCATATAGTGATACTTATAATTTTGGTTCTTTTAGGGCAGAAGTTGTAGGTGATGATTCTATTACTCTAACCATCCCGTCAAATTCTAATTTATCTAATGGATATAAAATTTTAGTAAAATTTAATGGGCCGGCAGGTTATGTTTCTCAAGATGAATCTGATAATACATTTTCAATTAGGGCTTCCTCAACCACTCCATCTGTCCCCGTTGTCTCAAATCCATTAGCAACGTCAGTTACTCAGACTTCTGCCGTATTAGGAGCAAATGTCATATTAATGGGTTATCCTGTTTCTAATTCTTCTATTGGATACATTTATTATGGTAAAACTCCTCGTCCTTCAACTCCAGTTAAGGGCACTGATTATACTATATCAACAGATTTTTATAATGTTTCTGTAACAGGTTTAACTTGTGGTACAAAGTATTACTTCTATGGGGCATTATCAAATACAGTTGGTACAGGTTACACTTCTGATGGAACATTTACAACATTGCCATGTGGAACTACTACTCCTTCGATTACAGTCTTGAGTCCAAATGGTGGGGAGGTTTATAAAGTTGGAGATAAAATTGAAGTAAAGTGGAAGAGTTCTAATCTTGATGCAAATGAAAAAATAAGAATTTCTTTGTCAGGTCTGTTTGATAACGGCAATACAGCAAAGGGTTGTGATTTAAATAATAGCAGTTTATTATCCACAAATGATGGATATGAACTAGTAACAATAAAGAATGATGATTATAGTATAAAAAATTGTACTCCTCAAAGTGGTAAATATTACAAGATTGGTATTATACAACAAGCCTCTTATGATGGTCAAAATGTTGCAGGCGATAATTCCGATAGTTCATTTACAATTAAATCTAATGAATCTGTAATGTGTCCTTCAAATAGTTCTCCATTTATAACTGTTGCTACTCCAAATGGAGGAGAAGCATTTACTACAGGACAACAAATTACAGTTGGGTGGTCTACTTGTAATATTTCAGGAACAGGAGTTTATGCGTATTTGACTGATCAATCTGGAGTTTCTTTTCCTCTTGCAGGTTTTACAAAAAATACTGATGGTTCTAAAGTAGCCAATACTGTATTAAATACTGGAATTTACACGTTTATTACTGATAAAATAGTAGGGTATGATGGATTGAAAGATATACTTGCTATTGGTAGTAAAAAATTCAAAATATCAATTTCTGACTATAAGGGTATTTCTGACGAAAGTAATAATTATTTCACAATTAATTCTTCATCAACAAATACTTGTCCTACATATGTTGCACCAGTATCTTGTGGTGCTTATCAGACAGAAGCAGTCAAAGATGCAAGTGGTTGTATAGTTAAATACCAGTGTACGGGTGCTTCAAAAAGTGCAGATGTTTCTGCAGGAAGTGACAATACTGTTGACGCAGAAGATTTAGCAAAGATCAATAGAACTCTACGACAAGGTACAAGAGGGGATGATGTCAAAATTCTTCAAGCTTTCCTTGGTATAGATGCTGATGGAATCTTTGGAAGAGGAACGGCCAATAAGGTTAAGGCTTGGCAGGCCGAACACAAGATTAGATCTGATGGATTCTTTGGAAGAGGTAGTCTTATGACAGCAACTGCTGACTTACAGTAAAGTCTAATATTCTAACATAAAGAGCCCGACCGAAGGTCGGGCTCTTTATGTATTTATCTTAATTTCAAAGATTTTAGTAAAGTGTCTAGCTCCGCTCCCTTTATGTCTCTATATTCTCCCTCGTTTAGTTTTCCTAGTTCTATGTTCATAATACGAATACGCTTTAAGTCGACAACTTTGTGATGCAAAGCTTCACACATACGTCTGATTTGGCGTTTCTTGCCCTCTGTGAGCACGATATTGAAGGTGTCCTTAGACTTAGCTGTATTCCTCCAGACTTTACACTTGCGACTTATGAATTTATCAAAGTGTACACCACCACCCATAAGTTCTATAAATTTATCTGAGAAATTTGGTTCTACTTTTACCACGTATTCCTTCTCGTGAACATAAAGAGGTGAGAGGAGTCTGTCCGTCACTCGTCCATCGTTGGTCATAAGTATAAGTCCACGCGAATCTTTGTCGAGTCTGCCGATAGGGAAGACTGCTTCCTTGAACTTCGTAACTTTCAATATATCTTTTGTTTTCACATCTGGGTTGGTCGATACCCCTACAGCTTTATTGTAAGCGTAGTATACATAATCTTTCTTAGGAACTTTATCACTTACTGTTACATCTTCATCTCTGTATACTTGATCCCCCAGCACAGCCTTCCGGCCATTGATAAATACGAAACCTTTTTTGATCAGTTCATCGGCACCTTTTCGGGTAGCATAGTTTTTTAATGCAAGATATTTATTTATTCGTATTGGGTATTCCATACTTGTCCGCCTAAACTTTTTAATATATTTTGTAAAAAGATAGTCTATATTAATTATAATGTTTGTTCTTGAAAAGTTTGTGCGGGGTCATGATTGTGTTTAAGCTTTGGTATATAGTAAAGTCCTGCCAGTAATATAATACTCAATATAACAAAGAGGAATTTAAATGGTAGTACTAGGAATACAAGAGTTGCTATCATTGGAGCGATAATATATGCGACAGGGTTCATATCGCGGAACACTCCTAAGAGATAAGCATCTTCTTCTCTTATATGAGTGAAGAAGTATGTTTCTGAAGTTGTTTCTATGATACTTGCTCCAACACGAGTGATAAATAGTACCAATGCCCAGATGGCTACGCTTCTAGTCGTTATAAAAGCAATCAAAAATGTTGAGGTGATTATAATGACAAAGCCTATGTATAGAAGTGTTCTCTTCCTCACATGGTATTTGTCAATAAGTGTTCCTACTGGCAACCCTAAGATAATGAAAGGAGCGAGCATAATGGTAAACATTACTCCTATTTGTGTCCAGTTGAAATGCATATGATTATAAAGGTATATAGGAGTATAGACAACCATCCACGCAAAGAAGAATTGCAGGATGAAGTTGATGATAGTGATAGCCAACATATGATGATTGGTCTTTAGGTATTTATAAGTTTCCAAGAAGGGGGTCTTCTTGTACACCTTGTCCTTGAAAGTTTTTATAGAGAAAAGTAGTCCAATAGTCATTGCCACTGCCATGAAGAAAGCGAGGGTAAAGATAGCTTTGTACCCACCTTCTTTCGTGATTAGAGTCACGGCAATAAGTGGAGATAGCATCCATGCGATATTTATAACAGTCAGGTATAGGCCTCTAGTCTTACCGATAGTTAGCGGGTCTCCAAAATGCTCTATGAATATATCAATACAGAAAAATACCAGAGTATTCGTTATGGTAAACAATATAAATGAAGATCCTATGATATATGGATTACTACTAGTTATAAGTCCTGCTAGCGATAATATGTTCACCAATAGAAAAATGAGAGTTAGTTTTTTGTTGCCCAAATTCTTCAGTATACTTGAACTCTTTGTCAGAAGGATGAGGGTAATGAGTGAAGCTATCGTGTATAGGATTCCTATAAAGCTTTCTTTCATAATTCCTGTTAGGAAGATGGAGCTAATATAAGCCGAAATTGATATATGTAAAGTAAATATAAATGACAGAGCATACATTCTTTTTATTTTTGGTGACATACAATTTTGTTTAAATACTTAATAATACTGGAATTACAAGTGGTCTCTTGGCTGTCTTCTGGAAGAGGAACTTCGAGATATTGTCTCCTAGATTTGTCTTGATATTATCAAAATTTATAGGATTCATACCAATTGTTCCTTCCTCAATAGTTTGCTTGATGATAAGTCTGACTTGGTGAAGTAGCTCTTGATTCTCTTTTAGATATATAAATCCTCTAGAGATGATGTCTGGAGACTTGCGAAGCTTACCCGTATTGGAGTCAATAGTAGCTATAAGTACGAACATTCCATCTTGGGCTAGCATGACTCTGTCTCTGATGACTACATCTTGCTCATCGCCTATAGAGAAGCCGTCTACCATCATAGCTCCTGCGGGAGCTTTCTCTTTGCGGAGAATCATCTTAGAACCATTGTCTACTATTTCTATAATAGAGCCGTTGTCGGGGACTATAATGTTTTCTTCAGACATGCCTAAGGACATAGCCACTTCCTTGTGTTTGACGAGCATTGAGTGCCACCCATGAATAGGGATAAAGAACTTGGGATGCGTCTTCTTGTGTAGCCATTTTATATCTTCTTGGTTGCCGTGACCTGTGGCATGGATAGTATCTTCACTTGTACGATAACTTATAATACGTATACCGTGGCGAGTCAGATTGTCCTTCAAATGCTGAACGGCTATTTCATTCCCTGGGACAATAGAAGAGGAGAGGATGATAGTATCTCCGGGGCGGATGGTAAACTTCTTGTGAGTCTTATTGGCAGCACGATTGAGAGCTGCGAATTCTTCACCTTGGGCACCTGTCATCATGATAAGGATTTTATTAGGAGGGTACTTGTCTACATCTTCTATGGGTATTATGGTGCCTTTCTTGGGCTTGAAGATTCCAGCTGCTTCGCAGACTTCCATGTTGGTCTTTAGTGATCTACCATCTAGGATTACCTTCTTGCCTAGTGATTCTGCAATCTCTACTATCTTCATAAGTCGAGTAATAGAAGAAGCAAAGGCAGAGATAATAATTCGGCCAGTTCCTTGTCGTATTAATTTACCCAAACCTTCATGAACCCAAACTTCAGGTATAGAGAATCCTTCGTTTTCTATATTTGTAGAGTCGGTCAATAGTAGAAGAACTTTTTCTTTGTCGAAAAAGGCGTACTCTTTCTCCTCTTCTTCTGACACTTTCCCATCTATCTGGTCAAGCTTGTAGTCTCCGGGAGTTACAATACTTCCATATGGTGTTTCGATAACTATGCCCATTGAGTCAGGCATGGTGTGAGTCACACCAAAGAATCGTATGCGAAGCTTACCTACATATATCACAGAATCCTTCTCTATGATGTGAGCATTGAGTAGAGGGAGGTGAGAGAATTCTTCTTGGCGTTTCTTCATGACCAAGACTGAAAGATTTCTAGAATACAGAGGTGGGTTGCCTATACGGCTCATAACTAGAGGTATGCCCCCTATGTGGTCTAGGTGTCCGTGGGTGACTAGCATTGCGCGTATTTTATCCTTACGCTCTTCGAGGTAGGTAGTATTGGGGATGATGTAGTCTATACCGGGAGTATCTTCAGTCTTGAATTGCATACCTGCGTCGATGACAATGATATCATCTCCAATCTCAATAGCGGTCATATTCTTGCCTATTTCTTCTACACCACCGAGGGGAATTATACGGATAACACCATCTTCAGGTGGGGGGATAAGGGTAGTCTTGTTCTTACGGACAACGACGGCATTCTCTTTAGGAGGTACTGGGGTTGCCATACGAGGACGTCTACCACCTTTGTTGGTGCCATATTGGTAGCTTCCGCGACTCATGGTCTTGTTTTTGTTGTCGGATTGAGCGTGATTACCCTTCAATGGCTGACGGTTTGTTGGCTTGAACATAGAGTCTACCTTAGGAGTTCCTGCCTTATGTATAACTCTTATAGTATTTGTTTTTCTAAATTGGAAATTACTTTTTTTATTTCCGTCATTTCTATTTGTTTTTGGTTTTTCTTCCATATTATTATTTATTTAGTAAAGATTTTCCACACACGATCTTTGTCTGCATACCATGTATATATAGATGCAAATCTATCGGATGGGTTTATTAATGTGTTGATATTTATATTATTGAGCTCAATTGTTGTGGCATATAAATACTTCGGAGAATATATCAATAGAGCAGGGATATCTTTATTAAATTCTTCAATGAAACTTTTATATTTATTTATTCTATCATCAAGCAAGATTGTCTTCTGGGCATCTTCAAGTATTTTATCTACCTTAGCATTGCTATACATAGATATATTGAGTCCGGGATCTTTATTCTGAGATGAGTGCCAGAACAAGAATAAGTCAGACTCGTGGGTGATCCTCTGTCCGAAGAAGAGAGCCTCATATTCGCGATTCTGAATGATCTTGTTTAGTGGTCCCATTTCGTAAACCTTCTCTGTGTTGACTCTTACACCTACTCTACCCAATTGCTTCTTGATGATTTCAGCGGCTTGCTTGAATTCGGGTGTATCTAGGGTTGTCAGAGAGAATTCAAGAGTAGTTACTGGACCGCTATTCACCTTCACTTTTTCAGTTACGGTCTTCTTGCCAACCTTCTTTGTCTTGGTAATAGTTGTTGTACCTCCTTTTGTACGCAAGCCATCAGCACCTATAATCCAGCCACTCTTATCTAGAAGGTCGTTGGCCTTCTTGATAGATTCAGAATCTTCTCTCACTACTGTATCATTTTTCAAAATGGTGTCTGGGATAGGATTGCTGGTTATTGTCCCATATCCATATAGGACATTGTCGATGACTTCTTGCCTATTTAATGCATAATCAAAGGCTTTGACAATATTTGGATCTGCAAATATTTTGTTGTTTAGACTGTTATAAAATAATCCAAATATTCTAGGGGTAGAAGCGGTGTGTATAGTGTATGAATCTTTGTTGATATCTATTGCATTCTTAGGACTTATACCACCTGCTTGGTCTATGGAGCCGTTTGAGATAGCATCCACTAAATCTTTTTCATTTGAAAATGAAACGATATTTAAGGTCTTGATATGAGGAACTCCAAGCGTAAATTTTGAAAAACTTTTCAATACATACTTTTGTGGAATCCCGTCACTATTCTTTGCGACAGACTTGATCTGGTAAGGTCCTGATCCGATAGCTTTAATATTGTAAGGGGAGATATTGAACTGAGACTCCTTTTCCTTCCAGATATGCTCTGGTAAGATACCGAGAGTCATATTGTCTAAGAAAGATATGTAGGCTTTGTTCAAAGTGAAGACTATGGTGCGATCATCTTTCTTCTCCACTGATACTACATTCCATCCGACGCGAGGACTTTTCACTGTTGGGTCCTTGATCTTGTCTATAGTGTAGACTACGTCATTGGCTGTAACCTTCACTCCATCATGGAATTTAGCATCTTTTCTAAGGATGAAAGTATATGTAAGCCCATCGGGAGAGATTGTATAAGATTCTGCCAAGTCGGGGATATATGTGCCGTCAGGCTGTCTCCTTACTAGGCCACTATAGACTAGAGATACCAAGTCTTTATCTGCATCAGAAATTGCGAGTACTGGATTGACGAGGGTAGGCATACCGATAATACCTTCTGTGACGGATCCACCATTCATAGGTACGTCTACTAGGAATTTATTGTTGATAGCATTTAGCATGACAACCATAGCAACAAGAGCAACCACAACGATAGTTGCGAAAATGTAAAATTCTTTTCTAGAGAATGAAGCTAGTGCATCTCTAAGGTTTTGCTTTTTTGGAATTTGAAATTCTTTTATAAATGAAAGAAATTTATGCATAATGCACTCTTTGAGAGTATAATTTTATTAGTTGTTATATTACGTAGAAAAAACTACTTAACGAATATTGCGATAAGTGCTGAAGCAGTCAATAGAATAGCAATGACTATAGTCAAAACGAAAAGGAACTTTTCAAAGCCACGGCGTGTGTGGTAAAGTCCACCCCCGTCTCCTCCTCCAAGTACTCCTCCTACACCAGCGTCAGATTGCTGTAGCAAAATAGCGGTGATTAGGATGATAGATAGTATTATTTGTATATAAGGCAATATATTAGCAATAATCGTCATAATTTGTATAGTACTATATTTTACTTAAATTTGCAAATTTTGGAGTTAATTTTTAGGTTCAATGTGAATTAAAATATTGGAAATTTCTGGCATTTCTTCCTTTATTTTATCCTTCAGTACGTGTGATATTGCGTGGCCTTCCTTTACTGATATCGCTCCATCGACAACAATATGTAGGTCAACATGGTACTTCATGCCCGTCTTTCTAATGAAGCATTTCTCTGTCTCTATGACGCCTTCTACTATTTTAGATATTTCTCTCACTTTCATGACAACATCATCATGGGTATGCTCATCCATAACTTCTCCTAATGCAGGGCGAAATATAAGATAGCAATTATACAGGATGAAACCTGCTGCAAAGAGTGCGGCCCAATCATCAGCAGATTCGTAGCCTTTGCCTAAGATAAGTGCAATAGTGATACCTATAAATGCAGCTACAGAGGTGATAGCGTCGCTTCTATGATGCCAAGCGTCGGCCTTGAGAGATGAGCTTTTGGTTTCCTTACTTTTCCTGACGACTAATCGATAAGAAGCTTCTTTCCATATTATAATTCCAGCCAAGATGAATAAAGTATAAAACTTTGGTAATTCGTGGGGAGTTCCAATATTTATGATGGCTTGGCGAGCTATGATAATTGCAGAAATAATTAGAAAACCTACAACTAGAAAAGTGACGAGTGGCTCTATTCTTCCGTGTCCGTATGGGTGATTCTTGTCGGCAGGTTTACTTGAATATTTGATACCGAAGAGTACCAAAGCAGAAGAAAAGATGTCTGTGGTGGATTCTATGGCATCAGCGATAAGGGCGTAAGAGTGGCCAAAGTAACCAGCCGTCCATTTGATGATAGCTAGAAGAGCATTACTTAGAATACTAAAGTATGTAGTTTTAAGAGCAGTCTTTTCGAGGGACATAAGGGTAGTTTAGCATGAAGCATTCATAAATGAAATATAATTAATATTTTTATTGGCAGACGCTATATGTTTTAGTATAATGGGTGTATGGCATATCGAAAGGGGAATGTGAAAATAAAATGGAATGGTGATTTTGCTTATGTTATAGGAGTAATTGCTACAGATGGTAATCTATCTCCAGATTTACGGCATATTCATATTACTTCAAAAGATGAAGAAATGCTGTTAAATTGTAAGAAATGTTTAGGAATCAACAACCTTATTGGCAAAAAGGCTCGGGGTGGATCAAAAGATAAGAAATATTATGTTTTACAATTTGGAGATAAAAACTTTTTTGAGTTTTTATTAAGTATAGGAATTACTCCCAAAAAATCTAAAACGATAAATGAATTAAAAATACCAAAAGAATATTTTAAAGATTTTCTTCGAGGATGTATTGATGGAGATGGAAGTATTACAATTTCAAAACATAAGGAAAGTAAGCATCCTCAATACAAGGTAAGGCTTTGTTCAGCTAGTAAATTATTTCTAGAGTGGATATTAAAATCTTGTATTGAATTATTTGAAGTTAAAGGTGGTTCAATTTGTCTACCTAAAGAATCATCAGTTTATACATTAACTTTTGCAAAAGAAGATAGTATAAAAGTTTTACAATTTATATATAAAGGTAAAAATACTTCTTTATCTAGGAAAAGAAATATAGCCTTTAAAATTTTGAAGCAATCCAAAAAACTTGGTGCCGGGGAAAAGACCGCGGGTACGCTTCTTGACCTCGACTAAAACTTTTTCGTCAAAAAGTTTTGTCTGGTCACCAGCTCATCTATTTTCTTTGGTAAGAAAATATGACTCCGCTGTGCAAGTCTTCTACGTAAGCAAAGAAGTTTGCTTACTCCCCGACATCATATAAAAAACACTATTTTCATAATGTTTTTTAATATGTGCCGGGGAAAAGACTTGAACTTTCATGAGATTACTCTCGCTGCTTCCTAAGAGCAGTGCGTCTACCAATTTCGCCACCCCGGCATATAAAACATACTAGCAAAAAATTATAAAAATTGCTACTTATTTGGCTAAAACAATTTTGTTAAAAATTGTTCGCCCGAGTAAATTTTACTAAATTTACTTTAGGGAGGCCTGGGGCGGAATTTCGCCCAACGGTCGCGGGTACTTTTCAATTTGTTATTAAACAAATAATGAAAAGTCTTTCAATTCCGCCACGTATGCAAAGTAGTTTGCATACTCCCTGCTGAGGCCTGGGGCGGAATTGAACCGCCGCATAGAGATTTTGCAGATCTCTGCCTTACCACTTGGCTACCAGGCCTTACTTATTTTTCTACTATAAACTAGAAACTAGAACCTAGCAACTAATTTTTAACCTTGAATCAACAATTCGTCAATTCGTTGACGATTCTTTTCACCTTCATCTATTTCAACTTCAAGAAAGGGGATAGGGTTTATCTTGAGCCCTTTCTTCACGTGTTTGCGCAAGTCACCCAAGTTCCTCCTGATGAATCCAAACGCAGCGTTCTCTTTCTCGCGAGGAAGGACGCTGATCATAATCTTGGCTCTTTTATTGTCAGGAGAAAGAAGCACACGAGTGACAGTGATAAGGGAAGTAGGACCCGCTTCTCTTTCTATGAAAGTAGCAGCAAGCTCCTTAATATGATTTGTTATTTTCTCTGTTCGATATTCGGACATCTTATTTTATGGTTATTATGAAGGCTTCGAGGACATCACCTGGAGCTATTGTAATCTTTGTTTCTACTTGTACTCCACACTCACTTTCCTCAAGGACTTCCTTGGCTTTTATTTTATTCTGCTGAAGCTCCACTATCTTTCCGTGTCCTATTTCAAAGTCACGACGCATAATACGGACTTGGCCACCATTTACGATTCTACCGTTGATAACTTTTCCTCCGACGACTTGCTTGTCTTTTGTCGCCCCAAAAGTTCTTATTATCTTCAGAGATCCAGTCACCTCGACTGTTTCTATTCTCGGCCTTCTTTCATCTATTAATATTTTCAACCAGTCTGTAAGCTTGTATATAATATCGAACACCTCTACATTTATTTTAAGAGTTTCATTTAGGTCGCGTGCACCAGCATCAAGCTTGGTATTGAATCCGACAACAATAGTCTCTTTGTTGGCATTGGCCATTTTAAGATCGGACTCATTGATAGCTCCAACCCCAAAACTAATAATTTTATAAGAAATTTCTTCATTGTTTAATTTACTTATTTCTTTTTCTATTGCATCCATCGATCCTACAACATCGGTTTTAATTATTATAGGAATTATTTTCCCAGTAGGAGCTCTGTACTTGACTGCCGTTTTGTTTTCAAGTAGAGCACTTTTCATTATTTCAATATAATTTTCGGCCTCCTTTTTACTTACAAATGATTCGAAAGTACTTCCGACTTCTGGCATTGACTCAAAACCTGTAAGTAAGATGGGGGAGGAGAAAGTTGCTTCTTTGATCGGCTTACCTAAGAAGTTTTCCATCATACGAGTAGAGACAAGTGCAGTCCCTGCTACTACTATCATTCCCGACTTAAGTGTCCCATTCTTTATAATGCACGTAGCACTGATTCCACGTTTTGGTTCACGATTGGCTTCTATGATTATTCCTGACGCATTTAATGAGGAGTCTCCTGTGAAGGCTTGTATATCGGAAACTAGAAGTATCATATCTAGAAGCTCATCTACTCCAGTTCCTACTTTGGCAGAAATAGGTACAAAAGGAATGTCTCCACCTAAGCCTTCTAGATAGATACCTTTCTCTACAAGGTCCATTTTAGTTTTTTCTACATTTGCATTTGGTCTGTCTATCTTGTTGATAGCAACGATATAAGGAATCTTGCTTTCTATAATAGTATTGTATGCTTCAAGGGTTTGAGCTTTTACAGAATCTTCCGCAGAGACAACCAATATGGCTATGTCGGCTGCAAATGCACCTCGAGCTCGCATTTTAGAGAAAGCTTCATGTCCAGGTGTGTCTAGGAAAGTAATCTTTCTATCTGTTTTACTTTCATCTTTATGGAATACTTCATATGCACTAATACTCTGAGTAATACCACCTGCTTCACCCTCGACAGTATTGGACTTACGGATGTAGTCAAGCAATGTAGACTTACCATGATCAACATGCCCCATGACTACGACGACGGGGGGTCTTGCTTTTATATTTGTTTTTGTTTTATCTGAATTCATTATTTTGATTTTTCTAAAACTTCTTTTTCTTCGATAGATAATTCAAATTCTGATTTACCTCCTACTATCGGTTTTGCAAATATACTCATACGATCACGAGCATAGAGGCTAGACATTACTACTCCGTTACCCTCATCATTTAAGAATGAGATAGCGAAGCTTTGGTTACTTCCAGCATCTTCAAAAGGATTAAATCGAACTGTTTCTATATTTCTTACAGATTTGTTCAAGCGGGTATCGACAATCTCTAAATGTTCATTTGTTTTTTCTTGTTTCTCTTTAAGTTCCTTCATTTGTTCACCCAAAAGAATCATAACCTCCTCGAGATTGCGAGCCTTGGTTCCAGCGAAAAATTTCTTAAATCTGTACTCTGTCAGACTTATCCATAACAACAATACAACTACAACACCCGATAGAATATAAATAAGAATAGAAATAGTCATCCCAATAGAAGCAAGTCATGGTTTATTATTAAAATAAACCATTTTTGCAAGTTAGCTTAAAATAATAAGTTTACATTTATTTACCCGTTTTCTGTTGAAACCATAGCTTCAAACGGGACACATAACTTAAAAGAGTATATACCAATAAGGCTTTTTTTACAACTTTTTTGGGTGGAGGGCTAAATTTAGACTCTATGATATAATTAATATATGGCTAAAAATATTCACAAAACTTACCTCGATTATGCTTCTGCCACTCCTATAGACAAGAGGGTACTTCGACTTATGTCTTTTTATGAAAAAAAGCTTTTTGCCAATGCTACTTCTATTCATAGCGGTGGAGTAAAATCTAGAACCATTATAGAAGAAGCAAGAGAAAAGATAGCAAGGGGTATGAATGCTCACGGCGATGAAATCATCTTTACTGGAAGTAGTACGGAGAGTATTGCCATGGTTATCCTAGGTGTTGTAAATAATTATCAATTGAACAACAAGGGCCACATTCCTCACATTATTACAAGTACCATAGAACATCCGGCAGTCATAATGAATTTTAAATTATTAGAAGAGAGAGGAAGGGCCGAAGTAACTTATATAAAAGTAAATGAAAATGGAATAGTTAATCCGAAAGATATAAAAGAGGCTATAAGAAGTAACACAGCTCTTATTTCAATAATGTATGCCAACAATGAAATCGGTACAATTGAACCAATCCAAGAAATTGCGAAAGAGATAAGGCATTATAGAAAAGGGAAGGGAGCTCCTCAAGGCCTTGCCTCGGACTCTCTTGAGGCAAGGCCTTTTCCCGCTTCTTATCCCTTATTTCATACTGATGCGACCCAAGCAATTAATTATTTAGATATTTCAAATGTAGATAAGCTGGGTGTAGATATGCTTTCTTTTAACGGTTCGAAAATTTATGGACCCAAAGGAGTAGGTGTCTTGTATAAGAAAAGAGGTATAAAGCTTTCTCCTATCTATAGTGGAGGAGAGCAAGAATTTGGATTACGTTCTGGAACTGAAAATGTCTCTTCGATTGCAGGATTATCTTTAGCATTTGAAATTGCAAACAAAATGAAAGTGAAAGAAGCAGAGAGACTCACTAAACTTCGCGACTATACGATTGGTAAATTGTTAAAAATAAACAATGATAACTTTAAAATAGTTTTAAATGGTAATACAAAAAACAGACTTCCGAATAATATAAATATTTCAATATCTAACATTTCAAGCGAGCTTCTGGTAATAGAGCTTGATGCCAAGGGGATAGAAGTTTCTGCCAAGTCGGCGTGCAAAAGTGGAGAGGATGATGAATCGTATGTGATAACAGAAATAAGAAAGGCTAAAGGAGAAACTTATAAAGGCGAAGAAGGCTCGCTCCGCATCACCCTCGGACGTGATACCAAAAAGACTGACATAGATAAATTCATCCTTACTATAACTAAGATTTTAGATAAATATAAAAAGTGGAAAAAATAAGTAGATATGATAGAATAGAAAGATGGATATTAAAGATTTAGACAAAAAACAGCTGGTTTTACTTACACTCCTGATTACTTTTGTAGTGTCTATTGCTACGGGTATTGTGACTGTCTCGCTTATGAATCAGATGCCGAAAGCCATACCACAGACTATAAATAACGTAATTCAAAGAACTATAGAGAAAGTAACAACAGTAGAAACGCAAGTGAAGGAAAGTACTCCAACTACAAATACACAAAATGGAAGTATTGTCCTTGGAGATGGAGATGCTGTCGTGTCTATCTATGCAATAGACAGTAGTATTCCTGTCACAGAGGCAACGAATCAATCCACACTTTCTGCTACAGATGGTACAGCTGAGACCCCTACAACAACAAAAGAACTTGGACAAGGTATTATAATTTCAGATGTAGGGCTAGTGCTTGTGGATTCATCTATATTGACTGATAGTTTAAAGTATAAAGTAATTTTAAATAAGACAGACTTTGATGCAACGGTTTTGAAGAAGTTTACGAACGGATTTAGTATTTTAAAAATTTCAGAGAAGAAAGCTATTATTGAAACATCAGCAAAGACTGATGAATCAAAAGTAACGCAATAATTTTTTATTAATATCTTTACTAGTCACTAGAACCTAGTTACTAGAACCTAATTTATGCCCCCATTCAATCATTTTACAACTAAAGCCAAAGAAGTTATTAGAAAGGCTCACGAGCTGGCTATTGAACGTGGGCAGAATCATGTGAACACTCTACACCTACTCATATCGCTTCTTATTCAAGAAGATTCAGTAGTTATATCAATACTAGAGAAAATGGATATCGATACGACTCTCTTAGTAGACAACTTAAGTGACATGATAGAGTCACCTGAGAATAGGAATACCTTGTCTCCATCATATCAACTGTATCTTACTCCAGACTTAGCTCAAGTTATCGAAAGCTCTAGCAAGATAGCGACTGATATGAAGGATGACTTTGTATCAACTGAGCATTTGTTCTTCTCTCTACTTGAAACTCCGGGTGAGGCACGAGAGTTACTTGGCAAATTTAAAATCAATAAAGACCAAGTTCTAGAAGTTCTAAACCAGCTTAGGAAAGAGAAGGGTAGTGAGGTAAACACTCCCAAGCAACCCAAACTCATCAACAAATTTACAAGGAATCTTACTTTGCTTGCTCGTCAAGACAAGCTTGACCCAGTCATAGGGCGTGATACTGAGATCATGCGTATGATGCAGATACTTTCTCGTCGTACGAAGAATAACCCTATACTTATAGGCGAGGCAGGTACTGGTAAGACGGCAGTCGCAGAAGCTTTGGCACAAAGAATTGCTAAAAATGATGTACCTGAAAGTTTGAAAGACAAAGAAGTTGTATCCTTAGATTTGGGACTTCTTCTTGCCGGTACCAAGTACAGAGGAGAATTTGAAGAGAGACTTCGTGGTATCTTGAAAGAAATAGAGAAGGCTGAAGGCAAAATTATACTCTTCATAGATGAGATCCATACTATTGTCGGAGCAGGAAGCTCTGAAGGATCTCTCGATGCTTCCAATATGCTAAAGCCTGCACTCGCTCGAGGAGAGCTTCGTGCTATAGGTGCGACAACTTTAAAGGAATACCAGAAGCATATAGAGAAGGATCCTGCACTTGCAAGAAGGTTCCAACCTATATTTATCGACGAGCCAAGTGTGGACGATACTATTGCCATTCTTCGTGGACTCAAGGAGAAGTATGAACTTTTCCATGGAGTTCGAATTACAGATGATGCTATAGTTTCTGCGGTAACTCTCTCTACTCGCTATATTACAAACAGATATCTTCCCGATAAAGCTGTGGATCTTATCGATGAAGCTTCTTCGGCTCTCCGTATCGCACTTGAAAACAAGCCTCCAGTTCTAGAAGATGCTCATCGCAAAATTATGCGTTTCGAAATAGAGAAGGAAGCATTGCTAAATGAGATTGGCAGAGACTCAGGTAAAACTGAATCAAGCAAGAAGGCTCATGCACGTGTCAAAGATATAGACAAAGAAATAGGTAACTTGAAAGAAAAGACTCACGAGCTAGAACTCAAATGGAAAAATGAGAAAGAGACAGTCGTAGAGATTCGCGGTATTAAAAAAGAATTAGAAACTTTGCGTCTCGAAGGGGAGAATGCCGAAATGCACGCGGACTTGGCACGAGTTGCTGAAATACGTTATGGAGAGATTCCAGACTTGAAGAAGAAGTTAGATACCAAGCTTGCCAAACTTAAGAAGTTACAAAAGTCTCGAAGAATTCTGAAAGAAGAAATTACCGCCGAAGATATTGCTGAAGTCGTTTCTATGTGGACAAGTATTCCACTTTCGAAAATGCTTGAGGAAGAAAGAGAAAAGTTGGCCAACATAGAAGATGTTCTCCGGGCTCGTGTAATAGGGCAAGATGAAGCTATTAAGAAAATTGCAAATGTTGTTCGCAGGAATAGAGCTGGAATTTCAGATCCCAACAAGCCCATCGGCTCATTTATCTTCTTGGGTCCTACAGGTGTAGGGAAAACTGAGCTTACGAAAGCTTTATCGGAATTCATGTTCAACGATGACAAGGCCTTGATCAGAGTGGATATGAGTGAATACATGGAGCGTCATAGTGTCTCCAAGCTCATCGGCTCACCACCGGGCTATGTTGGTTATGATGAGTCAGGCAACCTTACAGAAGCTGTGCGTCACCGACCGTATTCTGTAATTCTTTTTGACGAGATTGAGAAAGCTCACCCAGAAGTTTTCAACGTGCTTCTGCAAGTTCTTGACGAAGGACGTCTGACAGATGCCAAGGGTAGAATAGTGAACTTTAAGAATACGATTATAATCCTTACTTCAAATATTGGTTCACAGTTTATCGAGAAGATGGAGACTTTAGGCTTCACCAATAAATCAAAAGTAGATGAGTATACCCAGACTAAAGAAAAAGTATTAGAATCATTGAAGGATTATTTCCGTCCAGAATTCTTAAATAGACTCGACGATACAATTGTTTTTGATATTCTTTCCCTTGAAGCTATCAGGCACATTGTAGATTTGAAGATAAAGGTGGTAGTGGATAGATTAAAGGCTAAAGAAATTGGTTTTGAAATTTCAAATGATGCGCTCACTTACTTGGCAAAGGAAGGCTACAACCCTCACTATGGAGCAAGGCCACTAGGTAGACTCATACAAGATAAAATACTTAATCCTGTGGCGACATTTATAATAGGCAAGGGGGTGAAGAAGGGAGATATTGTAAACGTCACAATGAAAAATAAGGAAATTATAGTAGAGATGAAGAAGGGGACAATGGTATCAAATGTAAGAGTAAAGGGAAGAATAGGAGTGAAATAAATAATAAACACCTGATTAAATAATCAGGTATTTATTGTTTATTTATAATATTTTTGTCCATATTTAGACATAGATTTTATTATAGTATTCAACCCAGAACCTTTTTTTGTAATTGTATAATAGTGTTCTGTTTTCTCAATAATTCCTTCTAATTCTAATTGTTTAATTTTTTTAGTTAGTGTTCTTGTGCTAATACTTTCTAAGGAACTCTCAAGATCTCCAAATCTCATTTTTTTGTTTAAAATATCGCGAATTATAAGCATTGTCCAAGGATCTGATAACAATAATGCAACTTTTGCTATTGGGCATTTACTATGTTTACTCTTGTTCATATTATAGACAGATATTAACATTTATGCTTTAACAAGTAAAGTACTTTACAAAGTAAAGTAAATAGATTACAATAATATTATTAATAAATTAATAGAAGTATAAAATAACATGAATAAGTGGAATATAGACACAATGCATTCAATAATAGGTTTTAAAGTAAAACATTTAATGATTTCAAATATTAGAGGTCAATTTAATAAATTTGATGGAAGTGTAGAGATGGAGGACAGTGACTTTACTAAAGCCTCAATAAAGTTCAAGGCCGAAACCAATAGTATAAGTACCAATAATGCTGATAGAGATGGACATCTGATGTCTCCAGATTTTTTTGACGTTACTAAATTCCCTATATTATCTTTCATGTCAAAAAAAATAATAGAGAATGGGAAGGATAGTTTTGTTATGACCGGAGATTTGGATATACATGGGGTAATTAAAGAGGTTAGTCTAGATGTGAAGCTAAATGGGGCTGGAGAGAATATGAACAAAGAGAGTGTTATGAGTTTTGATGCTTCGGGAACTATTAATCGTAAGGATTTTGGGTTGAACTGGAGTGCTACTTTAGATAAAGGTGAAATAGTTGTTTCTGATAATGTTGATTTGGATATAAGTGTAGAGTTAGTTAAGAGTAATTCTTAATAAAAGTATTAATTTATGAAAATAATAGCCTTATCTTCCTCTCCTTCACGTAATAGGAATTCTGATACAATGCTCGACAATTTTATTGTTGGGATGAATAAAGTTGCTGGTATTGAAGTAGAGAAGATATACTTAGAAGACATCCCTATTGATTTCTATAATTATGAGAATAGTGTTGGCCCTGCTTTGCATGAAGAAAAGTTTAGAGATCTTATTAATAAAATTAAAAATTCTGACGGGCTCGTTATAGCAACTCCGACTTATAATTTTTCGGTTCCAGCACGATTGAAAAATTTTATAGATAGGATTAGATTTCTAGCCTTAGATTTAACCGAGCGTAATAAGTTTGGACAACCAGTAGGGAAGCTATCTTATCTTAGGACTTATTTTCTTGTATCTGGGGGAACTCCAAATTGGGCTGAAACTATTCTTTTCTTTGCTTTTCCTTCTTTTTGGCTAAGAGGTGTGTTCTTATACTTTGGTGCTAAGGTTCTAGGAGCTTTCTATACTGGGAATATTAAAGCATTTGAGGATAAAGTTATTCTTAATAAATGTATTAGAAAAGGTGAAAAATATGCAAATATGGTACAAGCCAAGAAGGGGAATTCTATACTAGAAAGAATTTTCTGGAGAGCTCCACAAGTATAAGTATTATTTTATAGACAGTAATTTGTATTTTTGTTTTAGTAAATATATAATTACTCTTATGCAAGAAGAAAAGGTTTTATTTGTTGCCACGGTTTGCCTTCCTGTAAAAGAAGGGAAAGTTCTTCTTGGTATGAAGACAAGGAAGATAGGTATGGGTTGCTGGAATGGCTACGGAGGAGGAGTGGAAGACGGAGAAACTATCTTAGAAAGTGCAATAAGGGAGCTTGAAGAAGAATCTGGATTAAAAGCAAAGATAGAAAATTTAGAGAAAGTAGCTATTGTGGACTTTCATAATGAGAAAAGTGATGGAAGTATGTTCGTATCACGGGTCCACTTTTTCTTGGTGAAAGATTGGAAGGGAGAACCCAAAGAGACAGAAGACGGAGCTATGATAACTCCAACTTTCTTTAATTTCACTGATTTACCTTATGACAAAATGATGCCAGCAGATAGAGAATTCTTCCCATATATTTTGAGTGGTAAGAAGGTTCTAGTAGAGTCCCACTACACTCCATTCCAGAAAGAACTGAAAAGAGAAGTGAAAATACAAGAGGTAGAAGAATTACCTGAAGATTAACAAAAATCGTGAGGCCTTGCCTCACGATTTTTGGTTTGACAAAAGGTGAAATTATAGTAATCTATGAATGAACTATATAGCTCAAAAACAAGTATACTCGTAAAGGGAAAAACAAGCACAATGCATTAGAAATGACTCTTTTATTGTATTGATTAGAAAGATGTTCATACTCACATCTGTGAGGTGTTTCTATTTCTTAAGAGCAACTTCTGAGTCAAGAAGTTTAATATATGTAGGGTGAGTAACTGCGCTTATATATGTATATAGTTTATTGGAGGAGCACAACAAGTTGCTCCTCTTTTTTCTTTTGTGCGCCGGGTTGGATTCGAACCAACGAAGCCCGAAGGCGGGAGTTTTACAGACTCCTGTGATAGACCACTCCACCACCGACGCATAATTCTTTCTTTAAAATATTGATACGCTTTAGTATATCAAAAATTAATTTTTTGTCACTATATCGAATATGTACTAATCCATACTTCATTTGTCTTGAATTTGTATTAATTTTTTCTCTAACGTATGGTTTTGAAAATTGTTCACTTGGGATTCCGGTTTTTTTACTCCAAAATTGCATTAATTCTGAAATACTTTGATCATTGTAGCAATATAATAAAACATGCAGACGTTTTTCGTCGAGCTTATAGCAAGTTCTTAGAAATTTCATAAAAGTAATTATCATATCAGAGTCACTGTTTGCAAAATCAACTCCGCTACTCTTTGAGGTTTTATATCCTTCAGCCCAATATAACATTAGTCCCGCAATTAAAATTTTTTTAGATTTTTCATTATTTATTTTACGAATCTGAAATGAAGCTGGCTTTTTTATGAATCGTATTTTTTGAACCATACTCATTGATCGACGGGGGATTTTGGCTTTTCTCATGGCGTATACAATTGCATCAAGAGGTACTTTAAAATATTTTGCTATATCCGACATTGTATTGCCTTCAGTATACATTTTTTTAATCTTTTTATATTGGCTTTTTTCTATTTTTGCCATGTATATATTATATCATCTTAACTTACTTTAAGTCAAAGTGCTTTGTGTTATTAACTGTTTGTATTGACTATAAGTAATTATGTATTTCAATTTGTTATTTATTTTTCAACATTTAAAAAATATGCTAAAATACAAGATATGTCACAACTTTATAGTAATTCAATTTTTTGGATAGATATAGAAAAGATTAAGCCGAACCCTTTTCAGCCTCGTCGTGAGTTTGACGAAGCAAGGTTGAGAGATTTGGCTGATTCGATTCGTCAGTATGGTATTTTGCAACCGCTTACAGTTTCTCGTATTGAGATAGTTAAAGAAGACGAAGGTATAGTAGTAGAGTACGAGCTCATCGCTGGAGAGAGAAGGCTCCGAGCTTCAAAGCTTGCTGGGCTCACACAAGTCCCAGCTATTATTCGTGTGGGAGACGACAACATGGCCAAGCTTGAACTTTCTATTATTGAGAATCTTCAACGCGAAGATTTGAATGCAGTCGAGCGTGCTCGTGCATTCTTCCGACTTGTAGAAGAGTTTAAATTTAATCATACTCAGATTGGTCAAAAAATGGGGAAGAGTCGCGAGTACGTCTCCAACACTCTTCGTCTACTTGCACTTCCACAAGAAATGCTTGATGCTCTATCTGCTGGTAAAATAAGCGAAGGCCATACACGTCCTATCCTTATGCTTTCCGATAGGCCCGATGAGCAGTCTGTGCTTTTCAAAGAAATCATGTGGAAGAAGCTCACTGTCCGTGACGCAGAGAAGATTGCTCGCAAAATTGCCTTTGATAAGGTTCGAAAGAAGGAGTATATTCAAGACCCAGAAATAAGCGAAATAGAAGGGAAGCTTCAGGAAACCCTTGGTACGAGAGTTCACATAGAAAGGAAAGAAAATGGAGGGTATATCACTATCGACTTCTTTACCAACGATGATCTTCGTACAATTCTCGATATCATTAAATCAAAAAATAATGAAGGTGGTAACCCTAATCTAATGCTTGAGAAATTTATCTCTCAGAAAGAGGCAGAGAATAAAGCAGGGGAGGTGGAAGTTTCAGTACCTGATGGAGAGGTTTTGATAGTAGAAGATTCACAAGATGATATGCATTTAATAGACGATCGTACTAATGAAGAGGTGAAAAAGGCAGAGGAAGATGTAGACCTCTATAATATTAAGAATTTTTCAATCTAATAAACTAAAAACTTACAGGCAAGGCCTGTAAGTTTTTAGTTTATTTTTAGTTTTTCCCGAATGATAGGAATTTAGACAGGAGACTATGCTGTTTTAAATAGGCATTTATTTCTCTACGAGCGAGAGTCGTCTTTGCATAGTCAAGCCATTTAGATGTTGGGTTTGTATTTTTATTTACTTGTATTTCTACTATATCATGAGTTTTAAGGACAGTTCCCAATGATGAATTTTTCCCATTTACTCTTGCTCCCTGAGCATGATTTCCTATATCTGTGTGTATGGCATAAGCAAAGTCTATAATTGAAGAGCCATCAGGTAGGTCGATAATGTCACCCTTTGGTGTAAATATGAAAACTCTATCTTTAAAGAAATTCATATGAATTTTTTCTAAAAATTCTTTTGGTTTCTCATCTTCATGTTCTTTGTTTAAATCATGAAGACGGTTTACCCATTCTAATTCTTTAAGATCAGGATTTTTCTCTACACCATTAGATTTATATATAAAATGTGCTGCTATACCATTCTCAGCTTGTTCATGCATTTCATGGGTTCGTATCTGTATCTCCACAATTCCGCCGGTTCCTGTGAAGATTGTAGTATGAAGACTTTGGTATCCATTTGCTTTTGGCATTGCAATATAGTCTTTAATACGATTAGGTACGGGTGTCCATTCTCCGTGAATAATACCTAGTACATGATAGCAGTCAGACACAGTATCTACCATTACACGCATTGCGATAATGTCATATATCTTACCGATATCCATATTGTACTTTTGAAGTTTTTTCCAAAGAGAATATAAATGTTTCTGACGGTAGTCTATTTTTGTATTTTTAATTTTTGCTTCTAATATTTTTTCATTTAGTCTGTCTCTTACTTCAATTAAATATCTTTCCTTTGCATCCTTTCTCTCTAGGAGCATTTTTTTTACTTCCTCATATTCTTTAGGGTATGCATATCTGAAAGCCGCATCTTCAAGACGACCCTTCAAGCGACCCATAGAGAGTCTGTCTGCTAGGGGAGCGTATATTTCAAGAGTTTCGAGAGCTATACGTTTTTGTTTGTCAGGGCGGATATGTTCAAGAGTTTCTATATTATGAAGTCTATCTGCAAGTTTGATAGTAAGCACTCTTAAATCTTCTGCCATAGATACAAAGAATCTTCTCAAGTTTTCAACCTTACGCTCGATACCTTTGTATCTAACAGTTCCTAGCTTGGTGACGCCACTAATAAGAGAAAGTATTTCTTCCCCAAATTCTTTTTTTATATCTTCTTCTGTTATAGAAGTGTCTTCTATGACATCATGAAGTAAACCAGCAGATATTGTTTTTGCTTTCATTCCTAATTCAGCCAAGTTTTTTGCTGTTGCAAAAACGTGGTTGAAGTATGGTTCACCACTTTTACGAAGTTGCCCCGAGTGAGCCTTCTTTGCAAAATCGTAAGCTCTTTGTATAAGCTCAACGTCTTCCTTCTTTAATTTATGGGCTAAATCAAGTATTTCTTCTACCTTTGGTTTCATAGACATAATTATATAAAAACTAGCTTTTTTTAGCTAGTTTTTATATTGTGTATTATTTTTTGTTAGATTTTATATTATCGCCAAGTTTATGCGGGTTATGATTTCTACACATTTTATTACTACATCTTTCCGGAATAGTTTTTGTACCTTCCATCATCAGTGACTGACAGAGTTCACAAATGTTTCCTGTGGGTTTTGCTTTAATAGCATTTTTACAATCTGGGTAATTGGAACACGAATAGAATATTCCAAAGCGTCCCTTTCTTTCCATCATTTTGCCTTTATTACAAGTTGGGCAAGTTATGTCTGTCATTTTTCTTTTTATTTCTTCTTCGTCTTGTTTTATAAATTTGCATTTGGGATAACGAGAACATGATATGAAAGTTCCACCACCATCACGTCTGACTCTTATGACAAGTTTTCCTCCACCACTTTTACCTTTCTTCTCCCCACAAGTTGGGCAAATCTCTCCTGTTTCTTTTGGTCCATCTAGAACTTCTCCTTCGATAGTTCTAGCACCATCGCAGTCTGGGTATTTGCTACAAGAGTAGAATTTACCTCCACGGGAAAGTTTAACTATCATCCTACTTTCACACTTAGGACAAAGTATGTCACTTGGAGCTTCTCCCATATTTGTAGCCTTGGCGAGTTTTTCTTTTTCTTTTACATCTTTTTGGAATGGTGCATAGAAGTCTTTCAATGTCTTTATATATTCTCTTTTACCATTTGATATATCGTCAAGCTTATCTTCCATATCCGCAGTGAAAGTATCACTAATATATTCACCGAAATTTTCTTCAAGGAAACTTGAGACCACGTCCCCAGTGTCAGTGGGGAACAATGTCTTGCCTTCTTTTCTGACGTAGCCTCTATCTTCGAGAGTTTTCATTATCGATGCATATGTAGAAGGTCTTCCTATGTCACGAGCTTCAAGCTCTTTCACAAGCCCTGCTTCAGTATAGCGGTTGGGTGGTTCTGTGGCCTTTTCTGTACTATTTAATTCTATAAGCTTTAATTCTTCGCCAACGGTAACTTCTGGAAGTTCTACATCCTCTCCTCGAGCCCCTGTTTCGCATATGAGCCACCCGGGGAAAAGTACTCGTGAACCATTGGCAGTAAAGTCAGGAATCTTATTTTCTTTTAAGTTGGCTGTTATTTTTGTTTTTAATAATTTAGCATCAGACATTTGTGAAGACACAACTCTTTCCCATATGAGTTGGTAAAGTTTGTGTTGCTCTTCATTTGCTCCAGCATTTAATTGTTCTATATGTGTTGGGCGGATTGCTTCGTGGGCTTCTTGAGCATTTTTTGATTTTGCTTTATATGTATGTTTCTCGGCATATTCTTTACCATATTTTTTTTCTACGAGTGCAATTATTTGGTTTTGAGCTACAAGACTCAAGTTGGTACTATCAGTACGCATGTAAGTTATAAATCCTTGCTCATAAAGTTTCTGTGCGACCTGCATTGTTCGTGAAGGGGAGAATCCAAGTCTAGTACTTGCTGTCTGTTGAAGGGTAGAGGTTGTAAAAGGAGCACGAGGTTGCCTCTTCTGTTCACTCGTTTTCAAATCTTTTACATACCACTTTTCTTTATTGCCAAGTTCCAAAATGTTTTTTACAATTTTTTCGTCGCGAGGTTCTTCTACACAAGACAAAGTTATTTTGTTTTTTTTGTGTGTTTCAAAGTTTCCTTCAAGAGTCCAATATTGTTCAGGTATGAAAGCACGAATTTCTCTTTCCCTTTCCATTATGATACGGAGTGCAGGAGATTGAACTCTACCAGCCGAAAGGCCGTATCGGACTTTCTTCCAGATTATTCCAGATAGGTCATATCCTACAAGTCTATCTAGGACTCTGCGAGCTTCTTGAGCCTTTACTAGACTTTGGTCTATATCACGAGGATTTTTCAAAGCTTCTTCTACTGCCTCTTTTGTAATTTCATGAAAGGCTACACGCTTTATCTTGGCTTTTATTTTCTTGTCAGCATCTAAGAGTTCTTTTAAATGCCAAGAGATAGCTTCTCCCTCACGGTCCGGGTCGGTTGCAAGCATTATGGTATCCGCTTTTTCTGAAAGAGTTTTCAAATCATGGACAACTTTTTCTTTGCCTTTTGAAATTTCATAACGAGGAATAAAACCACCCTCTATATCTATGGCATCTTTATTTGATTTCGGTAAGTCGCGTATATGTCCAACAGAGGCGCGTACGGTATAAGCGCCGTCCAAATATTTTTCTATTGTCTTTGCTTTCGATGGTGATTCAACAATTAATAGTTTCATTGTCTATATTAGTAACACCTTCTAATTATTTTTGCAAATAATTGTTTATTTAAATTTTTCTAATCTCCCCTAATTCTTCCTTAATCAAATCTTTTAGTTCCATTATGGAGAGTAGGGCATTAGCTTCGCCGATGTTCATGCCGAGTTCACGGATGAGGTCGTTGCGTTCCATTGGCTCACGCAAGAGTTCAATAATTTTCATTTCATTTTTTCCGCAGTCGGCGTACTTTTCTTTGTCTGTTTGCTTGGACTTTTCAATATTGAATCCTAGGGCGATGAGAATTTCCTCACTGTTGGTTACAGGGGTGGCTCCTTGTTTGATGAGCCAGTTTGTCCCATTTGAGTTTGAAGAGAAGGCCGAGCCTGGGACTGCTAGAACGTCGCGGTTGTAGTCGAGAGCAAGACGAGCAGTGACAAGTGTACCTGACTTTTCTTCTGCTTCTATTATAAGTACAGCTTTAACCATTCCGGCCATTAATCTATTTCTTCTTACAAAAGAGTACAAAGCTGCTGGGCATGACGGTTCAAGTTCTGATATTACACACCCGCCTTTGTCTACTATTTCTTGGGCAAGTTTTATATTACTTCTTGGATGCAGGACAGTATTATCAAGTCCAGAGCCAGGGAATGCAATCGTTGTGAGCCCAGTATCTAGTGCTATTCTATGTGCAATACTATCCATGCCGATAGCAAGCCCTGAGACTATGACTATAGGGTAGCCTTTGAGTCCTCTTATTAATTTCTCGCAAATATCTCTACCATACGAGGTGTATTTACGAGAGCCGACAACTGCCAAATAGATCATATCTTCACTCGGAAGTTTCCCTCGTATATATAGAACTTTCGGCGGTTCCGGTATCTCTAATAAAGCTTTTGGAAATTGTTCCGGTTTTAATTTGTAGACGTCTTCCATGGGATTAGTTTCTAGTAATTAGTTGTTTGTGACTAGTAATTTAAATAGTATAACATTTTTTACCGTGCCCCAAAGTAAATTTTGTGAAAAATTTTACTTTGGGGTATACTATATATATGTTAGATATTAAATTCATACGTGAGAATAAAGATATAATTAAAGAGGGTGCCAAGAAGAAGCACATCGAAGTAGATATAGATAAGCTTCTTGATATTGATGAAAAGCGTCTCGAGATTCTTTCACGTGTTGAATTCTTGCGAGGAGAGCAGAATAAAATGAATAATTCTATCGCCACAGAGAAAGACATGGCTGTTCGTGGACAAATGATAGGAGAAATGAAAATGGTAAAAGAAGAGCTAGTGGGTAAAGAAGAAGAATTAAGAACCGTTATGACAGAATGGCAATCGTTGATGCTTACAGTTCCTAATATTCCTGATATGTCAGTGCCTGAAGGGGAAAGTGATGCTGATAATCAAGAGATAAAAGCTTGGGGAGAGAAAACATCTTTTAATTTTGAGCCAAAGGATCATATAGAACTCATGACCAATCTCAAAATGGTTGACTTTGAACGTGGAGTGAAGGTTCATGGATTCAGGGGTTACTTCCTTACAGGAGATGGAGTTCGTTTGTCTATGGCTATTTGGAATTATGCGATGGATTTCTTTTCAGAGAAAGGCTTCACTCCCTTTATTCCACCAATTGTTGTAAATAGGAAAACTTTCTTTGGTACAGGGTACTTACCTCAAGGTGAAGATGATTTGTATAAAACTCAAGATGGGGATTTCTTGGCAGGTACAGCGGAGGTTCCACTTATGGGTTTCCATGCGGATGAAATTTTGAAAATTGAAGAGTTACCTAAAAAATATTTAGGATTTTCTCCTTGTTATAGAAGAGAAGCTGGAAGTCACTCAAAGGATGTAAAAGGATTGATAAGAGTTCATGAATTCTACAAGCTCGAGCAAGTGGTTCTATGCACTGCTTCTCATACTGAAAGTGTAGCTTTCCATGAAGAAATAAATCGTAATACTGAAGAATTTATAGAATCATTGGGAATTCCATATCGTACTGTCGTAAATTGTGGAGGGGATTTGGGGATGGGTCAAGTGAAGAAGTATGATGTAGAACTCTGGGTTCCAAAGGAAGAAAAGTATAGAGAGATTTCTTCTGCCTCTTACTTTCATGATTTTCAGACACGTCGTATGAATATTAGATATAAGGATGAGAATGGCAAGATGAATTATGCCCACTCACTTAATTGCACAGCTATACCAACTCCTAGGATTTTAGTTTCAATGGTAGAGAACTTCCAACAAGCCGATGGCACGATAAAAGTTCCGGAAGTCTTACAGAAATACATGGGGAAAGATATTATTTCATAAATTTTAAAAATAAATGAAAGATATTCCTACATCACCACGAATAGCTTTGATTAAGCGCAATCGTAGAATTCGACGATTGCGTTTAATTATATTATTTTTTATACTTTTTATATCTCTTGTAGGAGCTCTTTCGTATTTCTCGTCACATCCAAAGATTGTGATAGATAAGATAGTAGTTATAGGAGATAATATTATAGATGAGAAAGACATAGAATCTAGTGTTAGGGTGAAATTGTCAGGTAAGTATGTATGGCTCTTTTCTCGTTCTAACTTTCTCGTATATCCACATGATAAGATTTACAAAAGTCTTATAACAGAATTTCCTAGAATAGAAAAACTTACAATAAAAAGATCTGGATTCAATACTTTAAAAGTTGAATTAGAAGAGCGTACTGGTTCATATTTGTATTGCGGAGTATCTATTCCTCTAAATAAGGAAGAGATAGGGGAGAATTGTTACTTTGTAAATAATGATGGATATATTTTCGACAAAGCACCATACTTCTCAGGAGATGTATATTTCAAATATTATACAAAGATAAAAGGAGATGCTAATAATCCGTTGGGTACGCAGATGTATGAGAAAGAAAGGTTCCATGAATTAGTGAGACTCATGGATGGAGTTATATCCTTGGGGTTTAATCCATCTTATCTTGTTGTTGATTCAAATGGCATATATTCTCTTTATTTAAAATCGCAAGGGAATTCAAATCCTAAAATACTTTTCAAGGAAGATAATGATTGGGTAACAATATTGGATAATTTCTCTACAGCCATGAAGGAGAAAGAATTTGCAAATGAAATAAATTCAAAGTATGATACTCTTCTATATATAGATCTTAGGTTTAAGAATAAGGTACTATATAAGTTTAATTAAAGACGAAATAAAATAGTCTTATCAGAGGGGCCGGCGGAGGGCGACGGCCCGAGCAATGAGCAAATTTCTAGCAAGAAATTATGCGGACCCGATGAGAAGAGCTATTTTATGAAGACTTTAATTTTCAAATTTATGAAATTCTGGGATAAATTACCAAAACCGTTTTTTTGTTTAGCGCCAATGGCAGACGTTACCGACGTGGCTTTTCGAAGTATGTTTGCCAAGTATGGCAAGCCAGACGTGATGTGGACCGAGTTTGTATCGGCAGACGGTTTATCAAGCAAGGGACGTGAAGTTTTGAAATATGATTTGCTTTATAGTGAGAAAGAAAGGCCAATAGTTGTTCAACTTTTTTCTTCCAATCCCGTCAAAATGCGTGAGGCTTCTAAACTTTGTGCCGACTTAGGATTTGACGGTATTGATATAAATATGGGTTGCCCTGACCGTTCTATAGAGAAGCAAGGTGCAGGAGCAGCAATGATGAAGGATATAAAGAAAGCCGGAGAGATTATAGAAGCGGTGAAGGATGGTATAAAGGACTCTAAAAAGAAGAAAGCTAAAAGTATGTCTATATCTGTAAAGACTCGTATTGGTTATAATAAAAATCAGATAAGTGAATGGATTCCTTTTTTGCTTTCTCAAGATATTGATGCTTTGACTGTGCATGCTCGTACAAGGAAAGAGATGTCCCTAGTTCCAGCAAGATGGGAGCACGTGAAGGAAGTAGTAGAAATAAGAAACAAGATGGGGGTGAAAACAAAAATAATAGGCAATGGAGATGTCAAAAGTTTAGAAGATGGGATAAGGTTAGCTAAAGAAACTGGCTGCGATGGCATCATGGTAGGCAGAGCTGTCTTTGGTAACCCTTGGTTTTTTGGCAGGGAGAGGCCTTGCCTCAAGGGAGCCAGAGGCAAGGCCTCAAGGAGCCAAGAAATTTCAATAAAAGAAAAATTGAAAGTTCTAGTTGAACACACAAAGCTCTATGATAAACTTTTAGGAAAGGTTAAAAACTTTGCCGTTATGAAGAAACATTATAAAGCCTATGTGAATGGCTTCGATGGGGCCAAGGAGCTTCGTGTAAAACTCATGGACACTAGTAATTCAAAGGAAGTAGAAACTATAATTAAAGAATTTCTAAAAACTCTTTAATTTGCTATAATCAACTTATGCAAGAAAAAAAAGATTCTAATATTGCACTATATCGTAAATACCGCCCAGAGAACTGGGATGAGGTTATAGGACAGGATCATATAGTGAAGGCTATAGGGGGAGCACTTAAGGCTGGGAAAGTTTCCCATGCATATCTTCTGTGTGGTCCACGGGGGACAGGCAAGACAACCATTGCTCGTATAATAGCTTCCGAGCTTGGTTCATCTGTTAATGACATATATGAGCTAGATGCAGCTTCGAATCGTGGAATTGATGATGTCCGCAGTATTCGTGAAAGTGTGGGAACAATGCCTTTCGATTCTAAGTACAAGATTTATATTCTCGATGAAGTTCATATGTTTACCAAGGATGCTTGGAATGCACTCCTTAAGACTATTGAAGAGCCTCCAAGTCATGTTATTTTCATACTTGCTACTACTGAGCTTGAGAAAGTTCCTGAGACAATTGTTTCTAGGTGTCAGAGTTTTATATTTAAAAAGCCTACAGACAATATTTTAACATCAGCCGTTACAAATGTCGCTAAGAAAGAAGGCTATACACTCGAAGAAGGTGGCGCAGGACTTATAGCACTTCTTGCAGATGGAGCCTTCCGTGATGCTTATGGAACTTTGCAGAAAGTTATATCTTTTTCTAGAAGTAATCAAATAAGTCTTTCTGATATAGAGGAAGTTACTGGCTCTCCAAATGCAGTCCTTGTAGATGAATTCTTGAATGCAATAGCTCATAAAGATATTGAGAGAGGTTTTATAACTATAAAGAAGGCCAGTGATCAAAACATTGAAATGCAAGTTTACTTAAAAATGATTCTTTCAAAACTTCGATATGCTCTCATGCTTCGCTATGCACCTAAGACAAGAACTGAAATAGAGAAAGTTATATCTGAACACGACATGTTGTACATTACAGAACTGATAGCAAACAAACCAGAACATATATCTTCAGCTACTTTGGCTATCTTACTTGAAGCATATCAATCTCTTAAGAATGCCGTTATTAATGAATTACCTTTAGAGATGGCTCTAGTGAAGATTTTAAATGAAAAATAATAGTAAAATTTGGGATATTATAGTTATTGGTGGAGGAGCTTCTGGTATGATGGCTGGAGCTGTAGCAGGGGCACGCTCCAAGTCTGTCCTAATCTTAGATAAGAACAAAAGCCTGGGAGAAAAGTTTAAAATCACAGGTGGCGGACGTTGCAATATTACAAATGCTGAACCCGATATTCACAAAATGCTAAAAGTTTATGGTGAAGGTGCCCCATTCCTCTATTCACCTTTTTCTATTTTTGGAGTGAAGGATACATTTCAATATTTTGAATCAAGAGGTCTTCCTTTGGTTGTTCAAGCTCGTAATAGGGTCTTTCCTATTACAGAGAAGGCTTTGGACGTTTTTAATCTTTTGAAAAAAGATTTAGACAAAAATCACGTCGTAATAAAAAATAATTGCCGAGTTATAAAAATAAATATAAAGAATAATCTCGTAGATTCTGTAGAAACAAATGATGGATTATATTTTGCGAAATCTTTTATTCTTGCGACTGGTGGTCTTTCACATCCAGAGACTGGCGCTACTGGTGACGGATTTAATTGGCTTAAAGACTTGGGACATGAAGTGAAAACTCCAAGCCCCAACATAGTTCCTATCGCAGTAAGGGATGCCTGGGTTAAAAGTTTAGCAGGGGTAACTCTTTCTTTTATGAAGATTACTTTCTTTCTAGAAGGGAAAAAGCAATTTTCAAAAATAGGCAAAATTCTCTTCACCCATTTTGGTCTCTCCGGTCCGCTTATTTTGAATAGCTCTCGTAAAGTTTCTGACTTACTTCAGTCTGGCTTAGTGAGAGCTTATATAGATGTTTTTCCTGATACTAATGAAGGAAAATTAGAAGAATTTGTTATTAAAACTTTCGATGCAAATAAAAATAAAATGTGGCGAACTATTCTGAAAGAAATTGTACCAGAAGGCATGACTAAAGCTATAGAACTTATCGATACAGATTTAGATTTTGGTATAAAGGTACATAGTATAAGTAAAGAATCTAGAAAAAAGTTTGTAAAACTTCTAAAGAATCTTCCTATAGAAGTTACAAATCTTATGGGCTATGAGAGATCTGTAGTAGCAGATGGAGGAGTATCACTTAAAGAAGTAAACATGAAAACAATGTCTTCAAAACTAATTCCTAATTTATATATTACAGGAGATCTACTTAATATTAGTAGAAATTCAGGAGGTTATAGTCTTCAGATTTGTTGGACGACAGGGTATATAGCTGGCATGTCAGCATAACAACCTTATCGGATTACTTCTTTTCTATAAATAGCAACAAGACTGTAAAGTAAGCTTAAAACAAGTGGTCCTATAAGGATACCTATAGGTCCCATTAGAGAGATACCACCCAATATTGAGAATAATATGAAGATAGAAGGCACTTCTGTATTTTTCGATATAATATAAGGAGAGAGGATGTTGTCTACGGTTCCTACGAGTACCATTGCCCATAAAAGTAATCCCAAGGCTTGTATCTGCATGCCAGTAAATAGTAAAAACAATATGGAGGGAACAAAGACAATAGAGGTTCCAAGTGTAGGGACAAAAGAGGCAAGCCCTGCGACGACTCCCCATAATGCAGGATTAGGAACTCCGAAAATCCAAAGTCCAACCCAAGATAGAATACCTTGAACGATAGCGATGAAGAAGGAACCCTTGATGATTCTATTTACAGAATCTTTCAAACTAGAAAGTACTTCGTTAATATTTTTTTCTGATAAAGGCAGAATCTTTACCAAGCCTGCTCTCCATGTTTCTCCATCTTTGAGTAAGTAGAACATTGTAAAGATTGTAAGTAGCGCCATTAGGATAGTATTGAAAGTTGCAGTAAAGAAGTTCCCAATATTACTTGAAAGGAAAGAAGTAAGACTTACAACTTTTTCATGTGTATTGAAAGTAAATCCATCGGGCATTAAGTTGTTGATAGAGGTATCTACTTTTTGAATAAAGACACTAGTATCTCCATTTAAAGTTATGAACTGGTAGGCACTTTGTGCTTGCTTGAAGATTACATTTCCTATGAAGAATATTGGTACACATAAAACAAACAAGAAAAGGAGCATGGTTATAAAAGAAGAAAACCCTGATTTATTCTTTGTGATGTTTTTTTTAATCCATAAATATACAGGATTAATAACCACAGCAAAAGCAGCAGCCAAGATGAAGATAGCCAAGAAGGGATAAAGTATCGCTAATGTTAATACAAGCACTATGGCCAAAAGGCCAAATAAAAAGTATTTCTCAGTTTTAGATGTTTCCATGTGTATATTGTAACAAAAATTGGTAAGGTAGGCTAGGAAATTGGGGTATTTGTTTTTATATTTTTGGTATTATATAATACTTACATGATTTCACGATTGTATGTTTTGCCCAAAGGAGAAGATAGCCGAACTAGGCTATTTTTAAAATCGTGGCAAGGTTTAGGATTAAAGGGTAGAATCACACACTTGTCGATTCTTGACACCTACATTATCAATGGAGAACTATCGAGCGGTGAACTTACAAAAGTAGCGGAATCGCTTACGAATCAGAATTTTGAAAAGTTTCTAATCAACGAATTACCAACATCTTTGGACTTGGGGGTAAAAGAGAAAAACTTCTCTCAAATAATAGAAATTGGTTTTTTGCCTGGAGTTACGGACAACGTTGCCCACACAGCCAAGGAAACTATTGTCGATTTATTGCATATAAAAAATGATACAAGCTTAGAGGTCTTCACTTCAAAAGCTTTTTTAATTTCTGGGTCAATTAGTAGTGAAGATGCCAAGAAAGTTTCCCTTTCACTTCACAATCCACTGATTGAGAAAGGTTATATATATGATATCGGAGAAATTAAGAAAGAGAACAATCTACCATTAAAGATTCCAAAAGTTGTCCTAACTAAACAGAAAGATTTTATAGAAGTTCCTCTTTCACTTGCAGATGAAGAGCTTATTAAAATAGGCAAAGAAGGAATTTTGGGGAATGATGGTGTACGTAGAGGTCCACTTGCTTTGGATCTAGAATCCATGAAAGTTATAAAGGACTATTTTAAAACTCTTGGCAGAAATCCCAAAGACATAGAGCTGGAATCTTTGGCCCAGACTTGGTCTGAACATTGCAAGCATACGATTTTCGCCAATCCTATTGATGATATTAATGACGGCTTGTATAAAACTTATATTAAAGGAGCTACAAATAAAATAAGAGCCCAAAAAGGAAAAGACGATTTTTGTATTTCAGTTTTCTCAGATAACTCGGGTGGAATTGTTTTTGATAAAGATTATTTAGTTACACATAAAGTTGAGACGCACAACAGTCCTTCGGCCCTAGATCCATTTGGTGGGGCAATTACAGGGATAGTTGGAGTCAATAGAGATACTATTGGATTTGGGCTTGGAGCAAAGCCAGTTGCAAATATGTATGGATTTTGCTTTGGGAATCCGTATGATACGAGAGCATTATATAAAGACAAGAATTTAACTCAGAAGATGCTTCCTCCAAAGAGAATAATGGATGGAGTCATAAAGGGGGTAAACGTCGGGGGAAATTGTTCTGGTATTCCAACAGTTTCTGGATTTGTAAAATACGATGATAGTTTTAGAGGTAAGCCTTTAGTTTTCGTAGGGACAGTTGGAATTATTCCTAGGAAGATAAATGGTAAACTTTCCCACGAGAAAGAAGCTCAGAATGGTGACCTTGTTGTGGTAGTCGGTGGAAGAGTGGGAGCCGATGGAATCCACGGTGCAACATTTTCTTCTGTCGCGATGGATTCTACAAGTCCTGCGACTGCAGTCCAGATAGGTGACCCTATAACTCAGAAGAAATTAAGTGATGCGATAGTCAAAGAAGCACGTAGTATGGATTTATATACGAGCATTACGGATAATGGTGCAGGAGGAATATCTTGCTCTATCGCAGAGATGGCCAAGGAATGTGGAGGAGTTGTTGTTGATTTAGAGAAAGTGTCATTGAAGTATCCAGGGCTTCAACCTTGGCAAATTTGGATTTCAGAATCACAAGAACGCATGACTCTATCTGTACCAAAAGAGAAATGGAGTACTTTCAATAAATTAATGGATAGTCGTGGAGTAGAAGCTTCAGTTGTGGGTACTTTCACCAATTCAGGAAAGTGTATTGTGAATTATAATGGAAAAGAAATCATGAATATTTCATTAGAATTTTTGCATGACGGACTTCCTAAGAAACATTTAGAGAGTTCTCCTATAGTTCACAATAATAGTACTCCGAAAATTCCAAAAGGAGAGAATAGGACAAAAGTTTTCGAAGAATTACTTAAAGATAAAAATATTGCTGGATTTTCTTTTATCGCAGATCAGTATGATCATGAGGTTCAAGCTTCTTCTGTATTAAAGCCGTTAGATGGTAGGGGACGAATAAATACAGAAGCGCAAGTATTCAGACCTGTACTTTCTTCTTCGAAGGGAGTAGTAGTTTCAAGCGGGCTTTATCCTACTTATTCTTTTATTAATACTTATCATATGGCTGCTTGTTCTATAGATACAGCCATTCGTAATGCTATTTGTGCAGGGGCTTCACTTTCTGGTTTAGCAATCTTGGATAATTTCTGCTGGTGTTCTTCTTATGACCAGAATAAACTCTATGAGCTTATAGAAGCACTCAAGGCTTGCTATGATTATGCAGTCGGATATGGTACTCCATTTATTTCAGGTAAGGATAGTATGTTTAATGATTTTAAGGGTTATGATGAATTTGGTAATCCTGTGGCGATTTCTATACCTCCCACACTTCTTATTTCTGCGATTGGAGTTATGCCTGATATTTATAAAACAGTCTCGCCTTCATTTAAAAATGCTGGAGACAGTATCTATATATTAGGAGAGACTTTCAACGAATTGGGGGGAAGCGAATATTACAAAATGATCTCAAAGAAAAATGGAGATGAAAATGCTATAGGTAACGACGTGCCGAAAGTTGATTTCAAAAAGAATACGAAAATTTACCAAGCACTAGAAAAAGCAATTACGAAAGAGTTGATTCGCTCTGCAACTTCTTTGACTTCTGGTGGTTTGGCTATTGTTTTAGCTAAAGCATCTATTGGTGGAATGCTTGGAGTAAATATTTCTTTAAAAAATCTTCCAGGCAATTACTCTGGAGTTGACGAAGCTCTCTTCTCTGAAAGTCAGGGTAGAATTCTTGTAACAGTTTCAAAGGAAGATATATCTAAATTTGAAAAGGCAGTGAAAGGAATTGCATATGCCAAGCTTGGAACTGTACTAAAGAATGATAAATTTATTATTCTTGATAAGAACAATAAAAAAGTAATCGATACAAACCTTAAAAAGTTGTTTACAATTTATCATGAGTTTTCAAATAAAATGAGATGAAAAAAAATACTATAAAAAAACCAAAGATTTTAATAATGTCTGGATACGGACTCAACTGCGAAGAGGAAACAAAGTTTGCATTTGAATCTGTCGGAGGCAAGGCTGACATAGTGCATATCAATGATTTGATTACAGAACCCAAAATGCTCTCTAAGTACCAGATACTTGTTTTCCCTGGAGGGTTCTCTTATGGAGATGATACAGGTAGTGGTAAGGCTTATGCCAATAAATTTAAGAATCATTTATCGAAAGAGTTAGAAGAATTCTTGTCTCAGGATACTTTAGCAATTGGTATTTGTAATGGATTTCAGATATTAACTTCCCTGGGTGTTTTGCCGGGAGCTCTCACTCACAACAAGAATGGACAGTATATTGACCGCTGGGTAGATTTGAAATCTATAGGGAAGAGTCCTTGGCTCACTGGTATAAAGGATATTTCTTTGTCGATTGCTCATGGAGAGGGAAGATACCTGATAAGTTCTAAAGAATACAAAGAAATGGTAAAGAATAAGCAGATAGCTTTCACTTATACGAGTGGGGAGATTTGCAAATTCCAAAGTTTAGAAGCCAATCCAAATGGAGCAATGCATGATATTGCAGGGATATTAGGATATCAGGGGCGAGTCTTAGGTATGATGCCTCATCCTGAACGTGCGCAATTCTTCCATCAAACACCACTTTGGCAAACAAAGAAAAATAAAAAAAGAAAAACAGATGAAGGTGCAGGACTTATTTTATTTAAGAATGCAATAAATTATTTTAATAAATAAAGAAATGAAAATTGAATCCCGTTAGAGATAACACTATATATGAATTATAACATTATTAAATTACAAAAAAATATTTATGAAAATCTCTAATGGGATAAATGAAAAATGTGCAGTTTTTGGAATTTGGGATGGCAAAGAAGCTGCTCGTTATGCTTACTTTGGACTCTTTGCGTTGCAGCATAGGGGTCAAGAGCAGACAGGTATAGCATCTACCGATGGGAAGAAAATATTTTCATACAAGAAATCAGGACTTGTAAGTCAGGTATATACAGAGAAGATAATTAAAAGTCTTGAAGGTTTCGCAGCTATTGGACACAACCGTTACTCTACTTCTCGTGGTTCTAGTACAAAGCATGCTCAGCCGATTGTTCACAACGATAAATTTGCTTTTGCTCACAATGGCAATCTACCTAATACTAAAGCATTGGAAGATTTTCTTAAGAATAATAAAATAGTGACGAAGGGACATTCAGATTCTGAACTTATGGCGAAGGCTATTGGGTTTTATATGGATAAAGGAATGTCACTGTCTAAAGCGGTAGAGAAGGCGTATCCACTTTTTACTGGAGCATTTTCTTGTGTAGCACTTTCAACCAAGGAACTCGTTGCCTTCCGTGATCCTAGAGGAATAAGACCTCTAGTAGTCGGAACAAATGGGGAAGAGACAGTTTTCGCTTCAGAGACCTGTGGGCTTCGAACGGTTAATGCTAAATTCTTAAGAGAAGTTCTCCCTGGTGAGTTGGTGACTGTTTCTAAAAGTGGTATGAAAAGTACAATATTAGCTACAGCAGATCCTAAGTTTGATATTTTTGAATTCGTTTATTTTTCTCGTCATGATTGCAAGATACTTGGACAATCTGTCTACGAAGTCCGTAAAAATTTCGGCAAAATGTTATTTAAGGAAAATCCTAAACTTAAACTCGATCTCATCGTTCCAGTACCTGAGACAGCTATTCCTTCTGCTATTGGTTATTCTCATGCATCTGGAGTTCCTTTTGAAATGGCTTTAAATAAGAATAGATATATTCATAGGACATTTATTGAGCCGACTCAAGCCAATCGCGAACAGAAGATAAAAATGAAGCTCACTGTTCTTCGAAGTTTAGTTACAGGGAAAAGAGTAGGAGTCATAGATGATTCGATTGTTCGCGGTAATACTTCTCGAGATATAGCTAAAATGTTCTTTGATTCAGGTGCTAAGGAGGTTCACTTTTTAGTTGCTTCTGCTCCTGTCAAATTCCCAGACTTTTACGGTATAGATACACCTCGTCAAGAAAATTTAATTTCATCACAGAAGACAATCGAAGAGACAAGACAATTCATAGGAGCTACTTCTCTTACTTTCTTATCTATCGATGGCATGGTAAAAGCTACAGGATTACCCAAGGGGCGACTATGCCTATCTGCTTTCAATGGAGAGTATCCATTGCCTATATATGAGCATGAAAAAGAGATAAAGTATGATAGCTTGAGGTTTAAAAATTAATTTTTTATATATGAGGATTGCATTACTTATTTCAGGAGGAGGAACTACAATGGAAGCTATTATCAAAGCTTGCCATAGTGGGGTACTTTCGAGTGTCATACCCGCCTTAGTCATAGCGAGTAAGGAAAATGCGGGAGGCATAGAGAGGGCCAGCAGACTTGGAATAAAAGAAGAGGATATTTTAGTTATAAATCCGAAAAGTTTTGAGACTCGGGAAAAATTTGGAGAGAAAATTATAGAGGAATGCAGAAAGAGAAATGTGGACTTCATTGGTCAATATGGCTGGATGGTAATGACTCCCGAGAATGTAATCAATGAATTTGAGGGAATGATTATCAACCAGCATCCAGGGCCACTCGACACCCGCCAAAATACAAGTAATTCAGGCGGGCAAGCCGGACACCTAGACTTCGGAGGAGTCGGTATGTATGGTATGCGAGTGCATCAAGCTAGACTTTCCTTTGTACAAAAAGTAGAGAGAGATTTCTGGACTGAGGCGACGGCACACCGAGTAACAGCAAAGTTTGACGAAGGTGTAGTATTAAAAAGAAAACAAATACCAATATTACCTGACGATACAGCCGAGAGCTTACAAGCTCGAGTCCTGCTTGTAGAACACGAAGTTCAAATAGAACTACTAAAAGATTTTGTGAGTGGCACTGTATCCGAATTTCACCGTGAAGTTCCGCTTGTCTTGCCAGAAGAAGAGGGAATTCTCGAAGAATGTAAGAAACTAGCAATTAAAATGTACCCAAATGGATAATAGGGGTTAGAATTGGTATAATAATACTATGGAATCAGAAATAAAGAACCTTGCCCCGTACTAATTTTTCGATTAAATAAGATTTTAGATAAAATAAATATACTAATGAAGTGAATAGAAAATATGGAAAAAGAATATAAAAATTTAGTACTGGGGTGTCAGAATTGTAAGGAAGACTTCATTATCGAGCCCGATGACTTTCTATTCTACGAGAAAATCAAAGTCCCTCCACCAACTTTTTGTTCAGAATGTAGAAAAATAAGGAGGATGATTTGGAGAAACGAGAGATCTTTATATAAAAGCAATTGTGATTTATGTAAAAAGAGTATTATTTCAGTATATCCAACTGAAAATACATTTCCTGTATATTGTGTTGATTGTTGGTGGAGTGACAATTGGGATCCTATGGATTATGGTGTTGATTATGATTTTTCCAGACCATTTTTTAATCAGCTTTTTGATTTGATAAAAAAAGTTCCTCGCCAAAGTTTAAATTCTCTCAATAATTTTAATTGTCCATATATAAATTACGCTTGGAATAGCAAGAACAGCTATATGTGTTTTGATTTAGGTTATGGAGAGAATGTGTTTTATTCTAATGCTTGTCACTTTTCAAAAGATTCACAAGACAATAGTTATTCTAAGAAACTTGATTTATGTTATCAGTGTATTGATAGTCAAGAATCAAGTACATCAAGTAATCTTGAAAAATGCAAAGATTGTTTAGATTCTCACTTTTTATATAATTGTAAAGGTTGTTTTTCCTGCATTCTTTGCTCGAATTTAAGAAATCAAAAATATTGTATTCTAAATAAGCAATATACAAAGGATGAATATGAAAAAATAAAAAAAGAATATATTAATGGAAGTTTTTCGGCAAGAGAAAATGTTTCTAAATTATTCAAACAATTAAAGTTAGATTCAATTAATAAAGAAAATAGTAATATTCAAACAAATAATTGTACCGGTAATAATATATGGAATTGTGATAATTGTAAGCAATCCTTTAATATTTTTAAATCTCAAAATTGTAAATTTGTGAATGATATTGATAGTGACTTAAAGGATAGTATGGATTTATCTTGCGCAGCAGAAGGGGAATTGATGTATGAGAGTACTTCTGTCAGTGGGCATAATTTATTTTTTGATGTTCTTGTTGGATTTTCATTAGATGTTTTATATTCTGTTTATTGCATTAAAAATAATAAAAATCTCTTCGCCTGCGTCTCCCTCCGCTCCAAACAATACTGCATCCTCAACCGCCAATACACCAAGGAAGAGTACGAAGAGTTGGTTCCCAAAATCATCCAGCACATGTCCGACCAGCCCTACATAGACTCTAAAGGTAGAGTCTACAAATACGGTGAATTCTTCCCATCTGAACTCTCTCCCTTTGCCTACAACGAAACCATCGCTCAAGAATACTATCCTCTAACCAAAGAACAAGCCCTAGAACAAGGATACAAATGGAAAGACAAAGAAGAACGTAACTATACTATAGATATCCACACAGAAGACATCCCTGACTCTATAAATGACATACAAGACAACGATATCTTAAACAAAGTCATAGAATGCTCCCATAAGGGTACTTGTAATCAACAATGTACTGAAGCCTTCAAGATTATCCCCGAAGAATTATCCTTCTACAGACGTATGAACCTACCCTTACCTCGTCTCTGTCCTAACTGTAGACATTATGAACGCTTAGCTCAACGAAACCCTATGAAGCTCTGGCATAGACAATGTATGAAAGAAGGCTGTACCAATGAATTTGAAACTTCTTATGCCCCAGAACGTCCTGAGATAGTATACTGTGAACGATGTTACCAAAATGAGGTGTATTAGTTATTTGGACATAAGTTGGACTTATGTCTGGAAGTTGCTAAATAAGTGTCTATGGTATAATTGAAATGTAAATATGAAAAAAGAAGATAAAAATAATAAAATAGTTATATATCAAACTAAAAATGGGGCATTAGAGCTTCGTGGGGATGTTAAGAGTGATACAATATGGGCTACACAGGCGCAAATTGCTCTAGTTTTTAATGTTGAAAGATCTGTAATCACAAAACATATCAATAATCTTTTAAAAGATAAAGAAATTAATGAGAAAAGCAATGTGCAAAAAATGCACATTGCAAATTCTGATAAACCAGTAGCTTTTTATTCATTAGATGTTATTTTATCTATTGGATATAGAACAAATTCAAAAGTGGCAATAGCTTTTAGACAATGGGCTACTAAGACACTACGAGAACATATGACTAAAGGCTATACAATAAACCGTAAGCAAATAGGTAAAAATTATGATTCTTTCTTAAAAACTGTTGAAAGTATTCAGAATTTATTGCCAGACCATATTACCCTTGATCCTAAGGCTGTTTTAGATTTGATTAAAGAGTTTGCAAGTACTTGGGTATCTTTAGATGCTTATGATAAAGAGTTATTGCAAATTAAAGGAGTAAATAAAAAAAATGTTAAACTAACTGGAGAAGAATTACTTTCTGCAATTTTTAACCTTAAGAATGAATTGATGAGTAAAGAAGAAGCGACGGAATTATTTGCGACAGAAAGACAAAATGGAAGTATAGAGGGAATAGTGGGGAATGTAATGCAAACTTTTGGAGGTAAGCCTCTTTATAAAACTGCCGAAGAAAAAGCAGCACACTTGCTGTACTTTATGGTCAAGAATCATCCTTTTATAGATGGGAACAAGCGTTCTGGGGCATTTACATTTATTTGGTTTTTAAGAAAAACGAAAGTAAAAGGTTTTAGAAATATAAATCCAGCGACTCTTACAACTCTTACTCTCTTAATTGCTGAAAGTAATCCGAAAAATAAAGATCAAATGGTGGCATTAGTAACAGAATTATTAAGATAGTAATGTTATGGAATATCAATCAGAAAATAGAATATGTCAGAATTGTAAAAAAGACTTCATTATAGAGCCTGATGATTTTCTTTTCTATGAGAAGATAAAAGTTCCTCCACCTACTTGGTGCCCAGAATGTCGTTTGAAGCGCAGGCTATCTTGGCAAGGATATCAGATCTTGTACAAAAGAAAGTGTGATTTTACTGGCGAAGAAGTTATAACTACACATCACAAAGATTCACCCCACAAAATTTACCGTCAGGATATTTGGTGGAGTGATAAATGGGATCCGAAAGATTATGGTGGGGAGATTGATTGGTCTCGCCCATTCTTAGAACAATATGGAGAGCTTATTAAAGATGTGCCACTACCTTCTCTTTATACCGAGCATTCATCAATGATTCGAAGTAGTTATTGTAATGCTGCCAGCCAATGTAAAGATTGTTATTTATGTTTTAGAATTACTGACGGAGAGAATTGTGCATATTTAAACTTGGTTGGTGATGTTAAAGATTCCATTGATTGTTCTTATACCCGTCATGATCAAATGGGTTACGGGAATATTATTACGCATTCTAGCTATCAAACTTTTTTTTGCGAGGATGTTGTCGGTTCTATGAATATGTGGTTTTGTCGTTCATGTGTTGGCTGTTCAGACTGTGTAGGTTGTGTGAATCTTAATAAAAAGAAATATTGTATTTTTAATAAACAATATGAGAAAGCTGAATTTCAAGAAATTTTCAAAAAGTATGATTTCGGAAGTACAGAGAATCTAGAGAAATTCCGGAAGTCAGCTATGGCCTTTTTATTAACACAACCACGCAAGCAATTTAACAATAGAAATAGTCACAATACCACTGGTGAGTATGTTTATAATTCAAAGAATGTTTATGATTCTTATATGGTGCGTAAAGCGAAAGATTGTCGCTACTGTCAATTTCTAAAGACTGGGCCTGTTGCAGATTGCTATGATTATACACTTTTTGGTGAACAGGCGGAGCTTGTGTATGAATCTACTTGGGTTGGTCAAAATATCAATAATGTAAAATTCAGTGCGTGGAATTATGTTGGAACAAATTTAGAATTTTGTTTTGGGTGTCATTCTTCAAACAATATGTTTGGGTGTGTAGGAATTAGAAAAGGTGAATATTGCATTTTAAATAAACAGTATACTAAAGAAGAATATATAAAAATTGTAGAAAAATTAAAGAAACAAATGATGGAAATTCCCTATATAGACAAAGCTGGTAAGAAGTATGGTTATGGGGAAATGATTCCAGGGGAACTGTCTCCTTGGGCATACAATGAATCAGCTGCAATGGAATGGTTCCCTTTAGAAAAAGAAGAAGCAGAGAAAGAAGGTTTAAATTGGCGTGATGTTGAACCAAAGGATTACCAAAATGCAACGATAGAAATTCCAGAACATATAAAAGATGTTAAGGATGATATCTTACAAGAAATTTTAAAATGCGAAACATGTGGTAAGAATTATAAATTGATTGAAATGGAACTAAATTTTTATAAGAGGTTTAATTTACCTGTACCGCACCAATGTTTTCTTTGTCGTGATCGTGCTCGCACTCGGCTTTTAAATCCAATTGAAATTCACAACCGTAAGTGTGATAAGTGTGGGAAAGATATTAAAACATCTTGGTCAATCGATAAACCAGAAATAGTATACTGTGAGAAATGTTATCAAGGGGAAGTTTATTAATAATTCCAGATAGGGGTTGAGCCCCTATCTGGGAGAAAATTACAAATTAATTTATTTTTAATTAAAGATATAAAATGCAAAAACAAAAGATTTTAATAATAGGGGGAGGGGGGAGAGAGCATGCGATAGGGTGGAAGATCAGCCAGTCGGAGAGGTGCGAGGAGCTTTACTTTGCTCCGGGGAATGGAGGGACGGCAAGTCTTGGTACCAATGTAGATATCAAAGCCACAGATATAGAGGCTCTGATAGAATTTGTAAAGAAAGAAAAGATAGATCTGACTCTGGCTATACCGGATGATCCGCTAGCCTTGGGAATTGTGGATGAATTTCAAAAGAAAGGTTTAAGAATTTTCGGCCCTTCGAAGAATGCAGCCCAGCTTGAAGCATCGAAAGCATTTTCGAAGAATTTCATGGCTATGCACAATTTGCCAACGGCCAAGTTTGAAATTTTTACCGATTATGAACTTGCAAAGAAGTATTTAGAGAATCATAGTTTGCCTGTTGTAGTGAAAGTAAGTGGACTCGCTCTTGGTAAGGGAGTATTTATATGTGAGAGTTTAGAGGAAGCTAATCTAGCAATCGAGAATATTCTAGTGAAGAAAACTTTCGGAGACGCAGGAAGTGAAATAGTCATTGAGGAATTTCTTATAGGACCTGAGATTTCGACACATGCTTTCACTGATGGTTTACATTATTCAGTTTTCCCAACATCTGGGGATCATAAGCGTATAGGAGAAGGTGATACCAGCCCAAATACTGGAGGTATGGGAACTATTGCACCATTACCATTTGTGAGTGGTGAGCTTTTGAAAAATATAGAGGATGAAATTATAGCTCCGACTTTAAAAGGAATGCGTGAAGATGGTAATACTTTCTCTGGTGTAGTTTACCCTGGACTTATGCTAACTTCTAGTGGTCCAAAAATTTTAGAATATAATGCTCGCTTTGGTGACCCAGAAACTCAAACTTATATGCGACTCCTAGATACTGACTTACTAGATATTGTGGACGCATGTATAGATGGCACTCTCGATAAAGTACAAATAAATTGGAAAAAGTTGTCAGCTTGTACTATAGTTCTTGCTTCAGGTGGATATCCAGATAAATATGAAAAAGGGAAAGTTATTAAGGGTATAGAAGAGGCAGAACAACAAGAAGGGATAATAGCCTTCCATGCTGGTACGAAAAATGATGATGATGGAAACTTGATCACCAATGGTGGGCGAGTCTTAGGGGTGGCTGCTGTAGGGGATACTTTAGAAGAAGCACTGGCTAGTGCGTATAAAGCGGTAGAAGAGATATCTTTCGAAGGAATGTACTATAGGAAAGATATAGGCAAGAAAGCACTTGCAATACGTGGGTAGTTTGGTAAGATGAAAATAAATCCTTAATTCATATATTATGCCCCAAAAAAACGAAGACGAATTTGACGAGTCTATAGTAGACGAGTTGGATGATGAAGAAGACGAATTCCAAAAAGATTTTCATGTTCTCGAAGACTAGTTTTTAAGAGAAGGAAAATCAGAAATTATAAAATAAAAGGCACCCTGATGGATGCCTTTTACTTTTTATATTTTTACCAATTAATAGAATTCTCTCTATCTGGCCCTGTACCTACGGATATAATTTCTACATCCAAGTCAGAGAGTTTATCTTTAATATAATTTAAATAAGTCACAAGCTCAGGTGTTGCTTTCTCTTTATCATTAATTCCGAAATTTGCTTCTCCCCAACCTGCTAGCTTCTCTGTTTTTACACCTGTGACTTCATTTAGGCGAAGAGGGAATTCTTCTAAAATTTTCCCATTAATCTCATAGCCAGTTACTACTTCAATATTTTCCGCAGGGCAAATGTCGGCTTTATTTATGAAAATTTTATTGGCACCAGAGAGACCTATTGCATAACGAAGTGCAAATAGATCAAGCCATCCACACATGCGAGGACGTCCTGTTGTTGCTCCGAATTCATGCCCAGCATCTTGGAAAAGTTTCTCGACAGCAAGGTCACTTATTCTAGAAGGGAAAGTACCTCCACCCACTTTGGTTGTATAAGCCTTTATAACTCCATACACATTCCTGATCATAGTATGAGGCACCCCCAAGCCAAGGCAGACATTGGCAGGCAGAGTATTGGAGCTAGTCACATTAGGATAGTCACCAAAGTCAATATCCAGCATTACTGCTTGTGCTCCTTCAGCCAAAATATTCTTTCCTTCACTTAGTCTTTTTTGTATCAAGAAAGAGAGATCGCAAATATTTAATTTCTTGAGTTCTTCTAGTGTGAGAAGCCACTTTTCTCTTGCTTCTTTTATCTTGTCTTCGTCCATATCAAAGTCGCATTCATTCTTGTACATATTTAGTATGTCCATATGTAGTTCAGTTAACTCCTTTTCCTTCTGTTCGAAATCAGTAAAATTTAAATCACCTACAAGAAGTCCTTTCCTAGAACGAGAGTCACTGTATGCAGGCCCGATACCTCGAGAAGTTGTGCCTATTTTATTGCCACCCTTGCTTCGGTAAGCTTCTTCTGCTTGGTCTATAAATGGATGTAAGTAAGAGACAAGCTTCGCACGATTAGAAATATAAAGACGCTCCTTAATATCGAAGCCCAAATCTTTAAGCTGAGATATTTCTTTAATCAAGGACACCACATCAACTACAACTTCGTTACCAATGTATAACTCAATATCTTTTCGAAGACATCCTGAAGGGATAATGTGTCCAATGAAAGTTATGTCACCAGACTTTATGGTATGTCCTGCATTTGCTCCACCTTGAAAGCGTGCCACTGCCGAGTAGACGCCATTTGAAAGAAGTTCATCTATGTTCTTACCCTTACCTTCATCTCCCCACTGAAGACCGACTAATACATCTATGAACCCTTTATTATTTTTTTGCATATGTAAATATTTATTAATTCCCTAAATTATAATTTGGGGCCTCTTTAGTAATAAAAACATCGTGTGGATGACTTTCTTTTATTCCAAATGTTGTGATTCTTACAAATTTTGCTTTCTTCTGAAGTGACTTAATATCCTTAGCTCCGCAGTAACCCATTCCAGCTCGTAATCCACCAACTAACTGATATATAACTTCAGAAAGTGTTCCTTTGAAGGGGACTCTTCCGACGATGCCTTCAGGTACAAGCTTCTTAATATCGTCTTCTGCATCTTGGAAATATCTATCTTTAGAACCTTGTTCCATAGCTTCTACGGAACCCATTCCTCGATAAGTTTTAAATTTTCTTCCTTCAAATATTATAGTCTCGCTAGGGGATTCCTCTACTCCTGCGAAGAATGATCCAGCCATTATAGAACTTGCACCTGCAGCGATAGCCTTGGGAATATCTCCTGTAGAGTGTATGCCTCCATCTGCAATGACTGGTATACCAGTGCCCTTAATAGCTTTAGCAACTTCATATACAGCTGAGAATTGTGGATAGCCTACACCTGCGACTACGCGAGTAGTACATATAGATCCGGGGCCTATGCCGACTTTCACTCCGTCTACACCTGCTTTGATAAGGTCTAATGCAGCTTCGCCTGTTGCTATATTGCCAGCAATGATATCAAGCTTAGGGAATGCTTTCTTGATTTTCTTCACCATATCGATTACTCCTTTTGAGTGGCCGTGAGCAGTGTCTATAACTACAACATCTACTCCATTCTCTTCAAGTTCTGTTACCCTTTGTAGTGTATCGGCAGTGACTCCGACAGCCGCACCGACGCGGAGTCTACCGAAACTATCTCGGCAAGAATTTGGGCGAGACTTTACTTTCATAATGTCTTTGTAAGTTATAAGGCCAACGAGCTTGCCCACTTTATCTACGAGGGGCAACTTCTCAACTTTGTATTTTGTAAGTATTGCCTCAGCTTCTTTTAAATTTGTACCGATGCTACCAGTGATGAGATTTGTTTTCGTCATAACTTCTGTTACAGGGAGTTTTAAATTTTTCTGGAATCTAACATCGCGGTTTGTAAGTATTCCTTTAAGTTCCATATTTTTATCGACAATAGGAATACCACCAATCTTATTCTTTTTCATTATTTCAAGAGCTTCTTCAAGTAGTACTTCTTCTGTCAGAGTTATAGGGTCGCTAATCATTCCACTCTCAGAACGCTTCACCTTACGTACCTCTTTTGCTTGATTCTCTATAGTCATGTTCTTGTGAAGTATGCCAATGCCTCCTTCTTGAGCCATGGCTATTGCCATGACACTTTCAGTTACAGTATCCATAGCAGCCGAAATAATCGGCACATTGAGCTTGATATTGCGGGTTAGATGAGAAGTTATATCTACATCTCTTGGTAATACTTCCGAATACAAAGGCACAAGCAAAACGTCGTCATAAGTCAGCCCCTCTTTAAAATTATCGTTATTTTTTGTAGTCATAATATACTCACATATTAGCATATAAATAAACCGTAAGTAAACTTTTCTTTTATTCACAACCCCTTGACTTTACAGATTGAAAAATGTATTGTGAAAGAAAAAAGATAATTTTTAAATATTCACAATCTAATACCTAATGAGATGAAAAATGACTTATTTAATCAATTACGCACCGAAGTCACTAATTATAGACAAGCGATTGTTGAAAACGAAAGACTAAAACAACAGAAGCAAGAAAAAATTGAAAGAGAAAAAGAAAGAAAGAAGATTGAGAAACAATATAAGAACTTCGATCAGACCTTGTTGTCATGGGCAAAGAGTGGTCATGATTACTATGTTGTTGAAATTATTCTTAGTGGAAATCTTTCAGAGTCTAGAAGTGGGGCTGAAATTGAAGACTGGCCACTTCACGAACAAGAAGTTTTTCATTTCCTTGAAAAAGAAGGATATAGACCTGAGATTATTAAAAGAGACGAAGGAGATTTACCATTGGCATATTCTCCAACTGAGGCACCTTATGCAATAGTTGTTGTATGGAAATAAATCCAATTATTGTATTGAAGAAATAAAAAAGAGTACTTACTAATAAGAGTGCTCTTTTTTTTATTTATACTTATTTATTATTTCCCTCCAAATATTATCTCATGTTTAGATTAAGAATCTCCCCGCTTTTCTTATTTCCAAAATTAATATATTATGGGTCTATGAATTCTATGCAAATTCTTATCGTGGATTATGGGTCACAATATACACTTGTTATTGGTAGGACTCTTCGCGAGCTTGGAGTGCGTAGTATTATACTTCCACCTAGGTCTGTAGATAAGTGGCTAGAGAACAATAATCCCAAAGCCGTCATACTTTCTGGCAGTAATTTTAGTGTGCACAATGAAGGAGCTCCAGAGATTCCAGAGTCCCTTGATACGACTGGTGCAAAATATTTGATACTAGGAATTTGTTATGGTATGCAACTTCTTGCTCATAAGAAGGGTGGGGTTGTAGAGCGACCACTTGCCAATCGTGAGTATGGGCCAGCTGAAGTGTCTTTAGATATTACTCACCCTCTCTTTAATAATGTATCAGGCAAGACGCAAGTTTGGGCAAGTCATGGTGATACTGTTTCAAAACTTCCAGATGGTTTTACTTCTATTGCCACCTCTGGTGGAATATCTGCTATGACAGATAAGGAGAATCGTGTAATGGGAATTCAATTCCACCCAGAAGTCGTAGATACAAAAGAAGGGAAAAAGATTCTTCAAAACTTTCTGAATATGGGAGGGTGTGTGAAAGACTGGAATCCTACCGATCTGATAAAAGAAATCCAAGAGGAAGTTTTAAATGACATAAATAAGAAAACAAAAGATGAGAAAAAGCAAAACGTAGTACTCGGAGTCTCAGGCGGGGTGGATTCTACGACTCTGGCAAGCATCCTCGCTCCTATATTGAGGGAGAGACTTATATGTGTAGCCATAGATACTGGCGGGCTTCGTGCAGGCGAACTTGAGGAGCTAAAGATAAATGCAAAGAGTGCAGGAGTGAAGAATCTGATAGTAGTTGAAGCCGGAGATGAATTTATAAAAAATGTCGGTACGACAATAGATGGAGAAGATAAGCGAGCCAAGTTTAGAGATGTTTATAAAAGAATATTCGAAGAACAGATAGCCAAGTATGAGGCAGGCTTCATAGTACAAGGAACTCTTGCGACAGATATTATCGAAAGTGGGAAGGCTGGGCAGTCTGCAATGATCAAGACTCATCACAATGTAGGGCTCGCTTGGGAAGTGGAAGATTTACATCCATTTAGGAATTTATTTAAATATGAAGTTCGTGAGCTTGCTAGGGTTATGAATTTACCTAAAGAAGTATACGAAAGGAATCCTTTCCCAGGGCCCGGATTATTCCTAAGAGTTGTTGGGACTCCTGTATCAAAAGAGAAGATAGAGCTTGTGCGTCAAGCCGATAAAACTGTCAGTGACATAGTCAAGAAATATAATGTAGCAAAAGACATTTCCCAGCTTATCGTTGCTTTGCTTGGGGTAAATTCTGTGGGAGTAAAAGGGGATGAACGTGTCTACGGACATTCGCTTGTTGTTCGTGCGGTACAGACTGTAGACTTCATGACAGCCAAGGGTTATTATTTTAGCGAAGAGATGGTAAATGAAATTACAAATGCTTTAACCAAACACAAAGACATAGTCAGAGTGTTCTTTGATGTTACACCCAAGCCTCCAGCTACTACGGAGTTTGAGTAGTAGGAGAGATATATTATCAACAAGCTACACAAATTATATTCTAAAAAAAGTCCTCGGATGAGGGAGGACGAGGAGCCAGACTAGTTTTTTATAAAATAATTTGTTCCGCTTTTATTAAAATCGTATGAATAAAAAAATAAAGAAAGCATTAGTTTCAGTTTTCAATAAAGAAGGGTTAGAAGAAATTGTTAAATTACTTTCCAAATATGAAGTGAAGATTATCTCCACAGGAGGGACGGCAGACTTTATAAAGAAGCTAGGGATTCCTGTAACAGAAGTAGAAACTATTACGAACTTCCCTGCAGTATTCGACGGCAGAGTCAAGACCTTAGCACCTCAGATTTTCGGTGGCATACTCAATCGTCGAGACAATGTGAATGATCAGAAAGAAAAGAAAGAGCACAATATAGAAGACATAGACTTAGTGATAGTTGATTTATATCCATTTGAAGAAACACTCGCAAGTGGTGCAAGTGAAGAAGATATAATAGAGAAGATTGACATCGGAGGTATTGCTCTCATTCGTGCTGGGGCCAAGAACTTCAATGACGTCGTTGTTGTTCCTTCAAAGCATCAATACAAAAATCTAAGAGATATATTAGAGAAGGGGAATGAGACTACAATAGAAGAAAGAAAGAAATTTGCTGGTGATGCATTCAATGTTACAAACTCTTACGATCGAGCTATTGCCGGATACTTCCAAGGTGTGCCTCTTCGCTATGGAGAGAATCCACATCAGAAGGGGGAGTTCATTGGCAACTTGGAAGAAAGTTTCACTCAGCTTCATGGTAAAGAACTTTCTTACAATAATCTTATCGATACAGAAGCAGCCCTTATGACGGTCAATGATTTTACAGATCCAGCTTTTGCTATTATCAAGCATATGAATGCTTGCGGTCTGGCAGTCCGCGGGGAAGGTCAACTTTTTGAAGCATACAAGGCCGCATACAATGCTGATCCTCTCTCAGCTTTCGGAGGGATACTTGCTTCAAATAGAGAAATAGGAGAAGACATAGCAGGGCTTATAAAAGAGCAAGAACTTTTCGTAGAAGTTATAATCGCTCCAGACTTTACAAAAGAGGCACTGGCGATACTAACTGAGAAAAAGAATATTCGTATATTAAAATGGAACAATCCGATATTGCCAACGAAGCAAATGCGAACTTGCTTTACAGGTCTACTCACTCAAGATAGAGATATGCATGTAGAGAGCGTAGAGGACATGACGACAGTTTCAAAACGTAAAGCCACTAGCCAAGAAGAGCAAGACTTACTCATGGCTTCCATTGCCACGAAGCATTTGAAGTCCAACTCTGTAGCCTTAGTGAAAGATGGCACACTTCTCTCTATGGGATGTGGGCAGACTTCACGTATCGATTCCTTGAAGCAAGCAATCGACAAGGCAGAGAAGTTCGGCTTCTCACTCAAGGGCTCAGTACTTTCTTCGGAAGCATTCTTCCCATTCCCAGATTGTGTAGAATTGGCAGGGGAGGTAGGAGTCGTAGCAGTTATACACCCAGGAGGATCCAAGAACGACCAAGCTTCTATCGACGTAGCCAACAAGTACGGGATGGCTATGGTAACAACTGGATTTAGACATTTTAAACATTAATTTAAATTTTTATTAAATAATGGTAAAATAAAGCTATGAACAAAGATATAAAAGTAGGCATAATTATGGGTTCGGATTCAGATTTAGAAGTAATGTCTGAAGTGGCGAAAGTGCTGGAAGAGTTCGGGGTAACTTACGAGATGACGGTGGCTTCCGCTCATAGAGCACCGAACTTGGTACATAAGTATGCTGTAAATGCATCAACGCGTGGTAACAAGATTATGATAGCTGGGGCCGGTGGATCCTTCCACTTGGCAGGGGTTTTGGCTGCCCTAAGTCCACTACCAGTGATAGCTATCCCTGTTAAAGCTAAAGCACTCGAAGGACTCGACTCACTTCTCTCTGCTGTGAATATGCCTCCTGGGGTACCTGTGGCAGTAGTAGGTATCAATGCTGGTAAGAATGCAGGACTACTTGCTGTACAAATGCTTGCCATGTCTGATAAAGATTTAGAAAACAAAATGCTCGCTTATAAAGCAAAGATGGAAGCCGACAATAAAGCGAAGGGTGAGAAGTTGCAAGAACTAGGATATCAAAAATATTTAAATAAATAATTTATGGCTGATTTATACAAAGATGCGGGGGTCAATATTGATGCAGGGAATGAAGTGGTTCGTCGTATTAAGGCTGATGTTGCGAGTACCCACACTAGCGCTGTGCTTACAGGGATTGGAAGTTTTGGTGGGCTCTACGATATAGGAGAGGTTTTAAAAAGTTACAAGAATCCAGTCCTCGTACAAAGTATTGATGGAGTTGGTACAAAGCTATCTGTGGCTCGTATGATGGGTAAATATGATTCTGTCGGAGAAGATATTGTGAATCATTGTTGCGATGACTTGCTAGCTATGGGCGCACGCTCTCTTACCTTCTTAGATTATGTAGCGCATGATAAACTCGACCCTGCTGTAATGGAAGCGATGGTTTCTGGTATGTCGAAAGCTTGTAGGGAGAATGGTGTATCGCTACTTGGAGGAGAGACAGCAGAGATGCCGGGAACTTACAGAGAGGGTGAGCATGATATCGCTGGGTGTATAACAGGTGTTGTAGAAAAAGATAAAATAGTCACCGGAGAGAAAATAAAAGAAGGTGACATCATCCTAGGCTTCGCTTCTAGTGGTTTACATACAAACGGCTTTTCTCTTGCGAGAAAAGTTTTATTTGATATTGGAGAATATAAGGTAGATACAAAAGTAGATGAACTCGGCGAGACTGTAGGGGAATCTCTCCTTAAGGTTCACGTAAATTATTCTAAACCTGTTTTAGAAATGCTTGATGCTGGAGTTGATATCCACGGCATTGCACACATCACCGGTGGAGGATTTATAGAAAATATTCCAAGAGTACTACCTAGAGATGTAGATGCTGAAATAACCCTTAATTCATGGCCTATTTTGCCGATATTCTCTCTTATGCAGAAAATTGGTAAAATTGAAGATGAAGAAATGTATCGAGCCTTCAACATGGGGATTGGTTTGATGCTTATAATTCCTAGTGAAGAAAAAGAAAAAATAATTGAAATTTTGAAAAAATATCAGAAGTTTAGTTTTTTTGAAGTGGGGAAAATTATCAATGGTAATAAGAAAGTCGTCTTAAAATAATATGAAAATAGAACTAATAAAAGAACATGTGCACGATGTACTTAAGGGAACAGATTTTAAGAATATTGGAGAGAGGAAGGTTGGTAAAGTCAGAGACATATATACTATGGAGGACAAGATAGTTTTAGTGTCGACGGATCGTCATTCTTCCTTTGATCGCATTATCGCTCACATACCATTTAAAGGTGAGGTGCTTAACCAGATAAGTGGTTTTTGGTTTGAAAACACAAGAGACATTATTCAGAATCATGTGATTAGTATTCCAGATCCAAATGTCTTAGTTGCCAAGAAGTGTTCTCCACTTCCTATTGAGTGCGTCGTGCGTGGATATATTACAGGAGTCACAGGGACTTCACTTTGGACTCATTATAAAGATGGGCAAAGAGATTTCGGCAACTTTGTCTTACCTGAAGGAATGAAGAAGAATCAAAAGCTTAGTGAGCCAGTATTCACTCCCACGACGAAGTCAGATGAGCACGACAGACCTATAACTCCAGCCGAGATAGTTTCTGAAGGGTTTCTTTCACAAGAGTTAGCTGATGAAGTAGAGAGGGTTGCTATAGCATTATTTAAGAGAGGGCAAGAGGTAGCTCTGTCTCATGGTTTAATCCTTGTAGATACCAAATACGAAATGGGATTAGATGAGAATGGCAAGCTGACACTTATCGATGAGATTCATACTCCGGACTCTTCTCGATACTGGAAGGCCAATACATACGATGAACGCTTCAGTAAAGGTGAAGAGCCAGAATATTTCGATAAAGAATTCCTCCGATTGTGGTTCAAGGATAATTGTGATCCCTATAAGGATGAAGTCTTGCCAGATGCTCCAGCAGAGCTTGTAGCTGAGCTCTCTCGCCGATATATAGAGATATACGAGACGATCACAGGCAAACCCTTCGAACACGATTTCAATACTCCTATCATGGAAAGAATTACTAAAAATTTAGAGAAAATATAATGCAAGCTATAACTTCACTAGATGGAAGATATTACGAGAGAATAAAGGTCTTGGCACCGTATTTTTCAGAGCAGGCCTTGATGAAGTATCGAGTAATGATGGAGTGCAGATATTTAATATCTTTGTCTCTTTCTACTAAAACAGGATTGAGGAAATTTACAGAAAGTGAAATAAAAAAGATTGAGAGTTTGTATGAAAAGTTTGATGATATTTCGTATAAGAAGATAAAGGACTTCGAGGCTATTACAAATCATGATGTGAAAGCTGTGGAATACTTTATAAAAGAACAGCTTAAGAAGACAAGCTTGAAAGATAGTATTGAGTGGGTGCACTTTGCTTTGACTTCTGAAGATACCAATAATATTTCCTATGCATTGATTCTTTCTGATTCACTTGGAGAAGTTATGGTACCAGAAATTAAGAAAATAATTTCCGAATTGAATACTCTTGCTAAAAAGTATAAAGACCTACCAATGCTTGCTCGTACTCACGGGCAGAGTGCTTCGCCTACCACTTTCGGGAAAGAGATGAAGGTATTTGTGCAAAGACTTGATAGGGCACTTGATCACTTGTATGGACAGAAAATTTTAGCGAAGCTAAACGGTGCTTCTGGGAATTATAATGCTCATAAGGCTACTTATCCAAAAGTTGATTGGATGAAGTTTTCAGAAAATTTTATTAAGCAATTTAATACTCTTTATAAGAAACCTAGAATTCTAAAACTAGAACCCAATTTGGTCACTACTCAGATTGAATCACATGATTCATATATAGAAGTTTTTGACAGATTAAAACGAATTAACAATATGTTGATAGATTTGAATCAAGATATGTGGAGATACATTTCTGATAACTGGATTACGCAAATACCTAAAAAAGGGGAAGTCGGTTCCTCGACAATGCCCCACAAGGTGAATCCTATAGACTTTGAGAATAGTGAAGGGAACTTGGGTATAGCCAATAGCTTATTTGAATTCTTTGCTCGTAAGCTTCCAATTTCAAGATTACAGAGAGACTTGTCTGACTCGACAGTGGAGCGTGCTTTCGGCACAGCCTTCGGACATTCATACCTTGCATACATATCACTAGAGAAAGGTCTGAGTAAAATATCTATAAATGAGAATAAAATAAAAGAAGATTTACTTGCACATGCAGAGGTTATAGCAGAAGCGATACAGACAGTTCTTCGTCGTGAGAGTTATCCTATACCTTACGAAGCTCTGAAAGAGCTCACTCGTGGTAAGCAAGTTACTATGGAAGATTTCTCTCACTTTATTGACGATTTAAAAGTCTCTCCTAAAATTAAGTTAGAATTAAAGAAATTTACTCCACTTACTTATACAGGTCTTGCTAGTAAAATTGCAAGTAAGTAGCAATATAAAATATAAAAAAGTTGCAAGATAGTTCTTGAAGAGGGGCCGGCGGAGGTCGACGGACCGAGTAATGAGCAAATTTCTAGCAAGAAATTATGCGGACCCGATGAGAGAAGCTATCTTGCGACTTTTTATTTATCTAAACTCTTTGCTACCTTCAAGACATTTTGCAAAAGCATAGCGACAGTCATAGGTCCGACACCTCCGGGCACAGGGGATACGAAGCCAGCAATACCTTCTATAGATTCTAAATCAACATCCCCGATTATTCCCGAATTAGATTCAGAAGAACCAGCGTCTATAAGGACAGCTCCCTCCTTTATCATATTGCCTTTTATGTATTTACCATTACCCATTCCTGAGATTACCACATCAGCATTTTTCAATATTTCTTCTTTATTTTCTGTTTTACTTCTAATTACTTCTACATTTAAGTTCCTGAAATTAAGAAGCGCTGTAACTGGCTTGCCCACTAATTTACCGAAGCCCATAACAACAATCTTTTTATCTTTCAAGTCTAGGTGAAGTGAGTCAAGGAGCGCTATACAGGCGAGTGCAGTAGGGAATCCCAAGAATAGATCTCCACTATAGAACTTGTCACTAGTTATAGAGCTCAAGCAATCTACATCTAGGTGTGAATCTACTGCATCGAGAACTTTCTCTTGGTCGAGTGTAGCTGGCAATGGAAGCTGGACTATAACTCCACACATATTTTCTATTGTATTTAGATTTTTTATTTCCTTTACCAAGTCTTCTGTACTTATATCAGCAGGGAAGAAAGCTTCATGAAAACGAATACCTAGCTCCTCGGCCTTTTTCTTCTTCATATTGACGTATTGTAAAGACACAGGATCGTCTCCTACGAGCACATCACAAAAAACTGGCTGAAAAGATAGATTTCCAACTCCTTCTTTCACTTGAGCCAATATTTCCTTAGAAAGCATTCTACCGTCGATAATTGTTGTCATTTCTTTAATTTAGTGTATTTATAACTTAATTTTAATATAAACTTTTTATAACTTTTATTCTAACATATTTCAGACTTGATTTCTATGATTATATTCAAATTGCCTAGATTGCATTTTCCATGCATTTTGATAAGATGAAAACATGAATACTCTTACAAGTTATGATTTGCGTAAATTATTAATTGTTCTCTGTATCTATCTTACTTCATTATTTGCTGCCAATACTCTAGGGCTCAAGATTATGCCTTTCTTATTTGGGACTCATATCTCGGTAGGGATCATTGCTTTCCCTCTTGTTTTCATTACGACCGATATTATAGGTGAAGTTTATGGCAAGAAAATTGCCAAAATGTTTGTCCTAGCGGGGATTATAAGTACCGCTCTTTTCATACTTTATTCGCTTATTTCTCTTGCTTTACCATGGGCGAAGGCTGGTCTCTGGGCTAAAGATGGATACAATCTTATGTTCGGTATCTCTGCTCGTATTTCTATTGCTTCTTTAGTGGCGTTTACTATTGGGGAGTATCAAGACGTATTTTCATTTTTCTTTTTCAAGAGAAAGATTGGCGAGAAAATGTTTTGGCTTAGATCCAATCTATCGAATCTTTGGTCTCAATTTCTAGATACAGTTATCTTTATGCTGATCGCCTTCTTGGGAGTTTATGATACTCATACACTTATCATCATAATCTTGACATGGTGGCTCTACAAGGTAGCTATGGGGTTCCTATATACACCATTAGCATATTTAGGTATTAAACTTTTAAAAGGTAAAGGAAGTGCTCAAACTACAAATGAAAGTAATACCAATCAAAACCAAAATATTTAAAGAAGGTGAGAATCTCATTGATTTCATCACTTCAAGTATAAAGAAGCTAGGGGAAAATTCTATCCTTGTTGTGACTTCAAAGATTGTTGCTCTGTCAGAGGGGAGAGTGGTAATAGTAAAAAATGAAAAGGAAAGAGAAGCTTTAATAAAGAGTGAAAGCCAGTTTGCAATGCGTACCAAGTTCTTGACTCATAAACAGTACGTATGGCTGACTATCAAAGATGGGATGGTGCTAGCTTCTGCTGGTATAGATGAATCCAATGCGAATGGCAAATTGATACTTTTACCTAAAGATAGCTTCAAGTCTGCTTCATTGATACGACGTAAACTGTTGAAACACTATAAAGTGAAGAATCTGGGTATTATAGTCTCAGATAGCCGTATATTACCACTAAAGGCAGGTATTGTGGGTATAGCACTTGGCTATGCTGGCTTTAAGGGCTTGCGCGCTTATATGGGAACTAAAGATTTGTTCGGTAGAGTTCTAGAATTCTCTCGTACGGATGTTGCCGACAGTCTCGCTACTTCTGCTGTTCTTCTTATGGGAGAGGGTAATGAGTGCCAGCCATTAGGAATTATTACTGATTCAGGAGTTGTTTTCGTAAATAAGATAGACAAAGATGAACTCAAGATTGACCCAAGAGACGACTTCTATCAACCTCTCTTTGCAAAAATTAAAAAGATTAAGATAGATTAAGAAATTAAAAAGCCCTTCTCCCAGCAAAAATTCCACCAATGAAGGTGGAATTTTTCGTAGCTGGGAGATAGGGAATCGAACCCCAATTAAAGGCTTCAAAGGCCTCTGTCCTACCGTTAGACGATCTCCCAATATAAAACAATATAAGAATACAACAAAAATGGTTATTTTTCAACTATGTAAATTGTGGTAGAATTAATCTATGTATTTCACTTACATCCTTGAATGTGCGGACAAGACTCTATATGTGGGTTCCACGAACGATTTAGAGAAGAGATTGCACAAGCACAATCATTTGAAATCAGGAGCGCATTATACTAAAATCCGCAGGCCTGTTGAGTTGAAATATTTTGAAAGATTCAGGACGTATAGTAAGTCACGAGCTAGAGAGGGAGAACTTAAAAAACTCACTCGAAACCAAAAACTAGAATTAATAAAAGACTTCAAACTTTAATTAGCAGATATATACTATGTGTGTTATGCTTTTAGAGTCGTTTTAGTATAAACTAATTTATAATATATATATGGCTGATGAAGAAACAACAGTAGAAGGAGAAGTTGAAACAACAACTCCTGAAGTAGAAGTGGAAGCAGAAGAAACAGTAGAAGTTCCTGCAACAGAAGAGGCTACTCCTGCTGAATAATAATATTCACAAAATAAAAAACTCATTAATTTATATTAATGAGTTTTTTATTTTGTTGCTATTTAGTCTTAAAAGTGCTATTATTACAAAATAATAGTAATAACTTGTCTAGTTAAGCTAGGTGAATATAAATAATTTTATGGGTAATTTTAATGATAGAGGGGGTAATAGAGGTGGAGGATTTAGAGGTGGAAATGGAGGCGGAGGCCGTCCAAGTTTCGGTGGTGGCCGTCGCGATGACAGAGGTCCTATAACAATGCACAAGGCTGTTTGCGACGAATGTCACAAGAGTTGCGAGGTTCCTTTCCGTCCATCACAAGACAAACCAATATATTGCAATGATTGTTTTAGTAGTAAGAGAGATGATGGTGATCGTGCTCCACGCCGTGAGTTTAACAATGACCGTGGACCCAAGAGAGACTTCAACGATAGACCAGCTCCTACATTTGCAAAACCAGCAGTAGTAGGGAATGATATGAGCAAACAATTAAGTGAAATGAATAGTAAGCTTGATCGTCTTATAAATGCAATAGAAAAGATGTCAGGTCCCAAAGTTGCATCACCAGTTGTTCTTGCTTCAAAGCCTGCCCTAAAAGTTGCTCCAGTAGTAGCCAAGAAAATTGAAGTCAAAAAAGTTGTAGCCAAAGCTTCAGCTAAAAAGGTTGTTGTTAAAAAAGCAGTAGGGAAGAAAAAGAAATAATAATTGGTAGTAAAAAAAGAGCTTCTCTGTTTTAAACAGAGAAGCTCTTTTAGTTTGGTAGCTTTATTGCTATTAAAAAAATAACAATATAATTCCGAAACAATCAATTAGTGTACCTATTGCAAAAATTGGAAGTAATTTCCAATCGAGCAAACAAAATTTTTTATACAAAAACTTTTCTCCTGTCATAGCTGTAAGATGTTAGAAGTTTATATAAATTATATTCTTACTTTTTATTACAAACAATCTTTATTTTGATGAGAATGTGTGTTGTGGTAATATTAGTTATATGAACAAAGAACAATTGGATCCATTAAAAAAAGTTGAAGAGCTGACATCTAAAGCCAATGAAGTATTTGGAAAAAGAGGGAAGTCAGTATTTGAGCGATACCCACTAGCCTTCGCCTTGCTTGTCATTGTGGGAGCTACTCTTATGAGTCAGGGAATAAAGGAGTTGATTTTTAAAGTTTCTTTCTTAAAAGAGCAACCATTAACAATGTTCTTAGCTGGTATAGTGATTCTTGTTATCACAGGAACATTGTATAAGAAGTTAGATAAATAAAATGGAACTCAAGGCGACATTTGGAATACTTTCAGCATTTTTTACTTTTGCAGGGCTTGTTCCTTATTTTCTTGAAGTTCATAAAAGAAAGATATATCCACACAACCTATCTTGGCTTGGGTGGGCCTTCATAACCTTTGTTGGAGGTATTGCCATGCTAGCAGACGGATGGAGCTGGTCTGTGTTTATAATTTTTGCAAATACTTTATCTTGTCTTTTGATAGTTGGTTACTCTATTTATAAGAGAGTTGGTATATGGTCTACGACTATATATGACTATGTATTTTTCGGGTTAGGTATTTTAGGTATTATACTTTGGCAGACTTTAAGTATTCCACTTCTTGCTATTATCTGCGCAGTTATGGCCGACTTATTCTTTGGTATCCCCACTATTGTCAAAGCATATAAAAGCCCTAAGTCAGAGCTACCTATCGCTTGGTTTGCCTGTATGCTGGCTGGACTCCTTAGTTTGTTTGCAGTTCGAAGCCTTACTCTCATTGATTTCCTTTATCCTTTGTATCTATTCATTTTTGATACCACCGTATTTTTAACCGTTATAATTTTTAGAAATAAAAATAAATGACAAGATTCTTTAAAATCATTAATGGTAGGCTTTATTATGTTTCTAGAGTTAAACGAAAAATTAAAAAACCAAAACGGAGAAATCCAAATTATCTAAAATATAAAAAAGACGCTGAAACTTTAGTAAAAGAGAGGTTAGAATATTTTAACCAATTCTATGATTATAAATGGGGAAGGGTAACAATCAGGAATCAAAAGACGCGATGGGGAAGTTGTTCTAAGAAGGGAAATCTGAATTTTAATTATAAGATTGTGTTAATTACTCCAAAACAAGCAGACTATATAATAGTCCACGAACTTTGTCATTTGAAAGAGTTTAATCATGGACAAGAATTTTGGAATTTAGTTGCGAAGGCAGTACCAGATTACAAAGAAGTTCGACACAGCTTGCGCACGAATAGTTTGAAACTAGGATAAATATAGATCCCAGATAGGGGCTCAACCCCTATCTGGGAGTATTTAACCTTTCTATTTAAGCAAAAATAAGGTAGAGTAGTAATCTATATGGCACACGGAGAAGTAGTAATACGTTTTGAAAAGGTTTCTTTTGAATATGGGCACAACAAGCCAATACTAGATGCGGTGGACTTTTCTGTGCGTCGTCATATGAAAGTTACAATCATGGGTCAGAACGGTGCAGGCAAGAGTACACTCTTCTCACTCATCACAGGTGAAAGACAGCCAGAAGAAGGAGCTATACACCTAGCCCAGAGGACGACCATTGCACTTTCTCGCCAAGTTATTCCTCGTGATGAGCTTGACCTGACTGTGCGTGAATTTTTCGAGAAATGTTTTACAAATAAAGTTTATGATATCGATCCTCGGATAGATGATGTACTTGAAGTGGTAAATTTGAAAGGCCACGAGAAGGTTCACGAGAGAACTATCCGATCTTTTTCGGGTGGTCAGCAAGCCAGACTTCTACTAGCTTCGGCATTAATACAAGAACCAGATGTTTTACTTCTCGATGAGCCGACAAACAATCTTGATAAAGCAGGTATAGCTCACCTCACTGACTTCTTGGTGAAATACAAGAAGACGGTTATTGTTATTTCTCATGATGCTCACTTCCTCAATTCATTTACTGACGCTGTGCTTTACCTAGATGTATATACAAAGAAGATAGAGCAATACGTCGGTAACTATACAGATGTAAGAGATCAGATTACAGCTCGAATGGAGCGTGAGAATAGGAAGAATGCACTTCTTTCAAAAGAGATTCAAGCCAAGAAGGATCAAGCCAACGCTTTCGCCATGAAAGGAGGTAACCTTCGTGCGGTAGCTAAGCGTATGCGAGACCTCGCAGAGGAACTTGAAGAAGAGAAGGTAGATGTAAGAAAAGAAGATAAGACTATCAAGAATTTTATAATTCCAAGTCAAGACGATTATGTAGGTGACATCGTGACTTTCAGCTCAGTTCCTATATATAAGAATCACAAAATAAAAAATATAAAAGTAAATGTAAAGCTTCGCAAGAACAAGCACTTACTCCTTTCAGGTCCGAACGGTATTGGCAAGAGTACTTTGCTCGAGTCTATAGTGAAGGGGAAAGTGGAGGGAATTTTCATTTCTCCAGAGGTTCGAGTTGGTTATTATCGGCAAGATTTCTCAACTCTAAATTTTAGTGATACTGTCTATGAGTCACTAGCAGAAACAATGAGGGAAGTAAGTGGTAAGGTTCACGAAGAAAGTATCCGTGCGACAGCCGCCAGCTTCCTTATAACTGGTGATATGGTTTACACACAGATCGGAAGCTTGTCTGAAGGACAGAAGGGTCTTGTGGCTTTTGCCAAACTTGTACTGACTCGTCCAGGGCTCCTGATACTCGACGAACCGACTAACCATATCAACTTTCGTCACTTACCGGTGATAGCAAAAGCTTTGAGTGACTACAAGGGAGCCATGATCTTAGTCTCCCACGTACCCGACTTTGTAGAGAAAATACGAATTGATGAAATCCTTGATTTAGATAAGTAAAATAAGGCAATTTTAACAAAAGATTGACAAATAAATTCAAAAAGTATGTAATAAGGGTATTATGAAGGACATTTACTACATATTCACAATTTTAATCTTATTTATTAGTTTTGGTCTTTTGGCTTCACCAGCAAAGTCAGAAGCATGGTTTGGATATTACTATCCACCTGTAAATCTTGGATATAATAGTCCTAACAATAATTACTATAATTATAATAATAATAGATATTATAATTCTTATGATGATGTTTACTATGGAGGCAACGACAACAATTATCATATTATTCCAGATTATGGTAGGAGCTATAGTTATGGATCACCAACTTACACTCAAGGCTATAATAATTACAACAATAATTATTACGACAATTATAATGGTGGTTATGGAAGCTACTATCCTGCATATACGTACAGTGGATGGTCTAGGAGCTACACCTACTGTAGTGGATTTTACTGTGGACAATACTAGAAATTCTAAAATAAAAATCTCTTTGATTTGAATCAAAGAGATTTTTATTTTAGTCTTCTATTTGAGGTCTTTCGACTGTTTGTGTTTCGATACTTATGACTTCACCGGTTATTCGCATAACATCTTTATCTATTTTTCTAAATTCATGATTTGATTTGTTGAAATGGTTTACAGTCGTTTCAAGAGAATTGCCAAGCTTCTGGTGCATGTCCTCATAGCTTCGGAGATGCTTACCAAGCTCGCTAACTCTCTTCACTATATCCTTTGCACTTTCTTCTATCTGCATGGCCTTAAGTCCCTGAAGGACGGTTTGCAAATAAGCGAGGAATGAAGTAGGGGAAACGATAATGACTTTGTATTTACTTGCTGCTCTCTGTATAAGGTTCTCGGTGTCTTCATTTATGGCACCTATTTTATTTATCAGTAGGTCGTAGTAGATAGCTTCGTGAGGTATGAACATAAAAGCGAAGTCCATAGTGCCCTTGTCGGGTTGAATATACTTGGAAGTTTCTGTGATACGATTCTTTAAATCATTTACGAAAACTTTCTCAAGCCTATCCTTTTCTGTTTTATCATTTGTTTCACTTATACGATTATAGTTCTCTAGAGAGAATTTTGAATCAATTGGAATAATCTTATCCTTCACAAATACTACTGCATCCACTATCGTGCCATCAGGGAAGGGGTATTGCATCTGGTAGCTTCCAGGGGGCATTATATTCTTGAGCAACGTCTCTAAGTAGTATTCTCCTAGGATTCCTCGTTGCTTGGGATTCTTTAGAATATCTTGCAAGTTTTGAAGCTGGTCAGCGAAGGATACAACTTGCTTGTTGGTTTCATCGAGCCTAGTAATCTTCTCTGTAATATCGGCAATAATCCTAGAAGTCTCAGACGATTGAAAACGCATCGTCTGATTAATCTCTTTCTGCGATTCTCCTAGCTTGCTATCGATAGTTCTCGAAAGTTCGTTTATTTGGTTCAGAAGGAGTTGCACTGAATTATCACTTTTCTCTTCAGGCTTCTTTTTGGAGATTAAAATCACCCCGACAACAATGCCGATGATAATGACTACTAGAAGTATTATAATTAAAGTTTGCATGTACTTATTTTAGCATATTTTTATTGTAATTTACCCAAGTAGTGTTTAAGAGTATGGATCCAATCTTCTTCATTGTCAGGGTTTTGTTCTTTCTGGGCGAGCATCCAGTCTAGATAACCTCTATCTGCCTCTGCTACTTCGGCAACTGTTTTGCCATTGTGTTTACCAAAGTTAAATAAATTCATAAGAGAAGGCCTTGAGGAAATTTCAATCATTCTTTCTATTGCTTTAGCTTCATCAATATTTTCTTCCTTCATTATTTTAGCCAGCAATCTCTCAAAAAGTTTTTCAAGTACTAGCACGTCACCCATAGCATCGTGTGCCTCGGCTTCTATCTCTATGTCTAGGTAGTAACGCAAGTATTGAAGCTTGTACTGAGGAATAACATTTTCTTTATCTAAGTATCTTGCGACACGAAGAGTACAAATAAAATTTGTAGGACTTATACCTTCTTTGTCTATTATTGCAAGATCAAACTTCGCATTATGAGCTACGACGACAGAATTTGAATCTTCAAATAATTCTTTGATTCTCTTGTATCCAGCACTGTCTTTGAAGGCTTCCTTGTCTGCTACCATCTTGTTTGTTATGTGGGTTATAGCACTTGCTTCAGGCGGAATAGGGATTAGAGGTTTATATAATTCACAGAAAGTTTCAGTACCAGTTTTATAAGCTATCTGGCAAAGAAAATCCTTTTTAGGCTCATTGCCTGTTGTCTCCGTATCAAAAAATATAATTTGCTTCATATACTGGTATTCTATCACAGATTTGCTACAATATAGACATGACATTACACGAACAAATCAAAAATAATATAAAGGAAAGTATGAAAGCAGGGGATAAGGTTCGCCTTGAAGTTATGCGGGGGCTTCTAACAGCCTTTACCAATGAGCTTGTAGCTACAGCCAGAACCCCTCAAGACATGCTTACTGATGAAGAAGCTATCAAGGTTATTACAAGAGCTTCCAAGCAGAGGAAGGATTCCATAGAGCAGTTTACCAAGGGTGGACGTATAGACTTGGTAAATGTAGAAGAGGACCAACTCAAAATATTGGAAGAATTTCTACCTAAGCTTATGGAAGAAAGTGAAATAGAAGAAATTGTAAAAGCTAAGATTGCAGAACTTGAAGTCAAAGATCTGACAAAGAAAGGAATGTTCATGGCATCTGTCATGAAGGATTTGAAAGGTAAGGCAGATGGTGCTCTCGTCAAAGAAGTCGTCGACAGATTATTTGTATAATTTAAAAATATAATAAATATGCGTATCATTTTACATTGGATTATAATTTCAGCTTCAGTAGTAGCCACTACATACATAGTATCGGGTATTAGTTTGTCGCCAGTGGTGTGGACGGCTCTTGTCGTGGGAGCATGTCTCACTCTTTTCAATATGTTCATCAAGCCAATAATTAGCATACTCACTCTTCCTCTCAATATTGTGACACTTGGACTGTTCTCGCTAGTAGTCAATGGTCTACTCTTTTGGTTCTTAGGAAGTGTTATAAAAGGATTTTCAGTCAGTACTTTCATGGCTGCTTTCGTCGGAGCATTACTGGTTTCCATAATAAACTGGGTTCTTAAAAAAGTATTTCATTTTGATTTTTAGTTATATATGGATCATATTTCTATCACGGCAATAAGACATTTTATTGAAGTTCATGCAATCATAGTTTACTTGATTTTATTTCTGGGTGTTATTATTGAAGGGGAAATAGTTGTAATATTTGCTGGCATATTTACTTACCTTGGTTCTATAGATGTATTCATCGCTCTTTCTTCTGTGATACTGGGAGGAGTTGCAAAGTCGTTTATAGGTTACTCGGTGGGTTCATATTTGCAGAAACATCATTCACATAAACCATTTATGAATAAAATAGAAAGTAGAATATCGTACTTTCTGCCAAGATTTAAAGAGCGACCATTTTGGTCAATTTTCATTTCTAGATTTTTTATTTTAGGTATTGGATGGTTTACTCTTCTGTTTTCTGGGTACAAACAAATTCCTTTGAAAATATATGTAAAGGCTGAATCATATTCACTGGCTATATGGTCAGTAGGGATCATGGCGCTGGGCTTCTTTTTCGGGTATACTGCATTGACTATCAGTCGAGATGTACGCCATGTGCTTGTAATCATTCTGGGATTCTTTATAGTATTCTTTGTCCTAGAGAAAGTTATCGCGTTTGTTTTTGAATTATTTAGTATTAAGGAATTTAATGAATTAGAATAAAATGTCTATTTTTACAAAAAAGAAAATATGTGTCACTCACAATGGAGCATTTCATACAGATGATCTCTTTGCTACGGCAACTCTTTCAATATTAAACAATGGCAATATTAAAATAATTCGCACCCGTGATCAGAGAATAATGAAAACAGGGGATTATGTTTATGATGTTGGAGGAGAGTATGATCCTAAGAGTAATCTTTTTGATCATCATCAGAAAGGAGGAGCTGGAAACAGAGAGAATGGAATTCCTTATTCTTCTTTTGGTTTAATCTGGAAAGAGTACGGAGAAAAAATATGTGGAAGTCTTGATGTAGCTTTTGAAATAGACAAGAAGATTGTTCAACCCATTGATGCTATCGACAATGGCATAGATGTGACGACTACCATATATAAAGATGTTGAGTCTTATACTATAAATAATATTACTAAGGCATTTTATCCTACATGGGATGAAGAGGTGAAAGATGTAGATAAAATATTTAAACAAGAAGTTCAGAAGATAATTCCTTTATTAGAAAGAGAAATAAAAGTTGCTCAGTCAAATATTAAAGGAGAGAAAATTATTATGGATGATTATAATAATGCAGTTGATAAACGTATTATAATTTTAAGTCAGCCATTTCATCGATTTTTAGTTAGAGATGTCTTACCTAAATTAGAGGAGCCTATATACTATATTTGTCCAAGTGGTCATAGTCTTGAATGGAAAGTAGAAACTGTTAGTACAACTTCTGATACAATGGAAAGTAGGAAATTATTTCCGGAAAGTTGGCGAGGGTTTACTGATGGAGATCCCAAATTAAGAGAAATAACAGGGGTTGATGATATTATTTTTTGCCATAAATCAGGATACTTACTACACGTTAAATCCAAAGAGAGTGCTATAAAACTTGCCGAAAAGGCATTATTAGCGTAAGTTGTAGGTATAGCTACGGCTCATATATTAAAATTTTACTCGCTTAGCCCTCTCCGCTCGTTCCTCGCTACGGCGCGCCCACACCTACTCGTAAAATTTTAATATATGAGCCTCCGCTTTAGATTGTATGTTTATCGATGAAATAAAATTTTTTGGAAAAGCTGGAACCGGTGGAGACGGGGTTGTTCGTTGGCGTCGCGAGAAGTTTGTGGATAAAGGTGGACCCAATGGAGGAGATGGAGGTAGAGGAGGGAGTGTCTTTGCGGTAGCAGTACAAGATATACACATACTTTCAAAGTATAAACACAAGAAAGAATTTAGAGGTAACGATGGAGAGCCAGGGGCAGGAGGTAGTCGTCATGGTAAGGATGGGGCTGATATAATCATAGAGCTACCTGTAGGTTCTATTATTACCAATGTTGAAAGTGGTGCATCTGTATCGCTAGATGAAGTAGGTCAAAAGGAACTCTTGCTCAAGGGTGGTCTTGGTGGTTTTGGTAATGAACAGTTCAAGACTTCTACGAACACCGCTCCGACAACTGCCACAAAAGGCAAGATGGGGGAAGAGGGTAACTTCAAGATCGAGCTAGAACTTTTCGCGGAAGTGGGGCTTATAGGCCTACCCAATGCAGGGAAGTCTTCACTCTTGAATGCTATAACTAACGCAGGGGCCAAGATCGGTAGTTATCAATTTACAACTCTTGATCCAAATCTTGGAGACTTCTATGGGCATATTATTGCCGACATTCCAGGACTTATAGAAGGTGCCTCAGAAGGCAAAGGTTTAGGAATTAAATTCTTGAAACATATAAAGAGGACTCGCATGCTCGCACACCTAGTGTCGCTTGAGAACGAAAACCCTATGAAGGTATACAAACAAATTCGTAAAGAGCTAGGGACTTATGATAAAGCTCTTCTTGAGAAGAAAGAAATAATAATTTTGACGAAGACAGATGCAGTAGAAGACAAAAAGAAAATAGAAAAGATAAAGAAAGAATTTGAGAAGCTAGGCAACCCAGTCATGACTTTGTCTTTGTATGAAGATGATTCTGTAAAGAAGTTGATAGATGGGCTTGTAAAATTGTTGAGAAAATAATATAGTGTAAAAACTAACATGCCCTGTTAGCTCAGCTGGTAGAGCAGCTCCCTCTTAAGGAGATGGTCGGGGGTTCGATTCCCTCACGGGGCACAATAAAAAAATCCTGAAAAGGATTTTTTTATTGTGCCCCGTAACAAGACAACTACTTGTCTTGTGTGATGGAAGCGAAGAGCTTTTCCTTATGAGCTTGCGAATGGAAAAGGTGTACTGGTCCTGTAAGGACTGATAAGGCTACTGCCGGTCCCTACGATATTATTCCCTCCATGGGTCACACATGTAAATATTAAGAATAAATAATCTATACTGAGCTTGTATTATAAGGCTTTTATTGGAATATTGAAATATCCGCAAAATAAGCCCAAAATAGCTTGACTTATATACTTATATGTATATAATAGTCGTTACAGTCTGGTGTATACCTGGCTGATTTATTTTCTTTGAAATTTATATAGTTTGTATCACAAATTTGTCCGCATAGCTTAGGAGCTTATGCGAGACAAGCAAGCCCGCACACTTATATTTTTATAAATATTGTGTTGTTGGGTAATACCGTATACTTACAATAAAAATATAAGTGTGCGGGCAAGTACTCTCGCAGGTGCGAGATATATTCTACAGCGTGTAGGATGAAATAATCCAGTTTAATCGTAACAAAGAAGTATTTTTTCTTTTGTTCCGTTCTATTTTTAAAGTAGAGTTTGATCCTAGCTCAGGATGAACGCTGGCGGCGTGGATAAGGCATGCAAGTCGAACGGACTTTATTTTTCCGATGATGAGATTACATCAAGTCAAAGGTCGTTTAAAGTTAGTGGCGAACGAGGTAGTAATACATAGGAACTTCCCCCTAAGTCGTGAACAACTCACCGAAAGGTGAGCTAATACACGATAGTCTCTCCGGAGTAAAGTTTTTCGCTTAGGGAAAGGCCTGTGAAGTATCAGCTAGTTGGCGGTGTAAAGGACCACCAAGGCTATGACGCTTAGGGGAGCTGAGAGGCTGACCCCCACCGATGGGACTGAGACACGGCCCATACACCTACGGGTGGCTGCAGTCGAGAATCTTCCGCAATGGACGAAAGTCTGACGGAGCGACGCCGCGTGATTGATGAAGCTCTTCGGAGTGTAAAGATCTTTTATGAGGGAAGAAGTTTATTGACGGTACCTCATGAATAAGGGGCTCCTAATCTCGTGCCAGCAGGAGCGGTAATACGAGAGCCCCGAGCGTTATCCGGAATTATTGGGCGTAAAGGGTGCGTAGGTGGCACTGTTAGTCGTTTGTCAAATCCTTGGGCTTAACCTAAGAACCGCGAACGAAACGGCAGAGCTAGAGAGTGTGAGGGGTATAGGGAACTAATAGTGTAGGGGTGAAATCCGTTGATATTATTGGGAACACCAAAAGCGAAGGCACTATACTGGCACATATCTGACACTCAAGCACGAAAGCGTGGGTAGCGAATGGGATTAGATACCCCAGTAGTCCACGCCCTAAACGATGATCTCTAGTCTTTCGGAGTATCGACCCTCTGAGAGACGTAGCTAACGCGTTAAGAGATCCGCCTGGGAAATACGGCCGCAAGGCTAAAACTCAAAGGAATAGACGGGGACTTGCACAAGTAGTGGATTATGTGGTTTAATTCGACGATAAACGAAGAACCTTACCAAGGTTAGAAATCAACGTGAAAGCCCTGAGAAACCAGGGCCCTCGCAAGACTAGTTGACAGGTGATGCATGGCCGTCGTCAGTTCGTGGTTTGAATTGTTCCCTTAAGTGGGGTAACGAACGCAACCCTCGTCGTGTGTTATAAGTGTCACACGAGACTGCCCCGACCCAAGCGGATAAAAGTTGAAAGTTAAAAGTTCATAAAGTTCATAAAGTAAAATGCATTTTGCATTCACTTTATAACTTTACACTTTATAAAACTTTATAACTATTTGTACGTTTCGGTCGGGGAGGAAGGGGAGGATGACGCCAGGTCAGCATGTCCCTTGATACCTTGGGCTACACACATAATACAATCGCAATTACAACGGGCAGCGACGGGGTAACCCTGAGCGAATCCTATAAAAATTGCGCCAGTTCGGATTGGGGGCTGCAACTCGACCCCATGAAGTTGGAATTACTAGTAATCGCGGGTCAGACATACCGCGGTGAATACGTTCTCAAGTCTTGTACTCACCGCCCGTCAATTCAAGGGAGCCGGGAATACTCGAAATCTCTCCAGAAGGAGGGCCTACAGTAAGCTCGGTGACAGGGAATAAGTCGTAACAAGGCACGGGTAGCGGAAGCTGTTCGTGGAATAATTCAATTTGAAATCGATCTCTTACCTTCATTTATGAAGTGAGACGATCTTATTGAGTCGATATTGTGTAGCTCAATTGACTACACAATGGACATTGATTTTAAGTCCTAAAAGAAATCTGACAACAAGGGAAAGACCTGTAGGACGGAACAAAAGAAAGAGTGCTTTACTTAAATGGATTATTGATACACCCCCACACTTATATTTTTATTGAAGATTAAAATCTTCGCTGTAAACAGTTATAAAAATATGGGTGTGGGGGTACAAACTATATAAATACAAAACAAAAAACATCTCAAGCTATTGAGATGTTTTTTGTTTTAATGTTATAATAGATAGTATATTTATTATATTAAATTAATTTTATGACAACACCAGAACTTATACAATTTGTGAAAAATGAGCTTGCCTCTGGGCTAGATAGGAAGACTATTGCTACTAAGCTAGAAGCAGAAGGTTGGAGTGCGGGAGATATAATAGATGTTTTCAATATTATTGAGAACAAGCCAAATGTAGCTACAGTTGCACCAGTAATAAACAAAACACCCAAGGTTATATTTCTTCAGTCCAAGAAGAAGGTTTCTAGCCTTCTATTGCCAATCATTATCTTAATATTTATCATAAGTGGCGTAGCTCTTGCGTATGGATCTGGCTATTTTATATTCCCTTCGAAATTACTTGGAGAATCATTAGACACCTCAAGGAATTCTAAAGCTTCTACTATTGATATGCATATTGTTGCTGAATCATCACATGTAGGAGTGGAGACTAATACAGACCAAGGGTTTAAAGTTATTGATTTGGCCATGAAAGGTTCATTTGATCTTATAGATAAGAATAATTTAAAGTCAGATACTTCTTTCGTTTTGAAATTGGATGGCGAGGAAGCTTCCATGGATTCTCGCATTGTTAATGGCTCACTCTACGTGAAGTTACTCAAAGCTCCCAATCTAGGAAGTATCTCATTAAAGCCACTTGAGAATCAGTGGATCGTTTTCCCTCGAAAGTCTAGCCTAGGTGACATAAGCAACAATCCACTAATATCTTCCTCTGGATTTGGCTCAAAAATAGTGAATAATTTAACCCCAGAACAGAAGCAAAAGATCTACGATATTACGAGTAGAGCTAGCCTTATCAAGATGACAAAAAAACATTTACCAGCAATAGTGGATGGATCTTTGTCTTATCATTTTAACTTTGACTTAGACAAAGAAGGAGTGGCTTCATACTTGAAAGAGGTGCTTATCTATCTAAGGAATACAGAAAATGGCAAAGAATTATCCTTGGTAACAGATTCCGACTATGCCAAAATTATAGAATCTTTAAATAATTTTCACGGAGAAATCTGGATTGGAATATTCGACCATATTCCTCACAAGCTAGTAGTGAGTGGAGATATCGTAGATAAAGAAAGTAAAGATATTGAAGCTCTCAAGATATCAATGACAATGCTCTACTCTAGTTTAGACCAGCCTGCTGTTGTAGAAGTTCCGGAAGGAAGCATTGAAGGAAAAGAATTAATGTCGGCACTTTTTGGAAATTCAAAACCTGAAAGTGACTTAAGCATAGATCCAAAGCCAGAAATTACTGAAAAGAAATCTACGAAGAAGTAATAATACATAACAGAAAATCATCTCAAGTCTTGAGATGATTTTCTGTTATGTGCTAAAGTCAGCGGGTGCTAACCTCCAACACAATTGCATATGTGAGTGCAGCCGCTGACTTAAACACACAACGACTGCCACCTCTATATCATAACATTTTGGTACAAAATACAAAACCCCACCGATTGCTCGATGGGGTTTTGCTATGCAATTGTTACAGTAAAATAAATTTGTACTGAACGTTGGAACTTAATCTCACTAAGGACAGTATAGCAAAATAAATTGGTATTGTCAAGCCCTATAACATCTGATACAATATAATCAGGTTTGTATTGGATAGATGCGCCTTAATTTATTAGGGTGAGGAAAGTCCGGGCACATATTCAAGCTTTTGCTTGATTAAACGTAGCGGGTAACGCCCGTCGCCCGTAAGGGTAGAGTTGCGAACAGAGACGAATCGAACATTAATGAAAATTAGTGTTCGGGTGAAACGGCAAAATACTTACGCGTGTGCAAGATCGTACTTTCTGGCTTTATGCCAGAATTTGAATCGCTTGAGGTGTGGAGTAATTTACATCCTAGATAAATATCTATTACTCTAGCAATAGGGAACAGAACCCGGCTTATAGATACAAACCAAATATATGAAAAACACCTTGTCCAAAGCATGGTGTTTTTCATATCTATCTATATATTAGAGTTCTAGATTTTTTTAATAGCTTCTCTCGAAATGCACACATAATTTTCTGTTGAAAATTTGCTCTGCTCAGCTCGACAGCCTGCGCAAGGCATTTCTTAAGAACTATTATAAAAAATCTATACGGGCTAATTAATTTTTTATTATATTTTTTTAATTAATTAAATTTAAAAATAAATTTTTTTAAAAAAAGAAAAAAAGTTATCCACACATTTTATCGAAAAAGTATTGCGGTTATTTCTTTTATGTTAGATAATATATGTGTGAGTGTGATTAATTTTTTTTACAAAAATTATTTTATAAAATTTTGTAAGGTCGTGAAGTCACACATCTTTTAAAAATAATAAATTTTTTAAATATATGGCAGCAAAAAAGAAGGCTAAGAAAGCAGTTAAAAAAGTAGCTAAAAAGGCAGTTAAAAAAGTAGCTAAAAAAGCAAAGAAGGGAAAGAAGTAATTCTACCCCCAATTGGTTTTAAGAAAATCCCCTCTCTATCGGGGATTTTCTTTTTGTGCTAAAATACAAAATATATGAGTATATTTGAATCAATATTAGGAAACGAAAATGACAGACAAGTAAAGAAGTGGAAGTCTATAGTCAATAAAATCAACGAATTAGAACCTGCAATGAAAGAATTGACAGATTCTTCTTTTGTGTCTAAAACACAGGAATTTAAAGACAGACTATCCAAGGGTGATACCCTAGAGGACATATTACCAGAAGCCTTCGCACTTGTTCGTGAGGCATCTGTCCGCACTTTCAATATTCGTCCGTATGATGTTCAGATGATCGGAGGTATTGCACTCAACAATGGCGACATAGCAGAAATGAGGACAGGTGAAGGTAAGACCAACATGGCAACCCTTCCTGCGTATTTAAATTCAATTACAGGTCTCGGAGTTCACATTGTTACAGTCAACGATTATCTTTCTCGTCGTGATGCAGTTTGGATGGGACCGGTCTTCGCTACTCTTGGCGTCAGTGTTGCTGTGGTAAATTCTGAGAATAAATCTTACATGTATGATCCAACACATAAGGATGAAGTGAGTGAGAACGAGGGAGAGTTGAGTTCATTTAAGGTTCAGTATGAGTTCCTTCGTCCTTGCTCTCGTCGCGAGGCTTATGCTTGTGACATTACTTACGGTACGAACAATGAATTTGGTTTCGACTTCCTTCGAGACAACTTAGCCAACAGTATTGGAGACATCGTCCAAAGAGGACATCACTTTGCTATTGTCGACGAAGTAGACTCTATCCTTATCGATGAATCTAGAACCCCACTTATCATATCTTCTTCTGCCGAGGATTCTGAAGACTTGTATTATACCTTTGCCGATATAGCCAAGAACCTTAAATTAGAAGAGGATTATACCGTCGATGAGAAGCTTCGGGCTATTTCACTCACTGACGCAGGTATTACAAAGGCAGAAGACTTGCTCGGCATGAAGGACATATATACCGAGAAGGGTATCAAATACGTGCACCACTTAGAAACCGCAGTGAAAGCCCGAGCTCTATATGAGAACAACAAAGACTATGTCGTCAAAGATGGTGAAGTGATCATTGTCGATGCATTTACTGGCCGTATGCAACCAGGCCGTCGCTGGAGCGAAGGACTCCACCAAGCCATAGAAGCTAAAGAAGGTGTGAAAATTGAGAAGGAGACTAGAGCGGTAGCATCTATCACATTTCAGAATTATTTCCGTTTTTATAAAAAGCTTTCAGGTATGACAGGAACAGCCGAAACTTCCAGAGAAGAATTTTTCAAAGTTTATGGTCTCAATGTCATCGTCGTACCTACCCATAGAGAGATTAATAGAAAAGACTTGAACGATCTCATCTATCAGACAGAGAAGAGTAAGCTCTTGGCAGTAGCACAAAAAGTTAAAGATTTGCATGCGAAGGGTCAGCCAGTTTTAATTGGAACAGTTTCTATAGAGAAGAACGAACTCCTCTCTGCATATCTGACACAAGCCGGAGTTCCACATACAATTTTGAATGCCAAGAATCATGAAAGAGAAGGCGAGATTATTGCCAATGCGGGCAAGCTAGGGGCAGTGACTGTAGCTACCAATATGGCTGGGCGTGGAGTTGATATCAAGCTTGGTGGAGTACCATTTAGCCAAGAGGCTTATGAAGAAGTGAAATCCTTGGGGGGATTGTTCGTCTTAGGTACCGAGCGTCACGAAGCTCGCCGTATCGACAACCAGCTACGAGGGCGTTCAGGCCGTCAGGGGGATCCGGGAGTCACACAATTCTATGTCTCACTTGAAGATGATCTTATGCGCATCTTCGGATCAGACAGACTGAAGAGTATGATGGGCAAGCTTGGCATACCAGAGGATCAGCCTGTGGAGAATAGATTCATATCGAATGCCATCGAAAGTGCTCAAGCCAAGATAGAAGGCTTTCACTTCGACTCACGTAAGCATACTCTTGAATACGACAACGTCATGAATCACCAGAGAAATGTTATCTACGGCAGACGTCGTGCAATGCTCGAAGGGGATTATAAAAAGATTCAGGAATTCCTAGATGAGCTAGTTGTGGACTATCCGAAGCTACTGGAGACTATCAAAGAGAAGCAAGAGAAGGTAGGGGAGGCTGTATTCATGGAGACAGTTCGAAGGATAATCCTTTACATTACCGACAACCTTTGGGTAGAACACCTAGAGACCATGGAGTATACTCGCTCTTCGGTGAATTTGCGTGCTTATGGTCAGAGAGAGCCACTTATAGAATACAAGAAGGAGGGCCTGCGACTCTTCAAAGAGATGGAGATAGTCTTCAAAGAGCAAGTTTCCTCTCTTATTTCTACTATGAATGTAGATACTGAAAGGTCTGATGAGCAAGTCATAGAAGAAAGACCAGCCTTAGTCTTAAGTTCTAGTGACGAAGGAAATACTCCAGAAAGAAGAGACTCTCCTAAAATCGGTCGCAACGACCCCTGCCCTTGTGGCTCTGGCAAGAAGTACAAAGTCTGTCACGGAAAAGATAAATAGCAAATATCCTTATAAATCAAGGTTTTTATGATACAGAAGGGGATTGTTGTCAAAAATAGCAAGAAATCCTTGTATTTAGGGCTTATTTTGACACAGTAAATACAAGGTTGTCAATGCATAGTATACAAAATATCCTTATAAAATAAGGATATTTTGTATTTGACGGTAGTAAAAATTATGGTATAACTATTGACTTTTATAAACCTTTGTGCTACTATATGGGTAGTTCCAAGTATATCGTCATTATCGATTATATATAAGGAGCTTTTTACTTTAGACCTAATCTTTGTAAAAAGATAGATTCAAAGTAGAACCCTTAGGGGCGTCTGACGGCATGAACGTCGTTAACTATGAGCAAACAAAAAATTATACGTTACTTGCAGTCGATTGTTGCCATTCCTATGTTAGCCGTGGCTATGCCACTCTCAGGAATACAGGGCATTACAGACACGACCCCAAGTATCGCAAATAAGGTTGAAGTTACTGATTCTGCGATAACAACGCAAGAAAAGGCTGACTTCAAAAAGAAAGCTGATGCTATAGATACATTTCTTACTTCACGCGGATCAGTGCTAGCCGGATATGGGGCCAAATTCGTGGAGGAAGCAGACAAGAATAATATCGACTGGCGTTTACTCATCGCTATCGCTGGACGTGAGACTACATTTGGGAGAAATATGTGCAAGAATCCAAAAGCACAGAATAATCCATTTGGTTGGGGTTCATGTAAGATAGGCTTCAAGTCTATCGATGAATCAATCGAAAAGGTCTCAGCAAGTCTAGGTGGTAACAGTGAAGGTACAGCTCATCATTATACAAATAAGACAACTCTTCAGATTCTGCGCAAATACAACTCAGTTATCCCTAACTATCCTAAAGAGGTAGAAAGAATAATGAAAATGATAGATGCTAGTGACCCTATAAAATAATTTAACAAAAATACAAAAGGCTCCGACGTACGTCGGAGCCTTTATAATTTTTTAGAACCTAACCCTAAATCTTCTTGAAGTTCTCAATCATAATACTCTTCTCACCATTTCTTTCGGTTACTTTCCCTTGGAGGGCAATGATAGTATCTTTGATCAAGATATCCTTATTGGTCTCATAGAGCTTAGAGAATACGACAGCATCTATACTTCCTGTGTAATCTGAAATCTTTATAAAGGCCATGCGGTCGTTCTTCTTGGTTGTGACTATTCGAATATCATCTATGATAGAGGCTATCGTTACAGGTGTATTGACCTTCAGTTCTTCTTGGACTTTCTTTATAAGAGTTCCAAATTTCTCAATTTTATCTTTGTAATTATCTAGTGGATGTCCTGAAATATATAGACCCAGCAAGTCTTTCTCCCATGTTAGCTTCTCCATAAGTGTTGCTTCGAGCTGGTCATCGAGAGATAGCTTCACCTCTATGCCACCTATCGAGCCAAAGAGAGATTCCTGAGAGCCAGACCCACGGGATTCTTTGTTGAAGGCTAGAAGCTTCTCTAAGTTACCCATAATCATGTTGCGGTGTACGACAAGGTCGTCCATAGCTCCACACTTGGCCAAGGCCTCTACTGACTTTTTGTTCAAGTTTTTGTGATTGATTCTTTCAAAGAAGTCAGCCAAGGATTTGAACTTGCCATTCTTTTTGCGTTCTTCAATGATTGAGTCAGCTATATCTACTCCTAAGTTTTTAATATTATAGAATCCAAAGCGGATAGTTCTATCTGTAGCATGATTACTTCCTTTTATAACTGTGAAGCCTCCGTAACTTTCATTTATATTTGGAGGGAGAACTTTGATATTCATCTTTTCACATTCATGGATTATTTCTGCTACCTTTTCGATATCTCCCGATTCAGAAGTCATGATTGCTGTCATGTACTCTACGGGGTAGTTGGCTTTCATATAGGCAGTCTGGTATGCTACGAGTCCATAACTTGCGGCGTGTGCCTTTCCGAATCCATAGGCAGCGAATGGTTCAATGAGGGTCCAAATTTCTTGGGCCTTTTTTTCATTCAAGCCATTTTTTATAAAGCCAGCTAGTAACTTTTCTTTTTCTGCTTGCATAACTTCTGGAATCTTCTTTCCCATGGCCTTACGAAGCTTATCAGCTTCCAGCCAAGAATACCCAGCCAAGCCAATAGCTGTCATCAAGACATCGTCCTGATAAGTAATGATTCCATAAGACATACTTAGGATATCCTTAAGTCTGGGGTCTATGAATGTTATTAATTTTGGATTATGTTTACGTTTAATATACTCAGGTATCATTTCCATCGGACCAGGACGATATAAGGCCACCATTGCATTGATATCGTGTATGGTAGTTGGTCGTAGTTCCTTCAAATACCTTGTCATTCCCGAGCCGTTCAATTGGAAAAGCCCCATAGTTTCTCCTCGGGAAAGAATTTCAAAAGTCTTCTTATCATTTATATCAATCTCATCTATCTTGATATCAATTTTATGAATTATTTTAACTAATCTTACAGCTTCAGCCAAGATGGCCAAATTTCGGATTCCTAGGAAGTCGAATTTAGGAAGCCCTGCATCTTCTATACTGTACATATCGTACTGAGTAATAATGTGCCCACCCTTAGGGTCGTACTGTATAGGGGTGAATTCATAAAGTGGTCGAGGTGCCATGACGACGCCTGCCGCATGAACGGAAATGTGTCGCACGCATCCTTCCATTTTCTTCGCCAAGTCTATAATCTTTTTCGTATCGGGTTCTTCTTTGTAAGCTTTCTTAAGTTCAGGAACTATCTTCATTGCATGATCTATAGTCATCGGCATACCCTGTGAACCGAGAGGAATCATACTTGAGATTCTATCTCCAATATTGTATGGATAGCCTAGGGCGCGAGCCACGTCACGCACAGAACCCTTCGCCATCATCGTACCAAATGTACCTATCTGTGCGACCTTGTCTTCTCCGTATTTTCTTTTTGCATAGGCTATGACTTCGTCGCGGCGATTATCAGCAAAGTCCATATCTATATCGGGGAGTGATGGACGCTCTGGGTTTAGGAATCTTTCGAATGGTAACTTGTAGGCTATAGGATCAACCTTGGTAATACCTGTTAGATAAGTTGTGAGGGAACCAGCGACGGATCCTCTGATGTTCGTATAAATGTCGTTGTCTCTTGAGAATTGAAGCAAGTCAGAAACAACCAAGAAGTAGGCAGGGTAGCCCTTCTGTTTAATTATTTTAAGTTCGTATTCCAATCTATCTATATAGGTGGGCGTTTTCTCGAGCTTTCTACTTTCAAACCCTTTGTATGCAAGCTCTCGAAGTACTTCATCGGCAGTAAGGCCATCTGGAATAGGGAAATCAGGGAAGTAAGCTTTGCCTAGTCCTATGTCGTAGCTTTCGCACAAGTCGGCTACTATCTTGGTGTTCGATACTGCTTCGGGGATATCCTTGAAATATTTTAAAGCTGTCTTCTCGTCAATAAGGGAAAAGTCGTCGGCAGAGAATTCGAGCCCTGTGCCTTCCTTGCCGTCCATCACTCCAGTGTTCACTGCTAGGAGAGTATGGTGAGCATCGTGGTCATCTTCACACAGGTAGTGAGAGTCTTGTCCAGCGACGACAGGAATACCAAACTTTTTCCCTAAGGCCACAATTCCATCTCTTAGCTTCTTGTCATTTTCAACGTGTGGGTGAGAGTGTACTTCTAAGAAATAATATTCCTTACCGAAAATTTCTTGGTGTTCTTTTATTAAATTTTCAGCTTTTTCATCGTTACCAGCGAGGATTGCTTGAGAGAGCTGACTGCCCATACAACCCGAAAGACATATGATGCCTTCGCTATACAAACGCAAGATTTCTTTGTCCATGCGAGGTTTATAGTAGTAGCCTTCCATATTGGCTATGGATACAAGTCGCATCAGGTTTTTGTATCCTTGCAGATTACGAGCAAGGAGAGTTAGGTGGTATCTCTTGTTGTCTACTCCGGGTTCCTTGTCGGCTCGTCCTCTCTCCGCTATATATGCCTCAACACCTATTATTGGCTTTATACCAGCCTTATGAGCCTCTTTATAGAGTTCTATGGCTCCATACAGGTTGCCATGGTCTGTGATAGCTAGAGCGTTCATACCGTTCTTCTTGGCTGTTTTAATCATGTCGGGAATCTTAGAAAGTCCGTCTAGTAGGGAGTAATGTGAGTGGGTATGAAGATGTATAAATCGTGAATTCAATTCCGCTTTTTCCATTTCCTTAGTATAGCAAATAAGGTATTATTGTTCTATATGGCAAATAAAGACACCATAAAATACATAATCGGTATAGATGAGGTTGGTAGAGGTCCCTTGGCAGGGCCGGTGGCTGTCTGTGCATTTCTTATAAAAGATGAAAAGTTTATTGAAACTTGCATAGGTCAGACCTATGCAGAAAAAAAATTATCGAAATTAAAAGATTCGAAAAAGCTTAGTAAAAAGCAAAGGGAAGAGTGGTTTGAATATTTGAAGAAGCAAAAAGCCGAAGGCTTTTGCGACTACTCTGTATCTTTTGTTTCTTCTGAAAATATTGATAAATTTGGAATTGCGAAATGCATTCAGAAAGCATTAAATGAGTCTCTTTATAAAGTCGCTTCACAGAATCTTCCAAATTTTTCCCGCTTTACCCTAAAGGGCTCCGACGCGGATAAAAATTTGGAAGATTCTGCTTCGTTTCAGATTTTTCTCGATGGTGGGCTTCATGCTCCTGCCCAATACGTTAATCAAGAGACAATTATAAGAGGGGACGAACTTCATCCTGTTATTTCACTCGCATCCATTGTGGCGAAGGTTACTCGTGATAAAGTTATGACCAAATATGCAAAAGAATATCCCGAGTATGGCTTCGAGCATCACGCAGGTTATGGTACTAAAGCCCACTATGAAGCTATCAAGAAGTCAGGCCTTACCCCCATCCACCGCAAAACTTTCATACATTAAAAATTACAATTAAGAAACGGCCGTTTCTTAATTGTAATTTAGTTTTTATGTGAACTTTTTACAAAATATTTAGTAATTCTTATCTAGCCAGTTTTGAATATCTTTCTTGTCGTCTTTAATCCAGGCAATGTTGGACTCTAATTGTTCGTAGGATTGCTTTAGGGTTTTCTCACCTCCAGGGGCTACATTTTTACTAAAGAATTTCTTAGCATCTATCAAATCTTCTTTTTTTGTATGATAACCCAAGAATGGTAAGAATTTAGTTAGGAAATTACTTCCACCGTATCTTTTAAGTATAACTTCCCAGTTGTCTTTGACAAAATTCCAAGCTAAATCTTGCCCCTCTTTATTTCTCCAAATTGACGCTAATATAAATGGGGTATCTTGGCTTCGAACATGTTTTGACATTGAGAACCGCAGGGCTTTCTCTACCACTTTATAATTATTGAAAGACCCTAGTGATCTACCTATAGTGTCCCGCTCCTCCGCACTGTCTGTGTTCGTATATAAATATTCAAAGGTTTTCCACTCTTTTAAACCTCCATTAGATATAACTACACCATAGATTGCCGTCTTTAGGTCTGGATCTATCGGCTTTATATTTCTATTGTCGAATACTTTCTTTGCTTCTTTGATAATATATTTATCTCCATAAAATCCCGCTTGAGATATTGCCAAACTTCGAAGCAATGTATTCCCGTGACTTTCATTTTCCATTTTTTCAAACCCAAATTTATCCGCAAGTGGTGAGAATAGTGACAATGCATACTTTTTATATTTTAAAGTTTCTTCTCCTTTTTCTATCAATACGTTATATATTTTTCTTACCCCACTAGCTATTTCTAGCCATATCATGTACTCTGTCTCATCTTTATAATTTTGAGAAAATTCTAGAACTTCACTCGCTTTTATATACCCTCCTTCTGCTAGTGAGAATAAATTTTTGATAATTCCTAATCTATCTATAGGGGCAATTTTCTTTTCTTTAATTTTTGTCTTCAAGTATTCAAGTGTTTTATGGTCATAATTAACTTTTAGAAAGGAAGATTCATTTAGATTTATTAGGCCGAAAGCGTTGCCTTTGATTTTTGTTTTTGTTTTATTTATTAGAAGTTTTTCTTCTGTTACTTTATCTTTATTTATTAATTCACAAGAAAGAGGAATCTGCCACTTGGAACTCTTTTCTACTCTCTCAAATTTTCTTCTAGTGACTCTACTAGAGAAAAATCTTTCTTGGGTTAGCCATAAGTCCGATTTGTGGCTCGAAATAGAGACAAGAGGGAAGCCGGCTTGCTTTGTCCAAGAGCTCATCATTTTCTTTACAGGTTTCTTGCTTACTTTCTCAAAAGCCTCCCATAAATTTATAGTTTGTGTATTTTTGTAACTATGCTTTTTAAGATAATATCTAAGCCCATCTCTAAATTTATCTTCACCCAAGTACATTGAAAGCATTCGTATCAAGGTGCAACCCTTCTCATAAGAAACCATATCGAAAGTCTCATTAATTTCATCTGGATGGTTTACATCAACTTCTATTGGGTGTGAGTTCTCTAGTGAATCTATTTCAACTGCATTTTTATATCTACCACCTGAGAAGAATATTGGCCATGTATTCCACTGTGGGAAAAGGTGATCAACACAAAACTTTTCCATATAAGCTGCGAATCCTTCATTGAGCCAAAGGTCTGTCCACCAGTGCATTGTGACTAAGTTCCCAAACCATTGGTGAGCGATTTCGTGAGAAATAGCCGTAGCAACCCACTGTCTATTTACAAGAGACGTGTTTTCGTCACTTACCAGAAGTGCAGTCTCTCGGAAAGTAATTGCTCCCCAGTTCTCCATTGCAGCAGATTCGAAGTCGGGGATAGCGATAAGGTCTAGTATGGGTAGTGGATACGGTATGTCAAAATATTTATTGAAGAATTCCAGAGACTTTATAGCTACTTCTAGTGCGAAACGAGCTTGGTGTATCTTGCCTTTAGTAGTGAATACACGGACTTGGACACCTTCTTTTGTTTTACTTTCTATAAATTCAAATTCGCCAATAATAAATGCAAGCAAGTATGTGGACATAATAGGCGAGGGAGCAAATGATACTATTTTGTAGCCTGTACTATGTGGAGCAATATTTATAGGTAATGTGTTCGATATGGCAGTATGACTTTCAGGTATTACAAGTGATACTTCGAACACCGCCTTGTGCGCAGGTTCGTCAAAGCAGGGGAAGGCTCGACGTGCGTCTGTAGTTTCAAATTGTGTCGTTGCTATGTGCTTCTCTACTCCATCGACTACGTATCTACTTTTATAAAATCCTCGCAGAGAGTCGCTAATGATTCCAGAGAAAACAATAGATAGTTCTCCTTTGCCTTTTGGTATTACATTTTTGAAGTAGAATGTGGCTGTTTCCTTTTTAGTATCATAAGTAATTTTATAAGCAAACTGTTCTTTTTTATTACTCTTAATACTTACTGTCTCTATGTCCAAGTCTTTACTATGAAGAGTTATGTTTTTTATGTCTTTATCGGTATTTATTTTTATTATTTCATTTCCAGAAAATGTAAATGATAAAAGATCTGGATGAAGATGTAGATGGTAATGAGTAGGGTATATATGTGGCTCTAAACGTACTGATTTCTTGCTAATTTTTCTAGTTTTTGTCATGTTTTTGATTATACTCCCGATTTATTAAGAGGTAAACCGTTTGTATAAATTGCAGCCCTGTAAGGGGCAAAATAGCTAAATTTCTCTAAATTTTAATATTCAGTAAATATATGATAGCAAAATACCTATATTTATCAACGTATATTAAAGGTGAAGGGGTATTGACAAAAGGCATACTTATATGATATAATACTCATATGAAAAATAAAACATTAAAAAATTTAATAGCACTCGGAGCTTTTGCTTTTATTGTCCTTGGAGTCAATTTTGCATCTGCTGACTTTGAGACTATCCCTATGGGATACAATGTTGGATATTCTTATCCTACATATAATCGTGGTTATACTGGAGTTGGTGGTTCTAATCAATATTATAATTACACAGAACAGCAATACTCATATACAGTACCACAACAGCAAAATAACTATGCCATACAGCAACCTTATACTTACGTACAAGCACAGCCTCAGACTCAAATCAAGTACGTAGAAGTCCCAACTGTTAAGTATGTAGAAGTTCCTACTGTAAAGTACGTAACAGCACCTAGTACAACTACTACTCAGTATGTTGCTTCACCTCAACAGCAAGTTCAATATGTAAATTCTGGATCCAATGTCGGTAATACTCAAGGAGCTTCTGTCCTTGGAGCAAGTGCGGTTACTTCCTCATATGGCAAGAATACTGGAGTACAAGGCAACACAGGTCAGTTTGTGAACTATGATGCCAATAGTAAGAGTCAAGGTGTAATGCTAGCCAATGCTTATGGAGCATACAACACACAGCCTGTAGTTTATGATACCAACGGAGTTACAGCATTGTCAGTTAAAGGTTCAGGAAGCTTTATGCCAAGTTCAGTCTTTCAGTGGTTCTTGTTCATCCTTCTAATCTTAGCAATAATCATTATTGCTCGTATGGTCAGTAAAACTTTCAGTAAGGATCCTCATGGGGCAGTAGCACACTAATACTAATCTGAATATATAAAAAGCACCTCTCGCGAGGTGCTTTTTATTATTTAAATACATATTATCGTGGGCAGACGAATTCACAATTGGGGCCAGTGCGTCCTACATAAGAACCATCGGGGCATTGTTTGGCATCCATAGTACAGGCAACTGGTCCTTTAATTACTGGAGCTTTAGATTCTGGTGGTATACTCTCCATTAAGTTAATTTTGACTTCATTATTGTTTCTAATATAACTAAAACTTTTATTGCCCTGTATATGACCATCTTCATATGTCATCTTTCCAGTTTTTGTAGAAGGATTTATGTTTACAGAAGTTATATACCATGAACCGCCTAAAACAGGCTTTTCTGGCACAATGGTTTTAACATTGTCACGAATATATTTTTCAACAATAATTTTGTCATCTAGTGCACTGCAATCTGTTTGTGACATCTGGAATCCAGAAGTAAGCTTAGTTACATCTTTATATACATATACTCCATCTCCTCTATCTATCATCTCACCAAACAAAGCGACAGCAGATCCTTCACCAAATTCAATATTTAATTGTTCCCTTACATTCATACCTTCAGCCAAAGAATCCCACCAAACATCTGCAATACGTCCGCTAATCTTAGGATCCATTGGTCCAACATTCCCTGCAAATTTTCCAACCTTGCTATCTTTCTCGGCTGGAAGGTTTCGGTATTCACCGGTTACCTTATCTCCCAAAATACTCATTTTCAGCCAAGCCTGATCATAGAAACCACGCGAAGTCTCTTTTGAATATTGATAGCACATGGCAATAGCTTCTCTTGCTGGAGGATTTTGTATAACTATGTTTAACCTTTTATTCCTTGAAATAAAGACGAAAATCACGATTATAATAACGATAAATATAGATATATAAGTTAGTATTTTTTTCATAATATAATTGTATCACAGGTTCAAGCTTATACTAAGCCTGCTAGTTTTCACAAATCTTTTTTAATCTATCAATAAAAGCCTTTTCCCAGAATTTCATTGAGTACCAACTTAGAAGTGGTCTGGCTATTATTCTTAGCCATCTATTGTGAATATCAACTCCATAGGTATAATTAATCCTCGTGCCTTCTTCTGTCTCTTCCATCATAAATTCTTCATGACCAGATATACCCAATTTCGAATTCTCATTATCAGAAACATACCCTTTCTCAGGAATAATTTCTGTTTTCATTTTGACGGGGAACACTGTGCCGAAAGACTTTACTTGGGCATCAATTTCCAATTTATTGCCATCTTTCTTGGTAATAACCAATGACTCTGCAACAGTTGGGAAATTCTTTGGTATATTTTCAAAGTCCGTAACTATTTTGAAAACTTGATCAATAGGCGCCTTAATAATCCAAGAACCTTTTAAGTTAATATGTTTCATTATTGTATTATAGCAAAAAAAGTAGAATTCACTTATTCCGATTTTGGATTAAGTAGAAACCTTTTTGGAAACAAACACGAAGCTTAAGATTTATCGTTCAAGTATTTGCTAGCAATACTTAATGCGAATGAAGGCAAGATGACAAATACCGTTGCAAATAGAAGTCTAATCAATATTTTACTAATATTTGAATCTGGAGCATCTGGTCCAGAACCAGTCACAACAACCAGTATTCCGATAATTCCGAAAACGATTGATGAATAAATGAAGATTTTTGTAGCTGTTTTTTGCATAGTATTAGTATAGCAATCAAAAGAGGAGTCGTAAACTCTTGTATTGCTAGTTATAAAATAAAAGATTATAATTAAACCAAATATTCACTTTTTAAAAAACTAAATTTATAGGAACAACTGAAACTAGTGAAGGAATCATTATTTTTAGTAAGGGTTTAAATGGGGAAAAGACATATTTTGCTTATACAGAAAATGACAGAAAACCTATTGTCACCAATTTAGGAATTGAAAAATTCTCCGATGAAATTATTAGAATGTATCCTATTGTTTCTCAAAAAATTCTTAAATTTTATCAGGAAATTTATTCTGGTGATTTACCCGAAGGCTTTAATGTCTCACAACTTGATCCTAGTCCAAGAATTGAATTAATTGAAAAAATTTCATTAAAATTATTAAAAAAAGTATAAACCCCTAGGGCAACAAAAGTTGCCCTTTAAATTTACCCAAGTAAATTGGTTAAATTAAATGAAAGAACAAACTTCATCCTGAAGTTTGTTCTAGCTGTTTCTCATAATATTTCATTTTTATCGCTTCCAAATATTCCCTTGGAAAGGATCTGTAACATTCTGGGCAAACATAGATAACTATATCTATATCTGCTTTAGGTTTACGAAATGTCAGCAACCATAATTTAGCTATTTCTTTTTCGCTTTTAACAAAAACTCCATTCTTGCACACATCTGCACAAGAGAGACAAATTGTTACATTTTTCATAATAATAAATTTAGTAGGTTAAATTAAATTTAGAATTTGTGTAGATTTGTCTTAAGTGTATACCTTTTGAAAAATATAGATACTAGGGTGGAAAGAAAGAGTAACGAGAATCGTCCTTGCTACTCTTTAGGTAAGATAAAAACAAAAAGAGTCACTTTCGCGACTCTTCCCATATTTTTACAAAATTTTCTATTTTTGTATTAATTACTCCTGGTAGATGAACTTCTTTTTTAATGGCATAGATATTAGAATCCATGTCATATACACCAAGAGTATTGAAAATACTGTCGTAGATATTTTCCAGTGTTAATGGATGTATCCTGCCGTCCATTATTATCATAGCTGGACGACTTTTTTTAATACGATCTAATAGATTTCTTTCATTCTCCGGTCTATAGAAAAATACTGAGATGTGTGTTTCTATGCCTACGGCCATGAATTGCTCAATTAGATCTTCATTTCTGTCTAGAATGGTAATTACAAGAATACTTTTCATAACATATTTTATTTTAGAGTTAGACAATTTTTCTTTCACATTACATTTTTCAACTTGTAAAGTCAATAGGTTAGAATTTGATAAAAGGGTAGGGGTTTTGAATTATAGGGTTAAAATTGAGGTTTCAAATTTAGAATGAAGTTGGAACTTTTTAAAAGAGAAACGCGATTAAAAATTGCTTTTTGGGGAATTATCAATTAGTATGAAGAAAAAAGGAGGCTATATTGAAAACTAAAAAAATCCCAAAGATTGCAAAATTTGGTATAAGTGGAATTATATGTGTAGGATTATATTATCTAACGCTTTATTGTTTAACTGAGTTCGTTGAAATTTGGTATCCGATATCTGCGGCAATTGGTTCTATCTTATCTTATACATCCAGTTTTTTGTTTCAGAAGTATTGGACTTTTGATAATAAAGACAAAAAAGAAATTCCCAAACAGATTCTCCGGTATTTTATTATGTCAGGAGTACTGCTTTGTGCAAATAGTATATTTTTATATTTACTAGTTGAATATATAAACTTAAAATATTTAATTGCACAAATATTTATCACTGTCATATTGTCGATCGTGAGTTATCTAATTACAAAAAAAATTTTTGCAAAATAAACTCGGCATTGTTTCAGACTTTGTCGAGTTTTATTTTTTAAAATTCATTTGCTTGCTGAAACTATCAAAGACCATCCTTGATAATTCACAACAACTAACTAATACTTACTTATGGTCTGGTGTAACTCTCCAAGCTATATATAAAGCAATGGCTGTAAGGTATTTTAATCCAGACATTATAGAATAAGTTTGTCTATCAAGCATAGGCATATCAGAATTAAAAAACTTTCCGATTGTCCAAAACAAAGAGAAAATAAGTGAGACTATAAAACAAATAAACAGTGCTTTTTTAAAATATTTCATATGAGTATATTATAACATAATATAAAAAATCATTTAGGTATAAAGAAGAATAGTAACAGAGTAGCAAGGACCATCCTTGCTACTCCTAACATGCGAAGATTCTCGGATTATGATTTGCACAAGTTAATCATCAATTTTCTTTTTTATTTCGATATCAATTTCAACTAATGATTTTTTCATTTCTTCGATTATACACCAATTAGCTTGCTTAAGTTCCTCCAGATTTTCTTTACCTGTTTTTAATTTAGTTAGTTTATAAATTGAGTCTTTGACATTTTTCGGGAAAGAGTATAGACCCTCTAGAAACAGTTCAGCATCAAAATTGCCATTCTTTTCCATAGAAAGATATAACTCTTTGATATATTTCTCGTATTTATTTTCTAGATTTTCTTTTTTAGCTTTTAAATGTTCAATCTGTTTTTCTTTCTTCCAAATCTTATTCTGAAAGTATGAAGATAAAAAAGTACCCATTAGACCTATAATGGCTCCCACTATGACACTTATCAAACTTATAACTGCCTCTTTCATTGGCTCGCCCTAACGGACGATTTTATAACTATTGATTGGGCCAAAGAATATCCTTTCCCAAATATCGCATTAGCTGAAATAAGATCACTATTAGTTTAATAATTCTACTTCTCTTTTTTAGTCTGATCTACAATGATAGCATTTTTAACAATCTTTTTTAGAGCTTTAACTGCTTTATCTACACTCTGATTACTTTTATATGTTTCCGTATTTGCTATAGTCTTATTATTAGCTGATTTTAATACAACATATTTTTGTTTATTTGTTGATTTTTTTATAATTATCCTATTTTTACCTGACATATTTTTTATTAAAATTACTTAAATATATTAAACTTATCGACCTATTAAATTAGAATATTATAAATCACTCTTATTTTTGTTATTCTTTTTCTCAATTTGTTCCTTTAGTTTTTTTATTTCTTTAGAATTTTCAGTCAATTTTCTCACTTCATTTCTTACTAATTTTTCGCTAACACTCATAGGAAATTCATCGTTATTACCGCTATCTAAGGGTAGTGTATCTTTTTCATCCATATTAAATTTTGTTAATATTGCAATGTTCATAAAATTATATCTTAATTATCTAAAAATTTAATCAATTTACTATTTTTATAACCTATATTTTGATAAAATTTATCCCAAAGTTCGTCCCAATAATCAACATCTTCAGAATTTTTTACAATAAAAAACCATTCTCTCAATTCATCTCGTCTAATAGCAAAACTATGGTCAGGATATGCCCATATCAACTGCCTAGTAGTCATATCAATAATTCTCTCTTTAAGTTTTTTACGATCAATATATTTTAACATATGTGCGTCTAATAGTTCAGTGGCGTATTTCTGGGCTATAACAAGTAATCTTTGGGCTTGATTATAGATTTTTACATCTTCTCTACACAACATAGGTGATATTAGTTTAGAGATTGATTCACTTGCTAATTGCAAACTTTGTTTAATAGGTATTCCAAAATCATTATTTACCTCTTTGGCAAAATCTTTTTCTCTTTGTTGTGCAGTATCCAACATGCCATCGATAGATTTAATAATATCTAAAGCAGAGATTCTTGCTGTCTCATCATTAGGATGAATCATTGGCTTATCTAATGGTCCAAGTTCAGAGATAGAACTCATTATTAAATTATTAGCACCACAACACATCATAGTTCCAGAACTTTTAGCTTCCTGCGGTATTGCAATATTTATTTGATTATATTGGGTTCTTAATGTATCCATTATTTTAACCGCCGAATATACATTACCACCACTTGTATCTAATAAAATTAAAAGTTCTTTTTTCTTCTCCTTCTTTTCCTTCAAAAGTTTATAAATAGAAATTTCATCTTCAGGATCAATGCTGGCTGAAAAATTTCCATTTATGTCTTTTGGGTATAACATAAGCAAAACATCACTCTTCTTTAATAATTTTTTAAGAGGAGATATTTCTTCTTCGACTTTCTTATTTTGAGCAGAATCTTCATTATTTGGTATCTTTTCATTTACACCATTTTTTGAATTATTCTCGATAATCTGCTTTTCTTCTTTTGCCATATGTATATTGTATACGAAAATAATAAATTATCAAATAATACTACGATTTTAGATTTTTATTTATAAAATAACAATAAAAACCATAAGGAATATAAGGAAAAAACACTATTCAAAACAATTAAGACGAGATTAAGGTAGTTAAAAAATGAACTTCTATTTTCTATACTTTTTCTAATTTTAAGACAAAACCATACTGCCAAAGCTGATATTATTGGGGTAAAAAAGTAAGGCAAATCAAAGATAAAAAGTGGGGAAAAAGAAAAATAATAATCTTGACTTAGGTACATCAAACGCCCAGAAAACAAGTCAAAGTATTTATCTTCTAATGCAGGCATTATTATAAATATAAAAATTGGTAAAATTGTTAAAACGATAGCCAATACCAACTCCTTGATTCTTTTTTGTTTATTCATATGATTAGTTTGTTCTTCTTGTAATACACTAATTATCAGCCCCTTTAATTTTTCCATAATATTTAATTTATACGTCTCTTTGTCATAGATTCAACAAGTAAAGTTGATAAAAAACTGATTATTGTGAATTCGCCAATAATAAGCAAGAATGACGCCTTCCATTCTAATAAAAAGAATGAGGATATTAGAATACCAAATGTAATAATTCCTCCAGAAAACTTAATGACCTCACCGATATTATTCTTCCTTGTTTCTCCTAGATAATATAAAAATGTTCCAATGAAAGCTATTAGTATAAATATCCAAAATAATAGGTTAATTTTCATAAAAGTATTTTTACCAAAACTTAATTTTCAAGAAGTTTTTTTTAATTTTTTGCCAGAATGTTACATTTGATGGACCTGTAATAGCTGGAGGTTGTATATCATGCGAAGTATTTGGGGTAATTTCAGCCTGTGAAGGTACTTTCTCCTCTACAACAGTAATTATGCTCTTGGGACTTTCTTTAAGCCCTTGAGAGGGTTTTAAGGGTTGTTCAGTTTCCTTTTGTTGTAAAATTTCCTGAAATTTATTCTTATAGGGAGATTTTTCTTTTACTGGGGGAGGTACTACTTTTTCTGTTTCAGCAACACATAGATCTTTTTCGAGATCTAATTTACTACCCTCATCACATACACAACCAGCTTTGTCGTAATCATAATGAGATAATGGACCAAAAGTTTTTACGCACATAAGTAGATTATCTATACGATTTATGCATTTTCCGTTGACGAATGTTGAACCTTCTACACACTCACATTGTTTAGTTATTTTATTGAAAGACGAATAGTGTCCTTCTTTATCCATACAGGCTAATTGTGATTTTAATTCATATACTTGCAATTGATAATCGTATTCTTTTTGAGCCGAATCTCCAATCTTTTTATTTTGCCAATCTTGAAAACATTTATTATATTCCTGTAATTTTGTATTATATTCATCAATCTTAGCTCTGCATTGAGCAAGTTGACCAGCATCTGGAATAAGACCACTCGATATGGCAGTTCCTCTAATACCTTGATAGATAGATTCCGTGCAAGTTTGAGTTGGTAATACACAATAAAATTCACTTTTTATATTAGTGTCTATTCTTGCACTTAAACTTTTTAATTCAGCTTGAACTTGTTTATAATTATTTTCAATATCTTTTTGAAGTTTCTCTCGAGATTTTTCAATATCTTCTATTCTTTTATCCACTGATTTTATAATCAAAGTTTCTGCACGGGCGATACTAAAAGAAAGAAAACAAAAAACAATTAAACAAATTATTTGTATTTTTTTCATTTTGCGTGGGTTTTTAATTTATAATATGGTTATGAAGACAGTAAAGGCCCCACAGACCATCTGATATCCTCTTTCGAGAACACCCCATACTCTTTCGAATATGGACCCACGCAAATGGTGATGACTGTGAGGCCATTACTATTTGCGTGGGTTTCCTATGTAGCCATGCCATTTCTGGTTTAGGCGTTGTATTTTTATAATAGCTCTTTTTGTCGACAAATACAATAAATAGATTCTTTTATAAAAAGTCTGAAAAAGTCTGATGTATTAGAGGTGAAAAGGGGTGGGAAAAGGCGGGAAGAGTGGGTGGCAAAAGGTGGCATTTTAGGACTAGGCAAAACTCGGTATTTTAGTATGGGTATGATCAGAATGTCATTTATTTACAAGATATTTTGTGGAAGTATATTTAATTCCAATAAGAAATTATTAGATTAAAGAGTCTTATAAAATATCGATAAATATAATGGGTCGCAAAAGGTCGCATTTCTTTGACTCAATTAAATAAAAAATTGTCGACAAAAACCTAAAAAAATGAGATTATCTTTAATATGGAAGAATATATTATCAATACACCTAAACTAACAAAAGAAGACTGTGATAAAATGTTACAAGTTGTAAACCTTATTGAAAATTACCAAAAAGGTTTTCCTGGTTTTTCTTCTAATACTAGAATACCCCTTTATTCATTGAATGCTTATGGTGTTACTATGCAAGACTTAAATAATTTATCGAAAGTACTTGAAAAACTGATCCTAATAGATAAACAGCAATATTTTTCTGAAGAGAATATAGGTGATGATTTACTAATTAGAAGAATTGCCCCCAGCATAGCAAAAGAAAAAATTGAATTACTTAAAAATCAAATAGAAGATAATCCAATTACTTTACAAAAGTATACAAAAAAAGATAATAAACAAAAAGTTTGTATAGACTTACGAGGTCTGATTTTTCTTAAGGAAGACTCAAAAAATTCAATAAAAGTTAGTGATAAAAAACTAGAAATATTAAAATTGTTGTCAAAAGGATCACCAAAAACGATGTCTAAACTAACAGAAGAAGCTGGATATTCAGAAGAACGAAGTGTTTCTACTGCTATTAAAAATATAAACAAATCTTTTGAAGATAAATTTGAGCAAGAAAATAATTTAATTATTCCTGCTGGTTCTGGCTATTGTTTTAATAAATACATTTTTTCCATCTCAATTATTAAGTAGTACTTATCCACAAGTAAAAATAACCTTATTAAATAGGGTTATTTTTTTACATTGCGTGAATATAGAGTGAAGGTAAAAGAAAGTTACCACCAGTAATAAGTGATGAGATAATTATTAAATGGTAAAGATAATTTGTCACGCAAAAAGAAGAAGAATTACGAAGCAAATTCGTATAGTGGTTGATCTACACGAGAAACTTTCTGAGTTATCTCAGAAAAAGAATTTTACCTTATCTAAGACGATTGAAAAAATATGTCGTCAGTATTTTAACAATGAGATTAGATAGCTCAACAGAAGAAGAATTAAATATTCAAGAGTTGAATGAACTTTCATCTTTTTTTGACTTGCTTGCAAAGTTTGATTATGAAGATAAACAAAAAGAAAAATTGGAACTTAAAGTTGATTCCCTAGTGTCAGCTCCTAGGGAATCAACTCTAGATTCTAATATTTAATAAATTTATGAATGAGCTGAAATATATAAAAACAAAAAATGGAGGTTGGTTTAAGATGGGTAATGTATTTATAGACCAATATGCAAAACTTATAGGACCCATAGGGACTTCTATCTATCTTTGCCTAAAAAGACACTCAAACAGCAAGACTAGAATTGCATTCCCATCAGAGGTACTAATATCAGAAGAATTGCACATAAACCCAAGAACAGTTATTAGACATCTCCCTATCTTAGAAAAATATGGATTTATAAAAATAACCAAAACAAAAAGTAGAGGACAATGGGTCAGTAATCAGTACTATCTTACGCATTCAAAGGATTGGGCTACTAAACCAAGTGACTTAAAGTCACAGGGTCCATATGACTAACAGTAAATTTATACATGACTTAAGGTCATACTAATAAGACTAAATAAAAAGATTATAATAAATTATAAAAATAAGTTAAAATACAATTATGAAAACCTCTAATATAAATAATTCTGTGCTATATTGCCGAGTTTCTTCAAAAGAACAAGAAGAAACAGGTTATTCTCTTCCTTCACAGGAGAAATTACTCTCTGAATATGCCAATAGAAAAGGAATTACAAATGTAAAAGTATTTGCTGTGGCCGAGAGTGCTAGTGGAGCAAAACAGAGAAAAGTATTCGCAGAAATGATGTCATTTATAGAGAAAAATGACATTAAGAATCTAATAGTTGAAAAGGTGGATCGTTTAACTCGTAACTTAAAAGAAGCTGTATTTGCTAATGACTGGATAGATGAAGATTTAGAAAGAAAGATACACTTCGTAAAACAAAATCTTATTCTTCATAAGAATGCCAAATCTGATGAAAAGTTTCGTTGGGATATTGAAATTGTGTTAGCTAAAAAGTTTATATCTAATCTTTCTGAGGAAGTTAAGAAAGGTCAAGTGGAAAAATTAGCTCAGGGGTGGCTTCCAACTAAGCCTCCTATTGGGTACAAAACAATTGGAGATAAAGGGCACAAAATTCATGTAATTGATGAAGAAGTAGCTCCATTTATTAAAAAGGCTTTCGAAATGTATGCCAGTGGTAACTATTCGATGGAAGCATTGAGGCAAAAACTTTATACTGAAGGATTTAGAACTCGTGCAGGTAATAAACCAGCCAAAAATAGAATAGAAGACCTTCTAAATGAACCATTCTATTACGGAGCTATGAGATGGAATAGTATACTTCACTCAGGAGGAAAGCATGAGCCTATAATCACAAAAGAACTATTTGATAAAGCCCAGAGTGTGAGAAGGGGTCATCTAGCTCCTACCTACAGCAAACATAGTTTCCAATTTAGAAAGATGATGAAATGTGGAGAATGTAACTGTACTATTACAGCGGAGATAAAGAAAGGAATTGTGTATTATCATTGTAACCATTATAAAGACTGCACTCAAAAACCATATACTCCAGAGAAGAAAATTGAGGAACAGCTTTTCGGAGTTTTCAAGTTTTTTGAGAATATTACAGAAAAAGAAGCTGAGGCTATAAAAGCCAAAATTAAAACAAATCATGCTCAAGAGATAGAATACAAAGAGAACACTCTAAACACTCTTAATGCTCGTTATATTCAACTACAGAGTCGACTAGATATACTCTACAATGATAGACTTGATCAAAAAATTAGTACTGAAGGTTGGGAGAAAAAACAAAAAGAAATAAATCAAGAACAATCAGAGATACAAGAACAAATATCAAGAATAAAAAATGTAGAAACAAAATATTTTGAAATTTGGTTAAATATATTAGATCTTGCTTTTAGAGCAAGAGAAATATATGAAAAAAGAAGTCCTGAAGAACGAAGATTACTTTTATCTCATATTTTTTCGAACTTGATGTTAAAAGACGAAAAAGTCATACCGTTACTAAAGAAACCTGTTGAGGTCCTATCTAAGAGAGTTCAAGAAAAAATAGATGCTCAAAAGATTTTCGAACTAAATAAAACAGTTACTAATAAACGACAAAAGGACTCTTTTGAGTCCCTTTGTCCTGTCTGGCTCCGTGGGTAGGGATCGAACCTACGACCAATCGCTTAACAGGCGATCGCTCTACCGCTGAGCTACCACGGAATGTTTAAACTCACTTCCGTATATTAACAAAAAAGGGGAGAAAAGTAAAATGACCCTGAAATAGATAATTTTTAATATTATGCTATAATCTATCTACAACTAAATAGTTAATTATCAGGAGTATGGCGAGAGCAACTGGCTCAATGACCCATCAGCAACCTACTAAAGCAAGGTGCTAAATCCAGCCAACAAACCTGCCTACGCATAAAGCTACGGCAAGGCGCGGTGGAAAGATAAGACTAGTCATCTATATCTTTTCTCTTAATAGAGAATTTTTTAATTTAAGCCTAAAACATTTTATTAAAAATGTTCGGCCAAGAATCAAGCATGAGTATAAAGACAGCAGAGTTTGTGAGTCCAATGCATCCAGATAAAATATGTGATTTTATTGCAGACAGTATATTAGACGCATATCTAGATGGCGACAAGAGTAGTCGTTGTGCAATAGAAGTAATGGGTGGGCATGGACTTGTAACTATAAATGGTGAGGTAACTTCAAAAGCAAACCCAGACATAGAGCAAGTTGTGAAAGATATAGTTGGTAAAGATTTTAAAATTATTTCAAATATTGTTTTACAAAGTCCGCAAATAGCCCAAGGTGTAGACACTGGTGGAGCTGGCGATCAGGGAATTATGAAAGGATATGCTACAGGTGAGACGGACTCATACCTACCACTTGAGTACCACCTTGCTCGGAATTTGTGCCAAAAGATATTTGAAGTTTATCCGTATGATGGCAAGACGCAAGTAACAGTGAAGGATGGAGTGGTCACTACAGTTGTCGCTAGCTTTCAAAATACAAAAAACGATAAATTACTAGAACTTGTAAAAAGTATTATTGAGTCTGATAAATATCTTATAAATCCAGCAGGCGAATGGACCTTGGGAGGATTTGACGCAGACACAGGCCTCTCGGGAAGAAAGCTAATAGTAGATAATTATGGTCCAGAAATAACGATAGGCGGAGGCTCCTTCTCGGGGAAGGATGATACGAAGGTTGACCGCTCTGGAGCTTATATGGCTCGCAAGATAGCAGTAGAACTACTGAAGAAGAATAATGCTAAAGAAGTCTATACAAAGCTCGCTTATGCTATAGGGCAAGAAGAGCCCGTCATGGCGGTAGCTGTCATAGATGGGCAAGAGTCGGAAATATCTGGCTACGATCTCACTCCAAGAGGTATACATGAGTACTTGAAATTAGACCAAGTCAAATTTCGCGATACTTGCACTTGGGGACACTTTGGAAGGGGATTTGAGTGGGAGTAATTGTGTTTGATTTATTTAACGACTCAATCTTACCGTTATCTTTTTCCAGAAAAGTGATACTCCTAGAATAATTAGAAGGAAGAAGATAATACTGAAGTCGCCGATTAGCTTGTTCACCGCCTGCCAACTATCACCAAAGAAGTATCCAAGCGTGGCATAGAAGGACACATTGGCAAAGGTTCCTATAATCTCATAGGTTACGAACTTTTTATAAGAAACTTTACTCATACCACAAATAATATTGGCAGTGAGATTTGAAATAACTTCAAAGCGACTAATTATGATAAATGGGCCAGTGTGCCGGTCGATACTTCTCTCTACTAGAATGAAATTCTTGGAAGCTAGTATCTTTCGGAAGAATGCTACTTTCGAAAGTATTACTCTGCCATAAAGTCTGGCTAGCCAGTACGACAAATTGTCGCCTATAATGTTTGCAATGATAACTGTGATTATAAGGGTTGTCATGTTGAAGTATCCTTGGCTGGCGAAGGCAGAAGAAGCGACCAATAGTGTCCCTGCGGGTATAGGTACGATCAGAGAAGCTAGGAATGTAATAACAAACAAAGCACTATATTTATAGAGCAATACGTAGGGTATTATAGCCTGAACTAAGAAGTCCATATTACTTATTGTTATTATAATTACTAATGGCTTGTTCTAATCCACTAAAGAATGTTGCTTCGTTTAGTTGATTACGTTTTACATAATGACCTATACGGATATTGGGATACCGAGGATCATTGATAGAAAGAGTTTCCTTCAAGTAGTTTGGGTCTATTTTGAAAATTACATTTATATAGTCGAAGGTCATCCATGCGCTGACCGTCTTTATGTCTATAGTCCGAGGGAAGTGCTTTTGCTTGGTTTTGAAATCATAATCAACTTTTAGGTCACCCTCTCTATATAATTGATTGAAGGTAGACACAAAGACTACAAAGGAAGCAAAGCATAGCAAGATTAAAACAATAATTTTTATATTTTTTGATTTAAATGAAATTTTTCTCATACTCATATTGTATCAGTAAATGTAGTTACAGCAATAGCAATAAAATACGTATAGCAAAAATTCGTAATTTGAAGTATAATAGGGGTACTTATTAGTAATAAACAATATATATGGCAAAAAGAGAAACAGGACTTAGTCCACACAAGAAATCACCAAGGTCTCACAAGACAGCTAAACGTCTAGCAGTCAAGAGTGCAATGCTTGCAAGCAAGAAAGACAAGAAGAAGTCAGTTCACAAGAGAGCTAAGTAGTCTCCATTGATTGATATATGGATTAGTGTTACTATTAGGACACAAAAGCTATTATCTGAAATAAGTCGATTTAGTAATTTCTATTTTGTACATTATTCATTTAATCAAACTCATATAACATGAAAGGAACTATCAAGAAAATCGTTACCGATAAGCCATTTGGATTCATTACAGTAGAAGGTCAATCCAGTGACGTCTTTTTCCACAAGGATAAAGTTGTCGGTGTTTCATTCGAAGATCTTCGTGAAGGTGACACTGTCACATTTACAATAGAAGAGAACGAAAGAAACGGCGAGAAGAAAACAAGTGCAGTAAACGTAGAACGCGTTTAATAGCATTACTAAAACAAAAGCGCCACCCTTCGGGTGGCGCTTTTGTTTTAGTATTTAAAATTATTTATGTTATTATTAGTAATATATGAAAATAATAAAAAAGTTGATTGCTTACATGCACCATATTAAGACAATGATACGACACAGACTTAGTCATTGGCCAGTCTTGTACGCATTTATCGGAAGTATAGGAGTGGTACTTATCTGGAGGGGAGTTTGGATGATCGCAGACAGTATGCAAATGTCTGGATTCGTCTCGCTATTCTTGGGAGTTTTCATTTCTATGTCCGCTGGACTTTTCGTTTCCTTTTTCGTAGGAGACAGTATTATCATTTCAGGAATTAAGAGAGAGAAGAGGATTGACGAGAAGACCGAATCAGAAATTAAGAAAGAAGAAGTCTCATTAGGTGAAATAAAGAGAGATTTAAAAGAAATAAAAGAAGACATAGAAGAGATATAATTATGAGCCACTTACCACTAATCTTTGCCATCTTTCCATTCATTGTTTTCATATTTCTGCTACTTGTGAAGAAGACGTCTGTTCTCGTTGCATCAGTATCAACATTGGCTATATATACCATCCTCTCTGTCGTGTATTGGAAGATATTTCCATCATTCCTTTATATATCTTATGGGAAGGGATTCTTCGTGGCTATTGATATCTTCATTATAATATTTGGAGCGATTTTCTTTCTGGAAACTTTAAAAGATTTAAAGATTATCAAGAATATATCACACTACCTAGGAGTCATATCAGAAGATTATAGAATTCAGATCATAATCATTGCTTGGTTCTTGGAGTGCTTTATAGAGGGGACGGCAGGGTTTGGAACTCCGGCTGCTATCGCTGTGCCGATACTGATAGGGTTAGGATTGTCACCTGTTAGAGCTTTGGTTGTAGGTCTATTGGGCAATAGTATACCGGGAGTTTTCGGAGCAGCGGGCACTCCTATCAAGATGGGCTTCGTGGGTTTAAATGTAGCAGGTGTACCCCTCATCTCCGCATTACTCAACACTGTCGGATTCATAGTCCCAGTCTTTATGCTCTGGGTTATAACATCTGGAAGAGTAAATAGAAAGAAAGAATTTTGGGATGCATTACCATTTGCTGTCTGGTCAGGACTAGCCTTCGTCATACCTTCTCTCTTGGCTGTTTCCTTGGGTCAAGAATTCCCATCTATTATAGGTTCGATCGTTGGCTTATCCATAATAATAATTTCTATCAAGGTAGGTTTTCTTGTCCCCAAAGAAAAGTTGTCCTTAATAGAAGACCGAGTCAGTGAGTCATCCGTGTCAGCATTTAAAGCATTCTTGCCATATATTATTTTCATCGTCTTGTTGATACTGGGGAAGATTACGTTGGGCAAGATAGGCGTACCTTTATCTCTGGGCTTTAATCATACTTTCAATGTGTTTAATCCGGGATTTATTTTTATCATTTCGGGATTATTGGTGATTCTAATATGGAAAGAAAAGTGGAATATAATTTATAGTTCAGTGAAGAAAGGTTTTAGTGGGGCACTCAACCCATTCTTGGTTGTATTCTCTATGCTGGCCATGGTTCAGCTTATGATAAATGGAGGGAACAATAGCTCGGGAATATATTCGGCTATTACTCTTATTACCAATTCCTTTTCGACAACTTGGCTTCCATTCTTTACTCCGTTTGTCGGAGCTTTTGGAGCTTTCATGACAGGAAGTGTAACAGTGTCGAACATTATGTTTGGCAATCTATTCCACGTCGCATCTCTCAAGTTGAATTTATATTCTAGTGCTATTCTGTCTCTGGGAGTTGTCGGAGCAGCAGCTGGCAACATGATAGCCTTGGCAGATATCCTAACGGCAGAAGCTGTCACAGGTCTGAAGAATTCTGAGACAAAGGTGCTAAAGGGAGTCATCGTTCCTTGCCTCATCTATCTCTCAATTATAGGATTAATTGGGATTCTAGTTTTTGGATAAAATATGTATATCAAAGTAAAAGTTGTAGCTAGTGCAAAAAAGGAAATTGTAACCCAGAAGTCCGATAATGCTTATAGCATATCTGTGAAAGTTCCAGCCGAAAGGAACTTGGCCAATACCCGTGTACGCGAGATAATAGCTTCTATCTATGCGATAAATGTGAAGTCTGTACGTATTATAAGTGGGCACCAAAGCCCTAGTAAAATACTTAGTATCAATATTCCTGATTAATACCTTTATAGTGTATAATATAAGTATTATCAATAATCTAATTTATATCATATGACTACAAATATAAAGGGAACGAATATAGAGCTAACTACTACTGTTACTGACTACGTGAATAAGAAGATAGACTCAATCAGTAAGTTTGCTCCAAGTGGAGAGGAAATGATTGTTTATGTAGAAGTTGGTAAAACCACGAATCATCACAAGCAGGGGAATTATTTTAAGGCAGAATTTGATGTGACGATAGATGGGGAGAAGTTCTTCACTACTTCCGAGAAGAGTGACTTGTATAAGTCTATTGATGATGCGAAAGATGAACTCGTAAGAAAGATTAAAAGTAATAAGAACAAAAAGGAGACTCTGTACAAAAGAGGTGCTATCAGTGTCAAGAAAATGATCAAAGGAGTTTCAAGAAGAAATCCTTTCACTTCAAAATATTAATTCCACTTTAGGAATTCTTCGTAGCTCATTTCCTTCTTTCCTTCAGGAACAACTCGTTTGATGACAAACGAGTTGTTCTGATAAGATGCCCATTTTATTTTAATTCTCAACTTCTTTCCATGCCTTTCAGCAAAGAAGAATACCCCCGGCCATCCGTAGAAAGCCCTATACTTGTTCCAATTCTCTCTTGGGTTACCATTTATATCTATTTCGCCGTCTTCTTTCTTAATTTTCTTACAGAAGGTTACTTGTGATTCATCTTGTAGTTTGGGGACAATATTTTCTGACTCTATCTCTGGTAGAATATCGCATAAGCAATTTGCTCCAAGGTTTATGAGCTCTTCGCGGAGTTCTTCCTTGGTGTCGTTTATTCCAATTTCTAATTCTTCTTGTATTATTATCTTGCCACTATCTAGCTTGTATTCCATTTGCTGGATACTAATACCAGTCACTTCATCTCCATTTAGAAGTGTTGCTTCTAGAGGGGAAGCGCCTCTGTACTTTGGAAGTAGGGAATAGTGAATATTGATAGTACCAAGACGAGGGGCTTTTATCAGAGTCTCTGGTAGTATCTTCCCATAAGCAACAACCACAAAAAGTTGAAAGTTCAAAGTTGAAAGTTTCAAAGTAAATTCATCATCAATTTTTTCTGGAGTAAGACACTCTATGCCATTCTCCTTTGCCCACAGAGCGACAGGAGTTTCGTGCATTAGAAGCCCGCGTCCAGATGGGGCAGGAGGAGAGGTGACGATAAGCGACGGCAAGTATCCTTTCTCTTTCATAATCTCAAGCGTTTTACTTGCAACCATCGGCGTACCAAAGAATACAAATTTTAGATTTTTAGTTGTCATTTAGATTATTGTTTCTCCTTAGGTTCTTCTAAGTCGAAAGATTCATACATGTCTTTGGCTTTGTCGGTAAACAAGATTCCATCCAAGTGGTCTGTCTCATGCTGGAATATATGTGCTAGGAGGCCACTGCCACTCTTAGTGAACTTCTTACCATTCTCATCATAAGCTTCGACTGTAGCGCGGGTAGCACGGCGAACCTTGCCATAGATAGGTCGTACAGACAGACATCCTTCAGACATTAGCTTCCTATCCTTGGAGATTTTTGATAATACTGGATTAATGAAGACGAGATCTTTCTCGCGAGGCTTTTTATATAAATTCTTTTCTGTTGAGCCCTTACCTCGAATGAAATCTTCGTCAAAGATTCTTCCTGAAACGACAAAGATTCGAAGTGAGACTCCGATCTGTGGAGCAGCAATAGCCACGCCATCATTCTGAGAATTCAGAGCTACTTTCATATCATTTAGAATCTTTTGTATTTTGGGCTTTGTTATATTTGCAACAGGCACCTCCTTTGCAATTTTACGCAAAACCGGATTTTCACTTTGAATGATTTCAACCATATAATTTTATTTAAGATTTTTTATATATTCAAGTAGATTTGGAAGCTTCACAGTGTCTTGAGATCTGTTGCTCATATCTCGGAAGATTACAGAATTCTCCATAGCTTCTTTCTGTCCGAAGATAATAGCATAATGCATACCAAGCTTCTCGGCTACTGCTAGCTGTGCACCTAAGTTGTCTTTAGAAATTGACTGAGCTATGGGCACTTTCCCTTTGCGTAGTATTTCAATAACATTTAAAGATTTAAGTTTTGCATCAAATCCAAGTTGAATGAAGTATATCTTTGGCTTTTTTATAATACGTGGGCAAAGTTTTGAAAACCAAGGAGCTTCTACTACTCGGTCAACTCCTATGGCTATGCCAACAGCAGGGACATCTTTCTTGGAGCCTAGCTGTTTGCCTAGGTAGTCGTAGCGTCCTCCACCTGCAATAGTAATCATCTTACCAGTTTCTTCATCTTCTATCATTATTTCCACAACTGTCCTTGTGTAGTACGAAAGCCCACGAACTAGACACTTGTTGATATTGTATGGGATTTCCATTTTCTCCAAGTATTCTAGAACTTCTTTGAAGTGCTTTTTACATGCAGGGCAAAGATGAGAGAGAGTGTCGGGAGCATTCTGGTTGAGCTCGATAGTCTTCTCTTCTTTAGAATCAAGGATGCGAAGTGGGTTGGTTTTCAGTCTCTCACGATCAATAGCTGGAAGGGAACTGAGATTCTTCTTGTAATAAGATACAAGTTCCTTGATATAGCCTGCTCGGCATTCTTTGTCGCCAATGGAATTGATATCGACAGACAAGTTCTTGGCTCCGGCTTCTTCGAGGATTGTCCATGTAGTCTTTATTACTAGGGCGTCGAGAATACTCTTTTCGCTTCCAAGTGCATCCATGTCAAATTGGTAGAATTGACGATAGCGACCCTTCTGAGGATTATCATGTCTGAAGCTTGGTCCATATGTATAGAAAAGGAGAGGTTGAGGAAGAGATTGCATTCCGTGCTCTATATAGCTACGCATAAGACCTGCAGTGTGTTCAGGACGTAGAGCTAGGTGATCCCCACCCTTAGTCTTGAGAGTATACATTTCTTTGTCGATAATATCCGTGCCTTCTCCGATAGAGGAAGTGAAGACACCTTCCTGCTCTACTATAGGAGTTTCTATAGGCTTGAATCCGTAGTAGACAGCTATTTCTTGAGCTTTCTCAAAGAAGCCTTGAAAGTGATAGTACTGCTCATCGGCAATATCTCGCATTCCTTTTATTGACTGGAAGGGATCTTTGTTCTTTTTATTTGTATTTTGGCTCATATGTATTATTGTTTATATTCTCCTGGTAAGTATGACATCTCTTTGAGTGGTAGAAGTCGGAGGTAAGCACGTCCTATCATTAGCTTCTGTGGTAGTACTCCCCAGAATCTAGAATCTGAGCTTCTGTTTCTATTGTCGCCCATGACGAAGTACTCATTGTCTTTCGTGGTGTATTCACCTGTTGGTCCGAATATCTTTTCGTTGAGGTAAGGTTCTGTAAGTTTCAATCCATCGGGATGCTCTTTGTTTATAATTGTGACACTATCATCCTTAACAATTATCTTTTCATTAGGGAGTCCTATTACTCTTTTTATGAAAAATCTTTTGGTGTCATTTGGGTAACGAAATATTACAACGTCTCCTCTTTCTGCATTTCCAGTGATATATGATAGTTCATCGACTATCAAGTATTGGCCGTCTTCGAAAGTAGGGTGCATAGACTCGCCTGAGACTACGAAAGGTTGAGCTATCCAAAGACGGATAGGGATAACTATGACTAACGCCATAACTGCGAACTTGATAAGATCCCAACCATCAGCTATAAATTTCTTAAATTTTGAATTAACGGGAACACCATCGTTTGTTTTATTATCCATATGTCTGTCATTTTACCACACAAACTATCTTGACGGAATATGTTTTTGTGTGGTGTGGTAGTATTACGAATAAAATTACTTCAACAAAATAGCTTCTTTCAAAATCCACGCAATAAAATTCTGCTGAATTTTTTGCTCGCACTCGGTCCGTCGACCTGCGTGAGGCATTTTTCAAGAACTATTTTGTTTTCGTAATTTTATCTTAAAAGTAATTTATTTCACGAACAACTTATATTATGGTAATATAAAAACATGGTACTAATAGTAGGGCTCGGAAATCCAGGGAAAGAATATGAGAATACTCGTCACAATACGGGGAGAATTATTCTAGAGAAAATTGCAAAAGCAAATAACTTTCCAGATTGGAAGGATGACATGAAATTAAAATCACTTCGCTCCAAAGGGGAACTTGATGAGGAGAAGGTAGAATTTCTTTTGCCCAATACCTTCATGAACAATTCGGGTAATGCAGTTTGTGGAATCATTGATGATAAAAAGAAGCTAAAGAATTTAGTAGTTGTTTATGACGATATAGACTTACCTCTAGGGAGCTTGAAAATATCTTACGATAGAAGCTCTGGTGGGCACAATGGGCTTGAATCTGTGATCAAGAGAGTAAAGTCAAAAGAATTCGTTCGCATTCGTATTGGTGTTTCTGTGGTGACTTCTGCGGGTAAATTACGAAAACCAAAAGGAGAGGAAGCCGTTATTAAATTCCTTCTCGGATCTTTCAAAGAAGACGAATTGAAAACTATAAAAAATTTATCCAAAAAAGTCGCAGAAATCATCGTAATGATTTCTGCCGAAGGGAAAGATAAAGCGATGACATTATATAATTAGGAATTAATAATTAATAATTTAAATACAGAAATTAAAAATGCGTTGGCAAAGCCAACGCATTTTTAATTCATAATTTTTAATTACTTTTCTTCCACTTTCTTTTCGCTATCTAGGTGCACTAAAGTCATTCTCTGATCTTTTGGTTCGAATAGTGTTACTTGGAAGTTGTAAGTCTTGCCTAGTTCAAGAGTCTTCTTGAGCTTCTCTTCAGAGCCAAAGCTTGAATTGTGGACAAGTCCAGCCACTCCTTGCTTGATAGATACTAGAGCGCCATGCTTGTTGAACTTGATAACGACTCCAGAAACGATGTCTCCCTTCTTAAGTGTTCCTTCAAATTCATTCCATGGATTTTCCTTAAGAGCCTTGATAGATAGAGATATTTTACCATCTTTGATATCTATGATTTTAGCTCTTATCTTGTCTCCAACTTTGAACATTGAACGTGGATCTTCTACTAGGCCCCAGTCAATCTCAGATATGTGCACTAGACCTTCTAGACCTTCTTCTACCTTTAGGAAGACTCCGAAGTCTACAATTCCAGCGACGGTACACTCTATCTCGTCGTTTACTCCATACTTACCAATAATTTCTTTTCTTTCTTCTGGATTGTTGTCTTTCTCAGAGAAGATAAGCTTGCCTTCTTTTGGAAGAGCTGAGATCATGACTACACTGATACGCTTACCCACGAGCATTTTCAAAGCTTTCAAAATTTTATCTTTATCGGAATCTTCTACGCGAGGGTAGTGCTCACTCTTAAGCTGAGAAGCTGGAAGGAATCCTGCGATACCTTGCCAGTCGAGTATAAGTCCTCCCTTGTTTGCTTCCTTGACTGTAAGTTCAAGAGCAACTTTGGACTTGATAGCTTTGTCGGCTTCACTCCATATAAGAGCTTGCTTGGCCTCCTTCAAAGAAAGTTCGATGTAACCATCTTCATTGTCCGTATCGACAACTTTAGCCTTCACAACATCTCCAATATTTATCTTTTTGATAATATCTTTTGCATTTATAAATTCACGTCCATATATTATACCTGTCCCAAAAGGGGCTAGGTCGATATAGACTGAAGACTTCTGTATAGATATTACAGGGCCTTCTACTAGAGCATCCACTTGTGGTGGAATTTCTGCTTTATCAAGCATTTTACCAATACTTGAGAGTTCAATTTTTGCATGTTCTGCGATGTTTGAAACTACATCATTTTCGTCTTTTTTCATATTTTTGTACTAAAAAAACCGCACTATTGCGGCACAGCTTGGATTTCTTTTACTAAATATCCTTTAGTAATAAGGGTTATATTCCAATCTGGCTGATAATTTAACTACTATACTATATATGTGCATATTAATCAAGGAATTTGACAGAATACACTGTTTATATTTTGCTTTACTTATATATAAAAGATATAATATGTGTATGAAAGGCCCTGAATTTAAAATTAATAAGCCTGAAATTCCTCCACAAACTACTCCACCAGAATTAATTAATGATATAAACAAAATATCATCTGGTGAGCCGATACCTGAAAATGCAATAACGCCTGAAAAAAAGAAAAATATAAAGGATGATCCATTTATGATGTGGATGGCCAGAAAAGGATTAAAAGGAGAAACTTATTTTAGCCATACTAATTTTATAGAAGATGTTATTGAAGATAATAAAAAAAATCAAAACAAAAAGGAGATAGAACAAGCGCTGGTATTTGCCTTGAATCTTCCTGATAGTCGTCCAGACTTAGTGGCAAGCTTGTATATACTCGAAGGTAACGAAGAAAACGAAGAAAAAGCACTCGATTTAATATTGGGATATACAGACAGAAGTCTAGATTATGTTATGAAGAATACATTAATTTTATTATTGAAAAATAAAAGCAAGGAAGATAAAGAAAAAATTATGGAAATGATAAAAAAATATAATCCTGATTTTAATAATTATATAGAAAACAGATACTCAAAAGTTGAATAAATAGTTATCTAATTCTCCTAGATAGGGGCTCAACCCCTATCTGGAAGATTATAAATATAGTATAGTAAAAATATGAGTATAAGAAGACAACCTCTAATAACAGGAGAGATGTATCATATTTATAATCGCGGGGTAGATAAACGAGATATTTTTACTGATAAAAATGATATTTATCGCTTTATCGAAAGCATAAAAGAATTTAATCGAGAAGATAAAATAAATAGTCTAGCAAATTTGCGAAAATTAAAATCAAATCCCCAGATAGGGGTTGAGCCCCTATCTGGGGAATCACTAGTGGAAGTAGTAGGGTATTGTTTAAATCCCAACCATTTTCATTTGATTTTAAAACAAGTTTCAGATAATGGTATTTCTAAATTTATGCATAAGTTATCTGGTGGTTATACTTCATATTTTAATATTAAAAACACTAGATCTGGAGTTTTATTTCAAGGTAGATTTAAATCTCAATTGATAGCTAATGATAATTATTTTAATAAATTGATAGGCTATGTAAATAAAAATTATTTAATTCATAATATTCCAGAAAACAAAAGTGATTTAGTTTTCTCGGGAGATTTTGAGTATGAAAATAATAAGTTCAATATAATATCTAAAAAAGAAGGGAAAAGAATTTTAGAAATCTTTAGAGGAATAAATAAGTTTAAAAAACATTGTGATGAAATAGTTTCTATAGTGAGAGAAGAAAGAGGAAAGAAATCTCTTCTTGAAGATGAAAATTTGAATGTTGTTATAGAGAGTTTGCCAGATAGGGGTTGAGCCCCTATCTGAGGATTTTGAGGGGATATGGTGTTTATATTACGTTTTGGACTGTTTTTTGTCTTTCTTTTTTATTTATATTTGATATAATACACATATGATTATCACATACTTCGGTAAACAGTTTTTCAAAATTCAGCAAGGGGACTTGGTTGTGGCGGTTAATCCTATCAGCAAAGATTCTAAGGGAGATGCCAAGGGCTCACGCTTTGGCTCAGATATTGCACTTTCTACTACCAACCATCCAGACTACAATGGCTTTGATATGGTCTCACATGGAGAGACGGTACCATTTGCAGTTAAGGGTCCCGGAGACTATGAGATCAAGGACATTTTTATAAAAGGAATAATGACAGAATCAACACTAGAAGAGAAAAAATATATCAATACTATTTATTCTTTTACTATAGACAATATATCAATTTGCTTCCTTGGCTGTATGTCTCACAACAAAATTTCCGCAGAAATTCGCGGAGATATAGGTAGCCCTGATATATTGTTTGTTCCTATCGGCAACCATGATTTACTTGATCCAAGTGAAGCTTACAAGCTTGCTGTTTCTTTAGAGCCCAAGATTATCATACCTATGGATTACGACGATAAGACACTGAAAGCATTCCTCAAAGAAGGAGGTCAAGATAAAGTAGAGGCCATAGATAAACTCACTCTTAAAGCGAAAGACGTCGTCGGTCGCGAAGGTGAGATTGTAGTATTATCATCATAATTTTAAATTTACATGCGACAATATATAAAAAAATTACAAGCAAAAGATGAAGGTAAACGCAAGCAAATATTTGCAGGGGCTATGATTGTATCTATGTCCATTGTGGGTCTTATCTGGGTTTATGGCTTAGGTGTTAGATTCGGTAATCCAGAAGTTGCAGTTCAAGCCAATGAAGACATTAAGCCATTTAAACTTTTCTCTAATACACTTTCCAGCACTTTCCAGAATATAGGAGCAAGTGTAGGTAACACTCCGAAAGCTACTGAAGTTAAGAAGGAAGAGCCAGTAGTAGAAGAGAATCAAAAGCAAATAGATTTAATACCAGTAGAATATACTAACTAATATGCCCAAAGAAAAAGTAGAAAAAGAAGAAATAAAAAAAGAACACGTGAATGTAATCTCTGTAGACATAAGTAAAGAAATGAAAGAGTCTTTCATTGACTATGCCATGTCAGTTATTACTGATCGTGCTTTACCTGATGTCCGTGATGGGCTTAAGCCAGTTCACCGAAGAATCCTCTATGCTATGAATGAAATGGGGCTCACTTCGTCGGCACGCTTTCGTAAGTCTGCGGCGGTAGTCGGAGATGTGCTCGGAAAGTATCATCCTCATGGCGATGTAGCTGTCTATGATTCGATGGTAGGTATGGCTCAAGACTTTTCTTATAGATATCCTCTAATTCATGGACAAGGTAACTTTGGCTCTATTGATGGTGACGGAGCAGCTGCTATGCGTTATACAGAAGCCAAGATGTCCAAGCTCTCATCTCTTCTTCTTTTAGATTTAGAAAAAGAAACAGTAGACTTTCATCCGAACTACGACCAGACTCGCAAGGAGCCAGCTGTCCTCCCTACAGCTGTTCCTAGCTTACTTCTAAATGGCACACTTGGTATTGCAGTTGGTATGGCTACCAACATACCTCCACACAACTTAGGAGAAGTGGTGGATGCGACTCTTCACTTGATAGACAACAAAGACGCCACAACAGAAGACCTCATGCAATTCATCAAAGGTCCTGACTTCCCTATGGGAGGTATTGCTTATGGACAGGCTGACTTGCTACATGCTTATTCTACTGGACGTGGCGGAGTAGTTACTCGTGGTGAAGCTGAGATAGTAGAGCAAAAGTCTGGAACATTTCAGATTATTATTACTTCTATTCCTTACCGTGTAAATAAATCAAATCTGATTGAATCAATCGCAGCACTGATACAAGAGAAGAAGCTTGAAGGTATCAAGGGTCTTCGTGATGAATCGACAAAGGATATCCGTATCGCTATTGATCTGAAGTCTGGAGTGATACCAGAGAAAGTTTTAAATTACATTTACAAGCATACACAACTAGAGCAATCATTCAACTTTAACATTGTGGCACTTGTCGACGGCACTCCACAGACTCTCTCACTCAAGAGTTTGCTTTCTGAATTCATAGATCACAGAGTTGTGATAGTTCGTCGTCGTACAGAATTTGATCTGAAGAAAGCTAAAGACCGCGAACATATACTTCTAGGACTCAAGAAGGCTCTTGATCATATTGATCGAGTTATTACTGTAATCCGTGGATCGAAAGATACAGCGACAGCCAAGATCAACCTAATGAAAGAATTCAAATTCTCTGACTTGCAGGCAACAGCCATTCTCGAAATGAAACTTCAGAAGCTTGCTGGACTTGAAAGGAAGAATATTGAATTAGAATTGAAAGAGAAGCAAGAGCTTATCAAAGAGCTTGAAGCATTACTAGCAAGTCCAAAGAAAATGTTGAAAGTCATTGGAGAAGAACTAGCGGACATAAAGGAAAAGTATGCAGATGATAGACGTACTCGCATTATAAAGGGTGGAGTCAAGGCTATCAACGAAGAAGACCTGATTCCTGAGAAAGAGTCTGTCTTGGTTTATACGAAAGGTGGCTATGTGAAGCGCACCGACCCAGGAGAGTACAAGATTCAGAAACGTGGTGGAGTAGGAGTCGTCGATATTGAAACGAAGGAAGAAGACTTCGTGACAATGTTCGTATCTGCCAATACCCACTCGGACTTACTATTCTTTACAAATAGAGGTAAGGCTTACCAGATAAAGATGTACGACATACCAGAAGGCAAGCGTGCTACCAAAGGCAAGTCTATTATGAACTTCATGGCCCTTGAAGGTGACGAGAAGGTGACTTCCATACTGCCGATAGACAAAGAAACCAAGAAGACAGTAGAACACTTGATGATGGTTACCAAGATGGGTGTTACTAAGAAAGTAGGAGCTGAGAGCTTCAAGGATGTACGCCGAAGTGGCTTGATAGCTATCAAGCTAGACAAGGAAGACGAACTTGAGGCGGTCTTGGCTATTACTAAAGGGGACGACGTTATGCTTGCAACGACCTTGGGTCAATCCATCCGATTTAAAGAAAGTGATGTACGTGAGATGGGCAGAAGTGCCGGTGGTGTTCGTGCCATGAAGCTTGGTAAAGGGGACTTCGTAATAGGAGTAGACAGAATTCCAAAGGGAGAGACAGCCTTGGCTCTACTTACTTTGTCTGCCAATGGTTTAGGTAAGAAGACAAACATCAAAGAATACAAAACTCAGAATCGTGGAGGATCAGGAATTAAAACTGCGAAAGTTACTCCCAAGACGGGCAAGCTTATCGTCGCTAAGATAGTAGGAGAAGAGAATGAAATTATAGCAGTCTCACAGAAGGGTCAAGTTATACGTGTCGACTTGAAGTCTATTCCTACTTCTGGACGTCAGACTCAAGGAGTGACCATCATGAAGCTTCACGCAGGGGACTCCATCGCATCTATTGCTTGTTTGTAAGAATATATAAAATAATTTAATAAATCCGCCCAAATTTTTACAAACACATAAATTAGTATATAAATATTATTAAATAAAAAATTTAGGCGGATAAATATTTGTTTTAAAAATTATCTATCTGGTGTATAATAAATATATGTTTTCAAATCCAGAAAAAAATGTCGCTCAATTAGGATTAATGGAAGGTATGCGTGTTGCAGACTTTGGAGCAGGTACGGGAGCGTATTCTTTGGCTTCAAGTCGGCACGTTGGTCATACAGGGCACGTCTACGCAGTAGAAGTCCAGAAAGGTTTAGTGAAGAAGCTTGAAAGCGAGATTAAAGAATGGAAAGTTTCTAATGTAGAATGTATTTGGGGTAACATTGAGAAGCTTCATGGTACCAAGATTGCCGATCACTCTATGGATGCGGTTATTGTTGCCAATGTTTTATTTCAAGCGGAGGACAAAATAGGCCTGATAGATGAAGCAAGTAGAATACTGAAAAATGGTGGCAAGGTTTTATTTATAGATTGGGCCTCTTCATTTAGTGGTATGGGTCCAAGCGAAGAGCATGTAGTACTTCCAAATGTAGCGACTGACTTATTTACCAAAAGAGGTTTCAAATTTGTCGAGAAAATTACTACAAATGAACATCATTATGGTATAATTTTCATACGAGAATAATATGAATAATTTTCAAACAATTTTAGTTGCCATATTTCTAGCCTTCTTTGTTTTTGGAGTTCTTATATTTTCTGGCATTCTCAAGATCGGTGGTGGCTCAAGCGGCGTCAATGGCATTTCAGGAAAAGTAATTATTTGGGGAATACTTCCAGATAGAGAAGTTGGAGAATTATTCAAAAGCATAAATGGATCCAATCCAGAACTCTCGGTCTCATATGTTGAACAGAAAAGTGAAAATTATGAGCAGAACCTTATAGAAGCCTTTGCGAAGGATCAGGGTCCAGATTTATTCATACTTCCTTCAGACATGGTTCTTCGAAATGTGAATTTCACTTCCACTATTCCTTTCACTAGTTATCCCAAGAAAGCTTTCGATAATACATTTATAGATGGTGCCAGTATTTATCTAACACAGAATGGGGTCCTAGGGTACCCTCTACTAGTGGATCCACTAGTTTTATATTACAACAAAGACATGCTTTCCAATGAAAACATCGTCTACCCGCCTGCCACTTGGGATGAATTATTTGATCTAAGCTCCAAGCTTATCAAGAAGAATAAAGACGGCACTATCTCTCAAAGTATGATTGCCCTTGGTCAGTATGATAATGTAAACCATACCAAAGACATTCTGTCTATGTTGCTCTTGCAGAGCAACAACCCTATTGCCGTTCCTGTAGATAAAGGTTATCGCTCAACTATCAAGGACACTGCAAGTGATGGCTCGAACCCTATGGAGCAAATAGTGAACTTCTTTTTAGAATTTTCAAACCCATCAAATGTTTCTTATTCATGGAACCGTTCAATGCCAAATTCTCTCGATATGTTTACTTCTGGTAAACTTGCCTTCTATATTGGTTATGGAAGTGAATTGTTCAATATAGAATCAGTAAATCCCAACTTAAGCTTCAATGTGGCAGAGGTACCTCAGACAAAAGGTATGAATATCAGGCGTACTTATGGCAATATTCACTCTGTATTTGTAAGTAAGAAGTCTGCCAATGTTGCCACAGCACAAAGTGTATCTGCTATGATGACCGACCCAGCCTTTCTGAAAGAATTAAGTATTAGAACCTCTCTACCTACAGCTTCGAGATCTCTACTGAAAGACAAGCCAGCAGATCCATATTTGTCTACGTTTTTCGACTCAGCAATCATTTCTCGCTCATGGCTAGATCCAAATAAGGATCAGACGGATTCTATATTCAAAGAATTAATAGAGAATTCATTATCAAATAAGCTTTCGGTCTCGTCTTCTATAAGTAAGGCTTACAATCAGCTTGATCTTATTTTAAAGAATATTTATGAATAAAAAATTCCTAGGATTTATATTTGCATTTATATTTGTACTTTTGTCTGCTATTTCATTTTCTCATATAGTGGATAGTGCTGGAGTAGTAATGACTTATTCAGATCTAACCTCCAATTCTGTTACTATAAAAGTTTCTGGTATTCCTCCAAGTACAGTTACAAAAGTTAATATAATTCCAGATAAAGGATATACCACAGATCACAAGCAACTTACTGCTGATTTGATTACCGATGAGAAGGGTGGAGGAGAAGCTTCCTTCTCAGGGCTTGATGCTGGGGTTAACTATAAGGCCAAAGTTAAGATCGATAACCTATCATACGAAATTGGATTTAGTACACCTAAGGTACCACTAAATTTCAGTGCACTAAATGGCATGATATCAGAAGCCAACAATGCTTATGATAAGGCTGTCGAAGGGTATTCTGCTGGGGAATATGCTCAAGGATCAAAAGCCAGATTAAGTGATGCTATTAAAGATGCCAAACACGTTGCTGGAGCACCTGCTGATATAAATTATATACAGTCAGATATAGATAATGCAACGAGAAGTTTGAAAAATGCTCTCAATGTTTTTGAATTAAGTAAAATAGTCCCCCCCACTCCTTCAAATACTCCCGAAGACCCTGTCATTACAGATATGAAGAGTAATGGCATAGTTCCGAAGTGTAACACGGGAGATATAGATAAAGTGACAGGTCAATACAAAGTTCCTTGTGACTTTACCTTCTTTATGAAGCTTATAAACAACGCTATCAAGTTTCTCTTGTTTGTTATAGCAACTCCACTCATGGCTCTCATACTTATGTACACTGGGTACTTGTATTTAACTGCAGGAGGTAAGTCTGGACAAGTAGAGAAGGTGAAGCATATTCTCCTCAATGCTGTTGTTGGGTATGTTATAGCATTGTCAGCATGGCTTATAATTAGTACGATAGTAAGTAACGTCAAGCTCGATTCCACTATCAACACCTTCCTGACCCCTATGAATCAAAAGTAATTATTAATATTGTCGAAATAAATTTTTTAAATAAATTAAATGAAAAAAATAATAGGAAAAAAGTATAGCATCATTTCAGTAATATCAAAGTATAGTTTTGTATTTATTATTGCCTTTGCTTTAGTGATGCCGTTCATGTTTGTTAGCGCAGATCCAAACTGTGGAGGAAAGGATCAGAAGCCTTGTGGAGTGCAGATTGACGGTATTACTAACCCCATCCAAGGCATCGATAATCTCCCCCAATTCATAGAATGGTTTATAAACCTTGTCCTTATAGTCGGTGTGCCACTTCTTGTCTTGGCTATCATTTATGCAGGATTCCTATACGTCAAAGCCCAAGGTAACTCTGAAGAACTGACAGTTGCTCATAAAACTTTGTTGTATACAGTGATTGGTGGAGCATTATTATTGGGGGCGTTTGTCATAGCAAATGCCATTGGTAAAACGGTCGAAGATATTAAAAGCACAACATAATATATAAATATGGATAAAGTTGTATGTGATCAAGGAATAACTAGTTTAACAAGTCTTATAAACTTTTTTACTTGTACTTTGCTTGATTTTGTTATTCCCTTACTGATAGCCCTATCGATTGTTGCTTTCATTTATGGAATTCTTAAATTCTTTTTGAATCCAGACAATGAAGAGAAGAAGAAGGAAGGGAAGACCTTCATGCTTTGGGGGATCATAGCATTATTTGTCATGGTTAGTATTTGGCCGTTAGTTAGTATTTTCTCAAATACATTTTTGCCAGCAGGAAGTAAGACTAATTTTTCAGATATTAAGGCAGGTCCTGGTAATTAATATTGTATATTTTGTGCCTTATTTGGTATAATATACATAGTATTGTAAGTACGTTTTAAGTTCCTACAGTCGGTAGGATTTAGTAAAATTATTAGAATAATAAGCGTCGCGCTAAAAGGACGGTTGCGCGACATGATTTCGTTAAATCATATGAAAAAATTCATCGCATTAGGTTTCGCAGGTTTTGCTCCATTATTAGCTTCCGCTCAAGTTTCAACAGTTGATACTATTCTTATGCAAGTTATAGGATGGTTGAACTATATAGTACCAGCATTGGTTACTCTTGCTGTTGTGTACTTTATCTGGGGAGTTATTACTTTCATAAGTTCTTCAGACGAAGAAGCTAAGAAGAATGGCCGTGCAAAGATTATCAATGGTCTTATCGGTCTTTTCGTTATCGTAGCTTTCTGGGGAATTATAGGTTTGGTACAGAGAACATTTGGTGTTGATAGTCAGACTATGACTGGAGTTGCTCCATGTGTCCCTACAACAGCAAACAACATGGGAAGAAACTGTTAATACATTATTATGATTTCAATCTTTCCAATTGCAGAGGCAAGTGTCACTACGCTTATGAATAGCATCAATAGGGTTATTATAGGTCCGCTTATAATGTTCCTATTTGCTTTAGCTGTAATTTACTTCATGTACGGACTCTTTCAGTATTTGATATCTCCTGACAATGAGGAGATCAAGAAGACGAGCAAGAAGCACATGTTCTGGGGAATTTTTGGAATGTTTATAATGGTTGCAGTGTTTGGAATTCTAAATTTAATCCTAAATACTTTAGGAGAAAGTAGAATACATATAAACAATGGCCAGTATACAATAGATAAGATCAATCCAAACAAGCCCCAATAGTTTATATTGAAATTATACATAACAAAAGCGCCTTTAAATTCGAGGGTGCTTTTGTGTTGGGGATAAGGCTTAAAATTGGAATCGAATTGTGGGGAATATAAGGGGATTTTGGAAATTTAATATAAATACTACAAAGTTGGGTTAATTAAATTTGCTATTATTAGCACTACCCCAGCCCCCAAAAGACATCCAGCCATTTTACCTACAGACGAGCCAAGCATTGTTCTTGACTCAGATATATTACTCTCTCTTAATCGTTCTGCCATATCTCCTTCAAATACTCCAGCAATTCCATCTGTAATAGCGTTACCAACAACTCCTCCAATAATCGCTCCAGCTACACCTGCAATAGAACCACCAATAACAGCTAAAATAGCTAAGATACCATTATCAATTAAACCAAAGACTATATCAGGCCATACATTTTTTATCGGAATTTTGAAAAATTCTAGAGAAACTAGACAGAATAATCCTAATGCTAATACTGCCCATCCAATAATCTTTGCATCAGATATAAAGAAAGCACTGACTGCAAATATAATAATACAAAGAGTAACAACTTTAATCATTGCTACAATAAATTTTTTATTCATAAGTTTATTATAGCAAATGTTCCAAAATTTAAATATATCTTTAGGTCATAAAATTGGAATCGGATTGTGGGGAGGATAAGGGGATTTAAGACATTTAACTCAGGTTTTGGTATAATTATCTTATGAAGAAAAAACTACTACTTAACTGGGTATATTATCCTCCAGTCGGGCACGCAGTTGAAGCATTAAAACTTGCCAAGGGTTATTCGCTTGCAAACAAAAATCTTGATGTGTATTTATTGCTCAATGCTAATACTCCGACAGAACTTGCCGACGCATGCTCATGGATTAAGAAAACATATTCCATTTCAACTGAGGAAGTTTTCAAGGACGGCGAAAAGGCAAAATGTCTCCAAAAGATTCCGAAAAATTGGGATTATATTAGTAGTGATAATCGAGCGGGTCGACTAATAAAAGGAAACGACCGAGTAGAATTAGTAAAAACTCAAGAAGTGTTACAAAAAATATTTGTTGCTAGGAATAGCAGTATTCTACCTGTTGTACACAATCCAAAAATTACTCTTTCTATTCCGACAAAAGCAAAAACATTTGCAAAGAAATTTAAACATCGTGGTCCTACAATTGCGATCATGCTTGGTGGCGCTAAAGGATTAAGACAAAGTCCTTCTATTGAAATGTGGCTTAAAATCTGTTTGGCATTAGAACAAGCAATACCAAATCTTAAAATTTACTTTATGGGTATTACCAAAAGTGATCATCATAGAACTTTTACAAAAGATTTTACTTTGGATGATGTAAACTATTTAATCAAGCATCTTAAAAATGCAGAGTCTGCATACAATATTGGTCTATGGAATCAGATAGCATTGATAAAAAAATGCGATATCTTTCTTTCACCGCATACTGGTTTTGCATTTCTTGCTTTTCTTGTTGATGCGCCATGGTTAGAAATTGCTACATGTCGTTGGCCATTGTATTTCCTAAATGATGTGCCATTTTATTCTGTTCTTCCTAAATGTAATTCATATCCCTCTCTTGATGATAGAACCAAAGAATGTGACAGGCTCTTGAGAGAGGGTAAAAGAGTGGCTTGTGTTGCAGATGATCTTATAGAAAAGAAAATTCCAGAAATTGTTAAAGGTGCAAAATTGCTTCTTGATAAAAGTTTCACTTATAATAAGGCAATTAAATTGCATTTACGAAAAATAAGAAAGGATTACGATGTACATAGATTCCCATCTTTTGGAGCAAAAAAAGATGAAAATAAATAAGATGGGGTATATAAGGGGATTTCAAGAGATTGTTATATTTCAATGTTGAATGTACCCTTGATAATATTGACATATTGTCAAAAATGTGATTATATATTAGAAATACTAGATTAAAATTCTTTTATTTCTTAATTGTTGATTATTGTTAATATCTACCTCGTTATTAGGTTCTCTTAGTTTCTTTATGGGAATTAAGAGAACTTAATAACTATTTTCTAATAATTAATTAATATTAAAGCGATGGAAAGAATTTATCTTATTCAAGGTGTTAACCTTAGTGGAAGCAATCTGTGGAGTTTGGGGAAATCACTCCATGTTGATCTTGCGGGCATTTCAAAAGAGATTGTCAGTTGCTCTATGTTTAGTGGTTTGGTAATTATTGATGAAGAACAACAAGGGGGTTGTGTTACCAACAAATTCGTTCCACTTACAAATTTCAAAATTGGTGATAATGAATTAAGTTTTTCAAAAGAACATTATGGTGAAAAACTTGATTATATTTTTACTAAGAATGAAGAGGAGGGTATTTGGATAGGGAATTATTATCATGGTGAAGAGCTACTCGGCCCATCTAAGTGTGTTGTTACTCAAATCAAAAAAGATTTCTTTTATAAACCAAAAGAATAATTTTATAAAGAAATCATGAACTAAGGAGGTCTACTTTAATTAGCAGAGCCTCCTTTTTGTTTTATTTTTAATAAAATGCTATACTATTTTCGTTATTTTGGCCTTATCGTCTAACGGTTAGGACATCGGCTTTTCAAGCCGGTAATCCGGGTTCGATTCCCGGTAGGGTCACCATGATAAAAAAACAAATTGCTTTAATTGTACTAGATGGCTGGGGATACAGAAAGGAGACGAAAGATAATGCCATTGCAACAGCTCACAAGCCGAATTTTGACAGTATTTGGGCTCAGTATCCGCATACTCTTTTAGAGGCCTCAGGCCTTAAGTTTGGGCTACCTGACGGACAAATGGGTAATAGTGAGCTGGGGCATATGACGATTGGAGCTGGTAGGATTCTATATCAGGATATAGTTAGAATTAACAAATTGATTTCATCTGGTGAATTTAAGGATAATTCTGCTTTTGTTGAACTCTTTGCTCATGTGAAGAAGCATGACTCTACTCTCCATATTGCGGGACTATTATCTACAGGTGGTGTACATAGCCACATGTCGCATTTATTTGGATTCCTAGAAATTGCTAAAAATGCTGGAATAAAAAAGATTGCCATTCATGTCATAACAGATGGACGAGATACTCCACCTCAATCTGGATCTAGCTATATAAAAGAGCTAGAAGAATTTATTGAGAAGCTTGGAGTAGGAGAGATAGCTTCTGTATCTGGACGTCTTTATGCTATGGATCGGGATCAAAGATGGGAAAGAATGGCTAAGGCCGAGGAAGTTATATTTGATGGCAAGGGAACAGAATGTAATATTGAGCCACATTTGTATGTGGAGAATTTATACAAAGAAGGTAAAATGGATGAGCATTTAGAGCCTTTCGTTTGTGTGAATAAAGAAGGGGGAAGTTACTCTGTAAACAAGAACGATGGCTTCTTCCTATTTAACTTTAGGGCTGATCGTATGAGAATGATTACTGAGAGAATAATGGAAAAATATAAAAGTGAAAATGTGTGCCTTGTAACAATGACAGAATACAAAAAGGAGTATAAATGTTTGGTTGCATTTCCAGCAACAAAGATAAATGAAACCTTGGGTAAAACAATTAGTGAAAATGGTATGACCCAAGCCCACATTGCCGAGACTGAGAAATTTGCTCATGCAACTTATTTCTTAAACTGTGGAGAAGAAGTTCCTTATAAAGGAGAAGAGCAAATTCTAGTACCGAGTCCTCAAGGTGTTCTGACTTATGATCTAGCTCCGAAAATGTCAGCAGAAGGAGTTGCAGATAAGGCAATAGAACAAATAGAAAAGGGTACAGATTTCATATTTGTGAATTTTGCCAATGCGGACATGGTAGGTCATACCTCCGAGGTAGAGGCCATTATAATTGCTGTTGAAGAAGTTGATAAAGAATTGGGAAGAATTTTAGAAGCTTTAAAGTTGAAAGGTGGTATTGCTTTAGTGACTGCAGATCATGGAAATGCTGAAGTGAACATTGATCCTATCACTGGTTTGCGACATACTTCGCATACTAGTGATCTTGTGCCGTTTATCTTGACGGATGAAGCTAAAAAGTTAAAAGGTGAAGGAACACTTGCCAATATAACCCCAACAATCCTAGAATTGTACGGAATAGAAAAACCAAAAGAGATGACAGGGGAGAGTTTAATAGATTAATTTATTATCTTGATAATAAGAGGGTTTTTCTGTATAATCAGAAAAGTTCATTTGGAGGGTTGGCTGAGAGGTTGAAAGCACCGCTTTCGAAAAGCGGAATCCGAGAAATTGGATCACAGGTTCAAATCCTGTACCCTCCGCAAGCAATCCTTCAGGTTTTAATTTTGCGCGGTTAGCTCAGTTGGTAGAGCGCGTCATTGACGTTGACGATGTCAGAGGTTCGAATCCTCTATCGCGCACAAAGTATGGG